>Ga0209935_1000062_pt1 | contig 503468 bp, 465 predicted proteins | sample ThiBio_1000_plan_2_FD_183958 | JGI IMG/M metagenome (GOLD analysis project Ga0209935, IMG submission 183958) | Wastewater bioreactor microbial communities from Cape Town, South Africa - Thiocy_cont_1000_plan (SPAdes) | ecosystem: Engineered > Bioreactor > Thiocyanate-remediating >... | reverse complement strand
TCGACTTCCCCGCACCGTTGTCCCCGATCAACGCGGTCACCTCCCCCGGGAACACCTCGAAATCGACCTCGTTCAACGCCCGCACATGACCAAACTGACGAGACAACCCCCGCGCCTCCAACACCGGCGTCCTGGTTTCGATGGTCATCGGATGTCTCCTTCGGTCGGGGTGGCGTCGGCGGATGCCGTGTCGGCCACGCGGATGATGAGGTCGGCGCGGTCTCGCGCGGACTCGACGAGCTGGGCATTGGGCTCATCGACCGAACCGACCCAGTCGACGGCTTCGTCGTGGGGGTGCCCGTGCGATTCGCGACGGGCGACGAGGCGTCGCCGACGGATCGAGGGCTCGACCTCGAGGAACCAGGCCTCGTCGAGGAGCGGGGCGACCCGCTCCCAGCCGTGGCCGTCGTGGAGGAGGTAGTTCCCCTCGGTGATGATCAGAGGGACGTCAGCGGGCACGCACAGCGCGGATCCGATCGACTCCTCGAGGTCGCGGTCGAACACGGGTGCATAGATCGGGGTGCCGGACTGATCGCGCAACCGTGCGAGCAGGGCGATGTAGCCGTCGACGTCGAATGTGTCAGGGGCGCCCTTGCGGTCACGGCGGCCGAGCCGTCTCAGCTCGGCGTTCGCCAGATGGAAGCCGTCCATGCCGACGATGACGGCCTGCGCGCCGAGGGCGTCCTGCAGCTGCGCGCACACGGTGGACTTGCCCGCACCGGGCGTTCCGGTGATTCCGAGCACGCGGCGGGCACCGGTCGATGCGAGCGCACGGGCGCGGTCGATGAGCTCGACGACGTCGTGCGACACCGTCAGAGACGGTGGTGCGGCCGGGGGAGGGGTCACGTCGGACGGTTCCTTTTCGAGGCGACGTCAGCGTCGTTCGCTGCGTCGATGAAGCGGTTCGGAGGGGGCGTTCCCGAAGGAGCTTCCAGCACCGTAAGCTGGGCATGTCACCGGTGTCAAGCTTGATTCGATAACAACAATGACACCGGCGACACGACCGTCCTCCGCGGCGCATCCTGTGTGTCGCCACTGACGATCTGCCCCACGCGGCCGCGGCCGCAGCATCCCTTCAATGACGAACAGAGAGCACCTCCATGAACGAATTCCCAGGTCGAAGCATCCTCGTCACCGGTGCCGGCGGCGGCATCGGCGGCGCCATCGTCCGCCAGCTCGTGGCCGCCGGTGCACACGTGCTCGCTGCCGGCCGCACCGCGGACACCCTCGAGGCGATCGTCGCCGAGACCGGGGCTGAGCCGGTCGTGTTCGACCTCGAGTCCGAGGCCGAGATCCGCGCGGCGATCGAGGGTCGCGACATCTACGGCGTCGTGAACTGCGGCGGCTGGGGCGGCGAGATCGCGACCCCGATGGACACCGACATCGACGTCTTCGACAAGGTCATGAGCATCAACGCGCGCGGGTCGCTCCTGGTGACCAAGTACGCCTCGCGGGAGATGATCCGCGTCGGCGTCGGCGGTGCCATCGTCAACGTCTCGAGCCAGGCGAGCCTCGTCGCGCTGACCGGCCACATCTCCTACGGCTCATCCAAGGCCGCGCTCGACAACATCACGCGGGTCTCGGCGCTCGAGCTCGGCGGCTACGGCATCCGGGTGAACAGCGTGAACCCGACGGTCGTGATGACGCCGATGTCTGCCTGGTACTGGGGCCGTCCCGAGATCGAGGGTCCGTTCCTCGAGGCGATGCCGCTGCACAAGTGGGCGACGGAAGAGGACATCGCCGCGCCCGTCGTGTTCCTGCTGAGCGACGGTGCCGCGATGATCTCGGGCGTCTCGCTGCCGATCGACGGCGGCTACTCGAGCCGCTGACGTCGGCGACGCGTCCGCAGTGTGCGGCGCTGACCTGTCTCAGACCCCGCGCGGCACGGTGCGGTCGTGTCCGCTTCGGCGGCGGGGCGAGGCATCCGCGGGCAGTTCGATCGGCGTGGTGCCGGCGATCTCATCGCTGAACACCTCGGGAGTCGGCGCCGGCAGGCGCAGCGGACGGGTCTCGTCGATCGTCAGGAGGAACCGCCGCGTCTCGCTGCGGTGAAGGCGACCGGATGCCGCCAGCCAGCCGGCCCCGATGGCGCACGCGACCAGGCCCGCGATCGCGCCGACCTGGATGGCCGTGCGGGGCCCGAAGGTCGTCGCAACCCAGCCGGCGATCGGTGCGCCGATCGGCGTCGCTCCCATGATGACCGCCATGTACAGCGCGAGCACGCGTCCGCGCAGCGCCGGCGCCGTCGTCGTCTGCACGTAGCCGTTGGCGGTGGCGAGCATCGTGACGGTGCAGAGCCCCACGAACACGAGGGTCGCGGCGTAGAGCACGTAGACGGGCATCAGCGAGGAGACGAGCGAGATCACGCCGAACCCGCCGGTGGCGATGATGACCACCCGCATGCGTGCGCGGTCACGGCGGGCGGCGAGCAGCGCCCCCGCCAGGGAGCCGATCGCGAGCACCGAGCTCAGCAGCCCGTAGCCGTCGGCCTGCTTGCCGAACTCCAGCGCCATGGTCGACGCGAAGATCGGGAAGTTCATGCCGAATGCGGCCACCAGGAACACCATGATGAACGTGACGATGAGGTCGGGGCGGCCCGCGACGTAGCGGAAGCCGTCGGCGAGGCGTGCGGCTCCCGGCTCGCGCACGCGCGGCACGAGCTCGCCGGGGCGCATCAGCGAGAGGGCGAGGAGCATGGCGACGAAGGTGGCCGCGTTGATGAGGAACATCCAGCCGGTGCCGACCATCACGATGAGGATGCCGCCGACGCCCGGGCCGATCAGGCGGGCCATGTTGAACGACGCCGAGTTGAGTGCGACCGCGTTCGATGCGTTCTCGCGTGCGACGACGTCGGAGACGAATGCCTGGCGTGCCGGGGCGTCGAACGCGTTCACGACGCCGAGCGCGAGGGCGAAGACCCACATGAGCGGCAGGGTCAGGACGTGCGTGAGCAGCAGCACGCCGACCGTCACCGCGAGCATCGCCAGCAGGGTCTGGGTGACGTAGAGCAGGCGGCGTCGGTCGAAACGATCGGCGACCCAGCCGGTGACGCCGACCAGCAGCAGCGGGGGGCCGAACTGCAGCGCCATGGTGATGCCCATGGCCGTCGCGTCGTGGTTCGTCAGCTGCGTGAGCACGACCCAGTCCTGTGCGGTGGACTGCATCCACGCGCCGATGTTGGAGATGAGGGCGCCGCTGAACCACAGTCGGTAGTTGTAGACCGAGAGCGACCGGAACATGGCGCTCATCGCTCTGCCACCCGTCGCATGAGGGCGGCGGCGCGGGCGAGCACCTCGCGCTCGTCCTCGTCGAGGTCGGCGAGCACCGATTCGAGCCAGGCGTCGCGGCGGCGCACGGTCTCCTCCACGACCTCGCGACCCGCGGGGGTGAGCTCGATGTTCACCTTGCGGCGGTCGTCGTCGTCGGTGGTGCGGGTGAGGTAACCGGCCTCCTCGAGGCCGTTGACGGTGCGGTTCATCGACGGTGCGGTGACGCGTTCGCGGTCGGCGAGCTCACCGAGGGTGTGCAGCCCGTGCATCTTGAGTGCCGCGAGCACCGCGAACTGCCCGTCGCTCATGGTGTCGACGGCGCGCTGCGCGCGCAGGCGTCGGGCGAGCCGGAACGTGGCCATCCGCAGATCGGATGCCGCGGCCGACAGCTCGGGGGCGGGGGCATCCTCGGGGCTGGTCATCGTGATCGTTAGCCTAACAAATTAGCCATGCTAAGTAAATCTCAACGGCGCATCGCGCCTCAGCGCCCGGAACGCGGTCACGCGGCAGGGCGTCGGTCAGCCCACGGCGGTCTCCGGGTCGCGGCGGCGTTCGAGCGCGGTCGTCGCGAGCAGGCCGATCGCGAGGAACCCGGCCGCCGAGAAGGCGGAGAGGCGGGTGCCCTCGGAGAGAGCCGCCTTCGCATCGTCGGCGATCGCCGCCGTCTGCGGGTTCTCGGCGAGTCCCGCGATCGCCCCGCCGGCGGAGTCGACGACGGCGCTCACGATCTGGTCGCGCTGCGCCGATGGCACGCCGGCGTCGTCGAGCTTCGCGCCGAGGATGCCCGCCGTCGAGGTGAACAGCACCGTGCCGAGGATCGCGATGCCGAGCGCGGAGCCCACCTGGCGCGAGGTCGACTGCGTGCCCGACCCCTGCCCGGACAGTTCGACCGGCACATCCTGCAGCACCACGCCGGTCAGCTGCGCGGTGGCGAGCCCCACGCCCATGCCGTAGACGAACAGCGCCGGCAGTAACCAGCCCCACGCGGCATCCGGTGCGACGACCCAGCCGACCGCGGCGATGCCGATGATCTCGAGCCCGATGCCGATGCGCACGATCGTCGCGGGCGACACGCGACCGCTCGTCGCGCCGGCGAACCCGCTCGCCACGAACGAGCCGACGGCGAGGGCGAGCAGCACGAGACCTGTCTGCAGGGCGTCGAAGCCGAGCACGAACTGCAGCCACAGGGGGAGGGAGAGGATGATGCCGAACTCGCCGAGGGAGACGACCATCGCGGCGACGTTGCCGTTGCGGAACGACGAGATGCGGAACAGCGACAGCTCGAGCAGAGTGCCGTGCCCCTGCCGTGAGCGCCGGACCTCCCAGACGAGGAACGCGAGGAGCGCGAGCGCCGCGAGGGCGAAGGCGAAGGGGATGGGCGAGACGCCCCACGTCCACGTGACGCCGCCGATCCGCAGCTGCTGGTCGGTCGTCCACCAGCCGTAGGTGCGGCCCTCGATGAGCCCGAACACGAGGGCGCCGAACAGCACGACCGACAAGGCCGCACCGACGATGTCGAGGCCGCCGGTGCGGGTCTCGCGCGATTCGGCGATCGTGAGCAGCACGCCGATGACGATCACGACGGCGAACGGGATGTTGATGCCGAACGCCCAGCGCCACGAGAAGTCGGTGGTCAGCCAGCCGCCGAGGAGGGGTCCGACGGCGGCCATGCCGCCGATGGTCGAACCCCAGACCGCGAACGCGATCCCGCGCTCGCGGCCGCGGAAGGTGGCGTTCAGCAGCGAGAGCGTCGACGGCAGCATCATCGCGCCGCCGACCCCCTGCAGGAGTCGCGCGGCGATGAGTGCGTCGCCCGACGGGCTGAGGGCGGCGACGAGAGAGGAGAGGGCGAAGATCACGACGCCGATGAGCAGCATCCTCCGGCGACCGAAGCGATCGGCGAGGCTGCCGAACATCAGCAGCAGCGACGCGAACACGAGGGTGTAGGCCTCCTGCACCCACTGCACCTGGGTCGACGTGATGCCGAGCTCGTCGACGATCGAGGGGATCGCCACGTTCACGATCGTGGAGTCGACGATGATGAGCGCGACGGCGAGGCTGATGAAGACGAGTCCGAACCAGCGGCGGCGGGCAAGATCGGCCATTTAGCTCTCTTTTCTAGCGAACTTCAGTCATGCGAAGACTACGCCTGTCGCTGGCCGCCCACACCCGTCCCTAGACTCGGCACATGCCCGCGTTCGTCGATGCACACGGCGTCACCGTCGTCTACGACCACCACCCCGCCGTCACCACCCCGCGCGCCGTCGTGCAGCTGCTGCATGGCGTCGGCGAGCACGCCGGCCGGTACGGCGCCCTCATCGACGCGCTGACCGCCGACGGCTACATCGTCTACGCCGACGATCACCGCGGCCACGGCCGTACCGGACTGCAGCAGTGGGGCGATCACGCCAAACTCGGCCACCTCGGCGCCGGCGGCCACCCCGCTGCGGTCGCCGCCGTGTGGCAGCTCACCGGCATCATCCGGCGCGAGAACCCCGACCTGCCGCTCGTGCTGCTCGGGCACTCGTGGGGCTCGTTCCTCGCGCAGATCCTCGTCAACGAGCACCCCGACGCGTACGACGCGCTCGTGCTCTCCGGGTCGGCGCTGCGCCTGCCGGGCACCCTCAACGCCGGCGACCTCAACGCGCCGTGGAAGGCGTCGACCGCCAACGGCACGGAGTGGCTCTCGAGCGACCCGGCTGTCGGCCAGGCGTTCCTCGACGACCCGCTCACCGTCTCGGTGCCACTGCTGCGCCTGTTCGGTGTGATCGACGCCGCACGGCTGTTCGGGCGTCCGCGCAAGAACCTCGGTCGCGACATCCCGACCCTTCTCCTGGTGGGCAAGGAGGACACCGTCGGCGGACCCCGCAGCGTGCACAAGCTCGCCGACGCCTATCGCAGCCGCTCGGGCTTCACCGACGTGACCACGCTCGTCTACCCCGGCGGTCGTCACGAGATCTTCAACGAGGTCATGCAGCAGGACGTCCGCGGCGACCTGCTCGCCTGGCTCGACCGGCGCTTCGCGGCCCGCGACTGACGCGGGGCACCTGACATCGGCGCCCGGGGCCGATCGCCGAGCCGCGGGCGCGACCGGCGGGCCGCGGCATCCGTCGTCGTTCTAGGCTGAGAGCCGTGCACGGTGAGTACAAGGTCCCGGGGGGCAAGCTGGTCGTCGTCGACCTCGATGTCGAACACGGCCGCATCGCGAACGCCCACGTCGCGGGCGATTTCTTCCTCGAGCCCGATGATGCGCTCGCCTCGATCGACGCCGCGCTGAACGGCCTCCCCGAAGAGACGGATGCCGCGGCCATCGCGCAGGCGGTGCGATCGGCCCTTCCCGAGGGAGCCCAGCTGCTCGGCTTCACGCCCGAGTCGATCGGCACCGTCGTGCGCCGGGCGCTCGTGCGGGCTCCGGGCTGGAAGGACTTCGACTGGGAGGTGGTGCACGACGGACCGGTCTCGCCGCGCATGAACCTCGCCCTCGACGAGGTGCTCACGACCCGCGTCGGCGATGGGCGCCGCGCTCCCACCCTGCGCCTGTGGGAGTGGGACGAGTCGGCCGTCGTGATCGGCTCGTTCCAGTCGCTGCGCAACGAGGTCGATCCGGCGGGCGCCGCGCGTCACGGCTTCGATGTCGTGCGCCGCATCTCGGGCGGCGGCGCGATGCTCATGGGCGCGAACTCGATCGTGACGTACTCGCTCTACGTGCCGGCGACGCTCGTGGCGGGCATGACGTTCGCCGACTCCTACGCGTTCCTCGACGACTGGGTGCTCGTGGCGCTGCGCTCACTCGGCATCGACGCGGTCTACCAGCCCCTCAACGACATCACCGGCCCGCACGGGAAGATCGGCGGCGCCGCGCAGAAGCGGCTCGCGAACGGCGGCGTGCTGCATCACGCGACCCTCAGCTACGACATGGACGGCCAGGTGATGACCGAGGTGCTGCGCATCGGCCGGGAGAAGCTGAGCGACAAGGGCACGGTCTCCGCGGCCAAGCGCGTCGACCCGCTGCGGAGCCAGACGGGGCTGTCGCGCGAGGAGATCATCGACCGCTTCATCGACACCTTCACAAACCTCTACGGCGCCCACGCCGGACATATCACCGAAGAGGAATACGCCGAGGCCGAGGCGCTCGTCGCGTCGAAGTTCGCGACGGACGCATGGCTGCACCGGGTGCCGTGACCGGCGACGTCGTCATCCATCAGGGCGACAACCTCGAGGTCGCACGCTCATTGCCGGCCGGCGCCTTCACCGTCGTCTACCTCGACCCGCCGTTCAACACCGGGCGCGAACGCACCCGTGCCGTCGAGACGGTGACGTGGACGCGCGACGCCGAGGGTGAGACGGATGCCGCGACCCGCCGCGGCTTCCACGGTCGCGACTATGAGCGGCTCCGCGGCGACCTGCGCACCTACGACGACAGGTTTGACGACTACTGGGGGTTCCTCGAGCCGCGGCTCGTCGAGGCGTGGCGGCTGCTCGCCGACGACGGCACGCTGTACCTCCACCTCGACTACCGCGAGGTGCACTACGCGAAGGTGCTGCTCGATGCCCTCGTCGGTCGCGACCACTTCCTCAACGAGATCGTCTGGGCCTACGACTACGGCGGCAAGACGCGCCGCCGCTGGCCGCCCAAGCACGACACGATCCTCGTCTACGTGAAGGATCCCGCCCGGTACTGGTTCGACGCCGACGCGGTCGACCGTGAGCCCTACATGGCGCCCGGGCTCGTCACCCCCGAGAAGGCCGCGCGCGGCAAGCTCCCGACGGACGTCTGGTGGCACACGATCGTGCCGACGACCGGGCGGGAGAAGACCGGGTATCCCACGCAGAAGCCCGAGGGGGTGCTGCGGCGGATCGTCGCGGCATCCAGCCGGCCGGGCGACACCGTTCTCGACCTCTTCGCCGGCAGCGGAACGACCGGGGCGGTGGCCGCGGCCCTCGGCCGCCACGCGGTGCTCGTCGACGACAACCCCGAGGCGATCGCGGTGATGAGGGCGCGGATGCCCCGGGCCCGCCTCGCGACCGACGTGCCATGAGCGACGCCCGGCCCTAACCTGGTTCGGTGCGTTTCGGAATCTTCATCCCCCAAGGCTGGCGTCACGACCTCGTCGACATCGATCCCGCGGACCATTGGCGGGTGATGGCCTCGCTCGCGCAGCGCGCGGACGAGGGCACCGCCTGGGAGTCCATCTGGGTCTACGACCACTTCCACACCGTTCCGGTGCCGAGCGAGGAGGCCACCCACGAGGCGTGGACGCTGATGTCGGCGTTCGCGGCCTCGACCGGCCGCATCCGTCTCGGCCAGATGTGCACGTGCACCGGCTACCGCAATCCGGCCTACCTCGCCAAGGTCGCCGCGACGGTCGATGTGATCTCGGGCGGGCGTCTCGAGATGGGCATCGGCGCCGGCTGGTACGAGCACGAATGGCGCGCATACGGCTACGGATTCCCGGATGCCCCGCAGCGACTGCGTCAGCTCGGCGAGGGCGTGGAGATCATGACGCGTGCGTGGCGGGACGGCGAGGTCACGTTCTCGGGTCGCGAGTACCAGGTCGACGGCGCGATCGTGCGCCCGCTTCCGCTGCAGCAGGGCGGCATCCCGTTGTGGGTCGCCGGCGGCGGCGAGAAGGTCACGCTGAAGATCGCCGCGAAGCACGCGCAGTACACGAACTTCAGCTCCGATCCCGAGACATTCGTGCGCAAGCGCGACATCCTGCATTCTCACTGCGCAGCGATCGGGCGCGACCCGCGCGAGATCACGCTGAGCGCCAACTTCTCGACCGTCGTCGCGGCGACCGATGCGGAGGTCGCCGACCGACTCGACGCGATCGAGGCGCGGCTCGCGCCCTACCTCGGTGACGCGATCGGCGGCTACATGGCCGAATACCGCTCGGGCGCGGCGCTCGTGGGCACGCCCGCGATGATCGTCGAGCGGCTGCGCGCGCTGCAGGCCGAGGGACTTGCGTACGCGATCCACTACTTCCCCGAGCACGCCTACGACCGCACCGGCGTCGACCTGTTCGAGCGCGAGGTCGTGCCGGCCCTGCGCTGACGCGGCGGCGCCGGGCACGGCATGCCGGCGCCGTGCGGGCGGCGCCCGGCCGGCGCTCAGCCGCGCACGAAGTCGACGATCGCCGTGAGGGCGGCCTCGGTGTCGAGCTGCGGGGCGTGACGGGCGCCGGGCACCTCGACCAGGGTGGCGCCGGGCACGGATGCCGCCACACGCCGCCCGTTCTCGGGAGGCGTGATGCGGTCGTCGGCGCCGTGCACGACGAGCGTGGGCGCCGTGATGCGCGCGAGCTCATCCCACGCGTCGTGCGTCGACGACGCCTGGAAGTGGCCCCGGCGCACCGGGATCGCCGCGTCGCGGCGGGTGAACAGCGAGATCGCTTGTGGATTGTCGGCGATGTAGGCGTCGGAGAAGAAATAGGGCGCGAGCACATCGCCGGTGCCGTTCGCGAGCGCGGAGGTGGCGGCATCCTCTCGGCGCATCCCCCGCGCATCGCCGCCCGTCGTCGACACCAGCACGAGCCGGTCGACGAGCTCCGGGCGATCGATGGCGAGCCACTGCGCGACCCGGCCCCCCATCGAGTGCCCGATCACCGCCGCGGGCGCGATGTCGAGTGCCTCGATCACGGTGGCCGCATCGCGGGCGAGCGACCGCGTCGACCATTCGGCCGCCTCGCCCACCGAGCTCCCGCCGATCCCGCGGTGATCGTAGACAGTGACTCGCCCGACAGCGGTGAGTGCGGGCAGCACCGGATCCCACGACGTCGCGCTCACCCCTTGGCCGGCGATCAGCAGCAGTTCGCGCGTCCCGGCGCCGGTCTGACGCCAGACGAGGTCGGCGCCGTCGGCGGTGGTGACGACACCGGCGCGGTCGCTCACGCGGGCGCGGTCGCCGCGCGGCGGGCGTCCCAGCCCGAGCGCACCATCTCATCGACGGTGTAGCGCATGCGCCAGTCGAGGTCGCGTGCGGCCAGGTCTCCGGTCGCGACGATGCGATCGGGGTCGCCGCTGCGCCGCGGCCCGATCTCGGGGGCGAAGTCGACGCCCGTCACGCGGGCCACGGCGGTCATGATCTCCTTGACCGACAGGCCGTTCTGGGAGCCGAGGTTGTAGGCCGGCTCGACCGGTTCTCCGGCGGCCAGTCGTCGCGCGGCGACGACATGGGCTGAGGCGATGTCCGCGACGTGCACATAGTCGCGCACGTTCGTGCCGTCCGGGGTGTCGTAGTCGTCACCGTTGATGCGGGGCACCTCGCCGGCGATCAGCTTCTCGAAGACGATCGGGAACAGGTTGTGGGGGCTCACGTCGTACACGCTCGGGTCGCCCGATCCGACGACGTTGAAGTAGCGCAGAGAGGTGTGCCGCAGCGGATGCTCCGTCCCGGCCGTCGCGATCCCCTGGTCACGGATCAGCCACTCGCCGATCAGCTTCGACTCGCCGTAGGGCGACGCGGGGCGTTTGGGCAGGTCCTCGGTGACGAGCGGAACGTCGGGGGTGCCGTAGACGGCGGCGCTCGACGAGAACACGAGGTTGGTGACGTTCGTCGTCGCCATCGCGGCGAGCACGACACGCGTGCCGTCGACGTTCTGCTCGTACGTGTGCAGGGGACGCTGCACGGAGACGCCCGCGTACTTGTAGCCGGCGACGTGGATGACCCCCGTCACGTCATGATCCCGCAACGCGCTCTCGACCAGCTCGCGGTCGAGGATCGAGCCCCGCACGAACGCGACGCCGTCGGGCACGAAGGAGGCGACGCCGCTCGACAGGTCGTCGAGCACGACGGGGGTCAGCCCGTCGGTGGCGAGGGCGCGGACGATGTGGGCACCGATGTATCCGGCACCGCCGGTGACAAGCCAGCTCATGCGTCCATCCTGGCAGGCGCGCCCGGTGCTCGCGTCCGCGCCGGTGCTGCGCTCAGACGGATGCCGCGGCTCAGCCGCCGAGCGCGGCCGTGACGACCTCGCGCGCCTGCTCCTGCACCTCGCGCAGGTGCGCCTCTCCGCGCAGCGACTCGGCGTAGAGCTTGTAGACGTCCTCCGTGCCCGACGGGCGCGCTGCGAACCAGGCGTGCTCGGTGACGACCTTCAGCCCGCCGATCGCCGCACCATTGCCGGGCGCGTGCGAGAGCTTCGCCACGATCTCCTCGCCGGCGAGGGTGGTCGCGGTGACCGCGTCGGGGGCGAGCTTCGCGAGCGCCGCCTTCTGGGACGGGGTGGCCGCGGCATCCACGCGTTGGTAGACCGACGACCCGTAGGTCTCCTCGAGCTCGGCGTAGCGCTGCGACGGGGTCTTCCCGGTGACCGCGAGGATCTCGGCGGCGAGCAGGCACAGCAGGATGCCGTCCTTGTCGGTCGTCCAGACGCTGCCGTCCATGCGCAGGAACGATGCGCCCGCCGACTCCTCGCCGCCGAACGCGACCGACCCGTCGAGCAGGCCCGGTACGAACCACTTGAACCCGACCGGCACCTCGTACAGGTCGCGGCCGAGCGCCTCGACCACACGGTCGATGATCATCGACGAGACGAGCGTCTTGCCGACGGCCGCGGCATCCGACCAGCCGGGACGGTGCGAGAACAGGTAGTCGATCGCGACTGCCAGGTAGTGGTTCGGGTTCATGAGACCCGCGTCGGGGGTGACGATGCCGTGGCGGTCGGCATCGGCGTCGTTGCCGGTGAGCAGGTCGTACTCGTCGCGGCGGGCGACGAGCGAGGCCATCGCCGAGGGGGAGGAGGGGTCCATCCGGATCTTCTCGTCCCAGTCGAGGGTCATGAACCTCCAGGTGGGGTCGACCTCGGGGTTCACGACGGTGAGGTCGATCCCGTAGTGCTCGGCGATCAGCGCCCAGTAGTCGACCGAGGCCCCGCCCAGCGGGTCGGCGCCGATGCGGACGCCGGCCTTCTTGATGGCGGCGATGTCGATGATCGAGTCGAGGTCGCGCACGTACGCCTCACGGAAGTCGTACTCGCCGAGCGCGTCGCCGTCGATGTCGGAGTAGCGCGTGCGGCGCACGCCCTCGAGCCCGTCGGCGATGAGGGCGTTCGCGCGGTCGGCGATCCATCCGGTCGCGTCGGTGTCGGCGGGACCGCCGTGGGGCGGGTTGTACTTGAAGCCGCCGTCGCGGGGCGGGTTGTGGCTCGGGGTGACGACGATGCCGTCCGCTCGACCCGGGTCGGAATCCTCGCGGCCCCGGTTGTAGGTGAGGATGGCATGGCTGAGTGCCGGGGTCGGCACCCACGAGTCGCGGGAGTCGACGCGCACGTCGACGCCGTTCGCGACCAGCACTTCGATGGCGGTGCGCTCGGCGGGAAGGCTCAGGCCGTGGGTGTCGCGCCCGAGGAAGAGGGGCCCGGCGATGCCCTGCGCGGCGCGGTAGTCGACGATCGCCTGGGTGGTCGCGAGGATGTGGGTCTCGGTGAAGCTCGTCGACAGGCTCGAGCCGCGGTGCCCGCTGGTGCCGAATGCGACCCGCTGCTCCGGCACGGTCGGGTCGGGGATGCGGTCGTAGTAGGCGGAGATCAGTTCATCGACGTCGATCAGATCGGATGCTTCGGCGGGCTGTCCAGCGCGGCTCATGCGCACAGTCTGACACCCGCGCGCATGTTCTGCGCGGCTAGGCTTTGTCCCCGTGACGATCGACGCGCCCGAGGCCGATGCCCCTCGCCGCACCTACAGCTACCTCGGCCCCGCCGGAACCTTCACGGAGGCCGCCCTCGCTCAGGTGCCGGAGGCGCGCGAGCACGTGTGGCGCCCCGTGCGCAATGTGGGCGAGGCGCTTGCCGACGTGGTCGAGGGGCGGTCCGACGCAGCGATGATCGCGATCGAGAACTCGGTCGACGGTGGCGTCTCCACCGCGCAGGATGCCCTCGCGACGACGCCGGGCCTGCGCATCGTGGGCGAATACCTCGTCCCGGTGCGTTTCGTGCTGGTCGGCCGCCCCGGCAGCCGGCTCGAGGACGTGTCGCTGATCGCGGCCCACCCGGTCGCCTACGCGCAGAGCCTGCGCTGGTTGAGCGAGACCCTTCCGGCGCACGCGCACCTTCCCGCGGCGAGCAATGTGGCCAGCGCGCTGGGGCTGCTCGACGGGTCGAGTCCCGCGGACGCGGCCATCGCCCCGCCGGGCATCACCGAGCATCACGAACTCGAGGTGCTCGCCGAGGACATCGGCGACAACCCCAACGCCGTGACCCGGTTCGTGCTGGTCAGCCGCACGGTCGCACCGCCGGCGCCGACGGGTGCCGACAAGACCTCGCTCATCGTCGAGCTCCCCGAGGACCACCCCGGCGCGCTGCTCGAGCTTCTCGAGCAGTTCGCCACCCGTGGCATCAACCTCTCGCTGCTGGCCTCGCGTCCGGTGGGCGACGAGCTGGGCCGCTACCGCTTCGTGATCGACGCCGATGGGCACATCCGTGATGAGCGCATGGCCGACGCGCTCATGGGCCTGCGCCGGTTCAGTCCGAAGGTGATCTTCCTCGGGTCGTACGCCCGAGCGGACCGCGCGATCGTGCACTACCCCGACCGCTACTCCGACGAGGTGTTCGTCGAGGCGCGGGACTGGCTGCGCGGGCTCGTGAGCGGCGAGCCGGAGGACTGACCCGCCCGCCGCGGCGTGAAGAACACGTACACGACCGTGCTCACCGCGACGAGCACGAGCACGTAGCCGGTGAACCCCACGGTCCCGCCGCCCGCCGCGCTCGCGTGATAGATCATGGGCGCCGTGCCGCCGAAGAGCGAGTTGGCGATCGCGTACCCGAACCCGACGCCCAGAGCACGCACCTCGGGTGGGAACGCCTCCGCCTTGGCGACCGTGTTGACCGACAGGTAGCCGGCGAGCGCGACGAAGCCGCCGACGAGCAGCCCGAGCAGAGTCCACGGTGACGACGTCTGCGGCACGAGCCACAGCAGCGGCACCGTCGTCACGAGCGCGCCGACGCCGAAGAAGACGAGCAGCGCCCGCCAGCCGATGCGGTCGCTCAGCGCGCCGCCGATCGGCTGCAGCAGCATGAGCACGACGAGGGCCACGAGAACGGATGCCGCGGCCGCCGTCTCGGCCGCGGCCCCGCCGGTCGCGAAGGCGCTGTCGCGGGCGAGGGTCGGGAGGGTGACGGTATCGGTGTAGAAGACGACGGTGCCGCCCGCCGTCATGAGGATGACCCAGACGAGCGCCCCGGCGTGCTCGCGCAGCAGCACGCGCATCGATCCGCCCTGAGCGCGGGCGGCGTTCTCTGCGCGGCGCGGGATCGCGAGGAGCGAGGCGGCGGCGGCCAGGGCCGCGACCGCGAACACGGCGCGCCAGCCCCACGCCGCGATCGCGGGCCGGTCGACGGTGACGAGGAGGACCAGCAGGGCCGCCTGGGCGAGCACCTGGCCGCCGACGATGGTCGCGCTCTGCAGCGAGGAGAACAGGCCGCGGCGGCCGGCGGGGGCGAGTTCGGCGAGGTAGACGGCGGATGCCGCGTACTCGCCGCCCGCGGCGATGCCCTGAACGAGGCTCGCGACGAGCAGCACGACCGCGGCTCCCGCGCCGATCGCGGCGTGCGTCGGGCTCAGGGCGAGGACGAGCGTGCACACGGCCATGAGCAGCACGCTGGCGCGCAGCGCCCGGGCTCGGCCGCGGCGGTCGGCGAGGCGCCCGAACAGCCACGAGCCGAGCGGGCGTGCGGCGAATGCGAGGGCGAACGCGCCGTAGACGAACACGAGGGCGTGCGCGTCGTCGGCGGCGAAGAACTCGTGACGGAAGTAGGGCGCGAACGTCGCGTAGGCGTACAGATTCAGCCACTGGGCGAGGTTCGGCAGCGATGCCCGCACGACGGCCCCGCCGAATCCCCTCCCGCGCTCGCCGCCCACGGCATCACCCTAGAGGGCGAGGGAGCTGCTCACGCGGCGAGCGGCGCGAGCAGCTCGAGGGTGCGGGCACGGCCGGGTGCGGCATCCATCGGCTCGTCGTCGTGGGCGCCCGCGACGGGCGAGATCATGACCTCGTCGAGCCCGTGTCGCGCCGCGAAATCGGAGAGGCGGCGGCGCACGTCGTCGCCGTCGCCGATGAACCAGGTCGATTCCGCCCACGCCCGGAAAGGCGCCGACAGGCCGTCCTCGGCCTCGGCGGCGGCCGCCTGCTCGACCGTCTCGAGGGCGATGAGAGGGCGGCCCGAGCGCAGCCGCGCCATCATGCGGATCTGCGGCAGCGCGCGTGCCGCTGCCTCGTCCGCGGTGTCGGCCGCGACGATGTTGGCGGTGAGGAAGGTCACGGGTGCCGGGTGCTGCTCGCTCGGTTGGTACTGCTCGCGGTACAGCGACAGGGCGCGCTCGAGGCCGTCGCCCGAGAAGTGGTTGGCGAACACGTACGGCAGGCCCATCGAGGCGGCGAGCTGCGCCGAGTAGTCGCTCGACCCGAGCAGCCACACCTGCGGTTGCGACGTCGCGGCCGGGGTGGCGGTCACACCGTACGTGCCACCAGAGGTGAACTGCACGGTCGCGCCCTGCGGGCTCGTGATCGAGAGGATGTCGCGGATGTGGTCGGGGAAGCGCTCCACGTCGCTCGTCGTGCCCGAGCGGTGCAGCAGCTGGGTGATGACCGGGTCGCTGCCGGGCGCGCGCCCGATTCCGAGGTCGATGCGGCCGGGCGCGAGGGCCTCGAGCGCCGCGAACTGCTCGGCGACGACGAGCGGCGAGTGGTTGGGAAGCATGACGCCGCCCGAACCCACCCGGATGCGCGACGTGCGGGCCGCGGCCGCGGCGATCAGCACGGGCGGCGTCGTCGAGGCGACGGCCGGCATGTTGTGGTGCTCGGCGAACCAGTAGCGCGTGTAGCCGAGCTCGTCGGCGCGGTGGGCGAGCGAGAGGGATGCCGCGACCGCCGCGGCGCTCGTCTGGTGGGTGCGCACGGGCACGAGGTCGAGGACGGAAAGGGCGGTGCTCATCGTGTGCTGCAACGGGGAGGCCGCGGCATCCATTCCCCGGCCGCCCGTGCCGTCAGGCGCGGGAGCGCTTCACCTCGTCGTAGGCCGCCAGGGCGGCGCGCCGCGTGTCGCCGAGGTCGACGAGCGGCGGCACGTCGGCCCAATCGGGCGCCCAGCGGTCGATGTAGCGGTGCTGCGGGTCGAACTTCTGCGCCTGGGTCTCGGGGTTGAAGATGCGGAAGTAGGGTGCCGCGTCGGCACCGGAGCCCGCGACCCACTGCCAGTTGAACGGGTTCGCCGCCTCGTCGGCGTCGACGAGTGTGTCCCAGAACCACTCCTCGCCGCGCCGCCAGTCGATGAGCAGGTTCTTGATGAGGAATGATGCCGCAACCATCCGCACCCGGTTGTGCATGACCCCGGTGTGCCACAGCTCCCGCATGCCGGCATCGACCAGGGCGATGCCGGTGCGGCCGTGCTGCCAGGCGTGCAGCGCCGCCGGATGCGGCCGCGGCCAGGGGAAGGCATCGAACTCGCGCCGCAGGTTCTCGGTGTGCAGGTCGGGGGCGTGGAAGAGGGTGTGCCAGGCGAACTCGCGCCAGCCGATCTCCGAGAGGAACCGCCCGGTGTCCTTCCCGGATGCCGCGGCCGCATGCCACACCTGGTGCGGGCTCAGCTCACCCCACCGCAGCCGCGGCGACAGCCCCGAGGTGACGCCGGCGGCCGGCTCGTCGCGCGCACGGTCGTAGTCGTCCACGTCGTCGGCGAGGAACTGCGCAAGGCGCCGGCGCGCGGCGATCTCGCCCGGCTCCCACGTCTCGCGCAGCCCGCCCGCCCAGTCGGGGTTCGTCGGCAGCAGCGCCCAGTCGTCGAGCGCGTCGCTTCGGGGGAGCGTCTGCGGCGCGACGAGCTCGCGGGGCTCGGGCAGCGGCGCGCGCGGCGCCGGCAGGTTCAGGCAGGCGCGCCAGAACGGCGTGAAGACGGCGTAGTGCCCGCCCGACCCGGTGCGCACCGTCCACGGCTCGAACAGCAGCGATGCGGCGAACGAGGCGACCTCGACCCCGTCGTCCCGCAGCCGTGCCTTCAGGGCGGTGTCCATCTCGCGCGCAGGTCCGCCGTAGCGGCGGTTCCAGAAGACGGCGGATGCCGCGGCATCCTGCACGACCTGCGGCACCACCTCGCGAGCGCGGCCCCGGCGCAGTACGAGGGCGCCGCCGCGCTCGCGCAGGCGCTCTCCGAGGTCGGCGAGCGAGTGGTGCAGCCACCAGCGGGCCGCGCCGCCGAGGGGCCGCACCTCCTCCGATGTGTCGAGCACGTAGAGGCCGATCACCGGTTCTCCGCGGTCGACGGCCGCGCGCAGGGCGGGGTTGTCGGCGAGGCGCAGGTCGTCGCGGAACCAGACGATCGAGGTCATGCCATGACCGTACGGCCGAGATGCGGCCGCTGCCGAGGGTTGACACCGACAGTGGATGCCGCCTCCCGCCGCTCGCTCACGTGAACTGATCGATGTTCAGCACGAGGGGGCGCGAGAGCCGGCCGTCGACGGTCGCGATGACGGTGATGGTCGCCAGGCGGAGCGCGATCGGGTCGAGTCCGTCGACGGAGACGTAGACCGTGCTGCCGAGTCGGAACACCTCGGTGCCGGTGCGATCGAGAGCGGTGACCGACACCGTCGCTCCCGGCGGCACGTCGACGGCGAAGAAGAGGCTGTCGGTTGTGGCGCCGTGGACCCACAGCCCGCCGCGGAACTGCGGTGTGGCGGGAACGGTCGGTGTCGACCCGTCGACTCCTGACGGCACCGTGGGAGTGGGAGTGGGAGTGGGAGTGGGAGTGGGAGTGGGAGTGGGAGTCGGGGTCGGAGTGGCGGTCGGGGTCGATGTCGGCGTCGGCGTCGGCGTTGGGGTCGGGGTCGGGGTCGATGTCGGCGTCGGCGTCGGCGTTGGGGTCGGCGTCGGTGTCGGGCTCGCCGTCTGCGCCGGCATCGGTGTCGGGCCCGCGTCTCGGATCGGGCTCGCCGAGGGCTCCGCCTCCGGTTCGGGCGACGGGTCAGCCGCGCGCGAAGGGGTGGTCTGGCCGCGGTCCGCCGGGCTCGGCGACGGTATGGCGGGGGTGGGGTCGGGCTCGGCGGTGGGCATCGAGGGGGAGGCGGACGGCCCGTCGTCGGTCATCGGCACGGCTGCGGCGGCGGGCGGAGCGGGAGGCGGTGACACCGACGTCGCGAACATCGTGGCCGCCACAGCGGCCGCCGCGACGGCACCGACGAGGGCGACCGATCCGCCGACGATCGCCGAGGTCGCGATGGTCGCGGATCCCGCCGACACCCCGCTCGCCGTGGCACCTGCGCTCGACGCGGTGGCCGCGGCGCCACCGGCCGCCGGAGCTCCCGAGAGTGCGGCGAACGCCGCTGCACCTGCGCCGAACACGATCGGCAGCAGCACGAGTGCGAGATGCCGGGACAGGTCTCTCGCCTCGGCGGCCAGGGCGCGGCACGCGTCGCACTCGGCGAGGTGACGAGACATCCGCTCGTTCTGCGTCGTCGTGGCCGACCGTCGCACCCGTGCCGCGAGGTGCTCCCTCGTCCACGTGCACTCGGGGCCTGTCGCGCTCGGCAGGTTCTCGGTGATCCACGCTCGCTTCAGACCCTCACGGGCGCGACGACTCAGATTCGCCACCGCCGTCGGGCGCAGGCCCAGCAGCGGCGCCGCGTCGCGCGGCCCGCGTCCCTCGACGGCCGTGAGCCACAGCACCTCCTGCCAGGTGATCGGGAGGCTCCGGAACGCCCGCACGATCGCGTCGCGATCCGACAGGGCGACGGCCTGGTCCTCGGGGGAGTCGACGCTCGGGGCAAGGGCGTCGAGCCCGCGCGGGTCGCTCGTGGGCTCGAGGCCGGCTCGTTCGAGATGACGCCAGGCGAGCCGGCGCACGGTCGTGAACAGGTAGGGACGGAATGCCTCGGTCGGCCCGTTCCCCCGCTGCACCGCCTCCTGCACGCGGGCGAATGCTTCCTGCGCGAGATCCTCCGCGTCGGCCTCCGTCACGCCCTGCGCTCGCGCGGCGCTGATCGCCGCGGGGTGATGGCGGCTCCAGAGCTGCCCCCATGCCGCGGCATCGCCGTCCCTCGCCTGCAGGAGCAGTGCGGCGTCACTCCGGCGCGCGTCGTCGACCATGTCCTCCCCCGTCCGTCTCCCGCGGGCGCATGACGCCCACCCCTGTCAGACAGGAGTCGGGGCGGGCGCGATCATGTCGCGACACGCACGGTTCGGGCGGTGCGCGTCGGCGAGCGGGAGATGTCCTCCGTGCCACCCTACGGAATCCCGATGACGCCGGGGCCGGTCGCGACATGGAATGCCGTCATCCGGATCTTGACCGGTATGAGCACGTCGTCCCTCGATGCCGCGATCACCGCCGTCCCCTGCGACATCCACCCGTCCTCCCTCGTCACGGCGATTCCGGTATGGAAGTTCCCGGGCATCGCGCGCGGCATGACCCGACGCAAGGGCCTCGACCCCGAACGCGCGCTGCGCATCCTCCTCACCTCGCACGTGAGGGTGCACGGCGCCGACGGCGTCGTCACCTGCATCGTGCCGCGCACGCTCATGGCGCAGACGGCGACGTCTCCGGCCGCCTACGTGCAGATGTTCGTCGACATGCACCGCGAGGGCACGCTGCGATGGGATGCCGCGGCGCGGTCGCACGTGTGGAGTCGCGACGCCGTCACCAGCGGCTGACGTCGTGCCCCGGAGGCACGGTCACGAGCAATGCCCCCTCGGCGACGCGGCAGTCGATCCCGATCGCGATGCCGAAGTGGTCGCCATCGAGCTGCACGGCCTGCGGAGTCTCGGTGCGCGTGTCGATCCCGTGCGCCGAGAGGTAGCGCACGGCCCGATCGCGGCGGCGCTCGAGCACGAGCCGGCCGGCCTTGAAGCGGCGCAGCACCGAGTTGTCCCACCAGACCCGTCGCCACACGGCCGCCCAGCCCCAGAACCCACGGGGCTGGATGAGCACGACATCCAGCGCGCCGTCGGCGATCGACGCGTCCGGGATCAGGGCGATGCCAGCGGGCAGTGACCCGCAGTTGGCGAACAGGACGCTGTAGGTGCGGGAGCTGGCGAGCTTGTCGTCGTCGAGCTGGTAGACGATGCGGAACGGCGCGGCCTTCGGCAGCGAGCGCGCGGCGCCGTCGACGTAGGCCACCCATCCGACGGCCTTCTTCATGCGCGGGCGCGTGTTCGCGATCATCGCGGCGTCGAGGCCCATGCCGGCCATGACCACGAAGGACGCCTCCTCGACGGTGTGGTCGAGGCGGGTCATCCGCGCCAGGCCGATGTCGATCGGATGGATCTCGCCGTCGAAGGCCGAGGAGATGACCCGTTCGGGGTCGTCGAGGGTCAGGCGCAGGTTGCGGGCGAGCAGGTTCCCGGTTCCGCTCGGGACGATCGTCACGGGGATCCCGGTGTAGGCCATCGCCTCCGCGACCGCTCTCACGGTGCCGTCACCGCCGGCCACCAGCACGACCGACGCTCCCGCCGCGACCGCGGCACGAGCCTGGCCGGAACCGGCATCGCCGACGGTCGTCTCGAAGAAGAGAGGCGACTCCCAGCCGGCCCGTCCCGAGTAGTGCACGACCTGCGTGCGCAACCGGTCGCGATCCACCTTCACCGGGTTGTAGATGAGAGCCGCGCGCCGCACCGTGGGCACCGGGTCGGTCATGATCCACACCCTAGCGCCGCATCCCGACTCGGGGATGCGCGGGGCGGCCTCGCACCGCTACGCTCGCGCCGTGACCTTCTTCGGGGAGAATGGGGACCCCTGGAACACGCCGCCCCGACGCGACCCGTCGCCCTTCGACGGCGTGCATCGCCGGCGGGCGACGCGGCGCCTGCTTCTGCTCAGCCCTGTCGCCGTGGTAGCGCTCGTCATCGGAATCTGGTTCGCACCGCAGCTCGTGGCGTGGTGGGGAACCGGCGACAAGCCGTCGGCACAAGCTGTGGCGCTCGCCGAGCGCATGTACCTCACGGGGGCGGGTACCGACTTGTTCCTCTCGACGCTGCCGAGCCTCACCGACCTCGCGACAGTGAACACCGAGTGCGCCGGCGCGGGGTCGGCGGATACGATGGCTACAGGGTGCTTCGTATCGGGTCCGGCGCACCGGCTCGATCGCATCTATCTCTACCAACCACAGGATCCGCGGGCGGAGGCGACGGTCGTGACGGCGGCGGCTCACGAGATGCTCCACGCTGCCTACTCCCGCATGACGTCTGCCGAGCAGTCGTCGCTGGATTCGGCGATGGCTGCCGAACTCGCCAAGGTTCCCGCCGACGACCCCGTGCGCGATCAGATCGCTGCGTCGGTCGGCGACGATCAGACGGCACTCGGAACAGAGACGTTCGCCTACCTGGGAACGGAGATCTCGCTGCCCGGCGGCTTCTCGGCCGGCGTCGAGCAGGTCTATTCACGCTTCATCGCGGATCGGACGTCACTCGTGGGTGTCTTCCGGGCGTTCGATGATGAGACGAATCGTCTCATCGACGCACTCAGGACCGCACATCAGCACGTCGCCGAGCTCGATGCCGCCGCCGTACAGGCGCAGGCGGACTTCACACACGCCTCCGACAGATACACGCAGGAGAGCACGCGATACAGCACCGATCTCGCGGAGTTCAACGCCGCGGACCCGGGGACACGCGAGCAGGCCACCGTCACCGTCACCTACCCGGACGGTCGCTGGTACCACGGGCCGTGGCGCGGGTACTTCGACTGGGCCACGAAAGACCTCGCCGAGCAGAGGCAGGTGCTCGATGGGTACCCGGCGAAGATCGCGACGGCCCGCCAGGCGGCAGCGGACGCGAGCGCCGCCTATGAGGCGCAGCGTGCCGACACCGCAGCGCTGATCGAATCCGCGTATCCGGACTCCACCACCCCGCGAATGCCAGGCACCGGCAGCTGAGCCGCCCCTGACCTCCGCCGCTCGATGACGCGCCCATAGACTTGTGGGGTGATCGATCTGGCGCTTCTGCGTGACAACCCCGAGCTGGTCAAGCGTTCCCAGACGGCTCGCGGTGAGTCGCCCGACACCGTCGACCGCGCCCTCGCGGCGGACCGCGCCCGGCGCGCGGCGCTCACGACGTTCGAGGAGCTGCGCGCGGCGCAGAACGCGCACGGCAAGAAGGTCGCCCAGGCTCCGAAGGAGGAGAAGGCGGCGCTCGTCGCCGAGGCGAAGACGCTCAGCGAACAGGTCAAGCAGGCGCAGGCCGCGGTCGGGGAGGCCGAGGCGTCCGCCGACGAGGCTCTCGCGGTCATCGAGAACATCGTGGTCGACGGGGTGCCGTCCGGCGGCGAGGACGACTTCGTCACCCTGCGCACGCACGGTGGCGAACCGACATTCGATTTCGAACCGCTCGACCACCTGGCGATCGGTGAGAAGCTGGGCGCGATCGACATGGAGCGGGGCGCCAAGGTCTCCGGGGCCCGGTTCTACTTCCTCACCGGCATCGGGGCGCGTCTCGAGATCGCGATCATGTCGCTCGCGCTCGACCGTGCGCTGCAGGCCGGATTCACCCCGATCATCCCGCCGACGCTCGTGCGACCCGAGGTGATGCACGGCACCGGGTTCCTCGGCAAGCACTCCGCCGAGGTCTACCACCTCGACGAGCAGGACCTCTATCTCGTCGGCACGAGCGAGGTGCCGCTCGCCGGTTACCACATGGGCGAGATCATCGACCTCGACCGTGGGCCGAAGCGCTACGCCGGCTGGTCGACCTGCTACCGCAGCGAGGCGGGCTCGTACGGCAAGGACACCCGCGGCATCATCCGCGTGCACCAGTTCAACAAGCTCGAGATGTTCGTCTATACGACTCCCGAGGCCGCCGAGGAGGAGCATCTGCGCCTCGTGGCCCTGCAGGAGGGGATGCTACAGGACCTCGGCCTCTCCTACCGGGTCATCGACGTCGCCGCGGGCGACCTCGGCTCGAGTGCCGCACGCAAGTACGACGTCGAGGCGTGGGTGCCCACGCAGGGCTCGTACCGCGAGCTGACGAGCACGTCGAACTGCACGACGTACCAGGCGCGTCGCCTCGACATCCGGTACCGTCCGGCGGTCGAGTCGGGCGCGCCGGCGAAGGCGCAGCACGTGGCCACCCTCAACGGCACGCTCGCGACCACCCGCTGGATCGTCGCCCTGCTCGAGACCCACCAGCGCGCGGACGGCTCGGTCACGGTGCCCGAGGTGCTGCGCCCCTACCTCGGCGGGCTCGAGGTCATGGAGCCGGTCGCGTGACCGATGCCACCCCCGGCGCCCCCGTGTCGGAGGGGGCCCTCGTGGTGCTCGACATCGACGGCACGGTGCTGCTCGAGGACGAGTCGCTGAGTCCCGGCGTCGTCGACGCGGTCGCCGACGCCCAGGCGCGCGGCCACCGGGTGATGCTCGCGACGGGCCGCAGTTGGGAGGGCACGATCGGCATCGTGCGTGCCCTGCGGATCCTTCCCGAGTACGTGGTGTGCTCGAACGGGGCGATGATCATGAAGCGCCTCGGCGACCGTCGCGACTACGAGCGCTTCCACGCGGAGACCTTCGACGCGACCGAGGTGCTCACGCTTCTGAAGGCGCACCTGCCCGACGCGCACTACCTTGTCGAACTCGCCGATGGACGTCGCCTGTTCACCGACTACCTCGACGACTGGCAGCTCGAGCGGGCGTTGCGTGTCGGCTTCGACGAGCTCGCCGCCGAGCCGGTCACCCGCGTGGTCGTCGTCTCTCCCGAGCAGACCGAGCACGACTTCATCGACCTCGTCGCCCGCATCGGCTTGAACCAGGTGTCGTACGCCGTCGGCTGGACGGCCTGGCTCGACATCGCCCCGAAGGGGGTCGACAAGTCGACCGCGCTCGAGAAGGTGCGCGCCTGGCTGGATGTCGCCTCCGACCGGGTGCTCGTGATGGGCGACGGCCGCAACGACATCGGCATGTTCACCTGGGCCCTCGCCGGCGGTGGCCGCGCGGTGGCGATGGGCCAAGGCCCCGACGAGGTGCGGGAGGCGGCCGGCGAGGTGACCGCATCGGTCGCCGACGGCGGGGTCGCGCAGGTGCTGCGCGCGCTGTGAGCCGCGGCATCCGTTCGACTCATCGCCGACACGCACCTTTCGTTCAGGCGCCGCTCAGCGCTCCGTTGCGAGAATTGCCGCCGAGCCTCGTCGACTAGACTCGTCGCCGGTTCGACTCGACCGCTTCGGCGGACGTGTCGGGAGGGTTGTCCGAGCGGCCGATGGAGCTGGTCTTGAAAACCAGTGGGCAGAGATGTCCCGTGGGTTCGAATCCCACACCCTCCGCAGATCCCGACGGCTGCCCGAACGGCCCGAGGAGCGAGGGACCGGCCGCCGGCCGACCCTGACCCCGAGAGGACCTGAGTGACACCGTCGACTCCCCAGCCGCGCCGCCGCACAGTGGCCCGGCACGGGCAGCTGCGCTCGCCGCGGCCCGTCTCTCAGCTGTTCAAGATCCTCGCGGTCGCGGTCGCCTCGGTGCTGGTCGCTGTGGTGGGCGTCGTCGGCTTCACGGTGTACAGCTTCACGACCGACTACGTCAGCAACGCGGTCGCCCTCCCGGGCGAAGACAGCGTGCCGCCGGACATCGGTGCGATCCAGGGCGGCTACAACCTGCTGATCGTCGGAACCGACGAGTGCCTCCCCGACTTCGCCGCGATGTTCCCCGGCCGATGCAGCGGCGCCGATGACGGATCGATCAACAACGACGTCGACATCGTCGTGCACATCTCCGACAACCCGCGTCGGGTCACGGTCATCTCCTTCCCGCGCGACCTGATGCTTCCGATCCCCTCGTGCACCCGTGACGACGGCACGAAGACCTCCGCGATGAGCAAGCAGCCGCTCAACTCCACCTACTCGGTGGCGGGCCTCGGCTGCGTGGCGCAGACAATCACCTCTCTCACCGGCATGCAGATCCAGGGTGCGGCGAAGATCACGTGGGGTGGTGTCATCCAGATCACCGATGCCATCGGCGGGGTCGACGTCTGTGTGTCGGGCCGGATCTACGACCCGACGAACACGGGGCTCGATCTCGGACCGGGCATGCACACTCTCGTGGGCCTCGAGGCACTGGAGTTCCTGCGTACCCGCCACGGCGTGGGCGACGGCAGCGACCTCGGCCGCATCTCGAACCAGCAGCAATACATGTCCCGCCTCGCCCAGAAGCTCATCAGCGCGGGCACGCTGTCCGACCCGACGACGCTCCTGCGTCTCGCCTCGATCGCCGTGAAGAACATCACCCCGAGCAAGTCGCTCACGAATCCCATCACGTTGGTGCAGCTCGCGACGGCCATGAAGGACGTCCCGTACAGCGACATCGTGTTCGTGCAGTACCCCACCCTCACCGACCCCTCGAACCCCAACAAGGTCGTGCCGAACACGTCGGCGGCGAGTGCGCTGTTCACAGCGCTCGAGAACAACGAGGCACTGCAGCTGACGGGCAAGGTCGGCCAGAACGGCGGTGTCGTCGAGGTCACACCGTCGGCCACTCCGACGCCGGCGTCGACGCCGTCGACCACGAGCACGCCGTCGACCTCGACGACGCCGAACCCGACCGCGACCCTTCCGTCGTCGATCTCGGGTCAGACGGCGGCGCAGGAGACCTGCTCGGACGGAAACCTCAAGAAGTGACGGATGCCGCGGCCCCGCGCGATGCGGAGGCCGCGGCATCCACCGCTCCATGACGCGCCCCGCCCGGGTGCCGAACGGGTTTCGGACACACGCGCTCCACCGGTTATGCTTGCCGGGTGCGTGCGCGGTTCTGCCGCCGCACGCCTGGAGACGTCGCATAGTCAGGCCTAGTGCACCACCCTGCTAAGGTGGAGTCCTCGCAAGGGGACCGAGGGTTCAAATCCCTCCGTCTCCGCCAGTATTTTCAAGGGATTCCGGCGGATCCGTTGACACTAACTCGAAATGTGTTGACACGAGCCCTAGTCTGGCGGGCATGGCGAGCGTTCGGAAGCGGGTCCAGAAGACGGGTGCGGCGTCGTTCGCTGTGCTGTGGCGTGACCCGGAGTCTGGGCGCCAGACGAGCATGACGTTCCCCACTGAGGGTGAGGCGGAGATGCTGCGCCGGTTGCTGGACGCCAACGACCAGAGGTTCGCCTTGGCCGAACAGATGCTCACCGCCGCGGCGAGTCGCAAGCCGACCGTCAGCGAGATGCTCGAGCGGCACCTGTCGCTGCTCACCCGGGCGAACGAGGGCACGATTGCCGGCTACCGCTCGATGATCGCGACGCACTTCACCGAGCAGCTCGGTGGGTTGCGCGTCGACGTGGTCACCGACGAGCACATAGCGGCATGGATCCAGCGGCAGCGGCGCGACGGGGCGACGCGGAAGTCGATCGCGAATCGTATGGGCCTGCTCTCGAGCGCGTTCAAGACCGCGGTAAGGAGGGGGTGGCGAGGCGACAATCCCTGCGAGCTCGTGGAACTGCCGAACGAGGATCGAGCCGGACGGCGCGCCACCTTCCTCACGAAGGCTGAGTTCGACACGCTCCTTGAGCACATCCCCCAGCGACACCAGATGCTCACGCGAGTTCTCGTCGGCACCGGAATGCGCTTCAGTGAGGCGACAGCGCTGACCTGGGATGATCTGCACCTCGACGCTGACGTTCCCTACATCCAGGTCGACAAGGCGTGGAAGGGTGACGCGCACCGGAAGTTCTTCATCGGCTCGACGAAGAACACGCCGAGCGACCGAGATGTGTCGATCACGCCGGGACTCGCCGCGGATCTCGTTGCCGCCAATCGCCAGCACGATCTGGTGTTCCCGAACACGCTGGGGTCGCAGCTCACCAACACCACCTTCCACAACCACGGCTGGCAGGACGCCGTCGACGCCTCGAAGCTGCGGAAGGAGCCGCGGCCGCACGACCTACGGCACACCCACGCGTCGTGGCTGCTGCAGGAGGGCGTGCCGATCTTCGTCGTTTCCCGCCGGCTTGGGCACGAGTCCGTGCAGACGACCACCCAGATCTACGGTCACCTGATGCCGGAAGCGCTTAAGGATGCCGCTGATGCGATGGCTCGGATCGATGCCCGCTAGCGTCGCTCTCCCTTGCCGCGATCTCGTCGCGTGCGTCGAGCAGCGCGCGCGCCGCCAAGTCGATGGTGGGTTCCTTGAGCGCCTCCTGCTCGGCCGTCAGATCTTCGATCGGAATCATGGTGCGACCATGCCACTCAAGGAGAAGGACACATGAATATCAGGAGCATCATCGCCTCTGCGGTCGGAGTTGTCGCCGTCGTTGCCGTCGCCGGGGGAGCGTACGCGTTGATCACGAACCTGCCGCGACTTGAAGAGCAAGTAGCTACGACGGTTTCGATCGTCGATACGACGACGCCCTCGCCAACTCCGTCGCCGACGCCTTCTCTCACATCGACGCCCGTCGAGCAGGTGTCCACGCCGACTCCCTCTCCCTCCGTGACGCAAGCACCTCCGACCACGCAGAAGAAGCAGAACCCAGCACCCGCGACGAAAGCACCAATACGGTGCCCGGCCGGGTCCTCGGCGAATAGCAACGACGGCGTCAACGACACGTCGTGCTACCCGGTGATCTGCTTCTCGATCGCTGTCCCGGACCCCGCGCATCCGGAATGTGACAAGCCGTTCAAGCCCTGACGATAGGCTCTCGCCATACACGATCGGGGGACACCATGACGGACAGCGAAGCACCAACAGGACCGACGGAGGGCCGCGGTGCGACCGCTGTCCCCCGGTATGAGCAGGACATCAGTGGCAACGCGTTCGCAGGAATCCTGGCAGGCGTGTACGCCGTGTTCGCGATCATCGCCGCGATCGTGCTTCTGAGCAATGCGAACACCACCGAATACGGTGGAGACGCGTACACGGGAATCCAGAACGCGATCGTATGGGCCGTGCGCGGGATCGCGTTCCTGCTGATCGGTTCGGGTGTTCTTGGTGTTCTTCTGGTCCTGCGCGGCCGTCCGATCTGAGATTCGACCGCGGCTAGGAGCGGGTGCCACTCGGACATGCGGTCATCCTGCGGGATGCCGCCGACAACGCCGGAAACCCCCGACTCCCACCCTGGGAAGGGTAGAAGCCGGGGGCTTATATGTGCGCCGGAGAAGCTATGCGCTTATCTGCGTCAGGTGCCTCGGATCGAGCCGCGGACGGTGCCGGTGGTAACCTGCACGTAGACCCCGCTGGGGCAGAACACGGGCTTCGAGAGGTCGCCTTTCGCGACACCGCCCGCGACGATCGGCTCGTCGATGATGACCGGCCCGGACGCGCTGCCGTCACGGATCACGACGCGCGCGGCCGCGGGGGTGCCGGCGTTCTCGGTGAACGTGTACGAGCTGATGTAGCGCATCTTCGTGGTCAGGTCCGCGGACCCGACGATCGCCTGGTAGCCCATTTCATCCCTCCGATGACTGGTAGATCACGACCGGCGCGGGGTCGACCGGTGGGGTGCCGGTGTCGACGATGACCACGTCGACCGGGTCGGTGTCGTCCGGGGGTGTCGCGTAGTCGAGGTTCACGGGCACGTCCCACGGGATCGGGAGGTGCGCGGGATCCATCCAGTCGTCGCCGACGGACACGAGCCCGCACGAGCAGATGCCGTTCGCGCCGGCGTGGTGGACGTGTGCGGCCATGTCAGTCCTCCGTGATCGCTGAGACGGTGACGGTGAACGCGGGTGACGCGCCGCCGGTGAACTTCGGGAGCAGCACCAGCGCCCAGGTCGGGAACCCGAGGATGCGGCGCTTCCACTGCTTCGGGTTAGTGAACAGCTTCCCCGACCCGTTCGAGTCGCCGGTGATGCCCGGGAACCGGAGCGTCGCGGACGATCCGGAGGTGCCGTCCGCGCCGGCCGATCCGACGGCGTCGATGATGTTCGACGCGCCGTGCGCGATGCCGGTTCCGGAGATCCGCTGCCCGACGACGAACGGGTGTGGCAGGGTGCCGCCCGATCCGATCGAGATCGCGAGGCTCCCCGACGCGGTCACGACCTTGTCGATGTTCAGCTTCGTGGTCGTCTGGTCGGCGAGCATCGTGTCCCAGTCGCCCTCGGGAAGCGCGAACGGGTGCGTGTCCGCGTCGAGCCGCGTCCACATCCCGCCGGGGTACGCGTTCGTGATCGCACCGTCCGAGGTGGGTTGGAGGACCTCGAAGTACGCGGTCAGGGCCGCGGCGGTCGGCGCTCCGGTGCAGTCGGTGACCGAGAGGAACACGTCCGTCGGTTTGCTCGTCAGCATCCGTCGCAGCCGTACCGGCGCGGAGATCGCGCGACCGTTCGCGAGCAGGTTGAACGTGCTCATGCTGCCAACATCTCCATCCGCGGTCGGGAGAACCACAGGTCCGCTTGGACCTGCCCGGTGTTGTTGCGCCCGTACAGTTCGACGCACGCGTTCGCGCCGCCGTAGAACGACGCGACACCGCCCTGGTTCAACGGGTGCGCCCAGCCCTTCCCGAGGTTGTAGAGGCTGAGGTCGGAGTAGGGGTCCGCGAGGGCCTGGTTGAGGAACCCGTACCCCTTGCCTTGGACCTGCAGCCCGACGACCCGCTGGTCGACGATCGACTGCATGATCTTGATCTTCCAGACGCCGGTCTTGTCCTCGTTGTAACCGTACGGGTACGTGATCGGTGCGCCGTACATGTCGACGAGATCGACGAGAACGATCACGGACCCGATGACGAGCGCGGCCCCGTTGAGAGTCGCGGTCGCGGGGGCGGACAGGGTGATCGTGTTGTTCGTGCGGGTCAGGATCGTGGTCCCTGCCGGGATGCCGGAGCCGGTGACCGTCGCGCCGACCTTCCCGATGTCCCCCGACGAGTAGCCGCCGACGACCGCGGAGCCCGACGTGAGGTTGCCGGTGACGTTGCCGCCGTTGTCGCCGTGGCGGGTCTGGAACTTCTGCACCAGCGCGCTGCTGTTCGACTCGTCGATGACGAGGTAGCGGACCGCGGGCAGCGCCCGGTTGTCGATCTGCCCGCCCTGGTAGAGCCCGTACCCGTTGTCGATGCCGATGTCCACGCATCGGGGGCTCGCCCACCGGTTCTGCGTGTTCCAGTACGAGCCGAGCGCGACCTCCATCTCGAGCGTCATGAACTCGTACAGGTTCCCCGTCGCCGGGTTGAACGGCAGCGACGCACGCTTCACGGCCATCGCGTAGCCGTCCGCGTTGTACGACGCGCCGCCGTCCTCGATGCCGAGGTGAAGCGATGACGCCCCGTTCCCCGGCATCGTGGACGGGACGAGCACGCCCTGCGCCGCGGTGCCGTTGATCAGCCCCCGCCACCCGCGGGGACCGGTCGAGAAGTCGGTGTCGTCGAACACGACCACCGGGTCCGGTCGCTGCACGAAACGGGCACTCCCGCTCGTCAGCGTCGAGTCCTTCGCGATCCCAGCCATCAGAGCTCCACCCCGTTCATGAACAGACGAACATCCGGGTCCGCGGGGTCACCGGTGATCGTCGCGGTCACCCCGTTCGCGACACCGACGAACGCCTCGCCCAACTCCGTGGACGCGGCGAGGGCAGTGCGGCCCTCGGGCGTGTCCTGGAACGCGCCGTCGGCGGTGACCGAGGCGTCGTAGATGCCCTGCTCGAAGTGATCGAGCGCGGCCGCGTCGAGCGATGTCGATATGTACGGGCGCTGTCGCCACCCGCCCGGCCGCACCTTGATGTAGACCATCAGTCGCCCGTGGTCGGTGCGGGAACGTCGACCGGCGCGACCTGGTTCACGACCAGGGAGGCGACGTCGCTCGGGGACATCTGGGCGGTCGGGAGCGCGTAGGTGATCGGCAATGTGGCGCCCGTGGTGCTCGTCGCAGGCGTTGACGTCGTGCTCGATGTGTTCGCACGGGCGAGGGTCGCGACCTGGGGCGTCAGCGCGGCGTACGCGCCCGCCACGGCCCCCAGGATGGCCGCGGCCACGCTCACCAGGAGCGGCCACCCCAGGGCGGCCACAGCGGCGAACGAGGCCGTACCGGCGATGATCCCGGCGACGATCGCCTGCAGGGCGAGGCCGATGAGGATCCACGCGCTGTACACACGCTTGCGGGTCGAGGTGGACTCGACGATCGCGCCGAGCGCGCCGTCCTGGACGGTCACTGCCGGGATGCTGTTCAGGGACATGGTCAGGTTTCCTTTCGGTTGCGGTTGGCAGTGGTCTCGATCGCGTTCCACTGGTCCCGTTCGGACTTGCGGATCTGGCCGATCTCCTCACGGATGCCGAGGATGTCTTGGCGTTGCTGCTTCTGCTCGGACCGGACGGCTCTCACGAGGTCTTTCAGCTCGTCGATGTCGTCGCGGAGGATGGTGCCGCCGTGGGAGTTCACGACGTGGTCGACGGTCTTCTCCACGCCCGTGCCGATGCGCTGCAGCTTCCCCGCGGCCGGGGCGGCGACGCTCGTGACCGCCCCGACCACAACGAGGATCTGCAGGATGATGCTGTCCGGGTCCCGCAGCCACGACTGCCCGTCGGGGGCGGGCGTGCCGCCGAGGAGGATCAGCCCGGAGATCACGAACGTCAGCACCCCCGCGGCGGAGAACACCCACCACGCCCGGTTCATGCGGGTGCGGGGAGCGGCGGTCATGCCGGGGTGCCGTGACCGACGTAGTTGTAGCCGGTGCCGGGACCGAACGTCTTGGTCCACTCGTCGGAGCCCATGAACTTGTACGGGTGGTTCTCCGCGAACCAGGCCCGCAGCTGCGACTTCGGGTCGTTGCCGAGGTTCACGAGCGTGCGGTCCTTCACATTGACGAGCACCATGTTGTTGCTCGTCTGCTCGATGATGAGTGCTTCGTCCATGGTCAGGCTCCGTTTCGGGACAGGGGTGAAGGGTGTTGCGGTCGTGGCCGCGGGGGTACCGATGACGCCGAGCAGCCCCCAGTACGTCCAGTGCCACCACTCGCCGAAGCCCATGCCCTCGCAGGTGATGTTGTGGGCCTTCGCGAGCTGCTCGGCGGCGCGGTGCGCGGGCGTGTCAGCGTTGTACGGGGCGGCGAGATCTCCGGACCGTTTCCGGCCGTGGTTGCTGGACCCGGGAATCGCGACCGGGCCGTCCGCGGAGACCCGCACCCACCGGGTGCCGCCAGGGAATCCGTACGCGGACCCGTCCCACGTGCGCACGTCACCGAACGCGCCGGAGCCGGTCGCCTGCTGCCGGTACCGGGTGGTGAAGAGGTGGATCTCCTCCGTCATGTCCCGGTCGCCGAAGTTCACCGTGATCGGCGGGTAGCCGGCACGCACGAGGTCATCGGACAGGGCACCGAACGCGTCCCGGGTGCCGGCCGCGTCGAGGCGTGCTCCGGCGGCGATGATCAGAGACGACATGGTCAGCTCGGCCCGAGGTAGCGGATCGAGAACTCGCCCTGCGCGCGCGCCGTCCCACCGACCGTCAACGCGGCCGTCACGGACGAGATCCACACTCGCAGCGACGCGCCGGCCACCAGGAGCACCGAGGCGACGTCGAGCTTCAGCATCGTCTGCTGCGAGGAATGCGCGTTCACCGAGTCGAGGGTGAGCACGTCGGTCGGGCTCCCACCACGGATCAGGTACGCCTGCGCGGCACCGCCTGACGCGGGCTGCACCGCGAGACGCGCCGTGATCTGGTAGCGGCCCGCTTTCACACACGTGATGTCGCCGGTCGTCGGGTTGTAGGTGAACCACTCCGTCCCCGCCGGTTGCACGATCGACTGCCCCGACCCGGGCGCGGACCACAGGTTCACGTTCGCCGACCCGCCGCTCGCGACCGCGATGCTCGTACCCACGACCACGTCGATCACCGGCATCACACCCGCCGACGGCGACCACGCGCCACCCGCCCGCGTGTAGAGCGTGCCGGTGTCCAGACGGAAGGCGAGGGAGCTGTCCGCCGGGGTCCACGCGGCGAGCTCGGTCGCGTTCCGAACCAGCACGACACCGCCCGCCGCGGCGGTGTACGTCGCCGTGGTCGTCACGGCGACGCCGCTCGCGTTCGTCGCGGTGACCCCCGACGGGATCTGCACCGTCCCGATCTCGACGGCACCGGTCGGCATCGACGTGCGGGCCGTCGCGAAGTCGGACGTCGACAGAGCCGCACCCACCACCGGGGTGTTGTTCGGGTCCGTCCCAGGCGACACCGACTCGTTCTGCTTCGCGTACACGACGTAGTAGTTGATCCCCGCCGGCGGAGAAACCAGCGGTGACGGGAGCTGCACGACCCCGTCGTTCGCGATCAGGATCGCGCCACCGAACTGCACCGCGACCGCCTGGAGCGCGGCGATGTCGACGTTCAGGTCCGTGCGGGCGACGAGGAGCTGCGTGTTCACCGGGGAGAGGACGCCAGCGCGAACCGCGCCGGTGCTGTCCGACGCGAACAGACCCGAGATGGCCTTGCGGGCTTCGGTGGTGCCGGTCTGACCAGTGGGGCCAGGCCACGAACTGCGAACGGTCATCAGTGTCCTTCCATCAGGGATTCGAGGCGCGTCACGCGCTCCTCGAGCGCCGCCCGCGCGGCCTTCTCAGCGCGCGCGACCGCGAGGAGCGGGACGACGAGCATCGTGTAGTTCACGGAGTCGGGGAGGCCGGCGGCGTCGTAGTACACCCACGGTGTGAGGCCGGCGGCGTGCAGGTCTTCCGCCATCAGGCCGTACTCGTCGGCGACGACGTAGTCGGGGCCGACGTACCCCTCGAACATGGGGTCGTCGCGCTTCCGGACCTCGGCGATGTAGTGGAAAACGAACGGCACGATCGTGAGGAACACATCCGCGTCGATCTGCGCCTCGGTGATGTCCTGCTTGTAGCGGCGCGACGATGACGTGTTCCCGAAGCGGCCCGTCGCGGTCTCGATCCACGTCGCGTACCGGCCGCTGGTGATCACGTTCGTGACCGCGTCGAGCGCGCGGAGTTGACCGCCGACGACCGTGTCGCTTCCGGTGGTGAGAGCGCCCGCCGTGGACATGCTGCCCGACGCGGTCACCGTCGTCGGCGCGATCGCGCCCGGGCTCGCGACCAGCGCGTTAATCTCAGCCCGCGTGTACGAGTTCGCGTCGATCGCGGCGGTCACTGTGGTGGTGATGTCGGCGATCGCCTGCTGCACCTGGTCGACGAGGCTGTTCACGCTCGTGCCCGTGGGGGTCTCGAGTTCCTTCAGCCGCGTCTGCACGTCGCTGAGGATCCGCTCCAGCTCCCCGTACTCGCCCTGCGGCGGGCTGGCGTACCCCTTACCCATTGACCGCCGCCTGAGTCGTCACGTTCACGGTGAGTCCCTTCGCGTTGCCGTCGAACGCGACGATGCGACGCCGCGGGGTCGACTGTTCGAACACGTACGGGTCACCGTGGCCCTGATCCGGGTCGTACGCGGGGATCGTGATGTCGCACCAGTCGCCCTCCCAGTACGCGCCGAGCAGCGGCTGCCGTGCCGCCTCGACTGTGAACGTCCACGTCTCGAGCGGGGCGCGCCCGAACGTGGTCGCCTCGCCCGAGTAGCCGTCGAGCGTGTCCTGAATCACGACCGTCGAATGGCTGGTGTCGAGCGACTCGAACAGCGGGAAGCCGAGATCGGTGAGTGTGGGGTCGGTGGAGCGGGACACGAGCACCGAGTCCACCGAACGACCGGCGGACGCCCACGCGACCGACGCGAGAGTCGTCGCGTCGACGCCGACCTTCAACGCCGACACCCCACTGCCCGGCACGCCCACCGTCCACTGGTGCACCGCGGTGCCGGTGATCAGCGGGTTCGCGTCCGTGCCGGTCTGCAGCAGGAACTGCACGCCGAGCCGGTCCGCGGCGAACTGCGGCTTGAACCGGATATCGGGGCCGTCCTCCAGCTGCGTCAACTGGGTGAGCAGCGTGCCGATGTTCTTGAAGTCGACGGCGTCCGCGTTCCGCTCGCGGCCGCCGGCGCGATCGGCTTCGAACACGACGGGCACGTTGCCGCCGGTCCACGCCTGCGCCTGCTGCACCCACCGTTTCGCGATCGTGCCGTACTCGAGGTTCGACAGGTTCGTCGCGAGCGCGGCGTTCGGCATAGTCTTGCCCGCCGAAGCCGGGTCAGAGACGATGAACGTCGCGACATCCGCGGTCGCTGCGGCGAGGGGCAGCAGGTAGCGGTGATCGAAGTACGACCACAGCCCGACCGCGGTCACCCGCAGCGTCTTCTGATCGCGGTCGTAGTCGTGAGCCCACACCGGCCCGGCCGCGAGGATCACATCGCCGACCGCGACAGCGAGCACCGACCGCCCCGGCCGGATCGTCTGCCGAGGCCGCAACGCGATCGTCGCGGGGTCCTGCATGTCGAGCACCGCGGTGAGCTTCTCCGGGGCGTTCAGCGAGCGTGACCAGGTTGACTCCGCCATCACCTGGATGTCGATGAGTTGCCGTCCGGTGCGGAGATCGGCGATGAACCAGCGCAGCATCCGACCCCCTCAGTTCGCGTCGGACCACGACAACGTCAAGAGCGGGGTGCCGATGACGGTGCCGAGCGGGTTGAACTGCACGATGCGGGATCCGAACGCGGGGATCTGGAACCCGTCCCATTCCCTGCGGGTCATGAACCCGGTGATGTCGTTCTCGGGCAGGTCGAGGTACGCGACCGACAGCGACACGTCGAACACGACCGTCGAGCCGACCGGGATGACGCGTTCCAGGCGCAGGATCCGTCCGGACAGGATTTCGACGAGCTCGACACCGTCCGCACCACCCGTGACAGCGAGGACGAGGGGGCTTGGGGCGCTGCCGCCGTTCTCCGCGGTCGCGCGGCCGTCCATGCCCGGGGTGCCCCAGTCGACGGGCCACACCTGCGGCCACGGCTGGCCGGTGCCGGACGTCGGCGGGGTCGTCGACGCGGAGCGGATCGGCCCGTACATGAGCGGGTCGGTCGCGAGGACGACGAGCTGGAACTCGACGAGCTGCGCGCCCGGGTTCGGTGTGGGCACGAAGCGCCGCACCGACACCACCCGCGTCGTCTCCCCGAAGTCGTCGACGACCGTGATGGTCACGGGCACCCCGACGATCAGGATGCTCCGCAACGCCATGAGCATGGACGCCCAGCCCGCACCGCGGAAGCGGCCCGCCATGTTCAGCATCAACGACGACCGCCAGTCACGGTCGATGCCGAACGCGCCGTCGCCGGCGGGCCGCTCACGGATCTCGGTCTTCGAGTCGGACACCGTGTACCAGTCGGAGAAGAACTGCGCACCCACCTGGTAGACGCCGTCGGCGCGCTGGTTCTCGCCGTACATCGTGACGGACCCGCCGATGGAGGTCAGGGTGACGGTGCTCACTTCTTCAGCACCCGAAGCTGACGCCCGACCTCGCCGCCGACGACCGCGCCGAGCACGCGCGGGTCTTCCTGGTTCACCCCGGACACGTGAATGTGCACCTCCGTCGCCTTTTGCTTCACGGCCTGCGGGGCCTGCTGCATGGTCGGGATCGTGGGCGTGTATCCCGCGTTGATCTGCTTCAGCAGGGCGCGGTTCCGGTCGGCCTGCCCGAACACGTTCGAGGTGACCTCTTCACCGTTCGCGAGGCGATAAAGGCCGGCCGTGTCCGACCCGGCGGTGCCGCGGCCGAGCACGCTGCCGCCGCCACCGCCGGCGAGCCCGCGGGGTGTGCCACCGTTCGCGAACGCGACACCACCGGTCACATTCGACAGGTTCTCCGCGCCATGCAGCTTCACCGCGATGTCGATGTTGCGAGAGAGCTGCTCGAGGTTCTTCTGCAGGGCCGCGATCTGCGCGTTCGCGGCCGCCGTGTCGACCTCGACCTTCGTCTTGGGCACCTCGGCGGGGATCTGGAAGATCGAGTTCACGAACGCCTCGACCTGCTTCCGGTCCTCCCCGAGCTCCACCGCGTGCTCGATGATCGCCTTCTTCATGTCGACGAGCTTCTTCCGCGCGTCCTCGCTGCTCGCACCGTTGTCGCGATAAGCCTGGGCGGCGTTCTGCGCGGCCTGCACGGACGAGATCAGCTCGCCCCGGTTCGCGACGGCGGCCGCCGACATCCCCTCAAGGTTCGTGGTCGCGCGCTTCACGTCCTTGCCGGTCTTGTCAATGTGGGCGCCCATGTTCGCGAGCGACGAGTCGAACCGGTTCTGCGCGTCCGCGGTGGAGATCGCCTTCCCGTTAAGCAGGTCGAGCTGCTGCTTCAGGAGGCCAGCGGCGTCGCCCTGCAGGTACATCTGCGCGGTCGCCTCCTCGGTCGAGGACTTCATGTCCTTCTGCGAGGCTCGAGCGGCCTGGATCGCCGACACGGAGATTCCGAGGGCAGCCGCCGCGGCCGTGTCGGCGGAGGTCTGAGCGTTGGTCGCTTCGGTCGTGTCCCCGAGCGCGTCCTGCAGCTCCTTGTTCCGGGTGATCTCGCCCGAGATCGCGTCGCGGTTGGTGTTCACCGCGGTGGTCAGGTCGGCGGCGGCCGTCGCGACGTCCAGCAGGTTCTGGCCGGTCTTGTCGGTGGTCTGGTTGAGCCACTCCTGCTGGTTCCGTCCCACGCCGAGCGCCTCGTTCAGCTTCTTCTGCGCGTCCGCGTTGCCGAGCACCGCCTGAGTGACGACCTGGGTGCTGATGCCGAGGAGCTTCGCGTTCGCGTACGCGCCGGCGTCGGCGAGCTTCTGCGCGGCCTTCTGGCGCACGTTCTCACCGATCACGCCGTTGTCGGCCTGCACCGCGGCGGTGTAGTCCTGCATGGCCTGCGTCGCGTCGGTCTGCTGAGCGATGACGACCGCGAACACGCCGGCGAGGGCCGACAGCCCCGCGACGATCCACCCGACCGGGCCCGTCGCGATGGTCGACGCGACACCGACCGCGCCCATGGTGCTCGCGATCGACGCGAGCATCGGGGCGATGAAGCCCCAAGCCTTGAACGCGACCGCCCCCCACGTGATCGTCACGATGAGCTGTGACAGCACGTCGACGGGGATAGCGTCGATCGCCGTCGCGATCCCGGACAGCACTGTCAGGCCGATCTGACCGAGCGGGGCGAGGGCCTCGAGGATGTGCATCACCATCGCCGCGAGCTTGCCGAGCACGTCGGTGACGGTCGGGAGCATCGACAGCGCGTAGCCGGCGAACTTCTCGATCCCTGACCCCGACGCCCACCGCTGGAACCCTTCCGCGAGGCTCTGCACGTACAGGCCCGCGGTCAGGAACAACGGGTTCAGCACACGGAGGCTGCTGATCGTGCCCGCGATGGCCGCCGAGCCCGTCCGCCCGAGGATCACCGAGAACTGCCCCACCTGGGTGTTCAGCATCGGCATGTCCGCGCGGATCTGCGACACCACGTCCCGGAACGAGCCGAGCATGTTCACCGCGGCGGTGCGCGACAGGGTGTCGAAGATGCCCTTCAGGTCCGACAGGCCGTTGCGGTACATCCCGCCGACGACCGTGCCGTCCTGCATCTCCTTCCGGATGCCGAACAGGGCGAGCACGCCGGCGGAACCCATCCCGAGCAGCGCACCCGCGACGCCGACCGCGACCGCGCCGACAGGGGCGAGGAGGGGGACGAGGAGCGCGACGGCCGCCGCGATCGCGCCGACACGGGTCACGTTCGTGCGGTTCGCTTCGTTCGCTTTCACCGTGGAACGTTCGACGTCGTCCTGCGCGGAGGCTTCCTCGAGCGCCGCGGCCGCGGCGGCCTGCTGCGCGGCGGTCAACGCGACCTCCGACGCGGTCGCCTTCTCGTTCGCGACGTCCAGACGTCGAAGCGCCTCCGTCACCGCGAGTTCGGCGGCCGCGAACCGGGAACCCGTCGTCACGCCGCGGTCCTGCAGCTCCGTCAACCGCATCTGCGCGAGCTGCGCGCGCGCGTACGCGGTGTCGGCGGCGTGCATCGCGGTCGTGAGACGCGCCTGCGCGGCGGTGACGGTGTCCGTCGACCGGGACACGCGCCGCGTGGACTGCTCCACCGCGGCGAGCTTCGCGACAGCCTCGCCCGTCGTCGCGCCGACCCGGATGTTCGGGTCCGCCGACTCGATGTCGTGGATGTCCTTCTTCGTCGCGGCGAGCTGCGCGACCCACTCGTCGCGATCCATCCGCAGCTTCCCCACGATCGAACCGACCGTGGTGGGACCCTCATTCACGCTCACCGGGCACCTCCTGCGGTTCCTCCGGCGCGAAGTACCGGGCGAGTGGGGTGTCGGTGGTCATCAGGAACTTCACGCGCGTCTCGAACCAGCGCCACGGCTTCACCCGCCACACGGACTCGAGGTCGACGTGCAGGACCTGATGGAAGGTGCCGACGAGCAGCACCCACTGGGCGAGGATGTCGACGAACGCGACCGACCCGGACGGCTTCCTCAGCTCTTTCGGGAGGTCGTAGCCTTCGAAGATGCCGGTGACGGGGTCTTGCTCGCCCCACCCGTACTGCGCGATCGCCTCGTAGCCCGATTGCCCTTCGACTTCAGGTACTCCACCATCGCTTTTGGGTCGGCACCGGTCTCCCACATCGCGGTCGCGTACTCGCGGCCATACTCGAAGTCGGCGAGGATCGTCGCCGCGGCGCGCGTGACGAACAGGATCGGGACCCCGTCGGCGCGCATCTCGTCGAGCAGTTCCTGACCGAACAGGTCAGGCCACATCTCTTCGAAGCTGCGGTCGGCGTCCTCGCCCTTGTTGAGGATGCCGGACAGGCGGATGCCGAGGTCGATTCCGATGGCGGGGGCGGTGTAGACCTTGCCCTTGTAGGGGAAGGCGAGGGGCCCGTCGGCGAAGTCGGTGAACTCGCGCAGAGTCATGGTGGTGGGGACCTTTCTGTGGGGATGGACCTCGGGCGCGCGCATCCCCATCCGCGCGCCCGAGGGGTGTGTTACGCCCGGGTGTAGGGGAAGGCGGCGGAGGTGCCGGACAGGTTCGTGGTCGTGATCGGCGCGGACCCGGCGGAACCGGCGGGGAGGACGGCGACGATCGTGTTGTCGGACACGACGATGTAGCTCGACGCGTTCGTGCCGCCGATCTTCACGCCCGCAGCGCCCGTCACGCCCGCGAAGCCGGAACCGGTGATGTTGATGATCCCGCCGGCGGCGACACCGGACGGCGACGCACCGAGGATGATCGGGGCGATCGGGTCGCTGAACGGGTTCGCGATCGGGGACAGGATCCCGTCGCCGGTGAACGTCGCGGTGATCTCGTCGAGGTCGGTGACGCCGGTCTTCGACGGTACCCATCCGACGATCGCGACGCCCTGGAACGCCTCCGGGCCGCCGTTGCGGTCGTACCAGCGGACGTTCACGCGGGCCGCGTCGCCCCAGCCGAGCTGCGCGGCCCGGACGAGTTCCTGGCCGGCGTCGAACACCCCGGCGACGGTCTTGCGGAGCGCCTTCGCGGTGACGACCCAGCCCTGCATGGTCTTCTCGAACGACGAGAACCCGTTGGTGTCGTAGTCGTCGGCGGCCTGCAGGTTGGGGCTGACGGGGGTGTTCAGGTCGTTGATGCCCTTGAAGGGCAGCCACGCGGTGGGGTTCGCGATCGACGAGACGTCGAGTCGGAACCGTCGGGCGAGAGCGGTGGTCATGATGAGCCTCCTCAGGCTGATCGGGGCAGGGTGAAAGCCCCTCACCAAGCGGTTCGGGGGCGGGCACCGACGGGAGTGTCGGTGGTCGAGGGGTGGGGATTACCAGGCGCCGCGTTCGGGGCGCAGGTCGGTCGGTGGGGCGTCGACGTCGAGGTAGTACTGGTCGGCGCGTTCCCAGCGTTTCGACTGGTCCGTGCCCATCGGGGCGGAGATTCGCCGCAGGCACTGGATCACGGTCTGCGACCCGACGGTGATGCCGGTGAGACCGTGGAGGACCGTGAAGATCGGGTCGAGGAGGTCATCGACGTCGGTCGGGTCCCCGGGGACACCGCGGCCGCGGACCTGCAGCATCTTCGAACCGAGCGGCATCGTCGGGTCGTCGCTGGTGTCGACGATCGTCAACGCGATCGCCCGGTCGGGTGCGGGGGGGAGCACCTTCCGGAAGATGCCCGTCTGGTCGGCGGTGTACACGCCCGCCGGATCCCACACGGCGATCCCCGCGGCCGAGATCAGCGCCGCGAACCCGTCGATCAGTTCACTGGTGGTGCCCATCAGAACGCCTCCCCGAGCGTGTCGGCGATGATCTTCAACGCGGCTTCCGCTTCGGTGCGCATTGGCTGCTCGAGGTACAGAGCCTGCCCGTGCGTGTGCTTCCAGGTCAGTTCGAAGTGCTGGCGGCGGGCGTACGGTCCCGGGTAGGTCAGGTTCGCTTCGTCGCCGTGCACGGTCACCGACGCGGACCCGACGAGGTGACCTTCGCGGATCGGGGTGAGGTCGGCGGCGACCCCGCGGATGTGCTCCATCCCGCGTCCCACAGCGAGCGGGGTGAGATCGTCGACCGCCTGCTCGAGGGCGGTGAGCTTCTCGAACAGGCTGCCGTCGGACATGTCGCTCCTACGTCAGGTAGACCGCGATGTGGTCGGGGAGGTCGAGGTCGCCGGAGTCGGACTGGGCGACGGTGATCACGCGGGAGTCGACGCCGCCTGTGGAGACCAGGGAGTCGACGGTGAAGAGGTCGGCGGCGGCCGGGTAGGTGTAGAGGGTCGTCTCGGAGACGACTTCCGCGCCAGCGTTGTTGCGGACGAGGCGGCGCTTGCGTTCCACGAAGCATCCCGTGCCGCCGGTGGGCGTCAGCATCACCGGGTCGTTGAACACGTCAACGCCGTACCCGCTGGTGCGAATGCTGGTCTGCACGGTGACGGTGTGGACGTAGAAGTCCGCGAGCTCGTCGCTCATCCGAGTGTCCAGATGTTCGTGCCGAGCAGGTTGCGCTGCTGCAGGTACGAGGTCGCTTCCGGAACGAGGCCGCTGTACGCGGCAGCGCGCGCGGCGGCGACGGCTTGCACTTCCGCGTCGGAGTACTCGATGCGGGCGGACCCGATGCCCTTGGAGCGGGCGTTCTTCGACGCCTGCACGATCCCGCCCGTGGCCGGGTCGATGCCGAGCGCGATCCACGCGGCAGCCTGAATGCACGTCGCGTCACGCAGCGCGCCGGCGATGACCGGGTCGGTGGCGAGACCCGTGCTCGGGTCGACGTCGCAGATCACGCCCTGGACAGCCTCGAGCACGAGAGTCGTACAGGAGCGGAGGATCGCGTCAGCGTTCGAGGGTGCCGCGTCGCCCGTCCAGTTGGTCAGGTCCGTCGACTCGGCGAGGCGTGTGGGAACGACGAAGCTCCCGAAGGACATGCTCATGACCGGCTCCCTTCGTGTGGTGCCAGTGGGCGGGGCGTGTGAGGCCCCGCCCACCAGGCGGTCACTTCCCGATCCCGAACTTCTCGATCAGGTCGTCCTTCGTGGCGGCTTCGGCGTCGTCCGGCGTCATGCCGTTCGCGACAGCCCAGCCGACCCAGGTCGCCTTGCTCGCGTTCAGTGCGGGTCGCTGTGTGGGCAGGCCGGCCGTTTCCGGGCCGTCCTGTCCGGGGGTGTACGGGTCGCCGTCCGCGTTCGCGACGCGCACGAGGTGGCCCTTGGTGAGACGGTCCTCGATCGTCTCGTGGAGGGGTAGGTCCATCTTGAAGATGGCCCCACCCTCTCCACGGACGAACAAGTGAGGCTTCTCAGCCGACGTGTCGCTCATGGGATCAGCCCACGTAGCGGCCGTCGACCGAGAACGCGGTCACGGTCATGACCACGGACGTGTCGATCGCGAGGGAACCGTCCGGCTGCTGGAACCGGGCGGACTCGAACGGGCCGAGCCAGCGCGTCGCCCCGGCACCGACCGTGTCGGCGAGGCTGCCCTGGCCCGACGCGATCGCCGACGGCTGCGAACCGGCGAGGACGGTCGCGGTGCCGGATCCGCCGGTGCCGTTGGTGACGCGGAGGAGGATGTGCTTCGATCCCGCGTACGGGACGGTGAAGCCGTTTCCTGCGCCCGCGGTCGACGCGGTGCCGGCGGGGTCGTTGATGCCCGCGTTCGGGACGAGGGCGGTGGGGGTGAGAGTTGCGCGTGCCATGTGTCAGCGCTCCTTTCTCAGGCCGTGACCGTGACGAGCGCGCTCGCCAGCGAGTCGGGACGGACGTTCTTCGCGCCGAAGAGGAGCAGGCCCTTCACGGCGTCGGAGAACGAGGACTGCGGCCGGTACGGCTCGACCTTGTTGATCTGATCCGCGAAGGTGATCGCGCGGTCGTTGCCGGCGATCGTCGCGAACTCGCTGCCCGTGGTGTTCGGGGCGTTGTTCGTGAGCAGGATGTCGAACCCGGCGGCGCGGCCGACGAGACCGTTTCGGAGGCCCTGGTCGGTGCCAGCCTCGTTGACCTTGATGAAGCGGGGGTCGCGGAGGAGGACACCGTGGAAGTCGGGCGTGACGGCGACGGAGCGACCCTGGGTCGCGACGCTCGCCTTGTCGAGCTTGACCTTCAGCGGCACCAGCACGTTGTCGTACGCCTGCCCGGGGGTCGCGGCCGACACCGAGATCGAACCGAGCTGGTTCGCCTGCTGGATCGACGTGTAGAACGACGCGATGTACTGGTCGACCGTGTCGGCGAACGCGTACGCGGCTTCGTTGGTGAGCTGCTCGAGGATGCCGCCCTTCGCCTGGCGCTTGTCGACGTCGTCGACCTGGAAGGCAAAGTACTTCGCCTGGTCGACGACGAGGGTGCGCTGGCTGTCCGCCACGGTCTCGGGCGCGATCACGGTCGTTCCCGGGACGTAGTTCGAGACAGTCGGGCGGCCGACGGAGGTGATGCGGACGGTGTCGCCCGCCTCCGCGATCTCACCCTCGTAGTCGCGGTTGGTGAAGGCGCTGTACACCAGCGACTTCCGGAGGGCGATCAGGAGCAGGGCGCTCCAGATCTCCGGCTTGAACTTGTTGAAAGCCACGAGGCTCTCCTTTCAGGGGTTAGGTGAGCAGATCCTTGAGGAGGCCCTTCTCGTGGGCCTCCGCGATCTGCTCGGGGGTCATCTGCGCAAGCTGCGCTTCGGTGATCTGTCCCTGCTCGCCGGTCCCGCCGGGAGTTTCGACAGTGCTCGCGCCGACCGCCCGGGTCGCCTTGAGGGTCTGATCTGCGGTCACGGCGGCGTCGATGGCCGCCTTGATCGCCGCACCATCGGTCGGGTCGATACCGCCGATGGAAGTGAGGAACGAAGCCCGGTCGAGGAGCTTCGACGGGTCCGCGCCGGCCGCAGCGGCCTGCTTGAACACGGCGAGCTCGCGGGCGGAGGTGACGGCGTCCTGCTGCGCCTTCGTCAGCGACGCGGTGAGCGCGGCGGGGTCGGTCGCGGCGTCCGGCTTGAGGCCGAGGGCGACGGCGAGCTTGTCCGTCAGGGCCTTCTGCGCCTCCTCCGCGGCGGTCTTCGCAGCGGTGCGGTAGTCGCCCGCTTCCTTCCGGGTGTCGCGGATGACCTTCTGTGCCCAGTCGGGGAGGTCCTCGACCTTCTCGCTGGGCGCGGGCGGTGCGGCCGGTTCGGCGGGCGCGGCCGGCGCAGCCGGAGCGGGCGGGGTCGACGTGCCTTCGACGGCGTCGCCCACGAACCGCAGCAGCGGGAACGGCTTCTTGATGAACATGGTCGTGCTCCTTCCGAGCGCCAGGCTCGTGGTGGGGATGGTTACCGGCCGCGGATGACGAGGCCGGCGAGGATCTCGGCCATCGACGTGAGACCGAGGCTTGGGGGTGTCGGGACGCTGGGGGCTGTCTTCGGCGTCTTCGTGAACGCGATGCCGGCGCGCTTCCGGGCCTTCCGTTGGCGGGTGGGCATCAGCGGAAGATGGCCTTGCCCGCCCACATCAGCGCCTCTTCGAGGTGCGTGAGGGCCAGAGATGCTTCACGGCAGGGCTGCACATTCGCCTCGATCTCGAACGCGGCGTCCCAGAGGTAGCCGCGGATGGCCTGCTGAGTTGCCAGACGCCTTGCGTGATCGGGTGCAGGGGGCGAGTCGGACGCGATCCTGAGTCGATCGTCGGTTCGCTGGGACGCGGCCTTGAGGTCAGCGTCGTCGTCGTGGTCGACGAGGTCAGAATCGGTGAGTGCCATGATCGTTCTCCTTGCTTGGGGATGACCCGACTCACCGGATGGGAGTCGGGAGCTTGATGCGGGCGTCGGTCAGGTCGACCTGCTCACGCCGGTAGTCGCGGGCGAACCCGGACGTCGCGACGAAGTCGCGCAGCTTCGCCTGACCCGCACGCACCTTCACGCGCGCGTCCGCGCGGGTCTCCGGAGACACCGCGAACTCGAGCTGCCGCTTCGCCTTCCGCACGTCCAGCTCGAGGCGACGCTGCTTCTGCGACAGGTCGTACGCGTCCTGCATCTCCGGGGTCCACACGTGGGCCTCGGGCAGCACCGTCACCCCGGGGAACACGGGGATGAGCGTGTGCTTGCAGTTCGGGTGGAACAGGCCCGCCGCGGTCGCTTCCGCGATCGTCGCGTCGACCGGGATCGTCGGATACGCGACCGGGGTCGCGGTGAGCACACGCCCCTGCCACGGGAAGCACAACGGGCACGGATGCCCCGTGTCGGGCACCGAGAAGTAGTCGACGCCGAGGGCCTGCATGCGGGCGAGGTGTGACGCGTTGTACGCGCGGGTCGCGGCGGTGCGGACAGCCATCTCCGTGTACGCCGACAGGGACCAGTTCCGGCCGGACTTGTCGGTGAACCCGGTGATGCCCTGCGACACGAACACCCGCCACGCCATCGCCTGCGCTTGCGCGGGGGTGACGTTGTTGTCGAGGACCTGCCGGACCGCGCCGTTCGGGGCGATCATCTTGTAGATGTCGTCGGGGAGGCGGGTGATCCGGAACCGGACGTCATCGAGGGACGACACGATGTCGTTGCGGATCGCGGCCGCTGCGCGTTCACCGTGAGGCATCGACAGGTCGAACGGGTCACCGCCGGGGAACGTCACATCCCGGCCCGGGGGGACACGCCCACCACCACCGCCACCGGCCTGGTGCGCCCGGGTGAGGACGAGTTCCGCGTCCCGGCGGCCCTCAGCCACCGCGGCAGTGATCATCGCCTGCAGCATCGGGGTGGACCGTGCCGTGAGGTACGTCAGCACCTGGCGAACGAGGAGACGCGCGCGGGTCAGGATCAACGCGTCCCGCGACACCGACCACGGCATCCGCAGCACCGCCGACACTCCCGCGAGCAGCTCATGCTCGGCAAGGACGTACAGGCCGATCAGTGCTGCCGCGATCTGTTCCGACGACGGCTCAGCCGGCTGCGGGGTCACCCGACGCCGCCTGGTCGAACGGGTTCATCATCGGGTCGGGCAGCGTCTGCGCGAACTCCGTCTTGATCTTCGAGACCTCGTCGTTGATCTGCGTCTCGTCCCAGTCGGGGTGCAGGATGCTCACCCGCTCCTCGACCGACGCGGACTCCGACGCGTACAGGGCCTGCACGGTCTGCGCGAGATGCAACTGCGACTCCTGCACACCATCGGAGAACTCGACGTGCACTTCACCGCTGCTCGGGTGGCCGAAGAAGTCACGGTCCACGGCGAGCAGCTTCTCGATGTACGCCTCGAGTGCGGGACGCCAGATCCGAATCTTCCGTGCACGGGTCATCAGGGAGCGGCGTTCGCGGGCTTCGATCTCCGTCGCCGTGCGGTCGCCGCGCTGCTCACCCTGCACACCGAACGTCGACATCGAGTAGCCCGCCATCTGCAGGATCTGCTCGACCAGCTCGTCGGCGGTGGCCTTGTACCCGGCGGGGTCGAACGCGGGCTGCATCACGTTCATCCGGTCCGCCATCGACAGGGGTGCCGTGCCGGACTGGCCGCTCATGTCGGTCGAGACGTACGTCTCCTGATCCATGTCGACCACGGACGCCTGACCGGGGCCGGCGGACTTCGCGAGCTCCTTCGACACCAGCACGCGGGCGCGCGCGGCGCGGCGTGCCCGCATCCAGTCCGACATCGTCTCCGACAGTTGATCCATCAGGTGCTCGATGCCGTCGAGGTCGGAGCGTCCCAGGTTCTGCCCGAGCGGGTCGTGACGCCACGACCGGTTCGGGGTCTGGTTCGGGATGTACGTGACCGCGAGGCCCGGCGACAGGGTGTCGATCGTGCCCTCGGCGGAAAGGTCAGCGTGGATCGCGAGAGGCGCTGTCTCGGGGCGGCTGGTGAGGCCGACGCGCATGCCGAGAGTCGTGTCGTCCCCGACGTACAGGCCGTGGAGGATCACACCCCGCCCGAGCGCGGTCAGCTCGTGGCGTTCCAGGTGACGCCACACGTTCTTCCCGTCGCGAGCGACCACAGCCCAGAAGGTGACCGCGGTGAGCACACCGAACCGGAACTCGGGGATCGCTTCGTCAGCGTCCTTCACGGTCGTGAACGGGCCGTCGGGCTTCACGGTGTCGTCCCACGTGACGCGGAGGTACACGCCGCCGAGCGCGGCCGACATCTCCGCGGCTTCCGCGACCGACGAGTGGAACCCGTCGTCCAGCAGTTCCCCGACGCGCGCCTGCGTGGCCTCGTCATTCGCGGTCACCGTCACCGGGTCGGAGAACAGCAGATCCGCGGACGCCTGGCAGATCTCCGCAGCGATCGGGACCGGGAGCTTCGTGTTCAGGCGGGTACCGATCGCGGGCTGCGCGACGAACCAGCGGATCGGGCCGAGCGAGTGGACCTTGATGCCGCCCGTGTCGGAAGCGAAGAACCCCGTCCGGTCCGGCATGATCCCGCCGCCGTACACGTACTGCAGCCGGTTCAGGTCGTTCGCCCACCACGCACCCCACCGGGCCATCGCGGGCAGCAGGTTGTCGAGGACCTTCGGCGGCCACTGTGCGGTCAGGGACGAAGCGGGGAGCGGCATCAGGTTCCCCCTTCCCAGGTCAGAACGTGTGTGGTCTCGGGCCGACTTCGTCGCGCCACTCGTACTCGGTGGAGGCGATCACGTAGCGGAGAGCGTCGAGGGAGTCATCGCGGTCCTTGATGGGCTCGTCGACGCCGCGTTCCTGCGCTTTCGGGTCGTACCGGTACTCGGGGGCTTCCTTGATGACGCCCCAGCACCGGTCGGTGACCTTCAGCAGGCCGCGGGCAAGGAGAGACGCGACGAGGCCGATGCCGTACGCGACGGAGTTGTCGGCCGGGGCGGTGTCCACTCCTTGCGACTCGCGGAGTTCCTGCCGGTACGCGAGCGCGGCCGGGTCGGCGAACAGCCCCTCGGGTCGCAGGAACCCCTCGGGGAGATGGTTGATCTTCAACCAGTCGGCGATCGCTTTCGCCTGTACTGATGGGGCTTGGCGGTGCGTCTGCGCGTCCGACTCGATGCGGAGCTCGTCGATCGCGTACAGCTTCCGGTCGTAGCCGAGGCCGAGAAGGATCACCGACGTGGCGTGCTGGGTGCCGAAGTCCATGCCGACGCCGAGGAGCCTGTACATGGGCGGGAGTTGCTCCCACGGGATCACGTGCTCCGCCGGGTCCCAACCGTCGTAGATCGCGCCCTCAGCGTTCGTCCACAGGCCGCGGATGAACCGGTCGAAGAACAGCTTCGACTTCCGGAACGACGCTTCCATGTCGGCGATGTACGACGGGCCCGGGTCGCCGCCCTCGAAGTAGAGCGGGTTGTCGTGCATCGTGAAGTGGAACACGATCATGTTCTGCGCGTCCGCGTCGAGGATGTACTTCACGCGCAGCCAATGCTGACTGGATCCAGGGTTGGTAGTCGCGAGGAGGCGGGCGCCGGCGACACGCAGACGGGTCAGCAGCATCGCCCAGAACGCCTCGGGAACCAGCGTCGCCTCATCGACGTACGCGAGCTCGATCGTCGACCCGCGGATCTTCTCCTCAGAGCGCGCGTCGTTCGCGCCGACGAGATGCACGACCCGGCCGAGGATGATCGCCGTGTTCGACCCGGTCGTGTGCTTCACCTGCTTCGCGAGACGCCCGAACAGTTCCGGCTTCTGCATCTCGCCGATGACGTTGCGTTCGATCGTCTGCAACGTCTTCCCGACGATGACGATCAGGCCGCGACCCTTGGTGTGCCGGATCGCGATGAACAGAGCGAGCAGAGACACCATGGTCTTGCCCGCCGACACCGCACCGACCCACAGCGCGATCTTCCGCCGCGACGCGCGGGCGATGCTCCACCGCTGCTTCCGTGACAGCGCCGGCGGTCGAGTCACCCCACGCCGCCGAACTCGGTGTCGTCCGCCTCGGCGAACTCGCCGTCGAACTCCGCCTCGATACGGTCCAGCACCGACTCCGCTGCGGCCGCACCCTCCGGAGTCGTCCCGAGGTGACGCGCCACCTTGTCCACGACGGTCGCCGCGGAACGGATCGCCATGTTGCGGACGTCCATTGGGGCAGCGTCGAGGAGGTGCGAATGGATCTCGCCATCCATGCCCCCGAACGACCACACGAGGTACGGGGCGTTCAGCAGGTCGAGCTCTTCCTGCACCTCAGCGACCATCATCCGCAGGAGCGTCTGCTGCTCAGCAGCGATGTCCAGCGCGTGAGCCCGCACCGCGGCTTCGGTCTTCGACCGGTCGAAGGTGATGCCCGCCTCCGCGCAGATCCGCGTCACCGTCTCACCTGAGACGCTGAACTCGCGGGCGATGGAGTTACGGCTACGCGAGCCGTCCCGAGCCGCCTCCTGGATCTTCTCGCGCGTAAGGGCTTCGACTGGTCGATGTGCACGACGGGCGCGTGTGGCCATGGTGGTTCACCTCTTCGGTGGCGCCAGGCCACGTTCAGGGTTGGCGCGTGATGCGCGGTCAGCGGGTGACGTGGTGTGAGCGTTCGGCGAGGTTCGAACTCGCAACCCCCGACGTGGGAGGTCGGTGCTCTGCCTGTTGAGCTACGAACGCGGGATGGTACGACGAAGCCCCGGTTTACCTGTGGTCAGGGCCGGGGCTGAGTGTGTTCGGTGGGCGTAGTTCGCCACCATCTCGGTCAGATTGCAGCCAGTGCGGCTTAGTGTCAAGTAGGCGGGCGGCGTGTCACGCGTGTGGGGGTCGTGGTTTCCGGCGTCGGCCGTTCTGGCGGACGCTCTCGACGCGGAGGACGTCGTCGAGGTTCACGAGGGCTGGTTCGTTGGAGCGTTTGAACGTGCGGACGCCTTCGGAGCGGACCCACTCGTAGATGGTGCGGGTGCTGCGGTTCACGGTGCCGGCTGCCTGCCCGATCGGGACGTAGCCGGGGGGTGCGACCTCGTAGTACTCGACCATCTGTTCCCCTCCATCGCTATACCAAAGTATAGCGGGTGTTGCTCTACCCAGGTAGAGTTCTCCGTGTGGCCGTGGAAGACGATCTGGCAGCCGCGCAGGCCAAGCTCGAGGAGCTAGAGCAGCGCACGAAACAGCAGCGCCAGTACCGCAACCACGTCCTGCGTCAGGCGCTCGGATCCGGGGTGACCTGGGTGCGCGCCGGCGAGATCACGGGACTCTCGCCGCGCGGCATCCAGATCTCCCTGAAGTCGTCGGACTAGCCCGCGGCCTCGGCGACCGTCACCCACTCCTTCGGCTGGGAACTCATCGGGTCTCCTCTGTGGGTGACGGATCGGTCGGTTGCTGAGCCACGCGATCGCGGAGGCGACGGATCGCGGCGACGCGCACCCTGTCAGCGAGTGCGTGGACGTTGCGGTAGTGGTTCGTGTAGGCGAGGCCGTGACGGCGGATCGCTGACGCGTCACCCAGTACCGAGTACCGTGCCCACGCCACGCCGTAGCGGAACGCCCACACGACATCGTCGGGATGCATCGACTTCGGCACCCGCAGATTGATCGGCTCAGGCATCGTCAGACCCCCGATCGGTCGTGCCGCCCTCGCCTTCCTCGGCGATGTAGTACCGGTCGAAGTCGGTCTGCATCGCGACGCCCATGAACGCCTTCTCTCGGGCGCGCCGGTCGAGGTTTGTCGTGTCGATGCGGTGGATAGTCTCGTGCGTCTCGATGTCGTGGATCACTATCGCGGTCATGCTGCTGTCCTTTCATGGAGGTGAGTGAGCGCCTGGCCCCCGAGCCATTCGGTGTAGACGGGCGGGATTGCCTGCGCGAGTTCGTGCTCGTCACGCATGTCCATCCAGTCGATGCCGAGCAGCGCAGCTCGAACCGGCAGCGCGGGGGTGTAGCCGCCGCGCCGCTTCTGGTCGCGATCCTCGGGTGTGCGTCGCCGCGCGCCCTTGTAGGAGCCGCCGACAGGAGCGCCATCGTGCGCGCACGGTGCCGGGGCCATACCGACTGTGAATGACGTCTCGAACAGGCGGTGACGCTGTAGCTGCAACTCGACCCCATCCACGTCGGGAGCGCGTAGGCCGAACATCGATCCGCACAGCAGCACGGGATCGATCAGGGGCGCGCGTTCGACGTTCTCGATGATGTACGGCACGCCGAGCGATCGCAGTACCTCACGCGTCGGAGCGAGCAGGTCGGGATGCTTCACGTCGTGCGCGTTCGCCGATGCGCTGTACACCTGGCACGGCGGCGAGGCGTGGATCACGTCGAACTCCCGACCATGCTCGACCGCGAACGCGAGCGCGTCGGCAACGTGGTGCTCGAACGGGTAGTGCGGCTGCGGCACGATGTCGACACCGACGACCTCGAACCCGGCACGGTGATAGCCCATCCCGGCACCACCCGCACAGCTGAACAGATCGAGCAACCTAGGCATCCCGGCCACCATCCGTGTGGTCGGGTGACGGATCGGTCGAATGGGTGACCGACTCCCAGAGCACGCGCGGCACGTTGTCGGCCCTGTTCGTGCGCGGTCGTGAGGGCGTGTCCCAGCCGGGGCGAGGCGGGCGCTGAGCGACGACGCGGAAACCAGCCGCGTGAAGGCTCGCGCCACCTTCGTCGGCCTGCGTGTACGTGATGAGCCGGTCGTAGCCGAGCGCGAACGCGGCGCGGCGTGCAGCGCCGTAGAGCATGCTGTTCGCGTTGCGGGTGCCGTCCGTGGCCGTGCGGATCACTTCGAGCGTCGCGCCCTGCGACTGGATCACCCGCGACACCGGGCGTCCGACGATCGCCACGCCTACCAGCTGGTCACCGGACGCTACGCCGACGCTGAACTTGTGCCCGATCGGCGGTTCGTTGTGGCGGTGATGCGCGGCGACGAACGCGCGAGCGTCTTTCAGATCGACGGGCACGATGCGCAGATCACTCACCTCGGCTCCCATCCGTGTGGTCGGGTGATTCGGTGGCGTGAGGACACTCGCGCGGGTCGATGTCCTCGATGCGGTCGATCGTCACGCGAGCGTCGCTTGGGTGACCGCCCCATCCGAGGTCGACGGCGCGGTTCACGGCTTCCTGCCTCGTCGCCGCGATCACCGTGTAGGGCCTTCCGTAACCGGCGTGCCGGTTCGACGCGTGCACGCGGACGTGGAACTTCGCGAGACGCTCGGTCATGATGCGTTCCTTTCGATTCGGCGGATGACGGCGAGCTTCTCGACCCGCACGGGCCGCCACCCCTCCGTCGGGTCGGGGACATACGAGAGCGCTTCCTCGCCCTCACGGATGGTGTGTCCGCAGGCCGTGTTCTGGCACTTCACGGTCACGAGCTGCCCGTCGGTTGCGGGCGGCCGGCGGGTGAGGGTGAGCTGCTTGCACGACGGGCACCGGACCCGTCGAAGCTCCGTCTCCGCTTCCTCCACAGGGTGGTCGCGGTACGCGCGCTGCGCGGCGCGGGTGAACTGGACCGCGTCCGCCGCGCCCGCCGGCGTCGACACCCACTCGTCGAGGGAGCGTTGTGTGAACGACGCGAGGAACCCCCAGCACTCGTCGACCGACAGCGACGTCAACGGGATCGGGATGTGCCCCTCCGGGCGGGTGCGGACGCCCGCGTTGTCGCGTTGCACGGCACGGTCCACGCCCTGGATCGTGCGCGCGAACCGTTCCCAACCCGCGTACACGCTCTCGAGGCGAGCGAAGCACCCCTGGCAGAGGTAGCCGCGGTGCGCGAGCCTCGGGAGGCACCCGCCGCACGTCGGGTCGGGTGCCTCGCCGTGTACGTGGCTGGCGAGGGCGCGGTTCACGTCGCGGTCCGGGCACGTGATCTTGTGCTCGTCTCGGACTGTGCACGGCCGCATCCCCGGGATGGGCGTGTTGGTGATGCAGATGATCGTCACGTGGGGTCTCCGATCTGCGCGAGAATCCGCGCTGTGGTGTCGTCATCGAGGTGACGGAGGCCGAGAGCGCCCTTGAACGGGATCGGCTCGATGAGTGGCCGCGGGTTCGCGAGCGAGAGGTGCCATGGGCCATCCGCCCACGGTGAGCAGAAGGACGGCGTATCCCAGCAATCCGCGCCCTGGTGCACGTCGACGAGGTCGACGAGGCCGATGGTCTTGCCGACGTTCAATCGCCATGGATGCCGATTGCAGTCCGCCTCAGGCTGGTCGTGCCAACGCTCCGTCGCGTCGTCGAGAGCGGGACTGTCAACGTCCTCGGCGAACCTGCCGGAGACATGGATCGCGACAGGCCCGCGGTAGGAGCCGGCGATGTTGCGGGTGCGGTTCTCGACATCCTTCCCGCCGTGGATGATCGCCCACGCCCACGGCTGCCGAACAGTCAGAATGCGCATCAGAACGGGACCTCGTCGCCGTAGGCGGTCGGTTCCGGCGTGGCCCACTCGCCCGCAGGAGCGCTCGAAGGCGTCGCCCACGGCTCCTCAGTCGCGGGCGCGTGCGGCCGGCCTCCCGGGCCGCCCGTGGAGGCCGCGCGTGTCACCTGCGCGGTCGCGTAGCGGAGGCTCGGGCCGATCTCGTCCACCTCGAGTTCGACACTCACCCGCGTCTGACCGTCGCGGTCCTGGTAGGAGCGCTGACGCAGACGTCCGGTCGCAATGACACGGGACCCCTTCGTCAGCGAGCCCGCCACGTGCTCGGCGAACTCACGCCAGACCGACGCACGCAGGAACAGGGCCTCGCCGTCCTTCCACTCGTTCGCCTGACGGTCGAACGTGCGGGGGGTCGACGCGATGGTGAAGTTCGCGACGGGCAGCCCGTTCTGCGTGTAGCGCAGCTCGGGGTCGGCCGTGAGGTTGCCCACGACGGTGATGGTTGTTTCTCCGGTCATGCTGCTGCCTTTCGTTTCATTGCCGTCTCGAATCGGACGGCCTCGAGGGTTGCTTGGATGGATCGGTGAGCGTCGGTGTCGAACAGCTCGCGTTGCAGGCGCGCGCGATACTCGCGGTCGAAGGCGTACCGCTCCCGGCACGCGGCGATGTAGAGCTCGAGGCTCTGTTCGGTCTCGTCCGGCTCTCGCTCCGCGATCACGACGCCACCTGCAATGGCTCTGTGTCGGATGCCGTTTCATCGGCAACTGGGGGCTGTGGATAACTCTCGCGGGAATCGACCGCATCTTCGTTAGAAGATGTTGCTGTTGCTGTTGCTGTTGCTGTTGCTGTTGTAGAGGGCTGGTAAACCGTTCCCCTCACTGCGGGCGATCCGTCACCTAACCGCTTCCCTAAGCCGGTGGGTAAACCGGCACCTAACAGGTACGTTGCGGTGCCCGTGGGAAGGTCGGTCGTCATCTCCCTCGGGTTCACCGCGTTCTGCTTCAGAACCGTCTTCACCTGGGGCTTCTCCCACGCCGGCAGGTCCGGCTCCGACCGCTTCAACCGCTGCAGCTCCCACACGATCGCGGCGCGGATCTTGTTCGACGCGACGCCTCCGAAGTCCTTCGCCATCGTCACCGCGAGGCGCGGGTTACGCATCAGCGGGTCGTGCCTCAGGTAGGAGCGGATCATCACCTCTTCGGTGTCCTCGTCGATGACCACGAAGTAGGCCTCCGCGAGCTCGAATCCGGCGATCACGACGTCCCGGCCGGTGCATTCCTTCGCCCGCTGGGAGAGCTTCCCGGGGTGCCAGTCCGTCACGCCTGCGTAGGTCAGGCGGGGGTCGGAGAGGAGGAGCATGTAGAGCCACTGCGCTGGCGCGGTGAGCGCGCGCCAGCGGTCGTCTGACCACATGTCTTGACGGATCTGGGCATAGTCACGAGGCATTGGACATCACCCGCCAGAACTCGTTCTTCCGGCCGTCGACGTGCAGCGCGACCAGGTCGCGCTCGTCAGTGAGCAGCCCAGCGAAGGCGACACCGTCCGCCCACCCGGCGTCATACCCGCTGCCGAAGACGACCGAGTCGCCGGCCACCATCGAGCGGGTGCGGTCCTCTGCGCCGGCCATCATGTTGTTGACCACGCCGCCCGCGTACTTCACCTTCTGGTTAGGCCGCGCGGGACCGGCCCAGGCGATCGTGAATGCCTTCTCCACGACTCGCAGCGGCACACCGCGTCGGAACCAATCCGAGGCGAACGATTCGATCTCGCCAGGCGCTGACCCCTTCGAGTAAGACGGCGCGGCAGCGTCCCACGCATCCCACATTCCCGTGAGGTACTCAGCCTCCGCATCAAGATCGGCGTCGAGCGCACGCAGCGCTATCGTGCGAGCGTGGGCGTACTCGGCGGCCTTGCGGTCGATGTCCGCAACCGTCGCCGCATCGGCTGGGACGGACGACTTACCCGCGTTGCAGTCAGCGCACGCGCTGACCAAGTTCGTGGCGTCGTCACTGCCGCCCAAGGCGACGGGCGTGACGTGGTCGATCGTGAGTCCGCTGCCCGTTTCGTTTCCGCGGACGCCGCAGTAGTAGCAGCGGTACCCGTCGCGTCGCAGAATCTCGAACCGTGTGCGCTTGGTGACAGCCATCACGCGCTCCTCTCGTTGGTGTTGTCGTTGACTTCCAGTTCCGGCATCAGCGCGCCCCCATCGCTTCCGCCACGGTGATCCGCTCCGTCGCCGACAGCAGGAACCACCGGGTGCCGTCCAACGCCTCCACGGGCGTCTCACGTGCACGCACCAACGTCTTCTCGTGGGTCGCCGCGGGACGCACCCACAAGCCCCGCTCCTCCAGCTCGAGGAGCACCAGCGAGGTCGCGTCCGCCTTGTCGCCGTTGCAGATCCCGCACGCGGCGATCAGGTTCACAGGGTCGTTGAGGAGTCGCGATCCGCCCATGCCACGGTTCGCGCGATGATCGGTCGTCGTCGCCTCTCCCTGGCAGCGGTGCAGGGCAAGGAGGCAGAACCCGCCATCCCGACGGATGACGGCGCGCTTCACGTCCACCGGAGGGTGCGCGGCGCTCATGCGGCGGCCTGCTCTCCGGTGAGGAACGCGGCGACGGCGAGGCCGCGGTCGCCGGCGGCGCGTGGAGGACGCCGACGGCCGGCGCGCATCATTGGCCCGCACCCGACTCGAGCGCGGAGAAGTCGAACGCCTGCTGCGACAGCCTGCGCACGATTGCTTCGCAGTAGCGCTCCTCGAGTTCGACCCCGATAGCGCGGCGGCCGAGGTTTCGCGCCGCGATGAGCGTTGCACCTGAACCCGCGAACGGGTCCGCGATCACCCCAGGAGGGCAGCTCGAAATGAGATCCTCCATGAGTGATACCGGCTTTGGGGTGGGGTGACCGAACGCGTTCTCGTCGCCGCTGGACCCCCCCCGGCCGCGCGACGTGACGATCACGCTGCCCGTCCGCTTCTTCCCGGTCGCTGCCACATCCCAGCCATCACCTAGGACATGGATGTCCTCGTGGGCGGGCCCCCAGGGCAGACGCAGGTCGCCCATGCCGGGTCCGCCTCCGGACTTGAACCAGATGACGCGCTGACGCTCTCCGACGGGAGCCGCAACAGACCAGCGACCGAAGACGATTGCTGGTCGATGGTCTGGCCACAGCTCGAGTACCGCGTCGCGAAGTGACGCGTCGTCGTCGCCGACGATTCGGGTGAACTTGCCGGACCTTCTGTGGTTGGACTGGAAGTTCATTCCGTAGGGCGGGTCCGTCACGAGGACGTCTGCCCGAGTCCATCCGCGGACCGCACGGCAGTCGCCATGGTGGAGCTCGATGTACTCGTCTTCGTAGTAGAGGCTCATCGTTCCCACTCCCGACCGCAGTCGATGCACTGCCAGTTCTCGTAATCGATGGCGTCGTCGATCGCGATGAGACGCGACCCGATACCGATTCGGTGCGTGTCGAACGAGCCGCACCCGCGGCACTTCACGCGTTCGGGGCGGTCAGGGAACTCCCGCTCGGGATCGGCCTGCGCCTCCGTGACCCACTCGTGTACGGGGCGCACCCTCATGCCGAGCGTCGCCGCGACGTTCACCTCCAGTCGGGCCCCGCCGGATGCTTCCCATCCGTCGAGAATTGCCACGCCGTCGCAGGTGATGAGCTGCGCGAGCCCCGCACGAAGCCAGCCGTGGTAGTCGTCGGGAGTCGGGTTGGTGTTGGTGGATGGGTCCTCGACGACGTATCCCGCGTCCCGTAGCTCGGTTGCAGCGGCACGGAAGGCTGGATAGTTGAAGTCGGGAAGGCCGGTCATGGGACCCGCGACATACAGGGTCGTCAAGAAGCCACCTCCGCGGCAGTCACGGTGACCTCGGCGCCCGGGACGTCCCGGTAGCGCTTCTTCGCGTGGAGGTCGACGACGCGGGAGTCGTCGGTGTACACGCCGCCGGCGGTGAGGCCGTCGAGCACCGCTCGGGCGAGCTTGTCGATGTCGGGTCGCACTGACGGCAGCGGGCGCTTCACCGACTGGGGGCGGGCGAAGAAGAAGGTGATGGTGACGGTCACGGGTACGTCGATCGGGGACGCACCGTTCATCGCGTCCGCGGCGGCCGCGGCGACGCTGTCCCGCCACGGGGCGGACATCTTGCTGTCTTCGACGACACGGGCGCGGTTGCCGACGACGTACGCATGCTTCGAGCCCTGCGGGGCTGGGGTGCCGCGGACGATGAACGCGACGCCGCGGAAGGGTGTGGGGGATGCCTGAGGGGGCATCATGGGAATGCTCACGCTGGACTCCTGCTAGAGGCGGTGGTGGGTGGAGGGGGCCGAGCTGCTGCAATCAGCTCGGCCCCCGTTTTCGTTCGGTCGACGATGGGGGACGCCGACCGGACGGATCAGGCGGAGGGCTTGCCCGCGAAGATCGGGATCTCCCCGATGCCCTCGTGCACGACCTCGTCGCCGTTCTTCCGGCCCTCACGGATGTCCGTGACGATGTCGGCGAACGCGGCCTCGAGGGTGTTCTCTGGGCGCTCGAGCTTGAAGCCGAGGAGCACCTGGCCGCCGCGGAGCCGGTAGCGGAAGTGCGCCCAGATCGCGTAGGTCGGGCCGCCGACGTAGGGCTTCAGGCCGAGCTTGATCTTCTTCGGGATCTCGATGTCGCCCTTCTGGCCGGCCTTCGCGGTCGTCTTCTCCTCGAACGTGAGCTTCACGTCGCCCGAGTCGAGTCGGACACCGCCGTTGAACTCGACGTTCGTCTTCGCGTGGAAGGTGGTGGCGATGTCGATCAGCACGCCCGCGTCCGGCTCGAGCACGTCGGACCAGCGGTCGTCGAGGAAGTCGGCGAACTCGTCCTGCGCGAACAGGTGTCCGTCGGCCTTCTCCCACGCGAGCCACGCCTTCGTCTTCTCGAGGTCGAGGGACACGCGGTGCTTCTGCCATCCCGCGGTGTCAGACGTGGAGGCGGGGTGGGAGTCGAGGATGCCGACGACCTTGGACGTGTTCGTGTGGGCGTACACCTCCGTGCCGGGGCCTCCGTGACGGTGGATGTACGCGCAGAACGATGCCGCGTCGGACACGCTGCGCGCCGCGGCGATGTGCCGGGGCGTCGGAGCGTATGCGTCGGTGTCGATGACACGCAGGCCACCGTCACCGTCGCGGACGATGAACACCTCGCCAGGCGTGATCGGGGTGCGCTGCTGATCGGCTGCGATGTCCGCGAGGGACGCGATCGCCCCCGCCTCGGTCGGGGCCGGCGCCAGGGTCTTCTCCGTGGTGCTCATGCGTTCGGGGTCTCCTTGATCTCGCCGGTACGGGGGTCGACGTTCGCGCCGGCATCGCGAATGTCGTCGTCGGTGAACAGGGGGCTGCTGGTCGGGTCGCTGCGCGAGAGACCGTTGTCGTCGGTGACGAACGCGGTCGTGCCCTCGCGGGTTCGTTCGGGGAGACGGAGCTTCAACGCGTCGTTCACGATGACCAGACGGTCACCGCCGTTGACGGGCTTCACCTCGAAGACGACGCTGAGCGTGCCCTTCTTGCCCGTCGCCTTCACCTCCTCGATGAGCTTCGCGAGGTTCTCCGCGAGCTCGACGTCGGTCGACGGTCGGATCGTGGCGAGCATCGCGGCGAAGCTCGGCGGTCCTTCCTGGGTCTTCTTCTCTGCCACCTGGGTTCCTTTCTTCGGGGTGGTCACTGCGCCGCCGCGATGAGGCGGCGGACGAATCGGAGCGCGTCGGGACCGGTCGGGAACGCGCCGAGCACGGTGCGACCTGCGCGGACCTTCCAGGGGCGGTCGCCGGGTTTCCGGGACTTCATGACGCGTAGGCGGTCGCTCATCGGCTCGCTCCGCTCGCGATGTACGCGCTCGTGAGAGCGCGGTTCAGATTGAGATAGCCGTTCAACTTCGCGGTGAGCGCCCGCTGCAGCTCCTCAGCCGCATGCAAGATCTCCTTCGCGTTGTCGAACTCGTGCTTGAAGGGCATCGCCGCGAGATCCGCCTCGGCCCGTTGCCGAGTCACCGTCGGCTCGGCGGACCGCATCACGGCCTTCGCGCGCTCCTCGATGAACTTCCGCTCCGCGGCGTACCGATCCGCCCACAGTCCACGGATCACGGGCACCGCCCGCTCGAGCCGGTCACCGATCTCCCGGATCATCTGCTCCAGCTCGAGCGGGGAGGCCGGTTCGTACTCGACGATCTCGCCCGTCGAGAGGTGCGCCACTTCAGACACGACCGGCCACCTCCCCACGCGCGACCGCGGCGTCGTACTCCGCCGATGCCGCCGCTTCGTACGCGTCGGCGGCGTCCGGCGCGGCCGGGGTGCTCAGCACGGCACGGCGGGCGTTCAGGCTCGCGATGATCGATGCGTTCAGCCATCCGTCGCGCTCCGCGGACTGGTAGATCTCGTGCAGCTCCGCGACGGACGCGGCGGCCGCGACCTGCTTCTTCCACTCCTTCGGCGCGGCGGCGGGTGCTCCCTGCTGGGATGCGCTGTTTCCGTCGTCGTCCTGATCGGGAGCGACGCCGGTGACCGCGGACAGCGCGTAGCGCTTCGCGTACGTGATCGCGGACCCGACCGCCTGTGCAGTGCTCTCGGTCGGATTCGGGAGCGGCCAGGAGCCGTCGATCCGTTCCCCGCCGACGTGCTGCAGGCTGTACTCGAGCCGGAACCCGGCCTCCGTCATCGTCGGAACGGTCACCCAGGCGAGGCCCTGGCGGGCGAGCGCGGGGAGGACGACGCCGACGACGTCGGCGAGGTCCGCGTACGACGACTTGAAGTGGTCGTTGCGTGCACCCTTCTGCACGCGGGGCAGTTCGGCCTGGAAGGCGCTGAGCGCCTCGGTGAGGGTCGCGGGCGGGGTGGGGTTGGTCATGTCCATGCCTCCTCTCGGGCGGCGTCGAGCAGCTCGACGACGCGGTGCGCGATGGGGACGATCAGGTCCGTCGCGGCGATGATCTGTGGGTGGTCGCGGTGGAACGTGCGCGACTGCACGGGGCGGCGCAGCCGCCACAGTCCTGGCGCGTCGGGGTCGCGGACGAGCTCGCCCCACACCCACTCCGCGTGGACGGCTTCGGGGATGCAGTAGAACTGCCACGCGAGCTGCCGGACCTCGTACGGTGTCGGCCCGGTCACGACCTTGTTGTGCTTCGTCTTCGTCTCGACGATCGCGAAACGGTCGCCGACCGGCTTCGTGCCGTCGATCGTCGCGCCGAACCGGGGATAGTCGGGGTGGTGGATCAGCAGGCTGTTCGGACGCGCCCCGACCGCGCCGAGCAGCGCGGGCTCCCAGTCGTTGCCCGACCGGGTCGCCTCGTTCCCGCCGAACGTGCGGGGTTCGAGGATCTGCCGGACGTAGAGCTCCACAGATCCCGGCTTCGCAAACTTCCCCGCCGTCGATGAGCCGATGACCTTGTCGTGCGCGTCCAGCCAAGATTCGCGGTCGGCAGAGTCCGCGAGGGTGCGATCCAGGATCGCGAGGGCGCTCACAGTCCGACCCCCGCCCGGAGCTCCCGCGCCGCACGCTCGACTCGGGCAAGGCCGTCGCTGCTCAGGATGTGGCCCGCGTCCGCCTGACGCGTCGCGACATCGTGGAACGCGATGAGGTTGGCGAGGCGCTGCTGCTCGACAAGAGCGAGAGTCGCGTGCACCTGCGCTTCGAGCGCAAGCGTGATCTGGTTCGTGGCCTCATCGACTCCCGTGATGTGGCCGAGAGCCTTCAGCGCTTCGGAGGCATGGTCGATGCGCGCGGTCATGCGAGAGCGCCGTCCTGGATCGTGAAGCCGATCCGGCGGGACTCGTCACGGTCCCGCTCGACGAGCACGGTGTATCCGCGCTCGTCGGCGAGATCCCGGATCGCGGCGAGGGAGTCGGCGTCCAACAGGTCACCGTCCTTCACGATGACGAGACGCAGCTTCGGGTCTCCCGCGGTCGCGATCGCGAACGCGACGCGGCGACGCATGGCCGAGTTGACCTGCGTGAACGGCACGCCGTCGAACGTCACGCCGTCCTCGTCCACGGACAGCCCGTCGACGGGGAACGTCGCCGCTGCGAGGCCGTCACGCTTGCGCTTCTCGATCGAGGCGAGGTCGCGGTTCGCGGCGGCCTGAGCGGACTCCGCGGCGGCGCACTCGTCGGCGACCTTCGCATACTCGCGACGCGCTCGCACGGCCGCGTTCCATTCGTCGACGGCCGCGAGCTTTGCCTGCAACGGCGCGAGATCCGCGCGCGGAGCAGCGGCAGCGCGCTGGGCCACCTCGATCCTCTCGACCCAGACGGCGCGGTCCGCGCGCGCCTGAGTGATCTGCTCCTCCAAGCGCTCGATCGTGCGGTCGGTGTCGAGGACCTGACGTCCGAGTTCGGTGACGAGATCCTCGGCCCGGTCGATGCGGTGGTTGTGCTCCTGCACGGACTCGATTTCGGCGAGGACCGCGGCGCCCGACACCTCCTCGTTCGGCGCGTCCAGCGGGTTCGGCATCGCCGACAGGGCACCCTGCAGGCGTTTCACGTCACGGCCAGCGATCAGGCGGCGCTCCTCCGCACCAGCCTTCTCCCGCGCCAACGCGTCGACGTCGAACGGGAGGTCGACCTTCGCGAGGAGCGCGTCCCGCTGTCGCTTCTCGTCGAGGTTCAGGAACGCGACCGGGTCGAAGATCAAGCCGCCCGTGAGCGACGCGACGACGTCGGCGGGCTTCGAGTACTTCGCGCCGTCGAGCGCGAACACCTCGAGGCGTCCCGCGTCGTTCTTCTTCCAGGTGCGGACGATGCGGACACCGAGGTCCGTGTCGGTGTACTCCGCGCGGGCCTCGTCCTCGCCCTCACGGATCGGCTTCGGGGTCAGGCGGGTGCCCTTCGGGTCGAACAGCTCGACGAACGCGTCGATGAAGCTCGACTTCCCGGCACCGTTCGCGCCGGCGACGACGATCAGCGACCCGGTCGGGCTCAGTTCGATCTCGCGGACGCCCTTGAAGTTCTGGACGGAGAAGGTCTTGCTCACGACGCCACGACCTTCCCGCCACGCAGCGAGTACCACGTGTCGGCCTTGATGGCCGCACCATCGACGACGACGCCGGCCGCCGCGATGATGGTCCAGTCCGACGAGCGCTCAGTGAGGAAGAGGGCGGTACCGATAGCTCCGCGCGCACGTCCGTCGTAGCCGCTGGCCAGGGCAACGGACTTCTCCCCGGACGCCGTCGCCGCACCGTAGTACCCGGACGCCGTCGCCGCACCGGAGTCCCCGGACGCCGTCGCCGCACCGTAGTCCCCGGACGCCGTCGCCGCACCGTAGTACCCGGACGCCGTCGCCGCACCGTAGCGCCCGGACGCCGTCGCCGCACCGTAGTACCCGGACGCCGTCGCCGCACCGGAGTCCCCGGACGCCGTCGCCGCACCGGAGTCCCCGGACGCCGTCGCCGCACCGTAGTACCCGGACGCCGTCGCCGCACCGTAGTCCCCGGACGCCGTCGCCGCACCGGAGTACCCGGACGCCGTCGCCGCACCGGAGTCCCCGGACGCCGTCGCCGCACCGTAGTACCCGGACGCCGTCGCCGCACCGTAGTACCCGGACGCCGTCGCCGCACCGGAGTCCCCGGACGCCGTCGCCGCACCGGAGTACCCGGACGCCGTCGCCGCACCGTAGCGCCCGGACGCCGTCGCCGCACCGTAGTCCCCGGACGCCGTCGCCGCACCGTGCTCCCCGGACGCCGTCGCCGCACCGTGCTCCCCGGACGCCGTCGCCGCACCGTGCTCCCCGGACGCCGTCGCCGCACCGGAGTACCCGGACGCCGTCGCCGCACCGTAGCGCCCGGACGCCGTCGCCGCACCGTAGTCCCCGGACGCCGTCGCCGCACCGGAGTACCCGGACACCGTCGCCGCACCGTGCTCGATGTCAGTGCCGACCTGAGTGCGCGCCTCCGTCGACGAAGCGCCGTCGACCTTCTTCGAGTTCTTGAAGACGAACTCGATCTGCGCCTTGATCAACGCGGGCAACTCGATCCGCGCACCGATGCGGATCGTCTTGCCCGCGACCTTAGAGTCCTCCGAGTGGGTCTGCACGTCTTCGAGTTCGACCTGGTGGTAGACGGACTTGTTCGGCGGGTAGTAGCGGAGAACATCCAGCGGCATCGTCACCGCGTGGAACCCGGAGCTGCACACGCGGACCGGCCCGTCGTGCGTGAACGACTTCCCTTCCGCGAACTGGAATCCGCGGCAAGTCAGGTCGGGGTTGAACCCCTTGATGGCGGGGATGGTCATCGTTGTGCCTTTCGTCTGGTGGTCGCGCGGGCGAGTCCCGCAGCGATGAAGAGGAGGAGAGTGATCAGGTCGAGGCCGTTGAGGGGGCGGTCGCCGATCGCGAATGGAAGAAGGAGCATCCCGGCCAGCAGGAGGATCAGTGAGGTCATCGGTGGTCCCTCTCGTCCTGGCGAAGGTCGAGGACCCAGGCGCTCACCACGAGGACGGTGACGAACACGCTGATCCCGATGAACGGGGCGATATCGGTCACAGCGGGTCACCGCCCATCCGGTCGTAGAGGCGGTTCTCCTCGAAGTCGACCTCGAGGCTGTCGAAGATCTCCCAGAGGAGGTCGGGCCACGTGTTCGGGCGGCGGGCGTCTTCGATGTCGAGGTCGGGTTCCGTGTCGTGCCGGTCCCGGTACGAGTCCCACGCGTTGGTGATCGCGGTGGAGATCTGCTGATCCGTGCGGGTCAGGCCTGCGGCGGTGAGTCGGTCGTGGATGTCCTCCACCCGCGCCTGGTAGGGAAGGGCCGGACCGATCCGCCACACGCTCGCGTGGACGCCGTCTTGCTTCACCCTTCCGGCCTTGTGGACGCGTCCGTCGCGTTCGAGCTCGCTGCGGGCCGAGCGGACACGGGAGTCCGAGAACCGTTGCCCGGTGCGGCGGATCTCGACGACGATCTGCTTGTCGGTCAGGGCGATCCCGAACTCGAGCACAGCGAGCACCGCGGCCTGGGAGGCGGCGACGGACGTCGTGGACGCGTCCGCGGCTTCGTGGGACTCGACCGGGTCGAACAGGCGCGCACGCGGGCTGTCGCCGGCCATCACGATCTGCGGGACGCTCACCGGGTCACCACCGCGAGCATCGCCACCGCGAGCGCCAGGCCGAGCATGTAGGGGGCGACCTTCTGTGCGGCCGCGTCCACGCGGGTCGCGAGGACCGCGCGCGCCCGCGCCTTGTCGGTGCGGCGTGCGGGCATCTTGGCGGCATCCATCACGCGACCTCCACCGCCTCGAACGCCTCTGTCACACCCGACGGGCGCATCAGAGTCCGCACCGGCTCGACGATGTAGAAGACCTTGAACTCGACCGCACCGAACTCGCGAGCCGCAGAGACGTGCACGAACCCGGTCGGGGCGGTCCACGACTCGACCGGAACACCGAGGTTCAACGCCCACGCGGCCACCGCGTCCACCGACTCCACCGGCACGACGAGCGGCACGGGCACAGCCGGGTACTGCATCAGCGGGTTCCCGTCCGGGAACGTCGCCACCACGCTCGCGAGATCCCGCAAGCCCTCCGCGATGTCCACGACATCGAAGGCCTCACGGCCTAGAATCTGTTCCTGAGCCACCTGTATGGCTCCTCTCTTGTGAGGCCCGCCGGGTACCAGCCGGCGGGTTTCTGCTTTCTGGGGTCAGACCGCGCGCATCAGATCGCGGATGCGCTTCGTGCGAGCGTGCGATTCCGACCGGGTCGGGTCGCTCGGCTCGTGATGCGTCATCGCGCGCACGCGTTCGACGTCGTCGGCGGACATCCGGCGGATCCTCGGGCTGAACTTCGAGTGCGGCCAGCGGCCCGCGTAGACGTTCTCGCGGACGATCTCGTACGGCACGCCCAGCGCCACCGCGACCTCTTGGAGGGTCAGCAGGGCCTCGCTCATCACGCGACCGCGGAGAGGAATGCCTGCGGCGTGAACGTCGACGGGGGCACGTCGATCGCCTGAGCGATGCGGAGAAGTTCGCCGAACGTGAACTCGGTGTGGCCGTTGATCTTGCGGTTGAAGGTCGTCTGAGGGATGCCGGCTGCGGAGGCAACTGCCGCCTTCTTGCGACCGGATCGAAGGATGCTGGCGGCGACCTTGTCCGCGAGCTCCTGAGCTGGTGAGTGATCCATGCAGCAAATCTAGTTGCCCAAATGGATCACGTCAAGTTGGCTTCGTGCCCTATTCGGATTTTCAAATGATCCAATATGGCGATAATGTGAGCCACATGGACAAATATGTGGAGGCGGCAGCCGCTGAGCTTCGTGCCGCGCAGGCGAGAGCTCGAATGTCTGACGTCGCCCTCGCCGCCGCCGCGGGAATCCCGGCCGTCACTCTTCGCCGCTACCTCAAGGGAGAGCGTGACGCGCCGCTGTCTGTGCTCTTCAAGATCGCGGATGCCCTAGGCGTCTCGGCGGGTGGGCTTCTCGATGACGCGATGAAGCACGTCAAGGATTAGTGACGGAGGGACCCCCAGCTTGATCGCCAACTCGAGAGCCTGCCCTGCCGTCATCCCCGTTACCCCCCGTTTATCGAACATGTGTTCGAACATAGGTGGTACGCCTGACATTCGGCAAGTCATCCATGCTCCGTACGTCACGCCTCAGTGTTCGACAACTACAAGACCGCAGCGCTCGAGCAGATCACGCGGTGCCGTGCGAGCCTCTAACTCAGCAGTGTTGACGCTGTCAACGATTGCCGCTTTTCGTCCGATTCCGTTGGCATTGTTGGGGCTGAGAACCCGCGGAATCTCGGCACATATCCGTCGCCGTGTCCGTCTTGGGAGGGTTCAAATCCCTCCGTCTCCGCCAGTATTTTCAAGGGATTCCGGCGGATCCGTTGACACTAACTCGAAATGTGTTGACACGAGCCCTAGTCTGGCGGGCATGGCGAGCGTTCGGAAGCGGGTCCAGAAGACGGGTGCGGCGTCGTTCGCTGTGCTGTGGCGTGACCCGGAGTCTGGGCGCCAGACGAGCATGACGTTCCCCACTGAGGGTGAGGCGGAGATGCTGCGCCGGTTGCTGGACGCCAACGACCAGAGGTTCGCCTTGGCCGAACAGATGCTCACCGCCGCGGCGAGTCGCAAGCCGACCGTCAGCGAGATGCTCGAGCGGCACCTGTCGCTGCTCACCCGGGCGAACGAGGGCACGATTGCCGGCTACCGCTCGATGATCGCGACGCACTTCACCGAGCAGCTCGGTGGGTTGCGCGTCGACGTGGTCACCGACGAGCACATAGCGGCATGGATCCAGCGGCAGCGGCGCGACGGGGCGACGCGGAAGTCGATCGCGAATCGTATGGGCCTGCTCTCGAGCGCGTTCAAGACCGCGGTAAGGAGGGGGTGGCGAGGCGACAATCCCTGCGAGCTCGTGGAACTGCCGAACGAGGATCGAGCCGGACGGCGCGCCACCTTCCTCACGAAGGCTGAGTTCGACACGCTCCTTGAGCACATCCCCCAGCGACACCAGATGCTCACGCGAGTTCTCGTCGGCACCGGAATGCGCTTCAGTGAGGCGACAGCGCTGACCTGGGATGATCTGCACCTCGACGCTGACGTTCCCTACATCCAGGTCGACAAGGCGTGGAAGGGTGACGCGCACCGGAAGTTCTTCATCGGCTCGACGAAGAACACGCCGAGCGACCGAGATGTGTCGATCACGCCGGGACTCGCCGCGGATCTCGTTGCCGCCAATCGCCAGCACGATCTGGTGTTCCCGAACACGCTGGGGTCGCAGCTCACCAACACCACCTTCCACAACCACGGCTGGCAGGACGCCGTCGACGCCTCGAAGCTGCGGAAGGAGCCGCGGCCGCACGACCTACGGCACACCCACGCGTCGTGGCTGCTGCAGGAGGGCGTGCCGATCTTCGTCGTTTCCCGCCGGCTTGGGCACGAGTCCGTGCAGACGACCACCCAGATCTACGGTCACCTGATGCCGGAAGCGCTTAAGGATGCCGCTGATGCGATGGCTCGGATCGATGCCCGCTAGCGTCGCTCTCCCTTGCCGCGATCTCGTCGCGTGCGTCGAGCAGCGCGCGCGCCGCCAAGTCGATGGTGGGTTCCTTGAGCGCCTCCTGCTCGGCCGTCAGATCTTCGATCGGAATCATGGTGCGACCATGCCACTCAAGGAGAAGGACACATGAATATCAGGAGCATCATCGCCTCTGCGGTCGGAGTTGTCGCCGTCGTTGCCGTCGCCGGGGGAGCGTACGCGTTGATCACGAACCTGCCGCGACTTGAAGAGCAAGTAGCTACGACGGTTTCGATCGTCGATACGACGACGCCCTCGCCAACTCCGTCGCCGACGCCTTCTCTCACATCGACGCCCGTCGAGCAGGTGTCCACGCCGACTCCCTCTCCCTCCGTGACGCAAGCACCTCCGACCACGCAGAAGAAGCAGAACCCAGCACCCGCGACGAAAGCACCAATACGGTGCCCGGCCGGGTCCTCGGCGAATAGCAACGACGGCGTCAACGACACGTCGTGCTACCCGGTGATCTGCTTCTCGATCGCTGTCCCGGACCCCGCGCATCCGGAATGTGACAAGCCGTTCAAGCCCTGACGATAGGCTCTCGCCATACACGATCGGGGGACACCATGACGGACAGCGAAGCACCAACAGGACCGACGGAGGGCCGCGGTGCGACCGCTGTCCCCCGGTATGAGCAGGACATCAGTGGCAACGCGTTCGCAGGAATCCTGGCAGGCGTGTACGCCGTGTTCGCGATCATCGCCGCGATCGTGCTTCTGAGCAATGCGAACACCACCGAATACGGTGGAGACGCGTACACGGGAATCCAGAACGCGATCGTATGGGCCGTGCGCGGGATCGCGTTCCTGCTGATCGGTTCGGGTGTTCTTGGTGTTCTTCTGGTCCTGCGCGGCCGTCCGATCTGAGATTCGACCGCGGCTAGGAGCGGGTGCCACTCGGACATGCGGTCATCCTGCGGGATGCCGCCGACAACGCCGGAAACCCCCGACTCCCACCCTGGGAAGGGTAGAAGCCGGGGGCTTATATGTGCGCCGGAGAAGCTATGCGCTTATCTGCGTCAGGTGCCTCGGATCGAGCCGCGGACGGTGCCGGTGGTAACCTGCACGTAGACCCCGCTGGGGCAGAACACGGGCTTCGAGAGGTCGCCTTTCGCGACACCGCCCGCGACGATCGGCTCGTCGATGATGACCGGCCCGGACGCGCTGCCGTCACGGATCACGACGCGCGCGGCCGCGGGGGTGCCGGCGTTCTCGGTGAACGTGTACGAGCTGATGTAGCGCATCTTCGTGGTCAGGTCCGCGGACCCGACGATCGCCTGGTAGCCCATTTCATCCCTCCGATGACTGGTAGATCACGACCGGCGCGGGGTCGACCGGTGGGGTGCCGGTGTCGACGATGACCACGTCGACCGGGTCGGTGTCGTCCGGGGGTGTCGCGTAGTCGAGGTTCACGGGCACGTCCCACGGGATCGGGAGGTGCGCGGGATCCATCCAGTCGTCGCCGACGGACACGAGCCCGCACGAGCAGATGCCGTTCGCGCCGGCGTGGTGGACGTGTGCGGCCATGTCAGTCCTCCGTGATCGCTGAGACGGTGACGGTGAACGCGGGTGACGCGCCGCCGGTGAACTTCGGGAGCAGCACCAGCGCCCAGGTCGGGAACCCGAGGATGCGGCGCTTCCACTGCTTCGGGTTAGTGAACAGCTTCCCCGACCCGTTCGAGTCGCCGGTGATGCCCGGGAACCGGAGCGTCGCGGACGATCCGGAGGTGCCGTCCGCGCCGGCCGATCCGACGGCGTCGATGATGTTCGACGCGCCGTGCGCGATGCCGGTTCCGGAGATCCGCTGCCCGACGACGAACGGGTGTGGCAGGGTGCCGCCCGATCCGATCGAGATCGCGAGGCTCCCCGACGCGGTCACGACCTTGTCGATGTTCAGCTTCGTGGTCGTCTGGTCGGCGAGCATCGTGTCCCAGTCGCCCTCGGGAAGCGCGAACGGGTGCGTGTCCGCGTCGAGCCGCGTCCACATCCCGCCGGGGTACGCGTTCGTGATCGCACCGTCCGAGGTGGGTTGGAGGACCTCGAAGTACGCGGTCAGGGCCGCGGCGGTCGGCGCTCCGGTGCAGTCGGTGACCGAGAGGAACACGTCCGTCGGTTTGCTCGTCAGCATCCGTCGCAGCCGTACCGGCGCGGAGATCGCGCGACCGTTCGCGAGCAGGTTGAACGTGCTCATGCTGCCAACATCTCCATCCGCGGTCGGGAGAACCACAGGTCCGCTTGGACCTGCCCGGTGTTGTTGCGCCCGTACAGTTCGACGCACGCGTTCGCGCCGCCGTAGAACGACGCGACACCGCCCTGGTTCAACGGGTGCGCCCAGCCCTTCCCGAGGTTGTAGAGGCTGAGGTCGGAGTAGGGGTCCGCGAGGGCCTGGTTGAGGAACCCGTACCCCTTGCCTTGGACCTGCAGCCCGACGACCCGCTGGTCGACGATCGACTGCATGATCTTGATCTTCCAGACGCCGGTCTTGTCCTCGTTGTAACCGTACGGGTACGTGATCGGTGCGCCGTACATGTCGACGAGATCGACGAGAACGATCACGGACCCGATGACGAGCGCGGCCCCGTTGAGAGTCGCGGTCGCGGGGGCGGACAGGGTGATCGTGTTGTTCGTGCGGGTCAGGATCGTGGTCCCTGCCGGGATGCCGGAGCCGGTGACCGTCGCGCCGACCTTCCCGATGTCCCCCGACGAGTAGCCGCCGACGACCGCGGAGCCCGACGTGAGGTTGCCGGTGACGTTGCCGCCGTTGTCGCCGTGGCGGGTCTGGAACTTCTGCACCAGCGCGCTGCTGTTCGACTCGTCGATGACGAGGTAGCGGACCGCGGGCAGCGCCCGGTTGTCGATCTGCCCGCCCTGGTAGAGCCCGTACCCGTTGTCGATGCCGATGTCCACGCATCGGGGGCTCGCCCACCGGTTCTGCGTGTTCCAGTACGAGCCGAGCGCGACCTCCATCTCGAGCGTCATGAACTCGTACAGGTTCCCCGTCGCCGGGTTGAACGGCAGCGACGCACGCTTCACGGCCATCGCGTAGCCGTCCGCGTTGTACGACGCGCCGCCGTCCTCGATGCCGAGGTGAAGCGATGACGCCCCGTTCCCCGGCATCGTGGACGGGACGAGCACGCCCTGCGCCGCGGTGCCGTTGATCAGCCCCCGCCACCCGCGGGGACCGGTCGAGAAGTCGGTGTCGTCGAACACGACCACCGGGTCCGGTCGCTGCACGAAACGGGCACTCCCGCTCGTCAGCGTCGAGTCCTTCGCGATCCCAGCCATCAGAGCTCCACCCCGTTCATGAACAGACGAACATCCGGGTCCGCGGGGTCACCGGTGATCGTCGCGGTCACCCCGTTCGCGACACCGACGAACGCCTCGCCCAACTCCGTGGACGCGGCGAGGGCAGTGCGGCCCTCGGGCGTGTCCTGGAACGCGCCGTCGGCGGTGACCGAGGCGTCGTAGATGCCCTGCTCGAAGTGATCGAGCGCGGCCGCGTCGAGCGATGTCGATATGTACGGGCGCTGTCGCCACCCGCCCGGCCGCACCTTGATGTAGACCATCAGTCGCCCGTGGTCGGTGCGGGAACGTCGACCGGCGCGACCTGGTTCACGACCAGGGAGGCGACGTCGCTCGGGGACATCTGGGCGGTCGGGAGCGCGTAGGTGATCGGCAATGTGGCGCCCGTGGTGCTCGTCGCAGGCGTTGACGTCGTGCTCGATGTGTTCGCACGGGCGAGGGTCGCGACCTGGGGCGTCAGCGCGGCGTACGCGCCCGCCACGGCCCCCAGGATGGCCGCGGCCACGCTCACCAGGAGCGGCCACCCCAGGGCGGCCACAGCGGCGAACGAGGCCGTACCGGCGATGATCCCGGCGACGATCGCCTGCAGGGCGAGGCCGATGAGGATCCACGCGCTGTACACACGCTTGCGGGTCGAGGTGGACTCGACGATCGCGCCGAGCGCGCCGTCCTGGACGGTCACTGCCGGGATGCTGTTCAGGGACATGGTCAGGTTTCCTTTCGGTTGCGGTTGGCAGTGGTCTCGATCGCGTTCCACTGGTCCCGTTCGGACTTGCGGATCTGGCCGATCTCCTCACGGATGCCGAGGATGTCTTGGCGTTGCTGCTTCTGCTCGGACCGGACGGCTCTCACGAGGTCTTTCAGCTCGTCGATGTCGTCGCGGAGGATGGTGCCGCCGTGGGAGTTCACGACGTGGTCGACGGTCTTCTCCACGCCCGTGCCGATGCGCTGCAGCTTCCCCGCGGCCGGGGCGGCGACGCTCGTGACCGCCCCGACCACAACGAGGATCTGCAGGATGATGCTGTCCGGGTCCCGCAGCCACGACTGCCCGTCGGGGGCGGGCGTGCCGCCGAGGAGGATCAGCCCGGAGATCACGAACGTCAGCACCCCCGCGGCGGAGAACACCCACCACGCCCGGTTCATGCGGGTGCGGGGAGCGGCGGTCATGCCGGGGTGCCGTGACCGACGTAGTTGTAGCCGGTGCCGGGACCGAACGTCTTGGTCCACTCGTCGGAGCCCATGAACTTGTACGGGTGGTTCTCCGCGAACCAGGCCCGCAGCTGCGACTTCGGGTCGTTGCCGAGGTTCACGAGCGTGCGGTCCTTCACATTGACGAGCACCATGTTGTTGCTCGTCTGCTCGATGATGAGTGCTTCGTCCATGGTCAGGCTCCGTTTCGGGACAGGGGTGAAGGGTGTTGCGGTCGTGGCCGCGGGGGTACCGATGACGCCGAGCAGCCCCCAGTACGTCCAGTGCCACCACTCGCCGAAGCCCATGCCCTCGCAGGTGATGTTGTGGGCCTTCGCGAGCTGCTCGGCGGCGCGGTGCGCGGGCGTGTCAGCGTTGTACGGGGCGGCGAGATCTCCGGACCGTTTCCGGCCGTGGTTGCTGGACCCGGGAATCGCGACCGGGCCGTCCGCGGAGACCCGCACCCACCGGGTGCCGCCAGGGAATCCGTACGCGGACCCGTCCCACGTGCGCACGTCACCGAACGCGCCGGAGCCGGTCGCCTGCTGCCGGTACCGGGTGGTGAAGAGGTGGATCTCCTCCGTCATGTCCCGGTCGCCGAAGTTCACCGTGATCGGCGGGTAGCCGGCACGCACGAGGTCATCGGACAGGGCACCGAACGCGTCCCGGGTGCCGGCCGCGTCGAGGCGTGCTCCGGCGGCGATGATCAGAGACGACATGGTCAGCTCGGCCCGAGGTAGCGGATCGAGAACTCGCCCTGCGCGCGCGCCGTCCCACCGACCGTCAACGCGGCCGTCACGGACGAGATCCACACTCGCAGCGACGCGCCGGCCACCAGGAGCACCGAGGCGACGTCGAGCTTCAGCATCGTCTGCTGCGAGGAATGCGCGTTCACCGAGTCGAGGGTGAGCACGTCGGTCGGGCTCCCACCACGGATCAGGTACGCCTGCGCGGCACCGCCTGACGCGGGCTGCACCGCGAGACGCGCCGTGATCTGGTAGCGGCCCGCTTTCACACACGTGATGTCGCCGGTCGTCGGGTTGTAGGTGAACCACTCCGTCCCCGCCGGTTGCACGATCGACTGCCCCGACCCGGGCGCGGACCACAGGTTCACGTTCGCCGACCCGCCGCTCGCGACCGCGATGCTCGTACCCACGACCACGTCGATCACCGGCATCACACCCGCCGACGGCGACCACGCGCCACCCGCCCGCGTGTAGAGCGTGCCGGTGTCCAGACGGAAGGCGAGGGAGCTGTCCGCCGGGGTCCACGCGGCGAGCTCGGTCGCGTTCCGAACCAGCACGACACCGCCCGCCGCGGCGGTGTACGTCGCCGTGGTCGTCACGGCGACGCCGCTCGCGTTCGTCGCGGTGACCCCCGACGGGATCTGCACCGTCCCGATCTCGACGGCACCGGTCGGCATCGACGTGCGGGCCGTCGCGAAGTCGGACGTCGACAGAGCCGCACCCACCACCGGGGTGTTGTTCGGGTCCGTCCCAGGCGACACCGACTCGTTCTGCTTCGCGTACACGACGTAGTAGTTGATCCCCGCCGGCGGAGAAACCAGCGGTGACGGGAGCTGCACGACCCCGTCGTTCGCGATCAGGATCGCGCCACCGAACTGCACCGCGACCGCCTGGAGCGCGGCGATGTCGACGTTCAGGTCCGTGCGGGCGACGAGGAGCTGCGTGTTCACCGGGGAGAGGACGCCAGCGCGAACCGCGCCGGTGCTGTCCGACGCGAACAGACCCGAGATGGCCTTGCGGGCTTCGGTGGTGCCGGTCTGACCAGTGGGGCCAGGCCACGAACTGCGAACGGTCATCAGTGTCCTTCCATCAGGGATTCGAGGCGCGTCACGCGCTCCTCGAGCGCCGCCCGCGCGGCCTTCTCAGCGCGCGCGACCGCGAGGAGCGGGACGACGAGCATCGTGTAGTTCACGGAGTCGGGGAGGCCGGCGGCGTCGTAGTACACCCACGGTGTGAGGCCGGCGGCGTGCAGGTCTTCCGCCATCAGGCCGTACTCGTCGGCGACGACGTAGTCGGGGCCGACGTACCCCTCGAACATGGGGTCGTCGCGCTTCCGGACCTCGGCGATGTAGTGGAAAACGAACGGCACGATCGTGAGGAACACATCCGCGTCGATCTGCGCCTCGGTGATGTCCTGCTTGTAGCGGCGCGACGATGACGTGTTCCCGAAGCGGCCCGTCGCGGTCTCGATCCACGTCGCGTACCGGCCGCTGGTGATCACGTTCGTGACCGCGTCGAGCGCGCGGAGTTGACCGCCGACGACCGTGTCGCTTCCGGTGGTGAGAGCGCCCGCCGTGGACATGCTGCCCGACGCGGTCACCGTCGTCGGCGCGATCGCGCCCGGGCTCGCGACCAGCGCGTTAATCTCAGCCCGCGTGTACGAGTTCGCGTCGATCGCGGCGGTCACTGTGGTGGTGATGTCGGCGATCGCCTGCTGCACCTGGTCGACGAGGCTGTTCACGCTCGTGCCCGTGGGGGTCTCGAGTTCCTTCAGCCGCGTCTGCACGTCGCTGAGGATCCGCTCCAGCTCCCCGTACTCGCCCTGCGGCGGGCTGGCGTACCCCTTACCCATTGACCGCCGCCTGAGTCGTCACGTTCACGGTGAGTCCCTTCGCGTTGCCGTCGAACGCGACGATGCGACGCCGCGGGGTCGACTGTTCGAACACGTACGGGTCACCGTGGCCCTGATCCGGGTCGTACGCGGGGATCGTGATGTCGCACCAGTCGCCCTCCCAGTACGCGCCGAGCAGCGGCTGCCGTGCCGCCTCGACTGTGAACGTCCACGTCTCGAGCGGGGCGCGCCCGAACGTGGTCGCCTCGCCCGAGTAGCCGTCGAGCGTGTCCTGAATCACGACCGTCGAATGGCTGGTGTCGAGCGACTCGAACAGCGGGAAGCCGAGATCGGTGAGTGTGGGGTCGGTGGAGCGGGACACGAGCACCGAGTCCACCGAACGACCGGCGGACGCCCACGCGACCGACGCGAGAGTCGTCGCGTCGACGCCGACCTTCAACGCCGACACCCCACTGCCCGGCACGCCCACCGTCCACTGGTGCACCGCGGTGCCGGTGATCAGCGGGTTCGCGTCCGTGCCGGTCTGCAGCAGGAACTGCACGCCGAGCCGGTCCGCGGCGAACTGCGGCTTGAACCGGATATCGGGGCCGTCCTCCAGCTGCGTCAACTGGGTGAGCAGCGTGCCGATGTTCTTGAAGTCGACGGCGTCCGCGTTCCGCTCGCGGCCGCCGGCGCGATCGGCTTCGAACACGACGGGCACGTTGCCGCCGGTCCACGCCTGCGCCTGCTGCACCCACCGTTTCGCGATCGTGCCGTACTCGAGGTTCGACAGGTTCGTCGCGAGCGCGGCGTTCGGCATAGTCTTGCCCGCCGAAGCCGGGTCAGAGACGATGAACGTCGCGACATCCGCGGTCGCTGCGGCGAGGGGCAGCAGGTAGCGGTGATCGAAGTACGACCACAGCCCGACCGCGGTCACCCGCAGCGTCTTCTGATCGCGGTCGTAGTCGTGAGCCCACACCGGCCCGGCCGCGAGGATCACATCGCCGACCGCGACAGCGAGCACCGACCGCCCCGGCCGGATCGTCTGCCGAGGCCGCAACGCGATCGTCGCGGGGTCCTGCATGTCGAGCACCGCGGTGAGCTTCTCCGGGGCGTTCAGCGAGCGTGACCAGGTTGACTCCGCCATCACCTGGATGTCGATGAGTTGCCGTCCGGTGCGGAGATCGGCGATGAACCAGCGCAGCATCCGACCCCCTCAGTTCGCGTCGGACCACGACAACGTCAAGAGCGGGGTGCCGATGACGGTGCCGAGCGGGTTGAACTGCACGATGCGGGATCCGAACGCGGGGATCTGGAACCCGTCCCATTCCCTGCGGGTCATGAACCCGGTGATGTCGTTCTCGGGCAGGTCGAGGTACGCGACCGACAGCGACACGTCGAACACGACCGTCGAGCCGACCGGGATGACGCGTTCCAGGCGCAGGATCCGTCCGGACAGGATTTCGACGAGCTCGACACCGTCCGCACCACCCGTGACAGCGAGGACGAGGGGGCTTGGGGCGCTGCCGCCGTTCTCCGCGGTCGCGCGGCCGTCCATGCCCGGGGTGCCCCAGTCGACGGGCCACACCTGCGGCCACGGCTGGCCGGTGCCGGACGTCGGCGGGGTCGTCGACGCGGAGCGGATCGGCCCGTACATGAGCGGGTCGGTCGCGAGGACGACGAGCTGGAACTCGACGAGCTGCGCGCCCGGGTTCGGTGTGGGCACGAAGCGCCGCACCGACACCACCCGCGTCGTCTCCCCGAAGTCGTCGACGACCGTGATGGTCACGGGCACCCCGACGATCAGGATGCTCCGCAACGCCATGAGCATGGACGCCCAGCCCGCACCGCGGAAGCGGCCCGCCATGTTCAGCATCAACGACGACCGCCAGTCACGGTCGATGCCGAACGCGCCGTCGCCGGCGGGCCGCTCACGGATCTCGGTCTTCGAGTCGGACACCGTGTACCAGTCGGAGAAGAACTGCGCACCCACCTGGTAGACGCCGTCGGCGCGCTGGTTCTCGCCGTACATCGTGACGGACCCGCCGATGGAGGTCAGGGTGACGGTGCTCACTTCTTCAGCACCCGAAGCTGACGCCCGACCTCGCCGCCGACGACCGCGCCGAGCACGCGCGGGTCTTCCTGGTTCACCCCGGACACGTGAATGTGCACCTCCGTCGCCTTTTGCTTCACGGCCTGCGGGGCCTGCTGCATGGTCGGGATCGTGGGCGTGTATCCCGCGTTGATCTGCTTCAGCAGGGCGCGGTTCCGGTCGGCCTGCCCGAACACGTTCGAGGTGACCTCTTCACCGTTCGCGAGGCGATAAAGGCCGGCCGTGTCCGACCCGGCGGTGCCGCGGCCGAGCACGCTGCCGCCGCCACCGCCGGCGAGCCCGCGGGGTGTGCCACCGTTCGCGAACGCGACACCACCGGTCACATTCGACAGGTTCTCCGCGCCATGCAGCTTCACCGCGATGTCGATGTTGCGAGAGAGCTGCTCGAGGTTCTTCTGCAGGGCCGCGATCTGCGCGTTCGCGGCCGCCGTGTCGACCTCGACCTTCGTCTTGGGCACCTCGGCGGGGATCTGGAAGATCGAGTTCACGAACGCCTCGACCTGCTTCCGGTCCTCCCCGAGCTCCACCGCGTGCTCGATGATCGCCTTCTTCATGTCGACGAGCTTCTTCCGCGCGTCCTCGCTGCTCGCACCGTTGTCGCGATAAGCCTGGGCGGCGTTCTGCGCGGCCTGCACGGACGAGATCAGCTCGCCCCGGTTCGCGACGGCGGCCGCCGACATCCCCTCAAGGTTCGTGGTCGCGCGCTTCACGTCCTTGCCGGTCTTGTCAATGTGGGCGCCCATGTTCGCGAGCGACGAGTCGAACCGGTTCTGCGCGTCCGCGGTGGAGATCGCCTTCCCGTTAAGCAGGTCGAGCTGCTGCTTCAGGAGGCCAGCGGCGTCGCCCTGCAGGTACATCTGCGCGGTCGCCTCCTCGGTCGAGGACTTCATGTCCTTCTGCGAGGCTCGAGCGGCCTGGATCGCCGACACGGAGATTCCGAGGGCAGCCGCCGCGGCCGTGTCGGCGGAGGTCTGAGCGTTGGTCGCTTCGGTCGTGTCCCCGAGCGCGTCCTGCAGCTCCTTGTTCCGGGTGATCTCGCCCGAGATCGCGTCGCGGTTGGTGTTCACCGCGGTGGTCAGGTCGGCGGCGGCCGTCGCGACGTCCAGCAGGTTCTGGCCGGTCTTGTCGGTGGTCTGGTTGAGCCACTCCTGCTGGTTCCGTCCCACGCCGAGCGCCTCGTTCAGCTTCTTCTGCGCGTCCGCGTTGCCGAGCACCGCCTGAGTGACGACCTGGGTGCTGATGCCGAGGAGCTTCGCGTTCGCGTACGCGCCGGCGTCGGCGAGCTTCTGCGCGGCCTTCTGGCGCACGTTCTCACCGATCACGCCGTTGTCGGCCTGCACCGCGGCGGTGTAGTCCTGCATGGCCTGCGTCGCGTCGGTCTGCTGAGCGATGACGACCGCGAACACGCCGGCGAGGGCCGACAGCCCCGCGACGATCCACCCGACCGGGCCCGTCGCGATGGTCGACGCGACACCGACCGCGCCCATGGTGCTCGCGATCGACGCGAGCATCGGGGCGATGAAGCCCCAAGCCTTGAACGCGACCGCCCCCCACGTGATCGTCACGATGAGCTGTGACAGCACGTCGACGGGGATAGCGTCGATCGCCGTCGCGATCCCGGACAGCACTGTCAGGCCGATCTGACCGAGCGGGGCGAGGGCCTCGAGGATGTGCATCACCATCGCCGCGAGCTTGCCGAGCACGTCGGTGACGGTCGGGAGCATCGACAGCGCGTAGCCGGCGAACTTCTCGATCCCTGACCCCGACGCCCACCGCTGGAACCCTTCCGCGAGGCTCTGCACGTACAGGCCCGCGGTCAGGAACAACGGGTTCAGCACACGGAGGCTGCTGATCGTGCCCGCGATGGCCGCCGAGCCCGTCCGCCCGAGGATCACCGAGAACTGCCCCACCTGGGTGTTCAGCATCGGCATGTCCGCGCGGATCTGCGACACCACGTCCCGGAACGAGCCGAGCATGTTCACCGCGGCGGTGCGCGACAGGGTGTCGAAGATGCCCTTCAGGTCCGACAGGCCGTTGCGGTACATCCCGCCGACGACCGTGCCGTCCTGCATCTCCTTCCGGATGCCGAACAGGGCGAGCACGCCGGCGGAACCCATCCCGAGCAGCGCACCCGCGACGCCGACCGCGACCGCGCCGACAGGGGCGAGGAGGGGGACGAGGAGCGCGACGGCCGCCGCGATCGCGCCGACACGGGTCACGTTCGTGCGGTTCGCTTCGTTCGCTTTCACCGTGGAACGTTCGACGTCGTCCTGCGCGGAGGCTTCCTCGAGCGCCGCGGCCGCGGCGGCCTGCTGCGCGGCGGTCAACGCGACCTCCGACGCGGTCGCCTTCTCGTTCGCGACGTCCAGACGTCGAAGCGCCTCCGTCACCGCGAGTTCGGCGGCCGCGAACCGGGAACCCGTCGTCACGCCGCGGTCCTGCAGCTCCGTCAACCGCATCTGCGCGAGCTGCGCGCGCGCGTACGCGGTGTCGGCGGCGTGCATCGCGGTCGTGAGACGCGCCTGCGCGGCGGTGACGGTGTCCGTCGACCGGGACACGCGCCGCGTGGACTGCTCCACCGCGGCGAGCTTCGCGACAGCCTCGCCCGTCGTCGCGCCGACCCGGATGTTCGGGTCCGCCGACTCGATGTCGTGGATGTCCTTCTTCGTCGCGGCGAGCTGCGCGACCCACTCGTCGCGATCCATCCGCAGCTTCCCCACGATCGAACCGACCGTGGTGGGACCCTCATTCACGCTCACCGGGCACCTCCTGCGGTTCCTCCGGCGCGAAGTACCGGGCGAGTGGGGTGTCGGTGGTCATCAGGAACTTCACGCGCGTCTCGAACCAGCGCCACGGCTTCACCCGCCACACGGACTCGAGGTCGACGTGCAGGACCTGATGGAAGGTGCCGACGAGCAGCACCCACTGGGCGAGGATGTCGACGAACGCGACCGACCCGGACGGCTTCCTCAGCTCTTTCGGGAGGTCGTAGCCTTCGAAGATGCCGGTGACGGGGTCTTGCTCGCCCCACCCGTACTGCGCGATCGCCTCGTAGCCCGATTGCCCTTCGACTTCAGGTACTCCACCATCGCTTTTGGGTCGGCACCGGTCTCCCACATCGCGGTCGCGTACTCGCGGCCATACTCGAAGTCGGCGAGGATCGTCGCCGCGGCGCGCGTGACGAACAGGATCGGGACCCCGTCGGCGCGCATCTCGTCGAGCAGTTCCTGACCGAACAGGTCAGGCCACATCTCTTCGAAGCTGCGGTCGGCGTCCTCGCCCTTGTTGAGGATGCCGGACAGGCGGATGCCGAGGTCGATTCCGATGGCGGGGGCGGTGTAGACCTTGCCCTTGTAGGGGAAGGCGAGGGGCCCGTCGGCGAAGTCGGTGAACTCGCGCAGAGTCATGGTGGTGGGGACCTTTCTGTGGGGATGGACCTCGGGCGCGCGCATCCCCATCCGCGCGCCCGAGGGGTGTGTTACGCCCGGGTGTAGGGGAAGGCGGCGGAGGTGCCGGACAGGTTCGTGGTCGTGATCGGCGCGGACCCGGCGGAACCGGCGGGGAGGACGGCGACGATCGTGTTGTCGGACACGACGATGTAGCTCGACGCGTTCGTGCCGCCGATCTTCACGCCCGCAGCGCCCGTCACGCCCGCGAAGCCGGAACCGGTGATGTTGATGATCCCGCCGGCGGCGACACCGGACGGCGACGCACCGAGGATGATCGGGGCGATCGGGTCGCTGAACGGGTTCGCGATCGGGGACAGGATCCCGTCGCCGGTGAACGTCGCGGTGATCTCGTCGAGGTCGGTGACGCCGGTCTTCGACGGTACCCATCCGACGATCGCGACGCCCTGGAACGCCTCCGGGCCGCCGTTGCGGTCGTACCAGCGGACGTTCACGCGGGCCGCGTCGCCCCAGCCGAGCTGCGCGGCCCGGACGAGTTCCTGGCCGGCGTCGAACACCCCGGCGACGGTCTTGCGGAGCGCCTTCGCGGTGACGACCCAGCCCTGCATGGTCTTCTCGAACGACGAGAACCCGTTGGTGTCGTAGTCGTCGGCGGCCTGCAGGTTGGGGCTGACGGGGGTGTTCAGGTCGTTGATGCCCTTGAAGGGCAGCCACGCGGTGGGGTTCGCGATCGACGAGACGTCGAGTCGGAACCGTCGGGCGAGAGCGGTGGTCATGATGAGCCTCCTCAGGCTGATCGGGGCAGGGTGAAAGCCCCTCACCAAGCGGTTCGGGGGCGGGCACCGACGGGAGTGTCGGTGGTCGAGGGGTGGGGATTACCAGGCGCCGCGTTCGGGGCGCAGGTCGGTCGGTGGGGCGTCGACGTCGAGGTAGTACTGGTCGGCGCGTTCCCAGCGTTTCGACTGGTCCGTGCCCATCGGGGCGGAGATTCGCCGCAGGCACTGGATCACGGTCTGCGACCCGACGGTGATGCCGGTGAGACCGTGGAGGACCGTGAAGATCGGGTCGAGGAGGTCATCGACGTCGGTCGGGTCCCCGGGGACACCGCGGCCGCGGACCTGCAGCATCTTCGAACCGAGCGGCATCGTCGGGTCGTCGCTGGTGTCGACGATCGTCAACGCGATCGCCCGGTCGGGTGCGGGGGGGAGCACCTTCCGGAAGATGCCCGTCTGGTCGGCGGTGTACACGCCCGCCGGATCCCACACGGCGATCCCCGCGGCCGAGATCAGCGCCGCGAACCCGTCGATCAGTTCACTGGTGGTGCCCATCAGAACGCCTCCCCGAGCGTGTCGGCGATGATCTTCAACGCGGCTTCCGCTTCGGTGCGCATTGGCTGCTCGAGGTACAGAGCCTGCCCGTGCGTGTGCTTCCAGGTCAGTTCGAAGTGCTGGCGGCGGGCGTACGGTCCCGGGTAGGTCAGGTTCGCTTCGTCGCCGTGCACGGTCACCGACGCGGACCCGACGAGGTGACCTTCGCGGATCGGGGTGAGGTCGGCGGCGACCCCGCGGATGTGCTCCATCCCGCGTCCCACAGCGAGCGGGGTGAGATCGTCGACCGCCTGCTCGAGGGCGGTGAGCTTCTCGAACAGGCTGCCGTCGGACATGTCGCTCCTACGTCAGGTAGACCGCGATGTGGTCGGGGAGGTCGAGGTCGCCGGAGTCGGACTGGGCGACGGTGATCACGCGGGAGTCGACGCCGCCTGTGGAGACCAGGGAGTCGACGGTGAAGAGGTCGGCGGCGGCCGGGTAGGTGTAGAGGGTCGTCTCGGAGACGACTTCCGCGCCAGCGTTGTTGCGGACGAGGCGGCGCTTGCGTTCCACGAAGCATCCCGTGCCGCCGGTGGGCGTCAGCATCACCGGGTCGTTGAACACGTCAACGCCGTACCCGCTGGTGCGAATGCTGGTCTGCACGGTGACGGTGTGGACGTAGAAGTCCGCGAGCTCGTCGCTCATCCGAGTGTCCAGATGTTCGTGCCGAGCAGGTTGCGCTGCTGCAGGTACGAGGTCGCTTCCGGAACGAGGCCGCTGTACGCGGCAGCGCGCGCGGCGGCGACGGCTTGCACTTCCGCGTCGGAGTACTCGATGCGGGCGGACCCGATGCCCTTGGAGCGGGCGTTCTTCGACGCCTGCACGATCCCGCCCGTGGCCGGGTCGATGCCGAGCGCGATCCACGCGGCAGCCTGAATGCACGTCGCGTCACGCAGCGCGCCGGCGATGACCGGGTCGGTGGCGAGACCCGTGCTCGGGTCGACGTCGCAGATCACGCCCTGGACAGCCTCGAGCACGAGAGTCGTACAGGAGCGGAGGATCGCGTCAGCGTTCGAGGGTGCCGCGTCGCCCGTCCAGTTGGTCAGGTCCGTCGACTCGGCGAGGCGTGTGGGAACGACGAAGCTCCCGAAGGACATGCTCATGACCGGCTCCCTTCGTGTGGTGCCAGTGGGCGGGGCGTGTGAGGCCCCGCCCACCAGGCGGTCACTTCCCGATCCCGAACTTCTCGATCAGGTCGTCCTTCGTGGCGGCTTCGGCGTCGTCCGGCGTCATGCCGTTCGCGACAGCCCAGCCGACCCAGGTCGCCTTGCTCGCGTTCAGTGCGGGTCGCTGTGTGGGCAGGCCGGCCGTTTCCGGGCCGTCCTGTCCGGGGGTGTACGGGTCGCCGTCCGCGTTCGCGACGCGCACGAGGTGGCCCTTGGTGAGACGGTCCTCGATCGTCTCGTGGAGGGGTAGGTCCATCTTGAAGATGGCCCCACCCTCTCCACGGACGAACAAGTGAGGCTTCTCAGCCGACGTGTCGCTCATGGGATCAGCCCACGTAGCGGCCGTCGACCGAGAACGCGGTCACGGTCATGACCACGGACGTGTCGATCGCGAGGGAACCGTCCGGCTGCTGGAACCGGGCGGACTCGAACGGGCCGAGCCAGCGCGTCGCCCCGGCACCGACCGTGTCGGCGAGGCTGCCCTGGCCCGACGCGATCGCCGACGGCTGCGAACCGGCGAGGACGGTCGCGGTGCCGGATCCGCCGGTGCCGTTGGTGACGCGGAGGAGGATGTGCTTCGATCCCGCGTACGGGACGGTGAAGCCGTTTCCTGCGCCCGCGGTCGACGCGGTGCCGGCGGGGTCGTTGATGCCCGCGTTCGGGACGAGGGCGGTGGGGGTGAGAGTTGCGCGTGCCATGTGTCAGCGCTCCTTTCTCAGGCCGTGACCGTGACGAGCGCGCTCGCCAGCGAGTCGGGACGGACGTTCTTCGCGCCGAAGAGGAGCAGGCCCTTCACGGCGTCGGAGAACGAGGACTGCGGCCGGTACGGCTCGACCTTGTTGATCTGATCCGCGAAGGTGATCGCGCGGTCGTTGCCGGCGATCGTCGCGAACTCGCTGCCCGTGGTGTTCGGGGCGTTGTTCGTGAGCAGGATGTCGAACCCGGCGGCGCGGCCGACGAGACCGTTTCGGAGGCCCTGGTCGGTGCCAGCCTCGTTGACCTTGATGAAGCGGGGGTCGCGGAGGAGGACACCGTGGAAGTCGGGCGTGACGGCGACGGAGCGACCCTGGGTCGCGACGCTCGCCTTGTCGAGCTTGACCTTCAGCGGCACCAGCACGTTGTCGTACGCCTGCCCGGGGGTCGCGGCCGACACCGAGATCGAACCGAGCTGGTTCGCCTGCTGGATCGACGTGTAGAACGACGCGATGTACTGGTCGACCGTGTCGGCGAACGCGTACGCGGCTTCGTTGGTGAGCTGCTCGAGGATGCCGCCCTTCGCCTGGCGCTTGTCGACGTCGTCGACCTGGAAGGCAAAGTACTTCGCCTGGTCGACGACGAGGGTGCGCTGGCTGTCCGCCACGGTCTCGGGCGCGATCACGGTCGTTCCCGGGACGTAGTTCGAGACAGTCGGGCGGCCGACGGAGGTGATGCGGACGGTGTCGCCCGCCTCCGCGATCTCACCCTCGTAGTCGCGGTTGGTGAAGGCGCTGTACACCAGCGACTTCCGGAGGGCGATCAGGAGCAGGGCGCTCCAGATCTCCGGCTTGAACTTGTTGAAAGCCACGAGGCTCTCCTTTCAGGGGTTAGGTGAGCAGATCCTTGAGGAGGCCCTTCTCGTGGGCCTCCGCGATCTGCTCGGGGGTCATCTGCGCAAGCTGCGCTTCGGTGATCTGTCCCTGCTCGCCGGTCCCGCCGGGAGTTTCGACAGTGCTCGCGCCGACCGCCCGGGTCGCCTTGAGGGTCTGATCTGCGGTCACGGCGGCGTCGATGGCCGCCTTGATCGCCGCACCATCGGTCGGGTCGATACCGCCGATGGAAGTGAGGAACGAAGCCCGGTCGAGGAGCTTCGACGGGTCCGCGCCGGCCGCAGCGGCCTGCTTGAACACGGCGAGCTCGCGGGCGGAGGTGACGGCGTCCTGCTGCGCCTTCGTCAGCGACGCGGTGAGCGCGGCGGGGTCGGTCGCGGCGTCCGGCTTGAGGCCGAGGGCGACGGCGAGCTTGTCCGTCAGGGCCTTCTGCGCCTCCTCCGCGGCGGTCTTCGCAGCGGTGCGGTAGTCGCCCGCTTCCTTCCGGGTGTCGCGGATGACCTTCTGTGCCCAGTCGGGGAGGTCCTCGACCTTCTCGCTGGGCGCGGGCGGTGCGGCCGGTTCGGCGGGCGCGGCCGGCGCAGCCGGAGCGGGCGGGGTCGACGTGCCTTCGACGGCGTCGCCCACGAACCGCAGCAGCGGGAACGGCTTCTTGATGAACATGGTCGTGCTCCTTCCGAGCGCCAGGCTCGTGGTGGGGATGGTTACCGGCCGCGGATGACGAGGCCGGCGAGGATCTCGGCCATCGACGTGAGACCGAGGCTTGGGGGTGTCGGGACGCTGGGGGCTGTCTTCGGCGTCTTCGTGAACGCGATGCCGGCGCGCTTCCGGGCCTTCCGTTGGCGGGTGGGCATCAGCGGAAGATGGCCTTGCCCGCCCACATCAGCGCCTCTTCGAGGTGCGTGAGGGCCAGAGATGCTTCACGGCAGGGCTGCACATTCGCCTCGATCTCGAACGCGGCGTCCCAGAGGTAGCCGCGGATGGCCTGCTGAGTTGCCAGACGCCTTGCGTGATCGGGTGCAGGGGGCGAGTCGGACGCGATCCTGAGTCGATCGTCGGTTCGCTGGGACGCGGCCTTGAGGTCAGCGTCGTCGTCGTGGTCGACGAGGTCAGAATCGGTGAGTGCCATGATCGTTCTCCTTGCTTGGGGATGACCCGACTCACCGGATGGGAGTCGGGAGCTTGATGCGGGCGTCGGTCAGGTCGACCTGCTCACGCCGGTAGTCGCGGGCGAACCCGGACGTCGCGACGAAGTCGCGCAGCTTCGCCTGACCCGCACGCACCTTCACGCGCGCGTCCGCGCGGGTCTCCGGAGACACCGCGAACTCGAGCTGCCGCTTCGCCTTCCGCACGTCCAGCTCGAGGCGACGCTGCTTCTGCGACAGGTCGTACGCGTCCTGCATCTCCGGGGTCCACACGTGGGCCTCGGGCAGCACCGTCACCCCGGGGAACACGGGGATGAGCGTGTGCTTGCAGTTCGGGTGGAACAGGCCCGCCGCGGTCGCTTCCGCGATCGTCGCGTCGACCGGGATCGTCGGATACGCGACCGGGGTCGCGGTGAGCACACGCCCCTGCCACGGGAAGCACAACGGGCACGGATGCCCCGTGTCGGGCACCGAGAAGTAGTCGACGCCGAGGGCCTGCATGCGGGCGAGGTGTGACGCGTTGTACGCGCGGGTCGCGGCGGTGCGGACAGCCATCTCCGTGTACGCCGACAGGGACCAGTTCCGGCCGGACTTGTCGGTGAACCCGGTGATGCCCTGCGACACGAACACCCGCCACGCCATCGCCTGCGCTTGCGCGGGGGTGACGTTGTTGTCGAGGACCTGCCGGACCGCGCCGTTCGGGGCGATCATCTTGTAGATGTCGTCGGGGAGGCGGGTGATCCGGAACCGGACGTCATCGAGGGACGACACGATGTCGTTGCGGATCGCGGCCGCTGCGCGTTCACCGTGAGGCATCGACAGGTCGAACGGGTCACCGCCGGGGAACGTCACATCCCGGCCCGGGGGGACACGCCCACCACCACCGCCACCGGCCTGGTGCGCCCGGGTGAGGACGAGTTCCGCGTCCCGGCGGCCCTCAGCCACCGCGGCAGTGATCATCGCCTGCAGCATCGGGGTGGACCGTGCCGTGAGGTACGTCAGCACCTGGCGAACGAGGAGACGCGCGCGGGTCAGGATCAACGCGTCCCGCGACACCGACCACGGCATCCGCAGCACCGCCGACACTCCCGCGAGCAGCTCATGCTCGGCAAGGACGTACAGGCCGATCAGTGCTGCCGCGATCTGTTCCGACGACGGCTCAGCCGGCTGCGGGGTCACCCGACGCCGCCTGGTCGAACGGGTTCATCATCGGGTCGGGCAGCGTCTGCGCGAACTCCGTCTTGATCTTCGAGACCTCGTCGTTGATCTGCGTCTCGTCCCAGTCGGGGTGCAGGATGCTCACCCGCTCCTCGACCGACGCGGACTCCGACGCGTACAGGGCCTGCACGGTCTGCGCGAGATGCAACTGCGACTCCTGCACACCATCGGAGAACTCGACGTGCACTTCACCGCTGCTCGGGTGGCCGAAGAAGTCACGGTCCACGGCGAGCAGCTTCTCGATGTACGCCTCGAGTGCGGGACGCCAGATCCGAATCTTCCGTGCACGGGTCATCAGGGAGCGGCGTTCGCGGGCTTCGATCTCCGTCGCCGTGCGGTCGCCGCGCTGCTCACCCTGCACACCGAACGTCGACATCGAGTAGCCCGCCATCTGCAGGATCTGCTCGACCAGCTCGTCGGCGGTGGCCTTGTACCCGGCGGGGTCGAACGCGGGCTGCATCACGTTCATCCGGTCCGCCATCGACAGGGGTGCCGTGCCGGACTGGCCGCTCATGTCGGTCGAGACGTACGTCTCCTGATCCATGTCGACCACGGACGCCTGACCGGGGCCGGCGGACTTCGCGAGCTCCTTCGACACCAGCACGCGGGCGCGCGCGGCGCGGCGTGCCCGCATCCAGTCCGACATCGTCTCCGACAGTTGATCCATCAGGTGCTCGATGCCGTCGAGGTCGGAGCGTCCCAGGTTCTGCCCGAGCGGGTCGTGACGCCACGACCGGTTCGGGGTCTGGTTCGGGATGTACGTGACCGCGAGGCCCGGCGACAGGGTGTCGATCGTGCCCTCGGCGGAAAGGTCAGCGTGGATCGCGAGAGGCGCTGTCTCGGGGCGGCTGGTGAGGCCGACGCGCATGCCGAGAGTCGTGTCGTCCCCGACGTACAGGCCGTGGAGGATCACACCCCGCCCGAGCGCGGTCAGCTCGTGGCGTTCCAGGTGACGCCACACGTTCTTCCCGTCGCGAGCGACCACAGCCCAGAAGGTGACCGCGGTGAGCACACCGAACCGGAACTCGGGGATCGCTTCGTCAGCGTCCTTCACGGTCGTGAACGGGCCGTCGGGCTTCACGGTGTCGTCCCACGTGACGCGGAGGTACACGCCGCCGAGCGCGGCCGACATCTCCGCGGCTTCCGCGACCGACGAGTGGAACCCGTCGTCCAGCAGTTCCCCGACGCGCGCCTGCGTGGCCTCGTCATTCGCGGTCACCGTCACCGGGTCGGAGAACAGCAGATCCGCGGACGCCTGGCAGATCTCCGCAGCGATCGGGACCGGGAGCTTCGTGTTCAGGCGGGTACCGATCGCGGGCTGCGCGACGAACCAGCGGATCGGGCCGAGCGAGTGGACCTTGATGCCGCCCGTGTCGGAAGCGAAGAACCCCGTCCGGTCCGGCATGATCCCGCCGCCGTACACGTACTGCAGCCGGTTCAGGTCGTTCGCCCACCACGCACCCCACCGGGCCATCGCGGGCAGCAGGTTGTCGAGGACCTTCGGCGGCCACTGTGCGGTCAGGGACGAAGCGGGGAGCGGCATCAGGTTCCCCCTTCCCAGGTCAGAACGTGTGTGGTCTCGGGCCGACTTCGTCGCGCCACTCGTACTCGGTGGAGGCGATCACGTAGCGGAGAGCGTCGAGGGAGTCATCGCGGTCCTTGATGGGCTCGTCGACGCCGCGTTCCTGCGCTTTCGGGTCGTACCGGTACTCGGGGGCTTCCTTGATGACGCCCCAGCACCGGTCGGTGACCTTCAGCAGGCCGCGGGCAAGGAGAGACGCGACGAGGCCGATGCCGTACGCGACGGAGTTGTCGGCCGGGGCGGTGTCCACTCCTTGCGACTCGCGGAGTTCCTGCCGGTACGCGAGCGCGGCCGGGTCGGCGAACAGCCCCTCGGGTCGCAGGAACCCCTCGGGGAGATGGTTGATCTTCAACCAGTCGGCGATCGCTTTCGCCTGTACTGATGGGGCTTGGCGGTGCGTCTGCGCGTCCGACTCGATGCGGAGCTCGTCGATCGCGTACAGCTTCCGGTCGTAGCCGAGGCCGAGAAGGATCACCGACGTGGCGTGCTGGGTGCCGAAGTCCATGCCGACGCCGAGGAGCCTGTACATGGGCGGGAGTTGCTCCCACGGGATCACGTGCTCCGCCGGGTCCCAACCGTCGTAGATCGCGCCCTCAGCGTTCGTCCACAGGCCGCGGATGAACCGGTCGAAGAACAGCTTCGACTTCCGGAACGACGCTTCCATGTCGGCGATGTACGACGGGCCCGGGTCGCCGCCCTCGAAGTAGAGCGGGTTGTCGTGCATCGTGAAGTGGAACACGATCATGTTCTGCGCGTCCGCGTCGAGGATGTACTTCACGCGCAGCCAATGCTGACTGGATCCAGGGTTGGTAGTCGCGAGGAGGCGGGCGCCGGCGACACGCAGACGGGTCAGCAGCATCGCCCAGAACGCCTCGGGAACCAGCGTCGCCTCATCGACGTACGCGAGCTCGATCGTCGACCCGCGGATCTTCTCCTCAGAGCGCGCGTCGTTCGCGCCGACGAGATGCACGACCCGGCCGAGGATGATCGCCGTGTTCGACCCGGTCGTGTGCTTCACCTGCTTCGCGAGACGCCCGAACAGTTCCGGCTTCTGCATCTCGCCGATGACGTTGCGTTCGATCGTCTGCAACGTCTTCCCGACGATGACGATCAGGCCGCGACCCTTGGTGTGCCGGATCGCGATGAACAGAGCGAGCAGAGACACCATGGTCTTGCCCGCCGACACCGCACCGACCCACAGCGCGATCTTCCGCCGCGACGCGCGGGCGATGCTCCACCGCTGCTTCCGTGACAGCGCCGGCGGTCGAGTCACCCCACGCCGCCGAACTCGGTGTCGTCCGCCTCGGCGAACTCGCCGTCGAACTCCGCCTCGATACGGTCCAGCACCGACTCCGCTGCGGCCGCACCCTCCGGAGTCGTCCCGAGGTGACGCGCCACCTTGTCCACGACGGTCGCCGCGGAACGGATCGCCATGTTGCGGACGTCCATTGGGGCAGCGTCGAGGAGGTGCGAATGGATCTCGCCATCCATGCCCCCGAACGACCACACGAGGTACGGGGCGTTCAGCAGGTCGAGCTCTTCCTGCACCTCAGCGACCATCATCCGCAGGAGCGTCTGCTGCTCAGCAGCGATGTCCAGCGCGTGAGCCCGCACCGCGGCTTCGGTCTTCGACCGGTCGAAGGTGATGCCCGCCTCCGCGCAGATCCGCGTCACCGTCTCACCTGAGACGCTGAACTCGCGGGCGATGGAGTTACGGCTACGCGAGCCGTCCCGAGCCGCCTCCTGGATCTTCTCGCGCGTAAGGGCTTCGACTGGTCGATGTGCACGACGGGCGCGTGTGGCCATGGTGGTTCACCTCTTCGGTGGCGCCAGGCCACGTTCAGGGTTGGCGCGTGATGCGCGGTCAGCGGGTGACGTGGTGTGAGCGTTCGGCGAGGTTCGAACTCGCAACCCCCGACGTGGGAGGTCGGTGCTCTGCCTGTTGAGCTACGAACGCGGGATGGTACGACGAAGCCCCGGTTTACCTGTGGTCAGGGCCGGGGCTGAGTGTGTTCGGTGGGCGTAGTTCGCCACCATCTCGGTCAGATTGCAGCCAGTGCGGCTTAGTGTCAAGTAGGCGGGCGGCGTGTCACGCGTGTGGGGGTCGTGGTTTCCGGCGTCGGCCGTTCTGGCGGACGCTCTCGACGCGGAGGACGTCGTCGAGGTTCACGAGGGCTGGTTCGTTGGAGCGTTTGAACGTGCGGACGCCTTCGGAGCGGACCCACTCGTAGATGGTGCGGGTGCTGCGGTTCACGGTGCCGGCTGCCTGCCCGATCGGGACGTAGCCGGGGGGTGCGACCTCGTAGTACTCGACCATCTGTTCCCCTCCATCGCTATACCAAAGTATAGCGGGTGTTGCTCTACCCAGGTAGAGTTCTCCGTGTGGCCGTGGAAGACGATCTGGCAGCCGCGCAGGCCAAGCTCGAGGAGCTAGAGCAGCGCACGAAACAGCAGCGCCAGTACCGCAACCACGTCCTGCGTCAGGCGCTCGGATCCGGGGTGACCTGGGTGCGCGCCGGCGAGATCACGGGACTCTCGCCGCGCGGCATCCAGATCTCCCTGAAGTCGTCGGACTAGCCCGCGGCCTCGGCGACCGTCACCCACTCCTTCGGCTGGGAACTCATCGGGTCTCCTCTGTGGGTGACGGATCGGTCGGTTGCTGAGCCACGCGATCGCGGAGGCGACGGATCGCGGCGACGCGCACCCTGTCAGCGAGTGCGTGGACGTTGCGGTAGTGGTTCGTGTAGGCGAGGCCGTGACGGCGGATCGCTGACGCGTCACCCAGTACCGAGTACCGTGCCCACGCCACGCCGTAGCGGAACGCCCACACGACATCGTCGGGATGCATCGACTTCGGCACCCGCAGATTGATCGGCTCAGGCATCGTCAGACCCCCGATCGGTCGTGCCGCCCTCGCCTTCCTCGGCGATGTAGTACCGGTCGAAGTCGGTCTGCATCGCGACGCCCATGAACGCCTTCTCTCGGGCGCGCCGGTCGAGGTTTGTCGTGTCGATGCGGTGGATAGTCTCGTGCGTCTCGATGTCGTGGATCACTATCGCGGTCATGCTGCTGTCCTTTCATGGAGGTGAGTGAGCGCCTGGCCCCCGAGCCATTCGGTGTAGACGGGCGGGATTGCCTGCGCGAGTTCGTGCTCGTCACGCATGTCCATCCAGTCGATGCCGAGCAGCGCAGCTCGAACCGGCAGCGCGGGGGTGTAGCCGCCGCGCCGCTTCTGGTCGCGATCCTCGGGTGTGCGTCGCCGCGCGCCCTTGTAGGAGCCGCCGACAGGAGCGCCATCGTGCGCGCACGGTGCCGGGGCCATACCGACTGTGAATGACGTCTCGAACAGGCGGTGACGCTGTAGCTGCAACTCGACCCCATCCACGTCGGGAGCGCGTAGGCCGAACATCGATCCGCACAGCAGCACGGGATCGATCAGGGGCGCGCGTTCGACGTTCTCGATGATGTACGGCACGCCGAGCGATCGCAGTACCTCACGCGTCGGAGCGAGCAGGTCGGGATGCTTCACGTCGTGCGCGTTCGCCGATGCGCTGTACACCTGGCACGGCGGCGAGGCGTGGATCACGTCGAACTCCCGACCATGCTCGACCGCGAACGCGAGCGCGTCGGCAACGTGGTGCTCGAACGGGTAGTGCGGCTGCGGCACGATGTCGACACCGACGACCTCGAACCCGGCACGGTGATAGCCCATCCCGGCACCACCCGCACAGCTGAACAGATCGAGCAACCTAGGCATCCCGGCCACCATCCGTGTGGTCGGGTGACGGATCGGTCGAATGGGTGACCGACTCCCAGAGCACGCGCGGCACGTTGTCGGCCCTGTTCGTGCGCGGTCGTGAGGGCGTGTCCCAGCCGGGGCGAGGCGGGCGCTGAGCGACGACGCGGAAACCAGCCGCGTGAAGGCTCGCGCCACCTTCGTCGGCCTGCGTGTACGTGATGAGCCGGTCGTAGCCGAGCGCGAACGCGGCGCGGCGTGCAGCGCCGTAGAGCATGCTGTTCGCGTTGCGGGTGCCGTCCGTGGCCGTGCGGATCACTTCGAGCGTCGCGCCCTGCGACTGGATCACCCGCGACACCGGGCGTCCGACGATCGCCACGCCTACCAGCTGGTCACCGGACGCTACGCCGACGCTGAACTTGTGCCCGATCGGCGGTTCGTTGTGGCGGTGATGCGCGGCGACGAACGCGCGAGCGTCTTTCAGATCGACGGGCACGATGCGCAGATCACTCACCTCGGCTCCCATCCGTGTGGTCGGGTGATTCGGTGGCGTGAGGACACTCGCGCGGGTCGATGTCCTCGATGCGGTCGATCGTCACGCGAGCGTCGCTTGGGTGACCGCCCCATCCGAGGTCGACGGCGCGGTTCACGGCTTCCTGCCTCGTCGCCGCGATCACCGTGTAGGGCCTTCCGTAACCGGCGTGCCGGTTCGACGCGTGCACGCGGACGTGGAACTTCGCGAGACGCTCGGTCATGATGCGTTCCTTTCGATTCGGCGGATGACGGCGAGCTTCTCGACCCGCACGGGCCGCCACCCCTCCGTCGGGTCGGGGACATACGAGAGCGCTTCCTCGCCCTCACGGATGGTGTGTCCGCAGGCCGTGTTCTGGCACTTCACGGTCACGAGCTGCCCGTCGGTTGCGGGCGGCCGGCGGGTGAGGGTGAGCTGCTTGCACGACGGGCACCGGACCCGTCGAAGCTCCGTCTCCGCTTCCTCCACAGGGTGGTCGCGGTACGCGCGCTGCGCGGCGCGGGTGAACTGGACCGCGTCCGCCGCGCCCGCCGGCGTCGACACCCACTCGTCGAGGGAGCGTTGTGTGAACGACGCGAGGAACCCCCAGCACTCGTCGACCGACAGCGACGTCAACGGGATCGGGATGTGCCCCTCCGGGCGGGTGCGGACGCCCGCGTTGTCGCGTTGCACGGCACGGTCCACGCCCTGGATCGTGCGCGCGAACCGTTCCCAACCCGCGTACACGCTCTCGAGGCGAGCGAAGCACCCCTGGCAGAGGTAGCCGCGGTGCGCGAGCCTCGGGAGGCACCCGCCGCACGTCGGGTCGGGTGCCTCGCCGTGTACGTGGCTGGCGAGGGCGCGGTTCACGTCGCGGTCCGGGCACGTGATCTTGTGCTCGTCTCGGACTGTGCACGGCCGCATCCCCGGGATGGGCGTGTTGGTGATGCAGATGATCGTCACGTGGGGTCTCCGATCTGCGCGAGAATCCGCGCTGTGGTGTCGTCATCGAGGTGACGGAGGCCGAGAGCGCCCTTGAACGGGATCGGCTCGATGAGTGGCCGCGGGTTCGCGAGCGAGAGGTGCCATGGGCCATCCGCCCACGGTGAGCAGAAGGACGGCGTATCCCAGCAATCCGCGCCCTGGTGCACGTCGACGAGGTCGACGAGGCCGATGGTCTTGCCGACGTTCAATCGCCATGGATGCCGATTGCAGTCCGCCTCAGGCTGGTCGTGCCAACGCTCCGTCGCGTCGTCGAGAGCGGGACTGTCAACGTCCTCGGCGAACCTGCCGGAGACATGGATCGCGACAGGCCCGCGGTAGGAGCCGGCGATGTTGCGGGTGCGGTTCTCGACATCCTTCCCGCCGTGGATGATCGCCCACGCCCACGGCTGCCGAACAGTCAGAATGCGCATCAGAACGGGACCTCGTCGCCGTAGGCGGTCGGTTCCGGCGTGGCCCACTCGCCCGCAGGAGCGCTCGAAGGCGTCGCCCACGGCTCCTCAGTCGCGGGCGCGTGCGGCCGGCCTCCCGGGCCGCCCGTGGAGGCCGCGCGTGTCACCTGCGCGGTCGCGTAGCGGAGGCTCGGGCCGATCTCGTCCACCTCGAGTTCGACACTCACCCGCGTCTGACCGTCGCGGTCCTGGTAGGAGCGCTGACGCAGACGTCCGGTCGCAATGACACGGGACCCCTTCGTCAGCGAGCCCGCCACGTGCTCGGCGAACTCACGCCAGACCGACGCACGCAGGAACAGGGCCTCGCCGTCCTTCCACTCGTTCGCCTGACGGTCGAACGTGCGGGGGGTCGACGCGATGGTGAAGTTCGCGACGGGCAGCCCGTTCTGCGTGTAGCGCAGCTCGGGGTCGGCCGTGAGGTTGCCCACGACGGTGATGGTTGTTTCTCCGGTCATGCTGCTGCCTTTCGTTTCATTGCCGTCTCGAATCGGACGGCCTCGAGGGTTGCTTGGATGGATCGGTGAGCGTCGGTGTCGAACAGCTCGCGTTGCAGGCGCGCGCGATACTCGCGGTCGAAGGCGTACCGCTCCCGGCACGCGGCGATGTAGAGCTCGAGGCTCTGTTCGGTCTCGTCCGGCTCTCGCTCCGCGATCACGACGCCACCTGCAATGGCTCTGTGTCGGATGCCGTTTCATCGGCAACTGGGGGCTGTGGATAACTCTCGCGGGAATCGACCGCATCTTCGTTAGAAGATGTTGCTGTTGCTGTTGCTGTTGCTGTTGCTGTTGTAGAGGGCTGGTAAACCGTTCCCCTCACTGCGGGCGATCCGTCACCTAACCGCTTCCCTAAGCCGGTGGGTAAACCGGCACCTAACAGGTACGTTGCGGTGCCCGTGGGAAGGTCGGTCGTCATCTCCCTCGGGTTCACCGCGTTCTGCTTCAGAACCGTCTTCACCTGGGGCTTCTCCCACGCCGGCAGGTCCGGCTCCGACCGCTTCAACCGCTGCAGCTCCCACACGATCGCGGCGCGGATCTTGTTCGACGCGACGCCTCCGAAGTCCTTCGCCATCGTCACCGCGAGGCGCGGGTTACGCATCAGCGGGTCGTGCCTCAGGTAGGAGCGGATCATCACCTCTTCGGTGTCCTCGTCGATGACCACGAAGTAGGCCTCCGCGAGCTCGAATCCGGCGATCACGACGTCCCGGCCGGTGCATTCCTTCGCCCGCTGGGAGAGCTTCCCGGGGTGCCAGTCCGTCACGCCTGCGTAGGTCAGGCGGGGGTCGGAGAGGAGGAGCATGTAGAGCCACTGCGCTGGCGCGGTGAGCGCGCGCCAGCGGTCGTCTGACCACATGTCTTGACGGATCTGGGCATAGTCACGAGGCATTGGACATCACCCGCCAGAACTCGTTCTTCCGGCCGTCGACGTGCAGCGCGACCAGGTCGCGCTCGTCAGTGAGCAGCCCAGCGAAGGCGACACCGTCCGCCCACCCGGCGTCATACCCGCTGCCGAAGACGACCGAGTCGCCGGCCACCATCGAGCGGGTGCGGTCCTCTGCGCCGGCCATCATGTTGTTGACCACGCCGCCCGCGTACTTCACCTTCTGGTTAGGCCGCGCGGGACCGGCCCAGGCGATCGTGAATGCCTTCTCCACGACTCGCAGCGGCACACCGCGTCGGAACCAATCCGAGGCGAACGATTCGATCTCGCCAGGCGCTGACCCCTTCGAGTAAGACGGCGCGGCAGCGTCCCACGCATCCCACATTCCCGTGAGGTACTCAGCCTCCGCATCAAGATCGGCGTCGAGCGCACGCAGCGCTATCGTGCGAGCGTGGGCGTACTCGGCGGCCTTGCGGTCGATGTCCGCAACCGTCGCCGCATCGGCTGGGACGGACGACTTACCCGCGTTGCAGTCAGCGCACGCGCTGACCAAGTTCGTGGCGTCGTCACTGCCGCCCAAGGCGACGGGCGTGACGTGGTCGATCGTGAGTCCGCTGCCCGTTTCGTTTCCGCGGACGCCGCAGTAGTAGCAGCGGTACCCGTCGCGTCGCAGAATCTCGAACCGTGTGCGCTTGGTGACAGCCATCACGCGCTCCTCTCGTTGGTGTTGTCGTTGACTTCCAGTTCCGGCATCAGCGCGCCCCCATCGCTTCCGCCACGGTGATCCGCTCCGTCGCCGACAGCAGGAACCACCGGGTGCCGTCCAACGCCTCCACGGGCGTCTCACGTGCACGCACCAACGTCTTCTCGTGGGTCGCCGCGGGACGCACCCACAAGCCCCGCTCCTCCAGCTCGAGGAGCACCAGCGAGGTCGCGTCCGCCTTGTCGCCGTTGCAGATCCCGCACGCGGCGATCAGGTTCACAGGGTCGTTGAGGAGTCGCGATCCGCCCATGCCACGGTTCGCGCGATGATCGGTCGTCGTCGCCTCTCCCTGGCAGCGGTGCAGGGCAAGGAGGCAGAACCCGCCATCCCGACGGATGACGGCGCGCTTCACGTCCACCGGAGGGTGCGCGGCGCTCATGCGGCGGCCTGCTCTCCGGTGAGGAACGCGGCGACGGCGAGGCCGCGGTCGCCGGCGGCGCGTGGAGGACGCCGACGGCCGGCGCGCATCATTGGCCCGCACCCGACTCGAGCGCGGAGAAGTCGAACGCCTGCTGCGACAGCCTGCGCACGATTGCTTCGCAGTAGCGCTCCTCGAGTTCGACCCCGATAGCGCGGCGGCCGAGGTTTCGCGCCGCGATGAGCGTTGCACCTGAACCCGCGAACGGGTCCGCGATCACCCCAGGAGGGCAGCTCGAAATGAGATCCTCCATGAGTGATACCGGCTTTGGGGTGGGGTGACCGAACGCGTTCTCGTCGCCGCTGGACCCCCCCCGGCCGCGCGACGTGACGATCACGCTGCCCGTCCGCTTCTTCCCGGTCGCTGCCACATCCCAGCCATCACCTAGGACATGGATGTCCTCGTGGGCGGGCCCCCAGGGCAGACGCAGGTCGCCCATGCCGGGTCCGCCTCCGGACTTGAACCAGATGACGCGCTGACGCTCTCCGACGGGAGCCGCAACAGACCAGCGACCGAAGACGATTGCTGGTCGATGGTCTGGCCACAGCTCGAGTACCGCGTCGCGAAGTGACGCGTCGTCGTCGCCGACGATTCGGGTGAACTTGCCGGACCTTCTGTGGTTGGACTGGAAGTTCATTCCGTAGGGCGGGTCCGTCACGAGGACGTCTGCCCGAGTCCATCCGCGGACCGCACGGCAGTCGCCATGGTGGAGCTCGATGTACTCGTCTTCGTAGTAGAGGCTCATCGTTCCCACTCCCGACCGCAGTCGATGCACTGCCAGTTCTCGTAATCGATGGCGTCGTCGATCGCGATGAGACGCGACCCGATACCGATTCGGTGCGTGTCGAACGAGCCGCACCCGCGGCACTTCACGCGTTCGGGGCGGTCAGGGAACTCCCGCTCGGGATCGGCCTGCGCCTCCGTGACCCACTCGTGTACGGGGCGCACCCTCATGCCGAGCGTCGCCGCGACGTTCACCTCCAGTCGGGCCCCGCCGGATGCTTCCCATCCGTCGAGAATTGCCACGCCGTCGCAGGTGATGAGCTGCGCGAGCCCCGCACGAAGCCAGCCGTGGTAGTCGTCGGGAGTCGGGTTGGTGTTGGTGGATGGGTCCTCGACGACGTATCCCGCGTCCCGTAGCTCGGTTGCAGCGGCACGGAAGGCTGGATAGTTGAAGTCGGGAAGGCCGGTCATGGGACCCGCGACATACAGGGTCGTCAAGAAGCCACCTCCGCGGCAGTCACGGTGACCTCGGCGCCCGGGACGTCCCGGTAGCGCTTCTTCGCGTGGAGGTCGACGACGCGGGAGTCGTCGGTGTACACGCCGCCGGCGGTGAGGCCGTCGAGCACCGCTCGGGCGAGCTTGTCGATGTCGGGTCGCACTGACGGCAGCGGGCGCTTCACCGACTGGGGGCGGGCGAAGAAGAAGGTGATGGTGACGGTCACGGGTACGTCGATCGGGGACGCACCGTTCATCGCGTCCGCGGCGGCCGCGGCGACGCTGTCCCGCCACGGGGCGGACATCTTGCTGTCTTCGACGACACGGGCGCGGTTGCCGACGACGTACGCATGCTTCGAGCCCTGCGGGGCTGGGGTGCCGCGGACGATGAACGCGACGCCGCGGAAGGGTGTGGGGGATGCCTGAGGGGGCATCATGGGAATGCTCACGCTGGACTCCTGCTAGAGGCGGTGGTGGGTGGAGGGGGCCGAGCTGCTGCAATCAGCTCGGCCCCCGTTTTCGTTCGGTCGACGATGGGGGACGCCGACCGGACGGATCAGGCGGAGGGCTTGCCCGCGAAGATCGGGATCTCCCCGATGCCCTCGTGCACGACCTCGTCGCCGTTCTTCCGGCCCTCACGGATGTCCGTGACGATGTCGGCGAACGCGGCCTCGAGGGTGTTCTCTGGGCGCTCGAGCTTGAAGCCGAGGAGCACCTGGCCGCCGCGGAGCCGGTAGCGGAAGTGCGCCCAGATCGCGTAGGTCGGGCCGCCGACGTAGGGCTTCAGGCCGAGCTTGATCTTCTTCGGGATCTCGATGTCGCCCTTCTGGCCGGCCTTCGCGGTCGTCTTCTCCTCGAACGTGAGCTTCACGTCGCCCGAGTCGAGTCGGACACCGCCGTTGAACTCGACGTTCGTCTTCGCGTGGAAGGTGGTGGCGATGTCGATCAGCACGCCCGCGTCCGGCTCGAGCACGTCGGACCAGCGGTCGTCGAGGAAGTCGGCGAACTCGTCCTGCGCGAACAGGTGTCCGTCGGCCTTCTCCCACGCGAGCCACGCCTTCGTCTTCTCGAGGTCGAGGGACACGCGGTGCTTCTGCCATCCCGCGGTGTCAGACGTGGAGGCGGGGTGGGAGTCGAGGATGCCGACGACCTTGGACGTGTTCGTGTGGGCGTACACCTCCGTGCCGGGGCCTCCGTGACGGTGGATGTACGCGCAGAACGATGCCGCGTCGGACACGCTGCGCGCCGCGGCGATGTGCCGGGGCGTCGGAGCGTATGCGTCGGTGTCGATGACACGCAGGCCACCGTCACCGTCGCGGACGATGAACACCTCGCCAGGCGTGATCGGGGTGCGCTGCTGATCGGCTGCGATGTCCGCGAGGGACGCGATCGCCCCCGCCTCGGTCGGGGCCGGCGCCAGGGTCTTCTCCGTGGTGCTCATGCGTTCGGGGTCTCCTTGATCTCGCCGGTACGGGGGTCGACGTTCGCGCCGGCATCGCGAATGTCGTCGTCGGTGAACAGGGGGCTGCTGGTCGGGTCGCTGCGCGAGAGACCGTTGTCGTCGGTGACGAACGCGGTCGTGCCCTCGCGGGTTCGTTCGGGGAGACGGAGCTTCAACGCGTCGTTCACGATGACCAGACGGTCACCGCCGTTGACGGGCTTCACCTCGAAGACGACGCTGAGCGTGCCCTTCTTGCCCGTCGCCTTCACCTCCTCGATGAGCTTCGCGAGGTTCTCCGCGAGCTCGACGTCGGTCGACGGTCGGATCGTGGCGAGCATCGCGGCGAAGCTCGGCGGTCCTTCCTGGGTCTTCTTCTCTGCCACCTGGGTTCCTTTCTTCGGGGTGGTCACTGCGCCGCCGCGATGAGGCGGCGGACGAATCGGAGCGCGTCGGGACCGGTCGGGAACGCGCCGAGCACGGTGCGACCTGCGCGGACCTTCCAGGGGCGGTCGCCGGGTTTCCGGGACTTCATGACGCGTAGGCGGTCGCTCATCGGCTCGCTCCGCTCGCGATGTACGCGCTCGTGAGAGCGCGGTTCAGATTGAGATAGCCGTTCAACTTCGCGGTGAGCGCCCGCTGCAGCTCCTCAGCCGCATGCAAGATCTCCTTCGCGTTGTCGAACTCGTGCTTGAAGGGCATCGCCGCGAGATCCGCCTCGGCCCGTTGCCGAGTCACCGTCGGCTCGGCGGACCGCATCACGGCCTTCGCGCGCTCCTCGATGAACTTCCGCTCCGCGGCGTACCGATCCGCCCACAGTCCACGGATCACGGGCACCGCCCGCTCGAGCCGGTCACCGATCTCCCGGATCATCTGCTCCAGCTCGAGCGGGGAGGCCGGTTCGTACTCGACGATCTCGCCCGTCGAGAGGTGCGCCACTTCAGACACGACCGGCCACCTCCCCACGCGCGACCGCGGCGTCGTACTCCGCCGATGCCGCCGCTTCGTACGCGTCGGCGGCGTCCGGCGCGGCCGGGGTGCTCAGCACGGCACGGCGGGCGTTCAGGCTCGCGATGATCGATGCGTTCAGCCATCCGTCGCGCTCCGCGGACTGGTAGATCTCGTGCAGCTCCGCGACGGACGCGGCGGCCGCGACCTGCTTCTTCCACTCCTTCGGCGCGGCGGCGGGTGCTCCCTGCTGGGATGCGCTGTTTCCGTCGTCGTCCTGATCGGGAGCGACGCCGGTGACCGCGGACAGCGCGTAGCGCTTCGCGTACGTGATCGCGGACCCGACCGCCTGTGCAGTGCTCTCGGTCGGATTCGGGAGCGGCCAGGAGCCGTCGATCCGTTCCCCGCCGACGTGCTGCAGGCTGTACTCGAGCCGGAACCCGGCCTCCGTCATCGTCGGAACGGTCACCCAGGCGAGGCCCTGGCGGGCGAGCGCGGGGAGGACGACGCCGACGACGTCGGCGAGGTCCGCGTACGACGACTTGAAGTGGTCGTTGCGTGCACCCTTCTGCACGCGGGGCAGTTCGGCCTGGAAGGCGCTGAGCGCCTCGGTGAGGGTCGCGGGCGGGGTGGGGTTGGTCATGTCCATGCCTCCTCTCGGGCGGCGTCGAGCAGCTCGACGACGCGGTGCGCGATGGGGACGATCAGGTCCGTCGCGGCGATGATCTGTGGGTGGTCGCGGTGGAACGTGCGCGACTGCACGGGGCGGCGCAGCCGCCACAGTCCTGGCGCGTCGGGGTCGCGGACGAGCTCGCCCCACACCCACTCCGCGTGGACGGCTTCGGGGATGCAGTAGAACTGCCACGCGAGCTGCCGGACCTCGTACGGTGTCGGCCCGGTCACGACCTTGTTGTGCTTCGTCTTCGTCTCGACGATCGCGAAACGGTCGCCGACCGGCTTCGTGCCGTCGATCGTCGCGCCGAACCGGGGATAGTCGGGGTGGTGGATCAGCAGGCTGTTCGGACGCGCCCCGACCGCGCCGAGCAGCGCGGGCTCCCAGTCGTTGCCCGACCGGGTCGCCTCGTTCCCGCCGAACGTGCGGGGTTCGAGGATCTGCCGGACGTAGAGCTCCACAGATCCCGGCTTCGCAAACTTCCCCGCCGTCGATGAGCCGATGACCTTGTCGTGCGCGTCCAGCCAAGATTCGCGGTCGGCAGAGTCCGCGAGGGTGCGATCCAGGATCGCGAGGGCGCTCACAGTCCGACCCCCGCCCGGAGCTCCCGCGCCGCACGCTCGACTCGGGCAAGGCCGTCGCTGCTCAGGATGTGGCCCGCGTCCGCCTGACGCGTCGCGACATCGTGGAACGCGATGAGGTTGGCGAGGCGCTGCTGCTCGACAAGAGCGAGAGTCGCGTGCACCTGCGCTTCGAGCGCAAGCGTGATCTGGTTCGTGGCCTCATCGACTCCCGTGATGTGGCCGAGAGCCTTCAGCGCTTCGGAGGCATGGTCGATGCGCGCGGTCATGCGAGAGCGCCGTCCTGGATCGTGAAGCCGATCCGGCGGGACTCGTCACGGTCCCGCTCGACGAGCACGGTGTATCCGCGCTCGTCGGCGAGATCCCGGATCGCGGCGAGGGAGTCGGCGTCCAACAGGTCACCGTCCTTCACGATGACGAGACGCAGCTTCGGGTCTCCCGCGGTCGCGATCGCGAACGCGACGCGGCGACGCATGGCCGAGTTGACCTGCGTGAACGGCACGCCGTCGAACGTCACGCCGTCCTCGTCCACGGACAGCCCGTCGACGGGGAACGTCGCCGCTGCGAGGCCGTCACGCTTGCGCTTCTCGATCGAGGCGAGGTCGCGGTTCGCGGCGGCCTGAGCGGACTCCGCGGCGGCGCACTCGTCGGCGACCTTCGCATACTCGCGACGCGCTCGCACGGCCGCGTTCCATTCGTCGACGGCCGCGAGCTTTGCCTGCAACGGCGCGAGATCCGCGCGCGGAGCAGCGGCAGCGCGCTGGGCCACCTCGATCCTCTCGACCCAGACGGCGCGGTCCGCGCGCGCCTGAGTGATCTGCTCCTCCAAGCGCTCGATCGTGCGGTCGGTGTCGAGGACCTGACGTCCGAGTTCGGTGACGAGATCCTCGGCCCGGTCGATGCGGTGGTTGTGCTCCTGCACGGACTCGATTTCGGCGAGGACCGCGGCGCCCGACACCTCCTCGTTCGGCGCGTCCAGCGGGTTCGGCATCGCCGACAGGGCACCCTGCAGGCGTTTCACGTCACGGCCAGCGATCAGGCGGCGCTCCTCCGCACCAGCCTTCTCCCGCGCCAACGCGTCGACGTCGAACGGGAGGTCGACCTTCGCGAGGAGCGCGTCCCGCTGTCGCTTCTCGTCGAGGTTCAGGAACGCGACCGGGTCGAAGATCAAGCCGCCCGTGAGCGACGCGACGACGTCGGCGGGCTTCGAGTACTTCGCGCCGTCGAGCGCGAACACCTCGAGGCGTCCCGCGTCGTTCTTCTTCCAGGTGCGGACGATGCGGACACCGAGGTCCGTGTCGGTGTACTCCGCGCGGGCCTCGTCCTCGCCCTCACGGATCGGCTTCGGGGTCAGGCGGGTGCCCTTCGGGTCGAACAGCTCGACGAACGCGTCGATGAAGCTCGACTTCCCGGCACCGTTCGCGCCGGCGACGACGATCAGCGACCCGGTCGGGCTCAGTTCGATCTCGCGGACGCCCTTGAAGTTCTGGACGGAGAAGGTCTTGCTCACGACGCCACGACCTTCCCGCCACGCAGCGAGTACCACGTGTCGGCCTTGATGGCCGCACCATCGACGACGACGCCGGCCGCCGCGATGATGGTCCAGTCCGACGAGCGCTCAGTGAGGAAGAGGGCGGTACCGATAGCTCCGCGCGCACGTCCGTCGTAGCCGCTGGCCAGGGCAACGGACTTCTCCCCGGACGCCGTCGCCGCACCGTAGTACCCGGACGCCGTCGCCGCACCGGAGTCCCCGGACGCCGTCGCCGCACCGTAGTCCCCGGACGCCGTCGCCGCACCGTAGTACCCGGACGCCGTCGCCGCACCGTAGCGCCCGGACGCCGTCGCCGCACCGTAGTACCCGGACGCCGTCGCCGCACCGGAGTCCCCGGACGCCGTCGCCGCACCGGAGTCCCCGGACGCCGTCGCCGCACCGTAGTACCCGGACGCCGTCGCCGCACCGTAGTCCCCGGACGCCGTCGCCGCACCGGAGTACCCGGACGCCGTCGCCGCACCGGAGTCCCCGGACGCCGTCGCCGCACCGTAGTACCCGGACGCCGTCGCCGCACCGTAGTACCCGGACGCCGTCGCCGCACCGGAGTCCCCGGACGCCGTCGCCGCACCGGAGTACCCGGACGCCGTCGCCGCACCGTAGCGCCCGGACGCCGTCGCCGCACCGTAGTCCCCGGACGCCGTCGCCGCACCGTGCTCCCCGGACGCCGTCGCCGCACCGTGCTCCCCGGACGCCGTCGCCGCACCGTGCTCCCCGGACGCCGTCGCCGCACCGGAGTACCCGGACGCCGTCGCCGCACCGTAGCGCCCGGACGCCGTCGCCGCACCGTAGTCCCCGGACGCCGTCGCCGCACCGGAGTACCCGGACACCGTCGCCGCACCGTGCTCGATGTCAGTGCCGACCTGAGTGCGCGCCTCCGTCGACGAAGCGCCGTCGACCTTCTTCGAGTTCTTGAAGACGAACTCGATCTGCGCCTTGATCAACGCGGGCAACTCGATCCGCGCACCGATGCGGATCGTCTTGCCCGCGACCTTAGAGTCCTCCGAGTGGGTCTGCACGTCTTCGAGTTCGACCTGGTGGTAGACGGACTTGTTCGGCGGGTAGTAGCGGAGAACATCCAGCGGCATCGTCACCGCGTGGAACCCGGAGCTGCACACGCGGACCGGCCCGTCGTGCGTGAACGACTTCCCTTCCGCGAACTGGAATCCGCGGCAAGTCAGGTCGGGGTTGAACCCCTTGATGGCGGGGATGGTCATCGTTGTGCCTTTCGTCTGGTGGTCGCGCGGGCGAGTCCCGCAGCGATGAAGAGGAGGAGAGTGATCAGGTCGAGGCCGTTGAGGGGGCGGTCGCCGATCGCGAATGGAAGAAGGAGCATCCCGGCCAGCAGGAGGATCAGTGAGGTCATCGGTGGTCCCTCTCGTCCTGGCGAAGGTCGAGGACCCAGGCGCTCACCACGAGGACGGTGACGAACACGCTGATCCCGATGAACGGGGCGATATCGGTCACAGCGGGTCACCGCCCATCCGGTCGTAGAGGCGGTTCTCCTCGAAGTCGACCTCGAGGCTGTCGAAGATCTCCCAGAGGAGGTCGGGCCACGTGTTCGGGCGGCGGGCGTCTTCGATGTCGAGGTCGGGTTCCGTGTCGTGCCGGTCCCGGTACGAGTCCCACGCGTTGGTGATCGCGGTGGAGATCTGCTGATCCGTGCGGGTCAGGCCTGCGGCGGTGAGTCGGTCGTGGATGTCCTCCACCCGCGCCTGGTAGGGAAGGGCCGGACCGATCCGCCACACGCTCGCGTGGACGCCGTCTTGCTTCACCCTTCCGGCCTTGTGGACGCGTCCGTCGCGTTCGAGCTCGCTGCGGGCCGAGCGGACACGGGAGTCCGAGAACCGTTGCCCGGTGCGGCGGATCTCGACGACGATCTGCTTGTCGGTCAGGGCGATCCCGAACTCGAGCACAGCGAGCACCGCGGCCTGGGAGGCGGCGACGGACGTCGTGGACGCGTCCGCGGCTTCGTGGGACTCGACCGGGTCGAACAGGCGCGCACGCGGGCTGTCGCCGGCCATCACGATCTGCGGGACGCTCACCGGGTCACCACCGCGAGCATCGCCACCGCGAGCGCCAGGCCGAGCATGTAGGGGGCGACCTTCTGTGCGGCCGCGTCCACGCGGGTCGCGAGGACCGCGCGCGCCCGCGCCTTGTCGGTGCGGCGTGCGGGCATCTTGGCGGCATCCATCACGCGACCTCCACCGCCTCGAACGCCTCTGTCACACCCGACGGGCGCATCAGAGTCCGCACCGGCTCGACGATGTAGAAGACCTTGAACTCGACCGCACCGAACTCGCGAGCCGCAGAGACGTGCACGAACCCGGTCGGGGCGGTCCACGACTCGACCGGAACACCGAGGTTCAACGCCCACGCGGCCACCGCGTCCACCGACTCCACCGGCACGACGAGCGGCACGGGCACAGCCGGGTACTGCATCAGCGGGTTCCCGTCCGGGAACGTCGCCACCACGCTCGCGAGATCCCGCAAGCCCTCCGCGATGTCCACGACATCGAAGGCCTCACGGCCTAGAATCTGTTCCTGAGCCACCTGTATGGCTCCTCTCTTGTGAGGCCCGCCGGGTACCAGCCGGCGGGTTTCTGCTTTCTGGGGTCAGACCGCGCGCATCAGATCGCGGATGCGCTTCGTGCGAGCGTGCGATTCCGACCGGGTCGGGTCGCTCGGCTCGTGATGCGTCATCGCGCGCACGCGTTCGACGTCGTCGGCGGACATCCGGCGGATCCTCGGGCTGAACTTCGAGTGCGGCCAGCGGCCCGCGTAGACGTTCTCGCGGACGATCTCGTACGGCACGCCCAGCGCCACCGCGACCTCTTGGAGGGTCAGCAGGGCCTCGCTCATCACGCGACCGCGGAGAGGAATGCCTGCGGCGTGAACGTCGACGGGGGCACGTCGATCGCCTGAGCGATGCGGAGAAGTTCGCCGAACGTGAACTCGGTGTGGCCGTTGATCTTGCGGTTGAAGGTCGTCTGAGGGATGCCGGCTGCGGAGGCAACTGCCGCCTTCTTGCGACCGGATCGAAGGATGCTGGCGGCGACCTTGTCCGCGAGCTCCTGAGCTGGTGAGTGATCCATGCAGCAAATCTAGTTGCCCAAATGGATCACGTCAAGTTGGCTTCGTGCCCTATTCGGATTTTCAAATGATCCAATATGGCGATAATGTGAGCCACATGGACAAATATGTGGAGGCGGCAGCCGCTGAGCTTCGTGCCGCGCAGGCGAGAGCTCGAATGTCTGACGTCGCCCTCGCCGCCGCCGCGGGAATCCCGGCCGTCACTCTTCGCCGCTACCTCAAGGGAGAGCGTGACGCGCCGCTGTCTGTGCTCTTCAAGATCGCGGATGCCCTAGGCGTCTCGGCGGGTGGGCTTCTCGATGACGCGATGAAGCACGTCAAGGATTAGTGACGGAGGGACCCCCAGCTTGATCGCCAACTCGAGAGCCTGCCCTGCCGTCATCCCCGTTACCCCCCGTTTATCGAACATGTGTTCGAACATAGGTGGTACGCCTGACATTCGGCAAGTCATCCATGCTCCGTACGTCACGCCTCAGTGTTCGACAACTACAAGACCGCAGCGCTCGAGCAGATCACGCGGTGCCGTGCGAGCCTCTAACTCAGCAGTGTTGACGCTGTCAACGATTGCCGCTTTTCGTCCGATTCCGTTGGCATTGTTGGGGCTGAGAACCCGCGGAATCTCGGCACATATCCGTCGCCGTGTCCGTCTTGGGAGGGTTCAAATCCCTCCGTCTCCGCCAAAAGTGTCTTATGCGAACCCCGCGAAAACGATAGTTTCCGCGGGGTTTTCGTTTGCCCCACACTCTTGGTCATCTGAGCGCTCAGAAGCACCGCAGAAGGGCTCCAGCGCCGTTCTGGGCGTGTTCCCCACTCCGTGGCAGGTACCAACCGTCCGTCAGGTCCATCGGGTGACACGGTCTCGCCGGTCTGCTGGGGGACCGGCACCACTACCTTGTCCCGCTCTTCCACCGTCACCGTCTCATCCCTCGACAGGATGCCCGCGAAGATGTCTTGCACTTCAGCCTCTTCGACCGAGCCGTCCTCTGCGATGAACATCTTCTTGAAGAGACCTTGGTTCACGAGGCGTCGTTCTGCGTCAGTAGCGGTTGCATACTGCTCGCGGCACAACCGTGCGACATTGAGGGCTCGTTCGAGTTGCTCATCGGTCTGTTTGAGGGTTCGGGCAGCCGTCGCCGTCTGTTTCCCGGCAGCTTCCAGTTCCCGTGTCGTTCGTTCCATCTCTGTCTTGAGCACGTCGACGGGGACAGCTCCGGCGTAGTGCGCCTTCATCAGGACGGCTTGTTCGTCTTTGACAGCCCGGACGCGACGACGGGCCTCGTCAAGGGTGAATTCGGCGTCGGCTTGGCTGTTCGCTGCCTCAGACTTCACCGCTGCTCGAATGGCGAGAATCTGCTCCTCCGAGAAGTGGAGGCGGTGGTAGAAGTCCTCGACACCCCGATCGACGTTCTCGACCCGAACTTAGGGACGGGTGCAGGGAGCTAGTTTCGCCACCCGCCCGAGGCATCGGTAATACCGGTAGAGCTTCCCGTGCCGATTGACGTGCTCGCTGTAGACCAGACGGTTGCCGCATCCTCCGCAGTAAACGGTGCCCTTGACGTAATGAGGGTGCTCGCGATCGTTCCTCACGCCCCCTTGTGGCATCGGAACACTGCTGCTCGTTCGTCGGCTGCATCGAAAGCGCGTCTAGCGATCTAGTGCGAAGGAGCTGGCTCCCACAGTGGGGTCGGCTCCTTCGCGTTCGGTGCGACCGCATGAATCGGGTCTCGGCGCGCGAAGTTGGTCCTTTATCTACACGTGTTGTGCAATTGCCGGGCGAAAGTACCCAACCGCATCTTGGTAATGCTCTCGCCTTAGGATGCACGGGCCATACTCCTGGAGAACGGTGACCCTCAGTGAATCTGTGCGACTTCGTATGTAGTCATTTCGGAGACAAGCGATGGTCGCGGGCTCCCAGATCGAGAACGCCCTCGCTCATTGGTTACGCATAGCGGAAACACCAATTTGACGGAGTGGAAACTGAACTTCCACTATTAGCGGCCACGCCTTCAGGCTTCGCACCGAACGGTGATGACGTAGTCGACGCTAGTGCCAAGGCTGGCCATGTCCGTGAGTATCCGCTGGAGCTGGCGACGCCCAGCCGTCCTGGCAGGCTGGCCAGCATCAATGTACTCGCCCACAACGGCAGGCATCTCACGGACTCCTTCCGAGATGATCATCGCCTCAACATTGGTATCGGGGAAAACGGGTTCAGGCGTCCCCAATTTGTCCCCCGATCTACCTACATCAAAGGTCTCGAATTGCGGATAGCGTCATCTCGATCGCTCCGGGGGGAGCGGCGCAAGGGGGGGGGGGTTATGCGTCATTCCGTACTCGCGAGGGCTAACCAATGGACGATGCTCGTCTTGGCGATCGTCTTGGCGCTCGTGACAGGTGCTTTGGCGCCTTCCGCAGCTCGGGCAGACGACACGGCTGACGCTGATCAGGTCGCTGCATCAGCCAGTACCGCAGCTGAAGCGGCCGGCGCGGCAGTCGACTCGGTTCCGATCACGTCGACAGCCGACGGGTATGCCGCACCGGCGGAAGGCGTGGTCGTTCCGTCCGATGCTGCGGCATCAATCCAGATAAACACGTCACTACCCGATCCGATCACGTTGTCCACGCCGGAGGAGGTTGATGTCGCCTCCGGAGTGATCGCGAGTGACGGCAGTGTGTCATACGTGGGACACGACGGAGGGCCCTCGCTGTCGATCACGGTGGGCGATGGCGTTCTGCAGCAGAGCGTTGTCATCCCGGACGCTTCGTCGCCCAGCCAGTACACCTTTCAGATCGATCCTCGACTGACACCCGAGCTGGAATCGGATGGTTCAGTATCGCTACGTTCTTCTCTGGCACGACTCGATCCCACGGGGCAGTCGACTGACACCACTGAATATACGGTCGGCAGTATTGCGTCGGCGTGGGCTCGTGATGCAAACGGAAACGAGGTTCCAACGCGTTACGAGGTGGACGGAAGCAAGCTGATTCAGTTCGTCGACCTCTCGGCGGTTCAAGCCTTCCCGGTGACCGCAGATCCTTCAATTTCGCTGTGCTTCATCTGGGGCTGGTACCCAGCGACGTGCCAGAAGTTCACGAAGACGGAGACCAAGCGACTGGCGACCTCGCTTGCAAGTGCGGGCCTGGGTACATCTAGCACCACCGCAGCGGCATTGATATGCGGGTACGTACCCACCGTGGCAGGAAAGGCGGTCTGCGCGAGTGCGATGGGATTCGTCGGCAGTCTGATCTTCCCTCGCATTCAGAGCGCCGCGTCAGGCGGAAATTGCATCCAGCAGAATATTCCGATCATCGCGATAACTGGACTCAACGTGTTCATGGTGAACTCCATGTGGATCGTTGTCCGATGCTAGTAGCCGGAGAATGAAGGGAGTCACTCATGCCCGTATTTGAAATGGAAGCTACCGAGCCCATCCTGGACCCGACAATCGCCGTTTCGACGAGGGGACAAGTGCTCTACGTTGGCGGCTCCATAGTCGCGGCGATTGCCCTGTCGAGCATCGGCATCCTTCCCTATCCTGTAACCATCGCTCTCGGGGTGGCCGGGATCACTCTGCGGGGGCTTGTTGGTGCCGCGAATAGGCGGGCAGTCGCAAGGTCGCAGACCATCCCCGCCCCTTCCAGAGCGACGACGTTGGCTCTCTGGTTTGCAACAGTAGGTCCACTCGCAGCCGCGCTTGGCTTCCAAATCTCGAGGGATCTCGCAGGTCAGATATTCTCTGAGGCAATTGCAATAGTGCTGGCAGTTGACGCATTCCTGCGGGCTGAGCGGGGCAAATCCACGCTCTCGCGTCGACTCGCCGTGCTGGAGTTCGGGATCTTTGTCGCGCTCGTCGTGTCGGCACTCTTTGCAATGGCAACGCGCTAGCGACGCCTTTTGACGCACGTCAGCACAGCGAAGACGCCGAGCCTACATAGTCACGGGGTCGCCTCCGCTGACGCTTGATAGGCAGGCCCCGCACTTGCTTGTTGGTGGGACATTCGGATCGCAGTTTCAACTTCCCGAGGCCACTTTTCTTGACTGAGCATGACCCGAACATCGGGAGGGCGGTTCACATAGTCGTATCCGATCACACAGAGGATGCCGAGACCGGTGTCCGCGAGATCGATGATGAAAAGATCTGTGAGGGTAAGAAGCTTTTTGGCTAGTTCGGTGAGTGGCTCCACGAACTCACGTCGGTCAGAGTACGCGAACGGGTTTGGGGCGTGGAGCACTGTGCTTACGTCACCGAAAGCCCGTCCCCAATCTTTCTCCCTCAGGTAGCCGTGTTCAACGTCGACGTAATCCGTGCCGACGACCTCAACTGGATGGGGCCAATAGGAGGGATTGAGGTCGCGCACGCGTTTCCGCGCATCCGAGATTGATGCCCGCGCTAAAGCCGACTCGACTTGCTCCGACAGAGGCCTGTGCGTGACGAAGCTCAAAAGTACAATGGACTCGAGAGTCATTCGAAGGTCTAGCGCCACCTGCTCGATCGTGTCTCGCCGCAGTCCTTCCGCGAACGTGTCCATCACTCGGAGCATGCGCCGCTTGATCTCGGCGAGCGTGCGGTGGATGCGATGAAAATCATCGATCGTTGGTGCTACATCTCCGAGCTGGGAATCCACGTATAGGACCCTACTGACGACCGAAGGTCATCGGACAGGGTCTATTCTTCGTCTTTATCTGAGGGGCTGACGTCTTCTGGTGCCGTGTTGGCTGCGGGCACGTGGCTTCGGTTCCAGAACTGCAGGAAGACGATCCGGAGCGCGAGCCACCACGTGTAGAGCGATTCCGCTCCTTCGGCGGTCCCGTCGGTGAGCAAACCGTGGGCGACTTCGTTGCGGAGGTTGGGGCCGGTGGCATCGAAGTAAAGGACTCGAAGTTCGTAGGCAAGATCGGCGCCAAAAATCTCGTGAACGTTGTCGCTCTCAAGCAAGCTTGACAGTCCCTTCTCGTTCTCGATGCCTTCCTCGGTTCGCGCCGTCGTGGGTACGCCTGCGTTCTGCAGGTGGTGACGAACGAAGTGCTCGATCTGAAGCGTGAGGAGTTGAGCGGCGGTTGAGAAGTCTCCGGTGTAGCCGTAATACAGCCCACGCGCGAACTGTCTGACGTGATCGAGTGGCACGGTCGAAGATCCAGCCGTGATGGCGATGAAGTCGCCGACGGACAGGTGATGTTCGTTCGTCAGCGTCTCGAAGGCAGGCCAGAGCCGCCCTGCTGCAACCAGCTGGATACGGAGGACATGCGCCTGAACCATTTGCCGCCAGACCGCTGGGTCAACCCCGAACACCGGGGCGCCACCTGAGCCGTCCGACCGCTTCACGACCCGGCCGTCTGCTGAGTAGGTTGTCAGCGAGAACAGGGCTGCGAAGGGATGTCGCTTCAGGCGTTCTTCTGCGTCGGCTCGATCTTTCTCGAACGACGCGAAGTCTTCGATCAGCGCAAACATGAGCAGCGCCTTGTCGGGCTTGTGTCCCGCGACCTGCTTGCTCGCTGCCTGTGCAGCCTCGCTCAGGTCCACCGGGTCGGACTCGTACCGGTGCATACTGCCCAGTCCGGCCACGCCTACCTCACGAATCCGGCGGGGCAACATAGAAGCTGTGTCACCGAGCCCAAGCTTGTCGCGATCGGCGCGAGGGATCTTCCGAAGGTCGCGAAGCGCGCGCTCCAGCAGATAGCCGGCACGGGCCAAGTTCCCGTCCTTCTCGCTTGCGAGCGCTTCTGCCTCCGCGATGTAGGACCGAATGACCGTCGCGTATGCCGCTCCGCGGGCGTCCATGTCGCCGTCGGCACCGAACCAGTCCCCGGCGGCCTCGTAGTAAATCCGTGCCTTGTCTGCGTCATCGGCAAACGAATCTCCGATGTCGTGGAGGCGGCGAGCGATGTCGTTTGCTCGTGAACGGCCGAGGCCGTGCTTCGCAAGAGCGTCCGCCAATTGTGCTTGAAAGTAGTCCTCAATCGGCTCATCGAGGAGGTTGCGTAGGAGTTCGTTCTCGAAACTTGCAAGCTCGGTGCTTGTGGACTTACCGAAGCGCTTCGCCGTCTCTATCGCGCGGTGCCACATGTCGCGTTCACCAAACCACCGCTCCGCAGCGATACCAACGCGGAGCAAGTCAGTGAGGTGGGCGTGGATGTGATCCATACGGGCACGACCACTGACGCGGATGGCCAGGACGTCGTGGACGCGAGCGCGAAGGAGGTCGTGAGGCACATGTTCTACGACGTCCTCGAGCACGGATACGCTCTTATCGGTCAGGTCACTGGGCACGAACGTCCGGCCCTCTCCGGATTGATACATCGGGCCGTAGCCACGGTTCCAGTCATCTGGAACGACGTAGAGCGAGGCGATGGCGCTCAGTGCCTCCAAGGCCTCGTTGGCTTGCGTATCTCCTTCGGATTCTGCTGCCTCGCGCAGGGGGAATGTAAGCAGAGTGACGCCGTTGCGTTCGGCCTCGAAAGATTCAAGCAGTGCTGGCGACTTGAACAATAGGTCCCAGTCGGGCCGAGCCGCTTCGTTGTCGTTCGACTGATCGTCCTTCGCGCTTCTCTGCATCCTGCCATCATCCCTCTTGGATTCACATAGTCGTATTTATGTTCTATTGCCCAGTGATTCCGCGTCCGTCCTCATCGTCAAGCTCTGCTGCGCGATGCTGGCCAGCGAGGTCACGCTCGGACCGCAAGTCGACGGTGCGCCGCCAGCGCGTCTCTACTCTCGTGGGCGAGCACTGACGCTACGATCAACGCCTCATCACTCTCGCAGCTGGTACGTCTGTAATGCAGGGGGCGCTCGCGGCGTGAGGAACGCCGGTTGGGGGCGGAGTGACAGCTAACGAGGACTTCTTTCAAGGACGCAAACCCGCTGCGGTTCTCAAACACGCGGTCCTTGAGGGCTATCTGTCAGTGTTTGCGACGATGACGGGTTCGACGGGGTCAGGGACCGTATGGGCTATAGACGCGTACGCCGGACCTGGCATCTATGCCGCGATCGGTGACGAGCCCGCGGCCGCAGGGTCACCCCAGATCGTATGTGACCTCGCAAATCGCTTGTCGGCCAGGGTGTGTCTACGTGGGGTCTTCATCGAGCGCAAACCCACGTACGCAGATCAGCTTCGCACCGTGGTCGGTGATGGCGGTGAGCACGTAGTGTTCAACGGTGACGCGGCGGATTTCCTCCCTGAGGCCATTCGAGCCGCGGGCTCTGATCCAGTGCTTTTGTTTCTCGATCCTTTCGGTGTCTCCCTGCCCCGCGATCTGTTGATCGAAACGGTCACCGGAAGGCCGCGAGGGGCGACAACAGAAGTTCTTTTGAACTTCAATGTTGAAGCGGTATCTCGGATCGGAGGCATCCTCATGTCCCCCAGGACGCAGCCGCATGACGTGAAGACGCTCCGCCGCGCAGACGAATTCCTCGGTGGTGACTGGTGGCGAGACGCTTTCATTGCGGCCCGTCGCTCAAACGACACGGCAAGTGCGACGGCGGCAGCTCAGGAAGTTTCGCGGATCTACCAGCAAACCGTTTTTGATCGGACAGGTTTGCGGGCAGTGCATGTGCCAATTCGGCGACGCACATCCGCCCAGCCGCTCTTCTTTCTGACACTGTTCACGAGATACCCCAAAGCGCCCTATATCTTTATCGACGTTGCGTCTTCGGCCAACCAGAAGTGGCGGGAATTCAATCGACGACTGGCGCTGAGCGAGGATCTCGATAGGTACTCTGGCAGCTTGATTCCGGCGGACATGGCTGGGTCGTGGTCCGAGGCGGATCATCGTGATACGGAGGCGCGCCTGGAGGAGGAATGGGTGCGCGAGATCAAGAGAAACATCGTCGCTCTGCTGCAAGAGCGCGGGTCTCTCGTTGTCGCTACGAGCATTGCTGAAATTTACGGCTCAACGATCACGCTTGCACGCGAGAAGCATCTGCACCGTGCATGGGACCAACTATCGGCGGAGCGTGTGGTTCTGCCGCGCGTGACGAAGCCAAAGACGCGCGATCAGACCATCAGGCCGTTTGCCGGTCCGACGGCAGAGGCATCTCGCTCCAGATAACCCCGTCGAGGGTTCGGCCGCCCGCCTTCGGAGTGCGGCCGCCCCACTGCTTGTGGAAGAACGGCACATGAGACCGCTCGCAGTTGTCGCGAATCTCGCGGACCCAATCTGGATCGAGCGGTCGAGCCCCAGGGCCGGACTCTCCGCCGGTAATCACCCAGTCGATCCCATTGAGGTCCAGATTCTTGAGTGGTCCGATGAGCGGTTCGCACGACAAGAACCGAACGGCAGCAGGTACTGATCGCAGATGGTCGACCCGGTACAGATGGTCTTCGTTCTCGACGCTGACCCCCATCCACAGGTTTGACGGCCAGTCCAGCTTGTCGGCGACTCGGGGTAGCCGGGACGATCGCTTCGTGAGCACTTGGTAGGTGTGCTGCGGTGTGTCTCTGATGACATCGAAGACACGGTGAACGAAGTCGAGCGGTACGCGCGCGTGGAACAAGTCGCTCATCGAGTTGACGAATACGACTCGGCGCCCACCCCAGGTGTATGGCTGAACTAGGGCTGACTCATGCAGGGTGATCCCGAACCCGGGTCCCGATGTCAGAGGGTTCCCGTCGTTCTGGTACTTCTCCGCGCCCATGGCCTTCAACCGCTTCGCGAGCGTGAGGGCGTAACAGTGGTCGCAGCCCGGCGATACGCGGTCGCACCCCGTGGTCGGGTTCCAGGTGACCTCGGTCCACTCGATGCCTGTCTTCCTTGGCATGTCGGTACGACCTTTCCGTTACGAGATCTGCGTTACGTGATATTCGTAGTGTATGGACACGGAGCCATCCCGGGAAGCACTGCGGCGCGTGTCACGTGCCGCCTTCGGGCAGAGTCATCGGTTGGAACTCATGCTTGAGATCGCTGACCTTGCAGATGGAATCTTCACGTTGACGCAGGTATCCAAGGCACTCGGCGTAACGATGAGCAGTCTTCAGAACGCACGCGACGCCTTGCTTGAGGTCGAGCTGATCTCGCGACTGCCCCAAACGGACTCTCGGTTCCAATACTTGGTTCGCAACGACAGTCCTGCGTGGCACTGGGCGCGCGACCTAGCGCAAATTGCGAGTCGCGCAGAACTCGGTCGCCCGGTCTCGTAGCGCAGCGAACACGCGGCACCGTTGGCTAATTGAGGGGCTGTTCACGCGAAGCCATCCATTCGAGGAGGCGCTTAATCTCCCATGAAGGGTTCGAAAGCCACCGCGTCGGGTCCGTCAGAAACCCCCGGATGTCCGGGGGTTTTCGCGTTGTCCGTGAGTTCTCGAGTGCGTCAGGAGTCGGCCTGCGCGCGGGCCGCGATGAACGCCTCGGAGGCGCGCACCTCGAGCGCGGCCTGGGTGGCCGTGGTGCGCTCGATGAGACGATGACCCATCAGCCGCTCGGCCTTCTCGAGCCTGCTGACCAGCGTGTTCCGATGGATGAACAGGCGGTCGGCGGCGGGTGCGATGCGCATGCGTGTGTCGAAGAACACTCGTACGGTCTCGCGCAGCTCGGCCATCTCGTCCGTGTCTGCCGACAGGTCTTGCAGCACTGTCTCGGCGAACCACATCGCCCGTTCCGGGTCCTGCAGCAGGAGCGCCCGCAGGGCGACGTCGCGGTAGAGCGCGCCGCGGCGCCGATGCTCGCCCCGACTCACCGCGAGCGCCGCGAGTGACTCGAGATGGCTTCTCCGGAAACCCGCGCGACCCGGATGGGCTTCGCCGATGCCGACGAGCAGTGTGTCGTCGAATCGCAGGGCATCGAGGGATTCCACGCGCACCGGGCCGTCTGTCGTGACCCAGAGCCAGACCTCGCCAGACCCTGTCGCGTGCCGCACCGAGCGCGTGGTGCCGACCGCGCGCTGCACGGCATCGGCGACCGCGTCCACCGCGCGCGGGGTCATCGTCGCTCCGGGCGGCGCGCCGATCGTGCTCGCCAGATGCCAGCTCTCGACCGGAACCCCCAGCACGGATGAGGCCACCTGGTCGTCGACCGCTTCTCCGGCGACGAGGGAGCGCACCATCGCCCGCCGGCGTGCGTGTTCCGACTGGAACGCACGGCGCCGCTCCGCATCGATTGCCGAGATGAACGCACCCACCCACCCGTCGACGGTCTGGGTCACGACGCGGGTGAGTGCGGGGACCTCGGCCGCCCCTCCGAGTTCGACCGCCCGAGAGACGAGGGCGTCGAGCCACGCATGCTGCATCATGCGCATCGTGTCGACGACTCGCCCCAGCGGAATGTCGCGGGCGACGATGTCGTCGGCGAACGCGCGCTCTGCCAGGCGCTCGTCGGGGGTGGTCGGTTCCGATGCGAGGCACCGCTCGATCGCCTCGGCGAGCACGTGCTCGGCGAGGGCGCGCATGTGGGGCCACGGTGCGAGTGCGTCCGCATCGGGCCGCGCTCTCAGTACACCGAGCGTGTGGTCCACGGTCGCGACCACCCAGCGCACCGGCCCCTCGCCGAGTGCGGCATGCAGGCGTTCCAGCTCGTCGTCGGGCAGTGAGGCGGCCGTCGTGGGGGCGCCGTCGAGCGTGCACACGAACTCGCGCAGCCGACCCGGGGAGGACATGCGGTCAGCCTAGGCGCACCGTGCACTCTGCACAGAGAGTGCTGTGAAGAGTGGTCGAAGCGACCGATGAGCGGCGACGCGAACACCGCGATCGTGGTGGTCATGCGGGACAACCGCCCGCGAACATCCCCCGTGATCAGGAGGTCACCGTCATGCCCGAATCGAACATCATCGCCGTCACCTTCGACGACCGCTCGAACGCCTTCCAGGCGCTCAGCGAGCTGAAGGGCGCAGGCATGGAAGGCCGCGTCGACGTCGCCGCCGCGGCCGTCGTCACCCGCGACGCCGACGGGCGCATCTCGATGCCCGACGGCGTCGACAACAACGGCGCCGTGGGCACCTGGGGCGGCAGCCTCGTGGGACTCCTGATCGGCGTGATCGGCGGACCCATCGGCATGCTGCTCGGCTGGACGGGCGGGCTGCTCGTGGGCGGCGCCTTCGATCTGCGGCGCGTCGACCGCTCGGCGGGCGCGCTCGAGCAGATCAGCAGTGCCATCCCGATCGGCGGCACCGCCCTCGTCGCCGAGGTCACCGAGTACGCCCGTGAGGTCGTCGACGGTGAGATGGCGAAGCTCGACGGCGTCGTCATCCGGCGCCCGCGCGAGGAGGTGCTCGACGAGATGGAGGCCGCCGAGGAGGCCTACCGTGAAGCCGAGAAGGAGGCGCGGCGTCACGCGCGTGAGCAGCGCAAGGCCGAGCGCAAGGCCGATGCGGCGGAGCGCACCGCGGCGCTGAAGGAGAAGCTCGGCGCCAGTTGATCCGCCATGCGAAGAGGGCTGCCGGTGCAGGAGCGCCGGCAGCCCTTCGCCGCGCGTTCGGCGGGCGGGCCGGGCGGAAGTAGGGTCTTCGGTCCGCCGATGGGCGTGGCATCCTTCGGCGAGCCGGCCTGCTCCGGGGGACTGTGCACAATGCGCAGTCGTGGGCTCCGGACCGCGATAGAGCGGTCCCTCCCCGGGATCTCCCCATTTCGCCGTCGGTGAACTCCGCCGCCTTCGCTGGCACTCTCACTGCCCGAGTGCTAATCTCGCACTAGTTGAGCCAATCAGACTCAACTTTCGCAGACCCGGGTGGATGCTGCATCCGCCCCGCTCACACAGGAGAACCCATGGCGACCTACGACCTGCTCCGCGACCTGGAGCGCTTCGCGACCACGACTCTCGACCAGACCCGCCGTGGTCCGCGCCAGATGCCGATGGACGTCTACCGCGACGGCGACCACTACGTGCTCACCGCCGACCTCCCGGGCGTCGACCCGGGTTCGATCGACGTCGACGTCGACGGACAGCTGCTCACCATCCGCGCCGAGCGCACCCTGCCCAGCGGCGAGGGCGTCAGCTGGATCACCCGCGAGCGGGAAGCCGGCGCCTACCTGCGCCAGCTGCAGCTCGGGCGTGGCATCGACACGGAGACCATCTCGGCGAGCTACCGCGACGGCGTGTTGAGTGTGACCCTGCCCGTCAGCGAGAAGGCGAAGCCGCGCAAGGTGGCCGTGGCCGGCGCCGCCGAGGCGGTCACCGTGACCGAGGGCGCGACTCCCGCCGCCTGACCCATCGACCGCGCCGACCCGCGCACAGACGGAGCGCCCCTGGCCCGAGTACGGGCCGGGGGCGTTCGCGCATTCCCGCAGCTAGCGCAGGTCGGCGGGTTTCACCCGCACCGGTCCCATCCAGAGCGCGACGAGCACGGATGTGACCGCCCCGGCCGCCATGATGGCCGCGAGCACGACGATCTGGAACCGGCCCGCCTCCAGCGGCGAGATCCCCCCGAAGATCGCGCCGACGAAGGCGCCCGGCAGCACGACGAGACCGGTCGTCTTGGTCTGGTCGATCGAGGGGATGAGGGCATCGCGCACGGCCTGCCGCGCCAGCGCCAGGGTCGACTGCCGGGGCCGCGCGCCGAGGGCGAGCCACCCCTCCACCTCGTCCCAGTGGTCGACGATTCCGCGGGTGAACATGCGGCCGGTGAGGGTCGCGATGCTCATGGCGTTGCCGATGACGATCGCGCCGATCGCCAGCGCGTAGCGTGCGGTCAGCTCGAGCGCACCGGTCGCGAACACGATCGTCGTCGCGAACACGACCCCCGACACGATGGATGTCGTCATCATCGCCGCGTGGCGCCGCGACCATCCGATGCGTCCGGTCGCCACCGACGCCGCGATCACGAACATCGCGACGAGGGTCAGTGCGATCAGCCTCGCGTCGGTGATGAGTCCGGTCAGCAGCACGCTGATCACCGCGAGCTGCACCGCGCCGCGCACGATCGCCAGCAGCGGCGACCACAGGCCCGGCACGCGGAAGGCGGCGAGCACGACCGTCGTGACGGCCGCGAGCACCCCGACACCGACGAGCGAGGGGAGCAGGTCGGTCGGCGGATTCACAGCGCGAGCGTAGCCCCGCGGCATCCTGACGCCCGAATCTCGGCGCATTCTTTGAATCGCACCGCCAGGATGGGCGCGTGAACATCATCGACAGTCTCGGAAGCCTCGGTCCCCTCGCCCTCGTGCTCGTCGCCGTCATCGTCTTCATCGAGAACGGTCTGTTCTTCCCCTTCCTGCCCGGCGACAGCCTCCTGTTCGCCGCGGCGATCCTCGCGGTGCCGCTGAACACCTCCTGGGTGCTGATCGCGGCGATCGCCGCGGTCGCCGCGATCGTCGGCGCCGAGCTGTCGTTCTGGATCGGTCGTCGCTACGGGCGGCGCCTCTTCCGTCCCGGGGCGCGGCTGTTCAAGCCTGAGTACCTCGCCGAAGCTCACGGCTTCTTCGAGCGCTACGGGGTGGGCGCGATCATCCTGGCCCGTTTCGTGCCGATCGTGCGCACCTACATCTCGCCCGCGGCGGGCGTCTCCGACATGCCGCGTGCCCGCTTCTCGATGTGGAACGCGATCGGCGCCGTGATCTGGGCGGGCATTCTCGGGCTCGCCGGCGCCCTGCTCGGCGGGGTTCCGTGGGTCGCCAACAACATCGAGTGGATCAGCATCGCGATCGTGCTCGTGACCGTCGCGCCGGTCGTCATCGGGGCGCTCGTGAAGCGCTCGAAGGCCAAGCGCGCATGAGCGCGACGACTTCGGATGCCGCGCCCTCGCGCGTGCCCGATCCGACGCCGTCGTTCTGGGTGGCCAAAGCCGCGTCGACGGCGCTGGGCGAGGCGCTGTCGGACTTCTCGATCCGGGTGCTGCCGCCGGTGGTCGCCGTGCTGATCGCGTTCGTGCTGTTCTGCGCGGCACTGGCGCTGCAGTTCACGCGCCGGCGCTACGTGCCCGAGGTCTACTGGTTCGCCGTCGCGATGGTGGGCGTCTTCGGCACGATGGCCGCCGATGTCGCTCACGTCGTCGTGGGCCTTCCGTATGCGGTGTCGGCGACGCTCTACGCGGTGTTCCTCGCGGCCGTCTTCCTCGTCTGGTGGCGGGTGGAGCGCACCCTGTCGGTGCACGCGATCACCACGACCCGGCGCGAGGCGTTCTACTGGGCGGCCGTCATCGGCACCTTCGCCCTCGGCACGGCGGTCGGCGACTTCGCCGCGGTGACCCTGGGACTCGGCTACGCTCCGTCGATCCTCGTGTTCGCGGTGCTCATCCTCGTTCCGGCACTCGGCTACCGCTTCCTGCGCTTCGGCGCCGTGTTCGCGTTCTGGTTCGCCTACGTGCTCACCCGTCCGCTCGGCGCCTCGGTCGCCGACTGGCTCGGCAAGCCCGTCGACGAGGGAGGGGTAGGCGTCGGCAGCGGCTGGGTGTCGCTCGGATTCGCGTTGGTCATGGTGATCGTCGTCGCGATCATCCGTCAGCGGCGCAGCGTGGCGGGCACGGCCCCGGTCGCCGCATCCGACCTCGGTCTGTGACCGGCGCGGCAGCCGCGCGGCATCGATCCGGCCGCTGAGCGCTCAGGCCGCGTAGAGCACGCCCGCGCCGTCCACCACGACGCCGACGGTGTCGCCCACGGCGGGAAGGTCGACGCCGAACACGCGCAGCGGCACCCGCGCCTCGGTGCCGTCGTCGCACACGACCGTGACGAGGGCGGTGCCACCGGTCTCGACGACGTCGAGCACGCGCATGGCGGGGGCCGTGGCATCCGTCGTCAGTCGAAGCTGCTCGGGACGCACCATGACGACGAGAGCGGATGCTGCGCCTGCCGCGTCCGTACGCACCGGCACGAGGCCGAGCGGGCATCGGGCCGACCCCGCCTCGCGTGTCGCGGGCAGCAGCACGGTGTCGCCGAGCAGGCGCGCGACCTGCGGCGTGGCCGGCGCCGCGTAGACCTCGGCGCAGCTTCCCGCCTGCTGGAGGCGTCCGCCGTCGAGCACCGCGATCGCGTCGCCGAAGGCGAGCGCTTCGGCGGGATCATGGGTGACGAGCACCGTCGTCACGCCGGCGCGGTCGAGGGCATCGACGACCTGCGTGCGCACCTGGGCGCGCAGCGCCGTGTCGAGGGCGCTGAAGGGCTCGTCGAGCAGCAGCACGCGCGGGTGGGGCGCGAGTGCGCGGGCGAGCGAGACACGCTGCTGCTGGCCGCCGGAGATCTCGTGCGGATAGCGCTCGAGCAGGTCGGGCTCGATGCCGGCGAGAGCGGATGCCGCGGCGACCGCGTCACCCCGGGCGCCACGCGCGACCCCGCCGAGGCCGAAGGCGATGTTTGCTCGCGCGGTCAGGTGGGGGAAGAGGGCGCCGTCCTGCGCGACGTAGCCGACCCGGCGGCGGTGCGACGCGACCTGACGCTCGGCGGAGGCGACCAGATCATCGCCGAGTCGGATCTCGCCGCGGGTGATGCGCTCGAAGCCGGCGATCGCCCGAAGGAGCGTCGTCTTGCCACTGCCCGAGGGGCCGACGACGGCGAGACGCTCTCCGTCCGCGAGCCGCAGCGAGACGTCGTGCAGCACGGGGTGTCCGCCCAGGGTCACCGACACCTGGGCGAGGTCGAGGGAGGTCATGCGGTCTTCTTCCGGCGGGCGTCGGCGAGGAGCAGTGCGACGCTCGGCACCGACAGGGCGATCAGCAGGATCGCATATGGTGCGGCCGATGCGAAGTCGGCGTTGATCGTCGCCGACCAGAACTGGGTCGCGAGCGTGCTGGTGCCGGCCGGGGCGAGCAGCAGGGTCGCCGTGAGCTCGTTCGCGCAGCCGAGGCCGGTGAGTGCGAGAGCCGCGCCGAACGACGAGAGCATGAGCGGCGCGGTGACCGTCAGCTTCGCGCCGAGCGAGCTGCGCCCGAGAGAGCGCGCGGCCTCTTCGAGCCCGCGCGGCACCTGGGCGAGGCCGGTGCGCAAGCTCACCAGCGCCCGCGGCAGGAACACGATGACGTAGGCCGAGATCACCGTGACCGGCGTCTGGTAGACGGCCGGAAGCACCCGCAGGGTGACCGTCACGAGCGCGAGGGCGACGATGATCGTCGGCAGGCTGCTCGCGAGGTACATCGCGCCTTCGATCACGCGGGACATGCGGCCCGGGTACCGCACCGCGAGCCACGCGCCGGGCAGGGCGATGATGGTCGCCGCGATCGCGCCGCCCGCCGAGAGCATCAGGGTCTGCCCGAGGGTGGAGAGCAGGTCGCCGGCCGCCCAGGCCTCCGGGCGCAGGGCCCAGCGCACGAGGCTCACGCCCGGCACACCGACAGCGAGTGCGAGCACGAGGGTCAGTGCCAGGGCCACGGGCACCGCGCGCCACCCGAGTCGGTGCGGCACGGCGGGGCGCGGCGCACCGCGGCCGATGCGTGCGTAGCGCGCGGAGCCGCGTGCCGACGCCTCGCCGACGAGCAGCACGAGGCACAGCAGCGCGAGCACCACGCCGAGTGCGTTGGCGGCAGGACCCGCGAACGTCGACTGGAACTGGCTGACGATCGCGGTGGTGAAGGTGTCGAACCGCAGCAGTGCGAAGGCGCCGTACTCGGCGAGCAGGTGCAGCCCGACGACCAGTCCGCCGCCGAGGATCGCGATGCGCAGCTGGGGGAGGGCCACGCGCAGGAAGGTGCGCACGGGGCCGTGCCCGAGCGCGCGGGCGGACTCCTCGAGCGCCGGGTCGAGCCGCCGTAGGGCGGCGAGGGCGGGGAGGTAGACGAGGGGATAGTACGCGCCGACCGCGACGAGGAGCCCTCCCGACAGTCCGCCGAGGGAGGGCACCGCCGACACCCATCCGTAGCTGCTGACGAAAGCGGGCATCGCGAGCGGAGCAGCGAGCGCGATGGCCCAGACGCGCCTCCCCGGGAGGGCGGTGCGCTCGACGACCCATGCGGCGAGCACCCCGACGGCCACGCACAGCGGAACCCCCACCACGACCAGGCCGATCGTGTTCAGCAGCAGCTCGCCGACCCGCGGCCGGAAGATGAGCGGCGCCAGCTGCGCCCAGCCCTCATCGATCGCGACCCAGGCGACGAAGCCGACGGGCACGAGCATGAGCGCGGCGACCACGAGCGTGAGCACGACCAGCGGCGCCGGGGCTCGACGAGCCCGGCGCCGGAGGGTCGCGCCGCCGATCGGGGCGCTCGCAGCGAGAGCGGTCAGATCAGATCAGCCCCGCCGCGGTCATGAGGTCGGAGACCTGCGAGCTGTTGAGGGTTGAGGGGTCGATCGCCGGCGGCTGCAGCGTGTCGAGCGCCGGCAGCGCCGGGTTGGAGGCGACGCCGCTGCCGATCGCGTACTCGAAGCTGGTGCCGTCGCGCAGCACCTGCTGGCCCGCGGCGGAGGTGATGAACGCGATGAACGCCTGTGCCGCCTGCTGGTGGGTGCTGGACTTCAGCACGCCACCGCCCGAGATGCTGACGAAGGCGCCCGGGTCCTGGTTCGTGAAGTAGGCCAGCTTCGTGTTGTTGCTGTTCTCCTTCGTCTTCGACTGATCGATGAACCAGTAGTAGTGGTAGATGATGCCGAGCGGCACCTGGCCGGAGTTGACGGCCTTCATGACGGTCGAGTTGCCCTTGTAGGCGACGGAGTTCTGCTTCATCGCGTCGAGCCAGGCGGTCGTCGCATCGACGCCCTTCTGCTGCAGGATCGCGGACACGATCGCCTGGAAATCGGCCCCGGTGGGGGATGCCGCCCACTTGCCCTTCCACTCCGGCTTCTCGAGGTCCATGATCGACGTCGGCAGCTGGTCGGCGGAGATGAGCGACGGGTTGTAGACCATCACCGTCGAGCGGGCGGCGATGCCGGTCCAGTCGCCGCTGGCGGGGCGGTAGGCGGCCGGAACGTTGTCGAGGGTCGAGGCATCGATCGGGGCGAAGAGCCCGGCCTTCTCGACGAGCGACATCGCCGGCGAGTTCTCCGTGAGGAAGACGTCGGCGGGCGATGCGGCGCCCTCTTGCACGATCTGGTTGCCGAGCTCGGAGTCGTCCCCGTTGCGAAGGACGACCTTCACACCGGTCTGCTTCGTGAACGCGTCGGCCCATGCCTGGGTGAGTTCTTCGTGTTGTGCGTTGTAGACCGTGATGGTCTGGCCGGAGATGTCGCCGGATGCGCTCGCGCTGGGCGACGACGAGGACGAGCACGCGGCGAGGCTGACGGCGACGGCGAGAACGGCGGATGCCGCGGCGAGACGGCGTGCGGTACGGCGGGGCATGACGGGAACCTTCGGTCGATGGGAGGTAAGGCTTACCTGACTTGGGCCTCGTGAATAGTACGTCCCCGGCGCGCACAGCGCCATTCGGACGGCCGTGAGAATCGGGATGGGGCGGTCACGGGTTGCGCGCTCCCGGGTGGGTCGGGGTAGGGTGGCCGCGTGCTGACCTGTCTGTGTTGTCGCTGATCGACGCCTTCGCGTCGTCTTCATCGACCCCCGTCAGCCGTCACGCCCCCGCGTGACACCACCCCCAGGAATCTCTCGTGCGCTACGCCTCGAGCGTGACCGACCTCGTCGGCAACACGCCTCTCGTCCGTCTGAACGCCGTCACCGCCGGCATCCGTGCCACCGTGCTCGCCAAGGTCGAGTACTTCAACCCGGGCGGCTCGAGCAAGGACCGCATCGCGGCATCCATCATCGACGCCGCCGAGCGGGGCGGACTGCTCCGCCCGGGCGGCACGATCGTCGAGCCGACCTCGGGCAACACCGGCGTCGGACTCGCGCTCGTCGCCCAGCAGCGTGGCTATCGGTGCGTGTTCGTCGTGCCCGACAAGGTCGCCGAGGACAAGCGGGCGGTGCTGCGGGCGTACGGCGCCGACGTCGTCGTCACGCCGACGAACGTCGAACCCGATGACCCCACCTCCTACTACTCGGTGTCCGACCGCCTCGCTCGTGAGATCCCGGGTGCCTTCAAGCCGAATCAGTACGCGAACCCGAACGGTCCGGCGAGCCACTACCGCTCGACCGGTCCCGAGATCTGGCGTGACACCGACGGACGCCTGACCCACTTCGTGGCGGGCGTCGGCACCGGGGGCACCATCACGGGGACGGGCCGTTTCCTTCGGGATGCCGCGGGCTCCGCAGTGCGCATCATCGGCGTCGACCCGGTCGGCTCGATCTACTCCGGCGGCCCCGTGCACGGCTACGACGTCGAGGGCGTCGGCGAGGACATGTGGCCGGAGGCCTTCGACCCGACCGTCGTCGACGCCTACGAACGCGTGTCCGACGCGGAGTCGTTCGCGATGGCGCGGCGCCTCGCCCGCGAGGAGGGTCTGCTCGTCGGCGGCTCCAGCGGCATGGCGGTGGTCGGTGCGCTGCGCGTCGCGCGCGACCTCGACGAGCATGCCGTGGTCGTCGTGCTCCTGCCCGACCACGGCCGCGGCTACCTCTCGAAGCTGTACGACGACGACTGGATGCGCGCCCACGGCTACGACGTCCCGACCCCGACCCCGATCACTGGAGTGAACGCATGACCGACCACGCCTCGTCCGCCCGCGGCTTCGACAGCCTGGCGGTGCACGCCGGGCAGGAGTTCGACCCGACGACGGGCGCGGTCATCCCGCCCGTGCATTTCTCGTCGACGTACGCGCAGGACGGCATCGGCGGGCTGCGCGGCGGCTATGAGTACGGCCGCAGCGGCAATCCCACCCGCACCGCCCTCGAGCGTCAGATCGCGGCGATCGAAGGCGGCGTGCACGGTCTCTCGTTCGCGTCGGGCCTCGCCGCCGAGGACGCCCTGCTGCGCGCGGCACTGCAGCCCGGCGACGAGGTGCTTCTCGGCAACGACGTCTACGGCGGCACCTACCGGCTGATCGCCCGCATCCTCGGGCCCTGGGGGGTGGGCCTGCGGGTCGTCGACATGAGCGACCTCGCCCAGGTCGAGGCGGCACTCGCCGAGCGTCCGGCGAAGATCGTCTGGGTCGAGACCCCATCGAACCCGCTGCTGCGCGTCACCGACATCGCCGGGCTCGCGCGCCTCGGCCACGCGGCCGGCGCGGTCGTCGTCGTCGACAACACCTTCGCCTCGCCCGCCTTGCAGCAGCCGCTCGCGCTCGGCGCCGATGTCGTCGTGCACTCGACGACCAAGTACCTCGGCGGGCACTCTGACGTGATCGGCGGTGCACTCGTCATCGCCGACGACGCGCTCGCCGAGAAGGCGCGCTTCCTGCAGTTCGCCACCGGTGCCGTGTCGGGGCCGCTCGACGCGTGGCTCACGACCCGCGGCATCAAGACGCTCGCGGTGCGCATGCAGCGGCACAGCGAGAACGCGCAGCAGATCGCCGAGGTGCTCGAGGGGCACGACAGGGTCGCCCGGGTCTACTACCCCGGCCTTCCCTCGCACCCGGGACACGAGCTCGCCGCGCGACAGATGTCGGCGTTCGGCGGCATCGTCACGCTCGACCTCGGCGACGGGGCATCCGCCCGCCGTTTCGCCGAGTCGACGCGCCTCTTCACACTCGCCGAGTCGCTCGGCGGCGTCGAGTCGCTGGTCAACTACCCCGACGAGATGACCCACGCCTCGGTGCGCGGCACCGAGCTCGCCGTGCCGGAGTCCGTCGTGCGGCTGTCGGTGGGCATCGAGTCGGTCGACGACCTCGTGGCCGACCTCGAGCAGGCGCTCGCCGCCCTCTGAGCCCCACGCATCGAGGCCCCCGGGAGATCATCCCGGGGGCCTCGACACATTCCTGCCGCGCGACGCTGAGCGACGGGCTCAGCGGAGCGGTCACTCGCCGCGCAACTGCTCCTTGAGCTCGTTGCGCTTCTCGACCCGCTCCTTCTCGGCTTCGGCCTTCTTGACGTTCGCGTCGGCCTTGACCTCGTCGACCTTGTCGCCGATGCGGTCCTTGGCGTCCTCGAAGCCCTCCTTGACCTTGCGGCCGGCGGTCTCCGCGACGTCCTTGGCGTCATCGATGAGTCCCATGTCGATACCCCTTTCGTGAAGTGTGTACGGACACCGGTGACGGTACGCGGCCGGCGTCGACGGATGCCGGGGGTTGCGCTGCTGCAGCGAGGTCGCTACTCCCTTACCCGACGTCGCCGGGCGGGCCTACGCTGTGCGCATGATGACGCAGCGGTTCGAGACGACCATGTCGCAGTTCGGCAACAACACCGGCATCGAGGTGCCGCCCGCGGTGCTCGAGGCGCTCGGAGGTGGCAAGCGTCCCGCCGTCGTGGTGAGCGTCAACGGCTACGAGTACCGCTCGACGGTCGGGGTGATGCAGGGGCTGTTCCTCGTGCCGTTCAGCTCCGACAAGCGAGCGGCGACCGGCATCGGTGGGGGCGACGCGGTCACCGTCGAGCCCGCCCTCGATACCGCGCCTCGCGACGTCGAGGTTCCGGCCGACCTCGCCGCCGCGCTCGCATCCGCCGGGCTCGCCGCCGCGTTCGCCGCGCTCGCTCCCAGCCACCGCAAGGCGCACGTCGTGAGCGTCGAGTCCGCGAAGGCCGCCGACACCCGCGCGCGACGTGTCGAGGCGGTGATCACCAAGCTCGCGGGGTGAGGGGCGGCATCCGTCATCGACCTCACAGGCCTGCGGGCACTACCCTCGACACAGGAGTGGTTGTGGCGCGGATCTGGAAGAGCCGGGAGGGCGAGAGCCCGAACGATGCCGCACGCGTCGCCAAGACGAAGGATGTCGTCGCCGAAGGTCTCTACATCGCCGCGGCCGCCACGCGACTGACGTTGAAGAACCGCATGCTGGTCGCGCTCATCTCGTCGGACGCCGACTTCGATGTCGAGCTGTTCCTTCCCGACGCGCAGGAGGCGCTGCTGGCGCTGGCGCGGGAGGCGGAGGCCGACGGCAAGCGGGCGGAGCGGGAGCGCAAGCGCGCCAGCCGCCGGTTCAGCCTCTCGGACGGCACCCACGACTACCGCAGCCGCGACGTCAAGAATCTTCGGCGTCGACGTAAGCAGTCGCTGCGCATCGCCGAGGAGCTGCAGCAGCGTGCCGCCGACGAGGCGACGCTGCGCGAGCTCGTCGAGGCGGCGCGCGAGGCGGCATGGAGCGAGGTCTCGCGCAACATCGACCGGCGGCTGCGCATCGAGGCGGCGCGCCCCGACCTCGAGCCCGACTACGAGAAGATGCGCAAGGCGCGCATGATGAGCCTCAAGCTCGTCGACCTGCCGAAGCTCGCCGCTCACCGCAAGCGGCTCGTCGACGGGGAGCCTGAGGCGCTTCCCGGCGGTGAGATCGTCTCGGGTGCCGCGCCGAAGGCATCGGGCATCGACCTGAGCGAACTCGACGAGTGAGGGGATGCCGCGGGCCGCGGCATCCACGATTCGTTCCGGGAGCACGTCCTGGGGTATGCTCTCCTGGTGCCCGCGCGCCGAAATGGCCGCGAGAACATGCGCCCGTAGCTCAATGGATAGAGCATCTGACTACGGATCAGAAGGTTAGGGGTTCGAGTCCCTTCGGGCGCACACTGTGTTGAGACAGTAAGTGAAACGGCCCGCTTCGGCGGGCCGTTTCGCGTCTGCGGGGTCTCAGACCGGCTCGGTCGTGCGGATCAGTCCGCAGTTCACGCACGACCATGCGACGAGGAAGCGTTCGTCGTCGAGGATCTCGAACCGCAGGGGATCGCCGCACGTCGGGCACGCGCGCGGATCCGGAGCATCCGACGTCATGAGCCCAGCCTAGGGAGGGCGGAGCGGGCGGGCGCGAGTGGGGGCAGGATGGTGCCGAGACATCCGATCCGGAGGCCACCATGAAGCACACCGTGTTCGTCGTCATTTACCTGCTCGTGATGGGTGGGCTCATCGTCGGGCTCGACGTGGCGTTCTTGCGTGACCACCTCTGGTGGCGCCTCGCCGTCAACGTCGGCATCGTCGCGGTGTTCGCGATCGTCTACCTGACCCTGCTGCGCAACCTCTTCACGCAGTGACGCGGTTGCGGGTCATATGACGGCCGTCATAGTATGACGAGCATCATACTTCGCGACCTCGGAGGCTCCCCATGCCCATGATCGACATCTACGCTCCGGCCGGACTCATCGCCGACGTGCATTCCCTCGCCCAGCGTGCCGCCGCCGCCGTGAAGGACGTCGAGCAGGTGCCCGACATCCCGATGTTCCGGGCGAACACCGCCGCGTTCGTTCATGAGCTTCCCGCCGCGGCACTGTCCGATGTCGACGGATCGAGCGATCACGTGCGCGTGCAGGTGCTGACCAACGCCGGTGCACTCGACCGCGACAAGCAGCTCGCCGTCGTGAGCGCGCTCACCGATCTCGTGGCGGACGCCGCGGGCGACCCGAGCTGGCGCGAGCGCACCTGGGTGCTGCTCACCGAGGCCCCCGAGGGTGGCTGGGGCCTGTGGGGTCACGCGCACACGAACGCCGAAATCGTCGGCGCCGCGCGCGCCGAGATCGCGTCGCTGCGGGGCGAGTCCTGAGCGGCGCGCGGGAGCAGATGGCCGACACCGCGGCGCGGCTGCTGGCTGAGCGCGGCTATCAGGCCACCTCGTTCAGCGACGTCATCGCCGCCTCGGGTGCACCCCGCGGGTCGATCTATCACCACTTCCCGGGCGGCAAGGACGAGCTGGTCGAGCTGGCGGTGCGCCGGCAGGCCGACCGGGTCATCGCGCTCGTCGGCGGGTTCACCGGCGACACCCCCGTCGAGGTCGTGGCATCCTTCATCGCCGTCTGGCGGCACACGCTCGTCGCGACAGACTTCGCTGTCGGATGCTCCCTGCTCGCCGTGACTGCGTCAACCGACGGGCCGCTGCGCGACACGGCCGGCACCCTCTTCGGCGGATGGATCGACGCCCTCGCCGCCCGGCTCGCCGCAACAGGGGTGGATGCCGCAGCCGCCGCCTCGTTCGCGACGACACTGCTCGCTGCGATCGAGGGCGCCGTGGCGATCGCTCGGGCTCAGCGCTCGCTCGCGCCCTTCGATGCGGTCGCCGCCCGCCTGACCTCCGACGCCGCAACCCTCGTGCGCGATTGAGGGGTCACCCGGTGGCGAGCGCCCGGTCGAGCTCCCCGAGGATCTCCGCGCATCGAGTCACGTCTTCGGGGGTACCCGAGAGCTCGAACTCGAACAGGATGGGGCGCCCGGACAGCTCCGCGAGTTCACGCGCAGCCGCCTGGTAGTACCGACCGAAGTTGCGATTGCCCGAGCCGATGATGCCGACGAGATTCCGCCGGGTGACGGCGGACCGAAGGAACGCCCGCACCGCCGCGGGCAGCGTCACCTGATCGTCGTTGCCGGCTTTGTATGAGGGCGTGAGCAGCACCCACGGGGCATCCGCTTCGCTCTGTCGCACCTCGGCGTCGGCGAGGTCGCGCACGGGCCTGCCGTCGTTCTCCGTCAGGTGCTCGGCGAACCGGCGGGTGAGGTTCGAGGTGGACGAGTAGTAGTACACCGGCGTCTGGTGCATGCCGTCAGTGTGCTCCGGATGCCGCGGCTCCGCGCCCACGCGCACCGTGAGAATGTTCATCTCGATCGGGCATCGGTTCAGCCCCGGGTCACTCGGCCCCGCTAGCCTCGGCGGCATGAGAGGCAGGTGGGCGGGTGCGGGTGCTGTGGCGCTCGCTGTCGCCGTGCTCACCCCGGGGTGTGCCGTCGGCCCGACTGCCTGCCCCGCGATCGGCTACGTCTACAGCGGTCCGGCGGTGCTCGAGTTCACCCCCGCGCTGCCGGCGTCGGCGAGCCTGGCGGCCTGCTTCGGCGCCGGATGCGCGCCTTCGGCCCTCACGATCGTCGAACGCACGCGGGTCGAGGTGCCCCAGCAGGCGCCGTACGCCACCCCTCCCGCGGGCGACACGTCGCTCATCACGGTGCGCGTCACCGACGCCGGCTCGGTGCTCATCGATCAGACCTTCACGATCGGCCACAAGGCCGAGGCGCCCGTGTTCGGGTCGTGCCCCGGCCCGTTCAGCTTCGAGCCGGTCGCCGTGACGCTCCCGGGCTGATCGTCAGCGCGCGAGCTCGGGGTACAGCACCGGAAGCGGCTGAGAGACGGCCGCCTTCACGGTGACGCTCACCGCGTCGGCCAGCACCTCGTGCTCACCCGACTCGAGGGCGTCGTAGATCGCCGCCACTATGTCGGCCGGGTCGGCCTTCGCGACATCGAGGCCCTCGGTCATCGGGGTGTCGGCGTAACCGAGGTGGGCGCCGAGCACCTGCGTGCCCTGCGCCTGCAGCTCGAGGCGCAGCGAGTTGGTGATCGACCAGAGCGCGGCCTTGCTCGCCGAGTAGGCGCCGGCGCGGGCCAACCAGCTCAGCGCCGAGTGCACGTCGATGAGCGCGCCACCACCGTTGCGGGCGAGCACGGGGGCGAAGGCCTGTGCCACGCTCAGCGCGCCGAACACGTTCGTGTCGAAGACCCGCCGCACCTCGTCGAGGTCGGTCGACAGCAGCGAGTTCCCGCCCGCGATGCCGGCGTTTTTCACGACGATGGTGGTGTCGGCCGCGGCCTGTGCGGCGGCGCGGACCGACGCCGAGGAGGTCACGTCGAGGGCGAGCGGAACGATCCGGGAGTCGGTCGCCTCGCGCGGCGATCGTGCGGTCGCGTAGACACGGCGCGCGCCGCGTTCGAGGGCGATGCGGGCGAAGTGCGAGCCGAGCCCGCCGTTCGCGCCGGTGATGAGCAGGGTGGCATCCACGAGTGAGGTCATGTCGAGAGCGTACCACCTAGATTGGAAATACCAACTCAGATAGGATGGACGCGTGAAGCCGCCCTCTCCCGTCAACGAACGCTGCTCGATCGCCCGCACCCTCGTCGTGCTCGGCGAGAAGTGGGCGCTGCTCGTCGTGCGCGACATCGCCCTCGGTGTGACCCGGTTCGCCGACATCCGTTCGCGGCTCGAGGTGGCACCCGATGTGCTCTCCGATCGGCTGTCGAAGCTCGTCGATCTCGGAGTGATCGAGCGCCGCGCGTACCGCGACGAGGGCGCGCGGCAGCGCGACGAGTACACACTCACCGCCGCCGGCGCCGCCCTGCTGCCGGTGCTCGGCGCGCTCAGCCAGTGGGGAGACGTCCATGTCGCGTCGCCGTGGGGACCCGCCACGCGCTACGTCGACGCCCGCGATGGAGGTGACGTCCGCATCGCCTTCGTCGATGCACACGGGCGTGCGGTCGATCGCGAGCAGGTCGCGGTCGTCCCGGGGCCGGGGGCGCTCGTCACCTGATCCCGCGGCAGCGCAGCGGGTCCCGGTTCGCGTCAGACCGTCGCCGATCCGCCCCGCCCGAGGAGGCCCACCGCCAGACGGAACCACCAGCGCGTCGCATACGCGGAGAGCGGCGTCTCACCCGCGCAGAACTCGACGAATGCGCGCCGGGCTCGCCGCGACCGGCCGAGGGCGGCGTGCACGAGACGCGGATGCCGCTCGAAGACCGCGAGCAACTGCGCGCCGGTGCGGATCTCGGGCTGCAGCTCCTGTTCGACCCGCGCGACGTACCCGTCCAATGCGGCCGGGTCGCCCGCCGCCGCTCGCGCCGCCGCCTCGCCCGCCCAGGTACCCGACCGCAGCGCGAAGGAGATGCCCTCCCGCGTCCACGGTTCGAGCAGGCCCGCCGCATCACCGGCGACGAGCACGCCCCCGCGGCGCAACGGCGAGGACGCCGTGCGCCACTGCGTGAGATGCCCGCTCGAGTGGCGGGGCGCGGCATCCGTCGTCTCGGTCTCGCGCAGCCACGCGGCCAGGTAGGCGCGTGTCTGCTCGGGTCGCCCGCGCGCCTCGATCACACCCACCTCATCGACCTCGCCCTTCGGGAAGAGCCAGCCGTAGCTGCCCGCGCCCGGACCCCAATCGATGCGCACCGTGTCGCGCGGCGCCCGGCCGCGCTCCCGCTCGTCCTCGAGTCCGAGGTCGACGCGCGCGGGGGTCACTCCGACGTGGCGGGCGATCCGTCCGCCGACGCCGTCCGCGCCGATCACGACCCGCGCCCGCAGCACGCCCGCGCTCGTCTCGACCGCCACGAGATCATCGGATGCCGCCCCCACCCGCTGCACGGCGACGCCCTCGCGGAACACGGCCCCCGCGCGCTGCGCGGCGGTGACGAGCGCCGCGTCGAGACGCTCGCGCCGCGCCATCGTGAGGAACGGCTCGTCGCGGCGGATCTCGACCGGGCGCGCGCCGTCGTGCGTGAAGACGACTCGGCCCACCTCGGCCTCGATCGCGGCCACTCCCTCGGGCGGCAGGAAACGCCGACTCACCCCGAGCAGACCGCCGCCGCAGGTCTTGTAGCGCGGGAACGTCGCCCGATCGACGAGCAGGGTGCTCGCGCCGCCGGCCGCCGCGCATCGGGCAGCCGACGAGCCTGCGGGGCCGGCACCGACGACGATGACGTCCCAGACGATGTCATCGGATGCCGCGGTCACTCCGGCATTCTCGCGCACCCGATTCGGTGCGCGATGCGGATCAGACCTGCCGTCGGATGAAGCGGATGAGTGCGGCGATGATCGCGATGACGATCAGCACCACGCCGAGCCACAGCAGGAAGCCGACCGCCTTCACGAACACACCGAGGAGCAGCAGCACGAGGCCGATGAGGAGAATGAGAACGGCGATACCAACCATGCCGACAGTCTGCGTCGCAGCCGTGAGCTCGTGCCAGGGCCCTCGCCGGAGGCGGGTCGAGGAGTAGAATCCGCACCCCCGGCGTAGGGTCGAACGCATGGGTGCCTATGTCTCGGCGTTCGAGCTGTTCTCGATCGGGATCGGTCCCTCGAGCTCCCACACCGTCGGTCCGATGCGGGCCGCCCGCGACTTCGTGCTGCGGCTGGATGCCACGGGCCAGCTCGCCGCGGTGCGCCGAGTGACGGTGACGCTCTACGGGTCGCTCGGCGCGACGGGCATCGGTCACGGCACGCCCGACGCTGTCATCGCGGGGCTGCGCGGGTTCGCCCCCGAGACGGTCGATCCCGCCGATGTGCGCGACGCGTGGAGCCGGTACCCCGAGGGTGAGCCGCTGCGGCTCGCCGGGCACCACCCCGTGCCGTTCGCGGCATCCGACATCGCCTTCGCGCCGCGCACACGGCTCCCCGGGCACCCGAACGCGATGACGCTCGTCGCCTCCGGCGATGCCGGTGTCACGATCGCCGCAGACACGTATTACTCGGTGGGAGGCGGTTTCATCCGACGCGAGGGCGAGGATGCCGCGGTCTCCCCGGCGGCGCTCCCGTTCTCCTACGGCGACGCGGCGACCCTGCTCGCGCTCTGCGACGAGCACGGCCTCACGATCGCCGAACTCGCCCGCCGCAACGAGGAGGCGCTGCGCGGCGAGGCCGAGGTGGCGGCGGGGCTCGACCGCATCTGGGACGCCATGTCGGCGTGCGTCGACGCGGGTCTTCACGCGACCGGCACGCTGCCCGGGATGCTGCGGGTCGCCCGGCGCGCCGACGCGATCAGATCGCAACTCGAGGCCGCCGAGGCCGACGGCCACCGGGAGCTGCCGGGGGAGTGGCTGGGCGCCTTCGCGCTCGCCGTCAACGAGGAGAACGCCGCCGGCGGGCGCGTCGTCACGGCACCGACCAACGGCGCCGCGGGCATCGTCCCCGCCGTCGCGATGTACTGGTGGCGCTTCCTCGCCGATTCCGGGCTCGGGCAGGGGAACGCCGTCACGCCGTACGGCGAGCTGGTCGGCAGTGCGCTGCTCGGCTTCACCGGCGAGGCCGCGCACGCTCTTCCCGAGGCGGCTGACGACGCGGTGGTCGCCGAGGCGAACCGTCGCCGCGGCATCCGTCGTTTTCTGCTCACCGCCACAGCACTCGGGTCGCTCTTCAAGGCCAACGCCTCGATCTCGGGAGCCGAGGGTGGCTGCCAGGCCGAGGTCGGCTCGGCGTGCGCCATGGCAGCGGGCGGGCTCACCGCCGTGATGGGCGGCACCAACCGGCAGATCGAGAACGCCGCCGAGATCGCCATGGAGCACCATCTGGGCCTCACGTGCGACCCGGTCGGGGGTCTCGTGCAGATCCCGTGCATCGAACGCAATGCGATCGCGGCATCCACCGCCGTCACCGCCGCCCGCCTCGCTTTGCGCGGCGACGGCTCGCATTTCGTGTCCCTCGACCAGGTGGTCGAGACGATGCGGCAGACCGGCATCGACATGTCGACGAAGTACAAGGAGACGAGCGAGGGCGGACTCGCCGTCAACGTCATCGAGTGCTGACGCAGGCTCGGGTCGGGCGGGTGCGGCTCCGGTCGGACGGACGCGCGTCGTGCAGACGGAGGCGGCCGCCGGTCAGGCGGTCTCGCCGAGCTCGGTCGGGCAGGCCGGCTCGCGCAGCTTCGTCGTGAGGGCGAGCAGCGCCTGCAGCTCGGCGTCGTCGAGGGTCGACATGCGGTCGACGATGGTGCGCGCGTGCTGCGCACCGAGGCTGCGGAACGCCCGCGCCCCCTGCGCCGTCGCGCGCACGAGCGAGCCGCGGCCGTCCTCGGGGTCCGGGCACTTGGTGACGAGCCCGCGGGTGACCATGCGATCGACCAGGCGCGACACGCTCGGCTGGCTGATGAGCAGGTTGCGGGTGACGTCGCGCAGCCGCGCGGTCATCTCGGGGGCCCGCACGACCGTCAGCAGGACGTCGTATTCGTCCTGCTCGAGCGGGGCGTCGACGAAGTCGCCGGAGATCTCGCCGAAGATCTCGTGCTGCGCGCGGAAGAGGCTCTCCCAGGCGTCGATGGCGAGACGGCGATCGGTCATGGGCATAGCGTACGGTCCCCAGGTGGTCGGTGGCGCACCGGGAGGCGATCTAGGCTTGATCGAGTGGGTCGGATGCCGCAGCCGCCGCTCCGCCCCCATGCCGTGGACGCCCGCAACCCACCCGGCAGGAGGTCACGTCGGTGAGTGATTCGCCGCTGTTCCAAGCTCTCATCTCCGGCTCGCTCCCCGCGCGTCCCGGCGCCCCGGCGCAGCCGTCCGCCCGTCGGTCTGGTGGGCCGCGCCCGAGGTCCGGGCGCATCCCGCTCGTCGTCGACACCGACACGGCGGCCGATGACTGCTTCGCGCTGCTGGCCGCGGCGCTGCATGAGCGTGCCGACCTGAAGGCGGTCACGATCGTGGCAGGCAACGTCGGGTTCGCGCAGCAGACCGAGAACGCACTGCTCACGCTCGAGCTCGCCGGGCGCGACGGCGACGTGCCGGTACACGTCGGCGCCGCCCGCCCACTCGTGGCCGACTGGGTGAGCGCAACCGACGTGCACGGCGAAGACGGCGTCGGAGGTCAGCGGCGCACCGGCACGACCGAGGTCGATTCGGAGCACGCCGTCGACGCGCTGCTACGACTCTCCCGGGCGTACGCGGGCGAGCTCGTCATCGTCGCGATCGGACCGCTCACCAACATCGCGCTCGCTGTGCGTCGCGACGAGGAGTTCGCCTCCCGCGTGCGCGAGATCGTCGTCATGGGCGGCTCGATCAACGGCCGTGGCAACATCACGCCGGCCGCCGAGTACAACATCTACGTCGATCCGGAGGCGGCGGCGATCGTCGTCGGAGCCGGATTCCCGAGCCTGCGGTTCGTGCCGTGGGACCCGACGGCCATCCGCGACACGGTGTTCGACGCCGGCCGAATCGCAGAGATCGAGGCCCTCGGCACCCGCCTGTCGGCGTTCTTCGTGCAGGCCAACAAGGCGACGTTCGCCTTCGATTCGGCGGCGGGCATCGGCGGGTCGACGCATCCGGACTCACTCTCGGTGCTCGTCGCGCTCGACCCCTCGCTCGTCGAGGTCGAGCGCCCCTACCGCGTGGGCGTCGAGCTGCGTGGCGAGCTCACCCGCGGGGCGACCGTCTTCGACTGGCGATCGGATGCCCCGAATGCCACGGCGATCGAGCGGGTGCATGGAAAGGCGTTCTTCCGCGCACTGACGGCGATCCTCGCGTCGCGCTGAGCGGTCAGCTGGCCGGCGCGAGACGCGCGGCCCCGGCCCTTTCCGGGCAAAAGGAAAGGGCCGGTCGATGGGGGTTCGACCGGCCCAGTGTCCCTTGCACCAGGAGTGTTGCAATCACATGTGGCCGCCGCCACAGCACAACGGCGACCTGTCCTCACGGTATAACGACGCGGTAACGGAGTGCGTCCGATTCCGGCTGTTCTGTGGAAAGACATAGCGCGGTCGGATGCCGCGATCAGCAATCCCTGGCGGGCGCGACGGGTGGGGGCATCCGGGCGAAAAAGTAGGGCCGGTCGGGGATCCCGACCGGCCCTTGTCCCTTTTGCACCAAGAGTGTCCTGCAATCACATGCCGGTAGCTGCCACAGCAAAACAACTACCGTGCGAGCACTCTATAACGGCGAGGTAACGGAAGGGAAGCCCTTCTCGTTACCTTTCTGTGATTCATAGGTTTCGCACCAGTCGTGCATGACATCGGGGTGACGCGACGCGCCTCGCCCGGCCCCGCAACGTCGGAACTTCTCGGCGGCACGCCGCGCCGCGGCATCCGTCGCCGGCGCGTCAGGGAAGACTTCCGACGTGGTGCCCGGCCGAGTCCGCGGGTCGATCGCCGGCCGACCCGGGCCGTTCCCCTCACCCGCCTCGGTGACCCTTACCCGCCCCCGGCACTCGCCGGCCGCCCCACCCGGCCGCCGTCACCACCCGGCCGCCGTCACCACCCGGCCGCCGCGACCCTCACTCCGCCGCGGCGACCCGCGTCGTCGGCGCGGTGAGGCGCGGGAGCAGCACGGGAGTGCGGGCCTTGTACGCCCGGTAGGCGGGATCGTCGCCCCACTTCCGCTCCGCCTTCGCCTCGAGCAGGGGGATGCCGCTGACCCGGGTGAGCAGCAGGGTGACGAACAGGGGCGAGAGCACGGCGACCCACTGCCAGCCCGACAGCGCCGGGGCGGCGACGAGGAACACGCCCACCCACAGCACGATCTCGCCGAAGTAGTTCGGATGCCGCGACCGAGACCACAGGCCCGTGCTGATGAAGCGACCGCGGTTCGCGGCATCCGCCTTGAAGGCGTTCTTCTGGGCATCCGCGACGATCTCGATCACGAGGCCGACGAGCCACACCGCGATGCCGACGTAGGCGATCCACCCCAGCGGCGCCGGCTGGTCGGACGACAGGGCGATCCACGCCGCCGATGCCGTCAGGCTCACCCACGCGCCCTGGATCACCCACACCTGCAGGAACCGCACCGGGTTCTGCTTGATCGTGTCGAACCGGTCGTCGCCCCCCGTGCGCCGCACGCGCATGAACAGGAACGTGCCGAGCCGCAGCGCCCACACCGTCACCATCGCCGCGAGCACCCAGCCGCGCGCGTCGATGGTCGGATGCAGCACCACGAGGCCCGCGGAGACGACGACGAACGTGAGGCTCCCGGTCAGGTCGAAGAAGTGCTCGGTGTGCGCGAGCTGCGATGGGATGTACACGATCACCTGGATCGCGAATGCGGCGATCACGGCGAGCGCGTACAGCGGGAACCCGCCGACGGTCGCCCCGCCCTGGCTTCCGGCGACGGCGACGAGCGCGCCGATCACCAGCACGACGATGATCGTGAGGAGGGCTTTGCGGGTCACGGACATGGGGTGCTCCGATCGGGTCGAAGGAACGAGGGGATGCCGCGGCTCACGCGCGGGCGTAGAGGTCGTCGATCACGGCGGCGCCGCGGTCGAGCAGCGCGGTGCGCTTGATCTTCAGGGTCGGGGTGACGAGGGTCGTGTCGTCGAGGTCGGCGAGCACGAGCGCGAAGCGCCGCACGCTCTCACTGTGGGAGACGCGGGAGTTCGCGGCATCCACCACGGCAGTCAGCGCCGCGACGAGGGCGGGATCGTCGATCACGGAGAGCCCGTCGCCCGCGGTGTCGTCGACCGAGACACCGTTCTCCTGCGCCCAGGCGCGGGTCTCGACGGGGTCGAGCACGAGCAGGGCCGACAGGTACGAACGCCCCTCGCCGACGGTCACCGCGTGGGCGACGAGGGGATGTGCCTCGACCGCGTTCTCCCACGCCTGCGGCACGACGGTCTTGCCGGTGCTGGTGATGATGACGTCCTTGAGGCGGCCCTCGAGCACGAGGCGGCCGTCGTCGTCGAGCCGGCCGAGGTCGCCGGTGCGCAGGAAGCCGTCCTCGAACGCGTCGGCGTTGTGCCGCGGGTCGCGGTAGCCCGCGAACACCCCGACGCCCCGCGCGAGGATCTCGCCGCGCTCGCTGATGCGCACGGTCGAGCCGGGCAGCGGGTAGCCCACGGTGCCCGAGCGGATGTTCCCCGGCAGGTTGCCGGTCAGGGGCGCGGATGTCTCGGTCAGCCCGTAGCCCTCGATCACCGGCACGCCGAGGCCGCGGAAGAACAGCGACAGGTCGGCGGCGAGCGGGGCGCCGCCGGAGAGGATGTAGTCGAGCCGGCCGCCCATGAGCGCGCGCAGCCGCCCGTAGAAGAGGCGGTCGAAGAGCCGGCGGCGCAGCCGCAGCCCGAACGCGGGCGTCGCGCCCGACTCGGCGGCCTCCCCCCACTGCTCGGCGGTCGCGACGGCGCCGCGCCAGACCGCGGCGAGGTGAGCGGCATCCGCTTTCGCTCCGGCCGCCGCGCGGATCTTCTCGAGCACCCGCGGGACGACCACGAGGAAGGTCGGGCGCAGCACCCCGAGGCTCTCGACGACCTGGGTCGTGTCGGCGACGTGCGCGATGCGCATCCCGCCCGACAGGCAGATGAGCTGCAGGCCGCGGGCGAGCACATGGGCGAGTGGCAGGAAGATGACCGTGTTGCCGCCGTCGTGCACCACGGCGCTGTACGCCGCGGCGATGTTGGCGACCTGGCCGACGAAGTTGCGGTGCGTGAGGATCGCGCCCTTCGGTTCGCCGCTCGTGCCCGACGTGTAGACGATCGTCGCGGGGGAGTCGAGGTCGGCGTGACGGCGCCGCGCCTCGAGAACGTCATCGCCGATCGCGACGCCGCGCGCGGTGAGCGCGTCGAGGTCGGCGGGCGAGGCATCCATCGTCCAGACGCCGAGGTCGCCGAGACCCGTCGCGGCGAACGCGTCGGTGAGGATGCCGCGCTGTCGCTCTCCGCCCGCGATGCCCAGCCGCACCTGCGCATCGGTGGTGATCGCCGAGACCTGGTCGGGGGACGAGGTGTCGTAGACCGGCACGATCACGGCGCCCGCGAACCACCCGGCGAGATCGGCGACGGCCCACTCGTAGCGGGTGGGCGCCATGATCGCGACGGTCTCGCCGGCGCCGACGCCGACGGCGATCAGGCCCTTCGCGAGCGACTGCACCTGGTGCAGATAGTCGGCCGTCGAGACGTGTCGCCACGGATGCTCCGCATCACCGGTCGGCACATCGAACGCCGCGTGATCGGGCGCCGTCGCCGCGCGCCGGGTCAGCAGGTCGGTGATGTTGCGGTAACCGTCGATGTCGACGAGGGGTTCGGTGGAGCGCTCCCGCATGGTGTCCTCCGGTCGGAACGTCGTGGCACTGGGTCACTCCGTGGCCGCAGGCGGGCAGGGAGAAGTGACCCCATACTGGCGTTTCGGAGCCGTCGACGAAGTGGATTGCCCTTCGGGCCGGAATGTGCTCTGGGGTCGGGCAGGGGCTGCGGCTGGGGCTGCGGCTGCGGCAGGGACTGCGGCTGCGGCAGGGGCTGGCGCGGGCTCGGGCGGTGCAATCCGCGAACGGCGCGATGCCCGCACTGCGTCGGAACTTCTCGGCGCCGCGCCGGTTCGGGATGCCGCGGCGCCCCGTGTCGGCGAGAAGTTCCGACTGTGCGCGGGGCCAGGGGGCTCGGGAGCCGGGGTCGGGCGGGGTGGGAGGCGCTCAGGCCCGCGGCGGCCAGGTCGCCGCGCCGAGCTCGCGGGAGATGCCGCGCGCGGCGTCGCGCAGCTCGCGCAGGGCCGCATCGGGCACCGGCTGCGCGTCGGCGGGCACGACGAGCGCCACGGCGGCGATCACCCGTCCGGTGTCGTCGACGACCGGCACCGCCACCGAGCACTCTCCGACGACGGCCTCCTCGATCTCCCACGCGAGCGCCGCCGCTCGGATGTCGTCGAGCGCCGACGTGAGGGATGCGGCATCCGTCACTGTGTGGTCGGTGAGGTCGGCGAGCTCGCGTGCAAGCAGTTCACCGCGCACGTCGTCGTCGTAGGCCGCCAGCACCTTGCCGATCGCCGACGCGTGCACGGGCAGCGTGATGCCGGTCTCGGGCATCTGCTCGGAGCCGTCCGGGCGCCGGTCGTGATGGATGACGAGCACGTCGCCGAGCAGCGGCACCCCGAGCCGGGTGGCGAAGCCGGTGCGCTGCGACAGAGCGTGCATCCACCGGATGGAGCGCGAGCGCACATCGAGGGTGTCGAGGTAGACGCTCGAGAGCTTGAGCAGCGCAGGCCCGAGCATGTAGCGGTTGCCGTCGGGTTCCTGCGCGACGAGCCCGTGGGCCTGCAACGACTTCACGAGCCCGTGCACGGTGGACGGGGGGAGTCCGAGCGCGGCGCCGAGGTCGCTGACGCCCAGTCGCCGCGCGCCCTGCAGGAGCCCGAGGATGCGCGCGGCACGGTCGATCGACTGGATCATGGGGCTCTCCTTCCGCATTCAGCATCCTCAGGGGACGCACGGTCGGGATGCCTCTTGACACCGGCGTCCGACGCGACAATGCTTCGATATTAGCGAAGTGGTTTCGACAATGTCGAAAATTGCACCGTCGATCCACACATCGTTCACAGGGGAGCGTGAGTCATGGACGACATCACCACGCGGCGCATGCGCGTCGCGGACACCCCCTGCTGTGACGCCGGCGGGCGATCCCGATCCGTCGCGCGCATCGACAACGCCTCGACGACCGAGGCCTGAAACGAGCAGGAGATCCGCGCATGAAGAAGCTCATCAACGACCCGGCCAACGTCCTCGCCGACGCGCTGCACGGGGTCGCCGCAGCCCACCCCGAACTCGACGTCGACTTCGAGAACCGCGTCGTGTTCGGCACCGCACCGCGCGCCGGTCGCGTCACCCTCGTCTCCGGCGGAGGCTCGGGTCACGAGCCCCTGCACAGCGGCTTCGTCGGCGACGGCATGCTCGACGCCGCGTGCGCGGGCGAGGTGTTCACCTCGCCCACCCCCGACCAGATGCTCGCCGCCGCGACGAAGGTCGACTCCGGTTCGGGCGTGCTGTTCATCGTGAAGAACTACACCGGCGACGTGCTCAACTTCGACATGGCCGCCGACCTCGCCCGTGAGGAGGGCGTGATCGTCGAGTCGGTCGTCGTGGCCGACGACGTCGCCGTCGAGGACTCCACCTGGACCGCGGGTCGCCGCGGCGTGGGCACGACCCTCGTCGTCGAGAAGGTCGCCGGCGCCGCCGCGGCCGAAGGCCTGCCCCTCGCAGAGGTCAAGCGCATCGCCGAGAAGGTCGCCGCGAACGGGCGCTCGATGGGCGTCGCGCTCACGAGCTGCACCGTGCCGGCCAACGGCAAGCCGAGCTTCGAGCTGCCCGAGGACGAGATGGAGGTCGGTGTCGGCATCCACGGCGAGCCGGGCCGCAAGCGGGTGCCGCTGGCATCCGCTCACGACATCGCCGAGACGATCGTCACCGCCATCACCGACGACCTCGACTTCACCGGATCGCCCGTGATCGCCCTGCTCACCGGCCTCGGCGGCACGCCGCTCATCGAGCTCTACCTCACCTACGGCGAGGTCGCGAAGGCCCTCGAGGCGAAGCGCGTCACCGTCGCGCGCACGCTCGTCGGCGACTATGTCACGAGCCTCGACATGGCCGGCGCCTCGCTCACGCTGGTGAAGGCCGACGACGAGATCCTGCGCCTCTGGGATGCCCCGGTCGTGACCTCCGCCCTGCGCTGGGGGCGCTGAGATGGCAGACGTCATCACCGTCGCCCAGCTCGAGGCGTGGCTGCGCGCCGCCTCTGCCGCCCTGCACGAGAAGGCCGCCTGGCTCACCGAGCTCGACTCGGCCATCGGCGACGCCGACCACGGCACGAACATGGCCCGCGGCTTCACCGCCGTGGTCACGAAGCTCGACGCCGGCGTGCCCGACACGGCTCCCGCCCTGCTGAAGTCGGTCGGGATGACCCTCATCTCGACCGTCGGTGGGGCGAGTGGCTCGCTCTACGGCACCCTCTTCCTCGAGGCGGCCAAGGCGCTGCCCGCCGACTCCGAGGTCACCGCCGCGCAGTTCGCCGAAGCGCTCGCCGCCGGCGTCGCCGGCATCGTCTCGCGCGGTCACGCCGAGATCGGCGACAAGACCATGATCGACGCGCTCACCCCCGCTGTCGCGGCCTTCGCCGCCGCGGCGGCGGGTGAAAGTGCAGCGGATGCCGCGGCATCCGCTGCCCGCGCCGGAGAGGCCGGACGCGACTCGACCGAACCGCTCGTGGCGCGCAAGGGTCGTGCCTCGTACCTCGGGGAGCGCAGTGCCGGGCATCTCGATCCGGGGGCGTCGTCGTCGGTCATCCTGCTCGAGACCCTGGCGGGAGTGCTGGCCGCGTGATCGGGTTCGTCGTCGTCTCGCACTCCGCCCCGCTCGCCGACGCGGCGGTCGACCTCGCCCTGCAGATGGTGCATGACGAGGCGCCGCCGGTGCGGGTCGCGGCCGGCGCCGCGGGCGGCTTCGGCACGGACGCCGCCGCGATCGCGCAGGCGATCGACGAGCTGGCCGACACCGACGGGGTGCTCATCGTCACCGACCTGGGCTCGGCCGTGCTGAGCTCCTCGCTCGCCCTGGATCTCCGGGAGAGCGCCGTGCCCGTGCGCATCAGCGACGGGCCCTTCGTCGAGGGGTTGACCGCCGGGATCGTCCGGGCCGTGACCGGCGGCACCCTCGACGAGGTGACGTCCGAAGCGCGCCGAGCGCTCGATGCGAAGCGGCAGGACGACGTCTCCGAGACGGGGGCGGATGCCGCACCCGCCGCGGCGCCCGTCGAGGTCGCCCCCGCGGTGGCCGTCGCCGAGGTGACCCTCGTGAACGAGGTGGGGCTGCACTCCCGGCCCGCGGCATCCGTCGTGAAGACCGTCGGCCGGTTCGACGCCGCGGTCACCGTGACCAACGCGACCTCGGGCAAAGGGCCGGTGTCTGCGTCGAGCCTCATCGGACTGCTGTCGCTCGCCGCGGGGAAGGGCGATGTGCTGCGCATCGCGGGGGACGGGGCAGATGCGGTCGCCGCGGTCACCGCCGTGCACGACCTCGCCGCCGACGGGTTCGGCGAAGCGGCCTGACGCGTCGGCTGCGTCGCCGGGATCAGGAGAAGTCGGCGGCGACGGCGTTGCGGTGGTACTCGAAGATCAGGCTCGTGCGGGTCGAGGCGACGCTCGGTCGTGCCGAGAGTTGATCGACGACGAAGCGTCGTACCGACGACGATGTGTCGACGGCGATGTGCACGAGGAAGTCGTCGACCCCGCCGAGGAAGAAGAGCTGGATGACGTCGGGGTGCCGGCTGATCTCCTGGGCGAACCCGCGGATGTTCTCCTGACGCTGCCCGGGCCGCAGGGTCACGCCGATGATCGCTTGGAGGCCGCGCCCGAGCGCGGTCTGGTCGACGGCGGCGTGGAAGCCCGTCAGTACCCCTCGTTCGACGAGGGAGCGGGTGCGGGCGTGGGCGGTCGACGGGGCAACGCCCAGCTGATCGGCGAGGGCCGCGTTGGTCGCCCGCGCGTCGCGACTGAGGGTCTCGATGATCTGCTCATCGATCGGGTCGAGCTCATCGGGCATCGAAGATCCTTCGACAGTTGGGGGACAAGAGCGGGTTTTCCAGAGAACTCTACGGCGATATGACGAATCTGACGCAGAAGATTCTGCATGTAACACAAGAGAGCGAACCGTCTGCCATATTTCCCTCAACCCGCCGGAGGAACCGAGGAGCCCGACATGCGCGTCGCCGTGCCGACCGAGATCAAGAACAACGAGAACCGGGTGGGGCTCACGCCCGCCGGCGTCGACGCTCTGCATCACCGCGGCCACGAGGTCGTCGTGCAGTCCGGAGCCGGCATCGGCAGCGGGTTCTCCGATGACGAGTACCGCGCCGCCGGCGCGGTCATCGCCGCCACCGCCGAGGAGACCTGGTCGGGTGCAGACCTGCTCGTGAAGGTCAAGGAGCCGATCGCCGCGGAGTACCCGCTGCTGCGCCCCGACCTCACCCTCTTCACCTACCTGCACCTCGCCGCCGACCGTCCCCTCACCGAGGCGCTCATCGCGGCCGGCACGACCGCCGTCGCCTACGAGACCGTGCAGACCCCCGACCGTGCGCTCCCTCTCCTCGCCCCGATGAGCGAGGTCGCTGGGCGCCTCTCGATCGTCGTCGGCGCCCACGCCCTCATGCGCGCCTCCGGAGGCCGCGGCCAGCTCATGGGCGGCGTGCCGGGCACCCCGCGGGCGAAGGTCGTCGTGATCGGCGGCGGTGTCGCCGGCGAGCACGCGGCTGCCAACGCCCTCGGCCTCGGTGCCCAGGTCACCGTCATCGACATCTCCCTGCCGGCCCTGCGCCGCATCGAGGCCCGCTTCGGTACCCAGGTGCAGACGCGCGCGTCGACCCGGTACGAGATCGCCGAGCAGCTGCGCGATGCCGATCTCGTGATCGGCTCGGTGCTCATCCCCGGGGCCGCCGCCCCGAAGCTCGTCACCGACGACATGGTCGCCGCCATGAAGCCCGGCTCCGTGCTCGTGGACATCGCCATCGACCAGGGCGGATGCTTCGAAGGCTCCCGTCCGACGACCCACGACGACCCGACGTTCCCCGTGCACGACTCCGTGTACTACTGCGTCGCCAACATGCCGGGCGCCGTGCCGCACACCTCGACCCGCGCTCTTGCGAACGCCACGCTGCCCTACGTCATCGCGATCGCCGACAAGGGATGGGACGCGGCATCCGCTGCCGACCCGGCCCTCGCGAAGGGTCTCAACGTCGTCGGCGGCGAGGTCGTCAACGCGGGGGTGAAGGCAGCCCTCGGCCTGTAATCGAGCGACATCCGCCCGACACACGGGCCACGTACGCTCGCGCTCGTGATCGGGTATCCGGACTATCTGCGGCTGCTGCCCAAGACCGAGCTGCACTGCCACTTCGCGTCGACGATGAACGCGCCGCTGTTCATCGAGCTCGCCGACCGGTACGGCGTCGCGTTGCGCTCGACCGACCCCGCGACGCTGTTCGACTTCGACGACCTGCGCGACTTCCTGGTGGCGTTCCGGGCCGCGCACGACGTGCTGCGCGCGCCCGACGACTTCGCCCGCGTCGCCTACGAGGGAGTGCGTTCGGCGGTCGCCGACGGCAATCTGCGCTACCGCGAGTACTTCGTCAACCCGCAGTACTTCGCGTCGCGCGGCCTCGCCTACCCCGACGTGATCGACCCGATCATCGACGGACTGCGTCGCGCCGAGACCGACTACGGCGTCGGCTTCCGGGTGATCGCCGCGATCAACCGCCGCGAGTCGCCCGAGAGCGCCGTCGAGATGGTGCGGCAGGTGCTCGCGCACCCGCGCCCCGAGGTCGTCGGCATCGGCCAGGACGACCTCACCCCCGAGGACACCGAGGACCCGGCGCGCTTCGCCGACGCTTACGCGCTCGCCGCCGCCCACGGCCTGCACCGCACCGCCCACGTCGCCGAGACCGATCGGGCGCTGCCGTCGGCGGTGCGCGACGCGCTCGAGGTGCTCGACTGCGACCGCCTCGACCACGGCTACCGCATCATGGACGACCCGGCGCTCGTCGAGCTCGCCCTCGCGCGCGGGGTCGCCTTCACGACCACCCCGATCTCCACCACCATCTGCACCGGCTGGCACCTCGACCCCTCGCACCGCATCCGCGGCATGATCGAGGCGGGCCTGACCGTGACCGTCTCCACCGACGACGCCATGTTCTTCCGCACCGACCTCGGACGCGAGTACACCGAGGGCCTGCTCGAGATGGGTGTCTCGGCCGAGACCGCCAAGCGCATCGCCCTGAACGGGGTGGATGCCGCGTGGTGCGACGACGCCCAGAAGGCACGTCTGCGGGCGGAGTTCCGCGCACAGTTCCTCACGCTCGACGCGGCGCTCGCGGGCTGAGCCGCGGCATCCGCTCGTCGTCGGCGCCGACGAGGACGATAGAGCATACGGCGCACGAGGACGTGAGGCAATGGCCTGGCGTGACCCCGGAGGCGGCGGCGTAGAGTGCCGCCACGCACCTGGGGAGAGCGAGGGGGAATCGCTCGGGGTGCGGCACAGGGGGACGGTGGAGTCTCCCTGGCGATCTCATTGGGGAGACAACATGAACAAGGCAACAAAAGGCACGTTGGCGATCGCGTCGGGTGTCGTCCTGCTCTTCGGAGGCGGAGGATCGCTCGCGTACTGGAGCTCGCAGGCGACGGTCACGCCGGCGCAGGTCACGACCGGTCAGCTGACGATCGGCACGGCATCGTCGTCGGGTTGGTCGGTGGAGAAGTACCTCGGGTCCAGTTTCACGAGCGTCGACACGGCGAGCTACCTCGCCGTTCCGGGTGACACGCTGCAGTACGCGGCCACCTTCCCGGTGACGGCGGTCGGCACGAACCTGAAGGTCTCGGCAGCACTGACGGGCGGTGCCCTCACGTCGTCGAGCTCGGGCCTGCAGACCCTTCTCGGCGCGACGCCGACGTACACGGTCAAGGACCAATCGGGCACGACGATCACCCCGTCGGCCGGGTCGTACGCGATTCCGAACGGCACGACCTCGCTCAGCGTGACGACCACGATCTCCTGGCCGTTCGGATCGACCGGCGATCAGGTCGGCGTGAACTCGACGATCTCGCTGTCGCAGATCGGCCTGACCCTCACCCAGGTCGCTCCGTAACCAGCCGACGGTCATGCGCGGGAGCACCACGACCGCGGTGAGTGCGGCATCCCTGGTCCTCGGGGCTGTCGTGCTCGCCGTGGTCGTCGCGCCCGGCACCTACGGATCGTTCTCGTCCGCGACGAGCGTCAGCCCCGCCACGGTCACGACCGGAACGCCCTCGCTCGCGATCACCGCCGGAACGCCCGTGACCCCTGCCGGGGTGTATCCGGGCGGCCCGGCCGACCTCATCGCGGTGAGGACCGTCACCAACGGCGGCGCCGTCGGGCTGCGCCTCGGAGCCGCCGTCGCCCTCGCCGGGGCGTCGTCGTCGAATCTCGGCGGCAACGTCGTGGTGAGTTTCGCCACGCAGACCAGCGCGACCTGCGCGGCGACCCCACCGGCGTCGGGGCTGTGGACGTGGAGTCTCGCCGGCGGTCTCACCTCACCGACGACGGCGCCGACGCTGGCGTCAGGGGCGAGTGCCACCCTCTGCGTCTGGCAGTCGCTTCCGGTGACGGCCGCCAATGGAACCTTCGCCGCCAGCGCGTCGCCCACCCTCACCCTCACCGGCTCCCAGACATCGCCGTGACCGGACATCGAGCACCGCCATGACCCGCAGAACCGCCGCCATCGCCGCCCTCGCGGCGGCCTGTGCGTTCGCGGTGCTCGCACCGGCGGCCGCGTTCGCCTACTGGTCCGTCAGCGCGCAGACGACGGTCGCGGCATCGAGTCGCACCTTCGCGGTCACCGCTCCCGGCGCGACCGCGGTGTCGTTCTTCGGGCGCACCGGCTCCCAGTACGCCGCGGTGACCATGGCCAACTCGGGCACCACGCCGTGGGCGAGCGTCGCCGTCGCCACGGCGCCCGGAACGAACTCCCTCGGCAGCGGGGCCACCGCCACCGTGCAGATCACCTCGGCCGCGAGCGCCTCGACCTGCGCGACGGATGCCACCTACAGCGGCGTCGCCGCGCAGAACCTGCTCGCCGCGGCATCCGCGACCCTCTCGACGAACCTTCCGGCGCCGGGCGCCACCACCTACGCCTGCCTGAAGATCGTGGTCGCCGGTGTCGTCGCGAGCACCGCCAGCGGGGCCGCCCCGCCGAGCCCCGCAGCCGCCGCCACCCTGACCCTCACCCCCGCGCAGCAGAACTGGAGCACGTCGCAGTCGGCCCCGCTGACCGCGACGAGCACGGGGTGGATGTCGTGCCTGACCAACCCGGGCATCCTCAACGTCGCCGCACAGTCCGCCACCGTCACATACACCGCGCCGGTCTCGGGTACGTACACCTTCACGCTCGACACCGGTGCCACCTCGACAGCGACGGGTGTGCCCGCCGGAACCGCCACCCGCACGATCACCAACGCCCTCCTCGGCGGAAGCGCGGGCGACCACTACGTCACCGTGAGCTACACCGCTGGGAGTACCACGGTGTACGTCGGCATCGCTCATCTGACCTATGTGTCGGTGCTCGGGCTCGGCCTGGGGGTGCAGTGCACATGACCGGCTCCGTCGCGCTGCTCGCCGTGCTCACCGCGGCAGCGCTCCCGCTCGCGCCGGCGGCCGCGCCTGCCGTCGCGCGGGCCGCCACGGCGGCAGGCGAACCGGGGCTCTCCTTCAGCGCCGACGGCTCCACGTGGACATCCGGCCCGCTCGACATCGTGCCCGCGTCCTGGCGTCCTGTGCCGGGATCCGCCTTCGACGCCACGTTCTCGGTGCGCAACGACCGGAGCACCGCGGCATCCGTCGCCCTCTTCGCCACCGATGTGTCCTCGAGCTCGCGCGACCTGCTGCTCGCGACGAGCATCGCGGGAGGAGGGGACGCCCCGCAGCAGCTCGGTGAGGTCACCGGATGTCTCGCACTGGCGTCGGCGCGACTCGCACCGGGCGAGGTGATCCCGGTGACGCTCTCGCTCGCCGTCTCACCGGGATTGAGCACCGCGCAGAACACGGCGGTGTCGTTCGAGGTCGTCTCGACCGCGAGCGACGCGATGACGGCACCGCCGGCCTCGACCTGCCCCGTCGCGTCCGCACCCGCGCCGTCGGTGTCGGCACTGCCGCGCACGGGCTGGTTCGACGGCGACACGCTGCGCACCGTGCTGCTCGCCGGTCTCGGCGCACTGGGCGCGGGCGCCGTGCTCTCGGTGAGACGCAGGGAGCACCACAGATGACCGACACCCTCCCCGCCACCCGCCGCGCGGTGCGCCACCGATCCGGAGAGCGGGTCTCCGTGGTGCGGATGATCGCGGCGGGACTGTCCTGGGCTCCGCTGGTGATCGTCGCGTTGATCGCGATCGTCGTCATCGCCGTGCCGGCCGTGACGGGATCACGCGCCTACACGGTGCTCACCGGGTCGATGGTGCCGCTGTATCCCCCCGGCACCCTCGTCGTCGTTCGGCCCGTCGATCCGTCGACGCTGCGTACCGGTGACGTCGTCACGTATCAGCTCGAATCGGGCAAGCCCGCGGTCGTCACCCACCGCATCGTGGGAATCGGTGCGTCGGGCGACGGCGCCCCCCTGTTCCTCACCCGCGGCGACGCGAACAATGTCGACGACGCGAAGCCGGTGCTCGCCGCGCAGGTCGTGGGCAAGCTCTGGTACGCCGTGCCCTACATCGGATGGATCAACAACATCCTGGTCGGTGACTGGCGCATGTGGGTGATCCCGATCGTGGTCGGCGCGCTCCTCCTCTACGGCGTCGTGACGCTGATCTCCGCCCATCGTGATCGGCGTCGTGCCCGCGCCGCCGCCGATCGCGGCACCCGTCGAGTGCACTGAGACGGGATGCCGCGGCCCCGGGTCGGTCGGTCGGAGCGACAGACCCGGGGCCGCGAGACCTCGGTGCGGCGTCGCGTCAGGGGCGGCTGGCGCGACGGTGCCGGCGGGCGCCCGCAGGGCGTGCGGCCGTGCCCTCGGATGCCGCGGGCCGGCCGCCGTGCGGATGTGCGGCGCCGTTCGCGCCGCCGTGGCGGGCCTGTCCGGTCCCACCGTGGCCCTGCGCACGCTGTCCCTGCGTGGAACGCTGCCCCTGTGCCTGCCCCTGGCCGCCGCGCGCCGGGCGTCCCTCGCCGGAACGCGGCGTCGCGGCATACGCGCGACCGGCGCCGGACGTGCCGCCCGACGACCGGCGACCGCGCGATCCGCCCTGACCGGCGGCCGGCTGCGACCCACCCTGGGGCTTCGCCTTCTGCGGCTGGGTCTTCGGCTTCTGCGCGGCGGCGGCCGGAGCGGCGCTCGGTGCCACGCGCGCAGCCATCTCGCCGACGAGGTCGCGCACAGCGGGGGTGTCGGCATCCACGTTCTCGAACGGTGCGGTGATGGCGGCCTTGCGCAGCATGTCGGCCACGTCGCGCTTCTGCGACGCGAGCACGACGGTGACAACGGTGCCCTCGGCGCCGGCGCGCGCGGTGCGGCCCGAGCGGTGCAGGTAGGCCTTGTGCTCGAGCGGCGGGTCGACGTGCACGACCAGCTCGACCTCATCGACGTGCACGCCGCGGGCGGCGACGTCGGTCGCGACGAGCACGCGAACACCTCCGGCTGCGGGGTCGGCGCCGAAGGCTGCGAGGTTGCGCTCGCGGGCGCCCTGGCCGAGGTTGCCGTGCAGGTCGACCGCCGGGATGCCCCTGGCTGTCAGCTGGCGCGCAAGCTTCTTGGCCTGGTGCTTGGTGCGGGTGAAGAGGATGCGGCGCCCCACGCCGGACGCGAGGGTCTCGACGAGGCTCGCCTTGTGGTCGTCGGCGACGAGCAGCACGCGGTGGGTCATGGCGGCGGCGGGCACGCTGGACTCGTCGACCGAGTGACGCACCTCGTCGCGCAGGAACGAGCGCACGAGGCCGTCGACACCGCGGTCGAGGGTGGCGCTGAACAGCAGGCGCTGTCCACCGGCGGGCGTCGCCTTGAGGATGCGGGTGACGCCCGGCAGGAAGCCGAGGTCGGCCATGTGGTCGGCCTCGTCGAGCACAGTGATCTCGACGGTGTCGAGGGTCACGACACCCTGCTTCATGAGGTCTTCGAGTCGGCCCGGGCAGGCGACGACGATGTCGACGCCGGCACGCATGGCCTGCTCCTGCGGGCGCTGGCTGACGCCACCGAAGATCGTGGTGACGCGCAGACCCGCCGCCTCCGCGAGCGGGGTGATGGTCGCCGCGATCTGGGTGGCGAGCTCGCGGGTGGGGCAGAGCACGAGACCGCGCGGACGGCCGGGGCGGCGGGCTGCGGCCTTCGCCCCGCTGAGGCGGGCGACGAGGGGCAGCGAGAACGCGAGCGTCTTGCCACTGCCGGTGCGGCCGCGGCCGAGCACGTCGCGACCCGCGAGGGAGTCGGGCAGCGTGTCGCGCTGGATGGGGAAGGGCTCGGTGCGGCCGGTGGCCTCGAGCACGGAGACGAGCGGCGCGGGCACGCCGAGAGACAGGAACGAAGACATGGGGGACTTTCGGGATGAGGGCGCGCTCACGAAGACATGTGCACGCGGGGAGGGCGCGGGTGCGTGATCGCACCTCGGGTCGCCGCTCGAGAAGAACCGCGACGGGGAAGTCGGGGAGCGTGTCAGCGACGCAGGCGCCGAAGCGCCGTCATCGACGTTATCACGGGTGCGGTGGGTGTCTGCCGGGCGGGAGCGCGAACGACGACGGGCGCCGACCCGGGGGATCCCGGTCGGCGCCCGTCGTCGTGGTCGTCAGGAGCGGTGCGCGCGGTAGTACGCGAGCAGGCTCCGGGTCGAGGCATCCTGCGCGGCGAAGGCCGCCTCGTCGCCCTCGATCGCGGGCGCGATCTGCAGGGCGAGCTGCTTGCCGAGCTCGACGCCCCACTGGTCGAAGGAGTTGATGCCCCAGATCGTGCCCTGCGTGAACGTGATGTGCTCGTAGAGCGCGATCAGCTGGCCGAGCACCGACGGGGTGAGCGCCGGGGCGAAGATCGAGGTCGTCGGGCGGTTGCCCGAGAACGTGCGGGCGGCCACCAGCGGGCCCGTCGTGCCCTCCGCCTCGACCTCGGCGGCCGTCTTCCCGAACGCGAGCGCCTTGGTCTGGGCGAGGAAGTTCGCGAGGAACAGCCCGTGCACGTCGCGGTCGCCGTCGACGAGCGGGAAGGCCGGGTTCGCGAACGCGATGAAGTCCGCAGGGATCACCCGGGTGCCCTGGTGGATGAGCTGGTAGAACGCGTGCTGCCCGTTCGTGCCGGGCTCGCCCCAGAACACCTCGCCGGTGTCGGTCGTGACGGGCGTGCCGTCCCAGCGCACCGACTTGCCGTTGGACTCCATCGTGAGCTGCTGCAGGTACGCCGGGAAGCGGTGCAGCAGCTGCGAATAGGGCAGCACCGCGTGGGACTGGGCGCCCAGGAAGTTGACGTACCAGACGTTCAACAGGCCGAGCAGCACCGGCACGTTCTGGGCGAGCGGGGTCGTCGCGACGTGCGTGTCGACCGCGTGGAAGCCGGCGAGGAACTCGTCGAACACGTCGGGGCCGAGCGAGATGGCGAGCGACGTGCCGATGGCCGAGTCGACCGAGTAGCGGCCGCCCACCCAGTCCCAGAATCCGAACGCGTTGTCGGTGTCGATGCCGAAGGCCGCCACCTTGTCGAGCGCCGTCGAGACCGCGATGAAGTGGTGTGCGACCGCGTTCGTGCGGGATGCCTCGTCGTTGCCGATCGCCCCCTGCTCGGCGAGCTTCGCCCACAGCCAGTCGCGCGCGAGACGCGCGTTGGTCAGGGTCTCCAGCGTCGTGAAGGTCTTCGACGCGACGATGAACAGCGTGGTCTCGGGGTCGAGATCGGCGGTCTTCTGGGCGATGTCGGTCGGGTCGATGTTCGACACGAACCGGGCCTCGATGCCGGCGTCGGCGTAGGGCTTGAGGGCCTCGAACACCATGACGGGACCCAGGTCGGATCCGCCGATGCCGATGTTCACGACCGTCGCGACCCGCTTGCCGGTGACGCCCGCGAACTCTCCCGAGCGCACCCGCTCGGCGAACGCGCGGATACGGCCGAGCACCTCGTGCACGTCGGTGTCGATGTGCTGTCCGTCGACGACCAGCGCGGGGCTCGCGCCCGCCGGGCGACGCAGCGCCGTGTGCAGCACCGCCCGGTCCTCGGTGGTGTTGATGTGCGCGCCCGACAGCATCTCGGCGTAGCGCGCGGCGACCCCGGTCTGCTCGGCCAGGCGCACGAGCGAGGCGAGGATCTCGTCGGTGATGAGGTTCTTCGACAGGTCGACATGCAGGTCGGCCAGCGGGAAGCTGAGGCGCTCCGCGCGGTCGGCGTCCGCGGCGAACCAGCCGCGCAGATCGGGGTGGAACGAGGAGTGTGCGGCGGCCAGCTCAGCCCAGGCGGGCGTGGTGGTCGCGTCGATGGGGGCGGTCACGATGAGACTCTACCGATGACGGATGCCGCGGGCCGCGGCATCCGTCGGTCGGTTCTCAGCGCTCGGCCGCCGCGAGGTTCGCGACGAGCTCGTCGGCGTTCTGCCGAACGACGTACGCCGGACGGTCGCGCTCGACGCGCCAGCTCTCGGCGAGAGGGCCGGCGCTGACGGTGTCGAAGCCGAACTCGTCGTAGAGGGCCGTGATGAAGGCGACGGCCTCGTCGGAGTCGCTCGCGGTCGCGAGGGCGCGCCGGTCGGGGGTTCCGGCCGGGGTGCCGTCGGTGAGGATCTGCGTCGACATGATGTGGTTGAAGCCCTTCACCACGGTCGAGGTGGGAAGGTGCTCCTGCAGCATCTGCGACGTGGTGGTGAGGTTCTCGTCGAGGGCGGCGATGTGGCCGTCGCGTTCGAAGTAGTAGTTGTTCGTGTCGACCACGATCTTGCCCGCGAGCGGGGCGACCGGCACCTGGTCGAGGGCCTTGAGCGGCACCGTCACGATGGCCCAGTCGCCGGCGGCCGCGGCCTCTTCGGCTGTCGCGGCGCGGGCGGTCGGGCCGAGGTCGGCCACGAGGTCGGCGAGGGTCTCGGGCCCGCGCGAGTTGGCGATCACCACGTCGTAGCCGCGGTCCACGAGGCCGCGGGCGAGGGTCGATCCGATGTGTCCTGCTCCGATGATTCCGACTGTCGTCATGCTCGCCACAGCGCTCCGCGCCGCGCCGGTATTCCCGCGCGACATACTGGGCGCATGGATCCGGTCGCCACCATCGCCTGGGTGGTGGCGTTCGTGCTCGTCACGGTCATCGTCACCGGCCTGGTCGGTCGCATCGGCTTCTCCGCACCGGTGGCGCTCGTGGTCGTCGGCGGCATCGCGTCGTTCGTGCCGTGGGTGCCGCGGGTGAGCGTCGAACCCGATCTGATCCTCTTCGGCATCCTCCCGCCGCTGCTGTTCGCGGCCGCGCTGAAGACCTCGCTCATCGACATCCGCGCCCGCAACGACAGCATCCTGCTGCTCTCGGTCGGCCTCGTCGCCTTCACGGTCGTGGTCGTCGGAGTCTCGACGTGGGCGGTGCTGCCCGCCGTGGGCCTCGCCGCCGCCTTCGCGTTCGCCGCTGTCGTCGCCCCGACCGACGCGGTCGCGGTCACGGCGATCGCGGGCAAAGTGGGCCTGCCGCGACGGGTGGTGACGATCCTGGAGGGCGAGAGCCTGCTCAACGACGCGACCGCGCTCGTCGCGCTGAACGCGGCGATCGCGGCGATCGTGAGCGTCGTCAACCCGGGCACGGTGGCGCTCGACTTCGTGCTCGCCGTCGGCGTAGGGGTGGCGGTCGGGGTCGGCGCGGGCGCGCTGCTCACCGTGGTGCGCCGGCCGCTGCGCTCGCCCGTGCTCGACACCACCCTCATGCTCGCGGTGCCGTTCGCGGTGTTCCTCATCGCGGACGAGCTGCATGGCTCCGGGGTGATCGCGGTGGTGATCACCGGGCTGTACGTGGGCTTCCGCTCGCCCGGGGTCATCCGCGCCGAGTCCCGCGTCGCCGCGCAGCTCGTGTGGCGCACCATCCAGTTCCTGCTGGAGAACGCGGTGTTCCTGTTCATCGGCCTGAACCTGGCCGGGATCCTCGAGGGCGCCGTGCGCACCGGACCGGGCCTGTGGCCGACGGTCGGCATCGTGGCCGCGATCCTCGCGGCCCTCATCCTCTCCCGCTTCGTGTGGGTGATGATCACGACGTTCGTCTACCGGTTCGGTCCGCGGGTGCTGCGCGACCGCAGTTGGGACGTGCGCAACGGGATCGCCGTGGCATCCGCCAGCGTGCGCGGCGTCGTGACGCTCGCCGCCGTGTTCCTGCTGCCCGAGCAGACGCCGATGCGGGAGTACCTGCAGTTCCTCGCGTTCGTCGTGGTCGTCGCGAGCCTGATCGGGGGTCTCGCGCTGCCCCGCATCGTGCGGGCGCTGCACCTGCCGGCGCGCAACGACCTGCAGGAGCACACCGAGGTGAAGCTGCTGATGGCAGAGGCGCGGCAGGCGGGGCTGCGTCGCCTGGACGAGACCGTCACCCCCGACGACGAGCCGCGCGTGGTCGAGCTGCTGCGCGCCGACGCGGCGTTCCTCGGCGAGACGCTCGATGCCGGGGCGGATGCCGCGTGGCCCCAGCTGCAGTCCATGCATCGTCTGCGCCGCGCGATGATCCAGGCGCAGCGCGAAGCGGTTCTCGTCGCGCGCCGCGAGCGCCGGTTCCAGGAGGTCGCGGTGCTCGCGGCGCTGCGCGCCATCGACGCGGAGGAGACGTCGCTGCGGGCACAGGAGGCCGAGCCCTAGTCCTCGGCGCGCGCGGGGCGGCGTCGGTGGCGGGTCATCGAGACCCCTGTCGTCTGCGGATGCCGTCGACTACCGTCGGTCGCGTGCCGCTCTCCGCCGATCTGGTCGCCCGCCTCGCGCGCGACCACGACCTCGGCGTGGTGACCGGGGTCGTTCCGCTCGGCGGGTCGCAGAACGCGGTCGTGCTCGTGCGCACCGACCGCGGCGAGCACGTGGTGCGGGTCGGTGCCGTGCACGACCTGCGCCGTGAGCGCTACTTCGCCCGGGTCGTGCACGAGCGTGCCCGCACGCTCGCCTCGCCGTGGCCCTTCGTCGTCGACGAGACCCTCGGCGCGGCCGTGATGCCGAGGCTCCCCGGAGCGGCGCTCCGGCCCGGTCGTGCCGGGAGAGGCGATCGGGTCGGCGCGGCGTTCGGTCGTGCCGTCGCGGAGCTCCACGACATCAGATTCAGCGCGGCAGGCGAATGGGATGCGGCCGTCGACGACCTTCGACCGGACGACCGGACGGCCGCCGAGGCGTTCCTCGCGCGCGTGCGGCAGCACGCCCTCGCCGCCTCCCTGGCACCCGACGACCGCGCCTTCGTCGACGCGGCGGTCGAGCCCGCCGCCGCCGCGATCGGCGACATCGTGCCGACGTACGTGCACGGCGACCTCGGCCTCGGCAATCTGCTCGCCGACCGCGCACCCGACGGACTCCGATTCACGGGCGTGCTCGACCTCGGCGGCGGGCGCGCGGGCGACCCCGACGAGGACATCGCCGTGGCGATCTGGTGGCCGCTGTACGCGAACGACGACGCGCTCGCGACGTCGTTCCTGCGCGCATATCGATCCCGTCAGGCGGCCCGAGCCCACGAGGCACTCCGTATGCGCGGTTACCTCGCCCTCAGCCTGCTGCGCACCTGGGAGACGGGGCGACGCGACGGGCGGGACTGGTTCGGCGGCGCAACCCTCTTCGAGACCTGGGCGTCGCCCCTCCTCGAGCGGGGAGCACGCGTGGTCGACGAGGTCGCGCGCGGTTGATGTCGGTCCGCGTCGCCCGACGGCGGTGCAGGCGGCGTCGAGGCGGGCACCCGCGGGGCGGAGGGCCCGTCCGGGTATCGGATGTCGCAGGCGCGCGGCATGATGGGCCGCAGCACGTCTCCCCGAGGCATCCCCCCGACGATCGGAGAAACGCATGGGCACCGCTCTCGCGCCTGTCGGCCCCGACGCTCGTCGCGCGCTGCGCAGCTTTCACCAGGTCGTGCTCAACACCCTCGTCGCGAACGTCACGAGCAGCTACCTCTGGTATGCGCTCACGTTCTGGGCCTACCTCGAGACCCGCAACGTGCTGGCGACGTCGATCATCGGCGGCAGCTACATGCTGCTCGTCGCCCTGCTCGGTGTCGTGTTCGGCGCGCTCGTCGATCACATGAGGAAGAAGGCGGTCATGGTGCTCTCGAGCCTCGTGACCCTGATCGCCTACCTCTGCGCCGGCGCGGTCTACCTCGCGGTGCCCGAACGCGCGCTCATCGACTGGGGCGGGCCGTGGTTCTGGGTGTTCGCCGGCGTCATCCTCATCGGCGGGGTCGTCGAGAACCTGCGCAACATCGCGCTCTCGACGACGGTCACCTTACTCGTGCCGCCCGATCGCCGAGACCGCGCCAATGGACTCGTCGGCACCGTGCAGGGGGTCACCTTCCTGGTGACGAGCGTCTTCTCGGGGCTGTCCGTCGGCTTCCTCGGAATGGGCGGCACGACGTTCGTCGGCATCGGGCTCACCGCCGTCTCGTTCGCGCATCTGATGGCCGTGCGCATCCCCGAACGCGAGATCGCGAAGGTCGAGGGCGGCGGGTCGGGCTTCACGATGCGTGGGGTCATCCCGGCGATCCGCGCGGTGCCGGGGCTGTTCGCCCTGCTGCTCTTCTCGACCTTCAACAATCTCGTCGGCGGCGTCTTCATGTCCCTCATGGACCCGTACGGGCTGGAGCTGTTCAGCGTGCAGATCTGGGGCATCGTCCTCGGCGTCACGAGTGTCGGCTTCATCGCCGGCGGCGCTGTGGTGGCACGGTTCGGGCTGGGGCGCAATCCGATCCGCACGATGCTGCTCGCCAATCTCGCGGTCGCGGGCGTCGGACTCACCTTCACGCTGCGCGAGTGGTGGTGGCTCTACGTCGTCGGCATGTTCGCCTTCATGATGCTCATGCCGATGGTCGAGGCAGCCGAGCAGACGGTCATCCAGCGGGTCGTGCCCTATCGCGCCCAGGGGCGTGTCTTCGGGTTCGCGACGAGCATCGAGACCGCTGCCGCACCGGTGACAGCCTTTCTCATCGGACCCGTCGCGCAGTACGCGCTGATCCCGTACATGGGATCTGACGCGGGCCGCGACACGTTCGGGTGGCTCCTCGGTGACGGCAGCGCGCGCGGCATCGCGCTGGCGTTCGTCGGGGCGAGCATCGCGATGCTCGTCATCGTGCTCATCGCCTTCGTCTCGCGCCCCTATCGACGGCTGTCCCGCGCCTACGCCGAGACGCCGCCTCCGCCGGCCGCCGCGGACGCCACGGAGGAGGGGGATCGTCCGGGGCACTCCGTCCGGAGCCGAACGGCAGCGTGAGCGCGGGAGAATAGCCGTGTGACCCCCGACGCCGCCGCCCCGCCGACCGCACTCACTCCCGCCGACGCGCTCCCGTCGATCGACCTTCGCCTGATCGCGGTCGACATGGACGGCACGCTGCTCGACGCGAACGGAGCCGTGCCCGACGACCTGTGGCCGCTGCTCGACGACCTCCACGATCGGGGCATCGCGTTCGCTCCGGCGAGTGGCCGCCAGTATGCGACGCTTCGCCGCGACTTCGACAGCCACGCCGACGGCATGGTCTTCATCGCCGAGAACGGCGCCCTGGTCATGCGTGACGGCGTCGAGCTCAGCGCCGACCTGCTCGAGCGCGACATCGTCGCCGAGGTCGTGAGACTCGTGCGGACGATCGACGCCGACGCGGGGCTTGTGCTGTGCGGCAAGCGCGGCGCCTACATCGAACGATCGGATGCCGCGTTCCGCACCGAGGCACACCGGTACTACGCGGCGCTCGAGGTCGTCGACGACCTGCTTGCCGTCGACGATGAGATCGTGAAGCTCGCGGTGTTCGACTTCGCGGGGGCCGACGCATCCGCGTTTCCGGCGCTCGCGCACCTGCGGGCCACCCATCAGGTGGTCGTCTCGGGGGAGTGCTGGGTCGACGTGCTCAACGTCGATGTCAACAAGGGGCACGCGCTCACCCGCCTGCAGCAGGCGCTCGGGGTCACGGCTGAGCAGACGGTCGCGTTCGGCGACTACCTCAACGACCTCGAGCTGATGGATGCCGCGGCCCACTCCTTCGCGATGGCCAACGCCCACCCCGACATCGTGGCGCGAGCCCGCTACGTCGCGCCGTCGAACCGTGATCACGGCGTCATCACGGTGCTGCGGAGCATCCTCGATCGTCTGGGCGCCTGAGGCCGCGGATCAGCGTGAGCTCGCTCGAATCGTGACTCACGCGCGCGGGCTGAGTCCCGGCTCGGTCGGCTCGACGTCGGGCTGCGAGAGCGTCGCGACGATCACGCCGACGAGGGCCAGTACGCCGCCGAACACCTTGATCGGGTCGGGAGTCTCGCCCAGCGCGATCGCGAACGCGTAGCCCAGCGCAGGGATCGCGGCGGTCGCGGCACCGGAGATGACGGCCGGGAGGCGCTCGGCGCCGTAGTTGAACAGCACGAGTGTCGGAGCGGTCACCACGAGCGCGAGGATGAAGATGCTGACGACCCCGCGCAGGTCCGTCGGGATCGCGAACGTGCCGGTGACGCCCTCCCAGCCGAGCCAGGGCAGCATGAGCACGGTGCCCCAGATACCGGTCGCCGTGGCGAGCACGACCGGGTCGGGTGCTTCCTCGCGCGCGGCGTAGCGACGCAGCAGCACGGTGTAGATCGCGTACGCGCTGATGCCGATGACGTAGAGCACGGCGCCGAGGTCGACCCGGAATCCCGACGCCGCGACGAGCGCCACGCCGCCGGTGGCGAGCGTGAGGCCGATGACCGTCGCGACCGTCAGGCGCTCGCGCAGCATGATGACCGCGGCGATCGCGGTGAGCACGGGCAGCAAAGCCGAGACGAGCGCCTCGGTGCCGGGGGTCGTGAACAGCAGGCCGATGTTGGCGAGCGAGTAGTAGATGGTCACGCCGGTGAGTCCGAGCAGGATGCTGCGGGGGTCCGCCAGGGTGCGCCAGAAGTGGCGGCGGCGCATCGCGAGCGGCACGAGCACGACCAGGGCGATCGCGAACCGGCCGACCGACAGCACCGCGGGGGAGCCGGTCTCGAGGGCCCACGCCGAGATGACATAGGCGACCGACCAGAGCACCACCGCCAGGCCGATCGCGCCGAGCGGGAGCCAGGTGCGCCTCACGCGCCGACCGGGACGAGCGCGGGAGCCATGCGCTCAGCCTATCGACGCGGCGAGGCCCGCCGCGGTCATCGGGCGCGGTGGTCTTCGGGATGCAGGCGGGCGCCCCGCCGGGGTTCGCGCACGCCGGCCGCCGCGAGCAGACGGATGACCCGTTGCCGGTGCCCTCGCCACGGCTCGAGCAGGTGCAGCATCCCCTCGTCATCGGTGCGATGTCCGGTGAGGGCGAAGCCCACCTCGTGCGCGAGGTGGTAGTCGCCGACGCTGACCGCATCGGCGTCGCCGAACGCACGGATGCGCGTCTCGGCGGAGGTCCACGGCCCGACGCCCGCCAGCGACACCAGCACGCGGTCGGCCTCGTCGAGGGAGGTGCTCGTCGCCCGCACGATCGCCTCGCCTTGGGAGGCCGCGCGCACGATCGCGCGCGACTGCGGCGGCTCGAGTCCCGCTCGGTGCCACGACCACGACGGCACACGGCGCCACCCCCCGATCGACGGCGGTGCGAACAGCGGCCGCGGAGTCGGTCCCGGCGCGCGCTCGCCGTACCAGGTGACGATGCGCCGCCAGGCGGCGAATGCCTGCACGCCGGTGACCTTCTGTTCGACGATCGCACTCGCGAGCGCGTCGAACACGAGGTCGGTGCGCGAGAGTCTGAGGCCGGGGTGACGATGGTGGGCATCGACGAGAAGCGGATGCCGCGGCTCGAAGCCCGCGGCGTCGTCGCGCGCCCCGCACAGGTCGGGCAGCTGGGCGAGCGCCCACGCGGCGCCCGGTCCCCAGGCTGCCCCGCGGATGACGCCCGGCGAGGTCTCGCGCAGTGCGAGGGTGGCCACCCCGTCGGGGGTGCGGCTCGCGCGCCAGATGACGGCCCCGTCGGCGTGCATCGTGGGATCGCCCGCACCCCGTCGCTGGAACAGCACGGTGCGCCGCAGATCGAGCGGCTGCCGCGGACGGTACTCCGTCTCGAGCGGGCGGGTGTTCGCGGGTCTCGGGTCGCGACCCACCGCCGAGGCGGCGGCGGGAGCGAGCGTCATGCGCTCACCCTAGGCGACGCCGCCGACGTCGGCGAGGTGCCGACGGGGGATGTCCCGTGCGCGCCCGCGGCGGCTCAGAAGCGGTCGGGCGACGGGGTTCCGTGGCCGTAGCGGATCGACACGTCGGCGTGACGGTCGAAGCGGTATCCGACGCCGCGCACGGTGCGCACGATGTCTTCGAAGCGTCCGAGCTTGGCGCGCAGGCGTCGCACGTGAACGTCGATCGTGCGCTCGCCCGGGGCATCCGCGTCGTCGCTGCTCCACAGCGAGTCGACGAGCTCGGTGCGCTCGATGGTACGGCCCTCGCGCAGCACCAGGTACTGCAGCAGCTCGAACTCCTTGTAGGTGAACGAGGCGGACTCGCCGTCGATGAGCACGCGCTTGCGGGAGATGTCGACGACGACGCCGGATTCGGCGCGTTCGTCGGTGGCGGGGCGCTCGGCTTTGGTGCGGGCGACGGCTCCGGGCTCGCGCAGGGCGAGGCGTACGACGTCGACGTCGCGGCCGCCGGCCCCGACGGGGGCGAGGGCGACGGTGGCGTAGGTCTCGGCGCCCGGGGCGATGTCGGCGAGGGTGCGGCGCAGGGCGGTGACGAGGGTGTTGAGCGAGACGCCGGCGGCTGCCGCGGTGGCCTCGTCGAAGCCGACGTAGAGCGCGAAGCCGCGGGGCTCGCTGCCCTCGGGGATACGGCGCTCCGGTGCGGGGGCGGCCGGGGCGGCCGGGGCGGCCGGGGCGGCGGGCTCGACGATGCGCAGGGCGGGGCGGGCGACGGGAGAGTCAAGAAGGGCGGAGTTCGACATGGGATGAGTCCTCGGGGAGGGAACCGGGCGTGTGCCTCGCGGTTCGGTGCGTGGTGTCGTGTGGGCCGCGGGTCGCGGCCGAGGTGCGGCATCCTGATCGACGATGTCCGGCCGATCGGATGCGGGGCGCGGATCTCCGTTCAGAAGGAGTCCGGGTGCCGACGGGGTGGCCGTGTCAGCGGCACATTCGACAACACATGACAGCGCGAGCCGGCATCATCATGCCAGCGGTCCCGTTCGCCTCCCAGGCGGACAGAAGCTTCGCGTTGTCAGTCATGGGGCCGATTATGACCCTCGGTTTCACGGGGTGTCAAACCGCGCAAAGCCGCACGGTCCCGCATGAACAAATGTGACGAAACGCGCCGTCACGACCGGATCGGCCGCGCAGATCGGCGGGATGCGGCATCCGAAATAAATTGTGCACAATTCAATTCTGTGCGAGGATCGAGCCGTGCAGCCCTCCGTCGACATGCTCTGCTTCGCGCTCTACAGCGCCGCGCGCGCGACCACCCATGCCTACCGGTCGCTGCTCGAGCCCCTCGGGCTCACCTATCCCCAGTACCTCGTGCTCGTGCTGCTCTCCGACGACCGCGCCCGCACCGTGAGCGAGATCGGCGACGAGCTCAGCCTCGACTCCGGCACGCTCTCGCCGCTGCTTCGCCGCATGGAGCAGGCGGGGTTCGTGACGCGCAGCCGCCGCGCGCGCGACGAGCGCGTCGTCGAGATCGGGCTCGCCGACCGTGGCCGCGAGGTGCGCGCCCAGCTCGCACCTGTGGCCGAATGCGTCTTCGACGCGATGGGGCTCGGCGCCGAGAACGGCATCGCACTGCGCTCTCAGCTGCACGCCCTCACCGCCGCCCTGCAGGCGGCCCCCGATCTTCACCCGGCCCTCGCCGGGTGACGCCGCCGGGACACGCCCGGCCCCCGCGAGCATCCGCTCGCCCTCGGAAGGAGAACCCATGGAGACCCTCTACACCGCCGAAGCCCTCTCGACCGGAGACGGACGTTCGGGCCACGTGCGCACGACCGACGGCGTGCTCGACCTCGACCTCGCCGTGCCCGCCTCGATGGGCGGAGCCGGGGGTGCCGCCGCCAACCCCGAGCTGCTCTTCGCCGCCGGCTACGCCGCCTGCTTCCACGGCGCACTGCAGGCCGTCGCCCGTGCGCAGAAGGTCTCTATCCACGACACCGCGGTCGGCTCCAAGGTCTCCATCGGCCCGAACGGGCAGGGCGGCTACCAGCTCGCCGTCGAACTCGAGGTGGTCATCCCCGAGCTCGACCGCGACGCCGCGCAGGCCCTCGCCGACGCCGCCCACCAGGTCTGCCCCTACTCGAACGCGACCCGCGGGAACATCGACGTCGTCGTGCGCGTTGTCGAAGACTGACACTGACCCGCGCCGAGAGACTGACACTGACCCGCGCCGAGGAGGACGTCATGGCTGACCTGCGATACCAGGACGAGAAGGATGCCTCGCGCTACGCGCTCTACGACGGCGATTCGCTCGTGGCGGTCATCGACTACGCCGACGATGGCTCGACAGTGGCGATGACGCGGGCCTTCACCATCCCGACCTTCCGCGGCAAGGGGTATGCGGGCGTGCTGACCGAGCACGCCATCGCCGACCTCGAGCAGCGTGGCGACCGCAAGGTGAGCCCGGTGTGCTGGTACGTGGCCGAGTGGTTCGAGAAGAACCCGGACCGCGCCGGCATCGTCGCCGCCCGCTGACACCTCTGACAGACGACGGATGCCCCGGACCTCGATGGTCCGGGGCATCCGTCGTCTGTCACCGTGAGACGAGGATCAGGCCACGCAGGTCTTCCACCAGGGTGAGTCCGTGATCTTCTCGGCGCGGTCCTTCACGACCGTGCCGTAGTCGCCCGCGGCGGCCTTGTCGGCCACGTTCTTCAGCGCCGCCTCCCGCGCCGAGCCGGCGGGCTGCTGCAGCGCCGCGCGCACATCCTGCTTCAGTGCGGCCGGTGCGCGATCGAACCAGCCGTGCAGGCGTGCACCGGCGTTCTTCGCCCAGCTCTGCACCTCGGTGCCGTAGTGGCCGTCGAGCGCCTCGTTCTTGATCGTCTCGAACGCGGCCTTCCGTTCGGCGCCCGCCGGCAGCGCGCGCGCCGCCTTCAGGTCGTTGCGCAGCTGCTCGGGGAGCTTCGCCCACAGCGCGCCGAGGCGACCGCGGGCGTTGCAGTCGGGCGTCGACGGCGACGACGACGCGCTCGCCGACGCGGTGGGGGTGGGTGTCGTGGTGGTGGTCGAGGCGAGCGCGGGTGCGGCGAACGCGACCGCCGTGCCGACGACGAGCGCGCCGGCACCGCCGATGAGCCAGGTGCGGACGGACATGGGTGCTCCTTTCGTCCCCGGCACCGACCATCGGCCCGAGGTGTCTCCCACGGTTCCCGATCTGCGTGAACGCGGTGTCCGCGCTGTGTTCGAGGAATGTAAGGCGTCGCGGATCGGGCGGGCCGCGGCATCCCGATCGGTATTGAATGGGCGCATGGAGCCCGCCGCCGACCGAGGACTCGTGCTGATCGCCGAGGACGAGCCGGCCATCGCCGACATCGAACGGCTCTACCTCGGCAATGCGGGCTTCGGGGTGCACGTGGAACGCGACGGGGATGCCGCGCTCGCCGCGGTGCGGCGGCTGCGACCGGTGGCGATCGTGCTCGACGTGGGCCTGCCCGGTCTCGACGGCATCGAGGTGTGCCGGGCGCTGCGCGCCGACGGCGACTGGACCCCCGTGATCTTCGTGACCGCCCGCGACGACGAGGTCGACCGTGTGGTCGGACTCGAGCTCGGCGCCGACGACTACCTCACCAAGCCGTTCTCGCCCCGGGAGCTGGTCGCCCGCGTCAAGGTGCTGCTGCGCCGGCGCGCGGCGCCCGCCTCCCGCGTCCACGCGCTCGGCCGGGTGCGCATCGACGAGACCCGCCGCCGCGTCGAGGTCGACGGTGAGGATGTCGCGCTGACCGCGACCGAGTTCGAGCTGCTCGCCTACCTCGCCGCCTCGCCGGGCCGCGTCTACACGCGTGAGCAGCTGCTGTCGGCGGTGTGGGGGCAGGCCGACTACGGCGGCGGCCGCACCGTCGACGTGCACGTCGCGCAGCTGCGCGCCAAGCTCGGCGAGGCGAGCCCCATCGCGACCGTGCGTGGGGTGGGGTACTCCGCCGACGAGGAGCCCCGATGACCGCCGCCGTGCCGCCCGCGCCCATCGCCCCGCCCCGGCCGCGGCGACGGCCCGGCACCCTGCGTACGCGCATGACGCTCGTCATGCTCGCCGTCGTCGGGCTCGCCGTCATCGTCACGGGCGTGATCACGGTGCCGGTCGTCCGCAGCTCGGCGGTCGGCGTCGCGCAGGACCGCCTCGCCGCGCAGGTAGACCTCATCGCGGGGCTCGATCGCGTGCCGGCCGGGCTCGACGGGTCACAGACCGAGTCCGCCACCGGCGGCACCCTGTTCGCCGTCATCGACGCCCCCGGCACAGGTGCCGCCCGCGGCCCCGGACGCACCTACGCGACCGATGTCGTGCGTCAGGCTCTGGCATCGACGGGCACCTACTCCGGCACGGTGCGCGGCGCCGCGGGCCCCGCCCTCGTCGAGGCCCGGCGCACGAGCGCGGGCTTCGATGTGGTCGCCGCGCTGCCGATGCGCGACCTCGACCCGGCCCTCGGACAGGTGACCTTCCGCGTGCTCATCGCCCTCGCCGTCGCCCTCGCGGCGGCCGCGATCGCCGCCGTGCTGCTCGCGCGATGGCTCAGTCGCCCGCTCGCGGCGACCGCCCGCGCCGCCCGGCGGCTCGCGGCCGGCGAGCGGGGCGTCGACGTGCCGGTCGCGGGGCCGGCCGAGACATCCGAAGTCGCTCTCGCCCTGCGCGCGCTCGACCATGCGCTCGCCACGAGCGAAGGGCGCCAGCGCGAATTCCTGCTGTCGATATCGCACGAGCTGCGCACCCCGCTCTCGGCGATCCGCGGCTACGGCGAGGCCCTCGCCGACGGCGTCATCGACCCCGCCGCCACCGCCGACGCCGGCCGTGTGCTCGTCACCGAGACCGACCGACTCGACCGCTTCGTCGCCGACCTGCTCGAGCTCGCCCGCCTCGAGGCCGACGACTTCAGCATCGAGAGAGTGGATGTCGCCGCGGCCGACCTCGTTGCGCAGATCGACGAGGCCTGGGCCGCGCGCGCCGCGACCGTGCCGGCGGTGCTGCGCACCCGGGTGGGCGCCGATGCCGGCGTGCTCAGCGCCGACCCGAACCGCATGCGGCAGGTGCTGGACGGACTCGTCGAGAACGCGCTGCGCGCGGTGCCCGCGGGCGGTGAGGTCGTCGTGGTCGCCGCCGCCGACCCCGCCGGCGTGCGGTTCGAGGTGAGCGACACGGGGCCCGGCCTCGACGCCGGCGACCTTGATGTCGCGTTCGACCGCGGGGTGCTGCGCTCCCGCTACCGCGACACGCGCGCCGTGGGCACCGGGCTCGGACTCTCGATCGCCGCACGTCTGGTCACCCGGCTCGGCGGGACGGTCTCCGCCCGCGCCCGCGACGGCGGCGGAGCCGTGTTCACTGTGCTCCTGCCGCGCGGCTGAGCACCGCTCCCGCCCGGTCCGGATCGACCTCCCGCGCGCGCGGGAGGCCGCTCACGCACGTGCGAACGCGACGATGCGGGCTGCGGCGGCCGCGGCATCCTTGATCATCGTCTCGTGCCCGTGTCCGGAGAGCTCGACCAGGTGCGCGTCGGGGATCTCCTCGACCACGAACCGGCACCAGTCGTGCGGCGACACCGGGTCGCCCTCACCGCGGATGACGAGGGTCGGCGCCACGATGCGCGAGTACGACTCCTCGGGCCGGTGTGCGAGCATCGCCCGCATCTTGCGTCGCAGGTTCGGACCCGCTCGCAGATACTCGCGGGCGCCGCGCACGAGCACGATCGGGCTCTCACCCCAGAGGTCCTGTGCGAGCCGGCCGAGCTGGCGCACAGCCGACCGCTCGGCGATGTTGATCGTCGGGGCACACAGCACGAGTCGCCAGACGAGCATCGGATGCCGCGTCGCGACCTCGGTGGCCACCTGCGAGCCCATCGAGTGCCCGAGCAGCACGACGCGACCGTGCGCCCGGTCGAGACCCCGGTGCCGGAGGAATGCGGCGACGAGGTCGGCCATGCGCTCGATCGTCGGGGTGCGGGGCGGCTCGGGCGCCTCGCCGTAGCCGGGGAGGTCGAGCGCGATCACCTGTCCGCTCTCCCGCAGCCGCACCACCAGATCGGCGAAGACACTGCGGCCCATGCCGATGCCATGCACCAGCACGTAGGCGACCGGCCCCTCGCCCTGCTCCTCGACGACCAGGGTGGACCCGTCGTGCGTGAACGTATACGGCGCGGCGTCGCGGGAGTCTCCGTCGGGCAGCTCGGCGGTCACCATGGGACAGACGCTATCCGGCGCGTGTGACACGCAGGTGACGGGAGGGCGACCCGGTGCCCTCAGTCGGCGGCGGGCCAGGGTCCTTCGGCGACGACCGTGGCGAGATCAGGTCCGAAGGTGAAGGATGCCGCCACCCGCCCCCCGTCGAGCACGCCCGGCAGCCAGCGCTTCGCGTCGTCCCACATGCGCGCGAACGGCACCTGGTCGACGCGGAACCAGGCCGGCACGATCTCGTCGGTCTCGACGGGCTCACCCTGCCAGACGCGGCCGACGAACACGTGCGAACGCTGCGACCACGACGGTTCGTCGGGGAAGAGGTAGTCGAGCACGCCCACCGCGGTGAGATCGGCGCCGTCGACGACGAGCCCGGTCTCCTCGTGGATCTCCCGCACCGCGCCCTCGACGAGCGTCTCGCCTTGCTCGACCTTCCCGCCGATGCCGACCAGCCGGCCGAGGCCGAGACCGGTGCGTTTGAATCCGAGCAGCACCTCGGGTCCTTCCACGCCCTCGCGCAGAAGGAACGCGACGCACACGACCGGCAGCTCCACCCTTCCGAGCGTACGGCGCCGCGGGACGCCCCGATGACGCAGCTATGCGGCGTGGACGAGGGGCGATCTCCGAGGCTCGAGACGCGCCTCAGCCCGCGACGCCGGCGGTCGGCACGGCGGCGGCCACCGCGGAGCGTGAGCGCACGCCCAGGCGGGTGAACATCGCGGCGATGTGGTTCTCCACGGTCTTCTCGCTGAGGCCGAGGTCGTGGGCGATCTCGGCGTTGCGCCGACCGTCGGCGATGAGTCCGGCGATCTCCCGCTGGCGGGGGCTCAACGCGCTCAGATCCGTGCCGTGGCTGGAGCCGATCCGCGCGGCCAGCGAGACGCGGGAGCGGGCTCCGGTGATCTCGAGCATGTCGGAGATGTGCGCCTGGACGGTGCGCGGCGACAGGAACAGGGCCTCGGCGATCGCCCTGTTGCTGTGCCCCTCGGCCAGGAGCGCCCCGATCTGCCGCTGCCGTGCGGTGAGCATGACGATCTCGCCGGCGAGCTCCGGGTGCGTCTCCCGCAGGCGACGCCACCGTCGTGCGGCGACCAGGCGCACCGATTCCAGGCCGTACGCGTCGGCCTCCGCCGCCACCTCGGCGAGCAGGCGCGCCGCCGACGCCGGGTCGTCGTCGGCGATCGCCGCGGCGTGCACGAGCTTGCCGCGCATGACCTCGGTGTGGGCTCCCGCGCCCTCGTCGAGCCGGATGGCCGCGAGCGCGAGCGTGCGCGCGTCGTCGCGGTGTCCGTCGGAGGCCGCCACGATGCTCTCGGCGCGGGCGACGGATGCCGCGGCCACCGGGAACCGCGCGAGGTGCGCGGCCCGTGCCACCTGGCTTTTCGCGCTGGCGAGGTCTCCGCGTTCGAGGCTCGCCTCGATGAGCAGTTCGAGTCCGAACGCTTGATCCCACAGCTTCGAGCGTTCGAGGTCGGCGCCCGCGATCGCCACGAGCACCCCGGCGGCGCGCTGCAGCTGTCCGAGGGCGCGCATGCCCCAGGCCACATAGAAGCAGGCGCCGACCGAGAGGTAGTTCACGTCGCCGCGGGTACGTCGGAGCACTCCGCCCGCGAGTCGCTCGAACCCGATCCGGTCGGCCCGGCCGGCGGCGGCGAACGCGGCGATCGCCGCCACGACGGCATGGGCTCGCGCGGGCACACGGGCGCCGGCGTGCGAGATGGCATCGAGCACGCCGCGGGCCTGGTCGGTGTGCCCCTGGAACGCGAACGAGCGGGCCAGCAGTAGCTGCAGCGTCAGCGCGGCGCCGTCGACGGGGCCGTCGGGGGTGGCGGAGATCTGTCCGGGCGCCAGCCCCGTCGCCCGCAGGATCGGCGGGATCGCCGCGAACGCTCCCGCACTCATGGCGGCCTCGGCGAGCAGGTAGCAGGCGAGAAGATGACCTCGCCCGGGCGCGGCGAGCGTCGCGACGATCTCAGGCAGTCGGATGCCGCGCCGCGCCGCATGATCGGTGCCGACCATCGCATCGCACATCAGCAGGGCCGCGGCCGCGAGGCGGCGCACGTCGCCCGGAGCATCGGCGGCGGCATCCCAGGCGGCGTCGGCCTCGTCGATCGCCACCGGGAACCGGCAGGCGACTACCGCGGCGATGGCGCAGGCGACGCCCAGCAGGGCGGCATCCGCCGGTGATCCCGCATCCGAGCGCTGGCGTCGGAGCGTGTCGTGCAGGGTCCCCGCGTCGCCCGCGAATGCCGCACGCAGCACGTCGTCGACCACCGCCCACATCTGCGCGTGCGCGTCTCCTGCGGCGCTCATATCCCCTGCCGTCTCCGTCCGTCGGCGGACGGTTGCCCTCAGTACGACCTGCCGCGTTCGGCAGGATCTCACGGCTGTCGGGCGCGGTCGCCATCGACCTTCCTTCAGTATGCCTGAATACGCCGAATCCCCTATGCGCCGGATTCCGTCGCACGCATAGTCTCTCGGCGCGGTCGGCGATCGGGCGGCTCGGCCCCCAAGAGCCGCTCGGTCGTCGATCGTCCTGAGGCATCATGCCCTGCGTGCATTTTGGGGGCGTCGGGACGGTGTCGCAGGTCGCCCCGGACGGTGTGTGGGACCGCCCGGGGCGTCTCCGTCTTCGCGCACGGCACAGGGCGAGCGGATCGCCGGCGGTGTCGGAGCGACGCCGTAGCGTGGAGGGCATGCGCATCCTGCACACGTCCGACTGGCACCTCGGTCGTACGTTCCACGGCACGAGCACTCTCGCCGCGGTCGAGACCGTGCTGCGGGCGATGATCGCTCAGGTGCGCGAGCATCGCGTCGACCTCGTCGTCGTCGCCGGCGACGTCTTCGACTCCGTGACCCCGGCCGCCGCGACCTACGCCCTTCTCACCGAGACGCTGCTCGACCTGCGCGATGCGGGGGCGAGTGTGATCGTGACCAGCGGCAACCACGACTCCGCCGCCCGGCTCGGGTTCCAGGCGCCGCTGCTGCGCGAGGGCATGCGAGTGCTCACCGACCCCGCGCGTCTCGCCGAGCCCGTCACCGTGCACGATGCCGAGGGGCCCGTCCACGTCTACGGCATCCCGTTCCTCGAGCCCTCGCTCGTGCGACACCTGTGGCCGGATATCCCGACGCGCACGCAGCACGACGTGCTCGGTCACGCCATGTCGCTCGTGCGCGACGATCTCGCGCAGCGCGGGGGGCGCAGCATCCTGCTCTCGCACTGCTTCGCGGCCGGCGTCGACGCCACTCCCGGCGTCGAGCGCGACATCACCCAGGGCGGCATCGACCTCGTTCCGCTGTCGGTCTTCGACGGTCCTGACTACGTCGCCCTGGGGCACATCCACGGGCGGGCGACGCTCAGCGAGCGGGTGCGCTACAGCGGCGCCCCGCTGCACTACAGCTTCGGCGAGCGCGACAAGCCGCGCGGCGCCTGGCTCGTCGACCTCGACGCGGCGGGTCTCGCCGCGGTGACCTGGCTCGATCTTCCGGTGCCCCGTCGCCTCGCCGTCGTGCGCGGTACCTTCGACGAGCTTCTCTCCGATCCGCGCTTCGACGTCGACGAAGACGCCTGGGTCAGCGCCGAATACACGGATGCCGCGCCTCAGCCCGATCCGATGCGACGGCTGCGCGAGAGATTCCCGTGGTGCGCGACCGTCGCGCACACGCCCGCCGGCGGCCGCTCGGGCGAGCGCACCGACTACGGCGCCCGCGTGCGTGCCGCCCGTGACGACGTGCAGCTGGTCGACTCCTTCCTCGCGCACGTGCGCGTCGGGGAGGGGCTGAGCGACGACGAACGAGCGGTCCTCGCCGACGCGCTGGCGGAGCGGTCGGCGACGGAGGCGGCGCGGTGAAGCTCCACAGCCTCGAGCTCGAGGGCTTCGGACCGTATCGCGAGCGCCAGCGAGTCGACTTCGACGCGTTCGACGCCGACGGTCTGTACCTCATCACCGGCCGCACCGGGGCCGGCAAGTCGAGCATCCTCGACGGCGTCTGCTTCGCGTTGTTCGGTGCGGTCCCTCGTTACGAGGCGGGTGACAAGCGCCTGCGCAGCGATCACAGCGGCCCGAACGATGTCACCGAGGTCGCGCTGGAGTTCTCGGCGGCGGGCGAGCGCTGGCGCATCGTGCGGGCGCCCGACTACGAGCGGCCGAAGCAGCGCGGTGAGGGCGTCACGCTCGAGAAGGCGCGGGCCGAGCTCGCCCGGTGGGACGGTACCGGATGGCGGGGCGTGGCGGCAGGGCCGCGCGACGTGGGGGTCATGCTCGCCGAGGTGGTCGGGCTCACGCAGGCGCAGTTCCTGCAGGTGATCCTGCTCGCGCAGAACCGATTCCAGCGGTTCCTGCTCGCCCGCAACGACGAGCGGCAGGAGCTGCTGCGCACCCTCTTCGACTCCCGCAGTTACGACGACCTGACCCGGCGCGTCGACGAGCGGCGCAAGGCGGCGCGCGACGCGCTCGACCGCGGTGCCGACGCCGTCGCGCTCGTGCGCCGGCAGGCCGCCGAGCTGATCGCGCGCGAGGGGTGGGGCGGCGATCCCGTCGCTGCCGCTGCCGCTGCTGACTCCGACCTAGAGGCAGCCGATCTCGACGCCTCCGATCTCGAGGGTGCCCTCGCCCGCGCGGCGGATCGGCGTGCCGCGATCGCGCAGACGGCGGTGACGGCGGATGCCGTGGCGGTCGCGGCATCCGATGCCCTCGCCGACGCGCGCCGGATCACCGACCAGCAGACCGAGCGGGCCGCGCAACGGCGGCGAACGGCCGAGCTCGCCGCGGCGGAGCCCGCCATCGAGGCGTCGCGCACCGAGCTGGGGCGGGCGCTCGCCGCCGAGGCGCTGCGCGAAGTCGTCGAGGCGCGGGCCCGCGCGCTGCGCGCGGCCGAGCTCGCCCGTGCCGCCGCCGAGCGCGCGCGGGGGGCCTGGGGCCGTGACGATGCCGACGCCCCGGCCCGTGTCGAGGCGCTGACCGGCGACCTCGCCCGCGCCCGCGATGCGCTCGCCGGCGAGACGGAGCTCGCCGAGATCGACGGCGCCCGCGAGTCCGCCGCCGCGCGCGCCGAGGCTGCTCGCGAGCGGATCGCCGCGATCGACGTGCGTGCCGGTGAGATCCCGGCCGAGCGCGCGATCCTCGGCGCCGGCATCGCGGCGGCCACGGCCGACGCCGACGCACGCGATGCGCGCGAGCGCGACGTCGCCGACCTGCAGCGGCGACTCGATGCCGCCCGCGAGACGGTGACGTTCGCCGCGGCGTCGCAGCGCGCCGACGAGGACGAGGCGGCGGCCGCCCGCGCGCTGAGCGCGGCGACGGCGAACTGGTCGCACCTGCTCGACACCCGCATCGCGGGGGCGGCCGGGGAGCTCGCCGAGCGACTCGTCGACGGCGAGCCGTGCGCGGTGTGCGGAGCGACCTCTCACCCCCACCCCGCTGCCGCGCCCGCCGAGACCGCCACGCCGTCGCAGATCGATGCCGCCGCCGCCGCGCGCGACGCAGCGCAGGCCGTTGCGCAGCGGTCGAGCGCCGCGGCGAGCGACGCCCGGGCCGCCCTCGCTGCGGCCGTCGCGCGCGCCGAAGGCGGCTCGGTCGACGATCTCAGTGCGCGCCTCGCCGCCGCCGCCGACCGCGCCGCGGCGGCGACGGCCGCAGTGGTCCGTCGTGACGAGGGTGTGGCCGCACGCGACCGCCTCGACGACACCGAACGCGACCTGGCGGCTGAGCGCACCGCGCGGGCGACGGATCTCGCCGACGCCGACGCCGTCCTCGCGGGGCTCGCGGCCCGCCGTGGCGCCCTCGTCGCCCGCGTCGACGCCGCGCGCGGCCGTCACGCGAGCGTCAGCCTGCGGGTCGCCGCAGATGAGGCCGAGCTCGCCGTCGCCGCGGCGGTCGTCGCAGCGGTGGCCGCGCAGACCTCGTCCGACGCGGCCGCGCGGGAGGCGTCCGAGCGCTGCGCCGACGCGCTCGGCGGCTCCCCGTTCGCCGACGCCGACGCCGTGCGTGCGGCGGTCCGCGACGCGGGCCAGCGCGACTGCCTCGATGCGCGGGTGCGGGGGCACGAGGCATCCGTCGCCACCGTCACCGCGCGTCGGGCGGAACTCGAGGCGCTCGGGCTCCCCGAGGAGCCGGTCGACGTCGCGGCCGCGCAGGAGGCACTGCGGGTCGCGCGCGACGCCGTGCGGTCCGCGACCGACGCCCTCTCCCGGCACGATCAGGCCGCTGCCGCGCTCAGTGACCTGCGCGACCGGGCCGCCGCCGTCGACGAGGGCCGCGCCGAGCTCGAGCGGATGCATCAGATTGTCGCCCGCCTCGCCGATACCCTCGCGGGTCGTGCCCCGAACGACTACCGCATGCCCCTCGAGACCTACGTACTCGCCGCCGAGCTCGAGGAGATCGTGACTGCAGCCAACGTACGGCTCGACGAGATGTCGAGCGGGCGGTACCGCCTGCAGCACACCGATGCGCGTGCCTCACGCGGGGCGCAGAGCGGTCTCGGGCTCGAGATCGTCGACGCGTTCACCGCGGTCGCGCGCCCCGCGCACTCGCTGTCCGGTGGGGAGACCTTTCTGGCCTCGCTCGCCCTCGCGCTCGGGCTCGCCGAGGTCGTGACGGCGCGGGCCGGCGGCATCCGTCTCGACACGCTCTTCATCGACGAAGGGTTCGGCTCGCTCGACGCCGAGACCCTCGACCTCGCGATGCGCACCCTCGACGAGCTGCGCAGCGGCGGACGCACGGTCGGCGTCATCAGCCACGTCGAGGCGATGAAGGAGCAGATCCCCGCCCAGCTCGTCGTCGAGGCGACCGGCCGGGGGCCCAGCATCATCCGGCAGTCGGACTGATCAGCCGGCGGGGCCGGGTCCGCGGAGCGCCGCTCAGCCCGACGCGGGCGCGCGGCGCGCGGGCCATGCGGCTGTGCCGACCACGCCGCTCGCGCAGCCCGATGCCGCCCATGCGGCTGTGCAGGCCTGCCGCCGATCGCGCGGAAACAGGCGAACGCGCGAGAACAGGCGGCATCCTCGCGATTCGTCCTGCGTCCGCGTGTGTTCCTGTTTTCCGTACCTGCCCGGCACGGCCCGGTGCCGGTGCCCGCCGTGCGCTCCTGCCCGCGTGGACACAGGCGAACGCGCGAGAACAGGCGGCATCCTCGCGATTCCTCCTGCGTCCGCCAGGTCTCCTGCGCTCGGCACCTGCTTGGCGCGACCCCGCGGCGGTGCTCGGCGCGACCCCGCACCGGAGCCTCGACCCCGCAGCCCGCTTCGCGCGACCCCGTGGCGGTACGCGGCCCGCGCAAGCCCCGGCACACGGCCCGGCCGGGCCTGCCCTCAGGCCCCGTAGAGCCCGGCGAGGTGGGTGTAGAGCTGGGCGCTGCAGTGGGCGACGGTCTCGTCCCACAGCTGAGTGGCGCCGTCCTGCGCGCTGTCGGAGATCGCCTTGAACACGCGGATCGGCACCGCGTACTCGTGCGCGACCCAGATGTAGGCGAACGTCTCCATGTCGACCAGCTGCGCGCCGAGCTCGCGGATCGCGACCACGGCGTCGGCGTCGTCGATGAACCGGTCGCCGGTGGCGATGACGACACCCGGATGCCCCGTCTCGACGGTCGACGGAAGCGAGACGTGCTGCCCCACGATGCCGTCGAGGTCGGTCACGTCGTGCTGCAGCGCGGCGGAGATCTCGTGCACACCGGCGGCGAGGCCGGCGTCGAGCTGTCCCGCGGTGCCGACGACGACGATCTCGTCGACCTCGCCGCGCTCGAGGGCCCGGGTCAACTCGACCGCGGCCTTGAGCTTGCCGGGTCCGGTGACCAGGCGCGAGAAGCCGGGCAGCTCCAGCGGGAACCCGACGAGCTCGGAGTTCAGGGCGGCGACCAGCAGGCGCATGTTAGTTGTCTCCCGGGGCGGTGGTGTCGAGGGCGGCATCGAGTTCGGCGATCCAGGCGCGGGCGTTGCCGTCGCTCGGCGCCCGCCAGTCGCCGCGCGGCGACAGTGATCCGGCGGGCGACACCTTCGGGCCGTTGGGGATGGCCGTGCGCTTGAACTGCGCGAACCCGAAGTAGCGCGACAGGAACACGCGCAGCCACCGGACGATCTCGGCCCGGTCGTAGCTCGGCCGCTCGCCCTCGGGGAACCCGGCGGGCCAGGAGCCGACTGCGGCATCCGCCCAGGCGCGCTCGGCGAGGAACGCGATCTTCGAGGGCCGCAGCCCGTAGCGCAGCACGTGGAACAGGGCGAAGTCGTGCAGGGAATACGGCCCGATGGTGTCCTCGGTGGACTGCACGTTGCCGTCGGCATCGGCCGGCACGAGCTCGGGGCTGATCTCGGTGTCGAGCACCGACTGCAGCACCACGGCGGTCGCGGCATCCACCCCTTCGCCCTCGGCGATGACCCAGCGGATGAGGTGCTGGATGAGCGTCTTCGGCACGCCCGCGTTGACGGCGTAGTGGCTCATCTGGTCGCCGACGCCGTACGTCGCCCAGCCGAGGCCGAGCTCGGAGAGGTCGGAGGTGCCGATGACGATGCCGCCGTGACGGTTCGCGAGGCGGAAGAGCACGTCGGTGCGGGCGCCCGCCTGCACGTTCTCGAACGTCACGTCGTAGACGGGCTCGCCGCTCGCGTAGGGGTGCCCGATCGCGCCGAGGAGGTCGTGGGCGACCGGGGTGATGTCGATCGTCTCGACCGTCGCACCGATCGCCTCGGCGAGCGCGACGGCGTTCGAGCGGGTGTGGTCGCTGGTCGCGAACCCCGGCAGCGTGTAGGCGAGGATGTCGCTGCGCGGCCGCCCGGCGCGGTCCATGGCCCGTGCGACGACGAGCAGTGCATGCGTCGAGTCGAGGCCGCCGGAGACACCGATCACCGGCTTCGGGTGGCCGATGGCGGCGAGGCGCTGCTCGAGACCGGCGACCTGGATGTGGAAGGCTTCGTAGCAGTCCTGCGCGAGACGGGCCGGATCCGCGGGCACGAACGGGAACCGCGCGACATCCCGTCGCAGGCCCACATCGCTCAGGGGCGGGTCGAGCCGCCACGGCACGACCACCGGGGCGCCGGGCACGAGTGCGGCGCGGTTGTCGTCGAACGTTCCCTGTCGCTGGCGGTCCTGGCGGATGCGGTCGAGGTCGACGTCGACGATGCTCGCGCGCGCCCCCTCGGGGAAGCGCTCGGTGCGCGCCAGCACGGTGCCGAGCTCGGCGATGAGGGTCTGCCCGTCCCACGCGACGTCGTTGGTCGATTCGCCCATGCCGGCGGCGGCATATGCGTACGCCGCCAGGCCGCGGAGCGACTGCGAGCGCACGAGCAGCTCGCGGTCGTCTGCGCGCGCGATGGTGATGGGGCTGCCCGACAGGTTCAGCAGCACGGTCGCGCCCTGCAGGGCGGCGGTCGACGACGGGGGCACGGGCACCCACAGGTCCTCGCAGATCTCGGCGTGGACGACGAGGCCGGGCACATCGGATGCCGCGAAGTGCAGCTGCGTGCCGAACGGCACCGTTCCGAGCGGCCCGAGGTCGGCGACATCCGTGTCGGCGTCGGCTCCGGAGGCGTACCAGCGCCGCTCGTAGAACTCGCGGTAGGTCGGCAGCGAGGTCTTCGGCACGACGCCGAGCACACGCCCGCGGTGGATGGCGACCGCGCAGTTGTAGAGGCGGCTCCCGATCCGCAGCGGCGCGCCGACGAACAGCAGCGGCAGCAGATCGGCGGATGCCGCGGCCACCGCGCCGATCGCGTCGATCACGGCGTCGAGCAGCGGGTCCTGCAGCACGAGGTCGTCGATCGCGTATCCGCTGAGACCGAGCTCGGGGAAGACGGCGACGGCGACGGCGTCGTCGTGCAGCCGGCGGGCCTCCGCGATCGTCGCCGCGGCGTTGCGCGCGGGGTCGGCGATCGCGAGCGGAAGGGTCACCGCGGCGACACGGGCGAACCCGTGGCGATAGGCGCTCGCGAACGGCAGGGCGGTGGTCACGCGTCCAGTCTGGCACTGCGGGCCGTCGGCCCGCGCGCCGGCGACGGGGCACGGCGGCCACGGCGGCGCAGCGGCGGTGTCGGCGGCGGCCGTTAGGGTCGAGCGGGAGAGGACGTCCCATGCGCTACATCGAGGCCGCAGGCCCACAGCCCGCCCGCATCGTGTGGAGCGCGAGCGACTTCAAGGCCGCCGCCGAGTGCGAATTCGCCTGGCTGCGCGCCATCGACGCGAAGCTCGGCCGCGTGCCCGCGGTCGACGAGCCCGACGACCCCACCCTCGAGCGCGCCGGCCGCCTCGGCACGCAGCACGAGCTGCGCGTGCTCGAGCGCTACCGCGAGACGCATCCGGGAACCGTCGTCGAGATCCCCGAGACGCGCTCGGCCGATGCGACGGCGATGGATGCCGCGGTCACCGCGACCGTGCGGGCGCTCGGCGACCCGGCGGCGTCCGTCGTCTACCAAGCCGCGTTCGCGACCGGCGAGTTCGTCGGGTTCGCCGACTTCCTGCTGCGCGGCGACGACGGACGCTGGATCGTGCAGGACACCAAGCTCGCCCGCCACGCCCGTGTCACCGCGCTCATGCAGCTCGCCGCCTACGTCGACCAGCTCGACCGGCTGGGTATCGCCCGCGCCGACGAGGTCGAGCTGCTGCTCGGCGACGGCACGACGAGTGTGCACCGGGTCGCCGACCTGATGCCCGTGTTCACGCTGCGGCGGGAGCGCCTGCGCGCCCTGATCGCCGACCGTGACCTCGCCGCCGGGGCGTCCGGCACGCCGATCGCCTGGGGAGACGACCGCGGCGCCCTGCACGTCGTGGCGTGCGGCCGGTGCGCGACGTGCGACCTTGAGGTGGTCGGCCAACGCGACCTGCTGCTCGTCGCCGGCATGCGCCCGGTGCAGCGCGAGCGGATGCGCGCGGGGGGTGTCGACACGATCGACGCGCTGGCCGCGGCATCCGCCCCGCCTGAGGGGCTCGGCGCCGAGGTGTGGGAATCGCTGCGCACGCAGGCGCGGCTGCAGCTGGCGAGCGAGCGGCAGCAGACGGATGCCGCGTCCCGCCCGCCCGCGCCTGCGTACGAGGTGGTGTCGGCGGCCGCGCTCGGTGCGCTGCCGCGGCCCGATCACGGCGACCTGTTCTTCGACTTCGAGGGCGACCCGCTCTACACCGAGCACACCGGCGGCGCGAACGTGTGGGGCATCGACTACCTGTTCGGGTGGGTCGACACCCGCGAGCAGTACAGCGCCCTGTGGGCGCACACCTTCGCCGACGAGAAGCGCGCGCTCGAGCAGTTCGTCGATCTGATCGAGCTGCGCCGGCGCACCCATTCGGGCCTGCACATCTACCACTACGCGCCGTACGAGCCGACGCATCTGCTGCAGATGGCCGCGCGGCACGGCACCCGCGAGGCCGAGGTCGATCGGCTGCTGCGCGAGGGTGTGTTCGTCGATCTCTACCCGATCGTGCGGCGGGCGCTGCGGGTGGGGTCCCGCTCCTACTCGATCAAGAAGCTCGAGCCGCTCTACATGGGCGACGACCTGCGCACGAGCGACGTGCAGCGCGGCGACGACTCGATCGTGCGCTACGTCGAGGCGCGGGCGGCCGCAGACGACGGCGACGACGCGGCCGCGGCGGCGATCCTCGACGACCTGGCCGAGTACAACCGCGACGACTGCGTCTCCACTCTGCGGCTGCGCGACTGGCTGGTCGCCCGCGCGCGCGACGCCGGGCTCTATCCCGCCCGCGATGTCACCCCCGAGGAGACGCCCTACGAGCCGTCGCCGACATCGGTCGCCCTCAGCCGACGGGCGACGGATGCCACGGCCCTCACGTCGCCCGACGACCCCGACGTGCGTGCGCTGGCGCTCGCCGCGGCCGCCATCGACTACTACCCGCGCGAGGCGAAGACGTTCTGGGCGGGTCACTTCCTGCGGCTGCGCGAGCCGGTGTCGCTCTGGGAGCAGACCCGTGACGTGGTGGTCGTCGACGCGGCCCGCAGTCGGGTCGTGACCGACTGGCACCGCGGCGACGGGCAGCGGGTCGACCGTCGCATCATCGAGCTGCACGGCGACGTCGCGCCCGGCACCCGGCTGAGCGAGGGCTCCGATCCGTTCGCGCTCTACCCCATGCCTGCGCCCTACCCGATCGCCCAGCCGTCGCCGCGGTGGATCCACGCCGGCCGCACCGTTCAGGTGCTCGAGGTGCTCGACGACGGCGCGGTGATCGCCGAGTTCGCCGTCGACGGCGAGACGTGGGACACGCTGCCGATCGCACTGACTCCGCCGCGGCCCCCGCAGGCCGCCGGGCAGCAGACCGCGATCGACGCATGGGCCGAGGGGCTGCTCGACGCCGCCCCCGGGTTCCCCGACGACCCCGCGACCGATCTGCTGCGCCGCCGTCCGCCGCGTCTGCGCGGGCGTCAGCTCACCTCGAGCCCGCACGGGCGCGCGGCGGGCGAGCTGGCGGCGACGATCGCGGCATCCGTCGCCGACCTCGACCGCAGCTACCTGGCCGTGCAGGGTCCTCCGGGCACCGGCAAGACCTACGTCGGTGCCCGGGTGATCGCGAGCCTCGTGCGCGACCGCGGGTTCCGGGTCGGTGTGGTCGCGCAGTCCCATGCCGTCGTCGAGCACATGCTCGAAGGGGTCATCGCCGCCGGGGTGCCCGCCGTGCAGGTGGCGAAGGCGCCGAAGGATCCGGCATCGACCGGTCACGCGTTCACGGCGATCCGCAAGAACGGGATGGCCGGGTTCATCGCCGACCAGCCGGGCGGGTTCGTCGTCGGCGGCACCGCCTGGGACTTCGCGAACACCAACCGCGTTGCGCGCGGCGGGCTCGACCTGCTCGTGATCGACGAGGCGGGGCAGTTCTCCCTCGCCTCGACCATCGCCGTCTCGCTCGCCGCCCCGCGCCTGCTGCTGCTCGGCGACCCGCAGCAGCTGCCGCAGGTCAGTCAGGGAACGCATCCCGAGCCGGTCGACACGTCCGCGCTCGGGTGGGTGATGGCGGATGCCGCGGTGCTCCCGCCGACCCACGGCTACTTCCTCTCGCGCACCTGGCGCATGCATCCGCGTGTCGCCGCCCCGGTCTCGACCCTGTCCTACGACGGTGCGCTCGCCTCCGCCCCCGACGCCGGGCTCCGCTCGCTCGCCGGCATCGAGCCGGGCCTGCATCCGCTGCCCCTCGCCCACGAGGGCAATGCCGTGCAGTCGCCCGAAGAGGCCGCCGAGGTCGTGCGACTCGCCCGCGACCTGGTGGGTCGCACGTACACCGACCCGGGCGATCCCGATGCCGCGGGCGGACGGGCGCTCGCGGCATCCGATCTGATCGTGGTCACCCCGTACAACGCGCAGCAGGTGCTCGTCGAGGAGGCGCTCGCCGGCGCCGGTCTCGCCGACGTGCGGGTGGGCACGGTGGACCGCTTTCAGGGGCAGGAGGCGGCGGTCGCGATCGTGAGCCTCGCCGCGTCGTCCGGGCGGGCGGCGCCGCGCGGACTCGAGTTCCTGCTGCTGCAGAACCGGCTCAACGTCGCGGTCTCGCGGGCGAAGGTCGCCGCCTACGTGATCTATTCGCCCGCTCTGCTCGACGACCTGCCGTACACCCCGGCCGGCGTCGCGCGCCTGAGCGCGTTCGCTCGGCTCGTCGGCGTCGCCTGACCCCAGGCCCGCGGCGCGCTCGACGACGCCGGCCGCGTCGCGGCACCCCTCGCGCACGCCCACCGGCAGGTGCCGCGACGCCGAGCGACGTGCCGCCGTGAGGATCTCGTCAGGATGCCCCGAACAGGTCATGTCGGTCGGCTACCATCGAGCGGCTTCGCCGCGCTCCACCCGCTGTCCCGAGTCGGAGCGGCGCGACCGCCCCGAGAGAGGAGCCCGCCCATGCCCTTGGTCGACAACGCCATCTACGTCGACGGTCGCCGCGCCGAGACACCCGGCACGCTCGATGAGACCTACCGGCTGCACGACGATCGCGGAGGGCTCGCCTGGATCGGGCTCTACCGTCCGAGCGCCGAAGAGGTCGCCTCGGTCGCCGCCGAGTTCGACCTGCACCCGCTCGCCGTTGAGGACGCACTCACCGGGCACCAGCGCTCGAAGATCGAACGCTACGGCGACGTCCTGTTCGTCGTGCTGCGACCCGCCCGTTACGACGACGAGCGCGAGGAGGTCGAGCTCGGCGAGGTGCACGTGTTCGTCGGCCCCGACTTCGTCATCACGATCCGTCACGCGGAATCACCGAACCTCGCGGCGGTGCGCTCGCGACTCGAGCACCAGCCCGACCTGCTCGCGCTGGGTCCGGAGGCGATCCTCTACGCGATCCTCGACCGGGTGGTCGACGAGTACGAGCCCGTCGTCGCCGGAATCGAGAACGATCTCGACGAGATCGAGGATCAGCTCTTCGGTGACAGCGACGACGACGCCCTGTCGCGACGTATCTACGAGCTGTACGGCGAGGTGCTCAGCATCGGTCGGGCCGTGCACCCCCTCGCCGCCATGATCGACAAGCTCCAGCGCGGTTTCGAGAAGTACGACGTCGACCTCGAGCTGCGCCGCAGCCTGCGCGACGTGCTCGACCACGTCGAGAAGATCGACGCCCAGGTCGACGGCTACCGTACGCTGCTCGACAAGGCGCTCACGGTGCACTCCGCGCTCGTCGCGCGGCGACAGACCGAGGCGAATCTGGCTCAGAACGACGAGATCAAGAAGATCTCATCCTGGGCGGCGATCATCTTCGCGCCGACACTCATCGGAACGATCTACGGCATGAACTTCGAGGACATGCCCGAGCTGCACTGGCAGTACGGCTACCCGCTGGCGATCGGCGTGATGCTCGCATTCCCCACGACGCTCTACTTCATCTTCAAGCGCAAGCACTGGCTGTGAGCGCGGTCCGTCGACGCATCGCGGGGCGACGGAGGCCGCGCGTGCCGGGCCCACACATGGGGGTCGCCGCCGGCCCGAGCGACCGCGGTCAGACGGTGCCGTAGAGGCGGTCGCCCGCGTCTCCGAGCCCGGGCACGATGTAGCCGTGCTCGTTGAGCCGCTCATCGAGCGCGCCCAGCACCAGGGTCACGTCGCGTCCCGCGACCTGCTTCTCGATCGCCGCGACGCCTTCCGGGGCGCCGAGCAGGCAGATCGCCGTGACATCCTGTGCGCCCCGCGTGAAGAGGAACTCGATCGCGGCGCCCAGTGACCCGCCGGTGGCGAGCATCGGGTCGAGCACGAAGCACTGACGGTCGCTCAGATCGTCGGGGAGGCGCTCGGCGTACGTCGATGGCTCCAGCGTCTCCTCGTTGCGCACCATTCCGAGGAATCCCACCTCGGCGGTCGGCAGCAGCGTCACCATGCCCTCGAGCATGCCGAGACCGGCGCGCAGGATCGGCACCACGAGCGGCCGCGGGTCGCTGATCGCGACGCCGGTCGTGGTGGTCACGGGCGTGGAGATCTCGATGTCCTTCACCCGCACGTTGCGGGTCGCCTCGTAGGCGAGCAGCGTCACGAGCTCGGAGGTGAGCTGGCGGAAGATCGGCGACGGCGTGCGCTGGTCGCGCAGAACCGTGAGCTTGTGGGTGACGAGCGGGTGGTCGGCGACGTGCAAGCGCATGATCACAGGCTAGAGCACCGCCTACGCTGTCACCGTGACGACCCCCGCCGACCTCGCAGCCATGCGCCGGGCGCTTGCGCTCGCCGAGGTGGCGGGCACGGAGGGCGATGTTCCCGTGGGTGCGGTCGTGGTGGATGCCGCGGGCACCCCGATCGGCGAAGGGCGCAATCTGCGCGAGGCGACGGGGGATCCCACGGCGCACGCCGAGGTCGTCGCCCTGCGGCAGGCCGCGGCATCCATCGGGTCGTGGAACCTCGAGGGGTGCACGCTCGTCGTCACCCTGGAGCCCTGCCTGATGTGCGCGGGGGCGCTGCTGCAAGCGCGTGTGTCGCGGGTCGTGTTCGGCGCGTGGGACGACAAGGCGGGTGCAGCGGGGTCGATGTACGACGTGGTGCGCGACCGCCGTCTGCCCTACCGCGCAGAGGTCGTGGGCGGGGTGCTCGCCGCCGAGGCGCAGGCGCAGCTTCGGAGCTTCTTCGAGGCGCGCCGACCCGACGCCCTCTGACACGGCGTGTCGGGAAAGGGCTCCGACGTTGCGCGGCCCGGCGTCCGGGCGGCGGGCGCGCCGCCCGGACGCCGGGCCGCAGCGCCCGCCGCCGCGACGAGAGCCTCAGCGGGGCAGGCGGGGGAGCACCGTCGAGCCGAGGTACTCGACCTGCTCGATGTCGCGCAGGTCCATGAGCTGGAAATACACGCGCGTGGCGCCGAGGGCCTGCAGGCGCTCGACCTTCGCCACGATCTCATCCAGCCCGCCGACGATGTTGGTGTCGCCGCGCACGCTGTCGAGGTCGCGGCCGATGGCCGCCGCACGGCGCTCGAGCTGCGCCTCGGTGGGGGCGGCGAGTGTCGGGAGTGCCACCGACAGCTTGAGCGTGCTCGGGTCGCGGCCGATCTCGGCGCACGCGCCGCGCACGCCCGCGAACTTCTCGGCGATGACGTGCTCGGGCTGGAACCCGATGTTGAACTCGGTCGCGAACCGCGCCGCGATCGCGGGGGTGCGCTGAGGTCCGCCGCCGCCGACGATCACCGGCACTCGGCCTTGCACGGGCTTCGGCAGGGCGGGCGCGTCCTCGAGGCGGTAGTGGGCGCCGTCGAACGAGAATGATCCGGATGCCTCCCACAGCCCGGTGATCACGGCGAGCTGCTCCTCGAGCAGGTCGAAGCGGCGGGGCGGGAACGGGATGCCGTAGGCGGTGTGCTCGGCCTCGAACCAGCCCGTGCCGAGCCCGAGCTCGACCCGGCCGCCGCTCATCGCGTCGACCTGCGCGACCTGCATGGCGAGGATCGCGGGAACCCGGTAGGTCACCGAGGAGACCAGGGTGCCGAGCCGGATGCGCGAGGTCTCGCGGGCGAGGCCGGCGAGGGTCGTCCACGCGTCGGTCGGACCGGGCAGCGGGTCGCCCTCGCCCATGCGCAGGTAGTGGTCCGAGCGGAAGAACCCGTCGAACCCGAGCCGCTCACCGGCCTGGGCGAATTCGAGCTGGTCGGCGTACGACGCCCCCTGCTGGGGCTCGGTGAACAGGCAGTACTCCATGTCCCCAGTCTGCCGCTCCGGCCCGCGGTGGGCGAGAGCGGTCAGTCGGACGAGGCGACGATGACCTCGGCGGTCGGCGGTGGCGGGGTGATCTGCCGTCGAGCGGATGCCTCGGGCTCGCCGTGCGCCCGGTAGAGGTCGGGCTCGAGGTAGATGACCCGCGCGATCGGCACGGCGGCGCGGATGCGCGCCTCGATCGCGTCGATGTCGCTGGCGACGCGGGCGAGCGGCAGGTCGGCGGCGAAGCCGAGTTTCGCCGCAACCAGCAGCTCGTCGGGTCCGAGATAGAGGGTCTTGATGTGGATGAGGTGCGAGATCTCGCCGCCGCCGGTGATCGCCGCTTCGATCGCCCGCTGGTCGGCGGGGCGCGCGCCCTCGCCGACCAGCAAGCTCTTCGTCTCGATGCCGAGCACGATCGCGACCGCGATCAGCAGCAGGCCGATCAACAGGGTGCCGAGGGCGTCGAACACCGGGTTGCCGGTGAGTCCCGACAGCCCGACGCCGAACAGTGCGAACACGAGACCGGTGAGGGCTGCGACATCCTCGAGCAGCACGACGGGCAGCTCGGGCGCCTTCGCGTGCCGGATGAACCCGAACCACGATTCCCCGGCGGCGCGGTGGTGGTTCGACTCGCGGATGGCGGTGCGCAGCGAGAAGGACTCCAGACCGATGGCGAGCAGCAGCACGACGAGCGGCAGCCACAGGTTCTCGAGCTCGTGCGGATGCTGCAACTTGTCGATGCCCTCGATGACCGAGAACAACCCACCGATCGAGAACAGGATGATCGCGACGACGAACGCGTAGACGTACCGTTCACGGCCGTAGCCGAACGGATGCTCAGCGTCGGCGCGGCGCCGGGCCTGACGGCCGCCGAAGAGCAGCAGCAGCTGATTTCCCGAGTCGGCGAGCGAGTGGATCGCCTCGGCGAGCATCGACGCCGACCCCGAGAAGGCCCACGCGAGGAACTTGGTGAGGGCGATGCCGAGGTTCGCGAGAAGTGCCGCGATGACCGCCCTGTTGCCGCCGGATGCGCTCATGGCGTCAGTCTAGGGATGCCCCGTCCCGGGCCGGAGGCATCCCTCGCCGTTCCGGGCGCCCCGGGCCCGGTCAGTCGGCCGAGCGCAGCACGATCGTCTCGGTGGGCGGCGCCGGGTCGACGGGTCGGCCCACGTAGCCGATGTGACTGAGGAGTGCGCGCCGCACCTCGGCGGGGCGCTCGAGGTGCGGCGAGTGGCCGACGCCGGGCAGCAGCAGCTCGGTGACCTCGCCGCCGCCGGCGGCGTAGGCCTCGAGCACGTCACGGGTCTGGGAGACCATCTCCTGGGCGGGCGCGGCGTCCGCCCCGGGCCAGCCGGGGATGATGCCGAGCGCCCCGAGGTGGTTGAGGTCGAAGAACGACGCGTCGGACACGATGGCGTCGGCGTCGCCGTGCACCCACAGCACCGGGGGCTTGACGGCGAGACCGACGATGCCGGACGTGTTGAAGTAGCCCGGCGCCATGGTGTTCAGCACGCCGATGCGGCCGGCCCCGAATCCGGGCCAGTTCTCGCTCGCCACGGCATCGCCGGGGTAGTTGCCCGTGGCGGTGGAGGTCGTGAGCATCGAGGCGACCCAGGCGTCCTCGTGCTCGCTCTCGAAGCCCGGGGCGACGTATCCGGATCGGAAGACGCTGCGCGGCGACGTCTGGGCGTCGGCGCTGGTGTCGTGGTCGGTGAGGCGCTGCACGAAGTCCGGGTTCGCTCCGCCGCCGCCGGTGCCGGCGTCGTCGTCGGTCAGGCGGCTGCCGTCGCGGCGGGTGCCGCCGAAGCCGTAGGGAGAGACCGGTGCCTGCAGAGTGAGGGATGCCACGGGGTGGTCGATCGCGTACTGCATCACGACGCCGCCTCCCATCGACCAGCCGACGAGGTGGGGCGCGGCGACCCCGAGGGCCTCGAGCGTCGCATGCACGTCGTCGCTGAAATCGCGCACCCCGCGGGTCGCGTCGATGGGCAGGCTCTCGCTCCCGCCGAACCCGCGCAGGTCGACGGCGATCACCCGCACGTCCCCGGGGAGGTCCTGCATGATCTCCTGCCAGAACAGCGCGGACGACACGTTGCCGTGCACCAGCACGACGGTGCGATCGGCGGGAGTGGTCGGGTCGTCGTCCTCGCGCAGGAGCACGTTGACCGCGAGGCGGTCGGTCGCGACGGTGCGGGCGACGATTCCGTCGAACAGATCGGGCTGGGTGGTCATCGGGCGTCCCTCCGCGGCTCAGCCGAGGCGGCACCGCCCCGGCACTGCCGATGATAGTCGCGCCGTGCCGCCATGTGAATGAACTTTCAGGTCGATCATCGGTCCTGCCGCGTGAACTTTAGGATGGCGACATGGTCGACGCGCAGCTTCCCCCCATCGCCATCCTCGGAGCAGGCTCGATGGGGGGTGCGATCGCCCGCGGAGTCGCGGCATCCGGATCCTCCCGTGGCATCGTCGTCACGAACCGCTCGGCGGCGAAGGCCGCGACGCTCGACGGCATCGCGGGTCTCGCATCGATCGCCCTCGAGGCGCATCCCGACGCCAACCTCACCGCGGCCGCCGGCGCCGACATCGTGCTGATCGGCGTGAAGCCCGCGATGGTGCCCGACCTGCTCGAGGCCGTCGCCCCCGTGCTGCGCCCCGGCACGATCGTCGTGAGCCTCGCGGCGGGCGTGACTGTGGCCACGTTCGAGCGCATCCTCGGTGACGGCGTCGTGGTGCTGCGCTCGATGCCGAACACCCCGGCGACCGTCGGACGGGCGGTGACCGGACTCGCCGCGGGCACGACGGCGGATGCCGCGCACGTCGCGCTCGTGCGACGGCTCTTCGAGACCGTCGGGGCCGTCGTCGAGGTGCCCGAGGACAAGATCGACGCCCTGTCGACGATCTCGGGCTCAGGGCCCGCCTACCTCTTCCTCTTCATCGAGGAGCTCACCAGGGCCGCGCTCGCCAAGGGATTCTCGCCCGCGGATGCGCGGCTCATGGCCGAGCAGACGGTGATCGGTGCTGCGGCGCTCCTCGCGGCGACCGGCGAGGATCCGGCCGAGCTGCGCCGCCAGGTGACGAGCCCGAAGGGCACGACCGAGCGGGCGATCGCGGTGCTGCAGGACGCCCATCTCGACGAGCTGCTCGGTCGCGCGACCGATGCCGCCCTCGCCCGTGCCCGGGAGCTCGCCGCCGGCGCCTGAGAGAGCGGATGCCGCGGCATCCGTCAACGCTCGAGCGCCGCGAACCTCTCGACGTCGCCGTTCGTGCCCGACACGATCACCAGGTCGTGCGCGGTGACGACGGTGTCGGCCTCGGCGTAGCGGAACGGCTTGCCGGGCGACTTCACGCCCACGACGGTGACGTTGAACTTCGTGCGCACGCCCGAGGCGCTCAGGGCGACTCCCCGCAGGAACTTCGGCGGGTAGAGCTTGGCGAGCACGAAGTCGTCGTCGAAGCGGATGAAGTCGAGCATGCGGCCGCTGACGAGGTGCGCGACGCGCTCGCCGGCCTCTCGCTCGGGGTAGATGACGTGGTTCGCCCCGACGCGGGCGAGGATCTTGCCGTGGGACTGGCTCACCGCCTTCGCCCAGATCTGCGGCACCTTCAGATCGACCAGGTTCGCGGTGATGAGCACGGACGCCTCGATGAGAGAACCGACGGCGACGACGGCCACCTGGAAGTCCTGCGCCCCGATCTGCCGCAGGGCGTCGATGTTGCGGGCGTCGGCCTGCACGGTGTGGGTGACCCGGTCCGACCACTTCTGCACGAGTTCCGCGCTGTCGTCGATCGCGAGCACCTCGCGGTCGAGACGGTCGAGCTCACCCGCGCACGCGGCCCCGAACCGGCCCAGCCCGATGACGAGCACCGGGGCATCGCTGCGCACCTTTTCAACCAACGATCGGCCTCTCGGTGGGGAACGTGTAGAGCTGCGAGCGCGACGACGCCGCCACGGCCGCGGCCAGTGTGACTGTACCAATGCGGCCCATGAAGATCGTGACCGCCATCACGTAGGCGGCCGGGTCGGGGAGCTCGGCGGTGAGCCCCGTCGAGAGCCCCACGGTGCCGAATGCGGAGATCACGTCGAAGAGCACATCGGCGATCGGGGCCTGCGTGATCTGCGCGATCGTGATCGTCGAGGCGGCGACGATCGTCGCGCCCCAGGCGACGACCGAGAGCGCGACCCGCTGCACGTCGCTCGGGATACGGCGGCCGAACGCGTTCACTGACGGGCGTCCGCGTGCCTCCGACCACACCGCGAGGGCGAGCACGGCGAGCGTCGTGACCTTGATGCCGCCGGCGGTCGAGGCCGAGCCGCCGCCCACGAACATCAGCATCGACCCGACCACGAGGGACGACCCGTTGAGATCCCCGATGTTCACCACGGAGAAGCCGCCGGAGCGGGTCATGGCGGAGAGGAAGAACGACTGGAAGGTGGTGTCGAAGGCGTCCATGCTGCCGAACGTCTTCGGGTTGGCGTACTCGAGCGTGAGGAAGACCACCGCGCCGGCGAGGAAGAGCACCACTGTCGTGATGAGGGTGAGCTTCGCGTGGAGCGACCATCGGCGCACGTGCCAGCGGTGCCGGGCGAGCGTGTAGATCACGGGGAAGCCGATGCTGCCGAGGAACACGCTCACCATGAGGGTCGTGAGGAAGACGTAGTCGTGTGCGAAGGGGGCGAGTCCGCCCGGGTTCGGGGTGAAGCCGGTGTTCGTGAACGACATGGCCGCGTAGTAGGGCGCCTGCCACAACGCGGTGAGCGGGTCGATGCCCGCGAGCAGGATCGACGGATAGAGCAGCACCGAGATGACCGCCTCGATCACCAGCGTCGACAGTGCGACGGTGCGCAGCAGCTGGCCCACCTCGCCCAGCCGCACGGTCTGGCCCTCGTTGACGGGGCCGGCGTGAGCCCGGAGCGGATTGGTGTCGCTCGCGGCGATGAGCTTGGCTCGCAGCCCCAGGCGCTTCGAGATCACGAGCCCCATGATCGAGGCGAGAGTCAGCACACCCATCCCGCCGACGTTGACGCCGACGTAGATGATGACGTGGCCGAACGCCGACCAGTGCGCGGCCATGTCGACGGTGGCGAGCCCCGTGACGCACACTGTCGAGACGGCGGTGAACAGCGCGTCGACGAACGGGGTCGCGCGTCCGTCGGCCGCTGCGGCCGGGAGCGACAGCAGACCCGTGAACACGAGGATCAGGGCGGTGAACACCAGCACCGCGAAACGGGCGGGAGAGGCGGTCGACAGATCGCGGATGTCGCGGGCGAACCGGGCGATCCAGGTGCCGAGGGCGCGTGCGGGGCCGGGTGTGGACACCTCGCCTGCCACCGCTGCCCCTCTCGTCGCCGCGCCTGTCATGGTAGCGGCCACGAGCCCCGGCTAACCTAGGCACATGGCGGACATCTTCGGCGTGATCGCGGACGCGACCCGGCGCGACATCCTCTCGTTCCTGCTCGAGCGGTCGCGCACCGCCGAGGCCGGAACGAGTGTCTCGCTGATCGTGCAGGAGCTCGGGGTGAGCCAGCCGACGGTGTCCAAGCACCTGAAGGTGCTGCGCGAGGCCGAGCTCGTCTCGGTGCGTGAAGACGGCCAGCACCGCTACTACAGCCTGTCGGCGTCACCCCTCGACGAGGTCGACGACTGGCTGCTGCCGTTCTTCGATCTGCCCGAGGGTGAGGCGTTGAGCGCCGTGCTGCCCGAGCCTGCCGCGCACGCGGCGGAGGTCGTGGGGCGCGCCGCGGCATCCGTCGGTCACGTCGTGACCACGGCGCTGAAGAAGCTCCCCGGCCGCTGAGCCGCTCGGCTCAGCCGTTGCTCGAGCCGTTGCCGTTGCTCGAGTTGGACCCGTTGCCGCGCTGGTGGCCGAACGGGCCGTAGCCGCCCTGGCCGCCGCTCCCGTTGCCGTAGCCGTTGCCGTGGCCGGGCATCATCCCGCCTTGACCGCCGCGCGTGTGCATCGAGTTCGACACGGCGACCTGGATGTGTGCTCCGACCCATCCGACCGCGACGCCGCCGCCGAAGGTCAGGGCGAGCAGGATCAGGCCGCCCGCGATCGAGCCTCCGATGATCCACCCGCGGCGGCTGCGGGCGGGTGGCGGCGTGGCCGCCGAACCCGTCGCCGCGCCCGTCGCCGCGGGCGGTGCGGGCGGTGCGGATGCCGCGGCATCCGCTGCATACGAGGGGGTGAGCTCGCCGGCGGCACCGCCGGCGTGGTGGTTCGCGGGCAGCGGCACGGTGGGCTGATCGGGGGTCGTCGAGTCGGACATGGCGGCATGATGCGCGCCGGAGGTGGATGCCGCTCATCATGCGTCGATGAAGTCGCTGGGGATCCGCCGTCTCCCGTGTTTACACGGAAGTCGCGCGACCCCTACGATGTGCGTTACGCGTGTGACGCGTGTTGCTGGGGGGAAGGGAAAACCATGACGGGGCTGCCCGAAGTGCAGTTCTTGACGGTCGCCGAGGTCGCCGACGTGATGCGGGTCTCGAAGATGACGGTCTATCGCCTCGTGCACTCCGGGGAGCTTCCCGCGGTGCGCTTCGGGCGCAGCTTCCGCGTGCCCGCGAGCGCCGTCGACGAGGTCGTGACGCGTCCCGCGGCCGACGTCGGCTAGACTGATCCGAGGCATTTTTTCGATTGCCCGTTCCCGGGTGCGCATCGGGCGCACCCAAACCGCCGACCAGTGAGGTTTTCCGTGGGTTCTGTCATCAAGAAGCGCCGCAAGCGCATGGCGAAGAAGAAGCACCGCAAGCTGCTTCGCAAGACTCGCCACCAGCGCCGCAACAAGAAGTGAGCGGCCGCCGCACCAGCGGTACTGACACAAGCGCCTGTCCGTGAGGATGGGCGCTTCGTGTTTGCTCCGGGCGGTCTTCCCGGGCGCACGCGCCCAGTACGCTTCAGAGCATGAAGTCCATCACCGTGCAGCAGCTCCACGAGCAGTCCGACGTGCCCCTCGTCGACGTGCGTGAGGTCGACGAGTTCACCGCCGGCCACGTGCCCGGCGCCGTGAACATCCCCCTGTCCACGCTCGGCGACAACCTCGACGCGCTGCCCGACGGTGCGTTCAACGTCATCTGCCAGCTCGGCGGCCGATCCGCCCGCGCGGTGCAGGCCCTCGAGGCACGCGGCTACGACGCCACCAACGTCGAGGGCGGCACGGGCGAGTGGGTCTCGGCCGGCTTCGCCGTGGAGCAGTGACCGGGCACTGTCCGCCCCTCTTCCTAGGATGACCCCGTGACCGAGATCACCCTCATCGGCAAAGACGGATGCCACCTCTGCGACGTCGCTCGCGGCGTCATCGAGCAGGTCGTCGCCGACTTGCCTGACGCCGACGCCGACCGTGTCGTGGTGGCCGAGGCATCCATTCTCGAGAATCCCGAGCTGTTCGACCTCTGGTGGGAGAAGATCCCGGTCGTGCTGATCGACGGCCGCGTGCACGCCCATTGGCGGGTCGCGCCGGAGCGGCTGCGCGACGCGGTGACCGAGTCGCTCCACGCGGTGAGCGCCTCGTGACCCTGCGGCATGTCGTCGCCTGGACGCTCGCGGCGACAGATCCCGCCGAGCGTGCGGAGCAGGCCGCCGAGGTCGCGCGTCGCCTGCTCGCCCTCGACGGGGTGGTTCCCTCGATCCGGGCGATCTCTGCCGGACCGAACGTGGCCTACGCCGATGTGAACGCCGATGTCGCCGTCGTCATCGACGTCGACGATCTCGCCGGACTCGAGGCGTATCAGACGCACCCCGCCCACCAGGAGGCCGCGGGCTACATCCGCAGCGTCGTGGCGTCCCGGCTCTCGGTCGACTTCGAGGTCTGACCCGCGCGTACCGCGCCCGCCGCCGCGCCGTGCACCCGACGCGGCGACGGACGGCGTCTCACGCGTCGGGGGCCGCCGGACGCACCGACACCGGGACGGCGTCGATCGTCAGATGCACTGCTTCGTCGAACTCCACGCGGTCGCCGGCGGAATGCTGCAGGCGCACGAGGGAGCCGTCGGCGGTGCGCACGAGGGTGCGGCGGAAGCTCCCGAGGAACGTGCTCTCCTGCACGATCGCCGGCACCGCATGGTCGCCGGGGGCGACGAGCCGCACGTTCTCGGGGCGCACGAACACGTCGACCTCGCCGACGACGGGCTCGCCCTGTACCGGAAGCTGGATGCCCCACACATCGACGCTCGTGCCGGTCGCGCGGCCCGGAACGGCGCTCGACAGGCCGACGAAGCCGGCGACATACGCGCTCGCCGGGCGCAGATAGAGCTCCTCAGGCGTGCCCACCTGCTCGATGCGACCCGCGTTCATCACGGCGATGCGATCGGAGACGGCGAGCGCCTCCTCCTGATCGTGCGTCACGAACAGCGTCGTGATGCCCAGGCGCAACTGGATGCGGCGGATCTCGTCGCGCAGTTGCACGCGCACCTTCGCATCGAGCGCCGACAGCGGCTCGTCAAGCAGGAGCACGCGCGGCTCGGTGACCAGCGCGCGGGCGAGCGCGACGCGCTGCTGCTGACCGCCCGACAGCTGGTGCGGGAAGCGATCGGCGAGGTGGTCGAGCCCGACGAGCGCGAGCGCGTCGGTCGCGCGTCGCGTCGCCTCGGCCTTGCCCACGCCGCGGCGGCGCAGGCCGAAGGCCGTGTTCTCGACGACCCGCAGGTGCGGGAAGAGACTGTAGGCCTGGAACACCATGCCGATGTCGCGCTTGTTGGTCGGCACCGACGAGACATCCTTCTCGCCCAGCAGAACCGCCCCCGAGGTCTCACGCTCGAGGCCGGCGAGCACTCGCAGGGCCGTCGTCTTGCCGCATCCCGAGGGACCCAGCAGGGAGACGAACTCGCCCGGCGCGATGTCGAGGTCGACCCCGTGCAGTACGCGCGTCGTGCCGTAGTCCTTCGTGACGCCGCGGAACTCGACGCGGGTGCCATCGCCCTGAGCGGCGAGGAGCAGATTGTCGCCGGTGCGCGGCAGTGCTCGCAGATCGGAGGTCATGAGCGGGTCCTTTCGGAACGGTCGCGTCCGACGCGGCCGATGACGAGCAGCAGCACGAACACGGCTGCGAGCGAGAGCAGGGTGAAGATCGCCGGCAGATAGGCGTCGGTCTTTCCGACCACGAGGAGCGCGGTCTGGAGCACCTGGCGGTTCAGGATCGACGCGATCGTGAACTCGCCCAGCACGACGGCGACGGTGAGAAGGGATGCCGCGAGCAGCCCCGGACGCAGGTTCGGCGCGAGCACGCGAAGGAGCACGGTGAGCCACCCCGACCCGAGCGTGCGCGCGGCCTCGGTCAGGGTGCGCAGGTCGATCGCGTCGACCGACGCCTGGATCGAGCGGAACGCGAAAGGCAGCGCCGTGATGCCGTAGGCGAACGCGAGCGTCCACGGGGCCGTGCCGATGGTGCGTCCGATCTGCAGGTAGACCGGCACGAGCCCCACCACGAGCACGATCGCGGGGATCGAGATCGGCAGCAGCGCGACGAACTCGAACACCCGGCGCAGGCGGGGGAACTTCAGGTTCACGAGCACGATCGTGGGTGCGAGCAACACGAGCACGATCACCACCGTGACGACCGCGATGATGAGCGAGTTGCCGATCGCGAGCCACAACGGGCGCAGCAGGTATGCGCTCGCGGGATCGAAGAGGGTCGCCCAGTGCACGAGTGAATAGCCGTCGCCGTCGCGCAGCGTGTAGAGCAGAGTCGCGACCATGGGGATGGCGAAGAACAGCCCCACGAGGATGCCGATGACCCAGCGGGTGACGGGGTGCGGAGCGAGGCCCTTCATCGCTGCCACCTCGCTGCCCGCCGCTGCACCGCGTTGTAGACGGCCATCGCGACGCCCACGACGACGATCATGCCGAGCGCGAGCGCACCCGCGAGGTTCTCGCGGCCGAGCACGGTCTCGCTCGTGAGCGCCGCGCGGATCTGCAGCGGCACGATCTGCGAGCCCTGGCTGGCGAGGGCCGCGGCCGTCGCATACGACGAGAACGCGTTCGCGAACAGGAGCAGGAGGCTGGCGAGGAAGCTCGGGGCCAGCACCGGGAAGCCCACGTGCAGCCAGAAACCGGCACGGGTGCCCCCGAGGGTGAGGTTCGCCTCGACCCACTGCGGCCGCAGTGCCGACAGGGCGGGCATAAACGTGATGACCATGAGCGGGATCTGGAAGTAGAGGTAGGCGGGGATGAGGCCGGGCAGGCCGTAGATCCAGGCGCCGCCGGCGTAGAGATCGATGCCGAAGGTCGTCGCGAGGAACTTCGTGACGACTCCCTGCAGACCGATCGTCGCGATCATCGCGAACGCGAGCGTGACGCCGCCGAACTGTGCGAACGTGCCCGACACCGCGTTCACGGAGGTGCGGACCACACCCGACTCCGACAGGCCGAGCATCGCGTAGCAGGCGAGTGCGCCGACGATCGCTCCGACCAGCGCGGTGAGCACCGAGACCCACGTGGAGTTCCAGAACGTCGCGAGGATGACCGGGTCGCCGAGTGCGGCGATGTTGTCGAGGGTGAACGCGCCCTTCTTCGTGAAGAAGCCGGAGCCGATGGCGAGCACCGTCGGCAGCGCGAGGAAGATCAGCACATATGCGGCGAACGGGACCAGGCCGATCCAGGCCCAGTCCCGACGGGGCCGCCGGGCCAGCGCGAGTGCGCCAGGCCCGGCGGTCCGTGTCGCCGAAGCGACTGACGTCACTGAACGGCCGCCGCCCACTTGGCGCCGAGCAGGGTGCCCGCAGCCGTGCTCTGGGCCGCGGTCGGCACGACGCTCTGGGTGGGCGCGGTCGGCAGCTCCGCCGCGAGGGTCGCGTCGATCGTGCCGGCCGTGGTCATGGCCGCCATGCGGGCCGGGCGGGCGCCGCCGGCGAGCCACAGGTTCTGCGCCTCGTCGCTGTAGAGGAACTCCTCCCACAGGCGCGCAGCCGCCGGGTGCGGGGCATCCTTGTTGATCGCCTGGTTGTAGTAGCCGGCGTAGCCGGTGCCGGGAAGGATCGCGACCTTCCAGTTCGCGTTGTCCTTCTTGTGGGCGAGGTTCAGGTAGTCCCAGTCGAAGACGACGGGGGTCTCGCCGCTGGCGACCGTGGAGCTGGTCACGTCGACCTTGAGCAGGTTGCCGGCCTTGTTGAGCTTCTGGAAGAAGTCGATGCCCGCCTGGTAGTCATCCAGCGTGCCGCCCGACTGCACGGTGGCAAGACCCACCGCGGCGAAGGCCGCGCCCGCCTGGGTCGGGTCGCCGTTGAGGGCGACCGCGCCCTTGTACGCCGAGCCGAGCAGGTCGTTCAGCGAGGTCGGGGCGGGGTACTTCGACGAGTCGTAGCCGATGGCCATGTACCCGCCGTAGTCGCCGTAGTAGAGACCCGACGACTCCTTGAGGGTGTCGGGGATGTCCGCCCAGGTCTGCACCTTGTAGGGGGCGAACTTGTCCGTGTTCTGCAGCGTGACAGTGAGGCCGAGGTCGAACACGTCGGGCGCGGTGTCCAGGCCCTGGTTCGAGGTCGCGGCCTGGATCTCCTCGGCGCTCGACGCGTCGGGCGAGGCCTCGTTGACGGTGATCTCGGGGTACTTCTTCTTGAACGCGTCGATGACGGCGCCGTAGTTGGCCCAGTCGTGGGGGAGTGCGATGACGTTGAGCTGGCCCTCGGCCTTGGCTGCGGCCTCGAGGGCGGCGAGCGAACCGAAGTCGGAGATGCTGGTCGCCGTCTTCGCGTCGACGCCGCCCGAAGAGCTCGTCGACGAGCTGCCGCCGGCGCAGCCGGCGAGCACGACGGAAGCGGCTGCGGCGACGGCGATGCCGGCGCCGGCACGGCGCAGGAGTGCGCGCGTGTGGGTCATGTCAGTTCCTCTCGGATGGTGTGGCGGGGGTTCGGGAACCCCGCACCGGGACGAGAGGAACGTACGTGCGGCGAGTGGCGCCGGTGAGAGCGTCAGGTGTCCGTCAGGTGACGGGTCGGTGACACCGGATGCCGCGGCATCCGGTGTCGGCGCTCACCGCGCCGTGATCACGGCGCGAGGCGCGTGGGACCGCGGAAGAGGTAGGTGACCTCGCGGATCGACGCCTCGCCCAGCAGCAGCATGAGCACGCGGGCGAGGCCCATGCCGAAGCCGCCGTGCGGCGGGGCGCCGTAGCGGAAGAAGTCGAGGTAGAAGTCGAGGTGGGCGGGGTCGAGCCCCTTCTCCTTCGCCTGCTCGATGAGCACGTCGACGCGGTGCTCGCGCTGCGCGCCGGTCGTGATCTCGACGCCCTTGAACAGCAGGTCGTACGACTTGGTGAGTCCCGTTTCGGCGTCGCGCATGTGGTAGAACGCACGGATCTCGGGGTGGTAGTCGGTGATGAAGACGAACTGGTGGCCGTAGGTCTCCTGCACGTAGGCGGAGATCTGGCGCTCGCCCTCGGGGTCGAGGTCGCCGTCGGTGCGGGGGATCTCGTAGCCCCGGTCGGCGACGATCTGGCGGGCCTCGGCGAGGGGGATGCGCGGGAACGGCACCGCGGGCACCTGCACCTCGATGCCGAACAGCTCTTCGATCTCGGCGCCGTGCGTGTCCTTGACCGCCTGGAACGCGGTCTGCAGCAGCTCCTCCTGCATGTGGGCGACGTCCTCGTGGGAGTCGATCCAGCTGATCTCCGCGTCGACCGAGGTGAACTCGGTGGCGTGGCGGCTGGTGAAGCTGGGGTCGGCGCGGAATGCCGGCGCGATCTCGAAGATCTTGCCGAAGCCGGCCGACTGCGCCATCTGCTTGAAGAACTGCGGGCTCTGGGCGAGGTAGGCGGTCTTGTCCTCGAAGTAGTCGAGGGAGAAGAGCTCCGCGTTCGACTCCGACGGGCTCGCCATGAGCTTGGGGGAGTGGATCTCGATGTAGTCGCGCTCCACCCAGTAGGTGCGCAGTGCATGCTCGAAGGTCGTCTGCACGCGGAAGATGAGGTTGTTGCGGGCCTGGCGCAGGTCGAGGAAGCGCCAGTCCATGCGCTTGTCGAGGCCGCTGTCGGCGGCGATCGGGGTCTCGGGGTTGGCCGCCGCCGCGACCTCGAGCGTCGCGATCTTGATCTCGACGCCGCCGAGCTTCACCCGCTCGTCGTGCTTCAGCTCTCCCGTGACCGTGAGGAACGTGCCGCTCGCGAGCGCCGAGATCTCCTCGGTGAGGGCGAGGGCGACGGATGCCGCGGCATCCGCATCGTCGGTCACCTCGCGGGTTGCGGGGTTCACCAGCTGCACGGCGCCGGTCTCATCGCGCAGGATGACGAACTGCACCTTCTTCTGATCGCGCACCGTCTCGACCCAGCCGGACACCCGGACCGGTCCTTCGGGGAGGGACTTCAGCTGCTTGACGAGGACGCGTTCGCTCACAAACCTTCAGTCTACGTGCGGCCCGCCTCTAGCATGACGGCATGAGCCAGCCGCCGGTGCCGCCCGCGGGGCCTCCGCAACCGCCCGTCGGGTCGCCGCTGCCGCCCGCCCCGGTCGCGGTGACCGCGCCGGGGGTGCGCCGCACCTGGGACCTGGTGCTGACGATCGTGCTGCTGGTCTTGCTGATCGTGCCGGCGCTCATCGCCTCATACATGGCGGTGTTCCTCGTGTTCGCGTTCGACGCGTGCTCGAGCGACACCTGCAATGACGGCCTCGGCACCGTCGGTTTCTTCGTCGCGATGATCGCACCGTGGGCCGTGCTGGTCGTGGCGGGCGTGGTCGCGATCGTGCTGCTCGTGCGGCGGCGGCTGGCGTTCTGGGTTCCGCTCGTCGCGCTCGTGCTGATGGCGCTCGCGTGGTGTGGCGGCGCGGCGATCGTGTTCGGGTCGGCGAACCTGCGCTGACCGCGCCGCAGGGGCTCCCAGCCCTTTGGGATGTCGGCTTCATAGGGTCGGACGAGTGCGCCTCGCGGCGCGCCGATCACCGTTCCGCATGGCCGACACTGCCGACCCCGAGGATGTCCGATGACCGACGCCGCCCTGGCCGCTCCCCCCTTCCGTCCCGCCGCGACACTGCGGGCCGCGGCATCCGATGAACCGGATGACTCGTGGCTCGGCGCCCTCGTCGAGTGGGTCGTCTCACTCATGGACGTCATCGGCCCGGTCGGTGCGGGCATCGCGATCGCGCTCGAGAACCTCTTCCCGCCGCTGCCGAGCGAGGCGATCCTTCCGCTCGCGGGGTTCGCCGCCAACCGCGGCATGTTCACGCTCGTCGAGGCGCTCGTCTGGACGACGCTCGGTTCGGTCGTCGGTGCGCTCATCCTCTACGGCATCGGAGCATGGCTCGGGCTGGATCGGCTCCGCCGCGTCGCGGCGAAGGTGCCGCTGCTGCACGTCGAGGACGTCGACCGCACCGTGGAGTGGTTCGGCCGCCACGGGGCGAAGGCGGTGTTCTTCGGGCGGATGATCCCGATCTTCCGCAGCCTCATCTCCATCCCGGCCGGTGTCACCCGCATGCCGTTGTGGCGGTTCACGCTGCTCACGACCGCGGGCAGCGCGATCTGGAACACCGCGTTCGTTCTCGCCGGATTCTTCCTCGGCGAGTCGTGGCCGGTCATCGAGCAGTACGCCGACATCCTGCAGTACGTCGTGATCGCCGCCGTCGTGATCGGGGTCGCCTGGTTCGGGTGGGTGCGGGTGCGCCAGCTGCTGCGCACCCGACGCGGGTCGGTCGACGAGGCCTGAGCGCCCGCCGCTCAGGCCAGACACAGAAGCAGCGCCCGTAAACTGTGCGGGTGTCCGCCGACCGACTGCATCTCGTGCGCCACGGTGAGGTCCATAACCCCGATCACGTCCTGTACGGACGTCTGCCGAATTTCCGGCTGAGCGTCGACGGTCGGGTCATGGCCCGCCGCGCCGCCGAATACGTGCACGGGCTGGGGCGCCCGGTCGGGGCGCTCGTGTGCTCGCCGCTGCAGCGCACCCGGGAGTCGGCCGAGCCGTTCACCGAGCTGTTCGGCATCGAGCCGCGCGTCGATGAGCGCGTGATCGAGCCGACGAACGTGTTCGAGGGCCGGCGGATGTCGCGCGCCCTGCGCAACCCGCTGAACTGGCGCCATCTCCTGCGACCCTCGGTGCCGAGCTGGGGCGAGCCCTACGCCCAGGTCGCCGCGCGCATGGATGACGCGATGACCGAGGCGTGGAACCTGACCGCCGCCGGCGACGTGGTCGTCGTCTCGCACCAGCTTCCGATCTGGGTGACGCACCTCGCCGTCGCGGGCCTCCCGTTCCGGCACGACCCCCGGTCGCGCCGCTGCGGGCTCTCCAGCGTGACCAGCTTCGAGCGACGGGGCGAGCGCTGGGTCGAGATCGATTACGTCGAGCCGGCGTCGCTGTCGGGCGCCGTGGATGTGGGAGCAGTGTGACGATGACCAGACCCAACCGCCGCGGCATCCGCGTCATCGCCGCCGCCGTCGTCGCGGCCGCAGCCCTCGTGCTGGCCGGCTGCAGCAACGATTCGCTCGCTGCGCAGTACCGCGCCGGCGACAACAAGGGCTTCATCTCGGGCGACTTCCAGGTGCAGGAGATCCCCGCCGACCAGCGCGGCGACGCGGTGACCTTCTCGGGAACGACCGATCAGGGCACCGACGTCACGAGCAGCCAGTACCTCGGCAAGGTCGTCGTCGTGAACTTCTGGTACGCCGCGTGCGGCCCGTGCCGCGCCGAGGCGCCCGTGCTCGAGAAGGCGTTCACCGACGTGAAGGGGCAGGACGTCGAGTTCCTCGGCGTCAACATCTACGACCAGGCCGAGACGTCGCGCTCGTTCGCGCAGACCTACGGGGTGAGTTACCCGAGCGTGATCGCGATCAACAACGGCGACATCAAGATGTCGTTCGCGAAGTACGTGCCGCTGAGTGCCGTGCCGGTCACGGTCGTTCTCGACAAGCAGGGTCGCGTGTCCTCGCGCATCGTGAGTCAGCTCTCGGACGCCTCGATCCTCACCTCGTTGATCACCACGGCGGGGCAGACGTCGTGACCCGCGCCCGCCGGACCCGGGGGCACGCATGAGCGACATCGTCGCCGGCGGCGCCCTCTGGCTCGCGATCCCGATCGCGATGCTGGCAGGGCTCGTCTCCTTCCTCTCGCCGTGCGTGCTGCCGCTGGTGCCGGGCTATCTCGGATTCATCGGCGGCGCCGTCGCTCCGCGCCGCGGTGGCGGGCAGGCCACGCGCGGACGCCTCGTGCTGGGTGTCGTGCTCTTCATCGCCGGGTTCACCGTGATCTTCATGGCGATGAACGTCCTCGGCGGCACGTTCGGCGCGTTCCTCATCTCGTACAACGCGATCATCACGCGGGTGCTGGGAGTCGCGATCATCCTGCTCGGCCTCGTGTTCATCGGGATGTTCGGGTTCGCGCAGCGCACGTTGAAGCCGGTGGTGCGCGGCAACCTCGGCCTCATCGGGGCGCCGCTGCTGGGGCTGGCCCTCGGCATCGGCTGGGCGCCCTGCATCGGCCCGACCCTCGCGATCATCCTCGGCATGTCGTTCACGCAGGCCTCCGCGGGGCGGGGGGCCGTGCTCGGCCTCGCCTACTCGCTCGGGCTCGGCATCCCGTTCCTGCTCATCGCCCTCGGCTTCGGCTGGGCGGCCGGCGCCGTCGCGTTCATCCGCCGCCACATCCGCGTCGTCAACATCATCGGAGGCGTGCTCCTCATCCTCGTCGGCCTCGCCATGGTCACGGGTCTGTGGACCGACCTCATGTCCCACCTCCAGGGGGTGTTCTCGAGTGTCCCGCTCCCGCTCTGAGTCCGGTCGCGACGCCGACCCGTTGCGTCCGTCCGACCACATCGACGGCGCCGACGAGGCCGATGCCGTCGGCTCCGTCGACGAGAAGGATGCCGCATCCGCCGTCACTTCGCCGCGACTCGGTCCGCTCGGCTGGGCGCGGTGGGCGTGGCGTCAGCTCACGAGCATGCGCACGGCCCTGATCCTGCTGCTGCTGCTGGCGATCGCCGCGGTGCCCGGATCGATCGTGCCGCAGCGCACGGCGGACCCGAACGGCGTCACGCAGTACCAGACCGACCACCCCGATCTGTTCCCGATCCTCGACAAGCTGCAGCTGTTCGACGTCTACTCGTCGGCGTGGTTCTCGGCGATCTACCTGCTGCTGTTCATCTCGCTGATCGGCTGCGTGATCCCGCGTCTGAAGCACCACTGGAAGGCCATGCGGGCGCTCCCCCCGCGCACGCCGGCTCGGCTCTCCCGCCTCGACGACCACCGCGCCGCCACCCTCACGCTCGCCGACGGCGTCGATGCGACGACCGCCGCGGCGGACGCGATCGACGCCGCAGAGCGGATGCTGCGTGGCGCCCGCTACCGGGTGCACCGCTACGACGGCCGCGGCTCGTACTCCGTGTCGGCCGAGCGCGGCTATCTGCGCGAGACGGGCAACCTCCTCTTCCACATCGCGTTGGTGGGAGTGCTGATCGCGGTCGGCGTCGGCGGGGCGTTCACCTACACCGGGCAGCGGGTCATCGTGCAGGGCACGACCTTCGTCAACCAGCTGCAGGACTACTCGTCGTTCAATCCGGGACGCTTCGTCGACGGCAACGCGCTCGACCCGTTCTCGCTCACCCTCGACAAGTTCGACGTGACCTATACGCCCGCCAGCGACACGGGCGCGGGCCAGGCCGGCGACTTCGTCGCCCACCTGACCACCAAGACCGAGGGCGGGTCCGCCCAGCAGGACGAGGTGCGGGTGAACCATCCGCTCGAGGTCGCCGGGGACCGGGTCTATCTGATGGGCAACGGGTACGCGCCGACGATCATCGTGCGCGACTCCGCCGGCAAGGTGATCTACAACGAGTCGGTGCCGTTCCTGCCGCAGGACAACAACATGACCTCGCTGGGCGTCGTGAAGATCCCCGACGGGCTGCCGCAGCAGCTCGGTCTCGTCGGATTCTTCTACCCGACGATGCAGCCGCTGACCACGGGAGCGTTCAGCTCGGTCTACCCCGACCTGATCTACCCGGTGCTGACCCTCAACGTCTACGCCGGCGACCTCGGCATCAACGACGGAACCCCGCGTTCGGTGTACACCCTCGACCCGACCGGCATGACCCAGCTCACCGGCGGCACCACCGGGGTGAACTCGCTCGAGCTCATGCCGGGGCAGACCGCGAAGCTCCCGAACGACTGGGGCACGGTGACCTTCGTGAACGAGGCCGACCCGTCGGCATCCACCCTGGTGACCGGGAGCCTGGACGCCTCGAAGACGATGCAGGCGGTCGGCACCGACTACTCCGCGTCGGTGAAGCGCTTCGTGTCGCTGTCGATCCACCACGACGCCTCGTCGGTGTGGGTGCTGGTGTTCGCCGGGCTCGCCGTGGCCGGGCTTCTGGCCGCGCTGTTCGTTCCGCGCCGCCGCATGTGGGTGCGGGTCACTCCGAAGGACGGCGCGCTGCGCCTGGAGTACGCGGGGCTCGCGCGCGGCGAGGACCCGGCGATCGCCGTCGCGGTGACCCAGCTCGCCGAGCGCCACGCGAAGTCGGTCGCAAAGGCGGCGAAGACGGCGCCGCAGGCGTCGACGGACGCCTCCGATGCCCCCGCGGGCGACGACGCGACTCCCGGCGAAGCCCACAACGGCCGCGCGTAGAATCACCGCCATGCCCTCCACCGGTTTCTCGCTCGACTCCGCCTCGGTCATGCTCGTGTGGACGGCGATCGCCATCTACGCGCTCGCGTTCATCGCCTACACGATCGACCTCTCCCGACGCTCGGTGGCCGCCATCGACGCGAAGGATGCCGCCACCGAGGATGTGCGCGAGCTCGTCGGCGTAGGGGCGGCGACGGCCTCGTCGTCGGCCTCTTCCCGCGGCTCGGTCGAGACCATCGATCAGGTGCGTGCGCGACAGGAGCGCGCCGCCGAGGCACTGACGGCCCGCGGATCGCGTCGCGACCGCCCCGTGTGGGCGCGCATCGGCACGACGCTGACCTGGCTCGGCTTCCTCTTCCACCTCGCGGCCGACGTCACGCGCGGAATCGCCTCGGGCCGGGTGCCCTGGTCGAACATGTACGAGTTCGCCCTCACCGGAACCCTGCTGATCGTCGCGGTGTACCTCGCGGTGCTGTTCCGTTACGACCTTCGCTTCCTCGGCTCCTTCATCACGGGCCTCATCGTGCTGCTCATGGGTGGCTCTGCAGTCGCGTTCTACCGCGAGATCACGCCCCTCGCCGATCCGCTGAAGAGCGTGTGGCTCGTGGTGCACGTGTTCGTCGCCTCTCTCGCAACGGCGCTGTTCGCCCTCGCGTTCGCGCTCTCGGTGCTGCAGCTCATGCAGATCCGCCGCGAGCGCCGCGCGCTCGCCGCCGCCGAGGCGGGCACCGCCGGTGCGAAGACCGGTCCCGGATTCCTGCGGCTGCTGCCGTCGGCCGAGAACCTCGAGTCCCTCGCCTACCGATTCGCGATCATCGGCTTCATCTTCTGGACGTTCACCCTCATCGCAGGCTCCATCTGGGCGAACGACGCCTGGGGACGCTACTGGGGCTTCGACACGAAGGAAGTCTGGACCTTCGTCATCTGGGTCCTGTACGCGGGCTACATCCACGCGCGTGCGACGCGCGGTTGGCGCGGCACGCGGTCGGCGTGGCTGTCGATCGTCGGCTTCGCCGCGGTGATGTTCAACTTCACGATCGTCAACATGTTCTTCAAGGGTCTGCACGCCTACAGCGGGCTCACCACCGGCGGCAGCTGAGCCGACCGGCACACGACGAGGGGGTGGATGCCGCGGCATCCACCCCCTCGTCATGTCGCGCGGACGCGGGTCAGGCCGTCGTGCCGGCGACCACCGCCCGCACCGAGGACGTGCGGTGGCGCCACACCGCGAAGGTGGTGGCGAGCAGACCCAGCACCGTCCATACGACCATGCCGACGACGGCGGATCCGACGCCACCGGCACTCGCGAGCACCCCGAGGGCGGCGTTGTAGGCCGGCGCGGTCGGCATGAGACCGGCGAGCCAGGTCAGCCCCGACGGCGTCGTCGAGACGACCGACGTGGCGATGGCGAGTGTTCCGGCGATCGCGGCGATGAGGCGGCCGGTGCCGCGGAAGAGCGCGACGAGCGCCTGGTTGACCGCGGCGAACGCGATGCCGGCGACGACGCTCAGCCCGGCGTACGCGAGCCACGATCCGGTGTCGTAGTTCGCCGCGATCTGCACGACGATGGCGACGAGCACGCCCTGCAGGGCACCGATGACGGCGGCGGGGGCGAAGGAGCGCAGCGCCAGCACGACCGAGGGCAGACGGCTCGCGAGCGCACGACGCGAGACCGCCTGCAGCACCACGAAGGTCGCCAGCGATCCGAACCAGAGCACGAGGGTCGACAGCAGCGGGATGGCGGAGCCGCCGAACAGGTTCGTGGAGACCCCGCTGGCGGTCACCGGGTTCGCGACGACGTCGGCGAGGGTCGCCGCCTGCGTGTCGCTGTAGGTGGGGATCGATGAGACGGCCGTCTTCAGGCCGTCGGAGAGCGACGAGGCGCCGGTGGCGAGCTGGTCCACGCCGGCGACGAGCTGGGTCGCCCCGGACGACGCCTGGGTGGCGCCCGACGCGAGCGCGGCCGAGCCGGCGGCGATGCCGGATGCTCCGGACTGCAGCTGGTGCGCCGCGGCGGCCGACTGCGTGAGACCGGCCGAGGTCTGCGACGTCAGCTGGGACACGCCGGTCTGGGTGCCGGACGCGTAGCCCGCCGCGTAGCCGGCGGCCGTCGCCGCCCCGATCGCCGTGTCGTTCGCGGGGTCGGTCGGGGAGCCGACGAGTGTGCCGAGCTTCTCGCACAGCGTCGCGATGGCGGCCGTGTTCGTGTTCGGCAGCGCGTGCGGCGGCAGTAGCTGCGCGCACTCCTGGGCGAGGGCGCCGAGCGTCGTCGCGACCGCTGTCGTCTGGCTGGCCGCGCTGGCCGCGTACTGGGACGTGGTGGCGGCGGCCGAGTTCAACGACGGGCTCGCGACTTGCGCGGCAGCGGTCTCCAGTCCGCTCGCGAGCTGGCCGGCGCCCGATGACAGCTGGTTCGCGCCGGAGGTTAGCTGGTTCGCCCCGGAGGCGAGTTGGCCGATGCCGGAGGGGAGGGCGGCCGCACCGCTCGCGGCGGTGGCGGCGCCCGTGGCGAGCTGCTCGGCACCGCTCGAGGCCTGTCCGAGCTGCGTGTTGAGCGTCGTGAAGCCGAGCAGCACGTTCTTGACGTAGTTCTGCGACAGCTGCTGTCCCATGACGGATGTCGCGGTCTGCGCGATCTGCGCGGTGATCGCCGAGTCGACGACCTTCGCGTCGTTGGCCGTCGCGATCGAGATCGTCGCCTTCTCAGGTGTGCCGCCCGGGGCGGTGGAGGTGGCGGCGGCGGAGAAGTTGTCGGGGATGGTGATGACCGCGGCGTACGTGCCGTCGGCGAGACCGGAGGCCGCGTCATCCGTGTTGGAGATCACCCAGTCGAGGTTCGAGGGCAGGTCCTTCGAACCCTCGACGAGGCCGGCGGTCAACTGACGTCCGAGCGGCACCGTCTGGCCGTTGAGGGTGACCGGCTTGTCGTTGTTGACGATGGCCGCGGTCATGTTGCCGAGCCGGTCGGTCGGGTTGTACAGCGACACGACCAGCACGGCGCCGACGAGCACGGGCAGCAGGATCACGCCGATGACGGCGAGCCAGGTCACCGGGCGCAGGGTGCGGGAGCGTTCGAGCAGAGTCATGCGGTCACCTCGGCGACGTCGGACGCGGAGAGCGTCGTGCGGATGCGCAGTGCGGGCGCGATGGAGATGCGAGCGCCCCGCAGCAGGGCGCCGAGATCGTCGACGGAGGTCGGTGGCGCCGACGCGACGAGCGTCACGCGGCCGTCGCCGGCGCCCTCGCGCAGCAGGGCGAGCGCCTGGTCGCGGTCGGCGGGGGTGAGGCGTTCGAGCCGGTCGATGCCGTCGATCACGACGATGCTGGCGCGGCGCAGGCCGCGGCGCAGGTCGGTGAGCGGCGCCTCGCTGGTGCCGAGCGAGACGAACGCGCTGTGTCGACGGGCCCAGGCGTTGCGTCCGGGGAGAAGGTGGCCCGCCACACGCAGGCGCCCGCCGGTCGACTCGAGGCGTCCGGCGATCGTGAGCAGCAGGGCGCGGGTCGCCCGCGGGTCCTCCGCGGTGACGAGCAGGCCGTCGCCGGTCGCGAGCCTCACGTCGACGCCGGTGTAGACGCGACGCCGTTCGTCGTCGAGCTCGAGCGCGTCGGCGGCCACGGCGTAGCGGTCGGCGTCGTCGGGCCAGTCGGCCAGCGCGATCTCGCGCTCGACGGCCTCGCCCTCGATGTCGAAGTGGGGCAGGCGCTTGCCGAGCCAGCGCGGCATCCACCAGGCGTGCGCGCCGAGCAGTGCCATCACGGCCGGCACGAGCGTCATGCGCACCAGGAACGCGTCGAACAGGATGCCGCTGGCGAGCCCCAGTGCGATGGGCTTGAGGCTCGAGTCCCCCTCGGGGATGAACGCGGCGAACACGGCGAACATGATGGTCGCCGCCGCCGTGACGACGCGGGCGGAGCCGGTGTAGCCGCTGCGCACGGCGTCGATCGCGACCTCGCGGCGGGTGCGGCCGTCGGCCTTCGCGTGCACGAAGTCCTCGCGCATGCGCGAGACGAGGAAGACCTGGTAGTCCATCGCCAGGCCGAACAGCACGCCCATGAGCACGATCGGCATGAAGCTGATGATGGGGCCGACCTTCGCGACGTGGATGAGGTCGGCGCCCCAGCCCCACACGAACACGGCCGACACGACGCCGAACGCGGCGCCCACCGACAGCAGGTAGCCCAGCGCAGCCTTGATCGGCACCCAGATCGAGCGGAACACGACCATGAGCAGCACGAGCGAGAGCCCGACGACGAAGATGCCGAACGGCAGCAGCGCGCCGCCGAGGCGATCGGAGATGTCGATGCCGACCGCGGTGAAGCCGGTGACCTTCATGTCGACGCCGTAGGTGTCGAGGATGTGGTCGTGCTGCGCGCGCAGCTCCCGCACGAGTGCGGCCGTCTCGGGTGAGTCGGGCGCCGTCGTGGGGATGATCTGCACGATGCCCGTGTCGGCGGTCTCGTTCGGGGTCGCGAGGGCGACGGTCTTGACCCCCGGCAGGGTGGCGACGTCGTCGCCGATGTTCTTCATGAGGTTCAGCGGATCGGTCGAGGTGACGATCGTGCCGGTCATGATGAGCGGGCCGTTGAAGCCGGGTCCGAAGTGCTCGGAGATCAGGTCGTAGGTCTTGCGCGCCTCGCTGTCCTTCGGCAGTACGCCCGCGTTCGGAAGGGCCAGTTGCAGGCTCGCCGCCGGGATGGCCAGCACGCCGAGCGTCACGATGACCGCGATGGTCGTGACGAGCGGATGCCTCGTCACCACGCCCGCCCAGCGGGTGGAGAACGACCGGCGGGGTGCAGCATCCGATTTCTTCGCGGCGGCCTTCGGACGGCGCGACCAGCCGACGACCCGGCCCTTCGCGAAGCCGAGGAAGGCGGGGGTGAGGGTGATCGCGACGATCACCGCGATCGCGACGGCGAGCGCGGCCGCGATGCCCATCGTCGTCAGGAACGGGATGTTCGCGAAGCCGAGGCCGATGAGCGCGATGAGCACGGTGATGCCCGCGAAGACGACGGCGGAGCCGGCGGTGCCGGTCGCGCGGGCGGCGGACTCTTCCGGAGGGACGCCGGCGCGCACCTGGTCCTGATGTCGCGCGGCGATGAACAGCGCGTAGTCGATGCCGACGGCGAGCCCGAGCATCAGCGCGAGCAGAGGGGTCGTGGAGGACACCGAGGCGAACGCCGTCGCCCCGAGGATGAGCGACATGGAGATCGCGACGCCGATGAGGGCGCTCCCGAGGGGCATGCCGGCCATGAGGAACGACCGGAAGGTGACGAGCAGCACCAGCAGGGCGATCACGAGCCCGACCGCTTCGGTGATGCTGATGCCCGGCACCGAGACGGCGAACAGGTCGCCGCCGAGCTGGGCGGTGGCGCCCTGGGGGAGGGCGTGCTGCAGCGAGGTCGTGATCGACTGCAGGTCGGTCTTCGTGCTCGCCGGAACGTCGGTGACCTGGCCGTTGAACTGCATGCTGATGATGGCGGCGCTCTTGTCGTCGGAGACGAGGCCGTTGACGGTCTTCCCGAACGGATCGGTCGCTCCCAGCACGCCGTCGAGCGCTCCGATCTCGGTGACGGTGTTCGCGATCTCGCTCGTGTAGGCGCTCTCGTCGACCGTCTGCCCGGGGGCGGCGACCACGATGATCTGCGCGCTCGTGCCGGCCGCCTGCGGGAAGGTGCGGCTGAGCTGCTCGAGGCCGGCCTGGGACTCCGTGCCGGGGATCGAGAACGCGTTGTCGGTGCCCTTGCCGAACACCGCGGCGGCGCCGCCGGCGATGACCAGCAGCAGCACCCAGGTCAGCAGCACCCGCCACGGGTGGCGGAACGACCAACGGCCGAGCGAGTAGAGCAGTGTGGACACGACGCCTCCGCGAAATCGAGGTTCGGGGTTCGATACATGACTGTATCCGATACAGGTGTGTATCGTAGAGTCCGCCATCCCCCGCAACCTGAACGGCGGATGAGCGCACGGAGAGGTGGTGCGTCGCTGATGCCGACGACGCGCAGTCGCGAGAACACCCGAGCCCGCCTGGTCGAGGCGGCCTCCGAGGTGTTCGCAGAAGTCGGCTTCGACGGGGCATCCGTCGAGGCGATCTGCGAGCGCGCGGGTTTCACCCGCGGAGCCTTCTACTCCAACTTCGAGTCGAAGGAGGATCTCTTCTTCGAACTCGCCCGGCAGGTCTCCGACACCAAGCTCGCCCGCGTCGCGGACCGCGTGTCCGAGATGGCCGCCGCCGAGGTGCCCCGCAGCACTGCGGAGATCGTGCGCTTCGTGCTCGACATCGCCACCGACGACCGTCTCGGCGTGCTGCTCATGAGTGAGATCCGCACGAACGCGATGCGCGACGAGCGCCTGGCCCGTGCCTATCTCGCCTGGGACGGCGCGATGGCCGCCCGGGTCGCGCAGATCATCGCCGAGATCCGGCGCACGTCGCGTCTCGCGCTACGCGTCCCCGACGACGAGGCCGCCCGGATGCTCGTGAACACGTGGGAGGATGCCGCGGTGCACGCGGCGATCGCGCGCCTGTCGCCGAAGCGGGCCGAGCAGCAGTGCGCCGAGCGCATCGCGGCTCTGGCGTCGTTGCTGGTCGAGTCGCCCGCAGGCTGAGCCGCCGCCGTGTCGAGCCGTCGGATCCCTGTGGATCCGCGCCGGTGCGACCCCGTCGTGCGCCGGTCGCGATAGCCTCGCGAGGTGACCTCGCCGACGCCGACCGCCGCCGCAGCCCCCGCATCCCGCATCCCGCTCGCCCTCCCGATCCTGTTGATCGTCGGGGGCCTGGCGGGTCTCATCGCGGCGTTCAACCTGACGCTCGACGATCTGGCGCTGCTGAAGAACCCCGACGCGGCGCTCTCGTGCTCGGTCAACGCGTTCATCCAGTGCGGCAAGAACATCCAGTCGCCGCAGGGCAACGTGTTCGGGTTCCCGAACCCGATCCTCGGTCTCATGATGTTCCCCGCACCGATCGCGGTCGGGGTGGGGCTTCTGGCCCGGGCGCGCTTCGCCGCCTGGTTCTGGTGGCTGTTCCTGGCCGGCATGACCTTCGCGATGGGCTTCGTGCTCTGGCTCGCGTCCGAGAGCATCTTCTCGCTGCACACGCTGTGCCCGTGGTGCGCCCTGGTCTACCTCGCGGTGACTCCCATGTGGTTCGCCACCGTGCTGCATGTGTTCCGCGAGGGCTATGCGGGCACGGCGCTCGCGAAGGTCGGCCGCGTGCTGACCCCGTGGATCCCGCTTCTCACGATCCTCGTGTACCTCGCCATCTTCGGCACCGCCCAGCTGCAGCTCGGTCTGCTGCAGTCGCTGCTCTGAGCCGCGCCTCGCTCAGCCGGCGATCAGCGCGTGGCAGCGGGCGAGGCGTGACATCCACCAGTCGCGTCGGTCGTCGGATGCCTCGTGCCGCGCCAGCAGCGCCGCGTCGGGCTGCACGCGGCGCACGGCGATGACACCGCCTTCGGGGCGCAGCGGCTGCGCTGTGACGTCGGCGAGGAAGAGCGACGAGGTGCCGAGCCCGCAGTCGTAGTCGAGCTCGGGGAGCGCGGCAGCGAGGGCGAGTCCCATGCCGAGCCCGACCGAGGTGTCGAGCGCGCTCGAGACCACCGCCGGCAGCCCCGCCGCGGCCACGACCTCCAGTGCCCGGGAGAGACCGCCGAGCGGCGCCGCCTTGACGACGAGGATGTCGGCCGCCCCCGCGCGGGCCACGGCGAGGGGATCCTCGGCCTTGCGCACGCTCTCGTCGGCGGCGATCGGCACGTCGAGGTCGTGCATGCGGGCGCGGATGTCGGCGAGCTCGTCGACCCGCGCGCACGGCTGCTCGACGTATTCGAGGTCGTACGGCTCCAGCGCGCGGATGGCGTGCTCTGCCTCGTCGACGTTCCATCCGCCGTTCGCGTCGAGGCGCACGCGTCCCTCCGGGCCGAGCGCCCGTCGCACCGCCGCGACGCGGGCGACGTCGTCGGCGAGAGACTTCCCGCGCTCGGCGACCTTCACCTTCGCGGTGCGGCAGCCGTCGAAGCGGGCCAGCACCACGGGCACCTCGTCCGCCGCGACCGCCGGCACGGTCGCGTTCACCGGGATCTCGTCGCGGCGGGCGGCGGGCTGCGGCATCCACGCGAAATCGATCGCCGCACGCAGCCAGACGGATGCCTCGTCGTCGTCGTACTCGGCGAAGGGGGCGAACTCCGACCAGCCCTGCGGCCCCTCGAACAGCAGCGCCTCGCGCACGGTCACGCCCCGGAAGCGGGTCGCCATCGGCAGTGCGACGACCCGCGCGGTGGCGGCGATGTCGGCGAGCGACGGGGTGTCTGGCATCGGGCGTTCCGTTTCCTTAGCGTCATCCATGAGCGGGTGTGCGATCATGCCCGCGTGGATCTGACCTATTTGCAGGCCGTCGTCATCGGACTCCTCCAGGGAGTGACCGAACTCTTCCCGATCTCCAGCCTCGGGCATTCCATTCTCGTCCCCGCGTGGATCGGCGGCGAGTGGCAGTCCCTCGTCACCCAGGGCGACTCGTCGGGGCACACCCCGTTCCTCGCGTTCGTCGTGGCGTTGCACGTTGCGACGGCGCTCGCGCTCATCGTCTTCTACTGGCGGGACTGGGTCGCGGTGATCCGCGGGTTCTTCTGGTCGCTGCGCCACCGCAGTCTCGGCCGCAGCGAGGCGCGTCTGGCGTGGCTGCTCATCATCGGAACGATCCCGGTGGGCGTCATCGGCCTGCTGCTCGAGAAGCCGCTGCGTGTGCTCTTCTCGACCCCGCTCGTGGCCGCCGTCTTCCTGACCCTGAACGGCCTCGTGCTGCTGACGGCCGAGCTGCTGCGTCGCCGTCAGACGATCCTCGCCGGGCGGGCCGCCCGTGCCGCCGGGTCGCGTGCGGAGGCCCGCGGCGTCGCCGCCCGCCGCATCGACGACCTGTCCCTCGGCGAGGGAGCCCTGATCGGCACCACCCAGGCGCTCGCCCTGCTGCCCGGCATCTCCCGCTCGGGTGTGACGATCTCGGCCGGACTCCTGCGCCGCCTCGACCACGAGAGCGCCGCACGGTTCGCGTTCATGCTCGCCACGCCCGTCATCCTCGCCGCCGGGGTTCTGAAGGTCCCCGACCTGCTGCAGCCCGACGCCCGCGGCATCATGGGCCAGGTCATAGTCGGCTCGATCTGCGCATTCGTCGCGGCCTTCGCCGCGGTGGCGTTCCTGTCGCGCTACTTCCACACGCGCACGCTGTACCCGTTCGTGATCTACTGCGTCGTGGTCGGGGTCGCCAGCATCATCCGCTTCGGCTTCTTCGGCTGAGCACCGCCCGCCGCCGCCCAGGCCGGCCGCGAGGGCGGCGGCGTCGGGCGGGGCAGGAATAGGCTGGATGCCATGCTCCTCGACACCCCGGTCCGTCTCGGCATCCAGATCCGTCCCCAGCACGTCTCGTACGAAGACATCCGTCGTGCGGTCCTCACCCTTGAAGACCTCGGCGTCGACATCCTCTTCAACTGGGACCACTTCTACCCGCTCTCGGGCGACCCCGAGGGCCGCCACTTCGAGTCGTGGACGATGCTCGCGGCGTGGGCCGAGCAGACGGAGAAGGTCGAATTCGGCGCCCTCGTGAACTGCAACAGCTACCGCAACGCCGACCTGCAGGCCGACATGGCCCGCACGGTCGACCACATCTCGGCCAAGGGCGGCGAGGGGCGATTCATCTTCGGCACGGGCTCGGGCTGGTTCGAGCGCGACTACGACGAGTACGGCTACGAGTTCGGCACCCCCGGCACCCGCCTCACCGCGCTCGCCGAGGCTCTGCCGCGCATCGAGGCGCGCTGGGAGAAGCTGGTGCCGGTGCCGACCCGAAAGATCCCGGTGCTCATCGGCGGCAAGGGCGAGCAGAAGACACTGCGCATCGTCGCCCGTCACGCCGACATCTGGCACAGCTTCGTCACCCCCGAGGAGCTCGCGCACAAGATCTCGGTCATCGACGAGTGGGCGGCGAAGGACGGCACGGACGTGTCGAACCTGGTCGTCTCGAACGAGCTGCAGCGCCGCACGACCGACGACGCCGACGCGCTCTATGACGCCGGCGTGCGCCTGTTCACGCTCGGCTTCGACGGACCCGACTGGGACTTCGACGTCGTGCGCTGCTGGCTGCAGTGGCGCGACGGCAAGAACTGAGCCGCGCATGATCTCGCCGCTGTTCGATGAGTCCGAGTGGGCGGATGCCCCGGGGGCGGCGTCGTACACCGACATCACCGCCCACGTCAGCCGTGACGGGCGCATCGCCCGCATCGCGTTCGACCGACCCGAGGTGCGCAACGCGTTCCGTCCGCACACGGTCGACGAGCTCTACCGGGCGCTGGACATCGCGCGTCAGGACCCGCGCATCGGCGTGGTGCTGCTGACCGGCAACGGGCCGAGCCCGAAGGACGGCGGGTGGGCGTTCTGCTCGGGCGGCGACCAGCGCATCCGCGGTCGCGACGGCTACAAATACAGCGAGGACGAGGCCGCAGTGCACGACCCGGCCCGCGCCGGGCGGCTGCACATCCTCGAGGTGCAGCGGCTCATCCGCTTCATGCCGAAGCCCGTGATCGCGGTCGTCCCCGGATGGGCGGCCGGTGGCGGGCACTCGCTCTACGTCGTGTGCGATCTGGCGATCGCCTCGCGTGAGCACGCCCGGTTCAAGCAGACCGACGCCGACGTGGGCTCGTTCGACGCGGGGTACGGCTCGGCGTACTTCGCGCGCCAGGTGGGTCAGAAGGTGGCGCGGGAGATCTTCTTCCTGGCGGAGGAATACTCCGCAGAGCGGGCGTACGAGATCGGGGCGATCAACCGTGTCGTCGCGCACGAGGACCTCGAGCGCGAGGCGGTGGCGATGGCACGCACGATCCTCGGCAAGTCGCCCACGGCGATCCGCATGCTGAAGTACGCGTTCAACGCGGTCGACGACGGGCTCGTCGGCCAGCAGCTGTTCGCGGGCGAGGCGACGCGTCTCGCCTACGGCACCGATGAGGCCGTCGAGGGCCGCGACGCATTCCTCGAGAAGCGCGACCCCGACTGGTCGCCGTATCCCTGGCACTTCTGAGATGACGGATGTCGCGGCCCTGACCCGTGCGCTGCGCGCCGCGCTCGACGGGTCGGGGTCCGCGCTGCGTCTCGGCGGCGAGCCGGTGGCTGCGGCGCCGGCCGCGCGGCCGCAGGAGAACGCGCGAGAACAGGACGTTGCCCGCGAAGGCTCCCTGTCCTCGCGCGACGACCTGTTGCCGGGCGCGGCGGCGGTCATCACGACGTCGGGGTCGACGGGGCATCCGAAGTCGGTCGTGCTGTCGGCCGATGCCCTGCTCGCGTCGGCGCGCGCAACCGTGGGGCTGCTCGGCGCCGGGCGCTGGCTGCTCGCGCTGACCCCCACCTACGTCGCCGGCCTGCAGGTGCTGGTGCGCTCGGTCGTCAGCGGCACCGAGCCGGTCGTGCTGCCATCGATTGCGCACGGCGGACGGTTCGCGGCATCCGATGTCATCGAGGCCACCGACGCCCTCGGCCCGGGGCCCCGCTACACGGCCCTGGTGCCGACCCAGTTGAGCGACCTGCTCGACGCGGATGCCGCCGCCGCCCGAGCGCTCGCGAGCTTCGACGCCGTGCTGATCGGCGGTCAAGCGCTCGCCCCCGCGCTCGCCGAACGGGCCGCGGCGGCGGGGGTGCGCATCGTGCGCACCTACGGGTCGAGCGAGACCGCCGGCGGATGCGTCTACGACGGAGCGCCGCTCGACGGCGTGCGGCTGCGCGTCGAAGCGGGCGAGGTGCAGGTGGCGGGGCCGACGCTCGCCGACGGCTACCTGGGTGATCCGGCACTCACCGCGGCGGTGTTCCCGGTCGACGCCGACGGGGTGCGCTGGTATCGCACGGGCGACGCCGGCAGCGTCGACGACGGGATGCTGCGCATCACCGGCCGTATCGACAACGTGATCGTCTCGGGCGGGGTGAACGTCTCGCTCGACCGGGTGGAGCGGGCGGTGCGCACGGTGCCCGCGCTCGTCGCCGCGGTCGTCGTCGGGGTTCCGGACGCGCGGTGGGGCGAGGCATCCGCCATCGTCGTCGCGGGGGACGTCGACGAGGCCGCCGCTCTCGCCGCGGCCCGCGCGCGCGTCGAGGCCGAGGTGGGCGGCGCAGCCCGCCCCGCGCACCTGCTGACCGTCGCCGAGATGCCGTTGCTCGCCTCAGGGAAGCCCGACCGGCGTGCGCTCGCCGCGCACGCACGCGCCGCCCTCTCGGCGGGCACATGAGCGCGCGCCCCTAGGATTGCTCCCCGTGGCAGGCAACACCAAGAAGCGGCGCTCGGCGCCCGCGCGCAAGACGCACCCCCGAGGCAATCCGCAGCGCTCCGGCTCGCCCGTGACCGCGCCGCGTCGCGCGGGTGTGCGCGACTGGATCGCCGCCGCGCGTCTGCGCACCCTGCCGCTCGCGATCGCCCCCGTGCTCATCGGCACCGGCGCCGCGCACGTGATCGACCCGAACCTTCACTGGGTGCTGGCACTCGGATGCCTCGCGGTCGCGGTCTTCCTGCAGATCGGCGTGAACTACGCGAACGACTACAGCGACGGCATCCGCGGCACCGACGACTACCGGGTGGGCCCGGGCCGGCTCACCGGCTCCCGCAAGGCCGCCCCGAAGGCGGTCCTCGCTGTCGCCCTGGCGTTCTTCGCGCTCGCGGGCATCGTCGGAGTCGTGCTCACGGTGCGCACCCAGCACTGGTGGCTGCTGATCGTCGGCGCGGTGTGCGTCGCGGCGGCGTGGTTCTACACCGGCGGCAAGCGTCCCTACGGCTACAACGCCCTCGGCGAGGTGTTCGTCTTCGTCTTCTTCGGGCTGGTCGCCACGGCCGGAACGACCTTCATCCAGGTCGGCGTCGTGCCGCAGGAAGCCTGGTTCGGCGGGGTCGCAGCGGGTCTGCTCGCCTGTGCCGTGCTGCTCGCGAACAACCTGCGCGACATCCCCCAGGATCGTGAGGCCGGCAAGCGCACCCTGAGCGTGCTGATCGGCGCGCGCGGCACACAGGTGCTGTACACGGTGTTCGTCGTCGTGGCGCTGCTGATCGCCTGCTTCCTCGGGTTCTTCTACCCGATCGCGTGGCTCGCGCTGATGTCGCTGCTGCTGCTCGGTCCGGCGCTGCTCATCGTGTGGATGTACGGCAAGCCGCAGGAGCTCGTGATCGCCCTCAGTCTCACGTCGCTCGGAGCCCTCGCCTACGGCGCACTGCTGTTCTGGGCGTTCTCGGCCTGAACCGCGGCATCCGCTCCGGCCGGTGGGTGACGCTCAGCGCGCGTCGTCGTCGCCGAAGTAGGCGTCTGCCGCCTCGTCCTCGTCGAACTCGTTGCGGCGCACGCGGTCGCCGCTGCGCGCGGCGCGCCGACGCTCGCGGTTGTCGGCGAGGGTCGTGGTGACCTCGTCGAGGGGGCGTCGCAGGAAGATCACCGAGATGCTCAGTCCGATCAGTGCGGCGAAGATCGCGGCGAGCCAGACGAACTGCTGGAAGATCGGGAGCAGCATCATGAGGCCGAACGGCACGGCGAATGCGAGCAGACGCAGCACCGAGTAGAGCACGGCCGAGCGCACGGGATGGGCGGACATCCCTCCATCGTAGGTCGGCCGGTGACGTGTCGCCTGAACGAGCGGATGCGTCATCCCGCCGTCCTCCCCAGGCCTCTCCCCGGCGGGCGCGCCTAGGATGAGGGCATGCGGCTCGTGCTGATCGTTGCAGTGCTCGCGGTCGTGTTCTGGATCTACAGCGTCATCGACGGCGCTGTGCAACCGGCCGACCGGCACCGCGGCGTGTCCAAGCCCGTGTGGATCCTCATCCTGCTGCTCCTGCCGGTCATCGGCGGGGTGCTCTGGTTCACCATCGGCCGCTCGCGGCTTCGTTCCGCCGGACGGCCCGCCCCCGACGACGACCCCGCGTTCCTCGGGTCGCTCGCGGATCTCTCCGACCAGGATGAGCGCATCCGCCGGCTGGAAGAGGAGTTGGCACGCCTCGACGCGGAGGACGCCGACCCCGACCTCCCTCCCCGTACGACCGACGACGACGAGAAGCGCAAGGGCTGACCGCGTGACCGATCGATCTCCGGCGACGGATGCCGCCGCGGCCCTGCTGGGCGCGCTCGTCGCGCAGGGGGTGCGGCATCTCGTCGTCAGCCCCGGCTCGCGCTCCCAGGCCCTCGCCCTCGCCGCCGCGGAGCTCGACCGCCGCGGACTCGCCCAGCTGCACGTGCGCATCGATGAGCGCGTCGCGGGCTTCACGGCGCTCGGCATCGGCCGCGAGTCCGGTGTGCCCGCCGCCGTCATCTGCACCTCGGGCACCGCGGTCGCGAACCTGCTGCCTGCCGCCCTCGAAGCGCACCACGCCGGTGTGCCGCTGCTGCTGCTCACCGCAGATCGCCCGCCCGAGCTGCGCGGCGTGGGCGCGAACCAGACCACCCGCCAGCCGGGACTCTTCGCGCTCGCCGCGCGCCACGAGACCGATCTTCCGGTGCCCGAGGAGACCGACCCCGACGGCACCGCCGAGCAGACCGCGATGCTGCGCGCCGTGGCCGCCCAGGCCGTCGAGGAGGCCATCGGTGCCGGCACCCGCGCCGCCGGCCCGGTGCACCTGAACCTGCCGTACCGCGAGCCGCTCGCCGGGCCCCTCCCGGCCTGGTTCGCGGCCGAGGCTGCGGCCGTTCCCGTTCCCGCCGCCCCCGCCGAGGAGGGCGAAGAGGAGTCGTTCGGCGCGCTCTACCAGGGCGGCGGCGGCATCGGCGAGGCGGATGTCGCGACCGACCCCGAGCCCCTGCCGCACCTGCTCGTGCGGGGTCCGCGCACCGTGGTGATCGCCGGATCCGACGCCGGGCCCGACGCCGAGCAGCTCGCCCACCTGGGCGGCTGGCCGCTCGTCGCCGAGATCGTCTCCGGTGCCCGATTCGGCCGGCAGCTCGTGCACGGCTATCGCGAACTGCTCCGCGATCCCGCGCTCGGCGGAGCCGTCGAGCGGGCGGTGGTGCTGGGGCATCCGACTCTCAGCCGCGAGGTCACCGCCCTGCTCTCGCGTGCCGACGTCGAGGTTGTCGCGCTGCGCGGCCCCGGCGAGCCGCTCAACCTCAACGGTGAGAGCCTCGCCGTCGACGCGCTCGCCGTCGAACCCGGCGACACCGACCGCGAGTGGCTCGGTGCATGGCTGCGGGCGTCGCGCGAGGCATCCGTCGATCTCACCCCGCCCGCGCCCGACGCCGATGCGCTCGCGTCCGCCGAGCCCCAGCGCCGCCTCGGTGCGATCGACGCCGAGCTCGCGGTCGCGCGGAAGCGGGTCGATCGCACGCTGCTCGTCGATGCCGTCTGGCGCGCGACCTGGCCGCACGACCGACTCGTGTTCGGATCGTCGCGGCTCGTTCGGGTCGCCGACCAGGTGCTCGGCGGCAAGAAGGTGCGGGTGCACGCCAACCGTGGGCTCGCGGGTATCGACGGCACGATCGCGACCGCCCTCGGCGTCGCCGCCGCCTCGCAGGCGGACGGGCGACCGGGCGTCACCCGGGTGCTCCTCGGCGACCTCGCGCTGCTGCACGACGTCGGCGCGCTGCTGGCCGCGCCCGGCGAGCCGGAACCGCGCATCCAGGTGATCGTCGGCAACGACGGCGGCGGCACGATCTTCGACGGGCTCGAGGTGGCCCAGATCGCAGGCCCCGAGGCGATGGATCGCGTGCAGTACACGCCGCAGACCGTGCGCCTCGAACAGCTCGCCCTCGCCTACGGCTGGGAGTACCACCGCGTCACGACACGGTCCGCGCTCGATCAGGTGCTCACATCGCCGTCGGGCGGACGTCAGCTCATCGAGGTGCCTCTCGAGCGCTGAGCGCGCCGCGGCATCCGCTCAGGCGAGCGCGTCGACGATCGGGCGGAACTTCACCCGGGTCTCGAGCAACTCCGCCTCGGGGTCGCTCGAGGCGACGATGCCGGCGCCCGCGAACGCCGTCACCGGGATGTCGTCGCGATCCTCGGCCGTGGGAGACGACGACTCTGCGCCGAACTGCGCGCAGCGCAGCGCGATCGCCCACTCGCCGTCGCCGTCGCCGTCGATCCAGCCGACCGGACCGGCGTAGCGTCCGCGGTCGAACGGCTCGAGCTCGCGGATCGTCGCGAGGGCCGACGCCGTCGGGGTGCCGGCGACCGCGGCGGTGGGGTGCAGCACCGCGACGAGATCCAGAGCGGATGCCTCGTGCCCCAGGTCGCCCTCGACGTCGGTCGCGAGGTGCCACACGTTGGGCAGCTTCAGGGTGAAGGGCGTCTCGGCGGCGGTCACCGCGCGCGTGTGACCGGCGAGCGCGTCGAGCACGCTCTGCACGGCGAAGCGGTGCTCGTCGAGATCCTTCTGGCTGGTCGCGAGAGCGACGGCGGCCGCGGCATCCCGATCGGCATCGGCGCCGCGCGCGGCGGTGCCGGCGAGCACCCGGGCGGTGAGGGTGCCGTCGTGCACGGTGACGAGGGTCTCGGGGCTCGCGCCGATGAGGCCGCCGACGGCGAAGGTCCACGTGTCGGGGTAGCCGCTCTGCAGGGCGCGCACGAGCCGGCGCAGGTCGGCGCCCGCCGGCACCGACCCCACGAGGTCGCGGGCCAGCACCACCTTCTCGAGCTCGCCGCGGCCGATGCGGGCCACCGCCTCGGCGACGGCGCGGGTGTAGTCCTCGGGGCTCTGCGCGCCGGGTCCGAGCGTGGCCGACCAGTACGGGCCGTACGGGATCGGGGCGACATCCTCGCCCTGATCGGATGCCTCCTCCCTCGTGATGCGCGTGATCCAGGTCTTCCCGCCGGTGCGGCCGACGACGACGGACGGAACCACCAGTCGCGACGTCGCACCCGAACGGGAGCGCGCCTCGGCGTGCTCGTCGAACGCGAGAGAGCCGAAGGCGAGGAGGCCCGTGCCGGGGGCGTGCACCTTGTCGTCGACGGACGCGGCATCCGCGATCGCGCGCCACGTCGACGCGAGCCGGGTCGCGGCCTCCGCGGATGCCTCGAGGGTGATCAGCGGGCGACCGATCCCGACGAATCCGTCGCCGCGCCGCGACCACACCAGCGGTGTGTGCGGGTCCGCCAGAGCCAGCAGATCCTCGTGCGCGATGGTCTCCCGGGTGACCGCCACCAGTCGGGGGGGAGCGGGCAGGGTCACCCGTCCAGCCTAGGCCTCGCCCGGCCCGCCTAGACTCGACGGGTGACCGCCGCCGACGAGCCCAACCGCGCCGACCTGGGCAAGGATCCCGCCCGTGTGAGCGGCATGTTCGATCAGGTGGCCGCGGCCTACGACCGCACCAACACGCTGCTGAGCCTCGGCAACGATCGCCTCTGGCGCATCGCGATGACCCGCGCCGTCGCGCCGCAGCCGGGGGAGCGGGTGCTCGACCTTGCGGCGGGCACAGGAGCATCGAGCGTCGCACTCGCCCGCAGCGGCGCCGAGGTCGTCGCCGCGGACTTCTCGCCCGGCATGATCGCCGAGGGCGCGCGGCGGCACGGCGGCATCCCGAATCTCTCCTTCGTCGAAGCCGACGCCATGGCGCTGCCGTTCGATGACGCATCGTTCGACGTCGTCACCATCTCGTTCGGGCTGCGCAACGTCGCCGAGCCCAAGGTCGCCCTCGCCGAGCTGCTGCGGGTCACCAAGCCCGGCGGCCGCCTCGTGATCTGCGAGTTCTCCCAGCCGCAGAATCCGGTTTTCGCGGCGCTCTACCGTTTCTACAACGACCGCGTGCTGCCCACCGTCGCCCGCTGGGTGAGTTCGAACGCCGATGCGTACGACTACCTCAACGAGTCGATCAAGGCCTGGCCCGCCCAGCGCGCGCTCGCCGCATGGGTGCGCGAGGCCGGCTGGACCGATGTCGCCTACCGCGACCTCACCTTCGGCATCGTCGCGCTCCACCGTGCGGTGAAGGCCTGATCGGCGCACCTGGGCATCGGCTACGAGGCGTTCTCGACCGACGGGATCGGCGGCCACCGGTGGAGTGAGCGCCGGTAGGCTGTCTGCGTGACTCCGACCTCGTCCGCGCCCGGTCTGCCCCTGGCAGGTCACCTCAGCGTGACGGAGCGGGTGTTCGCGGGGCCGGCCTCCCGTCGCCTGTGGAAGACGGTCGAAGCGGGTCTCGCGCAGGTCGAGGCCCAGCTGGCGACCGAGATCGCGTTCACCGATCGGCTCGCCGACGTCACCAGCCGCTACCTCTACCAGGCCGGCGGCAAGCGGGTGCGGCCGATGCTGACGCTGCTCACCGCGCAGCTCGGCGACGGCGCGACACAGCCGGTCATCGAGGGTGCCGCCGCCCTCGAGCTCACCCACCTCGGCTCCCTCTACCACGACGACGTCATGGACGGTGCGGACGTGCGCCGCGGCGTTCCGGCCGCCCATGCCGTGTGGGGCAACAGCATCGCCATCCTCACCGGCGACCTGCTCTTCTCCCGCGCCAGCCAGATCATGGCCCGCCACGGCGATGCCGCCATCCAGCTGCAGGCCGACACGTTCGAACGACTCGTGCTCGGCCAGTTGCACGAGACCGTGGGTGCGTCCGACGACGACGACCCGGTGGAGTTCTACCTGCAGGTGCTCGCCGACAAGACCGGCTCACTCATCGCGGCATCCGCGAAGGCCGGAATCACGTTCGGCAACGGCCCCGAGGAGTACGCCGAGCCGCTGCAGGTCTTCGGCGACAAGGCGGGCGTCGCGTTCCAGTTGCTCGATGACGTCATCGACCTCTCGGCCGACGCCGACGAGACCGGCAAGGTGCCCGGCACCGACCTGCGCGCGGGCGTTCCGACCATGCCCTACCTGCTGCTCGGCGCCGACACCGACGCCGCCTCGGTCGACCTGCGCGCCCGCATCGACGAGGGCGTCGCCCGCATCGCCGACGGCGCCGACCCGGCGATCCTCGACGAGCCGCTCACCCGGCTGCGCGAGCACCCCGCGACCCTCCGCACGCTCGAGCTCGCCCGTCAGTGGGCGTCTGACGCGGTCGCCGCCCTGGCGCCGCTCCCCGCCGGGCCCGTGCGCGAGGGCCTCACGCGGTTCGCCGACGCGGTCGTCGACCGCAGCAGCTGACCCCCCGACGCCCGGCCGCGCCGCGGCATCCGACTGCGTCGCGCCCCACGAAAGGACACCCCCATGACCAAGCTCCGGCTGGCCATCGTCGGTGCCGGTCCCGCAGGGATCTACGCCGCCGACATCCTCCTGAAGGAACAGCGGCCCTTCGACGTCTCGATCGATCTGTTCGAGCACCTGCCGGCTCCCTACGGACTCGTGCGTTACGGCGTGGCCCCCGACCACCCGCGCATCAAGGGCGTCATCACGGCGCTGCGCGAGGTGCTCGACCGCGGTGACATCCGCATCTTCGGCAACGTGCGCTACGGCGTCGACATCACCCTCGAGGACCTGAAGAAGCACTACAACGCGGTCATCTTCGCGACCGGAGCGATCCGTGACGCCGACCTCGACATCCCCGGGATCGACGCTCAGGGCTCGTACGGCGCGGCCGATTTCGTGAGCTGGTTCGACGGGCACCCCGACGTGCCGCGCACCTGGCCGCTCGAGGCGGCATCCGTCGCTGTCGTCGGCGTCGGCAACGTCGCGCTCGACGTGTCGCGCATTCTCGCGAAGCACGCGATCGACCTGCTGCCGACCGAGGTGCCGGGCAACGTCTACGAGATCCTCGAGGCGAGCCCCGTCACCGACGTGCACGTGTTCGGCCGCCGCGGCCCGGCGCAGGTGAAGTTCACCCCGCTCGAGCTGCGCGAGCTCGGTGAGCTGCGCGACGTCGACATGGTCGTCTACGACGAGGACTTCGACTACGACGAGGCCTCCCTCGCGGCGATCGCGAGCAACAAGCAGGTCAAGGTCATCGACCGCGTGCTGCAGGAGTGGCGCACGCGTCCGGCGGCGAACGGTGCTGCCGGGCCCGCCTCGCGCCGCCTGCACCTGCACTTCTGGGCGAAGCCTGTCGAGGTCACGACGGATGCCGCGGGCCGGGTCGCGTCCCTCGTCTACGAGCGCACCCGTCCCGACGGGCAGGGCGGGGTCGTCGGGACCGGCGAGCTGCGCGAGGTGCCGATCGGGCAGCTCTACCGCGCTGTCGGCTACTTCGGCTCGCCGCTGCCGGGGGTGCCGTTCGACGACCGGCACGGGGTCATCCCGAACCACGAGGGTCAGGTTCTCGAGCCCGACTCGAACGAGATCGTTCCGGGCGTCTATGCGACCGGGTGGATCAAGCGCGGGCCGGTGGGGCTCATCGGCCACACTAAGTCCGACGCGATGGAGACCGTGCGCCACCTCGTGGGCGACCAGGCGTCGTGGTGGCAGCCCGAGGACCCGTCCGACGAGGCGATCCCCGCGCTCCTCGCTGAGCGCGGTGTGCGCTGGACCGACCTCGAGGGCTGGCACCGCCTCGACGAGCACGAGATCGCCCTCGGGGCTCCGCACGAGCGCGCACGCATCAAGGTCGTTCCGCGCGACGAGATGATCAGCATCTCCCGCGGCGAATGACCGCGGCACGGCGACCCACCCCCGGGCTGCTCGCGGCACTCGGGTTCATCACGGCGGTCGGCCCGTTCGCGGTCGACATGTACCTTCCGTCGTTCACGCAGATCGGCACCGATCTCGCCGCTCCCGCCTCGAGCGTGCAGCTGACCCTCACCGCGTTCCTCATCGGCATCGGCGTGGGTCAGCTGATCCTCGGACCTCTGTCCGACCGGTTCGGCAGGCGCCCCGTGTTGGTCATCGCGCTGGCGGTGTTCGCGGCATCCGGTGTCGCGATGGCGTTCACGCCGACCGTCGAGGTGTTCATCGCGTTGCGCCTGGTGCAGGGTCTGACGGGAGCCGCGGGCATGATGCTCGCCCGCGCGATCGCCGTGGACCTCAGCGAGGGCGAGACGGCGGTGCGGGCGCTGAGCCTCATCGCGATGCTCGTCGGGCTCGGGCCGCTCATCGCACCCCCCATCGGCGGCGCGGTCGCGGCGATCGCCGGCTGGCGCGGGGTGCTCGGGGTGCTCGCCGCGATCTCGGTCGCGATGTTCGTGCTCGCCGTGGCGGTGGTGCCGGAGTCGCTGCCGCCCGAGAAGCGACACGCAGGAGGGGTGGCGGGCGCGTTCGCGCGGTATGGCACGCTGCTGCGTGACGGCGGCGTGCGCGGCTATGTGACGGTGTTCGCGTTCGGCTTCGCCGCGATGATGGCCTACATCTCCGCCTCGCCGTTCGTCGGCCAGACCGTGCTGCGCATGCCGCCCCTCGTGTATGCGTTCGGGTTCGCGGCGGGAGCGGCGGGCATCGTGCTCTCGAACCTCGTCAACGCGCGGGTCGCGCCGAGAGTCGGCGTGAGACGGATGCTGCTGGTCGGCGTCGCGCTCTCCGTCGTCGCCTCGGTCGCGCTGGCGGTGCTCGCGCTCACGGGGGCGCTGCAGCCGGCGACGTTCATCCTGTGCGCGTTCGTGCTGACTTCGGCGACGGGTCTCATCATGTCGAACGCGAGTGCGCTCGCTCTCGCCCGCGCGGCTGCGGCGCGGGGCGCGGGAGCGGCCCTGCTCGGGTCGAGCCAGTTCCTCGTCGGGGCGATCGCCTCCCCGCTCGTCGGCCTGTGGGGCGAGGACACGGCGGTGCCGATGGCGCTCGTCGCGCTCGTCGCATCGGCGGTGGCGGCGGTCGTCGTGCTGCTCACCCGTCCGCGGCCGCTGCCGGCCGCCTAGGCGGAGCCGCCCGCGGCGGAGCGGGTACCGTGGCTCACCGGTTGAGCGCTGTCAGCACCGCCATCAGTGCAGATCGGTCGCCGGCCGACTCGAAGAACAGGCGGTCGGCCTCCTCGACCACCTGAACCGCCCGGAGCGCGAGGGCCACGCCGTCGTCGGTGACGTCGATGATGTGCGCACGGGCGTCATCGGGGTCGGTCGTGCGCACCAGCAGATTCTTCTCCGCGAGCGCTCGGATGACCTGCGACGTCATCATGGCGTCGGTGTTCGCATGCTCGGCGATCCGTCGTTGATTCGGCCGTTCCCCGGCCACCCGGGTCAGCCACCAGGCGCTGGCGAGAAGCACGAACTGCACGTGTGTGAGGCCCAGCGGCTTGAGCGTGGACGTGATGACCCGCTGCCAACTCAGCGTCGCTCGCCACAGGAGGAGTCCGGGGCTCTCGCGCGGCTCGAGCGAGTCAGCCACGCGGGCGCTTCGCGTGTGCGCCGAGCGCGGCGATGACGTCGGCGAAGTCCTCGCTCACGCCCGCGCCGACCTCGGCCGACACCTCGTCAGGCCCCTCCACCGTGCAGCGATAGGTCACCCGGCTTCCGGTTCCCCACGCCTCGATCTCGTGGCGGACACGCACCGTCACCCCGGCATCGGGCACGGGTGTGAGGTCCTCGTATCCACGCTCCGCCTCGACCCACGTGAGCTCGAAGGGCAGCTCGCTCCCGTCGGGGAACACCATCACCGCGGTCGTGCCCGCCGCGAACGGGTCGTCGATGCGCACGGCTGCGACGCCGTCGTTCCATTCGGACCACCGCGCCGGGTCGGCCATGATCGCGAACACCGCCGACGGCGTCGCGTCGCACTCGCCCGTGAACTCTCGTACCCACATGTCGAACTCCCTCAATTCAGTATGCGCACATACTAATTCGACGGCGGGTCGATGTCCACATCGTCAGCGACGTGATGGTCGCCGAACCGCGACGACTCGGGCGCGACTCGGGCTATTCGGCGACGGGACGAGCGGATGCCGCGGCCGATCGCCCTGCGGTGAGCTCCTCGCCGACCACCACGACCCAGGGTGCCGCGGCGACGAGCAGGATCGAGAGCGCGAACGATGTGCCGATCTCGGCCAGGACGACGGCGGTGGCGAGCACGACGAGAGCGAGCGTCAGAGCCACCGCGTGTGCGCGCCGCACGCGGCGTGTGAGCGTTGCGGCGACCGCGAGATAGGTCGCGAGGAACACGGCGACCGCGATCGCGACGACCTGCACGGCGACCGCGAAGTCGACGTGCGCCTGCCCCTCGACCACGTAGGCGCCGACATGGAGTCCCGCCCCCGCCGCGGCGACCGCCGCGAAGACGAGCATGTGCAGGTAGCCGAACACGAAGCCGCCGCCGGGGCCATGCTCGAGCATGTGGCCGAACGGCACCGCGAAGTAGGCCCACCACATGCCGAAGGTGAGGATCACGCCGGCCGCGACGAGAACGATGGCGTCGCCCGACCAGCCGCTGTCGGCGATGATCGGCTGCACCGCGGTCACCGTGCCGAGCACGCCTTCGCCGAGGGCGATGAGCACGAGCAGGCCGTAGCGCTCCGCGATGTGGTGCGGATGCCAGGGGGTCGGACGCCGCCGCTCGGCGAGCAGCGGACCCCCGAGCTCGATGAGGTAGAGCACGGCCGCGAACGCCAGGGTGGGGCCGAGTTCGAGATGCAGCACGGCGGTGGCTACCCACCCGATCTGTGCGATCGCGATGAACGTCGCATAGGTCAGCGCCGTTCGGCGGTGCGCGGGCGACTGGGCTGCGAGGCGCAGCCATTGGGCGAGCATGGCGACGCGCATGATCACGTAGCCGGCGACGACCACCGCGTTGTCGATGCCGTGGCCGCCCTCCAGCGAGTGGAACACGTCGGAGAGGCCGAGGGCGAGGACCAGCACGCCCGCCATCTGCACCATCGTCGTGAGGCGGTACACCCAGTCGTCGGTGTCGAACGCCGAGGCGAACCACGAGAAGTTGATCCAGGCCCAGATGATCGCGAACATCCCGAAGGCGAATCCGCCGAGCCCGACGGCGAGACGTCCTTCCGCGATCTCGTGCGCCATCTGGGATCCGGCGATGCCGAACGCGACGACGAACGTCAGGTCGAAGAGGAGTTCGAGTGGGGTCGCTGCGCGGCCGTGCTCGCGGGGGTTCCGGCCGAGCATGCGGCGCATGCGTGCGGTCACGGATCCTGCGGCGACGTGCGGGGGAGTGTTCATCGTCACGGGGATCATCTTGCCGGTCCGGGGCGGTCGTAGGCTGGCGGCATGACGGTCGGGTGGGGCGCCGACATCCTCGGCGACGGATTCATGCAGCTCAGCCTGCCCCTCGGGGAGGACTCCGAGGGTGCGGTGGTCGCCACCCTGGTGCGTGCGGTGCCTGAGCGGGGGCCGGCGTCGTGGTTCGCCGCAAGGCCGCTCGGAGACGTCGATGTGCTCTACGTGCACGGGTGGTCGGACTACTTCTTCCAGACGAGGCTCGCCCGATTCTGGACCTCCCGTGGCGCCCGCTTCTTCGCCCTGGATCTTCGCAAGTACGGACGCAGCCTCCGGCCCGGGCAGACCCCCGGGTACGTGACCGACCTCACGACCTACGACGAGGACATCGCCGCAGCCCTCGGCGCCATGGGTCGCGACGGCGAGGGGCGGCATCCGCATCGCCGGCTCGTGCTGCTCGGGCATTCGACCGGCGGGCTGACCCTGAGCCTGTGGGCCGACCGGCATCCGCGGGCGGCGGCAGCCGTGATCCTGAACAGTCCGTGGCTCGAGTTCCAGCTGCCCGGGCGTCGGCGCAGTGCGCTCGCCCCGGTCGTCGGCATCGGGGCCCGGATGCGTCCGTACGAGACCGTGCCGCAGGTGGATCTCGGCTTCTACACACGGGCGCAGCGCGAGGTGGCCGACCCGACCGATCCGGTGTCGATCGATCTCGACTGGCGTCCCGAGCAGACGATGGCCGTGCACACCGGGTGGCTGAACGCGATTCTCGCGGGGCACGCGCGCGTCGAGGCGGGGCTGCGCATCGACGCGCCAGTGTGCGTGCTGCTGTCGGCGCGCAGCGCCGTGCCCACCCGGTGGAGCGAGGAGCTCACCCGTGCCGACAGCGTGCTCGTGGTCGACGACATCGCCCGCGCGGCGGTGCAGCTCGGCTCGTCGGTGACGGTCGAGCGCATCGAGGGTGCGTTGCACGACGTCTTCCTGTCGCGCCACGATGCCCGCGAGGAGGCGTACGCGCGTCTCGCGCGCTGGGCCGACGGGGTGCTCGCGCGAGGGTAGGCGGCGTCGCTCGAGGGCGTTGGGCCGTGTGCGCTCGACTTACGCGGCGAGGCGGGTCGGCACCGGCCACCCGCCGGTCGTGACCACGTCGCCGGGCGCCGACACGAGGCGGGCCGGCGCGAGGTCGGCGAGCCACGCGGGCGCCTCGGCACCGCGGATGATCGCGGCCGTCGACAGGGCGTTCGCCTCCACGCAGCTGCGCGCCGCGACCGTCACGGTGCGCCACACCTCGGGCGCCGGCTCCCCGGTGCGCGGGTCGACGATGTGATGGATGTCGCGCCCCGCCCGCTGCCACCGGCGATGAAGAACACTGGATGTCGCGATGCCCGCGCCCGCGCGCAGGGTGACCTGGTCGATCGGCTCGCCCGCGGCATCCTGCACCGTCACCTGCCAGCCGCCGACCGGCTCGGGGCCGGCGCAGGCGATGTCGCCGCCGAGGGAGAGCAGCACGCCGCAGTCGCACGCGACGGCGACTGCGGCTGCCACGCGATCGGCGGCGAGCGCCTTCGCGGTCGCGCCGAGGTCGAGGGAGAGGTGCGCGGGCACTGTTAGCAGGTCGCCGTCGAGCGTGATGCGGCGCCACCCGGGGGTGTGACGCACGACGACGCGGATGGGCCGGTCGTCGTCGAGGATCAGGCGGATGTCGCGGTCGTAGCCGAGGGCGTCCATCGCGGTGCGCACGGTGGGGTCGACGAGTCCGCCGGTGAGCTCGGCGGCCTCGAGGGCGGCGCGCACGAAGTCGGCGAGCGTGGCGCTCACACGCACTCCGTCCGGCAGCCGGTCGGAGATGCGGTTGAGTTCGGATGTCGCGTCGAACCGGTCGACCGCGGCGGCGATGATCGCGAGCTCGCGCTGCGCGACCTCGATCGCCATCGGGAGGGCGTCGTCGCGGGTGACCACGAGGCGGGCGTCGGTCGACCACAGCGCCCACTCGTGCGCGGCGGTCATCGTGAGCCCGACGTCGTGCCGTGCGAGGTGGTGCCGGATCCGCTCGAGACCGAGCCGGAGTTCGAGCTGGTCGATCCGCTGCTCGAGCTCGAGCTCGAACCGGACGACGTCGTGCCCGAGCTGGTGGTGCCCGAACTGGTGGTGCCCGACGACGACGTGCTCGAGCCGGATGTGCCCGTGCTCGACGTCCCCGTGCTCGAGGTGCCCGTGCTCGAGGACGACGTCGAGGTCGTGCTCGTTCCGCTCCACTCGGTCGCGACCGCGGGGGCGGCGGCGATCAGCACGCCCGCTCCGGCTGAGATCACCGCGGCGGTCGCGAGGGTCGCCCGCAGCTTCGCCTTCTCACTTCTGCGCATCGGATGCTCCTTCCGTTGTGAAAGAAGCGTGCGCGTCGCACTGATGCGCTCCCGAGGTCTGCGCCGGGCGGGCGGGGAGAGAACGCTATGCGATTGCTGTGACGGGATGCCGCGGCATCCGGGTCGATCACCGCGCGGTCCCGCTCTCCGCGACTTAGTCCACCCCCGGCCCCGGCGGCATTCGGCCGCGAAAAGCAGCGAGGTAGGCCTTGGCTTCGTAGGGTTCGAATCCCATCTCGCGATATGCGGCGAGTATCTGGTCGTCGGTGGCCCGGTCGGAGTCCTCGAGGTCCGGCGCGATCACCGGTAGTTGACGAACTGCAGGTCGACGTCGAGGTCGGCGGCCTTGAGGAGGCGCTGCACTTCCTGCAGGTCGTCGCGCGACTTCGAGGTCACGCGCAGCTCGTCGCCCTGGATCTGGCTCTTCACGGTCTTGGGGCCCTCGTCGCGGATGATCTTGCCGATCTTCTTCGCGTTCTCCTGCGAGATGCCTTCCTTGAGGCTCGAGGTGATGCGGTACTCCTTGCCGCTGGCGACGGGGTCCCCGGAGTCGAGCGACTTCAGCGAGATGCCGCGCTTGATGAGCTTCGACTGGAACACGTCGAGCACGGCCTTCGCGCGCTCCTCGCTGTTCGCCTTGATGAGGATCTGCTCGCCGCTCCACGCGATCGACGCGTCGGTGCCCTTGAAGTCGTAGCGCTGCTCGACCTCTTTGTGCGCCTGGTTGAGGGCGTTGTCGGCCTCCTGACGATCGATTTTGCTGACGATATCGAAGGAGCTGTCTGCCATGCCCGCGAGTCTAGCCGCGGCGTGTGGCGGCGTCCCGAGCCGGGGCGCTGCCCGGTTCGTAGACTGGTCGGCATGCACGCGCTCACCGAGAACGATCTGCGCGCCGCGTTCGTGAACGCCTCGACCGACGACCTGCGTCTGCTGGCCCTGCCGCACGACTTCCCGATCCTCGACTGGGACCACCTCGACTTCCTCGCCTGGCGCGACCCCGAGAACCGAGACCGCGGCTACCTCGTCGCCGAACGCGACGGCTCCCCGCACGGGGTCGTGCTGCGCGCGGCATCCTCGTCGTCACGCGGACATGTGGGCCTGTGCAACCTCTGCCACACGATGCAGCCGGGCAACCAGGTGACGCTCTTCTCGGCGCGACTTCCGGATGCCTCGGGGTCGAGCGTCGGCACCTACATCTGCGCCGATCTCAGCTGCCACGAGAACGTGCGGCTGGCGGCGCCGCTGGCGCCGGGCGAGATCCGGGCGAGCGTCGACGTGCGCATCGACGGCACGAAGGAGCGGGCGGAGTCGTTCGTCGCCCGCGTCGCCGAGCGCGTCTGACACGCCCCGCGCGCGGTGGCGCCCTGCGCTCCGCGCTGACAGAGTGGGCACGACTGCGAAGGAGCATCCATGGCCGCTGAATCCCGGGTCGTCGTGATCGGCGACGCGCTCATCGACGAACTGCGCGACGACAGCGGGGTGCGCGAGTTCGTCGGCGGTGCGGCCCTGAACGTCGCCGTCGGACTGTCGCGTCTCGGCGTGCCGACGAGCCTCATCGCGATGGTCGGCGACGACGAGCCGGGGGAGCGCATCCGCGGGTTCCTCGCCGACTACGGGGTCGAGCTGATCGCCTCCGCGTCACCGCACGGCACCTCGCGCGCGGTCAGCACGCGCAGCGCCGGCGGCGAGCCGACCTACGTCTTCAACACGGCCGCCCAACAGCGGCGAGTCGTCTACGGCGCCGCCGAGCGTGCGGCCATCGCCGCCGCGCCGCTCGTCGCGATCAGCTGCGTGCCGTTCGACGACCGCGCCCAGACCGACGAGCTGATCGACGCGGTGGCCGCGGCATCCGTCGTCGCCATCGATCCGAATCCTCGCGCCGGCATGCTGCACGACCGCGACGAGTTCGTGCGCGGGTTCGAGCGCGCGGCCGCGGGGGCGACCCTCGTCAAGGTGGGCGACGACGACGCCGAGCTGCTCTACGGCATCTCCCTCGATGCGCTCACCGACCGACTCGTCGGCCTCGGCGTCGGGGCGGTGCTCGCGACCCGCGGTTCTGCGGGCGCGCGCATCGTCGCCGGGGACGCCGATGTGTCGCTGCCCGTCTCGGCCCTGCCGGGACGCATCGTCGACACGATGGGAGCCGGCGATGCGGTGCTCGCGTCGGTCGCGGCATCCGTCATCGAGGGGCGTCCGGAGAGCGGCGACGCGTGGCGCGCGGTGCTGCACCGGGCGATGGATGTCGCGGCCGCGACCTGCCGCGTCGAGGGCGCCCTGCTGCGGCTCCCCGAGTCGCTGGGCGGCATCGACCTCGACCGCATCGGCACCTGAGCGCGCACCCGGGCCGATTTCGACACGGACCGCATCCCGGGTAAGATCGGAGATCGCGCCTCCGGTCGACTGAAAAAGCCGGGCGGGTGCGCCATGGCAGGTTACCCAAGCGGCCAAAGGGATCTGATTGTAACTCAGCCGGCTCAGCCTTCGGGGGTTCGAATCCCTCACCTGCCACCCCAGAACGGGCCTCGCATGTCGAGGCCCGTTCCTCGTTTTTCCGGGCGGATGTCCCGCCCCGCCCGTATGCTCGGGCGCGTGACCGCGGCATCCGGATTCGATCAATGACCGACATCGAGGTGTTCGTCGTCGTCGACGTCGCCGCGTGGCGGGAATGGCTGATCGCTCACGATGACGAGTCCGACGGGGTGTGGTTGGCGCTCGCCAAGAAGGGCGTGACCGAGCCGACCTCCCTCGTCTACCAGGAGGCGCTCGAAGAGGCGCTGTGCAGCGGCTGGATCGACGGGCAGAAGCGCTCGAACGACGAGGCCACCTTCCTGCAGCGCTTCACCCCGCGCCGCAAGCGATCGATGTGGTCGGCCCGCAACGTCGAGATCGTCGAACGACTCATCGCCGATGCGCGCATGCGCGCGCGTGGCCAGATCGAGATCGATGCGGCACAGTCCGACGGTCGCTGGGATCGCGCATACTCCGGGGCGGCGACCGCGGAGGTGCCCGACGACCTCGTCGCCGCGCTCGCCGCGGCCGGCCCGACCGCCGTCGAGACCTTCGCCACGGCGAACGCGAACAACCGCTACGCAGTGCTGCACCGCCTCATGACCGCCACCACGGCCGAGACCCGCGCCGCGCGACTCGACCGGCTGGTCGCGCAGTTCGCGCGCGGTGAGCGTCCGCACCCCCAGTAGCCCTCCCCGCACGCTTCCCGCTGGCGGTCATCCACAGCGGGACGTCATCGTCCTGGGCCGCGGGGACGCCGCATGCCACGATGGGGGCAGCGCGACCGACCCGCAGAACGGATCCCTCTCATGACGCAGCCGACGCCCGCCACCCCGCCCGCCGCGAACGGGTCGACCTCGTCCCCACTGGTGCGTGCATCGATCTGGGTCGCCATCGGCGCACTCATCGCCGCAGCAATCGTGAGCGTCGTCTGGGTGCTCGTGGGCAACCAGAACGGCCTCATCGGGCGGGCGTTCCTCACGATCTTCCTGCTCGCCGCATTCGCCGGGGTCTCGATCCTCGAGGCGCGGCTGTCATCGCGGCGTCCGGTGTGGTTCGTGCTGGTCAGCATGACGGTGTGGGTCGTGACGCTGCTCATCGGCGCGATCTTCATCTGGATGCCGGCAGGCTCCGCGCAAAGCGGCTACGACGATCCTTACGGCAGCGGCTCCAACCCGCTCGTCCCGTCGTATGACGGTGTCGACCCGCTTCTCGGCGCGCAGCGCACCTTCTCGTTCTTTCTCGTGGTGCTGATCCTCCAGCTCGCCGTGCTGCACGTGCGCCTCTACGTGAAGGCATGGCTGCGGTTCCGCACGTCGTTCACCACGGTCACGTCTCTCGCGACCATCGCCTTGGTCGGCATCCTCGCCGTGCTGCTGGTGATCCCGCTCGTGCTGCAGGAGTTCCTGCGCTTCCACGACATCTACTGGCGCCTCACGGTCGCCGTCGCCATCCTCGCCGCCGTCGGCACCGCCCTCGTGCCGCTCGTGACCGTGCTGTTCGCGCCGCGGACTCCCAAGCCCCTGGTCGCGGGGCCCCCGCCCGGATGGCCGACCTACGCCGACCGGGTCACGCCGCTGCCTCCGCTGCCGAACGGCACGCCGGACTGGAACGCGTACTACACGGGCCGGCCCAGCTATCCCGCTCCGGGCACGGCCCCCGCTGCCGCACCGGCGCCCGCGGCTCCCGTCGCTGCGCCGACCGGTGACCCGACGCTTCCGCCGCGCCCTCCGCTGCCGCCGCAGACGCCCACGGAGTGACCGCCGGGTCGCACACCCACGGTCAGATCGCGCCCTCCCCGCGTGACCTGACTCGGCGACGGGCCGCGCGACCCGATGGAACGGCGGCCCGCGACTGAACCTGGGGTTCAGGCCTCGAGCAGCTCCCGCGCCGCCCTCGCCGCGTTGTGACCGCCGATTCCGCTGACCGCGCCACCTCGCACCGCGCTCGATCCGCACAGCAGCACCCCGTCGACGCCTGACGCGACGCCCCAGCGGGCGGGTGCGGCATCGGGGGCGTCATCGAGCCACGGCCACGACAACGGGCCGTGGAAGATGTCACCGCCGACCATGCCGAGTGAGCGTTCGAGATCGTCGGTCGTGCGCGCCTCGATGCACGGCGACCCGTCGGGCGCGATCCACAGGCAGTCCTCGATCGGTTCGTCAAGCACCGCGTTCAGCGACCGGATCGCCGCGGACTGCACCTCGTCGCGCGCGCCCGCGGCGTCGCGTCCGGTCACCAACGCGTGCGGCACCTGCAGCCCGAACAGTGTCAGGGTCTGGGCGCCGGCGCTGCGCAGCTCGGGTCCGAGGATCGACGGGTCCGTCAGCGAATGACAGTAGATCTCCGCCGGCAGCGGATCGGGCACGCGACCGGCGCGCGCCGTGGCGTACGCGGCATCCAGATCGCTCATCCGCTCGTTCACGTGGAAGGTTCCCGCGAACGCCGCCTCGGGGGCCACGGATGTGTCGCGCAGCCGCGGCAGTCGACGCAGCAGCATGTTGACCTTCACCTGCGCGCCGGCCGGACGAGAGACAGCGGATGCCTCGCCCCCACCGGCCGTCACCAGATCGGCGAGAACGGCGGCCCCCACGCCCGACAGCACGAGCCTCCCGCGCACCACCCGCCCATCGGCGCAGCGCACCTCGCCGTCGGGTGACACGCTCGTCACCTCCGCGCGCGTGCGCACCTCGGCACCCGCCTCGCGGGCTGCCCGCTCCATCTCTGCGCTGACCCGTCCCATGCCGCCGACGGGCACGTCCCAGTCGCCGGTGCCGCCACCGATCACGTGATAGAGGAAGCACCGGTTCTGGGCGAGAGAGGGGTCGTCCGACCATGACGACGTGCCGATGAGCCCGTCGGTGAGAGCGACCCCGCGCATCAGATCGGTCAGGAGACTCGCGCGCACGAGCTCGCCGAGAGGTCGCTCGGTCACCTGTTCCCACAGTTCGTCGTCGCCGAGCCGCGCGCGCACCGTCGCCGCCGTCGGCAGCGGCTCGGTCATCGTCGGGAACACCGCCGTCGCGAGCGGCGCGAGCCTGGTGAGCAGGTCGCGATAGCGGGAGGCCTCCTCCGGGTCGCCCGTCGTGGCGGTCATCGAGCGGGCGGTGGCCGCGGCATCCTGCGTGTCGACCAGCACGCCCCGTGACGGGTCAGCCGGGTCTGGTGTGTAGGACGAGTAGCGCCGGCGTCGCAGCTCGACGCGCAGGCCCAGGTCGTCGACGATGCGGCGGGGGAGCAGGCTCACCAGGTACGAGTAGCGCGAGAGTGAGGCATCCACGCCCGCCCACGGGCGCTCTGAGACGGCGGCGCCGCCGAGATGAGCGAGCCGCTCGAGGATGACGACCGAGCGTCCAGCCCGGCCGAGGTAGGCGGCCGCGACGAGGGCATTGTGGCCGCCGCCGATGATCACGACATCGTGCGTGGGGGTCATGGCCTCACGCTAGCGGTCCGCCCTGCGGCGTCACCGACGGGCCGGATGCCGCGGCCCGGGCGATAGCGTGGCGGTATGACCCTCCCGCTCGAACTGCAGTCGCTCGCCGTCGAGATCGCCCGGGAGGCGGGAGAGCTCGCCGCCCGCCGACGGGCCGAGGGTGTGACGATCGCGGCGACGAAGTCCGCGCTCGCCGACATCGTGACCGAGGCCGACCGCGAGGTCGAGGCGCTGATCCGCGATCGCATCGCCGCCGCCCGCCCCGATGACGGCTTCCTCGGCGAGGAGTCCGGCGGCGCCGATTCCCGCACCGGCATCGTCTGGGTGGTCGACCCCATCGACGGCACGGTCAACTACGCGTACGGACTCCCGATCTACGCCGTCAGCATCGGCATCGTGACCGGCAGCAGCGACCCGACCGCCTGGGAATCGCTCGCGGGCGTCGTCTACGCCCCGGCGCTCGGAGAGCTCTACCGGGCCGCGCGCGGCGAAGGTGCCTGGCTCGGCGATCACCGCCTGCACGTATCTCCCGAGATCGGCCCCGCCGGTGCCCTGCTCGGAACCGGCTTCGGCTACGACCCCGCCACCCACGCCGGCGATCTCGCCGCCGTGGGCGCGGTGCTGCCCCTCGCGCGCGACCTGCGGCGTATGGGCGCGGCATCCCTCGATCTCGCCGCTGTCGCGGCCGGCCGGCTCGACGGCTACTACGAGCGCGGACTCAAGCCGTGGGACGTCGCCGCCGGAGCCCTGCTGGTCGAAGAGGCGGGTGGCGTGTTCTGGCGCGAGGGCGGTCCGGATGCCGCGGCCCGACCACTCTCGATCGCGGCCCCGGCTCCCCTGTTTGAGAAGCTCGCCGAGGCCCTGCGTAACGGCTAGGTTTCGTGCCGCGACATGCCCTGGCAATCCTCAGGCGATCGGGTTACTGTTTATGAGTTCGTTATCTTCCGGTACCCGCCGAGTCACGAACACCACCCGAACGCAAGACCGTCGCTGGCGCGACAAGACGTGAGACTTTTGTGCTTTGACTTCTGAGACACCCGCATCCGACAGCCTGCCGACCCGTCGTTCCCGCCGCGATTCCGCGAGCGCTGCGACGCCGGCGCCGTCGGTGACCGAGATTCAGGAGCCCGTCACTTCGTCGACCGTCGAGCCCGCGGCATCCATCGTCGATGCGGTCGCCATCGCTGACGCTCTTGTCGTCGCTCCGCTCACCCGCCGCTCCGTTCGTGCGGCGGCGCCGGTGGTCGCTCCCCTCACCCGCCGCGCTGCGCGCGGCCGTGAGCTCGAACTGCCGGCGCTGAGCGAGGTCGTCGGCGCCGAGGTGGTCGAACTCGTCGCCGTCGAGCCCGAGGCCGCCGAGCAGGCTCCCGCCGCTGCGACGGTCGTCGAGATCGTCGCGAGCCCGCAGCGCGAGCTTCCGTTGGCGTTGCCGACGTCACCGGTCGCTCACGCGCACACCGCCGCAGAGTCCGCTCCCCGCGCCGATGCCCCCGCAGCAGATGCGGACGCATCGGCGCCGTCGCGTGAGGCCGACGATGTCGACGCCTTCGCTGAGGCTCTGCGCCGATTCGCTGAGAGCGGCCCCACCCCCATCATCTCTGTGGCCGAGTCGGCTCCCGAGCAGGTCATCGCCGACGAGGCTCCGACCGGCCGCGCGCACCGAGGCCGCGGCGCGAAGAACGCACCGGCATCTGCTCCGTCGTCGGCCATGCCGCGCAAGAGCGTGTTCCGCCGGGTCGCCACCACCTCGTTCTCGGTCGGCGCGATGGGCATCGTCGGCCTCGTCGCGGTCGGCATGACGCTTCCGTCCCAGGCGGTGGCCGCGGCATCCGGCACCGCATCTGTCACCAACGCGGTCTCGCTCGCCGCATCGAACAGCACCGGTGGCGGTGAGAGTGCGATTCAGGCATTCGCCGTACCCAGCGAGGTGCAGACATCCTCGCTCGACCGCAGCGACTACACCACGGGCTCGAAGGCCGACATGGCGGCCTCGCTCGGCATCTCCCACTTCTCGAACTTCTTCACCAACAACCCGAACTCGCCCATCCAGTGGCCGTTCGCCGTCGGCGTCTCGATCAGCTACGGCTTCGGCTGGCGCACGGGTGAGTTCCACGAGGGTCTCGACTTCACCCCGGGCGCCGGAGCGAAGATCCAGGCCGTCGCCGACGGCGTCGTACGCGTCGCCACCGAGAGCGGCGGCGGATACGGCGTGATGATCATCATCGATCACGTGATCGACGGGCAGCCCGTCGCGACGCGCTACGCGCACATGGCGTACGGCTCGCTGCGGGTCAAGGCCGGTGACCACGTGAAGGTCGGCGAGATCATCGGCCAGGTCGGCGACACCGGGTACTCGTTCGGTGCGCACCTCCACTTCGAGGTGCTGCAGAACGGCACGACTCCCATCGATCCGCTGCCCTGGTTGCGTTCGCACGCGGGCGGATGACCCGTCATCCGCGGGGAGGATCCGGTTCGGTGACCGGCCGCGGCTCTGATATCCTCGTGTGGTTGCCCGAAAGGGCGGCACGCCCCGATAGCTCAGTGGCAGAGCACTTCCATGGTAAGGAAGGGGTCGTCAGTTCAATCCTGACTCGGGGCTCGCAGCATGTCTGACATGCGTTGCGGCAGGGTAGCTCAGTTGGTGAGAGCGCACGACTCATAATCGTGAGGTCGCGGGTTCGAGCCCCGCTCCTGCTACAGAAGAAAACCCCCGGTTCGCCGGGGGTTTCGTCGTTCACGGGCGGGACCTCGCCGAACGCTCAGGGGGACGTCGACGACCGAGGGTCGAGCAGCAGAACGTCATCCGGATCGATGTGATACGACGTGCCGCCGCTTCCGGGAGTGGAAGCGGCCGTCGTCGGTGCCGACCGCCGCGGGTCTGACTGCGCGTCGGACGGTGTGACGGCGTGCGGAGATTTCCCGGACGACGCTGCGGCACCCGACGTGCGCGTGGCCGTGTCGATCACGGCCGACACCATGGGAATCGTCAGCGATGCCAGCCCGATCACCACCACGCCGCACGTCACCCAGACCATGACCTGCATCCACCGACGCCGCCGACGAGGTAGCGTGTCGGCAGCACGTCCCGCCCCCCGAGAGGACCCCGCCGATGTCCGACACCACGTGTCACGTCTCGATCTCGCTTGACGGGTTCATCGCCGGTCCGAACCAGTCGATCGATGCGGGACTGGGGGAGCGGGGCATCGAGCTGCACCGGTGGCACATCGGCGACCCCCGGGCGAACGAGGCCGACGCGGTCGCCGCGGGCTGGCTCATGCGCCCGAGGGGTGCCTACGTGATGGGTCGCAACATGTACGCCCCGTCGCGCGGTGCCTGGGCCGACGAGTGGAGCGGATGGTGGGGCGCCGAACCGCCCTACCACGCACCCGTCTTCGTGCTCACCCACCACCCGCACGAGTCGATCGTGATGGAGGGCGGCACCGTCTTCCACTTCGTCACCGACGGGTTCGATGCCGCCTATGCCCGAGCGGTCGAGACGGCGGGTGACCTCGGCGTCGACATCGCCGGCGGGGCATCCACTGTTCGTCAGGCTCTCGAGGCGGATGTCATCGACGAGCTCACCCTCGACATCGCACCCGTGTTGCTGGGGTCAGGGGAGCGCATCTTCGAGGGTCGCGAGACCTTCGGGTTCGAACCCGTCGAGGTGCTGCACTCGCCGCTCGCGACCCACATCCGCTACCGCCGCGTCGGCTGAGCGCCCGACACGACTTCAGCGCGCGGCGACCAGCTCGTCGCGCTCGTCGGCGGCGAAGTGCGTCGACCGTCGGAACGGGGCGGCCAGCGTCGCGCCGATGTCGCGACGGTGCGCGATGAGGAGTCCGACCGCGATGAGCACCTGCACGGCGCTGAGCACGTAGCGCCCGGTCGTGTCGGTGACGAAGAACTGCACCGCGAAGATCGCCGCCAACGCGATCGCCGACCAGCGGTGGAACCGCAGGCCGATGATGATCGCCACCCCCATTACCGTCTGCGTGCCGGTGAGCACGAACTCCTCGACCTGGCGAGCATCGAGGCCGAGCTCACTGCCGCCGCCACCGAGGTAGTGCGCGATCGGGAGGGACCCGACCAGCAGGCTCCACTGGTTGATCTTCGAGGCGATGAGCGTCGCGATGGCGGCGGCACCCATGCCGCGCAGCGCGAACATCACGGCGACGATGAACTCGGGTGCCTCCGACGCCAGCGGCGCCAGCCACTGCACGAGGAAGTAGCTGTCGAATCCGAGCGAGACACCCGTGTCGACGAGGCTCGTCGCGAACGGCTCCGCGCACGCCAGGATGATCGCCGCGGCGACCACGAACAGTGAGATCACGACGGCTCGACGCCGGCCGGTCGGGAGGTCCGCGATCAGCGCTGCGGTGCCCACGAACTCCTCCTCGCCCTCCGAGTGGATGCGTCCCGATCGCCACAGGTAGACGGCGAACACCGCGATGAGCACGACGCCGAACCAGATGGGGATGGCACCCAGCAGCGGGATGGCGAAGGCGATCACCGCGAGGATGGCGAGGAAGCCGACATCGAAACGCGCCGCACGCGGAAGCGGAAGGAACGCGCGTCGGGCCGGGTCGCGCCGGGGGAGTGAACGGTTCGCGACCGCGATCGCGACGATCACGACGAGAGGCCAGCCGAACCCGAGCAGCAAGCGGTTGGAGCCCGTCATGTTCGCCGCGGCATACTGCTCGTACGCCGGGTCGAAGCCCGAGCGGTAGGCGCAGTAGAGATCGACGGCATACTCGGGCAGCACGGCGATCAGAGCGAGGATGGCGATCGCGAGCCCGCCGGAGATGTCCTTCTGCGCGGACTCCGCGGCCCACGCCAGCAGGAACGACGACGCGACGACCGCGGCGCCGAAGACCACCATGTCGAGCAGCGGGCTGGGCGCGAATCCGGTCGCGCGGAACACGATCGCGGGGGCGGCGATCGCCAGGCACAGGGCGATCTTTCGGATGAGGGCGGGGGGCATCGAAGACTCCTCCATCGGGCAGGCCGAGAGGGCGCGGTGACGCAGACACTCCGGCCAGGGACATGGCCGAAGGTCTCGTTCGCTCCGCGGACGGAGTGGCCCGCCGGATCGGATCACCGTGAACCGATCAGTATGTCGACGCAGCCGCGAGGAACTACTCCCCTTCGCTCCCTCCACCCTGACGGGCGCCGCCCCGCGCGAGCAAGCTGAGAGCGGAAGTCTCACGCTTTCGGGTTTCCGAACACCTTTCGGCCGCCCGAAGCGACGAGCGGATGCCGCGGCATCCGCTCGCGTGTCGTCAGGCGCTCGACGCTCCCAGCGCTCCCGGAAGTCTGAGCCGGAACGTCGTTCGGGGTGCGTCGAGGACCACGAGCGTGCCGCCGTGCGCCGTCGCGATGTCGCGGGCGATCGCCAGGCCGAGACCGGAGCCGGGGGTGTCGCGCGCAGCATCCAGTCGGGTGAATCGCCCGAAGATCCGCTCCCGATCCTCGGGGGAGATGGACTCGCCGTCGTTCGACACGTCGACGACGAGGTCGGCACCGTCGCGTCCGCCGACCACCCGAATGGATGTCTCGGCGAACCTCACGGCATTCACGACGAGGTTCGTCACCAGGCGTTCGAGCGCGGCTCTGTCCCCGTCGACGATGAGGCCCGTGGCCATCTCGATCTCGATGGTGGGTCCGTCGGCATCGCGATGCCCGAGTGCCTCGATGGCCGAGATCGCGGCATCGGCCAGATCGACGGAAGTGAACCGGTGCGATCCCGAGTCGATCGCGGCGAGGGCGAGGAGGTCGGCGGCGAGCCGATGGAGGCGTCTCGTGTGCAGCAGCGCGGTCTGCACGGCGCCCGCGTGATCGAGCGCGTCGGGATAGCCCGACGCGACCTCGAGGGTCGTCAGCAGGCTCGCGATCGGCGTGCGAAGCTCGTGCGCGGCATCGTCGAGGAACCGGCGTTGCGCGGCGTCGAGTTCACCGCGTCGGGCGAGAAGCTCATTGAACGTGCGGGCGAGGTCGGCGATCTCGTCGTGCGTTCCCGGCACCGTGAGACGCGCGTCACGGCTCGCCGCGGTCAACCGCGCCGCGTCCCGGCGGATGCGTTCGACCGGACGGAGTGCGAGGGAGACCGCCAGCCACGTCGCCGCGCCGATGATCACGAGAGCGAGGGCGACGCCTGTGATGAGCTGACCGCGCACCTCGTCGAGGACCGGCCGGGAGCCGGCATCCGACTGCACCACATCGACGCGCACGACCGTGCCGGGTGTCGCGCCGGTGGCTGCGGCCTGGGTGGCGCCCACCTCGACGTAGGCCTCGAGCGCGCGGGTCTGCACCTCGCCGGCTGTCACCGACAGCTGCCGGTAGGAGGTGGCGTCCGATGTCGACAGCGGAGCGTCCGTGCGCCACGCCTGGGCGATCAGGGCGGTCGAGGCATCCGCGCCGACGTCGCCGCTGGTGCCGATCACCCGGCCGCTCTCGTCGCTGACCAGGTAGGGGAGGAAGGCCAGGTAGCCGTCGGGGAGGGCAGACGTGCGCAGCAGCGCCGTGATGCCCTGCAGCTGCGTCACCGCCGTCGCGTCGACGCTCTGCTGCTGGGCGCTCGTCAGGGCCCGGTATCCGACCAGAGCCACCGGGATGAGCACGGCAGCCGTGACGGCGACCACGGCCGAGACGATGCGGATGCGGGTGAAGCCGACACGCGGTCGCCTACGCGCCATGCGGCGCCTCCGGCACCAGGCGGTAGCCGACGTGCCGCACCGTCTGAACCATGCGGTGCTCGAACGGGGCGTCGACTTTCGTGCGCAGGCGGTGGACGTGCGCCTCGATCTGATTCGCCGTGCCGGTGCCGTCCCAGACCTCGCGCAGAAGATCCGCCTTCGACACCGGGAGCCCCGCCGCGAGCACGAGCGCCTCGAGCACCGCGAACTCGATCGAGGTGAGATCGATCACCCGTCCCGCCCGCGTGACACTTCGGCTCAGCCGGTCGAGCTCGAGCTCGCCGACCGTCACCGTCGTCGAGGCCGGCGTGCGGCGCACGAGCGCCCGCACGCGCGCGACGAGCACCGCAAACGGGAACGGCTTCGTCACATAGTCGTCCGCGCCCGCGTCGAGCGCCTCGGTCTGGTCGTACACGCCCGTCTTCGCGGTGAGCACGAGGATCGGCGTCTCGATGCCGCGGGAGCGTGCCCGCTCGATCACGCGATAGCCCGACAGGTGCGGCATCATCAGGTCGAGGATGACCACGTCGTACTCGCCTTCCGCAATGCGCTGGTAGGCGGCGAGCCCGTCGTGGACGACGTCGACGGAGAACCCTTCGGCGACCAGTCCCGCGCGAACCGCCGCGGCGAGGTCGACCTCGTTCTCGGCGATCAGCACCCGCATGTCCCCATTATGTGGGGGTGCCATCGCTGCGTGGCCGGCGTCGCCCGCGAGGCTGACGGCCCTGTCAGGCGCAGTCAGCGTCGCTCAGACCACGGCCCCCACGATCGGTGCATGAGAACTGCGCGACGTCTGTCGATGGCCGCGGTCGCCCTCGCGGCTGCGGCGTGCACCTGGATCACGATCACGTGGATCACCCAGGTGAATCCCGTGGACTTCCTCGTCTACCGGTATGGTGCCCAGCTGATGCTCGCGGGCGGCGACCCGTACGCGGGCAACCTGCAGGGCCCGATGATGCCGGAAGGCGGCATGCCCTTCACCTACACGCCGTTCGCGGTTCTGAGTCTCGTGCCCACCGTGCTCTTCGACACACGTACCGCTTACGTGCTGTGGAGCATCGCCAGCATGGCCGTCGTGGCGTGGGCGGTCTGGCGGTTCGCCCCGGAACGGTGGCATGGGCGTCCGGTCGTCATGACGTCGCTCGTCGTGGCCGCGGCATCCACGACGATGGTCACCCAGCACCTCTCCTTCGGACAGATCAACCTGCCCCTCATGGCGCTGGTGCTGTGGGACCTCACCCGGTCCGACTCGCGTGGCGCTGGCCGCGTTCCGGTCGGTCTGTTCGTCGGCGTCGCCGCCGCGATCAAACTGACCCCGGGCCTGTTCATCGCGCATCTGCTCGTCACGCGGCAGTGGCGACGTGCGGGATGGGCGCTCGTCGGCTTCCTCTCGGCGACGGCGCTCGCGTTCGCCCTGCTGCCCGCGGTGAGTGCGCGCTTCTGGACCTCGGTCATCTGGCAGCTCTCGAGTCGCGTGGACTTCACGGGAGGTGGCTTCGCCAGCTACGGCAACAACTCCGTGCCCGGTGTGCTCGCCGCCGCGGGCGCTGCTCCGGTCGTCGGCAGCGCCGTCGCGGCTGTGGTCGCGCTGGGGGGACTGATGCTCGCCGCTCGCGCCTATCGGCGCGGCGCGGCGATCGAGGCGGTGCTCATCGTCGGGCTCGTCGCCCCGATGGTCTCGCCGATCAGCTGGATCCATCACTGGGTATACATCCTTCCCGCCGCCGTCGTCGTGCTCTCCCGTGCGGGGGTGCGCACGAGGGTCGTGGCGCTCGCCGTCGGCTTGCCCGTACTCGCGGCAGGGCCAGGACTCGGCGAGTTTCTCCTCTCCGCACTGTGGCCGTTCTGGCCGTGGGCGGCTGCTCTGCGGGAGTGCCTGCTGTTGACCAGCATCGTTCTCGTGATCGCGCTCGCCCGCGCAGGATCTGTGCGTCCGATGGTGCGCGGGGCAGGGTCTGTCCCGGTCCCCGCGGCTCTTCACTGACGGGCATGGGGGCCGCGCTCGCGGACAAGAGAGCGAGGGCGCTGACGCGTCACGATGGCGGGACGCCTCGGCTCACGCCGCCTAGAGAAGGAGACGCCGGTGTCCGCTTCTGTCACCCCCGTTGACGACAACGTGCTCATCACCCGTATCGAGGCCGCCCCCGGCGAGGGGCGCGAGATCGTGGATGCCGCGACGCGCCGCCCGATCGCCCGCACCCCCGAGCTGACCGTCGCAGACCTGAACGCTGCGATCGCGGCCGCCCGCGCCGCACAGTCCGCCTGGGAGGCGCGCGGCCACGAGGAGCGCGCCCAGCTGCTGCATCGCGCCGCCGATGCCGTCGATGCTCATGCCGAGGCGCTCGCCCGGCTGCTGTCGCGCGAGCAGGGAAAGCCGCTCAACGGGCCCAACGCGCGGTTCGAGGTCGGCGCCGCCGCCGCGTGGCTGCGTGCGGCCGCCGACACCCCGCTCGAGGCGCAGGTGATCGTCGACGACGGCCGGACCCACGCCGAGCTGCACTACCGGGCCCTCGGCGTCGTCGCCGCGATCGGCCCGTGGAACTGGCCGATCATGATCACTGTCTGGCAGATCGCCGGGTCGCTGCGCATGGGCAACACCGTGGTGGTGAAGCCCAGCGAGTACACGCCGCTGAGCGTGCTCGCCCTGCTCTCGGTGCTCAACGACGTGCTGCCGGCCGACGTCCTGATCGGGGTGCCCGGTGACCGCGAAGTCGGTGCGGCGCTCGCCGCGCATCCCGACATCGACAAGGTGATGTTCACGGGCTCGACCGCCACCGGCCGACGCATCGTCGAGGCATCCGCGCACAACCTCGCCCGTCTCACGCTCGAGCTCGGCGGCAATGATGCGGGCATCGTGCTGCCGGGGGCGGATGCCGCGGCCATCGCGCCGGACATCTTCTGGGGTGCGTTCATCAACACCGGCCAGACGTGCGCCGCGCTCAAGCGCCTGTACGTGCACGACTCGGTCTACGACGAGGTCGTCGCCGAGCTTGCGAAGGTCGCCGAGGCGACGCCCATGGGGCACGGGCTCGAGGAGGCGAACGTGCTCGGTCCGCTCCAGAACGCGGCGCAGTTCGCGATCGTCGCGCGTCTGGTCGACGACGCCGTCGCACACGGGGGACGTCTCGTCACCGGCGGCACGCCGGCCGTGCACTTGGGTGAGCTGTTCTACCCGATCACTCTCATCGCAGACGTCACCGACGGTGTCGCGATCGTCGACGAGGAGCAGTTCGGTCCGGTGCTGCCGATCATCCGCTACTACGACGTCGACGATGCGATCTCCCGCGCGAACGGACTCGACGTGGGCCTCGGCGCCTCGGTGTGGGGCGACCGCGACGAGGCGCGCGCGGTCGCCGCGCACGTGGAGGCAGGCACCGTGTGGATCAACTCGCACGGAGGCGTCGATCCCCGCATCCCCTTCGGCGGCGTGAAGTCGTCGGGCTACGGGCTCGAGTTCGGCGCGGAGGGTCTGAAGGCCGTCGCGCGCCCGCAGGTGATCAACGGCTGATGGCGACGGTGATCGAGACCTCGCCGCCGCCGTCGGCCGGCGGCGATCCGATGGGCGGGCTCGTTTCCGCCGCGCTCGAGGCGTGGGGTATCGAGGCGTCCGCGCCGGTCACGTTCATCAAGCACCGCGAGAACGTCGTCTACCGGGTCGATTCCGCGCGCCTCGGCGCCCTCGCCCTGCGTTTCCACCGCGTCGGCTATCACAGCGACGCAGAGCTCGCCTCCGAGCTCGGCTGGGTGCGCACGCTCGAGCGGGCCGGCGTGCGCGTCCCCGAGGTGGTGCCCGACCGCGACGGGCGTCTCTGGGCGCCGATACGCGTCGGATCCCACCAGCGAAACACCTCCGTGCAGCGATGGATCGACGGCGCCGGCCCGCTCGGCGATGTCGGCGACCTTTTCGCGGGGGAGCCGCTGCATCCCGACCTGCGGTTCGAGACGCTCGGCGACCTCGCCGCCCGCTGCCACACGGTCGCGGAGCGCGGCACGCCCGCCGGCTTCGACCGTCGCGCGTGGGACGCCGACGCACTCACCGGGCCCGAACCCCTCTGGGGGGACCCGAGCGGACTGAGAACACTGGATGCCGCCGACCGCCGCGTGCTCGATCAGGCTCGCGTGCACCTGCGACGCGACCTGGCCGCACTCCCCGTCGACCGCGACCACGCCGGCATCGTGCACGCCGACATGACGCCGGAGAACGTGCTCATCTCGCCGTCGGGCGAGTTGACCCTCATCGACTTCGACGACTTCGGCGAGAGCTGGTACCTGTTCGATCTCGCCACCGCGATGTTCTTCGCGACGCCGCGATCGGACTATCCGGCGCTGCGTGATGCGCTCTTCCACGGCTACCGCGCCCGGCGATCGCTCACCGCACCTGAACTCGCCTCCTGGGACGCATTGCTGCTCGCCCGCGGCATGACCTACCTCGGCTGGAGCGCCGCGCGACCCGGCAACGAGGCGGAGGCCTTCATCTCCGGGCACGTCGCGCCCTGGGTCGTGCGCGCCGCGCACGCCTACGTCACCGCATCCCCCCTGCCCTGGACCCCCCTCACCCCGACGGAGAACCCCCGATGACCTCGCTGCGTGACCGCCGCAACGCCACGCTCGGCCGCCACTCGCCCCTCTTCTACGACGAGCCGATCGAGCTGATCTCGGGATCGGGCGTGTGGGTGACGGCCGCGGACGGCACTCGCTATCTCGACACCTACAACAACGTCCCCCACGTCGGCCACGCGCACCCTCGTGTCGTCGCCGCGATCCACGCGCAGGCGTCGACTCTCAACATCCACACCCGGTACCTCCACGCCCGCGTCGTCGACTATGCCGAACGTCTGCTCGCCACCTACCCCGAGGGTCTCGACCGAGTGTTCTTCACGAACAGCGGCTCGGAGTCGAACGACCTCGCTTTCCGTATCGCCCGGCAGCACACGGGGGCCCGCGGGATCCTCGTCTCGGACTTCAGCTACCACGGCCACACGACCCTTCTCGCGGGCATCACCACCGGACTCGTCGCCCGAGAAGGGCTCGCCCCCGACGTGCGCGGCTTCGCCGTGCCCGACCTCGACGCCCCGAGCGCTGCCGGGCGGGCCGAGGCGGATGTGCTCGCCGACGCCCTCGCCGACCTCGACCGTGCGATCGACGAGCTGACGGCCGCAGGCCACGGGGTGGCGGCCGTCATCCTCGAGTCGGTCTTCTCGACCGAGGGGCTCGCGCGCGTGCCGGCCGGCTTCGCGACCGCGCTCGTCGGCCGCGTCCGACGGGCAGGCGGGCTCGTGATCGCCGACGAGGTGCAAGCCGGCTTCGGACGCACCGGCAGCGCATTCTGGGGGTTCCAGAACCTCGGCATCGATCCCGACCTCGTCACCATGGGAAAGCCCATGGGCAATGGGCACCCGCTCGGCGGTGTCGTCACCTCGGCGGCGCTGCAGGAGGAGTTCGGCTCCCGCAACATGTACTTCAACACGTTCGGCGGAAACCCGGTCTCGGCCGCCGCCGGCGCCGCCGTGCTCGACGTGATCGCCGACGAAGGCCTGCGCGAGCGCAGCGATCGGCTCGGTGGCGCGATCCGCGACATCCTCACCCCCCTCCTGGCCGCGCACCCGCGGCTCGGACCCGTCAAAGGCCGCGGGCTCTTCTTCGGGTTCGACGTCTTCGATCGGGATGCCGCCGACCGAGCCGCGCTCGCAGACCCGACGACCACCCGCCGCATCGTCGAGGGCGTGAAGGCCCGCGGCGTGCTGCTCAGCCGTATCGGCCGTGCCGACTCGGTGCTGAAGATCCGCCCGCCTCTCGCCTTCGACGACACCCACGTCGAGCCGCTCGTCACCGCGCTGTCGGGTGCCCTCGACGAGGTGCTCGCCTACTGACCGGGACTCTGCGGCGATCGTCAACCGCGGTGCCGAAATCGTCAACCGCTCGCTTCCGGGCCGCCGGAGGATGAGCGCACCCCATGCTCCACCTCTGGGACCACACGTCCACACCCCCGCCGCGAGCCGCGGCATCCCCTCGACGGAGTGATCGTCTCGGCGATACCGTCCCCCACTAAGGAGTCACATGTCCGCCACCCCACCCCCTGGGCGCACCGCCGCGCACCGCCGACTCGGCGTGCCCGCCGTCGCCTTCATGATCGTGGCCGCCTCGGCGCCGCTCACCGTGATCGCCGGCGGATCCACGAGCGCCTTCTCGGTCACCCACGTCGTCGGCATCCCGTTCGGCTACATCGTGCTCGCCGTGTTCCTCGCCGTGTTCGCGGTCGGCTACGCGGCCATGAGCCGCTACGTCACCGACGCCGGGGCGTTCTACTCGTACATCGCCCAGGGCCTCGGTCGCCCGGCCGGCGTCGGGTCCTCGATCCTGGCGCTCATCTCGTACAACGCCATGCAGATCGGCGTCTACGGCATGTTCGGATTCCAGGTCTCCACCCTCATCGAGGCCAAGACGGGCTGGGCAAGCCCGTGGTGGGTGTGGGTGCTTGTCTGCATCGCGATCGTCGCGCTGATGGGAGTGAACCGGGTCGACCTGTCGGCGAAGATCCTCGGAGTGCTCGTGGCCCTCGAGTTCGTCGTCGTGATCGTCTTCGACGTCGCGGCGTTCTTCAACCCGGCGGAGGGAACCGTCACCGCGAGCCCGATCACCCCCTCGACGCTGTTCGTCCCGGGCGTCGGCGCCGTGCTCGCGTTCGGCATCGCCGCCTTCATGGGCTTCGAGTCGGCCGCGATCTACGGCGAGGAGTCGAAGGACCCCAAGCGCACGATCCCGCGCGCCACCTTCCTCGCTGTCGCCGTGATCGGCATCTTCTATGCCCTCTCGTCGTGGGCGCTGGCGCTCGCGGTCGGCCCGGGCAAGATCCTCGATCCGAACGGGATCACCGCCGACGAGGCCGGCCCGCCCCTCTTCTTCAACTTCGTCGCCGCGCACCTGGGTACCCTGTGGGTCGATCTGATGTCGGTGCTGTTCATCACGAGCCTGTTCGCATCACTCGTGAGCTTCCACAATGCCGTCGCCCGCTACGCCTTCTCGCTGGGCCGCGAGGGAGTTCTGCCATCTGCGGTCGGCCGGGTGCGCCGCCACAGCGGCGCTCCCTGGGTCGGCTCCGTCACCCAGACCGTCGTTGCGGTGCTCGTCATCCTCGGCTTCGTCTTCGGGGAGAGCGGCTGGGACCCGAATAACGGCCCGTACCCGGTGATCACGCTGTTCACGTGGCTCACGAACCTCGGTGCCTTCGGCCTCGTGCTCCTGATGGCTCTGGTCTCCCTCGCCGTCATCGGCTTCTTCCGCCGCGACCGTCGTGACGCGGGACTGTGGAGCCGCGTGGTCGCACCTGTTCTCTCGTTCGTGGCGCTCGGCTACGTCTGGGTGCTCATCCTCATGAACTGGGACGTGCTGCTCGGCCAGACCGAGTCGACCCCGACGACGTTCCTCCTGCCGGCGGTGCTGCTCGTGCCTGCCGTGCTCGCGGTGTTCTGGGCGCTGTGGTTGCGTCGCGCACGTCCCGACGTCTACCGGCGCATCGGGCACGGTGCCGACGCGCCGGCGGCCGTGCACCTCGGTGAGGAGACGGTCGGGGTCTGATCTGCCGGGCTGGATCGGACCTGAGAGGGCGGGTGACGGACGCGTCATCCGCCCCTCTCGTCGTGCGCTCAGGCCGCGAGGGCGCCGTGGCGGTAGTCGCTCGGGGCCGTGCCGAAGGCCGCCTTGAACGTGCGGCTGAAGTGTGCGGCATCCGCAAAGCCCCATCGGGCTCCGATCGCGGCGACGGCGATGTCGCTCGACAGCGGGTCGCGCAGGTCGCGGCGGCAGCGTTCGAGCCGTCGGGCGCGGATGACCGCCGAGACCGTGCTGCCCGAATCCTGGAACAGGCCGTGCAGGTGGCGGGTCGAGATGTAGTGCGCGGCGGCGATCCGAGCGGGCCCGAGGTCGCCGGCCTGCAAGTGTTCGTCGATGTAGTCGTTGATACGCCCGAACAGGACCCGGTGCGGATCGATGCCGCGGTCGAGGCCGAGTGCGCGGGTGCAGGCGGTCGAGAGGAGATCGAGGGCGCTGTGGGCGAGCCGGGCGCCGCATGAGCCGGCGTACTCGTCGAGGTGGGTGCCGAGCTGTGTGAGGAAAGGTGCGACGAAGGGGCCGATCCCCTGGTCGCCGCCGATGCGCAGGGCGCGCAGCTCAGTCAGGGCGTATCCCGGCAGTGCGAGGGCATCGTGACCGAACATCGTGACGATCGTGCGGAACTCTCCGTCGAACGCGAGCGTGTACGGGCGACTGGTGTCGTAGATCGCGAAGTCGCCGGGGCGCAGCAGCTCCTCGCGCCCTTCCTGGATGAGCAGGCCCGTGCCCTCGACCATCAGGCTCACCTTGAAGGCGGCGAGGGGAGAGCGGGCGATGAGCTCGGGGGTGCGCTCCACGACGTGCGCGCCGGCGCGGATGTCGGTCACATGCACCGCATCGGCCGACGCCGAGCGGATGGTGCCGTGGAACGCGCGGTCGTCGCGGCTCGTGACCCGCAGCGGCACGAACGAGTCGCTGACGGCGACACGGAACGTGTTCAGGTCAGGGGCGTCGATCACCTCGACGGTCGGGCGGGGGGCGTCGTTCGCCACGGGAGACCTCCTTGTATCCCTCGGCCAGGGTCTCTGCGTCATTTTTATCCGACGCTTGTAGAACCATGATTTCCTCGATGTTACAACGTGATGTCCGGAATCGGGAGGGGTGCCGGGCATGCGGAGTCCTGGAAACGACGGATGCCGCGCCCGGCCGCGCGACGGATGGCGAGAGCTCAGTGCGCGGTCGTCGCCGAGCGCGGGGCGGCGAGGCCCAGCAGCGCGTCGGCCATCGCGAGAAGTCGCTCGGCCGCGCCGGTCTCGGGAACGAGGATCGCGACCGACTGGAGCCCGGTGATCGCGCTGATGAGCACGTCGGCGAGGGCGTCCGGATCGGCATCGTCGGCGAGCTCGCCGTCAGCCTGGGCCTCGATCAGCATGCCGCGGAAGAGTCCGCGCCACTCGCGCATCATGTCTTGGAACTCCACCGACAGCCCGTCATCCACGGCCGCGTATTCGAGGAAGGGGATGACGATGCGCGCCTCGAGTCGACGCTCGTCGTCGAGCGGCAGCGTCTCGAGCAGGAACAGACGCAGCCGCGCGAGTCCGCGCGACGGCGCGGCGGCCGCGGCCGCCTCGAACCGCCGATTGGTGGCGGCGAACACATGCCGGAACGCACCGACGAGGATCGCCTTCTTGTCGGGGAAGTAGTGGGTCACGCTGCCGTTTGCGAGGCCCATCTCGCGGGCGAGTTCACGCATCGTTGTCGCCTCGATGCCGCGCTCCGCGATGAGCCGCCAGGTCGCCTGGATGATCTCCGCTCGGCGCGCGTCGTGGTCGACCCGTTTCGGCACCGGATCCCCCCGTCGTGGCGTGTGCGTCCTCTCACCCTAGGCCGCGCCACGGGTCAGTGTGCGCAGGTGCATGCCCCGCCGGTGCAGCACGCGCCACCGCCGTGGGAGCGCGGTGCCTCAGGGACATCCAGTGCCGGATTCACATCGGAGAACCCGTACGGCTTGAACCAGAACCCCGCGTAGTCGACCGGCATGATCGGCCAGTCCTCGGGGCGGGGCACGTGGGTGAGGCCGAACGTGTGCCAGAGCACCAGCTCGGCGTCGTCGATCGAGCGGTCGTCGGCCGTGTAGGCGGGGAGCCCTGCGCCGCCCGCGTGGGCGTTCGGGTACCGGCCTGCGGGCCAACGTTCGTCGCGGTCGTAGGCCGTGCCCCAGAGGTGCTTCGTGGCGAACGCGGCGCGGGCCGCGACCGACGAGGCGGGGTCCGCGAGCAGCAAGGCCGTCGGCTCGGGCAGCAGATGGTAGGCGGTGGGCCGGCCGACATAGTTTGTCCGGCTGGTGCTGCGCACCTCCCACACGCGCGCGACGGATGTGTCGGCCTCGCGCTGCGCGCTCTGCTCGGTGAGCAGGGGTGTCTCGGTCCAGGTGAACGCATTGCCGAACGGGTTGTCGGGGCCCATGGGCACGCGGGCCGCGTCGATCTCGACGAGCCGGTTCCGTGCACCGTCGATCGCCGGCTCGAGGCGCGCGCAGAACAGGTGCTGGTGCACCGGGGCGAACACGCCCGGCGCGATCTCGGGCGCGTGCGGGTTCGCGGTGCCGGGGATTCCTGCGCCGACGAAGACGATGCCGGTGGCCTTCGCCTCGACCTGGATCGAGCCGTCGAGGTAGAAGTACCAGAAGAAGCCGTAGTCGTAGTTGCCGATGGTCGCGAAGTACGAGACGACGAGGCGCCGCGAACGGCGCACCTGCGAGCCGATGGGTCCCGGTTCGGTGTGCTTCCAGAGGATGCCGTAGTCCTCCTCGTGCATGCAGATCGCCTGTGGGATGCGCACCGGGTGGCCGTGATCGTCTGCCACGACGCCGTCGAAGTAGTGGATCACGCCCAGGCAGTCGCAGCCGAGCTCGAGCGCGTTCGCGTTCTTGCCGAGAAGGTACTCGCCGGCGTCGAAGTAGCTGATCCAGAACTTCGTGTTGACGGTGTCGCCGTACGGGACGACCATCTCGGGCACGCTCGCGCGGCGCAGCACCGAGCGTCCGTCGAACGAGATGTCGTGCAGGACCAGGCCCTCGCGGGCGTTGAAGTCGACGCGCAGCCGCCACTTCTCCCAGTCGACCGCCGATCCGTCGACGGTGAAGCTCGGGCCTTCGGGCTGGGTGATCTCGATCGGCTTGAGAGAGGTGCGCGCAGGTCCGACGACATCGGGCGTGTACCGACCGTCACCTGCGGGCACGGGGATGTCGCCCACATCCTCGATGTCGATGACTGCCCCGGTCACGAGGTCGACGTGCACGATCAGACCCTCGACGGGGTGGGCCCACGCGTTGTCGTCCGGAGAGTGGCGCAGGAACGTGAGCGAGCGGATGACGCGGCGCCCGACCTCGTTCTCGCGCCCGACGAAACCCGGCGCGAGCGGCGAGCAGAACGCGAGGTCGATGTGCTCGGCGAGACCGCGCCGGGTCATGGCGGCCCGCCACTCGGCGGACGCCTTCACGATCTGCTCGGCGCGCTCGTAGTCCTCGAACAGGTATTGGGGCTGACCGTAGGGGTGCGACGCCGTGTCGATCGGGGTGACGGCGTCGACGGTGCCGCGGGTGATCGACACGATCGCCTCGGTGACGGCGCCGGTCGCCGTATCGAGCAGGGTCACATCGACGCGCCGGTCGAGGGTGCCGTCGGAGACGAATCGGCTCAGGTCGTCGGCGCTGGGCTCGTCGGGCAGCAGCATCGGCACGCGCACGCTGCTCCCGAGCAGACCCGCCTCCACGAGAACCGCGCGGGCGGCGGCGATCTCATCGGCCGAGAGCGGGTCGCGCGGGTGGGTTGCGGTGTGGGGCTGGTGCGCACGAGGAGCGTGCTCGTGCGGGGCGTGGGTGTGCGGGGCGGATGCGTGCGACATGCGGACTCCTCGGTCGATCATGTCCAGTGTCGATCGGGCGGTGCGTCGCCGCTTGCCCGGGAGCGCACGACACGTGACGCCGGGCGTCGCGTCAGTCGGCGATGTGCACGCCGTGCGCCGCGGCGAAGGCGGCGGCGTGCTGCTCGACCTGACGGGTCGAGAGGGTCGACCCGCGCAGGGCCCGCGGGTCGGTGAACGCGAGCGCATCGAGTCCGCGCAGGTCGAGGTCGGTGCCCGTCAGGCCGCGGGTGTCGACCTCGTCGACGCGGCAGGAGTCGAAGGTCACGCGGGTGAGGGTCGCGTCGGGGAGGTCGAGCGTGCCGATCTCGCAGTCGACGAATCGCACGTCGGCGAGTTCGGCGGACGGCAGCGAGAGGTAGCCCACGCGGATGCCGCGCAGCGTCACGCCGTCCCAGGCGGCGCGCAGGCCGTCGAGGGTGCCGATGCGTCCGCCCGTGAGGGCGACGTTGCGCCACCGGGCGTCGCGCAGCCGCAGCTCGACGGCGCGCAGGTCGTCGACGACGACATCGGTGAACGTCGTGCCGGTCGCGTCGAAGAGCGCCACGGATGCCGCCTCCACCCGCGACTCGACGAGTCGGGCGTGCGCGGCGAGCACATCGTCGGCGAGCCCGGTGATCCGGGCCGCGAGGAGGTCATCGCGTGGGGAGAGTCCGCCGGCCTCGTCGAGGTCGTCGGGAACGTCCGGCGCGCTGTCGCGTGGGGGAGCGGGGGTGTCGCGCCGGGCCATGGGGGTCAGCCTAGACGCGCCCCCTGCGGGCATCGCACCCGCTTGCCGCAACCCCCCGACGTTCACCGCGCCGGGGCGGCGCTCGCCGCGAGGAGGGCGAGCTTGTCGGCATCCGCCGTGCCGGGCTCGGCGTGGTAGATCACCAGCATCATGCCGTCCGTGCCGGGGATCGCAAGCTTCTCGCGGTCGACCGTGAGCGCGCCCACGCTCGGGTGCGCGAACGTCACCGTCGCACCTTGGCGCATCCGCACGTCGTGGCGCGCCCAGAGCCGCCCGAAGACAGGACTCGCAAGCGACAGCTCCCCGACGAGTGCGATCACGCGCGGGTCGTCGGTGTCGGCGCCGATCGACTGCCGGAACCCCGCAACGAGGCCCGCCGCGGCCTCGTCCCAGTGCGGGAACAGGTCGCGCTCGGCGTCGTCGAGGAAGAAGTCCCGCAGCCGGTTGCCGCCCACCGTGAGACGTGGCGAGAGTGCGGCGGCGAGCGGATTCGCGGCCAGCACGTCGAGGCAGCGCCCCTCGACGAACGCCGGGAACGGCACCTGGCCGACGAAGCGCAGCGTGTGGGCCGGCACCACCTCCGCGCGTCGACGGGTGCGCACGGCGCGGGGCCGCGGCATCCCGATCTCGTTCAGGTGGCGGGCAGCGTCGGCATCCAGCCGCAGCACGCGTGCGAGCGCGTCGAGCACCTGCGGCGACGGATGCCGGTCGCGGCCCTGCTCGAGCCGCAGGTAGTAGTCGGCGCTGATGCCCGCGAGCATCGCGACCTCCTCGCGCCGCAGCCCTGCGACTCGCCGCACCCCGACCACCGGGATGCCCGCCTCATCGGGGGTGATGAGCTCGCGCCGGGCGCGCAGGAATGCGCCGAGTCGGTTCTCGTCATCGCCCATGCTGCGAGAGTACGACGGATGCCGCGGCCGATCCTGGTCCCGTCATCCCCAGGATCGTCCGGGCACTGGTGATGGCCGCCGTGCGCGCGCACGATGTAGCCATGACCGCCCCCTCTCCTCTCGTCGTCGTCACCGGCGGTGCCGGGTTCATCGCGTCGCAGTGCATCGTGCAGCTTCTCGCCGCCGGCTACCGCGTGCGCACCACCTCCCGCTCCCTCGACCGCGATTCCGCCCTGCGTGCGCAGCTCGCGCGGCTGGGCGCGGCATCCACCGACGGCCTGGAGGTGGTCGCCGCCGACCTCACCGCCGACGACGGCTGGGACGCCGCGCTCGCCGGGGCGACCTTCGTGCTGCACGTCGCGTCGCCCGTCCCTCACGGTGCGCCGCTCGATGACGACGCCATGATCGCCGCCGCCGTCGACGGCACCACCCGCGTGCTGCGCGCGGCGCCCCGTGCCGGGGTCTCCCGTGTGGTGCTGACCTCGGCCTTCCACGCGATCGGCTTCGGCCGCGGGCGTACCGACCACCTGTTCACCGAGGCGGACTGGTCGCCGCTCGACGGCCCCGGCATGGACGCCTACGGGCGCAGCAAGGTGTTCGCCGAACGCGCCGCGTGGGAGATCGTCGGCGAGACCGGCCTCGAGCTCGCCGTCATCAACCCTGTCGCGGTGCTCGGGCCCGTGGCATCCGATTCGCTCTCGGGCGGAAACGCGATGGTGCGGCGGCTGCTCTCCGGAGGGATGCCGTCGGCCATCAACCTGTGGCTGCCGATCGTCGACGTGCGCGACGTCGCCGACGCGCACCTGCGGGCCATGACGACCGCGGATGCCGCGGGCCACCGCTTCCTCCTCGCGAGCGGCGAGGGCCTCACGTTGCCGCAGGTCGCGCGCGTGCTGCGCGAGGAGCTCGGAACGGATGCCGCACGCGTGCCGACGCGCACGACGCCGAACTGGCTCGTGCGGCTCGCCGCGCGACGCAAGCCGGAGCTGCGCGGCGTCGCCGCCGACCTCGGTCACGTCAAGCGCATCGACGCATCCGCCGCCGGCCGAGTGCTCGGCTGGAGCGCACGCCCGGCGCGGGAGACCGTCGTCGACGCGGCCCGCAGCATGATCGCGGCGGGACTCGTCGCGCCTCAGTGAGCGGGGATGAGCCCCAGGTGCCCGAAGAAGCCGGCGAGGCCGTGGCGCAGTCCCCAGCGCACGGTGTTCCAATCGTGGCCGGTGCCGGGTGAGATGAGCACGTCGGTCGCGATCGCCGCGGCGCGCGCCCCGTCGGCCAGTTTTCGCGCCGCCGTCACGAAGATCGGGTCCTGTTCGCCGGCAACGAACGTGACGCGCGAATCTCGGAACGGGCCGTGCGCATGCATGAGCGCGAGCGGATGATGTCGGGCGTATTCGGCCGCCGAGCCTCGGAACGCCACCTTGACCGTATCGACCCCGATCGTCGGCACGAGCTCGCTCGAGATCGCGAGCGCCGAGGCGAAGACGTCCGGATGCGTGACGGCGAACTGGATGGAACAGGTGGCGCCTTCGGAGAATCCGAGCACTCCCCATGCGAGCGGGCTGCTGCTGACGCGGAAATGCGACTTCGCCCAGGTCACCACGTCGGTCGCGACGTACGTGTCGACGTTGCCGAGCGTCGAATCCACGCACATCGGATTCGACGACGCGGCGCCCAGCTGGTCGGGAGAGATGACGATCGGCGCGAATCCGTGGTGAGCGGCGGCGAAGGTGTCGAGCACAGTGGCGAGGCCGCCGAAGGTGAAGAGATCCGACGGGCTCCCGGGCTGGCCGGAGAAGGCGAGCACCACCGGAAGAACCGGCGGGTGCGCCGTCAGGGCCGCGGGTGGCAGATAGATCGTCGCGGGCCGCGCGGCGAAGTGGGAGACCGTCGCCGGGATCGTGGCCGACACGACCGCGCCGGCCGCGGGCACCGGGGCCCCTCCCGCGGCGGTCGACACATAGTCGGTGCCCACGGCCTCGACCGAACCATGCTCTCCGGAGGCGACATCCGCCAGTGCGGGTGGTGCCGGACGCCCCCACAGATCGGCGACGGTGGGGTAGACGCCGAAGACTGCGTTCACGCCGAGGGCTGCGGCCGTGATCGCGGAGACCGCCGCCGCGGCGCCTGCGAGTCTGTGCCACCATCGTGCGCCCGCGATCGCGGCCACGCCGACAGCGAGACCCGCGACCGCGACGACGACCCAGGATCTCCCGGCGAAGGGGACGGCGACACCGACCCCCGGCCCAAGGTCGAGGAGGGCTGTCAGGGCGAGCGCGGCGGCGAGGACTGAGCCGGCGATGGTACCCGCGGCGACCAGTGCGGCGCGACGCGAGCGGCGGCGAGCGAGAGCCACCACACCGAGCAGGACGGAAAGCATCAGGACCGTCCCCGAGACCGCCGAGTCCACCAACGACATGCTCGCCAACCACGACGGGAGCGTGAGATGCGCGGGCACGACGCGAGCGTACGTCGGCGCGGCTATCAGCCCGACGTGATCCCGCTGGGAACTCACCCGACACACTGACCCGCAGACCACCGCGGCGCCCGACCCTCGTGAGAGGACCGGGCGCCGCAGCATCCGCTCTGCGCGTCAGGAGCGCGAGGTGCCGCCCGACCGCAGACGCGAGACGGCGTCGACGGTGGCGGCCAGGATCAGCACGCCACCCGTGACGAGCAGGTTGATGCCCGCCGGCAGGCCCAGCAGGCCGAGGCCGTTGGTGATCATCGCGATCACCAGGGCGCCCAGCGCGGCGTGGATCAGGCGACCGCGTCCGCCGAAGAGGCTGACGCCGCCGACGACCGCTGCGGCCACACCGCTCAGCACGATGTCGCGGCCCGCGGTCGCGTCGACCGAGCCGATGCGCGCGACGTCGAACAGCTGCGACAGCACGGCGAGACCCGAGCAGACCACGAACGCCGACCACTTCACCCAGCGCACCTTGATGCCCGAGCGGCGGGCGGCCTCGGCGTTGCCGCCGATCGCGTAGATGTAGCGGCCGAACTTCGTGCGGTCGAGCACGAACGTGCCGATCCACAGGATCGCGAGCACGACCGGAACGATCACGGGCACGCCCGTCACCGCACGCACCGACTGCGAGCGGTCGAGGCTGAGGAAGTACACCGCGACGCCGCCGAGCACGAGGATGACGGCGAGCTTGATCCACACGAGCGAGATCGCGCGGTTCGGAACGCCGGCGCGGGTGCGACGTGCACGATCCCAGAACGCCGTGACCGCCGTGATGACCAGCACCACGACCAGCAGCGCCCAGCCGGCCCAGATCGGCATGTTGCTGTTCTGGATGTCGCTGAGGAACTGCACGTTCATCTGGTACAGGCCGCCCGACCCGATGATGATGAGGGCGAGACCCTGGTAGCCGAGGAACAGACCCAGGGTCACGACGAACGACGGGATGCCCACCCTCGCAACGAAGAATCCGATCAGGGCACCGGTCGCGATGCCCGCGGCGAAGCCGATGAGCAGCGCCGGGATCCACGGCACGCCCACCCGGTCGTTCAGCACGACGAACAGGGCCATCGAGACGCCACCGGTCACACCGGCCGACAGGTCGATCTCACCCAGCAGCAGCACGAACACGAGGGCCATGCCGAGCATGACGAGGCTCGCCGCTTGGTTGAGGAGGTTGGCGAGGTTGCCGGTCGTGAAGAAGTAGGGGCTCAGGAACGAGAACAGGATGGCGAGCACGATGAGCCCGCCGAGCGCCGGGAGTGCGCCCATCTCGCCACCGCGCACCCGCTGCCACCAGGCAGCGACCTGGTCGCCGAGGCCGCCTTCGACCCCGCTGCCGATGAGGTCGCCGGCGACCGGGTCGGGTGCGGCGTTCGTCCGCGTCGTGCTGCTCATGCGTTGCCGCCTTCCACAGAGATGGTCGAGGTGCCCACGAGCGGAACGTCGCTCTTGGAACCGGTGATGTAGGCGACGACTTCGTCGCGGGTGGTCTGCGACGTCTCGAGCTGCGCGACGAGCTGGCCGAGGTAGAGCACGGCGATGTCGTCGGCGACCTCGAACACGTCGGCGAGGTTGTGGGAGATGAGCACGACGGCGACGCCCTGCTCGGAGAGGCGCTTGACGAGGTTCAGCACCTGCTCGGTCTGCGCGACACCGAGCGCCGCGGTCGGCTCGTCGAGGATGACCACGCGGGCCTTCTTGAGGACGGCGCGGGCGATCGCGACCGTCTGGCGCTGACCGCCCGAGAGGCTCGACACCTTCTGGCGCACCGACTTGACCGTACGCACGGACAGGGAGCGCAGCGTGTCTGAGGCCTCCTTCTCCATGCGACCCTCGTCGAACGTGCCGGCGCTGGTCTCCTCGCGGCCGAGGAACATGTTCTGCACGATGTCGAGGTTGTCGGCGAGCGCGAGGTCCTGGTAGACGACCTCGATGCCGAGGGCGGCGGCCTCGCGCGGGCTGTGCAGGTCGCGGTGCTGGCCGTCGATGCGCACGTCGCCGTCGTCGTAGGGCTGCACGCCCGCGAGGCCCTTGATGAGCGTGGACTTGCCGGCGCCGTTGTCGCCGACGAGGGCGGTCACCTTGCCCGGGTGCACCTTGAGGTTGACACCCTTGAGGACGTTGACGGGGCCGAACGACTTCTTCACGCCCACGAGTTCGATGATCGGATCTGGCATGGTGCCTTCTTTCGAGAGTGTCGGACAGCGCGCGGAAGGCGCCGCGTCAGGTGACGCGACGCCTCCCGCAGGCGTGATTACTTGACGCCGTACTTCGTGCAGGCGGCCTGGAGCTCGGCCGTGTTGCAGATGTCCGACGCGGAGGCGTCACCGGCGCTCACGACGGTCTCGACCGTGGTGGCGTCGACCGACTTCGGCGTGACCGAGATGTAGGGCGTGCCATCGGCGAGCTTCTGGTCGGCGGTGACGGTCTGGCCGTTCAGGAGGGCGACGGCGACCTTGACGGCGGCGTCGGCCTCATCCTTGACGGGCTTGTAGACCGTGCCCGACTGCCATCCGAGGAGGATGTTCTGCAGACCCACGACGCTCGCGTCCTGGCCCGACACCGGGATCTGACCGGCCTGGAACGAGTTCTTGAGCACCGAGATCACACCGGCGGCGTTGGTGTCGTTGGCGACCCACACCGCGTCGACCTTGCCACCGAGCGAGGTCAGCGCCTGCTGGAAGTTGGTGGCCGACTTGGACTGGTCCCAGACACCGGCGGGCTCAGCGGCGGGCTTGATGCCGGCAGCCGACATGGCGTCGTTCGCACCCGTGCGGAACATGGCCGCGTTGTTGTCGGTCGGGTCGCCGCCCATGTAGACGACCGTCGAGGAGGCCGGGTCCTTGCCCAGCTTCTTGAGGCCGTCGACGATCATCTGACCCTCGAGCTTGCCGACCTGCACGTTGTCGAAGGACACGTAGTAGTCGGAGCCGGTGAACGAGCGGTCGTAGGCGATGACCGGGATGCCCTGGGCCTTGGCCTTCTTGGCGACGCCCACGGCTGCGCCCTGGTAGTCGGTGAGGATCATCACGCCGCAGCCCTGGGTGAGCTGCTGGTCGGCGATGGTGGCGTACTTGCTGGTGTCACCCTGGGCGTTCTGCACGTCGGCGGTGAAGCCGGCCGCCTGCAGACCGTCGGTGAGGTACTTGCGGTCGAAGTTCTCCCAGCGCGGCGACGACGCCGAGTCGGGGAGGATCACACAAGCGCGCTTGCCGCTTGCCGCAGCCGAGCCGCTGCTCGAGCTGCTGCTCGTGCCGGAACAGCCGGCGAGGAGCATCGCTCCAGCGCCCACGACTGCCGCCGCGAGCAGGATCGAAGACTTCTTCATCATGTGCCTTTCGTCGTTGAAACAGCAGAACCAGCGTTCGGGTGCTGATCGCTTCTCGATCTTTATGACTTCAAGCCTTGAAGTCAATCCGTGAAGATAACGCTTCGGCAACGGCGGGGGAAATGCGGTCAACCGGTGGCTTCAGGGCGATTCCGCCCCGATTCTGCGCGTTGTGCGAACCGATTCGATGATTCCGCTGACGATCCGACGGTCGAATGTTTCCGGCATGCAACGCCGAGTTCGAGGCGTGAACGGATGGTGCCTGACGATGTCAGGCGCGACCGGCGGCCGCGCGCGAACGGCGGGCCGCGGCATCCACGATCACCGCGAGCACGAGCACGGCACCCGTGATCATGTACCGCACCGAGGAATCGAGGTTGAGCAGGGTGAGCCCCGACGAGAGCGACTGCACCACCACGATGCCCAGCAGCGCCGAGAACGCCGACCCTCGGCCGCCGAACAGGCTCGTCCCGCCGATGACCGCCGCGGCGATGGCGTTGAGGTTCGTGTCACCGCCACCCGAGCTCTGATTGGCCGCCGCGAGACGGGATGCCGCGAGGATGCCGCCGATCGCCGCGAGCGTCGAGCACACCACGAACGCCGACATGTACATGCGGCTGACGTGGATTCCGGCACGGCGTGCGGCCTCCGCGGACCCGCCGATCGCGTACACCGCACGCCCCCAGCGAGTGCGCGTGAGCGCGACGTTCATGAGAACCACCGCGACCACGAACAGCAGGAACATGACCCCGATGCCGCGCGAGAGGTTGAGGTACCACGAGGCGACGAGCAGGACCACCAGCAGTGCGCCCGAGCGCACGACGATGCGGGTGACGCTGTCCGAGCCGAGATCAGCGGCCTCGCGGCGACGCGCGCGTCGCACGAGGGAGAGCGCGTAGGCGCCCGCGGCCAGAACGGAGATCACGTACCCCGCCCACCACGGGAGGAACATCTGCTGCGCGAACGTGACGAGCGCCGAATCGAACGGCAGGTTGATCGATCCGGTGTCGCCGAGCACGCGCAGCTGCAGGCCGAGGAAGGCCAGGAGCCCGGCGAGCGTGATGATGAAGCTCGGTACGCCGAACCGGGTGAGCAGCACGCCGTACACGAGCCCTACGACCACGCCCGACAGGGCGGCGATGAGCAGCGCGAGCGGCCACGGCCAGTCCCACTGCACGAGAGCGACCGCGAGCAGCGCCGACGACAGCCCCGAGACCGAGCCGACCGACAGGTCGATCTGCCCGATCAGCAGCACGACGACCACACCGAGGGTGATCATGCCGATCGAGGCGCACTGCATCGTGAGGTTCACGAGGTTGGTGCTCGAGAGGAACACCGGGTTCAACGACTGGAACACCGTCCAGATGATCACCAGCCCGATGATCACCGGCGCCGCGCCCAGATCGCCCCCGCGCACCCGCGCGATCGCCACCGCGACGAGCCTCCGGGCGCCGCGCTCCTCGTCGGGATCGAGCAGCTCGCCGGTGCCCGGGCGCGTCACGAACGGCCGCCCGGCAACGGATGGCTCTTCGTGCGCAGGGAGATGACGTTCGTGTCGACGGGGACGGTTCGCGGTTCGCGGGAGCGCTGCGGCACCCCCGACGTCGACGCACCCGTGATCGCGGCGATCAGGGTCTCGCTCGTGAGGTCGGCTGCGTCGTATTCGCCGTTGTTGCGTCCGAGCCTCAGCACCACGACCCGGTCGGCGACGGCGAGCACCTCCGTCATGTTGTGGCTGATGAGCACGACACCGTGTCCGCGCTCGCGCAGCCGCTCGATGAGGTTCAGCACCTCGGCGGACTGAGCGACGCCGAGCGCGGCGGTCGGCTCGTCGAGGATGATCACGCGCGGCTCCCCGATGAGCGACCGGGCGATCGCGACGGTCTGGCGCTGCCCGCCCGAGAGGGCGGCGACCGGTGTCCGCACCGACGGGATCTTCGCCGAGAGCTCCCGCAGGAGCAGCATCGTGCGCTCCTCCATCTCGATCTCGTCGAGCAGACGGTCGTGCACGAGCTCGCGGCCGAGCCAGATGTTGGCGACGATGTCGAGGTTCTCGCACAGGGCGAGATCCTGGAAGACGGTGGCGATGCCGAGCTGCTGGGCGTGCGAGGGGCTCGACACCTCGATCGGCGTGCCGTCGAGCTCGACGGTTCCGGCGTCGGCGCGGTACACCCCCGCGAGGATCTTCACGAGGGTCGACTTGCCGGCCCCGTTGTCCCCGACGAGAGCGACGACCTCGCCCTCGCTCACACTGAAGTCGACTCCGCTCAGCGCCTTGATCGCGCCGAAGTGCTTGCCGATCCCGCGCATGGTGAGCACGCCCTTGTGGGGGCGTGCCGTCTTCGTCTGATTCACCATCGCTGCCATCGTGCGTCTCACCGTATGCCCGCCGCGGCGCAGGCGGCGGCGTAGGCGGGCGAGCAGATATCCTTCACGGTCCAGAAGCCGTCCGCAACCACGGTCGCCATGATGTCGTGCACGGTGACGGCGACGGGCTGGTACTGCGTGCTCGGCACCCCGTCGATGAGGGTCGGCGACGCGGGAGGCGTGCCGCGGATGAGATCGACGGCAACCTGCGCCGCACGGTCGGCTTCGCGTCCGATGGCCTTGTAGACGGTCATGTACTGGTCGCCCGACACGATGCGCTGGATGGCCGACAGCTCGGCATCCTGTCCGGTCACCACCGGCATCGGCGACACGTTCGCGGCCTTCAGTGCGGCGATCGCGCCGCTCGCGACACCGTCGTTGGCGGCGTAGACACCGACGATGCGATCGCCGTACTGGGTGATCTGTCCGGCGACCCACTCCTGGGCCTTGTCGGGGCTCCAGTCGGGCGTCGAGTACGACGCGAGGATCTGCACGCCGCTGGTCGAGAAGACGGATGCCGCGCCCGCCGCGAACTGTGCGGCGTTGCTGTCGGTGGGCGAGCCGTTCACGACGAGGATGCCGCCCTGCGACAGTGTGCCGCGGTCGGTGAGCCCTTGTACGAGCGCGGTCGCCTGCAGCTCGCCGACCTTCTGGCCGTCGAAGCCGACGAAGTAGGACACCCCACCGCCGGTGATGAACCGGTCATAGGCGATGACCGGCACTCCCGCGGCGCGCGCTGCGGCGACGACGCTCGCGGCCGCATTCGAGTCCACCGGATCGAGCACCAGGACCTTGGCGCCGGCGGCCAGCGCCGACTCGGCCTGCGACTGCTGCTCCGCGGCATCCTGGTCGGCGTTCGAGTAGATCACGTCGTACGGGCCGAGAGCGGCGACGGACTTCTCGAACAACGGGCGGTCGAAGGACTCGTAGCGGGCGGTCTTGGCGTCGGGGAGCAGCAGCGCGATCTTGGCGCGCTGATCACCCGCGGGGGCGCATCCGACCAGTGACGCCGCGAGCGCGACGGTGACGGCGACCCCCAGCGCTGCACGTGCCAGCGTCCTCGCCAGGTTCACGCCTCTTATTCAAACCCATCCGCGGCGCTCTCGCGCGTCAGGCGGGCAAAGAGATGGCGGATGTCGCGGCTCCGCCCACGCTCAGTGCGCTGATGATGGCACCTCGGGTCTCGGCCCACTCGCCGAGGGACGCGCCGACGAGGGTCGGCACCCCCGAGGTCGACTGCAGGGCGCTGCGCTCGAGGGAGTGGCGCATGGGGGCGAGCAGGATCTCTCCGGCCTGGGCGAGCTCGCCGCCGATGACGACCACCTCGGGGTCGACGAGGTTGCACAGGCTCGCGAGCGCGACGCCGATGTGGCGCCCCGCGTCGGCGATCACCCGGTGCGAGCGGCCGTCGCCGCCCTCGGCCGACTGGATGAGGTCGCCGAGGCGCTGCATCCCCTCCGAACGCGGGAAGAGCGAGAGGAGCGCGGGTCCGGCGGCGTACGTCTCGAGGCACCCGCGGTTGTTGCAACGGCAGACCGGGCCGTTCTCGTCGATGGTCACATGGCCGATCTGGCCCGCCTTGCCGTGCGCGCCCGGCAGCACGTCGCCGCCGACGACGATGCCCGCACTGATGGTGTGACCCACCCGCACGAACACGGAGCTGCCGATGCCGATCGCGGCGCCCTCGCGCGCCTCGGCGATTGCTCCCGCGTTCGCCTCGCTGTCGGCGATGACGGCGCAGTCGATGCGCGCCTCGAGGCTCGAGGCGATGTCGATGCCCTCCCAGCCGCGCAACAGGCCCGGTGTCGACACCATGCCGGTGCGCGGGTCGAGCGAGGCGGGCAGGGCCACACCGACCGCGAGCAGGTCGCGGGTGGTCATGCCGAGCGAGTCGAGCATGTCGCCGAGCAGCAGCGCGAGCCGGTCGAGCTCGGCGTCATGACGGTGGTCGGGGGCGAGGGGGAGGGAGGTCTCGCTGACGATCGTGCGGGTCGCGTCGGCGAGGGCGATGCGCAGGTGCCGGGCGCTGTAGTGCACGCCGGCGACGAGGCCGGTCTGGCGGGCGAGCGAGACGAGGATCGCGCGGCGTCCGCTGCGCGACGTGGTCGACGTGTCGAGCACACCGGACGCGGTGAGCTCCTTCACGATGTTCGACACCGTGGCGGGGGAGAGACCCGTGCTCTCAGCCAATTCGACCTGGGTGAGCCTGCCGTGTCGCTTCAGCGACTCGACGAGGCGCACCCGGTTCGCCTCGCGCAGAGACGACTGTGAGCCGGGTGGAATGTTCCGGCGGACCACGAGCACACTCTAGCGAGTCGCAGCCCGGGCGTGTCTATGTGTCGCCGTGCGGCCATCTCCCGTGTCGGTGGGGCGGATGCCGCGGCATCCGCCCCGTTCGGGTCACGCCTCGGGGATCAGCCGGTTGAAGAACTCCTCGCGCGGGGCGTCGGGGTCGGGGCCGTTGCGCACGCCGCGGTCGAGGCCGTCGATCGCGGCGAGGGCCGCGGCATCCAGCTCGACCTCGCCCGCCGCGAAGTTCTCGGCGATGCGGGCGGGGTTCACCGACTTGGGGATCGCCGACCGACCCTGCTGCAGGTGCCACGCGAGCATGACCTGCGCCGGGGTCGCGCCTACGCGCTCGGCGATCGCGGCGATCTCCGGGTCGTGCATGACGCTGCGCCGCTCGTCGCCCCAGGGGCCGGGGTAGAAGGTGATGCCGCCGATCGGCGACCACGCCTGGTTGAGGATGCCCTGCGCCTCGTCGACCGCGAGCAGCTCTCGCTGCGCGAAGTACGGGTGGATCTCGAGCTGATTGAGGGCCGGCACCACCTCGGTCTCGGCGCGCAGGCGCTCGAGGTGGTGGGGGAGGAAGTTGCTCACGCCGATCGCGCGCACCCGGCCGTCGGCCAGCAGCGACTCCAGTGCCCGGTAGGCGGCGATGGTCCTCTCGAACCGGGTCGGCGCGGGCTGGTGGAGGATCAGGATGTCGAGGGTGTCGACCCCGAGCTTCGCCGTGGCCTTCTCGAACGCGTGCAGCGTCTCGTCGTAGCCGTAGTCGGACACCCAGACCTTCGTCTCGATGACGATGTCGTCGCGGGCGACGTCGCTCCGCGCGATCGCGCGGCCGACCTCGCGCTCATTGCCGTAGGCGGCGGCCGTGTCGATGTGGCGGTAGCCGACGCGCAGCGCCTCGGTGACCGACGCGATGGTCTCGTCCGGCGGGGTCTGGAAGACGCCGTAGCCGAGGGCGGGCAGGGTGACGCCGTTGTTCAGCGTCAGGGTGGGGATGCTCATGCCCGTGACGGTACGCCGCGAGCGGATGCCCCGGGAGGTACTGGCGTTACCCGGCACGAGCGGTCCTCCCGCGCCCGCGCGCGAGGTCGTGAAATGGGATCACACCCCATCCGGGTGCTCGAACGACAGTGAAGGACTCCATGAAGGCCACATTCATGTACGGCGCGGGCGATGTGCGCGTCGAGACCGTTGCCGACCCGGTCATCCGCCAGCCCACCGACGCCATCGTGCGCGCGGTGCGCGCGTGCGTCTGCGGCTCCGACCTGCACCCCTACCACTCCCTGCACGCGAGCGACACCGGGCGGCCCATGGGCCACGAGCTCATCGGCGTCGTCGAGGAGATCGGTGCGGACGTACGCACGGTGAAGCCCGGCGACTTCGTCGTCGTGCCGTTCGCGTTCCAGGACAACACCTGCGTGTTCTGCCGGGAGGGCTTCCAGACCTCCTGCGTGCACGGCGGCTGGTACGGCTCGCCGGAGGTCGGCGGGCTGCAGGCCGAGCTCGCCCGCGTGCCCCAGGCCGACGGCAGCCTCGTGGTCGTGCCCGGACTCACCCCCGACACCGCCTCCGAGGAGCTTCTCGCGTCGCTCCTCACGCTCTCGGACGTCTACCTCACCGGCTACCACGCGGCCTACATGGGCGAGGTGCAGCCCGGGAAGACCGTCACGGTGATCGGCGACGGCGCGGTCGGGCTCTCGGCCGTTCTCGCAGCCCGTCAGCTCGGCGCCGAGCGGATCATCCTCATGGGTCGTCACGCCTCGCGCACCGACCTCGGGGTCGCCTTCGGCGCGACCGATGTCGTGGCCGAGCGAGGCGCCGACGGCGTCGCGCGCGTGCTCGAGCTCACGAACGGCGAGGGCTCGCACATCGTGCTCGAAGCGGTCGGCCACATGCCCGCCTACGAGCAGGCCTACGGCATCGTGCGTCCCGGCGGCATCATCTCCCGCGTGGGCGTGCCGCAGTACGAGGAAGCCCCGATCGGCTTCGGATCTCTCTTCGGCAAGAACGCCCGTCTCGCGGGCGGGCCGGCGCCGGTGCGCGCCTACCTCGAGCCGGCCATCCAGCAGGTGCTCGACGGTGTCATCGACCCGGGCCGCGTCTTCGACCGCACCGTCGGCATCGACGACGTTCCCGCCGGCTACGCCGCCATGGACGCGCGCGAGGCACTGAAGGTCATGGTCTCCTTCTGATGACCGCACAGCCGCTGACGGCCGGAGGGCGCACAGTGGCGGCGAGGCATCCGATCGCGATCCTCGTCGTCATCCTGCTCAGCTACTTCATGGTGCTGCTCGACAACTCCGTGATCTTCACGGCGCTGCCGAGCCTGGAGGTCGACCTCGGCCTCGGACCGGGAGAGCTGTCGTGGGTGCAGGACGCCTACACCCTCGTCTTCGGCGGTCTGCTGCTGCTCGGTGCGCGGGCCGGAGACCTGCTCGGCCGCCGCGGCGTCTTCGTCGCCGGGCTCGCGATCTTCGCCGCCGCATCGCTCGCGATCGGGCTCGCACCGTCGGGCGGGTGGCTGATCGGCGCGCGGGCGGTACAGGGGGTCGGCGCCGCGATCGTCGCGCCGACGTCGCTGGCCCTCCTGACGGCGACCTTCCCGGCGGGGCGCGAACGCGCCCGAGCCGTCGCGCTCTACGGCGCCACGGCCGGCATCGGCGCGAGCCTCGGCATGGTCGTCGGCGGCGCCTGCGCCGAACTGCTCAGCTGGCGCGCCGGCTTCTTCCTCAACGTGCCCATCGGCATCGCCATGATCGTGCTCGCCCCGCGTTACCTGCCCGAGACCGCCCGGGCGACGGGTCGGTTCGATCTCGTCGGCGCGCTGACCGCGACTCTCGGCGTCGGCTCGCTCGTCTTCGCGATCATCACCGCCGCCGAGCAGGGATGGACGGCGACCCCGACGCTCGTCGCGGGGGCGGTCGGCATCCTTCTGCTGGTCGGATTCGTCGTGAACGAGTCGGTGGCGCCGCAGCCCATCCTGCCGCTGCGCCTGCTGCGCAGCAGGGTGAGGGTCGGCGCGTACCTCGCTCGGCTGCTCTACATGGGCGCGATGATCGGGTTCTTCTTCTTCACGACCCAGTTCCTGCAGGACGTGCTCCGCTTCACGCCGCTGCAGGCCGGGCTGGGCTTCCTGCCGATGACGGTCGTGAACTTCGCCGTCGCGCTCGCGGTCACCCGCGTCGTGCGGTCGATCGGTGCCGGTCCCACCCTCGTCGCCGGCATCGTGCTGACACTCGTGGGCGTCGCGTGGCTCAGTCGGGTCGTGCCCGAGAGCGACTACCTCACGGCCGTCGCCGCCCCCATGCTCGTGATCGGCGCCGGTCAGGGTCTCGCCTTCGCGCCGCTCACCGCGGCGGGCATCGCCGGGGTCGCCGCCGCCGATGCCGGCGCGGCATCCGGTCTCGTCAACACGTTCCACCAGGTCGGCATGTCGCTCGGCCTCGGTGTGCTGGTGGTCGTCGCGGCGGGCGCGCACGGCACGGATGCCGCCGCCTCCGTTGCGGCAGAGGTCGCGGCCGCCCTCACCGCCGCCGCCGTCCTCCTGACCCTGTGCGCGATCGTCGCCGCGACGCTCGTGCTGCCTCCGCTCATGCGCGAACGACGCGCCCACACTCGAAAGGACACCCCATGAGCACGACCAAGTTCCCCGTAGCCCCGACCTTCCGCGGCCCTGCTGAGTGGTTCGACGGCGACGTGTACGTCAACGCCCACTACACGGGCGTCGCCCCCTCGCGCGCGCGCCTCAACCTCGTCCGCTTCATGCCCGGCGCCCACACCGCCTGGCATCGTCACGCCGTCGGCCAGGTGCTGCATGTCACCGACGGGCTCGGCTGGGTGCAGTCGCGCGGCGGCGAGCTGATCGAGCTGCGCCCCGGCGACACCGTCTTCACGCCTGCGGGGGAATGGCACTGGCACGGCGCCTCGGCGCAGAATGCGATGTGCCATCTCGCGCTCTGGGAGGCGCCCCTCGAGGAGGGCGTTCCCGAGACGGAGTGGGGCGCGAAGCTCACCGACGACGAATACCCCGCCTGAACGGCGACGAAGGAGACATCCGATGTCCGACTGGAACCCCACCGAGCTCGCCCGCATCGGCGACGCGACCGAACTGCGCATCGCCTCGACCCGCGCCGACGGCACCCTGCGTCCCTGGGTGACGATCTGGCACGGCGTCGTCGACGGCGTGCTCTACGTGCGCTCGGCGCACGGCCCGGAGAACGGCTGGTACCGCCGCGCCCGCGCCGCGGGCACCGGCCGTGTCGCCGCGGGCGGCGTCGAGCAGGACGTCACCTTCACCCCCGCCGACGCGGCGGTGCGGGCGGCACTGGATGCCGCGCTGCACGCGAAGTACGACCGGTTCGGTCCCGCCTACGTCGGGGCGATCACCGGCGACGACGTGCTCGAGACGACGCTGCGGGTCGACCCCCGCTGACGGTTCGGGCGGGGGAGCCCGCCCGGATCACTCCGCGCCGATGAGCGCCGCGTCGGCGGTGAAGTCGGCGCTCGCCGCCCACGAGGCGAGCAGGGTCAGCGCATCGGCGCTCGGCGAGCCCGCCGGCGCCGTGTAGACGTTCATGACGAGACCCGGCTCGCTGGGCAGCTCCATCGACTCGAAGTCGAGATCGAGATCGCCGACCACCGGGTGGTGCAGACGCTTGCGCCCGCTGCGGTGGTATTTCACGTCGCGCGAGGCCCACCGCTGCCGGAACAGCTCGCTCTGCGTCGACAGCTCGCCGATGAGCGTGATGAGGTCGGTGTCGTGCGGCGTGCGGCCCGCTTCGAGGCGCAGCATCGCGGCGGCGTCGTTCGCGATCTGGTCGTAGTCGCGCCAGAAGGTGCGGGCCGCAGCATCCAGATACGTGAACCGGGTCGTGTTGACCGGGCGGCGGGGGCTGTCGAACACCGGCGCGTAGAGGGCGCGGCCGAGACGGTTCGCCGCCAGAATGTCGTGTCGACCGTTGCGGACCCACGCGGGTGCGTCGGCCATCGCATCGAGCACCTGCCGCACCGCGGGGCGCACCGTCTCGGCGGGCTTCGCGGGCACGCGGATGCCGGGGCTCGCCGCCCGCGCGAGGTCGAACAGGTAGTCGCGCTCGGCCGCGTCGAGCCGCAGCGTGCGCGCGAGCGCGTCGAGCACGCTCTCGGAGGCGCCCGCGAGGTTCCCGCGCTCGAGACGGATGTAGTAGTCGACCGAGACGCCCGTGAGCATCGCGACCTCCTCGCGGCGCAGCCCCGCCACGCGACGGTTGCCGCCGTAGGCGGGCAGACCCGCCTCCTGAGGGGTGATGCGCGCGCGACGCGAGCTCAGGAACTCGCGCACCTCGGCGCGGATGTCGTGCATGCGTCCACGCTACGTCTCGCCGGTGCGGCGCGGGAGGTACTGGCGGTACCCCCGCTACTTCGCGACGACGGTCGTCTCGAAGCTGTACATGTCGGGCCGGTAGCAGTGGTGGCCGTACTCGAGAGCACGGCCGGAGTTGTCGAAAGCGATGCGCTCCATCGTGAGCAGCGGGCCGCCGCGCTCGACATCGAGCAACTCGGCCTCATCGCCCTGCGCGCGCCGGGCGCCGATCTTCTGCTTGGCGATCTGGATCGTCACACCGCGCGCACGGAGGATCTGATAGAGCCCGCGATCCTGCAGCTGCTCGGTCGTGATGTCGGAGAACTCGATCGGGAGGTAGTTCTCGAGCACGGCCACGGGCACGCCGTCGGTGCTGCGCTGGCGGCGGATGAAGACGACGTCGGTGCCGACGGCCACCCCGAGACCCTCCGCGACCGGATCGGTCGCGGGCACGATCTCGTGGGCGAGCACGCGCGTGCCGGGCTCGTGGTGGCTGTTGCGGAGGTCCTCGTAGAGGCTCGTGAGCTCGACGGGGCGGGTGACCTGCCCCTGCACGACCTGAGTGCCGATCCCGCGGCGGCGCACGAGCAGGCCCTTGTCGACGAGCTCCTGGATCGCGCGCCGGATGGTCGGCCGGGAGAGACCGAGCCGTACGGCGATGGCGATCTCGTTCTCGAGACGGGCGCCGGCGGGGATCACGCCGTCGTGGATGGCGGCCTCGAGCCGGCTCGACACCTGGAAGTAGAGGGGCACCGGTCCCGTGCGGTCGAGGTCGGTGAACAGCTCTTCCGGCCAGTAGATCTCGTCGCTCGCCATCGCGCTCGCCGCCTCCTCTTCGGGGCTCACTCCCATGTCGCGACAATCTTACGTATGTCGACACATGTTCGGTGATATCGACGCGGAGCGGGGTGTTGCGGCATCCGAAGTGCCCCTTGCCGACAGGTCAACATGTGCTATTGTTAGGACATGCCGTCGACCAGGGCGGCGCAGGTTTCCGAAGAGAGTTGTACAGCGGAGTATGACGCAGAACACGGCACCCGAGATCCTCGCGATCGGTCGCCTCGGCGTGGACATCTATCCCCTTCAGGACGGTGTCGGGCTCGAGGACGTCGCGACGTTCGGCAAATACCTCGGCGGCAGCGCCGCCAACGTCGCGGTGGCCGCCGCACGCCACGGTCGGCGCTCGGGCCTCGTGAGCCGCGTCGGCCACGACCCGTTCGGTCGCTATCTGCTGCGTGAGCTCGACCGCCTCGGCGTCGACCCGCGGCTCGTCGCCGTGGATCCGGCGCTGAAGACCCCCGTCACCTTCTGCGAGATCTTCCCGCCCGACGACTTCCCGCTGTACTTCTACCGCGAGCCGAAGGCGCCCGACCTCAACATCGACGACGCGCAGCTCGACCTCGCCGCCGTGCGCGGAGCCGACGTGCTCTGGCTCACCGCGACCGGACTCACCCAGGAGCCCAGTCGCTCGGCGCACCACACCGCTCTCGCCGCACGCGACCGTGCCCGCCACACCGTGCTCGATCTCGACTACCGGCCCATGTTCTGGTCGGGTCCTGCCGCTGCGAGCGAGCAGATCGAGCCCGTCCTCGGCCAGGTCACGGTGGCCGTCGGCAACCGTGAGGAGTGCGAGGTCGCCGTCGGCGAGACCGATCCGCACCGCGCCGCCGACGCACTGCTCGAGCGGGGTGTCGAGATCGCGATCGTCAAGCAGGGACCGCGTGGCGTGCTCGCCAAGACCGCGGACGAGAGCGTCGAGGTCGCTCCCTACTTCGTGGATGTCGTCAACGGCCTCGGCGCGGGCGACGCCTTCGGCGGGGCGCTCTGTCATGGACTGCTGTCGGGGTGGAGCCTCGGGCGCATCGTGCGCTTCGCGAACGTCGCGGGTGCCATCGTCGCCTCGCGGCGCGAGTGCTCGACGGCGATGCCGACGACCGATGAGGTCGAGGCCGTACTCGAGAGGATCCGCTGAGATGGCCGCGCACACTCTGGGGGACGCGGACTTCGCCCGCGTGCGGGACATCCGCGCCCACCGGCCCGAATCGATTCGGACCGCCCTGGCCGACCGTGTCCGCCGGCCGCTGCTGCGCGGTGACGGGCGCCTGTTCATCGTCGCCGCCGACCACCCGGCGCGCGGCGCCCTCTCGGTCGGTGCCGACGCGCAGGCCATGGCCGACCGCTACGACCTGCTCGACCGCCTCGCGACCGCCCTGCAGCGGCCCGGCGTCGATGGCGTGCTCGGCACCCCTGATGTGATCGACGACCTCGCCGCCCTCGGCCTGCTCGACGACAAGATCGTCGTCGGCTCGATGAACCGCGGCGGGCTGCGCGGCGCCGCGTTCGAGATGGATGACCGCTTCACCGGCCACGACGTCGCGGGCATGGTGTCCGACGGCATCGACGTCGCCAAGACGCTGCTGCGTGTCAACTTCGCGGATGCCGCGACCGCCCCGACGCTCGAGACCACGGCGCACGCCGTGACCGAGGCCGCCGCCGCCCGACTGCCGATCATGCTCGAGCCGTTCATCAGCCGGTGGGTGGACGGACGGATCGTCAACGACCTGTCGACGGACGCAGTCATCCTCTCGATCGCCATCGCCCAGGGTCTCGGATCGACGAGTGCCTACACCTGGCTGAAGCTGCCGGTCGTCGACGACATGGAGCGGGTGATGGCGGCGACGACGCTGCCGACCCTGCTGCTCGGCGGAGACTCGGGGGCCGATCCCGACGAGACCTTCGCGTCCTGGGAGGCCGCGCTCGGACTTCCCGGGGTGCGGGGCCTTACCGTGGGCCGTACCCTGCTCTATCCGCCCGACGGTGACGTCGCCGCGGCCGTGGACATCGCGGCCGGCCTCGTGCACCCCGACCTGTGACCCCAACCGAGGAGAGTTCCGACATGAGCACCACTGTCTCCGCCCCCGCCGGCACCGCCGACGCCACCGATGTGCGTGTGATCTCGCACTGGATCGACGGCGCCGAACGCGTGTCGACGAGCGGCCGCACCGCCCCCGTCTACAACCCGGCTACGGGCGCCGTGAGCGCGCACGTCGCGCTCGCCGATCAGGCCGAGATCGACGAGGCGATCGCCTCCGCGCAGCGCGGTTTCGAGATCTGGAAGGATTACTCGATCGCGAAGCGCCAGACGGTGCTGTTCGCGTTCCGCGAGCTGCTCAACGCCCGCAAGGGCGAGCTCGCCCGCATCATCACCGCCGAGCACGGCAAGGTCGTCTCCGATGCGATCGGTGAGATCCTGCGCGGCCAGGAGGTCGTCGAGCTCGCGACCGGGTTCCCGCACCTCATCAAGGGTGCGTACTCCGAGAACGTCTCCACCGGCATCGACGTCTATTCGCTGCGTCAGCCCCTCGGCGTCGTCGGCATCATCTCGCCGTTCAACTTCCCGGCGATGGTGCCGATGTGGTTCTTCCCCATCGCGATCGCCGCCGGCAACGCCGTCGTCGTCAAGCCCAGCGAGAAGGACCCCTCCGCCTCGCTCTGGATCGCTCAGCTGTGGAAGGAGGCCGGACTTCCCGACGGCGTCTTCACGGTGCTGCAGGGAGACAAGCTCGCCGTCGACGGGCTGCTCACGAATCCCGTCGTGCAGTCGGTCTCCTTCGTCGGCTCGACTCCCATCGCGCAGTACATCTACGAGACCGCCTCGCGCAACGGCAAGCGCGTGCAGGCCCTCGGCGGCGCGAAGAACCACATGCTGGTGCTGCCCGACGCCGACCTCGACCTCGTCGCCGACCAGGCTGTCAACGCGGGCTACGGCGCTGCGGGCGAGCGCTGCATGGCGATCTCGGTCGTGCTGGCCGTCGAGCCGGTCGCCGACGAGCTGATCGCGAAGATCGTCGAGCGCATCGGCAAGCTCAAAATCGGCAACGGTGCGGGCATCGACGGCGTCGAGCCCGACATGGGGCCGCTCATCACGGGTGTGCACCGCGACAAGGTGTCGTCGTACGTCGACATTGCCGAGCAGGATGGCGCCACCATCGTCGTCGACGGTCGCGGCTTCACCGTCGACGGTCACGAGGACGGCTTCTTCTTCGGTCCGACCCTGATCGACGAGATCCCGACGACCTCCCGCGCCTACCAGGAGGAGATCTTCGGCCCCGTGCTCGAGGTCGTGCGGATCCAGACGTTCCAGGAGGGTCTCGACCTCATCAACTCGGGCCAGTTCGGCAACGGCACCGCGATCTTCACCAACGACGGCGGCGCCGCACGGCGGTTCCAGAACGAGGTGCAGGTCGGCATGATCGGCATCAACGTGCCGATCCCCGTGCCGGTCGCCTACCACTCGTTCGGCGGCTGGAAGGCGTCGCTGTTCGGCGACGCGAAGGCCTACGGCGTGCACGGGTTCGACTTCTTCACCCGCGAGAAGGCCATCACGAGCCGCTGGCTCGACCCCGCAACCCACGGCGGCATCAACCTCGGGTTCCCGCAGAACACCTGATCCAGACCCGGATGCCGCGGCCCCGCCGATCTGGCCGCGGCATCCGCTCCTCTCCTCCCTCACGAAAGCAGCACTGCCATGCCCGCTCCCGACCAGCGCTGGTTCCACCGGCGCGGCGCCCTCGCCCGCGACGGGTGGGAGAGCGTCGTCGACGCCTCGACTCCCGGCTGGGCCCACACGGGCATCCGGGTGGCCGAGCTCGCCGCCGGCGACGTGCTCGCCCTCGATGAGCGCGACGTGGAGCGCATCGTGGTGCCGCTCGCGGGGAGCTTCCGGATCGAGACGGCGGACGCCGCCTACGACCTCGCCGGGCGGGCGAGCGTGTTCGACGGCCCTACCGACGTGCTCTACCTCGGCGCGGGCGCGGCCGCGACCCTGACGGGGAGCGGGCGCGTCGCCGTCGCCACCTCGCCGACGACCGAGCAGCGCCCGACGCGCCACATCGCCCGCAGCGATGTGCCCGTCGAGCTGCGGGGGGCGGGGGCATCCAGCCGCCAGGTGCACAACTTCGGCACCCCGCAGGCCCTCGACGCCGCGCGGCTGATCGTCTGCGAGGTGATCACCCCCGCCGAGAACTGGTCATCGTACCCGCCGCACAAGCACGACGAGCACGACCCCGGTCACGAGACACGGCTCGAGGAGATCTACTACTTCGAGTCCGCGCCGGCGCGCGGCGCCGCCGGGGGAGCCGCGGCATCCGCCTTCGGCATGTTCTCGACCTACTCGTCTCCCGCGGGCGACATCGAGATCGACGCGATGGTGCACTCGGGCGACATCGCCCTGGTGCCCTACGGCTACCACGGCCCCGCGGTCGCGGCGCCCGGCTACGACCTCTACTACCTCAACGTGATGGCCGGCCCCGACCCCGATCGCGCCTGGCTCATCAGCGACGACCCCGCCCACGCCTGGGTGCGCAGCACCTGGGACGGCCTCGAGATCGACCCGCGCCTGCCGTTCACCGCGGCCGGCGAGGAAGGCAGCACCCGATGAGCGCGACGAAGCGCATGACCGTCAGCCAGGCGTTGGTCGAGTTCCTCGCCCACCAGTGGACGGTGGACGGCGACATCCGCGAACGCACCATCCCGGGCGTCTTCGGCATCTTCGGCCACGGCAACGTCGCGGGTGTCGGCCAGGCGCTCAAGCAGCTGAACGTCGAGCAGCCCGACCTGATGCCCTATTACCAGGCGCGCAACGAGCAGGCGATGGTGCATCAGTCGGTCGGCTACGCGCGCATCCACCGGCGCCGCGCCACGTTCGCCTCGGCCGCGTCGGTCGGGCCCGGCGCGACGAACATGCTCACCGGCGCCGCGCTCGCGACCACCAACCGTCTGCCCGCCCTGCTGCTGCCCTCCGACACGTTCGCGACCCGCGTCGCCGACCCGGTGCTGCAGCAGCTCGAGCAGCCCTGGGACATCGGGCTCACGGTCAACGACGCGTTCCGTCCGCTCTCGCGCTTCTTCGACCGCGTGCAGCGGCCCGAGCAGCTCTACTCGATCGCGCTCGCCGCCCTGCGCGTGCTGACAGACCCGGCCGAGACCGGCGCCGTCACGATCGCGCTGCCCGAGGACGTGCAGGCGGAGACCATCGACGTGCCCGTCGCGTTCCTCGCCGACCGCGAGTGGCACATCCGCCGGCCGCTCCCCGAGCGTGCCGCCCTCGCGCGCGCCGTCGCGGCGATCCGCTCCGCGGAGCGTCCTTTCCTCGTCGTCGGCGGCGGTGTGATCTACTCCGGGGCTGAGGAGCACCTGCGCGCGCTCGTCGAGGCCACCGGCATCCCGGTCGGAACCACGCAGGCGGGCGGCGGCGCGCTCGCCTTCGACCACCCGCAGTACCTGGGCGGGGTCGGGGCGACCGGAACGACCGCGGCGAACCGGCTCGCGGCAGAGGCCGATGTCATCATCGGCATCGGCACGCGGTACAGCGACTTCACGACCGCCTCGCGCACGGCCTTCCAGAACCCGGACGTGCGCTTCGTCAACATCAACATCGCCTCCTTCGACGCCTACAAGCACGGCACGCAGATCGCCGTCGTCGCCGACGCGCGCGAGACCCTCGCGGAGCTCGCGATCGAGCTCGAGGGCTTCGAGGTGTCGGCCGAGTACGCTGCGCGCACCGCGCAGGAGAAGGGCGTCTGGGATGCCGCGGTCGACCGTGCGCTCGCCGCGACCGACGCGCCGCGTCCCGGCCAGCCCGAGATCATCGGCGCCGTGCAGTCGGCGTCGGCCCCGGCGGATGTCATCGTGCAGGCCGCCGGTTCGCTGCCGGGAGATCTCCACAAGCTGTGGCGGGTGCGCGATCCGCTCGGGTACCACGTCGAATACGCGTTCTCGACGATGGGATACGAGATCGCGGGCGGCCTCGGCGTCAAGCGCGGGCTCGACGCCCTCGACGACGACCGCGACGTCATCGTCATGGTCGGCGACGGGTCGTACCTCATGCTCAACTCCGAACTGGTCACGGCGGTCGCCGAGGGCATCAAGATCATCGTCGTGCTCGTGCAGAACCACGGCTACGCGTCGATCGGCCACCTGTCCGAGACCGTCGGGTCCGACCGCTTCGGCACGAAGTACCGCACCTACGACGCCGACGCACGCAACTTCCAGGGCGACCAGGTGCTGCCGGTCGACCTGGCGGCGAACGCCCGCAGCTACGGGCTCGACGTCGTCGAGATCGCCCCCGGCGCCACCGCGACCGCCGATCTTCACGCCGCCGTCGTCGCGGCCAAGGCGAGCACCCGGTCGACGCTGATCCACATCGAGAGCGATCCTCTCGTCTACGCCCCGGACGGCGAGGGCTGGTGGGACGTGCCGATCCCGGCCGTCTCCACCCTGCCGTCCACCCAGCGCGCACGCGCCGCATACGAGGAGCAGCGTCGGGCCCAGCGCCCGCTGCTCGGAGAGGAAGGTGGGCGATGAAGGCCACCGTCGCCGGAGCACCCGTCAGTTTCGGAGTGTTCGAGCTCACCCCCGAGGGTGCCGAGACCCTCAGTCCCGACGCGATGCTGCGCATCCTCGCCGACTCCGACTACCGGGGCGTCGACCTGGGTCCCCTCGGCTTCCTCGGCGAGGGAGACGTGCTGCGTCGCCGTCTCGCCGAGTACGACCTGTCGCTCGCCGGCGGGTGGGTGCAGCTGCCGTTCTCCGACGACGATGCGTTCGCCGCCAGCATCCCGTCGCTGCACGCCGCCCTCCGGGTGTTCTCGGATGCCGCGGCCGCCGGGCCCGCGCGACTGCCGCTGCCCACCCTCGCCGACGACGGGTCGGTCGCCCGCCGCGGCGCCCCGGGGCGCGGCGAGGAGGTCGACCCCCTCGCGGAGGCGGCCTGGGAGCGTCTGATCGCGAACGCGGAGCGCGCCGCCGACATCGTGCGGGCTGCGGGCTTCGAGCCGACGTTCCACCACCACGCCGGCACGTTCGTGGAGTCGCCCGCGGAGATCGACCGGTTCCTCGCGAACGTGAACGTCGACCTCACCCTCGACACCGGGCACCTGTTCATCGCGGGCGGCGACCCGGCCGACGCGGTGCGCCGCTGGGGGTCCCGCATCAACCACCTCCACCTGAAGGATGTCGATCTCGCCGAGCTGCGCCGTGTGCTCGCGGCCGGCGGCGGCATGCCCGAGGTGTGGTCGTCGGGGTCGTTCGTGGCGTTCGGGCGCGGCGACGTCGACCTTGCCGCGGTGATGGACGCCATCGCCGCGCAGGATTACGACGGATGGATCGTCGTCGAGCAGGACGTGCTCAACGGCCCGGATGTCTCCCTCTCGGCGTTCCAGCGCGACCGTGCCGCCGACCAGCAGATCAACCGCGACGCCCTGCGCATCTGGGCCTGAGACCTTCGAGGACACCACCATGACGACCCCTCTCCGCTTCGGTCTGATCGGCACCGGCCGGATCGGCCAGGTGCACGCAGCGAGCATCGCCGCCGATGCCGACGCCGTGCTGGCGCGCGTCGCCGACCCCTTCATCGACGGCGCCCGCGCCGTCGCCGAGACGTACGGCGCGATCGCGACCGCTGACGCCGAGGAGCTGTTCACCGCCGGCGACCTCGACGCGGTGCTCATCGCGTCCCCGACGCCGACGCACGTCGACCTGATCGCCCGTGCGATCGACGCGGGCATCGCCGTGCTGTGCGAGAAGCCGATCGATCTCGACATCGCCCGCGTCGACGCGCTGCGCCCCCGCGTCGCGGCATCCGGCGTGCCGGTCGCGCTCGGCTTCAACCGTCGCTTCGACCCGGCGTTCGCCGAGGTGCGGGCACGGGTCGACGCGGGCGAGATCGGTGCGCTCGAGCAGCTGTCGATCATCAGCCGCGACCCGTCGGCACCGCCCGCCGCCTACGTCGGCATCTCGGGCGGCATCTTCCGCGACATGACGATCCACGACTTCGACATGGCGCGCTTCTTCCTGCCCGACATCGTCGAGGTGAGCGCGACGGGCACCACCACCTTCGACCCGGGCGCCCGCGAGCACGGCGACTTCGACACGGCCGTCATCACGCTGCGGTCCGCCTCGGGGGCGATCGTCTCGATCACGAACTCCCGCCACAGCGCGGTCGGATACGACCAGCGCATCGAGGCGTTCGGTGAGCTCGGCTCGCTGTCGGTCGCCAACATGCCCACGAGCCTCGTGAGCGTCTCGGGCGCCGCCGCCGTCGAAGCCCGTCCGCCGTATCAGAGCTTCTTCCTCGAGCGTTACGCCGACGCCTATGCGGCGGAGCTGCACGAGTTCATCAAGCTCGCCCGCGGCGAGGCGTCCACCAGCCCCACCTTCGAGGACGGCCGTGCGGCGCTCGTTCTCGCCGACGCGGCGCAGCGCTCGGCGACCGAGCGCGTCATCGTGCCTGTCGACCTTTCCTGACCCCCGAGGATCCACCATGACCATCGACACCGACGCCCCGCTCGCCCGCGCGGCCGCGACCACCCCCACCTCGCTCTGGAACGACTCGGCCGACCCCGACGAGCTCGCGCAGTCCATCGCCTTCGGCGCGGTCGGAGCCACCTGCAATCCGGTCATCGCGCTGACCGCGATCACCAAGCGACCGGATGTCTGGGGTCCCCGCCTGCGCGAGCTCGCCGACGAGCATCCGACGTGGGGCGAGTCGGAGCTCGGGTGGGCGGCGGTGCGCGAGCTGTCGGTGGCCGCGGCGCGGCTGCTCGAACCGGCCTTCGCCGCCAGCGGCGGACGCAACGGGCGACTGTCGATCCAGACCGACCCGCGGCTCCACCGCGATCGCGATGCCCTCGTCGCCCAGGCGGTCGAGTTCTCGACGCTCGCGCCGAACATCATCGTGAAGATCCCCGCGACCGCGACGGGCGTGGCCGCGATGGAGGAGGCCGCGTACCGCGGCGTCAGCATCAACGCGACGCTGAGCTTCACGGTGCCGCAGGCGCTCGCCGTCGGAGCAGCGCTCGAGCGGGCACTCGACCGGCGTGCGGCCGACGGGCTCGAGGAGCGCGAGTTCGGTCACGTCGTCACGATCATGGGCGGTCGTCTCGATGACTGGCTGAAGAAGTGGGCGAACGCGCAGCGGATCCTCACCACCCCCGGGGTGCTCGACTGGGCGGGAGTGGCAGCTCTCAAGCGGGCGCATCACCTCTTCCGGGAGCGGGGATACCGCAGCCGCATCCTCTCGGCGGCCTTCCGCAACGCGCTGCAGTGGTCGGAGCTGGTCGGGGGCGACCTCGTCGTCTCGCCGCCGTTCGACTGGCAGGCTCGCATCAACGAGAACCGCATCGCGGTGGCCGACCGCATCGACGTGCCGGTTGCGGCGGACATCCTCGCCGAGCTCGAGACGCTCAGCGAGTTCCGGCGCGCGTACGAGCCCGACGGGCTCGCGCCGGAGGAGTTCGCGACGTTCGGCGCCTCCCGCAACACCCTGCGGCAGTTCCTCGAGGCCGACGCCCAGCTCGACGCGCTCGTGCGCGACATCCTCGTGCCGGCGGCCTGAGATGCCCGTCCGTCTCGCGGCCTCCGCGGAGATGCTCTTCCGCGACCTCCCGTTCGTCGATCGGGTGCGCCGCATCCACGAACTCGGCTTCGAGGTCGAGATCTGGGACTGGAGCACGAAGGACCTCTCGGAGCTGGCCGCCACGGGTGCCACCTTCTCGTCGATGACGGGATATCTGCGCGGCGACCTCACGACGCCGCACGGCATCGCCGAACTGCTCGCGACTGCCGAAGAGTCCCTTCGGGCCGCTGAGCTCATCGACTCGCCGCGGTTGAACCTCCACGGCACGGGACTCGACCCGAACGGGTTGCCCGTCGTGCCGCACGACGTCGTCACCGGCGCCGAGTGGCTGATCGCGGCCGACACGCTCAGCCGTCTCGCCGAGCTCGGGGAGCGCGCCGGGCGGGTGTTCACACTCGAGAACCTCAACACCGCCGTCGACCACCCGGGCACACCTTTCGCCCGCGCCGAGGACACCCTCGCGCTCGTCTCCGCGGTCGACAGCCCCGGGCTGCGACTCAACCTCGACCTCTACCACGCGCAGATCGGCGAGGGGAACCTCATCGAGCTCGTGCGTCGCGCGCAGCCCTGGATCGGCGAGATCCAGGTGGCGGACGTCCCGGGTCGACAGGAGCCGGGGACGGGTGAGATCAACTACCGTGCGATCGGCGATGCGCTCGCCGCGATCGCGTATGACGGCGTGGTGGGGCTGGAGAGTTGGGCGAGCGGATCGAGCGACGACGCTCTCGACGCCTTCCGACGCGCCTTCGCCTGAGCTGATGACGAGAGGGGCCGGTGAGCGGTTCGCTCACCGGCCCCTCTCGTCATGCCTCAGCCGAACGTGGTCTCGCCGTCGACCTCGGGCACCTCGACCCAGCCGCCGGTCTCCGCGGAGCGCAGCGCCGCGGAGACGATCTCGGCGGCGGCCCAGGCGTCGGCGGCGGAGGGGGCGAGCTGCGTGCCTGTTGCCACCGAGCGCAGGAACAGCGATGCCTCGATCGCCTTGAGGTCGTCGAATCCCATGCTCGTGCCGACGCCGGGCTGGAATCGTGAGAAGTCACCGAACTCGGGACCTGCCATGACCGTGCGATAGCCCGACGGATCGTCGGCGATCTGCAGTTCATTCAGGCGCTGGAAGTCCCACCGCAGGGAGCCCTTGGTGCCGTACACCTCGAGCACGTACTCGGCACGCGGACCGATCGCGACGCGGCTGGACTCGAGCACACCGACGGCGCCTCCCTCGAATCGCGCGAGAAGTGCGGCGTAGTCCTCGTTCTCGACGGCGCCGCGGGGGCCGTCCTCGGAACCCTTCGAGAAGTGGCTGGCGGCACCCGCTGCCGGGAGGGGGCGCTCGGGGATGAAGGTCGCCGTCAGCCCGTTCACCGAGGTGATGCGCCCCACGACGTACTGGGCGAGGTCGGCACCGTGGGAGAGCAGATCGCCCAGGACTCCGGAGCCGGCGCGGGCGGTGAGGAACCGCCAGGTCAGGGCTCCGGCGGGGTCGGCCGAGTAATCGGCGAGGAACGAGACCCGCACGTTCGTGATCGTGCCGATGGCCCCCGAGCGCACCAGCTCGCGCGCGCGGGCGACGGCGGGCACGTGCCGGTAGTTGAATCCCACCGACGTGACCAGTCCAGCTGATTCGGCACGCTCGGCGATCTCGCGGGACTCGACAGCACCGCGTCCCATGGGCTTCTCGATCCAGAACGGCTTTCCCGCCTCGATGGCGGCGAGGGCGATCTCGTGATGGAGGAAGTTCGGCGAGCAGATCGACACCACGTCGACCTCCGGGTCGGCCAGCACCTCGCTGTAGTCGGCGACGGCGCGGTCGAATCCGAGAACGTCGGTCGCGTACTCGCGTCCGCCGGCATCGGGGTCGGCGGCCACGACGAGGCGCGGCGCATAGGTCAGGTCGGGGTAGTGCTGGCCGGCGGCGAGGTAGGAGCGGGCATGCAGCCGTCCCATCCACCCGACGGAGATCAGGCCTACGCCGAGCGGCGTGCGCGTGGTCATCTCGGTCCTCCTTTGGATCGACATCGGTGCGCGGGCGGGGTTCCCGCGCGAGTCTGTGGCCAGCCTACGCGCTAGTTGACAGAATGTAAGAACAAATTGTCGAGAAATGCTGGACATCGTTCATTTGATCGGACATACTCTCATTCACGGGTCGGTCCCAGAGCCCGTCCGCACTCACTCAACGAAGAGAAGGAGCACCAGAGTTGGTCAAGAAGAAGCTCGCCATCATGGCGGCAGGCGTGGCGGTCCTCGCTCTCGCCCTCGCAGGTTGTTCGGGGAAGGCCTCGAGCAGCTCAACCGCAGACGCGGCGAACGCGTCGATCAAGATCTGCATCTACACGCACGGTGACGGCGGGACCTTCTGGTCCGTCGTGCAGAAGGGAGCGGAGGACGCCGCCAAGCAGCTCGGCGTCACGCTGGACTACCAGGGCTCGTCGAACGACTCCGCCAAGCAGGCCTCGACGATCTCCGCCGGAGTCAAGGGCGGCTGCTCGGCGATCGGCGCATCGGCTCCGGACCCGGGCGCCATCAAGGACGCGATGCTCGCGGCGAAGGCGGCGAACCTGCCGACCCTCACCCTGAACTCGGGTTCGGATGTCTACAAGGATCTCGGCGCCTTCACCCACGTCGGTCAGGACGAGACCGTGGCGGGTGAGCAGGCGGGTCTGAAGTTCAACGACCTCGGCCTCAAGAAGATCCTCTGCCCGATCCAGGAGGCCGCGAACTCCGGGCTCACCGATCGATGCAACGGCGCCGCGAAGACCTTCAAGGGCACCGTGCAGCAGTTCAACGTCGACGGCGCGCTCGCCGACCTGACCGGTGCAGAGGCGAAGATCCAGGCGGCCCTCCAGGCCGACCCGACGATCGACGGCGTGTTCGCCCTCAACGCCGACGTCGCCACGGGAGCCGTGCTCCCCGCCGTGCAGGCCGTCAACCCGAAGATCGTCGTCGGCACCGTCGACCTGTCGAACGACGCCCTCAAGGCGATCAGCGCGGGCACGCTCGCCTTCGCGATCGACCAGCAGCAGTACGCGCAGGGCTTCCTCGCCGTGCAGCTCCTGTACTTGGCCGTGAAGGACGCGATCGAGGTCGGTGGCGGCAACCCCGTCTACACCGGTCCGGCGTTCGTCACCAAGGACAACGTCCAGGCGGTCCAGGCTTCGGTCCAGGCCGGCACCCGCTAGTCCCTCCGGGCGGCGCGTTCGTCACCATGACGGGCGCGCCGCCCTTCTTCAGAGAGCAGCCACAACATGTCTTTCCTCACGAACACGAGCAACATCGCGGTCGATGAACGCGTGAGCCGCACCCCCTGGTACCTCAAGACGCTCCGCCGCCCCGAGCTCGGCGCACTGATCGGCGCGGTCGCGATCTTCCTCCTCTTCACCTTCGTCGACACGACCGGCAAGTTCGCGACCCTCGAGGGCGCGGCCGGCTGGACCGACTTCGCGGCCCCCGTCGGCATCGTCGCGGTCTTCGTCGCACTCCTCATGATCGGCGGCGAGTTCGACCTCTCCTCGGGCGTCATGGTCGGAACGTCGGGCCTGTTCGCGGGTCTGCTGATCACTCAGCTCGGCTGGAACGTCTGGGCCGCCATCGCGGCCACCGTCGTCATGGCCGCCGTGATCGGCTTCATCAACGGCATCCTGGTGATCCGCACCGCGCTCCCGTCCTTCATCGTCACCCTCGGCACCTTCTTCGTGCTCAAGGGCGCGAACCTCGCCATCACGAAGGGTCTCACCGGCACGGTCCGCGTCTCGGGCGTCGACCAGGGGGATGGGTTCGACTCCGCCAGGTCGCTGTTCTCCTCGACCTTCGACGTCGCCGGCACCCAGTTCCAGATCTCCCTGGTGTGGTGGCTCGTGATCACGATCTTCGCGACGCTTCTGCTCACCCGCACGGTCTTCGGCAACTGGATCTTCGCCTCGGGCGGCGACGCGAACGCCGCGCGCAACGCCGGCGTCCCGGTGAACCGCACCAAGATCACCCTGTTCGTGATGACCTCGGTGTCCGCATCGCTCGTCGGCATCATGTTCCTGCTGCGTCTTCGCGGCATGCAGGCCGGCCAGGGTGTCGGCCAGGAGTTCTACTACATCATCGCCGCGGCGGTGGGCGGCACGCTCCTCACCGGTGGCGCCGGCTCCGCGATCGGAGCCTCGATCGGTGCGCTGATCATGGGCTTCGCGGCCATCGGCATCCCCTACGCGCTCTGGGACCAGGACTGGGTGTCGACGTTCCTCGGCGTCATCCTCTTCTCCGCCGTGCTGATCAACATCACCATCTCGCGTCGCGCCCAGGGAGGTCGCAAGAAATGAGCACCGTCAACGAGCCTCAGGACGAGACGAACGCGGTCGCCGACCAGGAGATCGTCGCGGCCGTCGAAGAAGCCGCGGCCGAGAACGCGCACGAGCTTCCCACCGGAGTTCAGGCCGCCCTCGAGCTGAAGAAGGTCGGCAAGACCTTCGGCAGCGTGATCGCGCTGCGCGACATCAGCCTCCGTGTCGACCCGGGCACCGTCACGTGCGTCCTCGGCGACAACGGCGCCGGCAAGTCCACGCTGATCAAGATCCTGTCGGGCGTCCACAAGCCGAGCTCGGGCTCCGTCACGCTCGACGGCGAGCCGGTCGAGTTCTCGTCGCCGCGCGATGCGCTCGGGCGCGGAATCGCGACGGTGTTCCAGGACCTCGCCACGGTTCCCCTGATGTCGATCTGGCGCAACTTCTTCCTCGGCAACGAGCCCGTCAGCGGCCCGAAGGCTCTCGGACTCCTTTCCGTGAAGAACGCCAAGGACGTCACGAAGTCCGCCCTCAAGCAGATGGGAATCGACCTGCGCGACACCGACCAGCCGATCGGCACGCTCTCGGGCGGTGAGCGCCAGGCCGTCGCGATCGCCCGGGCCGTGCACTTCGGTGCCAAGGTGCTCATCCTCGACGAGCCGACGAGCGCTCTCGGTGTGCGTCAGTCGGGCATCGTGCTGAAGTACATCCTCGCGGCGCGCGACCGCGGCGTCGCCGTCGTGTTCATCACGCACAACCCGCACCACGCCTTCATGGTCGGCGACCGGTTCTACCTGCTCAACCGCGGCCGGCTGCTCGCGGAGTTCGAGCGGGGCAAGGTGCAGCTCGAGGAACTCATCCAGGCGATGGCCGGCGGTGCCGAGCTCGAGTCCCTCGCCCACGAGATCTCGTCGATCCGCGCCTGATCGCGCTGGCGTTCCCAGAAGCACGAACCCCCTCCCCGAATCGGGGAGGGGGTTCGTTGTTCCCGGAGGTCAGGCGACCGGGACGGGGCCTCGCGTGCGTGCCGACTCGAACGCCGCACCGACGACGTTCATCATCGCTGTGGCGGTGGCGAAGTCCGTGTCGATCGGCGTGCCGTTCGTGATGGCCCGGAGGAACTCCTGGATCTCCGCGACGAACGCCTCGGCGTAGCCGGTGCCCACGCCGGCGCCCGGCATGGCGGCGACATCCGAGAAGTACGGGTGTGCAGGCCCGGTGAAGATGCGGCGCGGACCGTTGTAGGCGGCCGGCGACGTCGCGTTCTCGAAGAGGTGGAACTCGCCCGCCGAGATCGAGTCGAACACGGCGCTGCCCGCGGAGCCGAACACCTCGACGCCGAGCGAATTCGGAACCCCCGCGGCGATGCGGCTGAGCGCGATCTGCCCGATGGCGCCCGAGTCGAGCGTCACCCCGAGCAGAGCGACGTCGTCATTGGTGACCGCTCCCTTCTCGGACGATCCGGATGCCCCGTGGCCGATCGCGCCCGCGGTCGCCAGGGGTCGCTCGGTGATCACGGTGCGCAGCGACGCGCTCGAGACCTCCGCGATGCGTCCGGCGACGAACTGCACGGCGTCGATCGCGTGGGCGCCGATGTCGAGCAGCGCGCCGCCGCCCGACTGCTCCTGCGAGAAGCGCCACGAGAGCGCGCCGGCCGGGTCGGCCGCGTAGTCGGCGTTGTACCAGCCGCGCACGGTGTGGATGTCTCCGACGAGCCCGTCGGCGACCGCACGCGCGAGTGCGGCGAGGCCGGGCAGTCGGCGGAACGAGAAGCCGACACCGGTCACGGCGGGCGAGGCCTCGGCCAGCGCCTGCAGGTGCGACGACTCCGCCGGGGTGCGACCGATGGGCTTCTCGGCGAAGACGTGCTTGCCGGAGGCGAGCACCTTGGGCAGCACCTCGGCGTGCAGGAAGTTCGGAAGCGCGACGCTAATGGCGTCGACGTCGCTCGCGATGAACGCGTCGACGTCGGCGGTGGCGCTCGCGAACCCGTAGCGGTCCGCGACCGACTGGGCGAGGGCGAGGTTGGGGTCGGCGATGGCGACGAGCTCGACTGAGAGCGGCGAGCTGGTCGCCATCATCGCGTTGCGGTAGCCGAAGGCGTGCGCCTGGCCGGCCATTCCGGCGCCGATGACGCCGACACGAATGGGGGTGGACATGGGTGGTTCTCCTTGGGTGATGGGTGTCGAGGCGGGGTCAGCGGAAGCGTGCGGGGCCGCCGCATCCGGTGATGTACTCGCGCGTGCGTCGCGCGATCTGGAGGGGTGCGGCGAAGTCGCCGACGGGGTACATGTCCTGCTCGATGATCGCGAACACGCCCGGGTGGGCGAGGGCGGCCTCGTGCAGCACAGGTCCGTAGTCAGGCACGCCGTGGGGCGGCTCGACCATGACGCCGCGGGTGACGGCCTCGACGAACGAGATCTCGTTCTTGAGCACGTGCGCCAGCAGGTCGGGCTCGACCTGCTTGAGGTGCAGGTAGCCGATGCGGTCGGGGAAGGCCCGGATGAGGCGCACGCTGTCGCCCCAGTAGTACGCGAGGTGCCCGGTGTCCAGGCACAGGTTCGTGTACCGCGGGTCGGTGTTCTCGACCAGGCGCACCACCTCGAGGTACGAGCCGATGGGGCTCTCGGCGTGGGAGTGGAACTGCTGGCGGAGGCCGAACTCCTCCCAGAGGCGCTTGCCGATCTCGTCGTGCCCGGCTGTGAAGGTGCCCCATTCGTCGGCCGTGAAGGTGCGGGCGCCCACGACGTCGTCGTTCGCGTCGCGCTCCCACAGGCCGGGGATGGTGATCACGTGCTCACCGCCGAGCGCGGTGACCAGTCGCGCCACCTCGGTGACGTCGCGCCACGCGTTCTCGACCTCCTCCGGCGACCGGTGCAGGTGGGTGAACACGGTTCCCGCCGAGAGGGCGAGGTCGTGGGCCGCGAAGTCGTCGGCGAGAGCGGATGCCTCGGTGCCGAGGTAGCCGTAGGGGCCGAGCTCGGTCCAGTGGTAGCCGGCCTCCTGTACTTCGCGCAGGTACTGCTCGGGAGGGGGCTGGCGGTCGTCGACGGCGTTCCAGACGCCCCAGGAGTCGGGGGCGATGCCGACGCGTGGAGCGGCGACGTCGTTGTCAGGGGTGCTCACCGGCACTCCTTTCGGGTTGTTATTGTACGGACAAAGGGTAATCTAGAGCGCTCTAGGTCTGTGTGCAAGAGCGACGGCGGGCGATGCTCGTCGTGAGAGGAGTGGGCATGACCGCACGCACGCGTCTCGGCGTCGGAGTCATCGGTACGGGCTGGATGGCGCGCGCCCATGTCAGCGCGTTGCGGCGCCTCGATGTGCTGACGGGACGCGCCCACGGCGTCGACCTCGTCGTCGTGGCGGGGAGGGATGCGGCACGCACCTCGGCTGCGGCCGCCACCTGGGGCTTCCGCGAGTCGACCGACGACTGGGAGCGGGTCGTCGCCCATCCGGACGTCGGCGTCGTCGTGAACCTCGCCTCGAACGCCGTGCACGCGCCCGCCAGCATCGCCGCGCTGGCCGCGGGCCGGCACGTCGTGTGCGAGAAGCCGCTCGCGACCCGCGCCGAAGACGTCGCCGCGATGGTGGATGCCGCGGCCGCCGCGCCGACCCTCGCAGTGGCCTCGTACAACTATCGCTTCGTGCCGGCGCTGCAGTTCGCCCGCCGGCTGCTCCGGTCCGGCGAGCTGGGAGCGCTGCGATCGGTCTCGCTCGGCTACGAGCAGGACTGGGCGTCACGCCCGGTCGACCGAACCGGGTGGCGCTTCGACGACCCCATCGACGGAAGCGTGGTCTTCGACCTGTCGCATGTGCTCGATCTGCTGCGCTGGCTCGTCGGTGAGCCGCGGAGCGCGGTCGCGAACGTGCAGACGCTCAGCGGCGGCGGTGTCGTCCCGGCGCGCGTGGGGACCGACCCGGAGGACTCCTACGCGGCGCTGTTCACGATGGAGGGCGGTGTCACCGCCGACGTGCGGGTGTCCCGCATCGCCACCGGCCGGAAGGGCGATCAATTCGTCCACCTCACGGGGTCCCTCGGCGCGCTCCGGTGGAGCATGGAGGATCTCAACAGCCTGGAGCTCTTCCTCGACTCGGGAGACGATCAGCGCGAGGGGTTCCGCCGTGTGCTGGTGACCGAGCCGGGGCATCCGCTCATGGCGAACTGGTACGCGCCGGGCCACGTGCTCGGCTGGGACGACACGGTGCTGCACGAATGGGTCTCGATCTCGGGCGCCATCGCGGACGGCGGCGACCGCAGCGGAGACCTCGCGACGTTCGCCGACGGCGCGCAGGCGTTCGCGATCGCCGAGGCGGTGCGCCGGTCGTCGCGCACTCTACGGTGGGAGTCAGTGTGAGGAGCACGGGAAGGTGCGTGACGTGAAGCGGGTCACGATGGAGGACGTCGCGCGCGAGGCGGGGGTCTCCCGCGCGCTCGTCTCGATCGCCTACCGCGACGCCGCTGGCGTCAGCGCCGCGACCCGCGCCCGCATCCTCGCGATCGGCGAGCGGCTCGGCTACGCACCCGACCAGGTCGCGGCCCGGCTCGCCGGCGTGGGCGGGCGCACGGTCGGCGTGTTCATCCAGGACCTCCACAACGACGTGTTCGCCGACGTGTTCGACGGAGTGCGCGCCGTCGTGGAGCCGGCCCGGAAGAGCCTGGTCATGGCCGTCGGCACACTCGACGGCCGCGGCGATGCGGCGGCCCTCGACACGCTGCGGCGCAGCCGCGTCGACGTGATCGTCGGGGTGGGCCTCCAGCTGCCGGATGTCGCGGTGCAGGCCGTCTCGCGCCATGTTCCGGTCGTCGCGGTGGCACGCGACATCCCGTCGGTGGATGCGGTGATCACCGACAACGAGGCGGGCGCGCGTGCCGCGGTGGAGCATCTCGCCGGGCTCGGCCACCGGCGCATCGCGTTCCTCGCGAACCCGCCCGGCGACGGCTACGGCGGGCGCGGAAGCGGCTACGCGGCGGCGATGCGCGCAGCCGGCCTCGCACCCCGGGTGGCGTCGAGCTCGTACCTGCGCGCGCAGGCCGCGATCGACGCGGCGGCGCTGCTCGACGGGCCGGAGCCGCCCACCGCGATCTTCGCGCACAACGACCAGGCGGCGTTCGGGGTGCTCGATGCCGCCCACGACCGGGGGCTGGTGCCGGGCGTCGACCTGTCGGTCGTCGGCTACGACAACAGCTCGATGAGCCGGGCTCCCGGCACCGCGCTCACGACGGTCGACCTGCACGGCGCGGAGCTCGGACGCGCGGCCGCCGAGCTCGCCGCGGAGCGGGTCTCGCGTCCCGATGCGGAACGGCTGACGCGCACCTCGGCCCCGACCCTGATCGTGCGCGGCACGACCGGGCTCGCGCCGTCCTGAGCCTGCCCCTGCTCCGCGCTCAGCGCTCGAGCAGCCCCGCTGTCAGCGCGACGCGCGCCCGCCGGGGCACGAGGCCGACGATCACCGCACCGGTCTTGTTCTGCACGCCCGAGACGACGCTGTACGGCGGCTTCCGGCGGGCGAGGGCGCGGAACGCGGCATCCACCACCTGGGTCGGGGTCTGCATGGCGCCGACCGCGGCGCGCGCATCGCCGACCACGTCGAAGAACTCGGTCGCGGTGGCTCCGGGGCACACCGCCAGCACCGTCACGCCCTGCGGGCGCACCTCGTGCGCGAGCGCCTCGGTGAAGCTCAGCACGTAGGCCTTCGACGCTCCGTAGATCGCCATCGACGCCAGCGGCTGGAACGCGGCCGTGCTCGCGATGTTGATGACCGTGCCGCTGCCGCGGGCCACGAGCGCCGGCAGGAACGCCCGCGTGAGCGACGTGAGCACCGCCACGTTCAGCTGCACGAGCGCGTCGATGCGCTCCGCATCGGCCTCGGCGAACGCGCCCTTCATGCCGAAGCCGGCGTTGTTCACGACGTGGTCGATGCGGATGCCGCGTCCCTCGAGCTCGTCCGCGAGGGACGCGACGGCGCCCGGCTCGGTGAGATCGAGCGGAACGACGTGGGCGCTGACGCCGTGGCGGGAGCGCACCTCGGCCGCGATCTCCTCGAGACGGTCGGCCCGGCGAGCGACCAGCACCACGTCGGCGCCGCGACGGGCGAACTGGTCGGCGAACTCGGTGCCGAGCCCTGCGCTCGCGCCGGTGATGAGCGCGGTGGTACCGCGGAAGGTGATCGTCATGCGCACACTCTAGGCGCGCCGGATGTCCCGGGTCAGCGCTGCACGGGATCGAGCGGCCCCTCGTGGGCGAGGTCGCGGGCGTGGGGATATGACTCCCAGTCGCCCGGTCCCGTGCACGCGGCGGCGCCGACCCGCGCTGCGAGGGCGAGCCGCTCTGCGACCGGGGCGCCGGCGAGGGTCGCTGCGAGATAGGCGCCCACGAACCCGTCACCGGCGCCGACCGTGTCGACGACCGCCACGGGGACCGCGGGGACCCACAGCTCCGCGCCGTCGATCACGGCGACGGCCCCCTCGGCGCCGAGCTTCACGATCGCGGCCGCGGGGCCGAGCTCGCCGAGGCGCCGCGCCACCTGCGCGGGTGTGCCGTCGCCGACCACGAGCCGTGCCTCGTCGAGCCCGGCGAAGACGATCCCCGCCCGCGCCGTCACGGCGCGGTAGAGCGTCGACGGGTCACGGTGCCGCCAGAGCCGGGAACGATAGTTCACGTCGAACGACACGATCGCGTGTGCGGCATCCGCTCGGTCGAGGGCGTCCCACATCGCCGACTCCGCCGACGCCGACAGTGCCGGGGTGATGCCGGTCACGTGCACGATCCGCGCCGTCGCGAACACGTCGGCCGGAAGATCGTCGGGAGCGAGGCGACTGCCCGCGCTCATGTGTCGGCCGTAGGTCACCTCGGTCGTCGTCGCCGACGGATGAGACTTCAGCATCATCCCGGTGCCGGCACCGTCATCGACGTGGGCGTGCACGTCGACGCCCTCGGCGCGCAGCTCCCGCGTGATGCGCCGTCCCGCGCCGTCGTCGCCCACCCGTCCGATCCACGCGACCGATGCGCCCAGTCGCCGCGCAGCGATCGCGACGTTCGATTCCGCACCCCCCACCGAGAGCCGCATCCCGGTGACGTGCTCGAGGGAGCCGACCTCCGTCGCGCGCACGAGCGCCATGGTCTCGCCCAGCGTGACGAGGTCGGCGCTCATTCGTCGCCCCGCAGGCGCCGCACGGTCTCCGTCGCCGCGGCTGCGCGTCGGGTGACCTCCGCGAGGGCGTCGGCGTCGAGGGGTCCCCGGGGAACGAGCCAGCTGCCCGAGACGGCGCCGACCGCGGGTCGTGCGAGATAGTCGGCGAGGTTCGCGGCGTCGACGCCGCCGCTCGGCACGAACGACAGCCCGGGGAAGGGTGCCGAGAAGGCGTCGACGGCGGCGGCGCCGCCGAGGAGGTGTGCGGGGAAGAGCTTCACGACCTCGAGCCCCATGCCGACCGCGCGCATCAGCTCGGTTCCCGTCGCGACGCCCGCGATCAACGGCACCGCGAGACTGCGCGCGGCGGCGGCGACGCTCTCGCTGAGCCCCGGACTCACGAGGAAGGCCGCGCCCGCCTGGCAGGCGGCGCGGGCGAAGCGGCCGTCGGTCACGGTGCCGGCTCCCACGGTGATCTCGGGCACCTCCGCGGCGACCGCGCGGATCGCGGCCGCTGCCTCGGGTGTGCGCAGAGTGATCTCGATGGCCCGTACTCCGCCCGCGGCGAGGGCGCGAGCGAGTTCCACGGCATCCTCCTCCGCCGAGACGGTGACCACGGGAAGGATGGTGCCGGGGATGCCCGTCATCGTCCGAGCCATCCGCCGTCGACGGGGAGCACGACGCCCGACACGTAGTCCGACGCCGCCGAGGCGAGGAACACCGTGGCGCCGCCGAGATCCTCGGCCGTGCCCCAGCGTCCCGCGGGGATGCGGGCGAGGATGCTCTCCGACCGCTCCTCGTCGGCGCGCAGCGCGGCGGTGTTGTCGGTGGCGATGTAGCCCGGCGCGATCGCGTTCACGTTGACACCCCGAGGCGCCCATTCGTTCGCGAGCGCCCGCGTCAGCCCCGCAATCCCCGACTTCGCCGCGGCGTAGCCGGGTACGTTGATGCCGCCCTGGAAGCTCAGCAGCGACGCCGTGAAGATGATCTTCCCGGTGCCGCGCTCGATCATGGCCCGGCCGGCCGCCTGGGCGAGCACGAACTGGCTGCGCAGGTCGACGTCGAGCACCTCGTCCCACCACTCGATCGGATGCTCCGCCGCCGGCGCCCGGAGGATGGTGCCGGCGTTGTTGACCAGCACGTCGACACGCTCTTCGTCGAGTGCGCCGACCAGGCGGTCGACGGCGTCACGATCGGACAGGTCGCACGCCAGGGCGCGGAACCGGCGCCCGAGGCCGCGCACGACCGATTCGACGGCACTGCCCGATTCCTCGATCTGCGAGCTCACCGCGATGATGTCCGCGCCGGCGGTCGCCAAGGCGCGGGCCATCGCGAAGCCGATCCCGCGCCGCGCCCCCGTGACGACCGCGGTACGTCCGGTGAGATCGAACGGCGAGCTCACGAGGCATCCGCCACGTCGACGAGCACCTTCATCGCGAGCCCCTGCTCGAGGTCGGCGATGGCGGCGGCGGTCTCGCTCAGCGGCACGATGCGCGTGATGAGCGCATCGGCGGGGATGTGGCCCTCGGCGAGGAGTTCGACCGCCGTCTCGAAGTCGGCGCGTTCGTACACGCGGGCGCCGACGATGGTCAGCTCCCGCCAGAACACCCGCTGCAGGTCGATCTCACGCGGCACGCCGTGGATCGCGACGACGACGAGAGTTCCCCGAACCTTCGCGAGCGCCGTCGCCCCGCGCACGGCAGCCGCCGAGCCCGAGACCTCGAAGACGACATCGGCGCCGGCGCCGCCCGTCCATTCCTCGATCCACGCGACCTGGTCCACGCTCGTCGGATCGAGGGTCGTGAATCCGAGCGAGGCGGCCTGCGCGCGACGACGCTCATCGAGCTCGACCAGCACGACCTCACCGCCGAACCGGCGCGCCACCGTCGCGATGAGCGTTCCGATCGGCCCGCCGCCGATCACGACGGCCTTGTCGCCGTGCCGCAGACCCGACCGTCGCACGTCATGCACGGCGACGGCGGTCGGCTCGACGAGTGCGGCGTGGGTGAGCGGGAGTCCGTCGGGGAGGGCGACGAGGGTCTCCGCCGGAACGTTCCAGAACTCCTGCAGCGAGCCGGGGGAGTCGATGCCGATGAAGTCGAGGTTCTGGCAGATGTGGGAGTGACCCGCACGGCAGGCGGGGCAGGTGCCGTCCCACGAGAGCGGCATGACGGTCACGGGTGCGCCGATCCGCCATCCCGACACGCCCTCGCCGATGCGGGCTACCGTGCCGCTCATCTCGTGCCCGAAACTGAGAGGGGTCGTCACGCGGGAGTCCATGCTTCCGTGCACGACATGGAGGTCGGTGCCGCACAGCCCGGTGTACGCGACGGCGATCTGCACGTAGCCGCGCGGCGGCGGGGTGGGTTCGACATGGGCGACGGCGACGGTCGCGTCGCCGAGGTACTGCACTGTACGCATGGCACTCCAAAGGTATGACGTAAGACGAATGTAACAGTCGATCCGGGCCGAGAACAGGGGTTCATTGCTAATAGGTCACATGTATGATCTAATCAACTCACCCGCCGGCCAGTCCGGCCGCGAGTCGTCAACGACGTCGACCAGAAAAGGACGAGCAATGGCTCCACAGCAAAGACGCTTCACCCGCCTCTCCCGATCCGCCGCCCTCATCGCCACCGCCGCCACCGCACTGCTGGTGCTCTCCGCCTGCAGCGGATCCAGCACCGGCACGGCCACCGACAGCGGTCTCGGCTTCACGCCCGCCGACCAGGTCGCCGACAGTGCGATCACGGTGTGGGTGGATGCCGCGCGCGAGCCGGCGGTCGCCGCGTTCGAGAAGAAGTACCCGAACATCAAGGTCAACAAGGAGACCTACGACGGCAACGCCGGTGGGTCCGGGTCCTTCCAGACCAAGATCTCCCTCTTCGACCAGTCGGGGGAGGGCTGGCCCGACGTCGTCTGGTCGACCCAGACGAACGACGCCTCATGGGCATCGAAGGAGAACAACGGCCAGCAGGCCTTCGCGGCGCCCCTGAACAAGGGATGGTTCGACCAGAGCTTCCTCGACGGCTTCTCGAAGGGCGCGCTCGACCCGGTGACCGTCGACGGCACGGTGTACGGACTGCGCAACGACCTCGCACAGGTCGTCTTCTGGTACGACCAGTCGCTGTTCACCCAGTTCGGCTACCAGATCCCGCAGACGTGGGAGGACTACGCGGCCCTCAGTGACAAGCTCGCCGCCGAGCACCCGGGCTACATCCTCGGATCGGTCGGCGACTCGTTCGTCGGCACCTACGTGTACTACTACGGAGCCCAGGCGCCGATCTTCCAGTCGACCGCGTCGACCTTCTCGAGCAACTTCGACGACCCGAAGTCGCAGAAGATGACCGACCTGATCGACCACATGCTCAAGAACGGCACTCTCGTCCAGGACAGCGTCTTCAGCGCCGACTTCGTGAAGAAGTACCAGGGCAAGGTGCTCGGCATGCCCGGCCCGGTCTGGTACACCGGAGCGATCTTCCAGAGCAAGGACAGCCTGAACGTCCCCGCCGGCCAGATCGGCGCCGGAGTGCCGCTCCACTGGAACGGCGACTCGATCGGCACCGGCAACGTGGGCGGCGGCGTCTGGTACGCCTCCAGCCACACGAAGAACCTCGAGGCCGTCAAGACGTTCCTGCAGTTCGTGACGAGCGCCGACGAGTACCAGGTCGACCTCGCGCCGGGCTACCCCGCATACGCCTCGGCCGCGCAGAAGTGGATCGCCAAGCAGGCCAGCGGCGGCTACTTCGTCGGCGACTTCGAGAAGAACGTGACGGATGCCGCGGGCGAGATCTGGTCGGGCTGGGGCTACCCCAGCTTCAGCCCCGAGACCGCGTATGCGAAGGTTGTCGTCCCGGGCCTCGCCGCGGGCAAGACCCTCGCCTCCCTCACCTCCGACTGGAAGACCGAGATGGTCAACGAGGCGAAGGTCCAGGGATACACGATCCAGTGACAGCCCCGCACCGCAGCGGAAGGAACACATCATCACTGTCGACACGATGACGGCGCCCGCCGTCGGCTCCTCACGGGGTCGGCGGCGGGACGCCGCCGCGCGGAGGAACCCCACCCGCGCCCAAGCCGTCATGGGGTACGCGTTCTCGAGCGGATACAGCGTGCTGCTGCTTCTGTTCGGGGTCATCCCGGCCCTCTACGCCGTCTACCTGGCTTTCACCAAGAACGGCGCCTTCGTCGGCGTCGCCAACTTCGCGAAGGTGTTCGACGACTACCGTTTCTGGCCCGCCGTGCAGCACGTCGCGGTGTACCTCGTGATCTGGCTCGTGATGCAGACCGTGTTCGTCGTCCTTCTCGCGCTGATCGTGCACGCGATCGGGGCGCGCTGGCTCTCCTCGACGGTGCGGTTCATCTACTACATCCCCGGCGCGCTCGCCGGGGCCTCGAGCGTGATGCTGTGGCTGTTCCTGCTCGACCCGACGGTGAGCCCGGTCTCGGGCGTGCTCAACATGCTGGGCCTGCAGTCCTTCGTGCAGACGGTGTCGCTGGAGAACCTGCCCGTCGTCTTCACCGTCATCGCGTTCTGGACCGGCGCCGGCGGATGGATCGTCATCATGTACGGCGCGCTCAACAACATCCCGGTGGAGGTCATGGAGGCCGCCCGCATCGACGGCGCCGGTGCCGTCAAGACCGCCTGGTACATCCAGCTGCCCCTCATGAAGAAGTGGATCTCCTACATGGGGATCATGTCCCTCGCCGCCGGAACGCAGCTGTTCGTCGAACCCCGCGTGCTCTCGCAGGCGTCGAAGGGTGTCGTCCCGCCGGACTATTCGCTCAACCAGCTCGCCTATCTCTTCGCCTTCAAGCAGAACGACTTCAACGGCTCCGCCGCGATCTCGCTCATGCTGCTCGTCGTGGCGCTCGGACTCGCCACCTTCTTCGTCTTCCGGGGTGGTCTCTTTGAGCGTGATTGACATCGACGTGCGTGAACCGCTCACGACGACCGAGCCGCACGCCGTGCGCGGCACCGGCTTCGCCCCGGGACGCTGGGTCGGGCGGGTGCTCGCCCTCGTCGTGGCCGCGTTCTTCGTCGTGTTCTTCGCCCTGCCGCTCGTCTGGCTGCTGCTGGCCCCGACGAAGGACGCCCGGCAGTTGCTGGTCGACAACCCGTTCAGCATCGGGTCCCTCGACGCGCTCGCGACCAACTGGCACAACCTGATGACCTTCCAGAACGGCATCGTCTGGACGTGGCTCGGCAACTCGGTGCTCTACAGCGGTGTCGCCCTCGTGATCACCCTCGCCGTGAGCATCCCTGCCGGCTACGCCCTCGCGCTGACGGAGTTCCGGCTGCGCCGGGCGCTGCTCGCCGTGACCCTCGTGGTCATGCTCATCCCCAGCACCGCGCTCGTCCTCCCGGTGTTCCTCGAGCTCAGCGCGGTGAAGCTGGTCGGAACCCCCTTGGCGGTCATCCTGCCCTTCTCGTTCTTCCCGTTCGGGGTCTATCTGACGTACATCTACTTCTCGACGAGCGTCTCGCGCGACCTCCTCAACGCGGCGCGCATCGACGGTGCGGGCGAGTTCCGGGTGTTCTGGTCGGTGGCGATGCCGCTCGCGACGCCGGTGATCGCGCTCGTCGGCTTCTTCAACCTCGTCGGCAACTGGAACAACTACTTCCTGCCGTTCGTCATGGCTCCCGGCCGCAAGTCGCCCATCCAGGTGGGCCTGGCCGAACTGCTCTCGAACGTGCCGCTGTTCAACCCGACCTCGGCGGGGTCGGTGACGATCGACATGCCGACGCTCGCCCTCGCGACGCTGCTGTCCGTCGCCCCTGTGCTCATCATCTTCCTGTTCTCCCAGCGGTTCCTGGTCACGGGAATGACCGCGGGTGGCACCAAGGAGTGAGCGTGCGCCGTTTCGGCATGGTGGCCCGCACCGCCCCGGAGAGGCGTGAGGAGTACCTCGCGCTGCACCGGGCGGTGTGGCCCGGGGTGGAGGCCACCATCACGGCCTGCGGCATCCGCAACTTCACGATCTTCGTGACCGGCGACGTGCTGTTCGGCTACTACGAGTACATCGGCGACGACTACGCCGCCGACCAGCGGCGGATGGCCGCCGATCCCGTCACCCAGGAATGGTGGGCGCGCACCGGGCCGTGCCAGCGTCCGTTCGACGAGTCGTCGGGCGCCGCCAACTGGGTCGAGCTCGACGAGGCGTGGCACCTCGACTGACGCCCGTCAGGACGGATCGCGCCGCGTCGGGAGGCGACGACGCTGCCAGGCGTCGACGATGTGGGAGCGCATCGCGGAAGCAGCGGCATCCGCATCGCCTGCGACGATCGCGTCGTAGATGCGGCGGTGCTCGTCGAGCGTGAGACGGAAGGCCTCGTCGGTCTGGTTCTGCACGAACCGCGAGCTGGAGCGAGCCCGCTGGAACAGGATCTGCGTGATGTTGCTGGCGAGCTGGTTGCCCGAAAGCTCCATGAGCAGGAAGTGGAAGTCGGCGTCGGCCTGCGCGTAGGCGTCGACGTCGTGGATCGACTCCTCCATGTGCGCCAGCGCCGCCTCGACACGGGCGAGCTCGTCATCGGTGCGCCGCTCGGCGGTCGCAGCGGACATCGCGCCCTCGAGGGCCGAGCGCACGACGGCGAGCTCATCGAGCACACCCAGCGAATCGTCGTTCTCGACCATCACCGACAGCACCACCGGATCGAGCACGTTCCACGAGGTGGGGGGCTGCACGGTCGTGCCGCGACCGGGCGCGACCGAGACGAGCCCCTTCTCCTCGACGCGCTTCACCGACTCGCGGATCACCGTGCGGCTGACCCCGAAGTGCTGCGCGAGGCGCTCCTCCGGGGGCAGCGTGTCGCCGGGGGCGACCTCGCCGTTGATGACGACGCCGACGAGGTCGCGCACCACGGCGACGCCCAGACGGGCCGCCGGCAGGCGCGCGGGCGCGGAGCCGAACACGCTCGACGTCGCGCCGGAGGCGGGGCGGTCGAGGGTCATGCGCCCAGTGTAGCCAGGCGCAGAATTCCGTCCACGCGACGCGGCACGCTCGTCGTGGCGTCGCGCAGCTCGATCGGCAGCAGCGCCTCCGGGGCGTCCTGCCAGGCGAAGGGGCGCAGGAACCGCCGGATCGCCGTCACGCCGACCGAGGTGTGGAGCGTGTTCGTCGCCGGCCACGGGCCACCGTGGTGCTGACCCCACGAGACGCGCACGCCCGTCGGGTAGCCGTTGAACACGAGCCGGCCGACGCGCCGGGAGAGGTCGTCGACAAGGGGGCCCGCCGCGTCGAGCTCGTCGGGCTGTGCGTGGACAGTCGCGGTGAGAGAGTCGGGCACGGCGTCCAGGGCGGCGAGCACGTCGTCGAGCGTGTCGTACCGCACCACCACGACGAGCGGGCCGAACGCCTCCTCGGTCGCCGCCGGGGTGAGTTGCGCGGCATCGATCTCCAGCACCGCCGGGGTCGCGGTGAAACCGGTGTCGCCCACCCGCGCCGGCACCAGGGCGTGCGCGCCGCCCGCGCTGACGAGCGCGTGCTCGATGCGGAACAGCGAGGCGTGGATGCCGCCGTTGAGCAGCGGCTGGGCCGCGGCATCCTTCGCGAGACGCACGATTTCGTCGACGACCGCGTCGCCGTCCCGCGGGATGAAGACGACGCCGGGCTTCGTGCACAGCTGACCCGCCGAGCCGGTCACCGAGGCGAAGAGCCCGGCGGCGATGTCGGCCCCCCGCGCCGTCACCGCGCCCGGGGTGACGATCAGCGGGTTCAGGCTGCTGAGCTCGCCGTAGAACGGGATCGGGTTCTCGCGGGACTCGATGATCTCCCGCAGGACACGTCCGGTGTGGAGCGAGCCGGTGAACCCGACCGCGGCGACCCGGGGATGTGCGACGAGCGCGGCGCCGGCCTGCTGGCCGTAGACGATGCCGAGCACGCCGTCGGGCGCGCCCGCCGCACGGGCCGCCGCCTCGAGCGCCGCGAACGAGCGCGCCGAGGTGAGGGGGTGGGACGAATGCGCCTTCACGACGACGGGGTTGCCCGCCGCGAGGGCAGATGCCGTGTCGCCGCCGAGCACGGAGAACGCGAACGGGAAGTTGCTCGAGCCGAACACCGCGATCGGGCCGATCGGCACGAGCATGCGGCGGATGTCGGGACCGGGACCCATGGGCGTGTCACCCGCGTGGTCGATGACCGCCTCGAGGTAGCCGCCTTCGTCGACGGCATCGGCGAACAACCGGAACTGGAACGCCGATCGGGTCAGCTCGCCGTTCAGACGCGGCTCAGCGAGTCCGGTCTCTGCCGCCGCGATCGCGACGAGTGCGTCCCGGTCGGCCTCGATCTCGTCGGCGATGCGACGCAGCAGCGCTGCCCGGGCGGCCCGGGGCATCCGTCTGAGCTCGTCGGCGGCGGATGCCGCAGCCGTCGCGATGCGGTCGACCTGAGCATCCGAGGTGGCCTCGAGGGCCGTCGGGGACGCGACGCCGGTGCGCGGATCGGTGGAGGTCAGGGTCATCGGGATGCTCCGTCCGTCAGGAGACCGCGCCGCGCGAGCGAGGCGAACAGGTCGTGCAGGCCGAAGGCCCACGGCTCGACCGTCTCGGCATGGCGCACGCGGTTGACGAGCGTGCCGAGCGCCGGCGAGCCGATGCGCACGACGTCGTCGGGGTGGTGGGTGAATCCGAGCCCGGGGGCGTCCCGATCCTGCACCGGGGCGAACATCGTGCCGAGGTAGAGCACGAAACCGTCGGGATAGCGGTGCTTCGGACCGATCGTCTGGGCGACGAGGTCGACGGGGTCGCGGCTGATGAGAGCGAGCGGCGACTCGGCCACCATCGTGAACCCGTCGGCGCCGACGACCTCGAGCGTCACGGTCTGCGCACGCAGCGCGTCGAGGGTGAAGCGCCCGTCGAGCAGGCGTACGAACGGGCCGACGGAGGCGGATGCGTTGTTGTCCTTCGCCTGCCCGAGCAGCAGGGCGCTGCGCCCTTCGATGTCGCGCAGGTTCACGTCGTTGCCGAGCGTCGCCCCGACGATCTCTCCGCGCGAGGACACGACCAGCACCACCTCGGGCTCCGGGTTGTTCCACGCCGAGTCGCTGCGCACTCCCACATCGGTGGCGGCGCCGACCGTCGCGAGCACGGGAGCCTTGGTGAACACCTCGGCGTCCGGGCCGATGCCCACCTCGAGGTACTGGCTCCACAGTCCGCGCTCGACGAGCAGGTGCTTGAGCGCCATCGCCTCGGGCGACCCGGGGACGAGCGACTGCAGGTCGTCGCCGAGCGTGCCGAGCACCTCGTCGCGGATGTCGGCGGCGAGGTCGAGGTCGCCGTGCGCGCGCTCCTCGATGATGCGCTCGAGCATCGAGACCGGGAACGTCACCCCCGCCGCCTTGACGACGTGCAGGTCGATCGGGGAGAGGAGCCACGGATGCCGCGGGTCGCGCGCCTCGACGGGCGTGTTCGCGATCACGGCGTCCACGGAGCCGAGCCGCCGGCCGGAGGCGGCGCGCACGGCGGCCGCCGGCGTGGCGCTCTCGGTGAGCGCGCGCATCGTCGGGAAGCTCGCGCTGAGGTCGATCACGTCGTCGCCGCGCACGGCCACGACCGACGGACCTTCGGCCGCGGGGTCCCAGACCCGTCCGACCAGCAGGGCGTCGGCGGCATCTGTCGGGAGGGCGGCGGTCGCGCCGCCGTGCCACGTCGTCGTCATCCCGCTCACCGTCCTTCGAAGACGCCCGCGCGTCGCTCGGCGAACGCCGCGCGACCCTCTGCGGCATCGCGGGTCGCGAAGGTGATCGCCTGCATCTCGCGCTCGTACGCCATCGCACCGCTGCGCGGCAGGTCGGCGGCCGCGACGAGGTTCGCCTTCGCGGTCTCCACGGCGATGGGCGGGCGGGCGGCGATCGTCTGCGCCAGGCCGCGTGCCCGCGGGAGCAGGTCGTCGGGGGCGAGCACCTCCGAGACGAGCCCCCAGCGCAGCGCGGTCTCGGCGTCGATCGCGTCTCCGGTCATGAGCATCATTGCGGCGTTGCCGGGTCCGACGGCCGCCGCGAGCAGGGGCGACATCCCGCCGCCGCCGATCCAGCCGAGCTTGACCTCCGGCGCCGCGAAGCTCGCAGACGAGGACGCGAGTCGGATGTCGCAGGTCAACGCGGTCTCGAGGCCGCCCCCGAAGGCGTAGCCGTTGACCGCCGCGATGACGGGCTTGCGCACCTCTCGCAGGGCGTCGCAGTAGTCGCGGCGGTTGCGGAACGCCCAGGGGCTGGCGTACGCGTCGAGCGTGCGGATGTCGGATCCGGCGCAGAACGCCCGCTCGCCTGCGCCGGTGAGCACGACGGCGCGGACGCGGTCGCTGTCGTTGATCCAGTGCGCGGCGCGCTCGAGCTCCGCCGACATCTCCGGCGTGACGGCGTTGAGCTTCTCGGGGCGCGAGATCGTGAGCACGGCGACGCCGTCCTCGACCTCGACCACCACCTCCGCGATGCGCGAGACGAAGGTCGACTCCTCGGTCAGGGGACTCATGCGGGCATCCTCTCGGGGGTGGCTGCGGCTGCTCGGGCGGTGTGGAAGAGCTCCTCGAGCTCGTGGAGGACCGTCCCGGTCTCGATGTCGTCGGTGACGCCGGCGCGCAGCAGCGCCGATGCCGCCGACTGGAAGGGGATGTAGCCGGCGAATCGCGGCCGCACCCATGCCTGGTCGATCGTGGTGAGCGTGCTGCTGTAGAAGCCCCCGGACGCGGAGTCGACAGCTTCGTCGGTCCACGCAGCACGGGCGCTCGGCTGGCCGGCGTGCGCGGGGATGAGGCCGCGCTGCAGGTCGCTGGACATGAGTGCGCGCAGGTGGTCGATGAGCGCCGCGGACGGCGAGCATCGCCGACTGATGGCGATGCCGGTCCCGCCGAGGGTCGATCCGATCCGCGGGCCCGCGGTGGGTGGGGCGCCGAACCGCACGCCCCCCTCGCCCTGGGCGTAGGTTACGTAGCCGTACACGAGGGGGAGGTAGTCGAGGTCGTCACCGGTGCGCAGACGTTCGAGCAGGGAGATCGGGTTCTGCCCGATCGTCCCCGCGGGTGCGCTGCCGTGAAGGGCGCGCAGCACACGCAGGGCCTCGGCGCCGGTGGCGCGGGAGAGCAGGATGTCGCCGCGCGCCGGCTCCTCGCCGAGGCCGACCGCGATCGAGCACCAGCTCAGGAACGCGTGCGGGCCTGCCAGGCTCGGCGCGACGCGTGCTGTGCGCGAGGCGAGCGCCACGGCCTCGTCCCAGGTCGCCGGCGCCGCATCGAGGGCGTCAGGCCGCCACGCCGCCACCTGGGTGGCGGCGTCGAGCGGCAGCGCCCACGGGCGACCCTCGAGCACGTAGCTGGTGAAGCTCGGGCCGACCGCGGCATCCGACCATGCGGTGAGCTCGTCCGTCGAGAACAGCGCGTCCAGCGGATGCAGCGCATCATGGGCCCGCGCGTCGCCCAGGTGGGGGTGGTCGAGCACGACCAGGTCGAACTCCGCCGCGATCCGCTCGATCGGGGCGGACTCGAACCCCTCGAGCGGCTGCGCCTCCCATGTCAGCGTGTCGGGTCCGTCCGCCGAGAACGCCGCCGCGGCGGCGCGCAGCGCATCGGTGCCGCGCGGATGGTCCCAGGTGAGCCCGCGATAGTGCGTCATGACAGCGTGTCGGCCGGCGTCAGCACGGTCTCGGCGACCACGCCGCGTCCGAGCAGGTCGTCGGCGTCGAGGCCGAGCTCGTCGAGCAGCTCGCGTGTGTGCTGCCCGACGAGCGGGGCACCGCGGTCGATGCGCGGCGGTGTGGCCGAGAAGCGGTACGGAAACCCGGGGACGCTGATCGTCCCCTCGGTCGGGTGGTCGTAGGTGACGAACGTGCCGTTGTGGGCGATCTGCGGATCGGCCACGAGATCGGCATAGCCGTAGACGGGTCCTGCCCAGATACCCGCCGGGAGGAGCGTCTCCAGCCAGTGGTCGGTCGTCTTCGCGCGCAGGCGGTCGGCCGTGCGGCGGTAGAGCTCATCGCGGTGCGTCCAGCCCTCGACCTCGGGATCCATGCCGGCGAAGGTCGGTTCGTCGATCAGTCGCCCGAGCGTATCCAGGTCGGCGAAGCCCAGCGCGAGGTAGCCGTCGGCCGTGGCGAACACGCCATACGGCGCCCGGATGTACACGTGCGCGTTCGGCTCGGAGCCACGCTCCTGGGGCACACCGCCGACCGTGAACACCGACAGCTCCTGCATCTGCAGGGTCGTCAGCGCGTCGAGCATGTTGACGGTCACCAATTGGCCCTCCCCGGTGCGCTCACGGTGGAGGAGCGCCGCGAGCACGCCCTCGAACGCCGTCGAGGCGGTGACCGCATCGGCGAGGTACTGGCCGGCGGGCGACGGAGGCTCCCCGGCGCGGCCGGCCGAGAGCATCGCCCCCGACATCGCCTGCACGAGAAGGTCCTGCCCGGGGCGCGTCGCGTACGGGCCCGTCTCGCCGTAGCCCGAGATCGAGACGTAGACGATCGACGGATTGACCGCGCGCACGCTCTCGTAGTCGAGGCCCAGGCGGGCCGCCACTCCCGGACGGTAGTTCTGCAGGAACACATCGGCGGTCGCCAGCAGCGCGCGCACCGCCGCCGCGCCCTCGACCGACTTCAGGTCGATCGCGAGAGAGCGCTTGTTGCGGTTCAGCGACAGGAACGACACGTTGATGCGGTTTCCCCGAGCGCCGCCGGCGGACGCGAAACGCTGCCACTCGCCGGCGGTCGGCTCGACCTTGATGACGTCGGCACCGAGATCGCCGAGGCGCTGGGCGGCGAACGGCCCCGCCATCGCGATCGAGCAGTCGATGACGCGGTAGCCCGAGAGCACCCCGCGCGGTTCGTCGTGATCAGTCATGGATCCGGACCTCCCGTCCGTCGTCGGCGGATGAGCGCAGGAGCGCCTCGATGAGCTCCACGGATCGGGCCGCGACATCCGCCGTGCTGTTGTTGTCGGTGTGCGCTCCGGTGATCAGGTCGATGAACCTCGCCGGCGGCACCAGGCACTCGTACTCACCCTCACCCGGCGGGATAACGAGCTCCTCGTGTCCGCCGTCGTAACGGCTGAGGCGCACTCGTTCGCGCTCGACGTCGATCATCAGCACGCCGTCGCTGCCGAAGAGCCGGATGTCCACCTGGTACGGATCGCCGTCTGCGAGGGTCGCCGCACCCGAGAGTGACGCCAGCGCGCCGTTGTCGAACCGCACCACCGCCGCGTCGAAGAGGTCGACGGCGGAGCCGGCGTGCGCCGTGCGTCCGGCGACGGTCCGGGCGCGCAGCCCGGTCAGCCAGAAGAGCAGCGCGGACGAGTGCGTGACCTGACCGTGGGCATACCCGCCGCCGTGCGCGGGTGAGGCCCAGGTGCTCTGCTGGGGCGCGGTGGCCGACTCCCAGCGCTCGAGCATGTGGGTCGGGTCGCCGCCGAACAGACCTCGCGTCGGCGAGGCCATGTGGCACAGGGCGTACTGGATCTCCCCGATCGCCCCCTCGTCCAGCAGGCGCTTCGCGGCGACGGTGAACGGCTTGTAGTTCCAGCCGTAGGGGACGAGCAGGTGCACTCCCGCCGTCTCCGCACGCCGGGCGAGGTCCCAGGCTTGCCCGGCGTGCAGCGTCATCGGCTTCTCGCACAGCACGTGCAGTCCGCGATCGAGGGCGGCGACCGCCGCGGGGTAGTGCAGGTCGTGCGGGGTCGTGATGACGACCGCGTCGAGGCCCGCATCGAGCAGCTCGTCGATGTCGTGCGTGGCCATGCCGAAGCCGAACCGGTCACGCACGGCGAACACGTCGTCGCCCAGACCGCAGACGCCCACGAGCTCGACGTCCTCCCGCGCCTGGAAGATCGGGAAGTGGTTGCTGGTCGCCCACCATCCGGCACCGATCGCGCCGAGGCGCACGCGGCTCACGCGGCGCTCCGCAGCCACGTGCGGCGCTCGCCGCGGGCGGACTGCCGCACGAGCCCGCGCTGCTGCATCCGCTCGAGGTTTCCCGTCACCGGGAAGACGAGGTAGTCGGCGGCGGCGTCCGGCCACGTCCCGACCTCGGCGGCGATGAGACGCACGATCTCGAGCGTCGTGAGGTCCTCGGTGGTGCTCAGCACACGCGAGATCGCCGCGTCGAGCACGTCGACGTACTGCTCGGATGCCGCCAGGAACCCTTCGACCTCGGTGCCTTCGTAGAGCGGGTAGTGCGCCGTGAGGAGCAGGTCTGCCCCGTGCGTGCGAAAGCCGGCCAGCGTGCGCAGGTAGTCGTCGGTATCGCGGTAGGTCGGGGGGAACGCGGCGCTCCCGTCGGCGTAGGGCACCGTCGTGCCGAGTGTCGCATCGGAGATGAGGAGCGCACGCGAGCGATCGTCCCAGAGCGCGAGATGACCGGGGCTGTGGCCGGGCGCGGCGAGGACGACGATGCGGCGGTCGCCGAGGTCGAACGTCTCGCCTCCGGTGAGAGGCGTCACATCGTCGACGAGGCCCGTGACCGCGCGGATGTGGGCGGTGGTCTCGGCCGGGTCGTCGAAGCCGTCCGAGACGCGGAACTCGCCGTAGCGCTCGGCGATCAGGCGATCGAGGTCGGTCACGAGCGGAAGGTCGTCGGCGCCGGCGAACAGGGCGACGTGCGGCACCGCCTCGCGAAGGGCGGCGTTGCCGCCGGTGTGATCGAAATCGCAGTGGGAGTTGATCGCCCAGCGGATGCGCGCCGGATCGATTCCGGCGTCGGCGAGATAGGGGAGGAGCGTGCCCGTGACGCTGTCGGCGACGCCGGTGTCCCACAGGAGGATCCCTTCGGGGCCCTCGAGCAGGTAGAGCGCGACGACGCGCTCGCCGAGGGGTGCGACCACGCGGTGGAGTCCCTCACGGAGCAGCACCTCAGACCTCCCGATCGTGCGGGGCGTCGTCGGCGACGAGACGCAGTCCGGTGCGGCGGGAGCGCACGTGGGGTCCTTCGGGAACGGTCCAGCTGCCGTTGCGTCGCTCGGTCGCGATGGCGTCCTCATCGACCGTGATGCCGTGTCCGGGGGTGTCGCCGAGGACGATCCCGCCGTCGGCGATCTCGCGGTCGATCGCGAGGCCGAACGGCATGCCGAGGTCCTGCACCTCGGCGGCGAGATGATTGGGCACACCCGCGGCGGCGTGCGCCACCGCCTCGTTGGCGGTGAGGCCGACCGGGCTGATCGGCAGGTCCCGGGCATGGGCGGCGTGGGCGACGCGCAGGAAGTGGGTGATGCCCCAGACGCATCCCGACTGCACGATGTCGACGGCGCCGTGGTCGAACAGCGCACGGTACTGCTCGAGTCCGGTCAGGTTCTCGCCGGTCGCCACAGCCGCGCGGATCGACCGCGTGAGGCGGGCGTGGCCCGCGGCATCCCACCGGCGCAGCGGCTCTTCGATCCAGGTCAGGTCGTGGTGCTCCTCGACCGCGCTGACATAGCGCACGGCCTGCTTGAGGTTCCACGACTCGTTCGCGTCGAGCATGAGCGCGGGCCGCGAGGTGTTGCGGCGCAGGGCGTCGGAGACGATGCCGAGGCGCCGGATGTCGACATCCGCGTCACGCCCGCCCTTGAGCTTCCCGCTCGTGAAGCCGCGATCGGCCATGGCCGAGTAGAACGTCGCGAGGGACTCGTCGTCGAGGGCGATGTCGAGGCCGGACGCATAGCCGGCGACGAAGCGGTCGCGTCCGCCGATGAGGCGCCACAGCGGCTCCCCGGCGGCCTTCGCCTTGAGGTCCCACAGTGCCATGTCGAAGGTGCCGATCCCGCCGAAGGTCGCCCCGCCGTGACCGTCCTTGAACACGCGGGCGAGCATGCGGTCGTAGAGCGCGCCGACGGCCCGGGGGTCCTCGCCCTCGAGGGCGGGGAAGAGCCGATCGAGATCGTGGTCGGAGCCGGTGCCGATTCCGGTGAGCCCGGCGTCGGTCTCGAGCAGCACGACGGGCACGTCGGTGATGCCCGAGGCGATGTGCCCATTGACGTCGCCGATGGGGCGGCCCCAGTCTCGGTGGGTGCGCAGCACGCGGTATCCGGTGATCTTCATGTCGTCCTTGATCGAGAAGCTCCTGCACGAGTCGTGCTGGAAAGAGCATACATCACATGTTAGAACTGTAGGGAAGAGAGAGGCTTGATGATGAGCACCCGACCCTCGCCCCGTGGCGTCCGGCTCACCGACGTCGGATTCGGCGCCGCGCAGCTGGGAAACCTCGGCCGCGTGACGACCGACGACGAGGCGGCGGGCGCGGTCGAGGAGGCCTGGCGCCGCGGCATCCGGTACTTCGACACCGCGCCGCACTACGGACTCGGCCTCTCCGAACGTCGCCTCGGCGCCGCCCTCGCCGCCCGTCCGCGCGACGAGTACGTCATCTCCACCAAGGTGGGCCGGCTGCTCGAGCCGAACGAGCCTCCCCACGGCACCGACGACGGGTTCGTCGTGCCCGCCACCCACCGACGCGTCTTCGACTTCAGCCGCGACGCGATCCTGCGCTCGGTCGACGAGAGCCTCGCCCGGCTCGGTCTCGACCGCGTCGACATCCTCTATCTGCACGACCCCGACCACGAGTGGGAGGCCGCCTCGACGACGGGCGTGGACACCCTCATCGAGCTGCGCGACCAGGGCGTGACGAGGGCGATCGGCGCCGGGATGAACCAGTCGGCGATGCTCGCGCGGTTCGTCCGCGAGTGCGATGTCGACGTCGTCATGCTCGCCGGGCGCTACACCCTGCTGGAGCAGGGGGCCGCCGAGGACCTCCTGCCCGCCGCGCTCGATCGGGGCGTCGCCGTGATCGCCGCGGCGGTCTACAACTCCGGTCTGCTCAGCGCCGATCGCCCCGCCGCCGGCCTCACCTACGACTACCTGCCCGCGCCGGAGTCTCTCATCGAGCGCGTCACCCGCATCGCCGAGGTGTGCGAGCGTCACGGCGTGCGCCTCCCGGAGGCGGCCGTGCAGTTCCCGCTGCGGCACCCCGCGACCGCGTCGGTCGTCGTCGGCATGCGCACGGCCGATCAGGTCGACTCGACCCTCGACCGTCTCGCCGCACGCATCCCCGTCGCGCTCTGGGACGACCTGCGCGCCACCGGCCTCCTCGTCGCCGACGACGCGATCGACACGGTGGCGCCGTGATCATCGACGCCCACCAGCACATCTGGACGCGCACCGTCGCCGACTACGACTGGCTGACCCCCGCGGCGGGCGTGCTCTACCGGGACTTCACGATGGCGGATGTCGCGGCCGACCGCCGTGCCGCCGGCGTCGCCGGGGTCGTGCTCGTGCAGGCCGCGGACGACGCGCGCGACACCGCCCACATGCAGCGGGCCGCGGATGCCGATCCGGCCGTTGTCGCCATCGTCGCCTGGGTGCCCCTCGACGCCCCGGCCGCCACGGCCCGCGCCCTCGAGCGGCTGCGGGAGGACGACCGGATCGTCGGTGTGCGCGCGCTCATCCATGAGCGCGACGATCCGGACTGGATCCTGCGCGACGACGTGGCCGCGGGTCTCGCGCAGGTCGCCGCCGCAGGCCTCGCGTTCGACTACGTGACGGCGTCACCGGCCGCGCTCGCGCACCTCCCGCGTCTCGGGGAGCGCCATCCCGACCTGCGGCTGATCATCGACCACCTCGGCAAGCCGCCCGTGGGAGGCGGCGGCGACACCGCGCTCTGGCGGCGCCTGCTCGCCGCGGCCGCGGAGAACCCCCGTGTGCACGCGAAGGTCTCCGGACTGTACCCCGCCGTCACTCCCGCCGACTGGGCGGCAGGGGACATCCGCCCCCTGCTGGATGCCGCGCGTGAGCTGTTCGGCGCGGACCGGCTGCTGGCCGGCAGCGACTGGCCGATCTCCCTCATCGCCGGCGGATATGCCCGCACCTGGGAGGGCATCCAGCGGGCCAGCGACACCTGGAGCGCCGACGAGCGCTCCCGCCTGCTCGGCGGTACGGCCGCCGAGTGCTATCGGATCGACCCTGGGCGTCTGGCCCGGGCGAAGGAGGACCTGTGACCGAGTTCATGCGCATCGGGGCGCCCGGTGCCGAGATCCCCGTGCTCCGGCACGAGGGGGCGCACTACGACCTGCGCCCGCTCACGCACGACATCGACGGCGCGTTCCTCGCCGCCGACGGGCTGCGGCGAGCCCGCGACGCCGCGCGCGGCGGCGGACTCGAGCGCATCGATCTGACGGGTGCGCGCATCGGAGCCCCGGTCGCGACCCCCGGGAAGGTCGTGTGCATCGGGCTCAACTACCGCGACCACGCCGAGGAGACCGGCGCCGCGATCCCGCAGGAGCCCGTCGTGTTCATGAAGGACCCGGGCACCGTCGTCGGCCCGTTCGACGAGGTCCTGATCCCCCGCGGGTCGCGCAAGACCGACTGGGAGGTCGAGCTCGCCGTCGTCATCGGCACGACCGCGCGTTACCTCGCGAGCGACGAGGAGGCGGCGGCATCCATCGCCGGCTACGCGATCTCGAACGACGTGTCCGAGCGCGAGTTCCAGCTCGAGCGCGGGGGACAGTGGGACAAGGGGAAGAGCTGCGAGAGCTTCAACCCACTCGGTCCGTGGCTGGTGCCCGCCGATGAGGTAGCGGACCCGCAGGACCTCGGGATGCGGCTGTCGGTCAACGGAGAGCAGCGCCAGAACGGGTCGACCTCGACGATGATCTTCGGCGTGCTCGAGGTGGTGCGCTACCTCTCGCAGTTCATGGTTCTGCGGCCGGGTGACGTCGTGAACACGGGAACCCCGGCGGGGGTGGCACTGGGCATGCCCACCCCGGTCTACCTCGCCCCCGGCGATCGGGTCGAGCTCAGCATCGACGGTCTGGGCACGGCGCGCCAGCTGTGCGTGGCGGCATGAGCGCCGGCGCCTGGCGGGGTGTGCGCGCGATCGTCACCGGCGGCGCCTCGGGTATCGGACGCGCCACCGTCGAGGCCCTGCAGGACGCCGGCGCCACGGTCGGCGTGCTCGACCTCGCCGTCGACGACCTGCCGGGCGCGGCGATCGGCGCATCCGCCGACCTGCGCTCGCGGACATCGGTCGCCGCGGCCATCGATGCGCTCGCCACGACGCTCGGCGGAGTGGACGTGCTCGTCAACAACGCGGGGATCAGCGCGATCGGCACGGTCGAGGAGAACGACGACGACGAATGGGCGCGCGTGCTCGACGTGAACGTCATCGGCATGGCGCGCGCGTCGGCCGCCGCGCTGCCGTGGCTGCGGCGCTCGGAGCGCGCGGCGATCGTGAACGTGTGCTCGATCGCCGCGCGCAACGGCCTGCCTCAGCGCGCGCTCTACAGCGCTTCGAAAGGCGCGGTGTACGCGCTCACCCTGGCGATGGCGACCGACCACGTCCGCGAGGGGGTGCGCGTCAACTGCGTGTGCCCCGGCACCGTCGCCACGCCGTTTGTCGATCGGATGCTGCAGAACTTCCCCGACCCCGTCGCCGAGCGGGCCGCCCTCGACGCACGCCAGGCCACCGGTCGCATGGTCACGCCCGCCGAGGTCGCCGCGGCGATCCTCTACCTCGCCCACCCGGCGTCCGGGTCGACGACCGGCACGGCGCTCGACGTCGACGGCGGCGTCACCCACCTGCGTATGCGGCCGACCCCCTGAGCGCCGGGCACGTCTCACCGGGTGCGCTAACGTGACGGCGTGACATCCGCCGCCCGCGCCCTGCCCGCGCGACGTCTGCCGGCACTGCTCACGCTGCTGCGACTGGGGCTTGCGACCGTCGTGATCGGGGTCGCCACGGGCCTTGCCGTCCTGCTGCTGGTGTGGATCGTGCACTCGATCGAGCATCTCGTGTGGGGGCACGAGGAGGGGCCGTTCCTCGACGGCATCGCCTACCCGAGCGTGTGGTGGCTGCCGCTCGTCAGCGTCACCGCCGCGGGCGTGATCGCCGCCACCGGCTGGTACCTGGTGCGACGTTTCGGTCGCCGCATCGCCAGCGTCGAGGAGGGCGTCGCCGGCACGCCCATGCCGTGGTGGGAGACGCTCATCGACACGGTGCTGCAGGTGGCATCCGTGGGTCTCGGTGCCTCCATCGGCAAGGAGGTCGCCCCGCGCGAGCTCTCGGCCATGGCGGGCTCGAAGATCGTGCGGTGGTTCGGACTCGACGCCCGCTGGCGCCGCATCCTCATCGCCTCCGCCGCCGGCGCGGGCCTCGCCGCCGTCTACAACGTGCCGCTCGGCGGTGCGCTGTTCGCGGTCGAGATCCTGCTGGCCCAGTTCAGCATCGGTGCGGCGGTGACAGCCCTCTCGGTCAGCGCCATCGCGACGCTCGTCGCGCGCCCGCTCGTGCCCGACGAGTCGCTCTACCACGTGGCATCCGTCGAGGTGAATGCGTCCCTCATCGTCGCCGCGATCATCATCGGCCCCCTCATGGGTCTCGGTGCCACCGGGTTCGCCGCGACCACCAAGCGGCTCTCCGGGCTGCGGCCCACCGGTTGGAGGCTGCTCGTCGCGCTTCCGGTCGTCTTCGCCGCCGTCGGTGCCGTCGGCATCGTGTTCCCGCTGATACTCGGCAACGGGCGTGCGCTCGCGACCGCCGGCTTCGACCTGTCGCAGCCCGCACTGCTGCTGCTCGTGCTCGCCGTGCTCAAGTACGTCGCCACCTCGATCTCGCTGGGCTCGGGCGCGATCGGCGGCACCCTGCAGCCCTCCGTCGCGATCGGTGCGGCGCTCGGAGCGGCGGCCGCGGCCGGATGGGCGTTCATCTGGCCGGGCGCCGACGGCACGGCGCTCGCGATCGTCGCGGCGGCCGCCTTCCTCGCCTCCAACATGCGGGCCCCCTTCACGGCGATCGCGCTGATCGTCGGCTTCACCGGAACCGGGTTCGACCTGCTCGTGCCGATCTTCCTCGCGGTCGCCGGCTCGCTCGCGGCATCCCGTCTCGTCGGCCGTGGCGCCCTCGGCCGCTTCGCGCCGATCGACCCCGGCCGCGAGTAGCGCCGGCGGGGCGGTTAGGCTCCGAAGGATGTCGCTCCCCGCCGCCCCCGCCTCCCGCTCGCGCCGCCTCGTGCTCGCGTGCATCGGCATCGGGCTCCTCTCGGGCTTCCTCTCGGGCCTGTTCGGCGTCGGCGGCGGCACGGTCATCGTGCCCCTGCTCGTGCTGCTGCTCGGCTTCGACCAGCGGCGCGCCGCCGGCACCTCGCTCGCGGCCATCGTGCCGACCTCTGCCGTCGGGGTGATCTCCTACGCGGTGCACGGATCGGTCGCGTGGATCCCCGCGCTGCTGCTCGCCGCGGGCGCTGTCGTGGGCGCCCAGATCGGCACCTGGCTGCTGCCGAAGGTGTCGCGGAACGCGTTGCGCTGGGGTTTCGTGGCGTTCCTCGCGGTCGTCGTCGTGAGCCTCTTCCTCGTCATCCCCTCCCGCGGCGAGCCCTTCGACGTCGCGTGGTACACCGCGATCGCCCTCGTCGCCCTGGGCGTCGTCACCGGCGTCGTCTCGGGCCTCATCGGGGTCGGCGGCGGTATCGTCGTCACCCCGGTGCTCATGCTCGCGTTCGGCGCGAGCGACCTGATCGCCAAGGGCACGTCGCTGCTCATGATGATCCCGACGGCGATCTCGGGCACCGTCGGCAACCTCCGCCGCCACAACGTCGACCTCGCCGCAGGCCTGATCATCGGCATCGCCGCGTGCGCCACCACCGCCCTCGGGGCGTGGGTCGCGACGATCGTCGATCCCTTCGTCGGCAACGTGCTGCTCGCCGCCTACCTCGTCTTCATCGCGGTGCAGATGGCGCGCAAGGCGCTCACGGCGCGCCGGGCGCGCTGACGCCGGAGGCGCACCCCCGACGCGCCCCGACGTCCACGGTGCGCACCTCCAGCGTCCTCCCGGGCGCGGCCGGGCCCCCTCGGTAGGATGATCGGGTGCCCGTGAACACCGAGCTCGTCGGCCGCGTCTTCCCGCCGACCGCCCCGTACATCGTCGGCCGTGAGAAGGTGCGCGAGTTCGCGCGCGCCGTCTTCGCCACCGACCCCCAGCACGTCGACCCGGCTGCCGCCCAGGCGCTCGGCTACGCCGACGTGGTCGCCCCGCCGACCTTCGCGATGGTCATCCAGGACCTCACCCTGCAGCAGCTGCTCGCCGAGCCCGACTCGGGCATCGTGCTCGAGCGCCTCATCCACGCCGAGCAGCGCTTCCGCTACACACGGCCTATCGTCGCCGGCGACGAGCTCGTCGGCACGCTGTCGGTCACGGGCGTCCGCGCCGTCGGCAAGGGTGCGATGGTGACCAGCGAGGCCGAGGTCACGGATGCCTCGGGCGCACACGTCGTGACCGCGACATCCATCCTTCTCGTGGGAGGCGACGAATGACCGACCTGCAGATCGGCGACGTCGTCGCGGAGCGCGACGTGCACCTGACCCGCGAGGCGCTCGTGCGCTACGCGGGCGCGTCGGGAGATTTCAACCCCATCCACTATCGCGACGACATCGCCCAGCGCGTGGGTCTTCCCGGCGTCCTCGCACACGGCATGCTCACGATGGGCCTCGCTGTCGAGACCGTCGTGCCGTGGCTCGGTGACGCCGGACGCATCCTCGAGTACGGGGTGCGTTTCACCCGGCCCGTGCTGGTTGACGCGGAGGACGGTGCCGATGTGCACGTCGTGGCGGCCGTCGGCGCCGTCAGCGACGGGGAGGCCCGCATCGACCTCACCGTGACCTTCGGCGAGACGACCGTGCTGGGCAAGGCCCAGGTGCGGGTGCGCACCGCCTGACCCATGCCCGAGATCGACCCGCTGCCGCTCGCGCAGCTCACGACCCTCCGCACCGGTGGCGCCCCCGAGCGCATGATCGACGCGCTCACCCGCGACGAGCTCGTGACGGTGCTGCGCGACGTCTGGGCGAGCGGCGACGACTGGCTCGTGCTGGGCGGCGGCTCGAACCTGCTCGTCGGGGACGAGCCATTCGAGGGAACGGTCGTGCGGGTGCGCTCAGCGGGCGTCGAGCGGCTCGCAGCCCCGGAACCGGGCATCGCACGACTGCGGGTGCAGGCGGGTCACGCCTGGGACGATCTGGTCGCACAGAGCGTCGCGTGGGGGCTGTCGGGCATCGAGGGCATGTCGGGCATCCCGGGAACCGTGGGCGCCGCGCCGGTGCAGAACGTCGGCGCGTACGGGCAGGAGATCGCCGACACGCTCGTCGCCGTCGAGCTGATCGACGAGACGACCGGCGAGGTCGTGGAAGTGCCCGCGGGCGAGCTGGGCCTCGGTTTCCGCACGTCGGTGCTCAAGCACCACTACGGATCGGTGCCCGCCCGGCGTGCCGTCATCCTCACCGTCACCCTCGACCTCGCGGAGATCGGCACCGCCCCGCGCCCGCTGACCTCCGACCGGCTGCGCCAGGCGCTGCCGGTCGCGGCGGGCGCCGAGCTCTCGCTCGCGGAGGTGCGCGATCTGGTGCTGCAGACCCGGCGTGCGAAGGGGATGGTGCTCGATGAGGCCGACCCCGACACGCGCAGCGCCGGGTCGTTCTTCCAGAACCCGATCGTGTCCGAGCAGTTCGCCCGCAGCCTTCCCGATGCCTGCCCGCGGTGGCCGATGGAGTCGACCCGCGAGCCCGTCATCGTCATTCCGTTGGCGGCATACGACGGGTACGTCCCCCGCGCGGCGCCCCGCAACGTGCAGTACAAGCTGAGCGCCGCGTGGCTGATCGAGAACGCCGGCATCCGCAAGGGGATGCGGCTGGGCCGCTCCCGCGCCTTCGTCTCGTCGAAACACGCCCTCGCCCTGACGAACCGCGAGGACGGCACGGCCGCCGAGGTCGCCGAGCTGGCCCGGTTCGTGCAGCAGCGGGTCGCGGCCGACTTCGGCATCGAGCTGCAGCCCGAGCCCGTGCTCGTCGGGGTGGAGCTGTGAGCGCGCGGCGCCGTGCCGCGGCGATCGCGACCCTCGCCCTCGCGATCGTGCTGTCGGGGTGCACCGGCGATGCGCTCGGACCCGCGACTCCCTCGCCGTCGGCGACGCCGCCCGCCCAGCCCGCGACGCCGGTGACCGCTGCCGAGCTGCCGTCGTACACGGCGGTCGCGCGGCTCAGTGGCGCCCTGGACTGCACCGGAACCCTGATCTCGATCCCGACATCGGCGACGGATGCCGCATCCGCTCCGGCATACGTGCTGACCACCGGTCGCTGCGCGGGCCTCGACGCCCAGAGCGAGGCGAACGAGACGATCGTCGACCAGCCCGGTCGCGGCACGGCCCGCTTCCTCGACATCACCGGCGCCTCGAGCGATGCGATCGTGACGTCGAACATCGCGCGCGTCGAGTACGCCACGCGCCGAGGTGACGACATCGCCGTGCTCCGCCTCGACGCCTCGCTGGCCGATCTGGCCGCGAAGGGTGTGACACCCCTCACCGTCTCCTCGACAGTGCCCGACCAGGGCATCGCCGTCACGAACGTGGCGGTGCCCACGGAGGACCTCCCCGAGGCGGATCGCGTGATGCGCAAGGGCGAGTGCACGATCGGTGCGACGCGCACCGTGCTCGAGTACAAGTGGCTGTGGTTCGGTGCGCTCTCGACGCCGTGTCCCGGCGTGATCGGCGGAACCGCCGGCGCCCCGCTCATCGCCGACGGCCAGGTGGTCGGCATGATCGGCACGACGAACGTGGGCGTGCCGACCGGCCGCGGATCCTCCTGCTACGTCGGGCGACCCTGCGAGGTCGGCTCCGACGGTGCCACGTTCGTCGCCGACTCCAGCTACAGCATGCCCGTGGCATCCGTGTCCGGCTGCTTCGCGACCGGGCGGTTCGCGCTCGGCTCGGGGTGCGGTCTCTCCGACGCGCAGTGGAGCATCGACGGCGGCGGCATCTTCGGCGGCGACGGGCAGGACGGCACCGGACGAACCCCGTCCCTCACCCTCCAGGCCGCGACGACGGCAGGACTCGAGGTGCAGCTGAACGTGCCGATCGCGGATGCCGCGACGTGCACTGATGCATCGACGTACGACGCCGGGCGGCGCTACATCCTCGATCCCGGCGATGAGCGCGTCGTGCCGGTGGCACTGCCGACGACCAACTCGTTCGTGGTGGCGTGCATCGCGGTGCCGGGGGATGAGGCGAACGCCGCCCGCATCGTGTTCTCGATCGACACCGTCGCCCCCACCGACGGCCCCGAGCTCACGGTGCAGCGCTTCGCCGATGGCGGGGTGCTCGTGGAGCCGGTCTTCGACCTGCCCGACATGTCGAGCGTCTGGGTGAAGTTCGGCGACCCGTCCGAGACGGTCTGTGCGGATCCGACCGGCTACTCCGAGGCCTACCGTCAGCCGTTCCTGTACGAGCGCGGCGCGCTGCCGCTGCGGTTCTGTGCCTACGGCTTCGACGTGGCGGGCAACAAGTCGCCCGTCGTCGACCACATCATCGATCCGGCGACGCCGACGCCGACGCCGGGCGCGACGATCCGCTGACGCGCCCCGCAACGACCGCGGTCAGGCCGCGACCTCGGTTCTGCCGCGGTCGGTCAGGCTGCGACCCCGGTCAGGCGGCGCCGAAAAGGCGCTGCAGGCGGTGCACGCCCTCGAGCAGCGCGTCGTCGCCGAGCGCGTACGACAGCCGCAGGTAGCCGCTCGGGCCGAACGCCTCACCGGGGACCACGGCGACCTCGGCCTGCTCGAGGATGAGGTCGGCGAGCTCGAGCGATGAGGTGGGCGTGACGCCGCCCCACTCGCGGCCGAGCAGCCCTGTGACATCCGGGTAGACGTAGAACGCGCCGAGCGGGTTCGGCACCGTGACGCCCGGGATCTTCGCGAGCTCGGCGACCATGAGGCGCCGGCGTCGGTCGAAGGCCTGCCGGAACTCCTCGGCCTCGGTCTGGGGGCCGGTCAGCGCGGCGAGCGCCGCCCGCTGGGCGATGTTGTTGACGTTGCTCGACAGATGCGACTGCAGGTTGGCGGCGAGCGTGATGGCGTCCTTCGGGCCGACCATCCAGCCCACGCGCCATCCGGTCATGGCGTAGGTCTTCGCGACGCCGTTGACGAGGATGGTCTGGCCGGCGACCTCGGGAACCACCTCGACGACGGATGCCGCGCGCGCGCCCTCGTAGACGAGGTTCTGGTAGATCTCGTCGGAGATGATCCAGATGCCGTGCTCGAGGGCCCACTCGGCGATCGCGCGGGTCTCGTCGGGGGTGTACACGGAGCCGGTGGGGTTCGACGGCGACACGAAGACGAGCACGGTGGTGCGCGCGGTGCGGGCCGCCTCGAGCTGCTCGACGGTCACCTTGTAGTCCTGGTCGGCGCCGGCGAACACCTCGACGGGGATCCCGTCGGCGAGACGGATGGCCTCGGGGTAGGTGGTCCAGTAGGGCGCCGGCAGCAGCACCTCGTCGCCGGGGTTCACGACCGCCTGGAAGGCCTGGTACACCGATTGCTTGCCGCCGTTGGTGACGATGATCTGCGACGGGTCCACCTCGAGACCGGAGTCGCGCAGGGTCTTCGCGGCGATCGCCTCGCGGAGCACCGGGAGGCCGACCGCGGGGGTGTAGCGGAAGTTCGCGGGGTCTTCGAGTGCGTGGGCCGCGGCATCCACGATGAACGACGGCGTCGCGAAGTCGGGCTCTCCGGCCGCGTAGGAGATCACCGGGCGGCCGGCGGCCTGAAGGGCCTTGGCCTTGGCGTCGACCTTCAGCGTGGCGGACTCGGCGATGGCGGAGAGCTTGCGGGACAGCGGAGCGCGTTCAGACACGCTCTCGAGCGTAGTCGCCCGACGGGTCTCGCACCCGGGCGTGTCGCGTGCTCAGCGCGCGTCGACCGTGCTCGGAGCGAGCGAGCTCAGCCATCCCTCCCACTCGTCGAGTCCTTCGCCGGTGCGCGCGCTCGTGAGGATGATGCGGGCCGTCGGGTTGACGGCGCGCACGTTCGCGAGGAACAGGTCGAGGTCGAAGTCGAGGTGGGGGAGCAGATCGATCTTGTTGACGACCACGACGTCGACCGAGCGGAACATGACGGGGTACTTCAGCGGCTTGTCCTCACCCTCGGTCACGCTCGCGACCATGGCGCGATGGTGTGCGCCGGTGTCGAACTCCGCGGGGCAGACGAGGTTGCCGACGTTCTCGATCAGCACCACGTCGAGGGCGTCGAGGTCGAGGCCGTGCAGCGCCCGGTGCACCATGGGGGCGTCGAGGTGGCATTCTCCGCCGAAGCCGTTGCCGGTGTTCAGCAGCGAGATCTGGGCGCCGTGGCCGTCGAGGCGGTCGGCGTCGAGCGAGGTCTCGATGTCGCCCTCGACGATGCCGAACCGCACGTGCGCGCCGAGGTCGGCGAGGGTGCGCTCGAGCAGCGCGGTCTTGCCCGCGCCGGGGGAGGACATCACGTTGACGGCGACGACGCCCGCGCCGTCGAGGGCGGCGCGGTTGCGGGCGGCGGCGGCGTCGTTCTCGTCGAAGATGCGCTCGAGCACCTCGATGCGCTCGCTGCCGGTCTCGTAGCCGGAGTGGTCGCCGATGTGATCGTGGTCGTGGTCGCCGTGCGCGTGGTCATGCACGTCGCCATGCGTGTGCTCGTGGTCGTGGCTGTGCACGGTGCCATCGTCGTGGCGGTGGAATCTACCCATCTCGGTCGTACCCCTCTGTCGTGGCGACATCCATCGATCGCACCAGGAACTCCTCACCCGAGCGCACGGCCACATCGTTCGTGCCGCACGCGCTGCACACGATGATCGGGAGGCCCGTGAGCGTCGTCTCGGCCCCACAGCGCCGGCAGTCGAGCACGGCGGGGATGGATGTCACATCCAGCCGCGAGCCCGCCAGCTGAGGGGTCTGCTCGCAGACGACTCCCCAGCAGTAGACGAGTGTCTCGGGCACGACCTGACGAAGGTGCCCGACGTCGAGCTGCACGCGTTCGACCCGCCTCCCGCCGGCGGCGCGCGTGGCGATGCCGGCGATCGACCGGCACAGCGACAGCTCGTGCATCGGCGGCCCTCCCTCGGGTGCGCGGCGGATGCCGCGTGCTGGTCACCCTAGGACGCCCACCGCGGCAGCGGGAGAGGCGATCGCCGTGAGAATCCCCAGCGCGACACGGGCGCCGGGGCGGTCGCCGAGCCCGCTCAGCCCCGGTGCAGTGTCTCGGCGGGCGTCTCGCCGAACTCCTCGCGGTACCAGCCGGCGAAGCGGCCGCCGTGACCGAAGCCCCACCGCTCGGCGACGCCGGCGACGCTCGTACCGCGGCGTGCGTCGCCCGCGAGCAGGTCGGCGCGCACCCGCAGCAGGCGCTGCCGCCGCACGTAGGCGCCGGGTGTCGTGCCCAGTCGCGCCCGGAAGGTCTGCTGAACGTGGCGAGCGGACGCGTGCACCGCCGCGGCGAGATCGTCGATCGAGAACGGCTCGGCGAGATGCCGCTCGATGTGGTCGAGGGCGTCCTGCATGAGCGCCGTGCCGGAGGTGGGAGCCTGCAGCAGGGGCGAGTGGTTCGAGGGCTGCAGCAGCAGGAGCGACGAGACGAGCAGGTCCTCGATGCTCTGGCGGCCGAGAGGCGCCTGCAGCAGCGAGGCATCCATCATCGACTCGGTGCTGAGCAGCTGCACAGCGATGCTCCACCGGATGGTCTCGGGCCCGGAGAGATCGAACAGCGGCGCGAAGCGCACCGGCTCGTCGAGGCGGCGGCCGAGCATGCGGGCCAGCGCATCCTCGACCGCGCGGCGCTCCACGCGCACCAGCAGCCGCGGCGACTCGGGTGCGAGCTCGAGGCGCACCGGCATGCCGGGGGACACGACGACCGCCTGCACCGACGACGTCGTGAGCTCGTTCCCGGCGACACGGGTCGTCGAGGTGCGCGCCTGGTTCATATGCACGGTCACCGCGTCGGCGCTCGCGGGCACATCGACGGTCGCGGCCGCTCCCACATCGAGGTGGGCGAGGGTCACCGTGCCGAAGCGGCGCGCGGCGACGACCAGGTCGAGGCGTTCCCGGGCATCGTGGGGGGCGACGACGCCCCGGCCGAGCAGGTCGTGCAGGGCGTCGGCGGCGACGCCCGCATCGTCGGTGCGCACCAGCGGCGCACCCGTCAGCGCAGGGGGCACGCGGAGGGCGCGGTCGCTCGTCACGACACCCATTGTGCGCTCCGCGGATATTCACGGCGCTATCCGGATACGCCGCCGTGAGGCACCGGCCTACATTGACCCCAATACGCAGCCCGCCAGGGGGTCGGCTGCGACCGAACCGGCTCGCCCCAGCGAAGGAGAGAGGCCATGAGCGCACCCGTCCTCGACGTCGTCGGCGCGTCGGACGCCGATGCGATCCGCCTGCAGCAGCGCCTCAGCGATCCCGGCACCGTCGCGACCCTGAACCACCTGCTCGACAACGCCGAGATGGTCGCGGGCCTGCTCGACGTCGTCGCCGGGTTCTTCGCCCACTCCGACAACATCATCGACAACGTGGCCGTCAGCTACCACGAGGCCGTCGCGATGGTCACCGCGAGCCCCGTCGGCAAGCGCGTCGTCGACGCGGTGCCGAAGTTCGTGAAGCTCGCCGACCAGACCCTGCCGCTCGTCGAGCACATCGCCGACGTCGACCTCGTCGAACGGCTGAACCGCTCCGGACTGCTCGATCCCGCCCTGCTCGATCTCACCTGGCGGGTCGCCGAGGGTGTGCACCGGGCACAGCGGCAGGCGACCGAGGAGGCCGACCAGAAGCCGGCGGGACTCATGAAGATCGCCGGGATGGCGAACGACCCCGATGTGCGCCGCGGACTCGTGTTCGCGCTGCGCATCGTGAAGGAACTCGGCCGGTCGCTGCGCGCAGAGGGCGCCGCCGATGATGCCCAGGAAGAGGGGAAGACCGCGTGACCAGTGTGCTGTGGCTCCAAGGCGGAGCCTGTTCGGGGAACACCATGTCGTTCCTCAATGCCGACGAGCCCAGCGTCGTCGACCTCATCGTCGACTTCGGGCTCGAGGTGCTGTGGCATCCCTCGCTCGGCGTCGAGGCGGGCGCGGCGGCGAAGAAGATCTTCACCGACTGCGTCGACGGCACCCGCCCCCTCGACATCTTCGTCTTCGAGGGAAGCGTCATCGAGGGCCCCGACGGCACCGGCCGCTTCGACCTGTTCGCCGACCGTCCCATGAAGGACTGGGTCACCGAGCTCGCGGCCGCGGCATCCATCGTCGTCGCCATCGGCGACTGTGCGGCGTTCGGAGGTCTCCCGGCGGTCGCCCCGAACCCGAGCGGATCGACCGGCCTGCAGTTCCACCGCAAGGCCCGCGGCGGCTACCTCGGCGCCGACTGGGTGTCGAAGTCGGGCCTGCCGGTCGTGAACATCCCCGGCTGCCCCGCGCACCCCGACTGGATCACGCAGATCATCGTCGCCCTCGCCACCGGCCGCGCCGGCGACATCGCCCTCGACGACCTCGGTCGCCCGCAGACCTTCTTCACCCAGTTCGTGCACAACGGCTGCACGCGCAACACGTTCTTCGAGTTCAAGCAGTCCACCCTGGCCTTCGGCGAAGGCACCCGAACGGGCTGTCTGTTCTACGAGTTCGGATGCCGCGGCCCGATGACCCACGCGCCCTGCAACCGCATCCTGTGGAACCGACAGTCGTCCAAGACCCGCGCCGGCATGCCCTGCCTCGGTTGCACCGAGCCCGAGTTCCCCCACGCGGACCTCGCGCCCGGCACCGTGTTCGCCACCCAGCTCATCGCCGGGGCGATCCCGAAGGACCTCCCGCCCGGGGAGGACCACGTCACCTATCTCGCGATGGCTGCGGCGGCACGCATCTCTGCCCCGAAGTGGTCGAAGGAAGACATGTTCGTCGTCTGACGGGCAGGAAGAGGCATCCGGATCATGAGTTCGACCATCGATCTCCACGTCAGCCCCCTCGGCCGCGTCGAAGGTGACCTGGACGTGCGCGTCACGATCGAGGACGGCGTCGTCACCGACGCCTGGACGCAGTGTCAGATGTTCCGCGGGTTCGAGACGATCCTGCGGGGCAAGGACATGCGCGCCGGCCTCATCATGACGCCGCGCATCTGCGGCATCTGCGGCGGCAGCCACCTCTACAAGGCGTGCTACGCGCTCGACACCGCGTTCCAGACCTTCGTGCCGCACAACGCGACGCTCGTGCGCAACATCGCCCAGGCGGTGGAGACGCTGCAGTCGATCCCGCGCTACTTCTACGCGATCTTCGCGATCGACCTCGTCAACGAGAAGTACAAGAGCTCGCCGCTGTACGAGGAGGCCGTGCGCCGGTTCGCGCCGTACGTCGGCACGAGCTACCAGCCGGGCGTCGTGCTCAGCCAGAAGCCGGTCGAGATCTACGCGATCTTCGGCGGGCAGTGGCCGCACTCGTCGTTCATGGTGCCGGGCGGCATCATGGGCGCACCGACGCTGAGCGACGTGACGCGCTCGGTCGCGATCCTGAAGAACTGGAAGGACAACTGGCTCGAGAAGCAGTGGCTCGGGTCGTCGGTCGAGCGCTGGCTCGAGAACCGCACCTGGGAGGACGTGCTGGCCTGGGTCGACGAGAACCACGCGCAGCGCAACTCCGACTGCGGCTTCTTCATCCGGTTCGCGCTCGACATCGGCCTCGACACCTACGGGCAGGGCTGGGGCAACTACATCGCTTCGGGCACCTACTTCGACCCGGCGTCCTACGACCGTCCGACGATCGAGGGCCGCAACGCGGGACTCATCGTGCGCTCCGGCGTCTACGCGGGCGGGCAGCACTTCGAGTACGACCAGGCACGGGTGTCCGAGGATGTCGCGCACTCGTTCTACCGCGGATCCGACAACGTGCACCCGTTCGACGGCGAGCAGAACGCGATCGACCCGTTCATCGGTGCGAAGGAGGACAAGTACTCCTTCGCCAAGTCGCCCCGCTACGACGTGCCCGGCATCGGACGCCTGCCGCTGGAGGCGGGGCCCCTCGCCCGGCAGATCGTCGCCGGCAAGCCCGCGACATCCGACTTCCAGGACTACGACCCGCTGTTCACCGACGTGCTGGCCAAGAAGGGCCCGTCGGTGCTGGTGCGGCAGCTCGCCCGCATGCACGAGGCGCCGAAGTACTACGAGAAGGTGCTGCAGTGGCTCGGCGAGATCGACCTGCACGGGTCGTTCTACCAGACCCCGGTCGACCCGGTGTCGGCCCGCGGCTACGGCGGCACGGAGGCCGCGCGCGGCGCGCTGCAGGACTGGATCGTCATCGAGGACGGCAAGATCGCGAACTACAACGTGATCACCCCGAGCGCGTGGAACCTCGGCCCCCGCGACAAGGACGCCGTCGTCGGCCCGATCGAGAAGGCCCTCATCGGCACGCCGATCCACAACCCCGAGGATCCGATCGAGCTCGGGCACGTCACCCGCAGCTTCGACGCCTGCATCGTGTGCACCGTGCACGCGTACGACGGCAAGACCGGTCGCGAGCTGTCGTCGTTCGTGATCAACAGCATGGTGTGATGTGACCGGCGCAGGACCGGCTCCGTACGAGCTGCTCGATGAGGTGGTGGGGCCGCGGCTCGACCTCCTGGTGATCGGCTGCGGCAACGTGCTGCGCGGCGACGACGCCGCCGGACCCGTGGTGGTGCGGCGGCTGTGGGAGGCGGGCGCCCTCCCCGAGAGCGTGCGGCTCGCCGACGGCGGCACGAGCGGGATGGATGTCGCCTTCCAGATGCAGCGCGCCGACCGGGTGCTGATCGTGGATGCCGCGAGCACGGGCGCCGAGCCCGGCACGCTGTACGCGGTGCCGGGCGACGTGGTTGCGGGGCTTCCGGCGGCCGGCACGCTGGGCAGCCACGACTTCCGCTGGGACCACGCCATCGCGTTCGCGCGGTGGCTGCTGGGTCCGTACTTCCCCGCCGAGGTCGACGTGGTGCTGATCGAGGGCGCCTCGTTCGGCTACGGCGACGCGCTCAGCCCCGCGGTCGAGCGCGGTGTCGAGCGGGCCGTGGCGCTGGTCACCGAGAGGATCGCCGAGTATGCCTGACGTCGCCGTCGAGACCGTGACGGTCGAGTTCACCGCCGAGGGGCATCTGCGGTTGCCGGCGGCGTTCGCGCGCGCCCATTTCCCCGACGACAGACTGGCGGCGCTGCGCACCGACCCGGCGCACATCGTCATCATGCCGGTCGGGGTCGCCGCCCCGAACGGCATCATGATGAAGCAGCGCAACCTGCTCGGCGACCGCAGCGCGCTGCTGCGCGAGGCCCTCTCGGACGAGTTCACCGTCGGCCCCGTCGACGCCGAGTGGTCGGCGAAGCGCCGCCGGCTCACCATTCCCGCGGGGGCGACGTCGTGACCGGCATCGCCCGTCCCCAGGCACTGGGCGCGTTCCCGTTCCCCGCGGGTCTTCTGCTGATCGCCGGGGGTGAGGAGACGGATGCCGCGCGCACCGCGCTCGTGCGCGGCATCCTGCCGGAGACCTGGCCGGCCCGCCTCGAGGGGGTGCGTCTCGTGCACGAGGGCCGCCTCGACGAGGCCGCCGCCTGGTTCGCGGACTCCGACGACCCCGTCGACCGCTACAACCTGTTCGTGCTCGACCCCGAGCGTGTGAGCCGGTCGGAGGCCGCCGCCGCCGTCGGCGACGACTGGCGTCCGCTCGTCGATCACGTCGCCTACACGGTCGGGCTCACGAGCGTGCCGCCGACGTCCGAGGGGCTCGACGGCGAACTGGCCGCGCTCGTCGGCACCGCCGAGGCAGCCGCCGCCCTCGCCGACGGCGACGAGCCCGTGGCCCTCGCCCACCTGCGGCTCGCCGCCGACGCCGCCCGCGACGTCGCCCCGGCGCTCGCCGGCGTGGTGCTGAGCGAGCTCGCCGGCCGCGGCCACGATCTGGTCGACGCCGAGGAGGCGGTCGCGCTGCTGCGCGGCACCGACCTGCCGGCGGCGGCCGCCGAGGCCTTCTTCCACCGTGCCGGGCTCGTGCACGGCCTCGCGATCGAGGGACGCCGCTCGCTCGGCGACGCGATCGCGGGCTACACGGAGGCGCTGCGCCGGATCGACGAGGTCGGGCAGCGGTCGCTGTTCGCGCGCATCCATCTGAACCTCGGCACCGCCTACCTCGCCGCCCCGATCGTCTCGGACGCCGATCACCTGCGGGTCGGCATCGCGCTGCAGTCGCTGCGCACCGCGGTGCGGCTGCTCGACGAGGAGCGCGACGCCGAGGAATGGGCGAGCGCCCGTCTGAACCTCGCGAACGCGCTCGTCTACGCTCCGTCCGCGAAGCAGCGCGACCACCTCATGGAGGCCGTCGACCTGTACGAGGTGGTGCTGCGCACCCGTTCGCCGAAGAAGGACGCCCTCGGGCGCGCGCGGGTGCTGTCGAACCAGGGCAACGCGCTCGCGCACCTGGGTCTGCTCGGCGATGCGCGCGAGCGCTTCGATGAGGCCGAGTTCCTGTTCGCGTCGAAGGGCGATGAGAGCTCCGCCGCGATCGTGCGCGATCTGCGCGGCAGCCTGATCGCCGTGGGCGCCGACGACTGAGAAGAGGATGCCCCGCATGACCACCATCGCCCCCACCCCCGCCGACGAGACCGTCGACCTCGACGCCGCCGCCACGCGGCTCGACCGGGCCGTCGCGGCCCTCGCCGAGCTGTCTCCGGAGAGTCGCGCGGTCGCGGACGAGTTCGCGCTCGCCGCCGACGCGCTCGCGAAGGACGCGCTGACCACGATCGTGCGCACTCTCCGCGCCGACCCGCGCGGCAAGGAGCTGCTGTTCGAGCTCGTCGACGACCCGGCCGTGCGCATGCTGCTCGGCATGCACGGCATCATCCGCATGCCCGACCCGGCCGGGATCGCCGCTCCCGTCGAGCGGCGACCCGCGTTCGTGAGCCTCGAGGCGATGCTGCGCGGCCCCCGGGCCGTGCCGATCGGCGCCTGCGGGGTCGGCGCGCACGCCTGCGGACCCGAGGGCTGCGGCTGCGGCGCGCACTGAGGTCGACGTGCTCTCCCCGACATCCCCCTCGCTCGAACGCCACGCACTCACCGTGCGCGGCGTGGTGCAGGGTGTCGGCTTCCGGCCGCACGTCGCCCGGGTGGCGGCCGCCTACGGGGTGACCGGCTGGTGTGGCAACGACGACGAGAGCGTCTTCATCGAGGCGCAGGCCACGAGGGGCGCTCTCGGCGCGTTCGTCGCCGCGGTGCGCGCCGATGCGCCCGCGCTCGCCGTGGTCGACGACGTCGAGGTGCGCGCGGTCGCGACCATCCCCGACGAGAGCGGCTTCCGCATCGTGCCCTCGCGGCGGGCCGAGGGGGCGCGCACCCTGATCCCCGCCGACGCGGGGCTGTGCGACGACTGCCGCCGCGAGCTGCACGACCCGACCGACCGCCGCTACCGGTACCCCTTCATCACCTGCACGAACTGCGGTCCGCGGCTCAGCATCATCCGCGACCTGCCCTACGACCGCCCGCTGACGACCATGTCGGTGTTCCCGATGTGCGACGCGTGCCGTGCCGAGTACGACGACCCGCTCGACCGGCGCTTCCACGCCCAGCCGATCAGCTGCTGGGAGTGCGGCCCCACGCTCCGCTACGACGAGGACGCCGAACCGGATGCCGCGGCCACCGGCCTCGACGCGATCGACGCCGCCCGTGCGCTGGTGCGCTCCGGGGGCATCCTCGCGGTGAAGGGGCTCGGCGGCTACACCCTCATGTGCGACGCGCGCGACGAGCACGCCGTGTCGCGCCTGCGGGAGCGCAAGCACCGCCCCGACAAGCCGTTCGCAGTGATGGCGGGATCGGTCGCGCTCGCCGCCCAGCTCATCGACCTCGACCCGCGTGCGGGACGGGAGCTGGCGGGACCGGCGCGCCCCATCGTGATCGCCGGGCAGGCCGCGGCATCCGATCTGGCACCGTCGGTGGCCCCCGGGCTCGATCGGGTGGGCGTGATGCTCGCGAGCGCCGCGGTGCACGAGCTGCTGCTCGGCGACGGCGACGTGTGGGTGGCGACGAGCGGCAACGTGTCGGGCGATCCGCTGTTCTTCGACGACGACGAGGCGCGGGCGGGGCTCGCGGGCATCGCCGACGCGTTCGTGTCGAACGACCGGCGGATCCACGTGCCCGTCGAGGACTCCGTGGTGCTCGCCGACCCCGACCGCGACGAGCTCGTGCCGCTGCGGCGCAGCCGCGGCTACGCGCCCCTGCCGGTGCGGCTCGCCTCGGGCGCCGGCGCGGTGCTCGCGGTCGGCGGTGAGCTGAAGAGCACGTTCGCCCTCACCCGTGACGGCATGGCGTTCCTCTCGCCCCACATCGGTGACATGGGGTCGCTGGCCTGCCAGCGCGCGTTCGAGCGCAGCGTCGCCCAGCTCGCGGCCCTGCACCGCCGCGAGCCCGACCTGCTCGTCGCCGACCGGCACCCCGACTACGCGACCACCCGGTGGGCCGAGCGGCACGCCGAGGCCCGCGGCATCCCCCTGCTGCAGGTGCAGCACCACCACGCGCATGCGCTGAGCCTCGTCGCCGAGCACCAGGCCGGCGGTGAGCCCGTCGTCGTCGCGACCTTCGACGGCACCGGGTTCGGCGACGACGGCACGAGCTGGGGCGGCGAGTTCCTCGCGCTCGACGCGCGGCCGCTGCGGTGGGAGCGCGCCGCCCACCTGCGCCCGTTCCGGCTGCCCGGCGGCGACAGCGCGACCCGCAACCCGTGGAAGACCGCCGTCGCCGTGCTCGCCGACTGGGGCATCGACGACACCGGCCTGCCCTGCCTCGACGCCGCCCCGCCCGCCGAGCTCGCCGTCGTGCGTTCGCAGCTCGCCGCGGGCATCGCGTGCCCGACGACCTCCAGCGTCGGTCGCCTGTTCGACGCCGTCGCGTCACTGCTCGGTGTGCGCCACCGGGTGACGTACGAGGCGCAGGCCGCGATGGAGCTGGAGGCCGCGGCATCCGCCTGCCGACACGGCGGCCACGGCGCCGCACCCGACGTCACGCCCGAGACGCTCGTGCGCGAGCTCGCCGACCGGCTGCGCGCCGGCGACGCCGTCGCGTGCCTTGCGCGGCGGTTCCACGACGGCATCGCCATGTGGACCGCCCAGACCCTCGCGCACGTCGCCGCCGCCCGCGGCGCGCGTCTGGTGGGGCTCTCGGGCGGCACCTGGCAGAACCTCGCCCTGCGCACGGCGGTGCGTGCCACGCTCACCGCACTGCAGGTGCCGGTGCTCGTGCACGAGCGCGTGCCGGCCGGCGACGGAGGTCTCAGTCTGGGGCAGGCCTGGGCCGGCACCCTGCTGCTGGAGAGAGGGGAGGACGCACATGTGTCTCGCGATTCCGGGTCGCATCCTGCGACGGTGGGATGAGGGCGGCGCGCTGCTCGCGGAGGTCGACTTCGCGGGCGAGCTGCGCCGGGTGAAGCTGAACTTCCTGCCCGACCTCGAGGTCGGCGACCACGTCATCGTGCACGCCGGCTTCGCGCTCACCAGAGTGCCCGAGGAGCAGGTCGCGCAGGTCATGTCCGCGATGCGCGATGCGGGCCTGCTCGACGAGTTCCCGGCGGTGGCGTCGTGAGTGACGGGCGGGTCGCGGCGGTGCACCTCGCTCGCAGTCGCGCGATCGACGGCGCCCTGTATGTCGTGACGGATGCCGCGGCTCCCGCGCCGTTCGTCGCGGTGCCGACGGCGGGCGCCGAGGCGGTGCTGCGCGCCCGGGTGCGGGCCGGGGACAGCGTCGTGGCAGTGGCGGACTTCCCGGGGCGCGACCGCATCCTGCGCCGTGCGTCGGCGTGGGGCGCGAACGCGATCTGGGTGGGGGAGTCGTCCCGCCCCGACGACGGGCTCGCGACGGTGTGCGTGCCGGGCGACCCGCGGGAGCTCCTCGCCGACTGGGCCGAGTCGGCGCCGCGCCTGGCGGCCGACCCGCTCGCGATCGCCCCGGCGATCGTGGAGTGCACCGACGAGGTGTGCATCACCTGCAGCGACGAGGGGCGCCTCGGCGAGGTGGTCGCCGCCCCCGAGGGCCTGTTCGAGCCGGCGCGGGTGCGCACGGCCGATGGCCTCGAAGACGTCGACGTGACGATCGTCGGGCAGGTGCTGCCCGGCGACCTCCTCGTCATCCACGCGGGCACCGCGATCGCCCTGGTCGCCGAGCCCGCATCCCTTCCCCCGATCGGAGACCCCCGATGACCGACCAGGCTGCGCCCCCGCGCTCCAAGAACCGGCTCAACGACAGCGAGGACGACGTCCTCGCCCGCATCGAGGCGTTCCGCCGTCGACGGCCCCGTCTCATCGACGAGTTCGTGACCCTCGCCCACGGCGCCGGCGGCAAGGCGTCCGCGGCGCTCGTCGACGCGGTGTTCTTCGAGGCGTTCGGCTCGCCGACACCGTCGGATCCGGGCGATGCGGCCGTGCTCGAGGTGCCCGCCGGGCGTCTCGCGTTCACGACCGACTCGTACGTCGTCAACCCGATCCGCTTCCCGGGCGGCTCGATCGGCGACCTCGCCGTCAACGGCACCGTCAACGACCTCGCGGTCACCGGCGCCGTGCCGCGGTGGATCACAGCCGCGTTCGTGATCGAGGAGGGCCTGTCGATCGATGTGCTGCGGGAGGTCGCCGCCGACATGCGGCGCGCCGCCGACGCGGCGGGCGTCGCGATCGTCGCGGGCGACACGAAGGTGGTGCCGCGGGGAGCCGCCGACAAGGTCTTCATCACCACCGCGGGGGTCGGCCTCATCCCCGAGGGCCGTGAGCTTGGCGCGCACCTCGTCGAGCCCGGCGACGCGATCCTCGTGTCCGGACCCATCGGCTCCCACGGCATGGCGGTCATGCTCGCCCGCGGCACCCTGGCGATCGATGCGCCGGTCGCGAGCGACTCACGAGCAGTGTCCGCTCTGGTCGAGGCGATGATGGATGCCGCGCCCGGCACCAGGTGGATGCGCGACGCCACCCGTGGCGGCCTCGGCACGGTGCTCAACGAGCTCGTGCAGGCGGCCGGTCTCGGCGTGATCGTCGACGACGACGCGGTGCCGGTGGAACCCGCCGCGCGCGGCGCGTGCGACATGCTCGGCATCGACCCGCTCTACGTCGCGAACGAGGGCATGTTCGCCGCGATCGTGCCGGCGGCGCAGGCGGATGCCGCGCTCGCCGCCCTGCGGTCGCTGCCCGGCGGCGCGCAGGCCGCCCGCATCGGCGAGGTCGTCGCCTCGCCGTCCGACATCGTCGCCGTGCGCAATGCGTTCGGCGGCACCCGCATCGTCGACATGCTCGTCGGCGATCCGCTCCCGCGGATCTGCTGACCGGCCGCACGGAAAGAAGGAACCCCCCATGTGTCTGGGCATCCCCGGCGAGATCGTCGCCATCGTCGACGACGCCGACGACCTCGCGTCCGTCGAGGTGAGCGGCGTGCGCCGCACCATCTCGACCCGCCTCCTCGCCGATGAGGGGGTGAGGGTGGGGGACTGGGTGCTGGTGCACGTGGGGTTCGCGATGAGCAAGATCGACGAGCGCGAGGCCGACCTCACCCTCGATCAGATCCGGAAGCTCGGTCGCACCTACGACGAGGAGCTCGAGGCCTTCATGGAGACGGAGATCGTCTGATGCGTTTCGTCGATGAGTTTCGCGACCCGGCGGCTGCCCGGTCGCTGCTGACGGTCATCGAGGGCCAGGCCGAGCGCCTCGGTCGCCCGCTGTCGTTCATGGAGGTGTGCGGCGGTCACACGCACACCATCTACCGGCACGGCCTCGAGCACCTGCTGCCGGAGTCGATCCAGCTCGTGCACGGTCCCGGCTGCCCGGTGTGCGTCATCCCGATGGGTCGCGTCGACGACGCGGTCTGGCTCGCGCACCGTCCCGGCGTGATCTTCACGACCTTCGGCGACATGATGCGGGTGCCTGGCACCGAGGGGAGCCTGCTGCAGGCGCAGGCCTCGGGCGCGGACGTGCGGTTCGTCTACTCGCCGCTCGACGCGCTGAAGATCGCGATCGACAACCCCGACAAGGAGGTCGTGTTCTTCGCCGTGGGCTTCGAGACGACCGCTCCCTCCACCGCGGTGACGATCGCGCGGGCCGCGGCCCTCGACGTGCGGAACTTCTCGATCTTCTGCAACCACGTGCTCATCGAGCCGCCGCTGCGCGCCATCCTCGACTCGGCCGACCTCGAGCTCGACGGCTTCATCGGCCCCGGGCACGTCTCGACCGTCGTCGGCACCGAGATCTTCCGGTTCATCCCCGAGGAGTACGGCCTGCCGATCGTGGTGACCGGCTTCGAGCCGCTCGACATCCTGCAGTCGATCGAGATGCTGCTGGCCCAGTACGAGAGCGGGCGCTGCGAGGTCGAGAACCAGTACGCCCGCGTCGTGCGGCCCGAAGGCAATCCCGCCGCCCTCGCCCTCATGCGACAGGTGTTCGCGGTGCGCGAGACCTTCGAGTGGCGCGGGCTCGGCTACATCCCGCGCTCGGGCTACGGCATCCACCCCGACTACGCCCGCTTCGACGCGGAGCAGAAGTTCGCGATGCCGGGCGTGCGGGTCGCCGACCCGCCGGCCTGCGAGTGCGGCAGCGTGCTGCGCGGGGTCATCAAGCCCTGGCAGTGCAAGGTGTTCGGTACGGCCTGCACCCCGGAGACGCCGATCGGCACCTGCATGGTCTCGCCCGAGGGTGCGTGCGCCGCGTACTACAACTTCGGGCGCCTGCACCGCGAGGCCGCGCAGGCGGTGGCGCGGGCGTGACCGCCGCCGGTGAGCGGCTGTTCGCGCGCTACGCGCATCAGCCGAACGAACGCGGGTACTGCGGCCCCGAGGGTGCCGACGGCCTCGCCGCGGTCGCGCGGGGGGAGGCGGCATCCGTCTCGGTGCCCGACGTCGCCCGGCGCTTCTCGGGCGCCTGGCCTTACCTCACTGTCGTGGGCGGTCTGCTGGGCGTCGACCCGCTCGACGAGCGGGCGGTGCGGGCCTACTGGACGGGCTCGGCCGAGGGCGACGCGCTCGACGCCGACGAGGTGTGGCGACGGCTGGTCGCGATCATCGGGCCGCAGGCGGGCTCGTACTGGACACACCTCGACGACAGGCTCGCCGCCGAGGCGGCACCGCACCACGCGTTCCACGTGTTCGGCGTCTACCCGTGGACGCGCCTGCTCGACACCGGCCTCCCCGAGCCCGTGCAGGTGCTCGCCGACTGCAGCGTGGTGCCGGCGCGCGTGCGCGAGGTCGTCGACGACGGATGCCTCGTCGACGCCCCGGCGCTGCACTACGCCGACGGCAGCCTGGCGTGGGGCGATGCCGTCCCGCGCCGGGTGGCGGTGCCGTACGGCGACGAACTCGCGGTAGGAGATGCGGTCACGGTGCACTGGGACGCCGTGTGCGAGCGCATCGACGACGCGGATGCCGCGGCCCTCGCCGCGCGCCTCGCGTCGCAGCTCGAGCGGGTCAACGCCCGTCTCGCCGCCGCGCTCCCCCGGTGACGGCACTCCGCCGCGCTGCTGCGCTGACGGCACCCCGCCGACGCGGCGCCGCCCTCAGTGGCCGGAGATGGCGTCCGCGATGCGGGCGACGACCGAGGTGCGCGCCGTGCCCGTCGCCGCCTCGACGCGGTCGGCCGCGCGGTAGGCGGCGTAGAGCCCGCGGACGGCCAGCCACCGCAGCGGCTCGACCTCCCACCGGTGGGCGCGGTGGTTCACCCATGGCAGGCGGGTGAGTGCGGTGTCGCGGCCGAGCACCAGGTCGGCGAGGGTGCGGCCGGCGAGATTCGTGGCGGTCACCCCGGTGCCGACGTACCCGCCCGCCCAGCCGAGGCCGGTAGCGCGGTCGAACCCGACGGTCGCCGCCCAGTCGCGCGGCACCCCGAGCACGCCCGACCACGCGTGCGCGATCGGCACGCGCACGGCCGCGGGGAAGAAGGTGCGCAGCAGTGCCGTGAGCTGGCGCACGGTGCCCGGCGCGGTGGAGCCGTCGGCATCGACCCGCGAGCCGTAGCGGTACGGCACCCCGCGGCCGCCGAACGCGATGCGATCGTCGGCGGTGCGCTGCGCGTACATGTAGACGTGCGCCATGTCGCCGAGGGTCGCCCGCCCGTCCCACCCGATCTCGTCCCACGCGTCCGCCGGCAGCGGCTCGGTGACGATCATCGACGAGTTCATCGGCAGCCAGGTGCGGTGGGTCGCGGGAAGGCCCGCCGTGAAGCCCTCCGTCGCGCGGATCACGATCGGCGCCCTGACGTCGCCGTGCGCGGTGCGCGCGCGGCCCGGCACGATCTCCTCGACCCGGGTCTGCTCGTAGATCGTCACATCCCGCCGCTCGACCGCCGCGGCCAGCCCCGCGGCGAGCGCGGCCGGGTCGATGCGCGCGCAGTGCGGATGCCACAGGGACCCGAGCGCCCCGGCGACCCGCACGCGCTCGGCGGTGGCCGCGGCATCCGCCCACTCGAGGTCGGTGTGGGGCCAGGCCGCCTCGGCATCGGCGAACGCGCGCAGCCGCGCGAGCTCGGCGGGCGTGCGCGCGACGGTCAGTTCGCCGCCCTTGTGCGCACCGATGTCGATGCCCTCACGGGCGGCGACCGCGAGCACCTCGTCGACCGTGTCGTTGAGCGCGCGCTGCTGGTCGATCGCGGCCTCGCGGCCGTGGCTGCGGACGTAGCGCTCGCGGCCGCCCGTCACCGAGTTGGTGAGCCAGCCGCCGTTGCGGCCCGAGGCGCCGTAGCCCGCGAAGCGCTGCTCGATCACCGCGATCCGCAGCGACGGATCGAGGCCCGCGAGCGAGTACGCCGTCCAGAGTCCGGTGTAGCCGGCGCCGACGATGCACACGTCCGCCTCGATCGACCCTGCAAGCGCCGCGCGCGGCGCGGGCGCCCCGCCCCGACGCGCCCACCAGAACGACACCTCACCGTTGCGGGTCATGCCTGCGCTCCCATACCCGCGATCCTAGGCATCCTGCCGGCAGACAGACGGATGCCCCGGGGTGCGGGGCCCCGGGGCATCCGATTTTCGCGCCGCGTCCCCCCGCGGCGCCGTCTCACTCGGTGTCGACGAGGAACCGCGAGTAGGCCACGATCGTCAGGAACGTCGGGAACTCCTCTCGCAGCGCCACCTCGCGGAACACCTCTGCCGCGTCGTCGAACCGGTCGCCGTCGCGGCGGTCGACCTCGCCCAGCACCTGCGCGATGAGCTCCTCGATGTAGGCCACCGTGATGGGGGTGCCGTCCTCGGTCTCGCGGTCCTGGTGGATCCACTGCCACACCTGCGAGCGGCTGATCTCGGCGGTCGCCGCATCCTCCATGAGGTTGTCGAGCGCCACCGCCCCCAGGCCCCGCAGCCACGCCTCGATGTAGCGGATCGCCACCGACACGTTGCCGTGCACGCCCGCCGCGGTGATCGGCAGGCCGATGTGCACGTCGAGCAGCTGCGCCGGGGTGACCTCCACGTCGTCGCGCTGACGCGAGACCTGGTTGGGGTTCTCGCCCAGCACGGCGTCGAACTCGGCCTGCGCCACCGGGATCAGGTCGGGGTGGGCGACCCAGGTGCCGTCGAAGCCGTCGCCGGCCTCGCGCTTCTTGTCGGCCGCGACCTTCTCGAACGCGCGCTGCGTCACCTCGGGGTCACGACGGTTCGGGATGAACGCGCTCATGCCGCCGATCGCGAAGGCGCCGCGCTTGTGGCAGGTCTTCACGAGCAGTTCGGTGTAGGCACGCATGAACGGCACCGTCATCGTCACGTCGCTGCGGTCGGGGAGCACGAAGCGGGCGCCGCGGCCGCGGTAGTTCTTGATGATCGAGAAGATGTAGTCCCAGCGGCCCGCATTCAGGCCCGCGCAGTGGTCGCGCAGCTCGTAGAGGATCTCCTCCATCTCGAACGCGGCCGGCAGCGTCTCGATCAGAACCGTGGCACGGATGGTGCCGTGCGCGATGCCGAGGTACTCCTCGCTGAAGGTGAAGATGTCGTCCCACAGCTTCGCCTCCTCGCTCGACTCGAGCTTGGCGATGTAGAAGTACGGACCCGAGCCGTTCGCGATCAGCTGCTGCGCGTTGTGGAAGAAGTACAGCCCGAAGTCGACGAGCGACCCGGATGCCGCCATCCCGCGGCCCGTTCGGTCGATGAAGCGGATGTGCTTCTCGACCAGGTGCCAGCCGCGCGGACGCATCACGATCGTCGGGGTGCGCTCGGCGGTGACGCGGTACTCCTTGCCCTCGGGGCTGGTGAACGACAACTGGCCGCGGATCGCGTCGAACAGCGACAGCTGGCCCTCGACGACGTTCTTCCACGTCGGCGAGGTGGCGTCCTCCTGGTCGGCGAGCCACACGCGGGCGCCCGAGTTGAGTGCGTTGATGGTCATCTTGGGGTCGGTCGGACCCGTGATCTCGACGCGGCGGTCCTCGAGGCCGGGTCCGGCACCGGCGACCTTCCAGTCGGGGTTCGCGCGCACGGCGGCGGTGTCGTCGCGGAAGCGCGGGTCGCGGCCGTTGCCGATCTCGAAACGGCGGCGCATGCGGTCGGCGAGCCGGTCGTGGCGGCGTCCCGAGAAGCGGTGGTGGAGCTCGGTGAGGAAGGCGACGGCGTCCGGGGTGAGGATCTCGTCGTAGCGCTCGCCGAGGCGGCCCGTGATCTCGATCGCGGGACCCGCGTGGGTCGTGGGGGTGGAGTTCGTCGTGGGCGCGATGCCCGTGGCGGTGGGAGTCATTGGCCCGTTCTTCCTAGGAGATGTTCTGTCAGGGGGTGTGGGGGATGCCCCGGGGCGCGAGGTGTGCCCCGGCCCCGAGGCATCCGATGACGCTGTCGCGGATCAGTGGAACTGCTCGGACTCGGTCGAACCGACCAGCGCGAGGGTGGCGCTGTCGGGGTTCAGCGCGGTCGACACGAAGTCGAAGTAGCCGGTGCCGGCCTCGCGCTGGTGCTTGGTGGCGGTGTAGCCGTCGTCCTCGGCGGCGAACTCGCGCTCCTGCAGCTCGACGTAGGCGCTCATCGCGCGCTCGGCGTAGCCGCGGGCGAGGTCGAACATCGAGTAGTTGAGGGCGTGGAAGCCGGCGAGGGTGATGAACTGGAACTTGTAGCCGAGGTCGGCGAGCTCCTGCTGGAAGGTCGCGATCTGCTCGTCGTTCAGGTGACGCTTCCAGTTGAAGCTCGGCGAGCAGTTGTACGCGAGCATCTTGCCCGGGAACTCGGCGTGGATCGCGGCCGCGAACTCGCGCGCCAGCTCGATGTCGGGCTCGCCGGTCTCGACCCAGATCAGGTCGGCGTACGGGGCGAAGGCGAGGCCGCGGGCGATGACCGGCTCGATGCCGGCGCGGACGCGGTAGAAGCCCTCGGTGGTGCGCTCGCCGGTCGTGAACTCCTGGTCGCGGGGGTCGACGTCGCTCGTGAGCAGGTCGGCGGCGAGCGAGTCGGTGCGCGCGATGATCACGGTCGGCACGCCCGCGACGTCGGCCGCGAGGCGGGCCGCGTTGAGGGTGCGGATGTGCTGCTGGATCGGCACGAGCACCTTGCCGCCGAGGTGGCCGCACTTCTTCTCGCTGGCCAGCTGGTCCTCCCAGTGGATGCCGGCGGCGCCGGCCTGGATGAGCGACTGGGCGAGCTCGTACGCGTTCAGCGGGCCGCCGAAGCCGGCCTCGGCGTCGGCGACGATGGGGGCGAGCCAGTCCTGGGTGATCGTGCCCTCGGCGTGCTCGATCTGGTCCTGACGCAGCAGCGCGTTGTTGATGCGGCGCACGACCGACGGAACCGAGTTGGCGGGGTAGAGGCTCTGGTCGGGGTAGGTCTGGCCGGCGAGGTTGCCGTCGGCGGCGACCTGCCACCCGGAGAGGTAGATGGCCTTCAGGCCCGCGCGCACCTGCTGCACGGCCTGGCCGCCGGTGTACGCGCCGAGGGCGCGGATGTAGTCCTCGGTGTGGAGCAGGTTCCACAGGTTCTCGGCGCCGCGGCGGGCGAGGGTGCTCTCCTCGCGCAGCGAGCCGCGCAGACGGACGACGTCCTCGGCGGTGTACGTGCGCTCGATGCCGTCCCAGCGGGGGTCGGTGTCCCAGATCTCCTGCAGCTCGGCTGCGGTCTGCGTCTGGTCGCCGGCGCGAAGCGGCGGCTGTCCGGGCGTGGCCTGAATCGTCATGGCGGTCTCCTTCATCGGATGCCGGGTCCGTCGGTGGACCGGCAGGTCGTCGTGAGACCACTATCCGTGAAGTTCAAGAGCGAACCCTGCGATTTTCGGAGTGAAGATTGCAAAAAATTCACTCTTCGTGACAGACTGCGCGGCATGACGCTCGCGGAAACTCCCACCGAAACTGACGTCGAGGCCGACGCGCTGACGATCGGCCGACGCATCCGTCAGCTGCGCACGAAGCAGGGGCTCACCCTCGAGGCGCTCGCCGAGGCGGTCGAACGCGCCCCCAGCCAGCTGTCCATGATCGAGACCGGCAAACGCGAGCCGAAGCTCACCCTGCTGCGCGCGATCGCGAAGGCGCTCGGCACCTCCATCGACGCGCTGCTCGAGGCCGAGACGCTCGACGAGCGCGCCACCCTCGAGGTCTCCCTCGAGCGCGCCATGAAGGGGCAGACCTTCCAGGCCCTCGGCATCTCGCCCTTCCGCATCGGCAAGACCGTGCCCGACGAGGCGCTGAAGGCCATGCTCGCCCTCCAGCACGAGATCGAGCGGCTCCGCGACGAGCGCGCCGCCACCCCCGAGGAGGCCCGGCGCGCGAACGTGGAGCTGCGCCATCTCATGCGCGGGCAGAACAACTACTTCCCCGAGCTCGAACGGCAGGCCCGCGACATCCTCGATGCCGTGCACCACCCGGGCGGCCCCCTCACCCAGCGCACCACGAGCGACATCGCCGCCCACCTCGGGTTCACGCTGCACTACGTGCCCGACCTGCCGCAGACCACCCGCAGCGTCGCCGACCTCAAGAACGGGCGGCTCTACCTCTCCAGCAAGCTCACGCAGAAGGGCGACTCGCGCACCGCGGTGCTGCAGGCGCTCTCGAGCCGCATCCTCGGGCACACCGAACCCGCCAGCTACGCGGACTTCCTGCGTCAGCGGGTCGAGACGAACTACCTCACCGGCGCACTGCTCATTCCCGAGGCCCACGCCGTGCCGTTCCTCGGCGAGGCGAAGACGCGCAAGGCCATCTCGATCGAGGACCTCCGCGACGCCTACTCGGTCTCGTACGAGACCGCCGCGCACCGGTTCACCAACCTCGCCACGGTGCACCTCGGCATCCCGGTGCACTTCCTCAAGGTGCACGAGTCGGGCACGATCACGAAGTCCTACGAGAACGACGACGTGAACTTCCCGACCGACCGGCTGGGGGCCACCGAGGGCCAGATGTGCTGCCGTCGCTGGACGAGCCGGGCCGTCTTCGACGTCGACGACCGCTTCAACCCGTACTACCAGTACACCGACACCGGCAACGGCACCTACTGGTGCACGGCCCGCGTCGAGAACTCCAGCGAGGGGCAGCACTCGGTGAGCGTCGGGGTGCGCTTCGACGACACGAAGTGGTTCCTCGGACGGGACACCCCCAACCGGGGCGTCTCGAAGCACTCGGTCGAGGTGTGCTGCCGCCGCGCACCGGTCGAGCTCGAAGCCCAATGGCGCGAGAACGCGTGGCCGAACGTGCGCACCCCGCGCACCCTGCTCGCCACCCTCCCGACCGGAGCCTTCCCCGGGGTCGACACGACGGAGGTCTACGAGTTCCTCGCGACCCACGCGCCGCGCGACTGAGATCGCCGCGTCGACGTTGAGCATTCGCACGGCCGGCCGATAGGCGCACGGGCGCCGGGTATGACAGTCTTCTCACACTCGCCCGGAACCCGATCCGCGGCGGGATGGAGGACGACGATGGATGTCGCGGAGCGCCGTTCGGCGATCGTGTCGCGCGTCGCATCGACCGGCGACGTCGAACTCGCCGGTCTGGCGGCGGAGCTGGGTGTGAGTGCGATGACGCTGCGGCGCGACATCGAGGCGCTGCGCAGCGCAGGGGCCATTCCGCGCCGCGCGTCCGCCCCACGGCCCGAGGGTCGCACCGCCGACGTTCCCGGAGTGCACCTCGATCGTGCCGCCCCGCTCGCCGAGGCGGTGGTCGACGTGCTCGAACCCGGATCCACCGTCATGATCGCGGGGGGCGCCATCGGCCACGGCGTGGCGCGCACCCTCATCGGGCGGGGCCTCGGGCTCACGATCGTCACCCCGTCGCCCGACGTCGCGCTGGTGCTCGCCGCCGACCCGGACACCACCGTGGTCATCGCGGGGGGTCTGCTGCGCGGCGGGGCCGGCATCGCGGTCGGAGCCGACGCCGAGCGTGTCGTTCGCCGCTACAACTACGACACGGCGGTGATCGACGCCGAGGGACTCGACGCCGTCCGGGGTGTCACGGCCGCCGATGCGGACGTCGCCGAGATCCTGCGCGCCGGCATCGACATCGCGCGACGGGTCGTCGTCGGCGCGAGCGCCGCGAGTCTCGGGGTCGTCAACCAGCTCAATGTGACGGCGCCCGACAACCTCGCCCTCGTCGTCACCGACGCCGGCGCGCAGCATCCCGAGGTCGACGCCCTCGCCGCATCGGGCATCGAGGTCGTCGCCCTCGGGTGAGCGCCTCAGACGGTCGGGTCGCCCTTGCTTGACTTGGACCGTCGGTACTCGATGCCGGTGGTCTCGTCGATCGCGATGCGACCGGTCGGCAGGTTCGACAGGTCGGGCGAGATGACGGTGGGCTCGCGGCCCGAGTCCGGCAGGCCGAACGTGTGTCCCTCGTCGACGCCTTCGAGCACCAGCACGGCCTGCGCGCGGCCGAGGGTGCGTCCGACGAAGTAGTCGGGCGACACGATCCACCAGACGATCATGAGCACGACGCCCACCAGGATCGCGCCCACACCGACGACGGCCACCATGCCGATCCCGAAGAACTCGACGTTGTTACCGTCGGCGTCCTGGAGCCAGTCGGGCTGGGCGAACTGGATGAGTCCGTAGACGAACGCGACCGCGAGGATCCCGCCGCCCGCGAGTGGAACGAGCCCGCGCATGACGAAGTTCCGCACGCTCGAGAACAGGGTGCGGCGGTAGAACCAGACGCATGCGAAGCCGGTGAGTCCGTAGTAGAAGGCGATCATGAGGCCGACCGAGCCGATGAGGGCGGTGAGCAGGTTCGGCGAGATCACGGTGAACAGCACGTAGAAGGCGATGGATGCCACGCCCATCCCGATGGTCGCCCAGGTCGGCGTGAGGAACTTCGGGTGGATGCGTGCGAAGCGCGTCGGGATCGCCTTGAACGCCGCCATCGACAGCGCGGTGCGGGCGGTCGGCAGGATCGTCGTCTGCGTGGAGGCGGAGGCCGAGGTGAGGATCGAGAACGCGAGGAGCGCGACCGCCGCCTGACCCCAGAAGCTGTTGCCGAACAGGGTCGGCGCGATGGCCGAGAAGACGTCCGCCGCATTCGACTCCACGCCGAGGCCGATCCCGTCGGTGCCGACGCCCGCGAACGCGATCGCCGCGACCGAGACGAGGGCGTAGGTGACGAGCAGGAGGAGGGTCGAGATGATCGCCGAGCGACCGGGGGTCTTCTTCGGGTTGGCGGTCTCCTCGTTGAGGGAGACCGCGGTGTCCCAGCCCCAGTAGATGAAGATCGCCGTGAGCATGGCCGGCGCGACGACGGTGCCGAAGTCGAGACCGCCGGGCCACAGCCAGCTGAGCGAGGGGGTGAGGGAGCCGTCGACGCCGTTGCCGCTGTAGACGCGGGTGAGGGCGACGACGGAGAAGAGCACCAGCACCACGAGCTCGATGCCGAGCAGGGCGTACTGCAGACGCGCCGAGACCTCGACGCCGAGGTAGCAGATGCCGGTCATGATGACGATCCAGGCGACGCCCGCGACGGTCGACCAGAGCGTGTCGCTCGAGAGCGCCGTGATGTCGCCGTCCTGGGTGATGGTGCCGACGAACGTGAATCCGTACGAGCCCGCCACCTGGGCGAGGTTGGCCATCACGATCACGTCGGCCGCGATGATGCCCCAGCCGCCGAGCCACCCGGCGACGGAGCCGAAGGCGCGCGCCGCCCACGTGAAGGTGGTGCCGCAGTCGGGCTCGGCCTTGTTCAGCTCGCCGTACGCGACGGCGATCATCCACATGGGGATGAACGCGAGCAGCATGATCGCGGGCGCCTTGACGCCGGCGAGCACGGCGCCGCCGCTGGCGACCACGAAGCCGAGGCTCGCCGCCAGGCTGTACGCCGGCGCCGTGGAGGACATGCCGATCACGACGCTTCCGACGAGACCGACAGCCCCCTTTCGCAGGCCTTTGTCTTCTGATCCGGATGTGGGGGCTGTGACGGTCATGTTCGCCTCCGCGCGAGGTGTGATGGATGGATGCGGAGACTCGGTCGGACGCAGGCCCCCAGCGGCCGCCGACCGGGTCGGTGTGTCGTTTCTCTGTTGAGGCCGGCGGCCTCGGTGGATCTGTCGGTGCGGTGGGGCCTTGTGGCCCCGGTGGATCAGATGAGGTTGCCGGCCTCCGTGAGCACGTCACGGAGGATGCCGGTGATCTCGCGGAACTCGCTCGGGCCGATGGTCAGCGGCGGGGCGAGCTGGATGACCGGGTCGCCCCGGTCGTCGGCGCGGCAGTACAGGCCCGCGTCGAACAGCGCCGACGAGAGGAATCCGCGCAGCAGGCGCTCGGATTCGGCCTCGTCGAAGGTCTCTTTGGTGGTCTTGTCCTTCACGAGCTCGATGCCGTAGAAGTAGCCGTCGCCGCGCACGTCGCCCACGATCGGAAGGTCGTGCAGCGTCTCGAGCTCGGCGCGGAACAGCGGCGCGTGGGTCTGCACGTTCTGCAGCAGCCCCTCCTCCTCGAAGATGTCGAGGTTCTCGAGCGCGACCGCGCACGAGACCGGGTGTCCGCCGAAGGTGTAGCCGTGCAGGAACGTCGTGTCGCCGTGGGCGAACGGCTCGAAGACGCGGTCGCTGACGATCGTGGCTCCGAGCGGCGCGTAGCCGCTGGTCAGCGCCTTGGCGCACGTGATCATGTCGGGCTCGTAGCCGTAGTGCTCGCAGGCGAACATCGTGCCGATGCGCCCGAACGCGCAGATCACTTCGTCCGAGACCAGGAGCACGTCGAGTTCGTCGCAGATCTCGCGCACCCGCTGGAAGTAGCCGGGCGGGGGAGTGAAGCATCCGCCCGCGTTCTGCACCGGCTCGAGGAAGACGGCCGCGACCGTCTCCGGCCCCTCGAAGAGGATGGCCTCGCGGATGCGCTCGGCGGCCCAGATGCCGAACGCGGCCTCGTCGGGTCCGGTGAAGCCCATCTCGCCGGCGCGGTACCAGTTGGTGTTGGGCACGCGGAATCCGCCGGGGGTGAGAGGCTCGAACGGCGCCTTCATGGCGGGGATGCCGGTGATGGCGAGGGCGCCCTGCGGGGTGCCGTGGTAGGCGATGGCGCGGGAGATGACCTTGTGCTTGCCGGGCTTGCCCTGCAGCTTCCAGTACTGCTTCGCGAGCTTGAACGCCGTCTCGACGGCCTCGCCGCCGCCGGAGGAGAAGAACACGCGATTGAGGTCGCCCGGGGCGTAGTCGGCGAGTCGCGCCGCGAGCTCGATCGCGGCCGGGTGGGCGTAGGACCACAGCGGGAAGAAGGCGAGCGATTCGGCCTGCTGGGCGCCGATCTCGGCGAGGCGACGACGGCCGTGCCCGGCGGCGACGACGAAGAGTCCGGCGAGTCCGTCGATGTACTCGCGGCCGTGGCTGTCCCACACGCGGTGGCCCTCGCCGCGCACCATGATCGGCACCGGCGCGCCCGCCTGGTTGGCGCCGTGGCGGGCGAAGTGCATCCACAGGTGGTCGCGGCTCTTGCGTTGCAGGTCGTCGTTGTCGAACGGGCCCGACGGGGAGTACCCGCGGGACGCCAGGGTGGGGGGTGCCGAATGCTGACCGGTCATGCCGGAGACGCTAACGGGTGCGACCCCGCATGACAAGGAAAAACGTCGTTGCGGATGTATTTCGCGACGGTTTCGGTTGTCTGAGTAGTTCTATTCAGCGGATAGCGAAGTTTTCGAGATCGATGGCGCGCCCGTCAGCTCCATGGCGACCCACAGCTCGCTGCGCGCGGCGAACCCCGACAGATCCCGCCCGAGCACGTGCTCGGCCAGGGCCACCCGCGCGCGCACCGTGTGGCGGTGCACGCCCAGCAGGCGGGCGGATGCCTCGTGCCCCCCGTCATGCGCGAGCCACACCCGCAACGTCGTGACCAGCTCGGTGCCGTGGGCCGCGTCGTGGGCGACGAGCGGCGCCAGCGTGGCGTCGGCGAGGCGCCGCGCATCGGGCGTCGCGAGGTGCGGGAGCAGTCCCACGTCCGCGACGATCTCGAACCGGCGCACGCGTCCCGTGCCGCGCTCCAGGGCGAGGCGCGCGCGGGACAGGGCGGTCGCAAGGTCGTCGTCCGGTACGGCGGCGACACCCACCCGGAGGTCGAAGGCCTCCGCGAGGTCGGCGGCCACGCGCTCGCCGCCGGTTCCCGCGAGCACGACGATCTGGTCGTCGTCGCGCCCGTAGAACACCTCGACCCCCGGTTCGTCGGCCCGCACGTCGAGCCAGTCGAAGATCGCGGCGCGACGGGAGGAGGCGGCATCCGTCACGGCCACGGTGCGATCGCCGCCCGGCAACGCGCCCCAGACGTCGCGCGCGATGCGGCGGGCGAGGGTGAGATCTCCCGCGAGAAGAGCCTGCAGCACGCCGCGCCGCAGCGCGCCGTAGCCGCGGTCCAGACGCTGGCGCTGCTCGAGTGCGAGGCCGGCCAGCGCCACGACGGCGGTCACGAGTCCGCGTTCCTCCTGGTCGAGGTGCGTCGCGGCGATCACGAGTGCGCCGCGGAGGCGTCCGGTGCGACCGAGGGTCTGCAGGCTGAAGGAGCCGGATGCCGCGTGCAGGGCCGATCCCGTGTTGGCGCCGCGCCGCAGGAGCGTCTGCACCTCGTCGGTCAGTGCCTCGGCGGCGTCGGACGTGAGAGCGTCGACCGGGTGGGCGTGGGTGAGCGCGCCGGAGGCGTCGAACAGGCCGACCCAGGTGCCGAGCTGCCTGGCCAGCTCGTCCACGATCGCGCCGAGTCCGCCGGGCCGCAGCGCCGCGAGGGAGATCGCCCGCTGCGCGGCGAGGGCCCAGCTGCGACGGGCGTATGCCTGGGCGGCGATCGCCTCGGCGTTCGCGCGGGCGACCGCGATGAAGGGGGTGCGGTAGGGCACTTCGACGAGCGGGAGTCCTGCCTCGCGACAGGCCGCCGCGAGCTCGGGCGGGATGCCGGCGCGCACGACCTCGGTGCCGAAGCCGACGGCGACGACTCCGCGGGAGGAGAGTCGTTCGACGTACGCCACGTACTCGTCGGGCTCCGCGGCCGTCGCGAGGAACTGCGTGCCGGTCGTCAGCAGCGCGAGCCCCTCGGACAGGAAGGGTGTGGGGTCGAGCAGGTCCGAGCTGTGCACCCATCGCAGCTCCGCATCGAGCGCGCCCGCCGGCAGGGCCTCCTCGGGCGTCTCGAGCCGCAGGCGCAGCTCGGTGCGCGCCAGCAGCGCGCGCAGGGTCGGGACGTGCGGCTCGGCCATGGGGTCCTCGGCGTTCGGGCGGCGGTGGCGGCATCCGGCCTGTACGGGATGGATGCCGTGATCGTTCCCGTTATACACGCCGTCGAGTGGTGGTCGTCAGTGTCGGCGGCTAGCGTCGCCGACATGAGCACCGCCGACACCCTCACCGTCCCGCTGGGCGGCCCCGCGCTTCCGCAGGAGCGCCGCCTCGTCACCGCGATCCCGGGCCCGCGGTCGCAGCAGCTCCTCGAGCGCAAGGCCGCAGCCGTGCCGGCGGGCGTCGGGCACACCGCCCCCATCCACGCGGTCGCCGCCGGCGGCGGCGTCGTGGTCGACGCCGACGGCAACTCCCTCATCGACCTCGGTTCGGGCATCGCGGTCACCACGGTCGGCAACAGCCACCCGGCGGTGGTCGCCGCCGTCGCGCAGCAGGCCGCGCAGTTCACCCACACCTGCTTCATGATCTCGCCGTACGACTCCTATGTCGCCGTCGCCGAGGCGCTCAACCGGCTGACGCCCGGCGATCACGAGAAGAAGACCGCGCTGTTCAACTCCGGCGCCGAGGCGGTCGAGAACGCGGTCAAGATCGCGCGCAAGTTCACCGCGCGGCCGGCCGTCGTCGCATTCGACCACGCGTACCACGGGCGCACGAACCTCACCATGGCCCTCACCGCGAAGGCCATGCCGTACAAGCTCGGCTTCGGCCCGTTCGCGGGCGAAATCTACCGGGCGCCGCTGTCGTACCCCTTCCGCGACGGACTGTCGGGTCCGGATGCCGCGGCCCGCGCGATCGCGATGATCGAGAAGCAGATCGGCGCGTCGCAGGTCGCTGCCGTGCTGATCGAGCCGATCCAGGGAGAGGGCGGGTTCATCGTTCCCGCCGACGGCTTCCTGCCCGCGCTCGCCGACTGGTGCCGCCAGAACGGCGTCGTCTTCATCGCCGACGAGGTGCAGACCGGCTTCGCCCGCACCGGCGCGATGTTCGCGAGCGAGCTGTTCGATGTCGTCCCCGATCTCGTGACGACCGCCAAGGGCATCGCCGCGGGCCTCCCGCTCGCCGCCGTCACGGGGCGCGCCGAGATCATGGATGCCTCGCACGCCGGGGGCCTGGGCGGCACCTACGGCGGCAACCCGATCGCGTGCGCCGCGGCACTCGCCGCGATCGACGTGTACGAGAGCGACGACCTCGCCGGCCGTGCCCGTGATCTGGGTGAGGTGCTCGTGGCCCGCCTCGAGGCGCTGCGGGCGGCCGATGCCCGCATCGGCGACGTGCGCGGACGCGGCGCGATGATCGCGGCCGAGTTCGTCGACCCCGCGACCGGCGCGCCCGATGCGACGCTCGCCGCCGCCGTCGCGAAAGCGTCGATCGCCGAGGGGGTCATCGTGCTCACGTGCGGCACCTACGGCAATGTCATCCGCTTCCTCCCGCCGCTGTCGATCCCGGACGCCCTCGTGCACGAGGCGTTCGACGTCATCGGCGCGGCCCTCGCGGCGAACTGAGCGCCGATGACCTCGATCACGAAGGACGTCGTCGTCATCGGCGCGGGCGCGGCGGGTCTCACCGCCGCCCACGAGCTGCGCCGCCAGGGGCTGTCGGTGGCGGTGCTCGAGGCCCGCGACCGCGTCGGCGGGCGGCTGTGGACCGACACGGTCGACGGCGCGGTGCTCGAGATCGGCGGCCAGTGGGTATCGCCCGATCAGACCGCGCTGCTCGAGACGCTCGACGAGCTGGGGCTCGAGACCTATCCGCGCTACCGAGAGGGCGACAGCATCTATCGCGGCCGGGACGGCGAGCTGCGCCGGTTCACCGGCGAGCTATTCCCGGTCTCCGAGGAGACGGCGGCGGCGATGACCGCGCTCATCGCACGCCTCGATGCGCTCACCGCCGAGATCGACCCGGATGCCCCGTGGGCGCACCCCGACGCGGTCGCGCTCGACACGATCTCGTTCGAGGCGTGGCTGCGCGCACAGTCCTCCGATGCCGAGGCGGTCGACAACATCGCCCTCTACGTCGCGGCGGCGATGCTCACCAAGCCCGCCCATGCGTTCTCCGCCCTGCAGGCGCTGCTCATGGCCGCGAGCGCCGGGAGCTTCTCGCACCTCGTCGACGCGGACTACATCCTCGACCGCCGCGTGATCGGCGGACTCCAGCAGGTGCCGCTGCTGCTCGCCGAGCGCCTCGGCGCCGATGTGCACCTGGGTGCCCCGGTGCACCGTCTGGCATGGGGTGACGGCGGGGTGGTGGCATCCGCCCCCGACCTCGAGGTGCACGCGCGGTTCGCAGTGCTGGCCCTCGCTCCCACCCTCTTCGAGCGCATCGGCTTCGAGCCGCCGCTGCCCCGGCTGCAGCAGCAGCTGCACCAGCACCTCTCCATGGGGTTCGTGATCAAGGTGCACGCGGTCTACGACCGGCCGTTCTGGCGCGAGGCGGGCCTGTCGGGCACGGCGTTCAGCCCGTACGAGCTCGTGCACGAGGCCTACGACAACACCACCCACGGCGAGAGCCGCGGCACCCTCGTCGGGTTCGTGTCCGACCAGCGCGCCGACGACGTGTTCACCCTCGACGCCGACGAGCGGCGCACCCGTATCCTCGACGCCCTCGCCCGTTACTACGGCGACGAGGCGCGGCATCCCGTCGTCTACTTCGAGAGCGACTGGGGGAGCGAGGAGTGGACGCGCGGTGCCTACGCGGCGAGCTTCGACCTCGGCGGCCTGCACCGCTACGGTCCGCACCTGCGTGCGCCCATCGGACCCGTCCACCTCGCGTGCAGCGACATGGCGGGCGCCGGTTACCAGCACGTCGACGGGGCGATCCGCATGGGTCGCGCCGCCGCCGCCGACATCCTGACCGCGGCCCGCCGGGCCGCCGCCGACTGACCACCACCGAGGAGAGCCCATGAGCGAGTACGCCGTCGTCAACCCCGCCACCGGCGAGACCCTGGCCACCTACGACACCCTCACCGACACCGAGCTGGCCGCGAAGGTCGCCGCTGCGGATGCCGCCTACCGCGCCTGGCGCCTCGCGCCCGTGGCGGAGCGGGCGGCCGCGATCCGGCGGGTGGCCGAGCTCCACCGTGAGCGTCGCGACGAGCTGTCGGCGCTGATCGTGCGCGAGATGGGCAAGCCTCTCGCCGCGGCGGAGGGCGAGGTCGACTTCGCCGCCGACATCACCGAGTTCTACGCCGACAATGCCGGGCGGATCACCGCCGACCAGCCGATCGACATCCTCGGCGAGGGCACCGCGGTGATCCGCAAGGCGCCGATCGGCGTCCTGCTGGGCATCATGCCGTGGAACTTCCCGGCCTATCAGGTCGCGCGCTTCGCCGCACCGAACCTGGTGCTCGGAAACACCATCCTGCTCAAGCACGCTCCGCAGTGCCCCGAGTCGTCGGCCGCGATCGAGCGCATCTACCACGACGCCGGCGTGCCGGTCGGGGGATACACCAACCTCTACATCACCAACGACCAGGCGGCGACCGTCATCGCCGACCCGCGGGTGCAGGGCGTCTCGGTCACGGGATCCGAGCGGGCGGGCGCCGCGGTGGCGGAGATCGCCGGACGCAACCTCAAGAAGGTCGCGCTCGAGCTCGGCGGCTCCGATCCGTTCATCCTGCTCTCGACCGACGACCTCGACGGTGCCGTGAGCGCCGCGGTCGAGGCGCGCCTGGACAACACCGGGCAGTCGTGCAACGCGGCCAAGCGTTTCATCGTGGTCGCCGGTCTCTACGACGCGTTCGTCGAGAAGTTCACGGCTGCGATGACCGCGGCGACGGTCGGCGATCCGTTCGCCGAGGACACCGTGCTGGGCCCGCTCTCGTCGCTCGCCGCGGCGGAGCGCCTGGCCGCCCAGGTCGACCACGCGGTCGCCCAGGGTGCGACGCTGGTGGCCGGCGGCACGCGCGAGGGCGCCTTCTACGCGCCGACCGTGCTCACCGATGTCACCAGCGACATGGACGTCTACCGCGAGGAGCTCTTCGGCCCCGTCGGCGTCGTCTACCGCGTCGCCGGCGAGGACGAGGCCGTCGCGATCGCGAACGACACGTCGTTCGGCCTGGGCTCCTACGTCTTCACGACCGACCCGGCGCAGGCCGAGCGCGTCGCCGACGCCATCGATGCCGGAATGGTCTACGTGAACCTCGTGCTCGCCGACAGCCCCGAGCTGCCCTTCGGCGGCGTCAAGCGCAGCGGCACCTCCCGCGAGATGGGTCTGCTCGCCGCCGACGAGTTCGTCAACAAGAAGCTCGTCCGCGTCGCCGGCTGACCTCACGCCTCCTCGCCGAGGGCCGCACGGCACTCGGCGAGGGCCTCGTCGGCCCACTCGATCTGCTGCGCGGTCCCCCACCGTGTGGCGTCGGCGCGCGCGGCGTGGAACGACACGAGGGCGTCGCCGGGGCGACCCGCCGCCATCGCCGCCCAGCCGGCGTTGTTGTGCAGGGAGACGCGCCAGCGCTGTGTTCGCGCATCGGTGACGTCCTCGAGCGCGGCGAATGCTGCCGCGGTGTGCCGATCGCCGTTCGACGGGTCGGCGATCGCGAGCATGTGCAGGGCATCGACGTACAGGAAGACGAGACCGGCGGATGCCGCGGCATCCGCTGCCCGCCGGAAGTGCACGATCGCGCCCTGAGCGTCGCCGGCCGAGTTGTGCAGTCTTCCGCGCTCGAGCGCGACCCGCACGGCGGCGGCCGGCGCCTGCCCGGTGACCGTGTCGAGCACGGCGTGCGCACGCGCGTACCTCGCCTGCAGGCCGAGCGCGCGGGCGATCTGCGTCTCCAGCTCGGCCCGCTCGTCCTCGTCCGCCGCCGCTGCGGCAGCGGCGACGAGGCGCCCCTCGGATGCCGCGGCATCCCCGAAATCCCACAGCTCGTCGAGCCGCTCCTGTGCGAGGGTCATCCCGGAATCGTAGGCCGCGGAACGCGCCGAATCCCCCTCGTGCGGCGGCGCGATCGGGAGGAGAATCGGGGCATGGACGAGATCGGGGTGGTGGACAGTCTCGACGAGTCGGAGTGCTTGCGGCGCCTGGCGACGCAGCAGCTCGGACGGCTCGTCACGCATATCGGGAACGTGCTCGACGTGTTTCCGGTCAACTACGTCGTCACCGGCGGCGGCGACATCGTGTTCCGCACGGCCGAGGGCAGCAAGCTGTTCGAGCTGACCGTGAACGACGAGGTGCTGTTCGAGGTCGACGACCACACGGACGCCGGCGCATGGAGCGTGATCGTGCGCGGACACGCCCGGCGGCTCGAGACGGAGGCCGAGATCGAGGCCGCCGAGCAGCTCGGCCTTCATCCGTGGGTGCCGACTCTGAAGCGCAACTACGTGCGCGTCACGGCGGCCGAGATCACCGGTCGCGCCTTCGGATTCGCCCCCGAACCGGACCGCTCCGGGGTGCACGTGTTCTGACCCCGGGTCGCAGCGCGCCGGAGGCATGACGTACACTGGAACGTGCAGTAGAAGTCTGCATTCTTTTGCCGTGCCCGAAGATCGGGTGCGAGACCCCCTCCCTCCGGTTGCGGCAGAAGTGCGGGCGCCGAGACCTCCGGGTCTCTAGGGCGGTAGCTCAATTGGCAGAGCAGCGGTCTCCAAAACCGCAGGTTGCAGGTTCGATTCCTGTCCGCCCTGCGCGTCAGCGCAACAGCTGACACAACGATGATCCAGGTGGAGTCAATGGTCCAGGACGAGGCGAAGAACGACGTCGTCGCGAAAAGCGATGCACGCCGCGAGAAGAAGCCCAACATCTTCGCTCGCATCGTCCTGTTCATCCGTCAGGTCATCGCGGAACTGCGCAAGGTCGTCACCCCGACCCGGCAGGAGCTCGTCAAGTTCACAGCCGTCGTGCTGGGCTTCGTCATCGTCATGATGGCGGTGGTCTACGGACTCGACCTCCTGTTCGTGTGGCTGACGACCGTGGTGTTCGGAACCCCGGGCGCCTGAGCGCCGGATCCGCACCGGAGAACTGAGGAAGAACGCACGTGTCTGAAAAGTATGTCGACGACGCCGATTGGGCGACGGCCGCCGAGCAGTCCAGCGAGGACGACGCCGCGCAGGATGGCAACACGCTCGCCGCGGAAGAGGAGTCGGTGACCGCCGCCGAGCAGGTCGCGCTCCACGTCGAGGACGAGGATGACGCGGATTTCGACGACGACGTCGTCGAGATCGACGACCCGGAGGCTGATGCGATCGTGAACGACGCTCTCGAGATCGACGAGACTGCGGAGGCCGAGGCCGCCGCAGAGGTGCTCACCGACGCCGCTGCCGAGGAGGCCGCGGAGCTCGCCCAGGAGGCCGCCGACGAGGTCGCCCCCTACGACGGTCCCGAGCTCGGCGACGACCTCGACGTCGACGCCGATCTCGACCCGGTCGAGGCGTTCCGCACCGAGCTGCGCTCGCTGCCGGGCAAGTGGTACGTCATCCACTCCTACGCCGGTTTCGAGCGCAAGGTGAAGGCCAACATCGAGCAGCGCAAGTCGACGCTCGAGGTCGAGGAGGACATCTACCAGGTCGAGGTCCCCATGGAGGACGTCGTCGAGATCAAGAACGGCCAGCGCAAGATGGTCACCCGCGTGCGCATCCCGGGCTACGTGCTCGTGCGCATGGAGCTCAACGAGGACACCTGGTCGGTCGTTCGCCACACGCCCGGCGTCACCGGCTTCGTCGGCAACGCGCACAATCCGACCCCGCTGCGCTTCGAAGAGGCCTTCACGATGCTGCAGTCGCTCGTCGAGGTGAAGGAGGCGGCCCCCGTCAAGGGCGGCGCCCCCGTCAAGGGCGCTCCGGCCGCGGCCCGCGTCATCCCCGCCGAGGTCGACTACGAGATCGGCGAGACCATCACGATCAAGGAGGGCTCGTTCGCGGGTCTCCCGGGCACCATCAGCGAGATCAAGCCCGAGAGCGGCAAGCTCACCGTGCTCGTCTCGCTGTTCGAGCGCGAGACCCCCGTCGAGCTGTCGTTCGACCAGGTCACCAAGCTCTGACACAGACCACCGCTCCCCGGAATGGCCGGGCTGCGGGAGAGAGGGATGCCGCGAGGCATCCGCTCGTTGAAAGGAAAAGGAAATGGCACCGAAGAAGAAGGTGACCGGCCTGATCAAGCTCCAGATCAACGCCGGCGCCGCCAACCCGGCGCCGCCGATCGGCCCCGCGCTCGGTCAGCATGGCGTCAACATCATGGAGTTCTGCAAGGCGTACAACGCCGCGACCGAGTCGCAGCGTGGCAACGTCATCCCGGTCGAGATCACCGTCTACGAAGACCGCAGCTTCACGTTCATCCTGAAGACCCCGCCGGCGGCGGAGCTCATCAAGAAGGCCGCTGGCGTGCAGAAGGGGTCCAAGACCCCGCACACGGTGAAGGTCGCCAAGCTCACCAAGGAGCAGGTGCGCCAGATCGCCGAGACCAAGCAGCCCGACCTCAACGCGAACGACATTGAGGCCGCATCGAAGATCATCGCCGGCACCGCCCGTTCCATGGGCATCACGGTCGAGGACTGAGGGGGAGCGTCACCATGGCACAGAAGTCCAAGGCGTACGAGGCCGCGAAGGCCAAGATCGACGCCGACAAGTTCTACACCGCCGCTGAGGCCGTCGCGCTCGCGAAGGAGACCGGTTCGGCGAAGTTCGACTCGACCGTCGAGGTCGCGCTGAAGCTCTCGGTCGACCCGCGCAAGGCCGACCAGATGGTGCGCGGCACCGTCATCCTTCCCCACGGCACCGGCAAGACGGCGCGCGTGATCGTGTTCGCGACGGGTCCGGCCGCGGAGGCCGCCATCGCCGCGGGTGCGGACGAGGTCGGCGGCGCCGAGCTCATCGAGAAGGTGGCCGGCGGCTACACCGCGTTCGACGCGGCGGTCTCGACCCCCGAGCTCATGGGCCAGGTCGGTCGTCTCGGCAAGGTGCTGGGTCCCCGTGGCCTCATGCCGAACCCGAAGACCGGCACCGTGACCCCCAACCCGGCCAAGGCCGTCGAGGAGATCAAGGGCGGCAAGATCGAGTTCCGCGTCGACAAGCACGCCAACGTGCACTTCGTCGTCGGCAAGGCCTCGTTCACGGCCGAGCAGCTGGGCGAGAACTTCACTGCCGCGGTCGACGAGATCGTGCGTCTGAAGCCGTCGAGCTCGAAGGGCCGCTACATCCAGAAGGGCGCCGTGTCGACCACGTTCGGCCCCGGCATCCCGCTGGACGTCAACTCGCTGGTCTGATCAGACCGCTTCCGAAAGGCCCTCTCCGTCTCGGAGGGGGCCCTTCGTCGTCTCGGGATGCCGCGGCTCACCCGCCGACGGCGAGGAGGACCCCGAGCGTCACCATGACGACGGCGATCACGGCGTCCAGCACCCGCCACGCGCGCGGTGTCGCGAGCACGGGCGCGAGGAGGCGAGCGCCGTAGCCGAGTGCGGCGAACCAGATGATGCTCGCGACGCCGGCGCCGAGCGCGAACCACCAGCGACCGTCGCCCTGCGAGGACGCGACCGAGCCGAGCAGGAACACCGTGTCGAGGTAGACGTGCGGGTTCAGCCAGGTGAGGGCGAGGGCGGTGCCGACGACGGCGCGACGTCGGGTCGCGGTGAGCGTTCCGGACGAGACGGAGGCCGCGGCATCCGTCGCTGGACCCGTCACTGTCAGCGTCTCGCCCGCCGGTCGCAGCGCCCGTCGGGCGGCGAGCAGCCCGTAGCCGATCAGGAACGCGGCGCCGGCGATGCGCACCGCGATCGCGAGCCACGGCACCCCGTGCAGCAGGAGCCCGATGCCGCTGACGCCGAGAGCGATGAGCGCGAGGTCGCTGAGGGTGCAGACCGCGACGACGGCGAGCACGTGCTCGCGGCGGATGCCCTGCCGCAGCACGAACAGGTTCTGGGCGCCGATCGCCACGATGAGCGAGGAGCCGAGGCCGAGACCGGCGAGGAGGGAGGCGAGCACACCTCGACCGTACGATCCGCCTAGACTTCACGCCAGCTCATGTATCTGTCGCTACATAAGGAGAACTGATGGCCCGTCTCCCGCTGTCGCACGCCGAGACCCTGGCCGTCGTGGTCGAGGAGGGGACGATGGATGCCGCGGCCCGTCGTCTGCGCATCACCCCGTCGGCGGTCAGCCAGCGCATCTCCGCGCTCGAGGCGCAGCTCGGTCAGGTCCTGCTCGTGCGGGGCCGCCCGGCGCGCGCCACGTCCGCAGGCCGGAGCGTCGTGCGCTGGGCGCGGGAGGTGGCGCTCCTCGAGCACGATGCGATGGACGAGCTGGGAGTCGACGGCGCGTCGGCCACGAGCGTGGCGATCGCGGTCAACGCCGACTCCCTCGCGACGTGGCTGCTGCCGGCGCTCGTCGAGCTCACCACGACGCATCCTGTCGTCGTCGACCTGCGACGCGCTGACGAGGACGACACGGCCGATCTGCTCGCCGAGGGGGCCGTGCTGGCGGCCGTCACCACGCGACGGGCGCCGGTGAGCGGATGCCGCTCCCTCCCGCTGGGCACAATGGTCTACGAAGCCGTCGCCGAGCGTACCTTCGCGGAGCGCTGGTTCGCAGGCGGGGCGGCGACGCGCGAGACGCTCGAGCGCGCGCCGGTCGTCGACTTCGACCGGCGTGACGATCTGCAGACACGGTGGCTCGAGGAGCACGGCGCGGACCCGGCGCGCCCGCCCCGGCACTACGTGCCGGCGTCGGTGGAGTTCGCGCGCGCGATCACCTCGGGGATGGGCTGGGGGCTCCTGCCCCGGTCGCAGAGCGGCGATGCCCTGGCCGATGGTCGACTCGTGGCCCTCGGCGGGGCGCCCGCACGGGTGCCGCTGTACTGGCAGCACTGGAATCTGCGCTCGCCACTCGTCGACGCGCTCACGGCACGGGTGCGAGCCGCGGCATCCGTCGCCCTCGACTCGCCCTGACCCCGGGGCGAGCCGCGGTCAGGCCTCGCCGACCTGCAGCACGGTCTTGCCGCGCGTGTGACCCTGCTCGAGCGAGGTGTGCGCAGCGGCCGCGTCGGTCAGCTCGTACACCTTGTCGACGTAGACCTGGATCGACCGGGAGTCGAGCAGGCGGGCGATCGTGGCGAGCACATCGCCGTCGGGGATGTACTTGTAGCTCGTGGCGCGCACACCCGCGGCCCGCGCCGCCTCGGCGTAGCCCGGCCACGATCCGGTCGGCACGAGCACGTACAGTCCGCCGGGGCGCAGCACCTGCAGCGACCGGGTGCCGGTGTCGTCCGCCGCGTTGCCGACGAGGTCGATCACGACGTCGACCTCGGTGAGGACGCCTTCGAAGCGGGTCGAGCGGTAGTCGATCACCTCGGCCGCGCCGAGCTCGCGCAGCCACTGCGCGTTGCCGGCAGACGCCGTCGTCGTCACCCGTGCGCCGAAGTACGCGGCCAGCTGCACGGCGAAGTGGCCGACTCCGCCGGAGCCGGCATGGATGAGGATGCTCTGCCCCTCGTGCGCGTGCGCCGTCTCGACCACGAGCCCCCACGCGGTGAGCGCCGCGAGCGGTACGGCCGCGGCTTCGGCGTGCGACAGCGTGGTGGGCTTGCGCGCGAGCGAGAGGGTCGGCACGACCGCGTACTCGGCGTACGAGCCACCCGTGCGCGGGAAGGCGACGGTGCCGAACACCTCGGTGTCGGGCGGGAAGGGGTGCGCCTCGAACGGAGACGCGACCACGATCCCGCTGAGGTCGAAGCCGAGCGTCGAGGGCAGGGACGGCACGGCGCCAGAGACACCCGCGCCGGCGCGGGTCTTCGCGTCGATGGGGTTGATGCCGGCGGCGACGACCCGCACGAGCACCTCGCTGAGCACGGGGCTCGGCACCGGCACGTCGGCGACATGCAGAACGTCGGGGGCGCCGGTCTCGTCGAAGACGACGGCACGCATGGTCGATGGAGCGGTGAATCCACTCGTCGCGACGGATGTCGCGGAGTGCGCGGCGCGCAGCGGCCTGAATCGCAAGGTCGCTCCTTCCCCCGTGTGTGTCATCGTCGGCAGCACACTGCCCTTGGAGCCTTCAGTCAAGCGCGGCAATGTCTCATCGGTGTTACGGCGGTGCTACCGGGTGGAGAAGGTGCCCTCGGACCCTCCTGGGTGCGTCACAGGGCCTCCCGTCCGCCGGTGCGTCACGCCCCCGGCGCCGCGCGCCCGGCGGGGCTCAGGCCTCGGGGACCTCGCCCGAGGCGAGGGCGTGCAGCAGTTCGGTCAGCTTCTCGATCGACTCGAGCGGCCAGTCGCTGAGGGCGGAGAACAGGCGGCCTTCGAGGGGGCCGCGAGCGGTCTCGATGCGCTCTGCGCCGAGCGGGGTGACCGAGATCACCCGCACCCGTCCGTCGTGCGGATCGGGTGTGCGCTGGATGAGTCCGAGCTCTTCCAGCTCGCCGACCTGGCGGCTGATCATGCCCTTGTCGGCCACGAGCCGCTCCGCGAGGGTCGAGGCGGTGACGGGGCCGCCGCGGGAGATCACCGAGAGGATCTTGAACGTGCCCGGCAGCATTCCGGGGCTCGCGGCCTCGGCGAGTGCGGCGTAGTAGCGGCGGAACTCGCTCGCAAGCTCCGCGAACGCTCCTTCCAGGCCGCGCACCGCCGCCTGACGGACGGGGTCGGCCGTCTCGTCAGGCGCCGGTGCAGCACTCGCCTCGGAGATCACCGGGACACCGTACCGCGCGATGCGTGTGAGTCTGCTGCGGCCGCGGCATCCGCGTCATCGTTCGTCGCGGGCGCCAGCACATCCATCGCCTCGGCGACGGTGACCGTGGCGAGGTCGGCTTCGGATGCCGCGGCCCGCTCACTGTTGGTCATGCGGGTGAGCGGCTTGTTGGGCAGGAACACGATCGCCAGCACGCTGATGATCGCGAACGGCACCGCGATCAGGAACGAGTGCGAGATGCCCTGCGCGTAGACGTCCTCGAAGATCTGGCGGATGCCGTCGGGCAGCGTCGAGACCTGAGGAATCGTGCCGCTCTGCAGCTGCTGGGCGAGCTGGGCGCCCTGCGCTCCGAGGGCGTGCAGGGCGGCGCCGATGTCGGCGGCCCGCGCGGTGACCAGTTCCGCGACCTTCGCGGCGAGAGCGGCACCCATGACCGAGACGCCGATCGTGCCGCCGAGGCTGCGGAAGAAGGTGACCCCCGAGCTCGAGACGCCGATCTGCGACGGGTCGGCGGTGTTCTGCACGACCAGCACGAGGTTCTGCATCGTCATGCCGACGCCGGCCCCGAGCAGGAACATGTAGACCGAGACCACGACGAAGTTGGTGTCGTACGAGATGGTCGACAGCAGGTACGAGCCCGCCACGAGCAGCACGCCACCCACGACGAGGTACGGCTTCCAGCGGCCGAAGCGGCTGATGAGCTGTCCGACGCCGACGGACGCCAGCAGGAGGCCGGCGATCAGCGGGATCGTCATGAGCCCCGCCTCGGTCGGGGTGGCGCCGCGCGCCAGCTGCATGTACTGGGCGAGGAAGACGGATGCCCCGAACATCGCGATGCCGGTGGCGATCGACGCGACGACGGCGAGCGAGAAGGTGCGGTTGCGGAAGAGCGTGAGCGGCACGAGCGGCTCGGCGACGAGCAGTTCGGTCACGACGAAGAGCACCGCGGCCACGACGGCGCCGCCCACCATGAGCAGGGTCGGCAGGCTCCACCAGTCGTACGACGTGCCGGCATTGGTGACCCAGATCAGCAGCAGGGACACGGCCGTGGAGAGCAGCACGATGCCGAGGTAATCGATACGTGCGCGGGTCGACTCGCGTGCCGGCAGGTGCAGCGTGCGCTGCACGATGAACAGGGCGGCCACGGCGAAGGGGAGGGCGACGAAGAAGTTCCAGCGCCAGCCCCAGGCATCCGTGATGACGCCGCCGAGGAGCGGGCCGCCGACCGTGGCGACGGCCATGACCGCGCCGAACAGGCCCATGTAGCGTCCGCGCTCGCGCGGGCTGATGATGTCGGCCATGATGACCTGGCTCAAGGCGGCGAGGCCGCCGGCGCCGAGGCCCTGCACGGCACGGAAGGCGATGAGCATGCCCGGGTTCTGCGAGAAGCCGGCGGCGGCGGTCGCCAGCACGAAGATCAGGATCGACACCTGGAAGAGCACCTTGCGGTTCATCAGGTCGGCGAGCTTGCCCCACACCGGCGTGGAGATCGCGGTGGTGAGCAGCGTCGCGGTCACCACCCAGGTGTACGCGGCTTGATCGCCCGAGAGGTCGTGCACGATGACCGGCAGCGAGGTCGAGACGACCGTCGAGGCGAGCATCGAGACGAACATGCCGAGCAGCAGCCCGATGAGCGCCTCGATGACCTGTCGGGGGGAGCGCGATGTCTCTGCGACGGTCGGAACCGGAGAGGTGATGGTGGCCAAGACGGGGCCTTCCTGTGCGGGTGGGGAGTGCGACACCGTCGGCGCAAAAGTTGACTGAGAGCAACTATATGAATCTCGTTGCGCTGTGTCAACTACTTTGGGCGGGCGCGCTGAAGACCCCGCCGTGGCGGGGGAGTGCGTGCCGGGCTCAGTCCGAGAGCGCGAGCGCCCGGAACGCCTCGCGACCAGCCGCGGGTGCGGCCGCGGCATCCGAGCCGGTGCGCGCCAGCGTCGTGCGGCGATAGAGCTCGTCGATGAGGGATGTCGCCAGCCGCACGAGCTTCGCGATCTCGATGTCGTCGCGCTCGACCCAGGCGCAGCGCGGCTCGTCGCCGACCGGCACGAAGCCGTCGTGCTGCTCCCACGCGACGAGGGTGCGCTCGGCGCCCAGCACGTGCTGCTGCCACCACACCTGACGCAGGTAGGTGCGCGGGATCGACTTCCACGACTTGTTGGTCGTCTTGATCTCGGCGAGGGTGATGCGGCCGCGGTCGTCGATGCCGATGCCGTCGGGGGTCGCGAGGTGCCGCGGCTCGACCACCGCGTGGAAGAGGGCCGTCGAGGGCTGGATGCCGTGGGTCGCCGCCACCCAGGCGGCGATCTCCGGCTCGCGTCGCCGGCCGTGGTCCGTGTAGGCGTTGCCGGAGAAGCGCTGGCCCTGCAGTTTCGCGTCGGCAGCTCGCGAGATGGATGCCGCAGATGACAGGGCCGCGACATCCGTCGCCGTGATGCCGCGGGACCGCGCCCGCACCCAGGCCACGCGATCGCGGGAATCCGCGACGATGCGTGCGGCCAGTTCGGGTGTCACGTGTTCGACCCTACGTCCGGGCCGGGACAGCCGTCGGTCGCGACATGCGAGGGGCTCGACCCGGCGGTGAGGGTTTCTTGGAAATCTGGGAGATCTCTATGAAACAATGAAGAAACATCTGATCCCTAACGTCGCTCCCGTTGCGTGCGCCCGTGTCGCGCGCTCGAGAAGGGGATCCATGTCTGAGTCGTCCGCGCGCACCCGCCGACCTTCCCGCCGCCTCATGCGGCTCGCCGCAGCCGGCGCGGCGCTCGCGCTGGCCATCACAGGCCTCTCTCTCCCGGCCCAGGCGGCCGAGCCGGCGGCCGGAGCGACGACCGCCGGGGACCCGTTGTTCCCGAACGTCGGCAACGCGGGCTACGACGTGCAGAACTACGACATCGCGATGACCTATCGCACCAAGACCGACATCTCGGCCGTCACGACGATCACCGCCATCGCGGCGAGCCCGCTGTCGTCGTTCGCCCTCGACTTCGAGGGCCTGACGGTCGAGAGCGTCCTCGTCAACGGCACCGCGGCGAGCTACGTGCGCGAGAACGACGCCGCGGCCGTGCGGTACAAGCTGATCGTCACCCCCGCGCAGCCGGTGGTCGGCGAGTTCACGGTCGCCGTCGCCTATTCCGGCGCGCCCGTCCGGCACATCGACCACGACGGGTCCTCCGAGGGGTGGGTGCCCACGACCGACGGCGTCACCGCGCTCGGCCAGCCGGTCGGGTCGATGGCGTGGTTCCCGAACAACAACACTCCCGCCGACAAGGCGACCTACCGCATCGCGGTGACGGCGCCCTCGGTTGCAGGTGGCAACCCGCTGGTCGTCGCGAGCAACGGCGAGCTGACGTCGAAGACCGTGGACGATGTCGCCGGCACGACGCAATGGGTATGGACGCAGACCAAGCCGATGGCATCCGAGCTCTCGGTGCTGTCGATCGGTCGCTTCAACATCCTCGAGAGCGACATCGTGCTCGCGAGCGGTCGCACCCTGCACGAGTGGAGCTTCGTCGACCCGACGATCTCCACCAACACGCAGAACACGATCAACACTCGTCGCGCCAGCATCAAGCCGATCATCGACTGGCTCGAGACCAAGCTCGGCCCCTACCCGGGTGCAAGCACCGGTGTGATCGTCGACCGGGTGAGCGTCGGCTATGCACTGGAGACGCAGGACCGTCCGTTCTTCGATGGCAGCATCAGCGCACCCACTCTGATCCACGAGCTCGTCCACCAGTGGCTCGGTAACGAGGTCGCACCGGCCGATTGGTCGCACATCTGGCTGAACGAGGGTGCTGCCGAGTTCTTCACGACCTATTACCAGTACGCGACCAGCACGGCAGTGAACCCGACGACCCCCGAGAACGACAGCTACTCGTCCTGGAACTCGGCGACCTCGTCGCGCTGGACCGTGCCGACGGTGGGCTTCACGGACCCCTCGGAGCTCTACGACTGGCAGGTCTACAACCGCGGCAAGTACACCCTCGGTGCGCTGATGACGGCGATCGGTCGTCAGGCGTTTGACCAGCTGTACGCGGAATGGACCGCTCGTCACGCCGGCGGGTCGGCGACGACCGCCGACTTCATCGCGCTCGCCGAGGAGGTGTCGGGACGTGACCTCGGCGCGTTCTTCCAGGACTGGCTCTACGACACCGACAAGCCGGCGTGGCCGCCGGTATGGTCGGCGAATGCGTCGCTCGTCGTTCCCGACGGCACCACCTATGCCGCCGGAGACCCGCTCACGCTGAAGCTGGCGGTGCAGAGCACCGGTCGGGTGACGCTCACAGGTGGAAAGGTCGTCGTCGACGGCTCGACTCTCCTGCCCGAGATCACCCTGCCGACGCCGCTTCCCGCCGGACTGTCGATCGAGGGAACCGACCTCGTCTGGTCGGTGCCCGACACCCCCACCGGTTCGTCGGCTTCGCTGGATATCCCGTTCACCATCGCCGCCGATTCCTCCGGTGCGCCCGTGGAGTTCTCCATCAGCGCTCCGGGGCTCGGCTCCACGGTGACGTCGGGCGTGTTCTCCTTCACGACCGCGGGACCGGTGAAGCTCACCCTGCTGAACATCAACGACTTCCACGGCCGCATCGACGCCAACACGGTGAAGTTCGCCGGAACCATCGAGACCCTCCGCGAGGCGGGCCGCGACGACCACACGCTCCTCCTGTCGGACGGCGACAACATCGGGGCATCCTTGTTCGCCTCGTCGTACTTCAACGACGAGCCCACGATCGACGTGCTCAATGCGCTCGACCTGGCCGCCTCGGCGGCAGGCAACCACGAGTTCGACAAGGGGTACAGCGACCTCGTCGGCCGGGTGTCGGACAGCGCCGACTTCTCCTATCTGGGGGCGAACGTATACCTGAAGGGAACGACGACACCCGCACTTCCGGAGTACGCGGTGATCGATGTCGCCGGACTCAAGGTCGCGGTGATCGGAGCGATCACGCAGGAGACACCCGCGCTCGTCGCGCCGGGCGGGATCAGCTCCCTCGACTTCGGTGACCCGGTCGCGGCGGTGAACCGCGTCGCCGAGTCCCTCGAGGGCACGGTGGACGTGATCATCGCCGAGTACCACGAGGGCGCCTCCGCGGGCACTCCCGACAACGCCACCATCGAGCAGGAGGTCGCCGCCGGCGGCGCGTTCTCGCGCATCGTCACGGACACGTCGGCATCCGTCGACGCGATCTTCACCGGTCACACGCACAAGCTGTACGACTGGGATGCCCCGGTGCCCGGCACCGATCGGACCCGACCCGTCATCCAGACCGGGAGCTACGGCGAGAATATCGGCAAGGTCGTCATGGAGATCGACCGCACCACCGGTGCAGTGACCGTGGCCCAATCGGGCAACGTCGCGCGGCTGGCGTCGCAGGTGTTCCCGAACGACGCGGCGGCCACCGCTGCGGCCAGCAAGGCGCTCGACGACCAGCTCATCGCACGGTTCCCGCGTGTGGCCGAGGTCGCGACCATCGTCGACGAGACGCTCGCTCAGGCGCGCGTCGTCGGTGAGCAGCCCGTGGGATCGGTGACCGCGGATATCACGACCGCGTTCGCGGGCGGGTCCTATGCGGAGTCCGGCTACGCCGGCGGCAGCCGTGACAACCGCGCCGCTCAGTCCACCCTCGGCAACCTGGTGGCGGACGCGCTGGTGTCGACGCTCGCCGACCCGGACCGCGGTGGCGCCGAGATCGGCGTCGTCAATCCCGGCGGCCTGCGCGCCGAGCTCTACGAGGGCACGGACGGTGTGATCACCTACGCCGAGGCGAACGCGGTGCTGCCGTTCGTGAACAACCTCTGGACGACCACGCTCACCGGCGCACAGTTCACCGCGGCCCTCGAGCAGCAGTGGCAGCCGGAGGGCAGCAGCCGCCCGTACCTCGCCCTGGGGCTCTCGTCGAACGTCAGCTACACGTTCGATGCGACCAAGCCGCGAGGTGAGCGCATCACCGGGGTGTGGATCGACGGGCAGCCGCTGGTGGCGACGAACACGTACCGCGTCGGGTCGTTCAACTTCCTGCTGCAGGGCGGCGACAACTTCACCGCGTTCGCACAGGGCACCTCGACGCGCGACTCGGGCCTCATCGACCGCGACGCGTGGATCTCCTACCTGCAGGCGCATCCGGGGCTCTCGCCCCAGTTCGCGAGTCGTTCGGCCCAGCTCACCGGGGTGCCCGCGTCGGTCATGCGGGGGCAGACGATCGAGTTCGCACTGTCGAGCGTCGACCTCACGTCTCTCGGCAGCCCGCGCTCCACGACCGTCACCCCCCGGGTCACCGGTAGCTCGGCGACGTTCGCGCCCATCCCGGTGACGAACGGCACCGCGAACGTCTCGCTGACGTTCCCCGTCGACGCGACGCCGCAGAGCACGATCGAGTTGACGGTCGCTCCGGGTGGCACGACGGTGGTGGTCCCGATCCAGGTCGCGGCCGGACAGACCGGGCCGATCCCGCCGACCACGACGCCGGTGCCCGCCACCGACGAGCAGCTGCTGGCCGAGCTCGAAGGTCTCATCAGCGTGCCGTCGCCGAACCTGGTCGCGGGCGAGACGGTGGTCATCACCGTCGGCACGCAGTACGCCGGACAGTGGGTCACCGTCTGGCTGCACTCGACGCCCACGCAGGTCGGCGGCTGGTACCAGGTGGCGGCCGACGGCACCATCACGGTCACGCTGCCGGTCGGTGTCAGCGGATCGCACCGGCTCGTCGTGCTCGACGCCTCGGGCAACGTCATCGGATGGTCCTCGGTCGCGCTGAGCCTGCCGCCGGCCACGGGGCTGCCGGCGAGCGGCGCCCTGCCCAAGACCGGCGCGGATGCCTCGTGGCTCGGCGGCGTGACGATGCTCGCGCTCCTTCTCATCGGCGCGGGAGTCATCGCGCGAGTGCGCCCGCAGCGCCGGAGCTGATCCGCCGCATCCACCCGAAGGCCCCGCTGAACACCGGCGGGGCCTTCGGGTTTGGCGGGGGCAGCGGCATCCCGTATGCTGATGTCAAGCCGAAGACCGCCGGTCATCGTCGTGCGCGACAGCGCAGGTCGATCGAAGCTCTGCAACGCAGGGGCCCGCGCAGGTGTACGAACGAACTCCCGATCATCGGGCATGTGAAGCTCCGTGCGCTTGCGCCGGAGCTTTTTTCGTTGCCGGGAAGGTCTCAGGCCGGCGATCCGCCATCGCGGATCGTCACGTGGATACAAGGAGTGGCCATGGCGCAGAAGGAAGCGACGGTCGCCGAGCTCACGAAGAATTTCGAGGACTCGACTGCCGTACTGCTCACCGAGTACCGCGGTCTGACGGTTGCCGAGCTCAAGGAGCTCCGCAACACCATCCGTCAGGACGCGGAGTACGCCGTGGTGAAGAACACGCTGTCCAAGATCGCCGCGAACAACGCGGGGATCACGGAGCTGGACGAGGACTTTGCCGGTCCTTCGGCCATCGCCTTCGTGCACGGTGACCCGGTCGCCGTCGCGAAGGGCCTGCGCGCCTTCGCCAAGGCACACCCTCTTCTCGTGATCAAGGGCGGCTACTTCGACGGTGCCCCCCTGAGCGCGGACGAGGTCAACAAGTTGGCCGACCTCGAGAGCCGTGAAGTCCTGCTGGCGAAGCTCGCCGGTGCGATGAAGGCCTCGCTGTTCGGTGCCGCTTATCTCTTCAACGCCCCGCTGTCGAAGGCCGTTCGCACGGTCGACGCGCTGCGTGAGAAGCAGGAGTCCGCGGCCTGAGTCGGCCCGCGGTGGACAAACCCCAATCAAGGAGAAACATCATGGCAAAGCTCAGCACTGAGGAGCTGCTCGACGCCTTCAAGGAGCTCACGCTCATCGAGCTCAGCGAGTTCGTCAAGAAGTTCGAGGAGACCTTCGAGGTCACCGCCGCCGCTCCGGTCGCCGTCGCGGCCGCTCCGGCCGCCGGTGGCGCCGGTGGTGCCGCCGAGGAGGTCGAGGAGAAGGACTCGTTCGACGTCATCCTCGAGGCTGCCGGCGACAAGAAGATCCAGGTCATCAAGGTCGTCCGCGAGCTCACCTCGCTCGGCCTCGGCGAGGCCAAGGCTGTTGTCGATGGCGCCCCCAAGGCCGTCATCGAGGGCGCCAACAAGGAGGCCGCCGACAAGGCGAAGGCCGCTCTCGAAGAGGCCGGCGCGACGGTTACCCTCAAGTAATCCCGCTGCTCTCAGCTCCGAAGGCCCCCGGCACTGCGCCGGGGGCCTTCGTCCTGTCCGGAGCGATGTGCTGATGGCGGATACCTCGTCCCGCCGATATGCGCAGTGCGCGACGCATCTATAGCGCAGAGTCTGGAGTTCGCGCATGAGAGAAATCTCATCGACCGTTCACACACTCGTCACAGAAATGTCGTCCTGACCAACATCGGGTCTCTTAGCCTCACAGGGTTGCTCTCAGCCCTGAACTAGGAGACTCATGTCCATTTCCCAGCCACGCAGGAGAGCGCTCGCCATCATCGCGGGCGCATCCCTCCTCATCGGCATCGCAGCGCCCGGCACGGCGCTCGCGGCCTCGGCGGCAGAACCCGCCCCGGCCGACGTCATCATCAACGAGGCCTACCTCAAGGGCGGCAGCGCCGGCGCGCCCTTCACCAACAAGTTCATCGAGCTCTACAACGCCGGAGGGACCGCGCAGAACCTGACCGGTTGGTCGCTCCAGTACCGGTCCGCGTCCGGCACCGGCGTGGCGACGACGGTCACCCTCTCGGGCACGATCAACCCGGGTTCGTACTTCCTCGTGCAGGCCGCCTCGAACGGCGCCAACGGCGTCGCGCTGCCCACGCCCGATCAGGTGACGAGCTTCAACCCCGGTGGACAGAACGGCGTGCTCTGGCTCTCCGACCAGTCCTCCCCCCTCACCCTCACCCCGGGCTCGGTGGTCGGCACCCCGGGCGTCGTGGACCTCCTCGGCTACGGCAGCGGCAACACGTTCGAGACCAAGGCCGCCCCCGACGCCGGCGGCAACACCACGCCCAACGCCTTGACGCGCACGGGCTTCGTCGACACCGACGACAACTCCACGGACTTCACGGTCACGACGACCGTCACCCCCCAGAACTCCGGCTCGGGCAGCACACCGAACCCGACCGACTCTCCCAGCGCCTCGCCCTCGCCGACCGCATCGAGCACGCCGACGCCCACCACGTCGCCCACCACGGCGCCGGGTGAGATCACGCCGATCTCCGCGATTCAGGGCACCGGCGACACCTCACCGCTCTCCGGTCAGACCGTCACCACCCGCGGAGTCGTGACCGCGGCCTACCCGACCGGCGGCTTCAACGGCTTCTACATCCAGACCCCCGGCACCGGCGGCGCCATCGACTTCGGCACCCACACCGCATCCGATGCGGTCTTCGTCTTCGGCTCGGCCGCGACGGCGAAGGTCTCCGTAGGCCAGTATGTCGAGGTCACCGGAAGCGTGACCGAGTACCAGGGGCTCACCGAGATCAACGGCACCGCCAATGGCACGACGGTCTTGTCCGAGACGGCGCCGGCGCCCGTCGCGGCTGCGACTGTCGCCTTCCCCGCGACCGACCAGCAGCGCGAGTCGCTCGAGGGCATGCTGATCCTTCCCCAGGGCGACTACACCGTCACCAACACCTACTCGACGAACCAGTACGCCGAGATCGGTCTGGCAACCGGCACCACCCCGCTGATCACGCCGACGGAGATCGCCCGACCCGGCACCGCCGCGTACGCGCAGGCCGTGGCGGACAACGCCGCCCGGGGTGTGACGCTCGACGACGGGGCATCCATCAACTTCCTCAGCTCCGCGAACAAGAGCATCGCGCTCCCGTACCTGAGCGATCACGACATCACCGTCGGTGCTCCGGTCACGTTTGCGAAGCCTGTCGTGCTCGACTATCGCAACAGCACCTGGAAGTTCCAGCCCACCGCGCAGCTCCTGGCGGGGGGAGACACCTCGTTCGTGGCCATCGCGGACGGGCGTCCCACGAGCGCACCGAACGTCGGCGGCGACATCCAGCTCGCCAGCTTCAACGTGCTCAACTACTTCACCACCACGGGCGCCGACTATGTCGCCGCCGGCAACACCTGCTCGTTCTACACCGATCGCGCGGGCAACAACGTGACGGTGAACAACTGCTCGGGATCGGGCCCGCGCGGCGCCGCCGACGCAGCGAACCTGAAGCGTCAGCAGGACAAGATCGTCGCGGCGATCAACGGGCTGGGCGCCGACGTGGTCTCGCTCGAGGAGATCGAGAACTCGTCCAAGTTCGGTAAGGACCGGGATTCCGCGCTCTCGACGCTCGTGAACGCGTTGAACAGCGCCCTCGGATCCGAGCAGTGGTCGTTCGTGCCGTCGCCGGCAGCCGATGCGCTCCTGCCGCTCGACCAGCAGGATGTCATCCGCACGGCGTTCATCTACAAGGCATCGCTGGTCAAGCCGGTCGGCGCCTCCGTCGTGCTCAACGACAGCGCCTTCTCGAACGCGCGCCAACCACTCGCCCAGGCCTTCACGGCGGCCGACGGCACCTCTGCGCAGTTCATCGCCATCGTGAACCACTTCAAGTCGAAGGGGTCGGGAACGGGCGCGGACGCGGACCAGGGCGACGGCCAGGGCGCGAGCAACGCATCGCGTGTGGCTCAGGCGCACGCGCTCGTGGCGTTCGCCGATGGGCTGAAGACGTCCGTCGGCACCGACAAGGTCTTCCTGCTGGGCGATTTCAACTCCTACAGCCAGGAGGACCCGATCAAGGTCATCACCGACGCGGGCTACATCCAGCAGGGCGCCGAGGAGTACACCTACTCGTTCAGCGGCCAGTCGGGTTCGCTCGACCACATCTTCGCGTCGCCGTCGGCTCAGGCCGCGGTCACGGGTGCGCACGTGTGGAACATCAACGCAGGTGAGTCCGTGGCGCTGGAGTACAGCCGCTACAACTACAACGCGACCGACTTCTACCGTGCCGACGCATTCCGATCGAGCGACCACGACCCGCTCGTGGTGGGTGTGACGCTGTCGCACAAGATCGAGCTCAACCTCCTCAACATCAACGACTTCCACGGGCGCATCGACGGCAACACCGTCGCGTTCGCGGGAACCGTCGAGGAGCAGCGCGCCGCCTACGGCGAAGGCAACACCCTCCTGCTGTCGGCCGGTGACAACATCGGTGCCTCGCTGTTCGCCTCCGCGGTCGCCGAGGACAAGCCGACCCTCGACGTGCTCAACGCGCTCGACCTGGCGGCGTCGGCTGTGGGCAACCACGAGTTCGACCGCGGCTACGCCGACCTCTCCGGTCGCGTGCAGGATGCGGCGGACTTCCCGTATCTCGGCGCCAACGTCTACAAGGCGGGCACCAGCGAGCCGGCGCTTCCCGAGTACACCATCGTCGACGCGGGTGGCCTGAAGGTCGCGGTCATCGGCGTCATCACGCAGGAGACCCCGAGCCTGGTCGCTCCCGGCGGCATCACCGGACTCACCTTCGGTGACCCGGTCGCGGCCGTGAACCGCGTCGCGGCGGAACTCGCCGGCACGGTCGACGTGATCGTCGCCGAGTACCACGAGGGAGCGGGGGCGGGAACCCCGGAGAAGGCGACGCTTGACCAGGAGGTCGCGGCCGGCGGTGCGTTCGCGGACATCGTGACGAAGACCTCGTCCAGCGTCGACGTCATCTTCACCGGCCACACCCACAAGCAGTACGTGTGGGATGCCCCGGTCCCGGGTGTCGAAGGCAAGACCCGCCCCATCGTTCAGACCGGCAACTACGGCGAGAACCTCGGACAGGTCGTGCTCTCGATCGACGGCGCGTCCCATGACGTGCTCGGCTACACGGCACGCAACATCTCCCGCTCGACCACCCCGGCGGCCACGCTGATCTCGACCTACCCCCGGGTGGCCGAGGTCAACGCGATCACGAACGCTGCACTCGCGAGCGCGGCGGCCATCGGCAACCAGCCGAAGGGATCGGTCACGGCGGACATCACGACGTCGTACACCGGTGGCAGCTACGTCGACGGGAAGTACGCAGGCGCCACCGCCCGCGACAACCGTGCCGGCCAGTCCACGATCGGAAACCTCGTGGCCGACTCTCTCGTCGCCTCGCTCGGCTCGGCCGATCGCGGCGGCGCCGAGATCGGTGTGGTCAACCCCGGCGGTCTGCGCGCCGAGCTCTTCTACGCTCCGGATGGCACGATCACCTACGCCGAGGCGAATGCGGTGCTCCCCTTCGTGAACAACCTCTGGACGACGAGCCTCACTGGCGCGCAGTTCAAGGCCGTGCTCGAGGAGCAGTGGCAGACCAACGCCGACGGCACGATCCCGTCGCGTTCCTACCTCCAGCTCGGGCTGTCGAAGAACGTCTCGTACACGTTCGACGCGACCGCGGCGCGGGGCAGCCACATCACGGGAATCTGGATCGACGGCAAGCCGATCGACCTCGCGGCCTCGTACCGCATCGGTTCGTTCAACTTCCTGCTGCAGGGCGGCGACAACTTCCGCACCTTCGCTCAGGGCACGAACACGCGCGACTCGGGTCTGATCGACCGTGACGCGTGGATCAGCTACCTCGAGACGCATCAGCCGGTCTCGCCGGACTTCGCCAGCCGTTCGGCGCAGGTTCTCGGTGCGCCGACCACTGCGGTCTCGGCAGGCGACCAGGTGTCGTTCACGGTGTCCGCGATCGACATGACGTCGCTCGGCTCGCCGCTGAACACCACGCTGGAGTACGCGGTCGCCGGCAGCGCGGCGACGTTCACGCCGGTCGCGTTCGTCAACGGGACCGCCACGGTGTCGTTCACGGTTCCGCTCGATGCTCCGGCGTCGACGTCCGTGGTGCTCACCTCACCGGCATCGGGAACCAAGGTCACCGTGCCGCTCACGGTCTCGAACGGCACGGGCCTGCCCGGCACGGGACCCGGAACGGAGGTCCCCGGCACCACTCCGCCGTCGATCATCCCGCTCCCCGTCCCGGATGCCGCGCTGACCGCCGCGCTCGAGGGCAAAATCTCCGCGAGCGACACCACTCCCTCCGTCGGGGATGCGGTGAAGATCTACGTCGGCGTCGAGCACGCCGGCGAGTGGGTCACGGTGTGGGTGCACTCCACCCCGGTGCGCATCGGCACGTGGTTCCTCGTCGATGCGAGCGGTTACGTCACCGTCACCATCCCCGCGGGGGTCTCCGGCGCCCACAGTCTGGTCGTCCAGGACGCTGACGGGAACGTCATCGGCTGGCAGGCCGTGACGATCGCCGACCCGTCGCTCGCGGCTCTGCCGCGCACCGGCGGTCAGGATCTGCAGTGGCTGCTGTGGGCAGGCGTCTTGCTCCTCGGGGCCGGTGCCGCCGCACGGATGACGGTGCGCAACCGTCGCAGCTGAGGCATCCGCCATCGCGCTGCCCGTCCCCGGTTCGCCGGGGGCGGGCAGCGTCGTCTGCGCTCAGGCGCCGGAGGTCGCGGGCGCCGTCGTCGAGGATCGCACCACGAGCCGCGTCGGCAGTTGCAGCCGGTCGGGCACGTCCGTGTCGCCGTCGATGAGCGAGAGCAGGGTGCGCGCGGCGAGCTCGCCGAGCTCCTCGGGGTGCTGCACGATCGTGGTGAGTCCGAACATCTCGGCGTAGTCGTGGCCGTCGACGCCGACGACGCTCAGCTGGCCCGGCACGGGCACGCCCAGTCGGCGCGCCGCGATGATCGCACCGATCGCGATCTCGTCGCACGCCGCAACGATCGCCGTGGGGCGCGACTCCATGTCGGCCAGCAGCGGCACGGCGGCCGCGTAGCCGTCCGTCACGGTGAGGGTCGAGGGCGTCGAGCGCATGGATGCCTCGAGCCCGGCCTGTCTCATCGCCTGCTCGTAGCCGATGCACCGGTCCGCGACATCGCGTGCGCGGGGGGAGTCGTAGGGCGTCACCCCGAGGAAGGCGATCTCGCGGTGGCCGAGCGTGATCAGGTGCTGCGTGATCATCCGCCCGATCGCGATGTTGTCGATGCCGATCGTCGGAATTCCGTTGAGCCCGTTGCCCACGCACAGGGTCGGCTTGCCGATGCCGATCAGCTTCTCGATGTCGTCGTCGTCGGGTTCGAGTGCCACCGCGAGCACGCCGTCGAATCGTTTCCGGGCCAGGAAGAAGCGGTACATGCTCTCGCGATCCTGAGACGCGGGCTCAGCGACGTAGAGCGTCAGGTCGTAGCCGGCCGGGATGAGCGCGCGGGTGATGCCCTCGATCATCGAGCCGAAGTACCACCGGTTGACCCTCGGCACGATGACGGCGATCGTGCGCGTGCGACCCGTTGCGAGGCCGGCGGCGTTGGCGGACGCCACGTAGCCCAGAGTGGTGGCGGCATCCGTCACCTTCTTGCGCGTCTCCTCGGAGACATAGCCGCCCCCGCTGAGCGCGCGGCTCGCAGTGGACTTGGAGACCCCGGCCAGGCGGGCGACGTCGGCGATGCCGCTCACTCTCGATCCCTTCATCGTCGACGGGTTCGTGCGACCGGTGGTCGCGGGACTTTCCGTCGCAGTCTAGATGATCACAGAAACTTTAGGGAACCGGTTCCACATGGGACGGCGATTCACAAAGGGGAAATCGGCGCGATATGAGCACCAGAACCTGGAATCACCGCACGAATAGTGGGGTTTATGGATTCGTGACCGGCGCTGGTTGTGGATCGCGTGAACTTCGAATACGGTGCTGTGGAACCGGTTCCGGGGGAATCGGTATGTGAGACGGAAGAATTCCGTGCACTCAAGGAGGAGGAATCACATGGCAACACTGCAGCGGCGCCACGTCCTAGCGCCGGTCGCACTGATCGGAGCCCTCGGGCTCGGTCTGGTCGGGTGCGCCGAGGGCAGCCCCAGCAGCAGCTCCAGCGATCTGTCGGGTCAGACCGTCAAGATCTCGGGCGGGATCACCGGGTCGGAGGCCGACCTGCTGAACCAGTCCTTCACGCAGTTCACCGCCGACACGGGCATCAAGGTCGAGTACACCGGCGACAAGAGCTTCGAGGGAAACATCGTCACCAAGGTGACCGGTGGCTCGGCGCCCGACATCGCCATCGTGCCCCAGCCGGGTCTGCTGAAGACCCTGGTCGGCACGGGCGACGTCAAGAAGGCGTCGGACACCGTCTCGGCCAACGTCGACAAGTACTGGTCGAAGGACTGGAAGACGTATGGCACGGTCGACGGCACGTTCTACGCCGCGCCCATGCTCGCCAACGTCAAGGGCTACGTCTGGTACTCGCCGGCGAAGTTCAAGGAGTGGGGCGTCTCCGTCCCCAAGACCTGGGACGACCTGCTCACCCTGACCAAGACCATTCAGCAGAAGACCGGCCAGGCTCCCTGGTGCGCCGGCTTCGCCTCGGGTGACGCGTCGGGCTGGCCCGGCACCGACTGGATCGAGGACCTCGTCCTGCGTCAGTCCGGCCCCGACGTCTACGACCAGTGGGTCGCCGGCACGGTGAAGTTCACGGATGCCCCGATCAAGAGCGCGTTCGACGCGGTGGGTCAGATCCTCCTGAACCCCCAGTACGTCAACGCCGGCTTCGGAGATGTGAAGAGCATCAACTCGACCGCGTTCGCCGACGTCGCCGCCAAGGTCGCCGACGGCAGCTGCGCGATGACGCACCAGGCGTCGTTCCTCTCGTCGAACTTCCTCGACGTGAAGACCGCCTCGGGTCAGACCCCGAAGGTCGCCCCCGACGGTGACGTCTACGCGTTCATCCTCCCCGGCATCACCGAGGGTGCGCAGTCGGTCGAGGCCGGCGGCGAGTTCGTCGCGTCGTTCAGTGACTCGGCGGCCGTGCAGAAGGTTCTCGAGTACATGTCGAGCCCCGACTTCGCGAACGCCCGCGTCAAGCTCGGCGGCGTGATCTCGGCCAACAAGGGCGCCGACCCGAGCCTGGCCTCGAGCGCGTTCCTCACCGACGCCATGAAGACGCTGCAGGACCAGAACACGGTCGTGCGTTTCGACGCGTCGGACCTGATGCCCGCCACGGTGGGTTCGGGCTCCTTCTGGAAGGGCATGGTCAGCTGGATCGACGGCAAGCCGACCGACCAGGTGCTCAGCGACATCCAGGCCGGCTACAACAACTGATCGCCTGACGGCGGCAGGCCGCCCGTGAGGGGGTCGCTCTTCGGAGCGGTCCCCTCACGGCGCGGTTTCCGCCCTGAATCGAGGGAGAGACGATGTCGTCGCATCCGATGACCGCGAACACGCAGACGCCCCGCGCGGGCGGTACGCGTCGCGTCGCCACCATCATCGCGATCATCGCCGCCGTGGCGGTGGTCGCGTTTTTCGTCCTGCTGGTGACAGGACCCCACGTCGAGAACGCCCGACCGACGACGCTCGGCTTCTCGCTCAACAGCTTCTTCCAGTGGATCGGCAACCTGAATCCGCTGCTGCAGATCCCGATCATGCTCGCCGTCGCGCTCGCGGTGGTCGGCGTCATCCTGCTGCTCATCGAGTACGCCCCCCGTGCGGGGCGCGGATACTTCTGGCTGCGACTGGCCGCGTGCTTCGTGCTGCCGGTGATCGCCTTCATGCTGCTGCGTCCGTACCAGAACGCCGTGCTCTGGGTCGTGGGTATCGCCCTCGGCCTCGGCGCCCTCCTGTTCTTCGCGGACTACCGGGCTCGCGAAGGCGCGGGCTACCTGTTCCAGCTGATCATCTTCCTCACGCCGGCAGCGCTTCTGCTTCTGCTTGGCCTGATCTACCCGGCGATCAGCACTATCTACCAGTCGTTCTTCGACAAGACGGGCAAGTCGTTCGTCGGGCTCGACAACTACATCTGGACCTTCACGAACCCGGAAGGCTTCTGGTCGGTCATCAACACCCTCATCTGGGCTCTCGTCACACCGGTCGTTTCGACGGCGCTCGGCCTCGCGTACGCCGCCTTCATTGACCGTGCACGCGGCGAGAAGATCCTCAAGGTGCTCGTGTTCATGCCGATGGCGATCTCGTTCGTGGGTGCCGGCATCATCTGGAAGTTCATCTACGACTATCGGCAGGGCGACCAGATCGGCCTGCTGAACGCGATCATCACCGGGCTCGGGGGTCAGCCGGTGCCCTGGCTCGACACGGCGCCACTGGTCAACACGATCTGCCTGCTCATCGTGTTCATCTGGACGCAGACCGGGTTCGCCATGGTCGTGCTCTCCGCCGCGATCAAGGCCGTGCCGACCGAGCAGCTCGAGGCTGCGCAGCTCGACGGCACGAACGCGTGGCAGCGGTTCATCAACGTGACGGTGCCCGGAATCCGCTCGTCGCTGGTCGTCGTGCTCACGACCCTGACGATCGCCGCACTGAAGGTGTACGACATTGTGGCGGTGATGACCGGCGGTCGGTCGGACTCGACGGTGCTCGGTTTCGAGATGGTGAACCAGCAGCAGCGGTTCCAGAGCTACGGGCACTCGTCGGCCCTCGCCGTCGTGCTGTTCCTCATCGTGCTGCCGCTGATCATCTACAACGCGCGACAGCTGCGCAAGCAGAAGGAGGTGCGCTGATGGCCGTCATCGACGCCCAGCCCGCATTCGACGCCCGTGCGGCCCGCCGTACGGCGCGAGAGACCCGCCGCAACGAGAACCTGGCGCAGAAGAAGCTGACCTCGAAGCGAGCCACTCTGATCGCGATCCTCATCGCGATCCTGTGGACGATCCCGACGTTCGGCCTGTTCGTCACCTCGTTCCGCCCCGGGGCCGACAGCCAGTCGACAGGGTGGTGGACGGTCTTCGTCAACCCGAGCTTCACCCTCGACAACTACTTCGAGGCGCTCACCTCGGGCGGTACGGCGCTCACCCTCGGGCAGTCGTTCATCAACTCGCTCGCGATCACGATCCCCGCCACGGTCATTCCGATCGCAGTCGCCTCGCTCGCCGCGTACGCGTTCGCGTGGATCGACTTCAAGGGCCGCAACATTCTGTTCGTGTTCGTCTTCGCGCTGCAGATCGTGCCGATCCAGATGGCGCTCGTGCCGCTGCTGAGCCTGTTCTCACGGGGTCTCGAGATCGGGGGAGTGGCGGTGTTCCCCGGCTTCGAGCTGAGGGATGTCGACCACAGCTTCGCGACGGTGTGGATCGCGCACGCGATCTTCGGCCTGCCGCTGGCGATCTTCCTGCTGCACAACTTCATCGCGGAGATCCCGGCGGAGCTCATCGAGGCTGCGCGCGTCGATGGCGCCGGGCACGGCCAGATCTTCTTCCGGATGATCCTGCCCCTCGCGATGCCGGCGATCGCCTCGTTCGCGATCTTCCAGTTCCTCTGGGTCTGGAACGACCTGCTCGTCGCGACTATCTTCGCTCCATCGAGTTCGCTGCCATTGACACAGACATTGAACTCGCTATCCGGCTCGTGGGGCTCGAAGTGGTTCCTGCAGTCCGCCGGTGCGTTCATCTCGATCATCGTTCCGCTGATCGTGTTCTTCGCGCTGCAGCGCTTCTTCGTGCGCGGCCTTCTCGCCGGATCGACGAAGGGCTGACCCGACCGCACGGAACGACGGGCCGGTGGAGGGGTTCCCTCCACCGGCCCGTCGTTCGCGCGTCGACGGTCGCCGACTGTGGATAACCCCTGGTCATGCCGGTGTACTCGTCTACCTTGGGGCGCATGTCGCAGGCTCCCCGTCGCACCGCTATCGCGTTGATCGCCGCGCTCACCGCGGTCGTCATGAGCGGATGCGGCGCCCCCGCGCCCACCCCGACGCCGACGGCGTTGAGTGAGGCGGAGGCCTATGCCGCGGCGGAGGCGACGTATCGGGCGTATGTCGACGCGTTGAACCGTGTGGACCTCTCCGATCCCACGACATTCGAGCCCGTGTTCGCGTTGACGACCGGTGAAGCGCTTGCCGCGGACCGAAAGACCTTTTCCGACATGCACGCCCGCGCCTACTCGGTATCCGGTAACACTCGCGTTCAGTCGATAGTCGACCGTCGGTTTGATAGTTCGACCGGAGTTGTCGAGCTTGCCGTGTGTCAGGACGTCTCACAAGTGCACGTCGTGGACGAGTCGGGGAACAGTGTCGTAAGTCCGGACCGCCCGGACATCCAGCAGATGCGCTTAAGAGCTGCGCCCCTCTCCTCCGGAGCTACTCGAGCTCTGATCACTTCTTTCGGGCCCGACGAATCAGGCGTGAAGTGCTAGCTCTGACACTCGCGATCTCAGTCGTCGTTGCTGCCGGTCTCACAGCTTCCGGCGTTCAAGGGCAGAACTGTGGAGCGGGCGCCTGGACAGGGCCGTGTGTCGCGAACTCCGGCACCAAGGTAGACCTCGTCGAGCAGCGCGCGCCGTCGGGCGATGCGGGGTCGACGTGGGTGCCTCGCCACTCGCAGTCTGATGATCGGTCGGGCCTGGGCCCGGTGAACTACACGAACGCGACGCCGTTGCAGAGGGTGGGCGACCTCTCGAACCAGGTGGACTGCGGGTTGGCGATGTGTCTGGACCCTGCTCAGCCGGTCGATCCGGGCGCGCCGACGGTGACCGCCGCGGATATCGCGTCGTTCCGCCCCGACCCGAGCGAGCTGGCGAGTGAGCCGACCGGCGTCGGGATCGTCGGGCTGCCCGCGAACATTCTGACCGGCACGCGTGCCCATGTCGTCGCGGGCACCCTTTTCGACGTGCCGGCGCAGGTGCGTTTCACACCGGCCCGGCACCTGTTCACGTACGGCGACGGTTCTTCCCGCACCACCGTGTCGGCCGGCTCGACGTGGGCGGCCCTCGGCGTTCCGCAGTTCACGCCGACGGCCACGAGCCACGTCTACGGCGCCCGCGGCGAGTACACGATCACCCTCGAGACGTCTTACGCGGCCGAGGCAACCTTCGACGGCGTCACCTGGATCCCGGTCGACGGTCTCGTGACTCCGGAGGCAACGACCGCGCCGATCCAGGTGCTCGAGGCGCGCACCGCGCTGGTCGGCCAGACCTGCGTCGAGAATCCCCGCGCAGCCGGCTGCTGACCGGTCACGACCGACGCAGAACCGTGCAAAGTCGCCCGAAAAGGGGCGTCGCGCGCGCGTGAGTGCTTCGTGCGTCGTGTCAGCCGAACATCGGCCCTGACGCCCGAAACCGGGCACGTACCGTCATCGCAGACGCACCGGGGAGATCCTCCGGGCGACGCGAATCGAACGGAACCCGCACGTGAACGAGCTGCAGAACCTCATCCCCCTCGCTGTCGGCATGATGATCTCGCCGCTGCCGATCGTGGCGATCGTCGCCATCGTGCTGGCGCCCCGCGGCCGGGCCGCCGCGCCGATCTACACGACGACGTTCACGATCGTCTCGCTCGTGTTCCTCGCTCTCGGCGCCGTCTTCTCCGCGAACAGCTCCTCGTCCTCCACATCGGGAAGCAGTTCGACCGTCTCGTTCGTCTTCGCGATCATCATCACCATCGGCTTCGCGCTCTTCGCGGTGCTCAGCTGGATCGGGCGCCCGAAGCCCGGCCAGACCGCGAAGGCACCCTCATGGCTGGCCGCCATCGACAACGTCACGCCCCTCAGCGCCGCGGGACTCGGGTTCGTGATGGCCATCACCAACACCAAGAACATCCCGCTCGCGCTCAAGGGCGGCGCGCTCATCGGCGATGCGCACAGCTCGCTGCCGATCACGATCCTGCTGTGCGTCGTCGTCGCGATCGTCGGCTCGCTCGCGCTGATCGTCCCCGCCCTGATCGCCCTCAGCACCTCCGACCGCGTCATCGGTGCCCTGCAGCGCGTCAAGACGGAGATGATCGCGCACAACGCCGTCATGATGACCGTTCTGTTCGCGATCCTGGCCGCGAACGAAGCAGCCCAGGTCGTCCACCACCTCGTCTCCTGACACCGACCCGCGACATCCGTTCGTCGACCATCGAAAGGCACATCATGTCCGAAGCCTGCTGCGCAGCCCCGCCGACCACCCGCGCCCACCTCGCTCCCGCCATCGCGACCGCCGGTCAGACCCTCACCCCCGCCGGCTACGGCGACGCCCGTCGTGCCGGCTCCGTCGCCGACCTGCTCATCGTCGGCGAGATCGCCACGGGTGACCCCACGGCCCCCCGCGCCGAGGCCATCGCCGTCTCGGGCGGGCGCATCATCGGCATCGGCAGCCGCTCCGAGGTCGACGGCCTCACCGGCCCCGATACCCGCACGATCGCCCCCGAGGGAGTCGTCATCCCCGGCCTGATCGAGCCCCACGCGCACATCTGGGCCTCGCTCATGACACTCGACTGGACTGACGTCTCGCACGTCGCGTGCCCCGAGTTCGACGACGTCGTCGCGACGCTGAAGGATGCCGCGGCCCGCACCGCGCCCGGCGAGTACCTGCTCGCGAAGCTCTTCGACCCGAGCCTCTACCCCGGAGAGCCGGTGCTGACCAGGGACATCCTCGACCGCGTGGCATCCGACCGGCCCGTCGTGGTGCTCAACGCGTCGATGCACTTCGCGTACGCCAACAGCGCTGCGTTCGCCGCGGCCGGAATCACCGATCAGACCCCGGAGCCCGTCGGCGGCACGCTGCAGCACATCGACGGGCGCCTCACCGGCGTCGTCGGCGAGTCTCCGGCGGTCGCGCTCCTGCTCGGCAACCTGCCGCGCCCGGATGCGGCGGGCATCGAACGCGGCATCCGCCAGATCCTCACCGAGTTCGCCTCCCAGGGCGTGACCTCGATGCGCGAGGCCATGACCGGCACGATCGCCGGTGTCAGCGAGATCGCGCTGCTGCATCAGATCAACGGCGCGGGTCGACTGCCGACCCGCGTCTCGACCGCGCAGTTCTCCATCCTCGCCGGATACGACACCCCCGCAGCCGTCGCGGCCGCGTGGCGCGAGGCCGGAGTGACGCCGTTCAGCGGCGACGACATGGTGCGCGCCGACGCCTGGAAGCTCGTCGCGGACGGGTCGAACCAGGGCCGTTCCGGCTACTTCCTGCAGCCGTACCTCGGCGAGAACAACGGTGGCCACGCCAACTGGACCCCCGAAAGCCTTCGCGAAGTCATGAAGGCGGGTCTCGACGACGGGTGGCAGCTGATGATCCACACCAACGGGGACGCCGCCGTGGAGTTCGCGCTCACCGCCGCCGAGCAGCTGTTCCCCGGCACCGACCGCACGCTCCGCCACCGGTTCGAGCACGCGTCGGTGACGACGAACGACCAGCTCGCCCGCATGGCCGCGGCCGGCATCTCGCCGAGCTTCCTGATGGACCACGTCTACTACTGGGGAGCCGCGTTCCGCGACACGATCCTCGGCCCCGAGCGCGCCGAGCGTCTGGATCGGCTCGCCTCCGCCTATCGCTTCGGACTGCGTCCGAGCCTGCACTCCGACTACAACGTGACCCGCGTCCAGCCGCTGCACGCCGCGCGCACCGCGGTGCTGCGCCAGCTCGAGGCGGACGGCACGGTGCTCGCGCCCCAGGAATGCGCGACGCCCGAGCAGGCGCTCGCCGCGATCACGACCCACGCGGCCTGGCAGATCCACGCCGACGACCGCGGCTCGCTCGCCGTCGGCAACCGCGCCGACTTCGCCGTGGTCGACCGCAATCCGTGGACCAGCGACCCGGCCGGCTGGGCCGACATCGCCGTGCACGAGACCTACCTCGACGGCACGCCCGCCTTCCAGTCCTGACCCCGCACCTCCCCTCCACAGAAAGAGCCCGCCCATGACCACCTCGACCGTTCCCACGGCCGCCCGCACCGCCTCGCGCCTCGCGATCCCCTTCCTCGGCGTCCTCGCCGCCGTACAGGGATCCGCCCCGAACATCGCCAGCACCGCGCTCGTCGGAGCGAGCCGTGGGCTCGACATGGTCGGCGGCGATCAAGCCCTCGCCGCCTCTGTGCAGACCCTGGCGATCGCGGCATCCGTGATCACCACCGGACTGCTCGCCGACCGCATCGGCCGTCGCCGCATGCTCGTCATCGCGCTCGTGACCGGCATCATCGGCCAGCTCGTCGTCGCCGCGGCGCCGACGGCCCTCGTCTACATCCTCGGCCAGGCCATCACCGGCATCGGACTGGGCGCGGTCTATGCCGCCGCGTTCGCCTTCATCCAGGTGCTCGCCGCGCCCGGAAAACTTCCTGCCGCCGTCGCGACGTTCGCGGCGGTCTCGGGCGCCTCGGCCGTGCTGTTCACCTTCAGCGGCGGCATCCTCGCCGGCATCGACTGGCGCCTCGCGTTCGTGCTCGTGCCGGTGCTCTCGGCGCTGAGCATCATCGCCGCGTTCGCACTGCTGCCGAACACGCCCCCGTCGGTCACCGAGTCGCGCGACGTGTGGGGTCAGGTGCTGATCGTGGCAGGCATGGTCGTCTTCCTGTACGGCGTCTCGCAGCTCGCGACCTCGCTGACCAGTCCGCTCACCTGGGCGATCATGGCGCTCGGCGTGCTGCTGCTGCTGTCGTTCGTCTTCCAGCAGTCGCGGGTGCGCAACCCGTTCTTCCCGGTCTCGCTCTTCCGTCGCCCCCTGTTCCTCGCCGCCCTGTGCGCGGGCTTCATCTTCAACTTCGGCGTCGCCGCATCGTTCCTGCAGCTGACGAACTTCTGGCAGTACGTGCTCGGAATGGCCCCCAGCGAGGTGGCGATCTGGCAGCTGCCGATCACGCTCACCTCGATCGTGGGTGCGATCGTGCTGGGCCGCCTGATGACCCGTGGGATGAGCAGCCAGCTGTCGATCCTCCTCGGCGGCATCTTCGCGGCCGCCGGATTCATCGCCGCCGCGCTCGTGCGCGACGCGACGAGCCCGCTCGCCTTCGTGCCCGCCGGCATCCTCATCGCGCTGGGAGCCACCGCGGCGGCACTGCCTTACGGAACCCTGATCCTCGGCGAGGCGCCGGCGGAGTTCTACGGACCGGTCACGAGCTCGCGCACCGCCTTCGGGCAGCTGTTCTACTCGCTCGGCACGGCGATCTCGACTGTCGCCGTCACGCAGCTCACGATCGGCGGCATCGTCTCGCGTCTGGGGGCGAGCGGTCAGTCCAGCTCGCAGATCACCGACGCGCTGACGGCTGTCGGCACCTACGCCAAGGGTGGGGCGAAGCCGGATGCCGCGGTGTTCCAGGCCGCGGTGAGCGCCTATCAGGACGGCTTCGGCATCCTGATGCTCGGCATCGCCGTGCTGGCGCTGATCGTCGGCATCACAGGATACGCGCTCGTCGTGCGCGGACAGCGGGCGAAGGACCTCGCCGCCTGAGGCAGATACGCAGTGAACGGGGGCGATCCGAGCGGATCGCCCCCGTTCTGCCGTTGCGGGACGCGCGGGAGTTGCTATCCTTGAACTCTCAGCCGAATCGATTCGATCATGGTTTCCCCACCTGACGAACGCGACGCGTGACGTCCCGGCCGAGCAGGCCCTCGCCGTCGGCCCCGGCCTTCCGCCCGCGAACACGAAGATCCCCACGTGCTCAACACCGCCCCGAACCCCGTCGTCCCCACCACCGGGTCCACGCCCCGCGTACCCTCGTCCACCGGCGCCATCCGAACGCTCGGCGCCAACCCCGCGACCGCGCCGATCATGCTGCATCCCGGCGATGCCATCCCGGTGCGTCGACGCGCGCTCTACGTCATCATCCTCGGCGCTCTCACCGCGCTCGGCCCGTTCACGATCGACCTCTACCTGCCGGCGTTCCCGGTGCTCGAGGCCGACTTCCAGACGACGGCGGCAGCCATCCAGCTCACGCTCACCGGCACCATGCTGGGCTTCGGGCTGGGCCAGCTTCTGGTCGGCCCGCTGAGCGACAGGTTCGGCCGCCGCATCCCCCTGATCGTGGTGACGGCCCTGCACGTGCTCGCGAGCATCGCCGCGGCGATCGCCCCCGATCTGGTCCTGCTCGGCATCTCGCGGGTGTTCATGGGCATGGGCGCTGCCGCCGGTGGCGTCGTCGCGATGGCGGTCGTCCGCGACCTCTTCGGCGGCAAGCGGCTCGTCATGATGTTGAGCCGACTTGCGCTGGTGTCGGGCACCGCGCCCGTGCTCGCCCCGCTCGTGGGCTCGGCGCTGTTGACCGTGATGCCGTGGCGCGGCATCTTCGTCGTGCTGGCCGCCTACGGGCTCGTGATGCTCGTGTGCACGGTGCTGATCATCCCCGAGACGCTGCCGGCCGCGCGCCGCAACGTGCCCGGTGGGCGGGCTGTCATCGCCCGCTACCGTCGCGTGCTCGGAGACCGCGTCGTCATCGGTGTTCTCATCATCGGGGCGATGGCGTTCTCGGGTCTCTTCTCCTACCTGTCGTCGTCGCCGTTCCTGTTCCAGCAGGGGTTCGGTCTGAACGCCCAGGAGTACGGACTCGTCTTCGCGTCGAACTCGATCGGTGTGGTCGTCGGGGTGCAGGTGTCGTCGCGTCTGGCGGCTCGATTCGGTCCGCAGTGGGTGCTCGCGTTCTCCACCGCGGCTCTCGTGCTGTCGGGCATCGCGATCATCGTCGCCGACCAGCTGCAGCTGGGTCTGTGGGGAGTGCTGATCCCGCTGTTCTTCTTCATGACGTCTGCCGGATTCACCTTCCCGAGCACGCAGGTGCTCGCGCTCGATCGCCACGGTGCCGCCGCCGGCACGGCGGCATCGCTGTTGGGCGCCGCGAACTTCGGCGTCGCCGGTCTCATCTCGCCGCTCGCGGGACTCGTCGAGCATGGTGCGCCGATCACGGCGACGACGATGGCCGGCGTGATGGTCGTGTGCGGCGTCATCGGTGTGGCGGCGCTCTGGTTCGTCGTGCGCCCCCGTACGGTCGGTCAGCTCACGCCCTGACCGCGTCGCGCAAGCCCCCACCTCCGGTGGCACGGCCGGCGTAGCGTCGACGTATGACGACTTCCCGATCGTCCGCCGCCCCCGACGACGGTGCTCCTCGCGTGCCCGATCCCCGTGCAGTCCCGACCGGGCGTGAACCGCTGCTGCGGGCCGAGTCCCGTCCGGACGGCACGGCGCCGCGCGCGCTCGTGCTGGGGGCATCCGGGTACATCGGCGGACGCCTCGTGCCGCGGCTGCTCGCGGCCGGCTATCGGGTGCGGGTGCTCGCGCGCGACCCCGCTCGCATCGCGGCACTCCCGTGGGGAGGCCAGGTCGAGGTCGTTCCGGGCTCCGCCGAAGACGCGGATGCCGCGGCCGCCGCGACCGGCGATGTCGACGTGCTCTTCTACCTCATCCACTCCATGAGCGCCGGGACCCACTTCGAGGACCTCGACCGGCGGGCCGCCGCGACGATCGCCGCGGCGGGGGCGGCGGCATCCGTGGGTCGCATCGTCTATCTCGGGGGACTGCACCCCGACGGCCGGCTGTCGCGGCACCTGCGCTCACGCACCGAGGTCGGGGAGATCCTCGCGGACAGTGGGGTGCCGACGTTCACGCTGCAGGCGGGCGTCGTGATCGGGTCGGGCTCGGCGTCGTTCGAGATGGTGCGCCACCTCACCGACGTGCTGCCGTACATGCCCGCGCCGCGGTGGGTGCGCAATCAGATCCAGCCGATCGCGGTGCGCGACGTGCTGCACTACCTCATGGGTGCCGCGCGGGCGGATGCCGCGGCCGCCGGCGCGTACGACATCGGCGGACCCGACGTGCTGCGCTATGGCCAGATGATGAACGGGTACGCGGTGGAGGCGGGGCTTCCGCAGCGGGCGATCGCCGCGCTTCCCGTGCTGACCCCCGGCCTCGCCTCGCACTGGGTGAATCTCGTCACCCCGATCCCGCGGTCGATCGCGCGGCCACTCGTGGAGTCGCTGCAGCACGACTGCGTCATGAAGGACCACCGGGTCGATGCGGTGATCCCTCGTCCCGACGGCGGACTGACGCCGTACCGCCGGGCCGTGCGGCTCGCCCTCGGACGGGTCGCCGCCGACGACGTCGAGACGAGCTGGCAGGACGCCGAGGTGCTGGGTGCGCCGAGCGATCCGCTGCCGAGCGACCCGGAATGGGCCGGTCGCACCGTCTACACCGATCGCCGCGAGGCCCGGACACGGGCGCGACCGGAGGCGCTGTGGTCGGTGATCGAGGGCATCGGCGGCGCGAACGGCTGGTATTCGTCGCCGCTGCTGTGGGCGGCGCGCGGCTGGATGGACAAGCTCGCCGGCGGTGTCGGCCTCGCGCGGGGCCGCCGCAGCACCTCCCGGGTCGTCGAGGGCGACGTCGTCGACTTCTGGCGCGTCGAGAAGGTCGAGCCCGGGCGAATGCTGCGCCTGCGCGCCGAGATGCGGGTGCCGGGGCTCGCCTGGCTCGAGCTCGGCTGCGCTCCCGATGGCGACGGCGCGCGGTACACGCAGCGGGCGGTGTTCTTCCCGCAGGGCCTGTCAGGCCGCCTCTACTGGCTGTCGGTGCTGCCGTTCCACGGCGCCATCTTCCGGGGCATGGCGAATCGCATCACTGCCGCCGCCGAGGCCGAGACCACTCGATGATGCGGCGGTACCCTGGGTCCATGAGCTTCCGGGCGGCCGTGCTGACGGTGTCGGACCGTTCCGCCTCAGGTGAGCGACCCGACACCTCCGGTCCCATCGCGGTGCAGGCGCTCCGAGGCACCGGGTGGGCGTGCGAAGAGGCGATGATCGTCGCCGACGGCAAGGACTCCGTCGCTCGCGCGCTCGTCACCCTGGTCGGCAGCGGCGTGCGGCTCATCATCACCAACGGCGGCACGGGCATCGGTCCGCGCGACCAGACCCCCGAGGGGACGCGGTTCATCCTCGAGACCGAGATTCCCGGCATCGCCGAGGAGATCCGCAGGCGGTCGGCGATCGACAAGCCGTCGGCTGCGCTGTCGCGTGGTGTCGCGGGACTGGCGGGAGGTGCGCTCATCGTGAACCTGCCGGGGTCTCCGAACGCCGTCTCGGCCGGTGTCGCCTTCGTGCTCGAGATCGCCCGTCATGTGATCGACCAGGTCGACGGGCGCGACCATTGAGCGCCGCATCGGCGTCCGCGCCCGCGTGCGTGCTCGCGCGCATCAGCGCCGCGTCCCTCGACCTGTCCCAGCACATCGACGCCGTCGACGACCCGGCGTGTGGCGCCGTGACGACCTTCATCGGTCGGGTGCGCGACCATGATCCGGATGCCGCGGCATCCGTCGTCGCCCTGGAGTACACCGCCCACCCCGACGCCGAGACGGTGCTCGCCGCGATCGCCGAGCGGGCGGCGGCGGGAACCGTCGCGCGGGTCGCGGTCAGCCACCGGATCGGTCGGCTCGCGGTCGGCGAGGATGCCGTCATCATCGCGGTCTCGGCGCCGCACCGGGCGGCGGCGTTCGACGTCTGCCGCGAGGTGATCGAGCAGATCAAGCTCGAGCTGCCGGTATGGAAGAAGCAGCTCACCAGCGACGGGGAGTCGCTGTGGAAGGGGCTCGGGGGCTGACGCCGGCCCGCGGCGCAGCCTCCCGCTCAGCCGCCCGCGAACGGCGGCAGCACGTCGATGGTCTCGGAGCCCGTCAGCAGGTGCTCGTCATCGACGCGTGCGCCGTCGACGAGCAGCGCGCACCGCGGGAGGACGCCGTCGAAGCCCGGGTGGGCGGCCAGCAGCTGCGCGCGCAGCTCACCGACGGTCGCGGCGCCGCGCTGCTCGGCCGGAGTCCCGGCGATCTCTTCGGCGGCGGCGAAGTAGCGCACGGTGACGCTCACGCGCGGGGGCTCCCCGCGGCATCCGCGTTCAGCTCACCGGGACGCACCCACGCGCCCGACCGGCCGCCCTCCTTTGCGACGATGCGCACGTTCTCGATCGACGTCGCCCTGTCGAGCCCCTTCACCATGTCGACGATCGCGAGGGCGGCGACCGAGACGGCGGTGAGGGCCTCCATCTCGACGCCGGTGCGATCAGCGGTGCGCACCGTGGCGACGATCTCGACCCCGCCGTCGACGATGTCGAGGTCGACGACCGCGCCGTGCACACCGATGACGTGGGCGAGGGGGAGCAGCTCCGGGGTGCGCTTCGCGCCCTGGATGCCCGCGATGCGGGCGACGGCGAGCACGTCGCCCTTGGGTACGGCGCCGTCGCGCAGGGCGGCGACCACCTCGGGGGCGCAGCGCACGAAGCCGCGGGCGGTCGCAGCGCGCACGGTGGGCGACTTGGCGGTCACGTCGACCATGCGCGCGTGGCCGGCGTCGTCGATGTGCGTGAAGCTCATGTCACCAGCATGGCACCGCCACGTGGGCGGCCGGCGTCGGCGAGGTCGAGCGCTCAGCCGAGCAGCATGACATCGAGCAGGTCGCCGGCGGAGACCTCGTCGATGTCGGCGGGCACGATCGCGTACGCCTCGGCGCGTGCGAGGCCTCCCGCCAGGTGCGATCCCGACCCGCCCGCCGTCGCCGGAGCGACGGTCCACGCGGCCGGGTCGCTGCGGTCGATCACGGCGGGCAGGTACTGGCGGCGTCCGGGTGGGGTTCGCCACCCGGACGCCGCCGCGAGCCTCAGCAGCGGCCGTGCGAGGTCTCGCGCCCCGGCCATCGCCCGGATCGCGGGCCGAACGAACACCTCGAACGAGAGAGCGGATGACACGGGGTTGCCCGGCAGCCCGAACAGCAGCGGTCCCGCGGCCAGACGCCCGAAGGCCTGCGGCTTCCCCGGCTGCATGCGCACCCGCACGAACTCGATGCCGCTGTCGGGCGCCGCGAGCGCCGTCTTCACGACTTCGAACGCCCCCGCGCTGATGCCGCCGCTCGTGACGATCAGGTCGGCGCGCGCCGACACCGCGCCGGCTATCGCCGCGAGGAAGGCGGCGTCGTCATCGGGAACGACGGCGCGGAAGGCGACCTCGGCGCCGGCCTCGAGCGCGAGTGCGGCGAGCTGCACCCCGTTCGAGTCGGGGAGCCGTCCCGGCCCCGGCGTGTGACCCGCCATGACCAGTTCGTCGCCGGTCGAGACGATCGCCACCCGCGGGCGTCGCGCGACCACGAGGTCCGTTACTCCCGCCGCGGTCGCGGCGCCCAGTTGCAGGGGGCCGAGCACGGCTCCCGAGGGAACGACCTCGTCACCCACCTGCACGTCGACACCGCGGCGCCGCACGAATGCGCCCTGTCGCGCCGGGGCCGTCACGGTGATCTCCCCGAACGAGTCGGCGAGCCCGCCTACGGTGTCCTCGAACGGCACGATCGCATCGGCCGCCGTCGGCACCGGTGCGCCGGTCATGATGCGCACGGCCTCGCCGGCACCGAACGACGGATCGAGCGCCGAACCGGCGGGCAGGTCGGCGATGACGCGCAGCGTGACCGGAGGGGACGCGACATCCTCGGCTCGCACGGCGAACCCGTCCATCGCCGAGTTGTCGAACGCGGGGATGTCGAGTCGCGCGACGACCGCCGCGCGCAGCACCCGGCCCTGCGCGTCGGCGGGAGTGACACGCTCGTCTCCGGTGGGGGTCACGGCCGCGAGGATCGCCGCGAGATGCTCCTCGACCTCACGCATGCCGCTCATGCGCTCACCCGTGCGGGTCGCAGCGGCACCTCGCGCTGGGTGCCGCGCAGCGCGTCGACGAGCAGCACCCGGCCGAGGAGCGGCTCGCCGACGCCGGTGACGAGCTTCACGGTCTCGGTGGCCAGCACGGCGCCGATCTGCAGGCAGAGCGGGCCGAAGACGCCCACTTCCGCGCACGACGGGAGTGTGCCGACGGATGCCGCGGGGTACAGGTCGTCGAGCACGATCGGCGTGCCTGCGCTCGGCCTCGACCAGAACACGGTGGCCTGGCCGGCGAATTCCTGCACGGTGCCCCACACGAGGGGGAGGCCCGTGGACTCGGATGCCGCGGCCACCGCGCGTCGCGTGTCGAACGTGTCGCTGCCGTCGACGATCACGTGCGCGCCGGCGAGCAGATCGGCGGCGTTGCGCGTGTCGAGACGTGCGCGCCGGGCGATCACCCGGGTCGCGGACAGGTCGGCGGCGGCACGCACCGCGCTGTCGACCTTGGGCGCACCGACATCTCCGCGACGGTGCAGCACCTGGCGCTGCAGGTTGGAGAGGTCGACGTCGTCGTCATCGATGACGGTGAGCGTGCCGACGCCGGCCGCGGCCAGCGCGAGGATCACCGCCGACCCCAGCCCGCCGGCACCCACCACGGCGACGTGCGCGGCCGCGAGCCGGCGCTGGGCGGCATCCCCGAAGTCGAACATGACCCGGTGGCGGGCTGTGCGCACCCGTTCGTCGGCGGGAAGGTCCTCGACGGGGTCGACGAGGGGGGCGAAGGGCATGTCCACAGGCTAGCCCCGCGGAGACAGAGGAGATCTGGCATCCGCAGGTGCGATCACCTCGTCCGGATCGCGCCGCAGATGCGGATACGATCGCTTTCGTGCCCTCCTACAAGATCGCCCAGGCCGCGCGCCTGCTCGGCGTGAGCGACGACACGGTTCGCCGCTGGATCGACCACGGGCTTCTCGCAGCCACCGACGCCACGCCCATCGAGATCGACGGCGCCGCGCTCGCGGAGTTCGTCGTCGAGCGCCGGCGGCAGCCCGCCGATCCCGCGGAGGGGCTCTCGAGCGCCCGCAACCGCTTCTCGGGGCTCGTCACGCGCGTCGAGATCGACGGCATCATGGCGCAGGTCGACATTCAGGCGGGACCGCACCGCGTGGTCTCCCTCATGTCAGCCGAAGCCGCACGCGACCTCGCACTCGAACCGGGCTCGCTCGCCGTCGCGATCGTGAAAGCCACGACCGTCATCGTCGAGACCCCGAAGCCCTGAGACCCCACTCGCACCCGAGGAGCAGCTGCCCATGAACGCCCGTCGCCTCATCCTTGCCGCGGTCGCCGCGGCATCCGTCCTGCTCGGCGCCACGGCGTGCGCGAGCGATGCATCGAGCTCGGCGACCCCGTCGGCGAGCTCGTCGGTCGCCGCCGCCCCCAGCGGTGACCTCACGATCTACGCGGCCGCATCACTGCGCAACGCCTTCCAGGCTGTCGCGACGGCGTTCGAGGCCGAGTATCCGCAGGTGACGGTCAAGCCGATCGTCTACGACGGCTCGTCGACGCTCGCCACCCAGATCGTCGAGGGCGCGCCCGTCGACGTGTTCGCGTCGGCGGACACCAAGAACATGACGAAGGTCACGGACGCGAAACTCGCCTCCTCCCCGCAGAACTTCGCGACCAACACGCTCGTGATCGCGGTTCCGTCGGCGAATCCCGCGCGCATCGCGACCCTCGCCGACCTCGCGCGCCCGGGGGTGTCGGTCGTGCTGTGCGCGCCGGCCGTGCCGTGCGGCTCGGCGTCCCAGACCCTGCTGAAGAACCAGGGCGTCTCGGTGACCCCTGTCAGCCAGGAGCAGAACGTCACCGCCGTGCTCACGAAGGTGTCATCCGGTGCGGCTGACGCCGGCCTCGTCTACGCGACCGACGTTCGCGGGGCGAGCGGTGTGACCGCCATCGTCCCCGCCGGAGCCGACCAGGTCGTCAATGAGTACCCGATCGCCGCCCTCGCCGGCGCCCCGAATCCGACCGCGGCGGCCGCCTTCACGGCGTTCGTGACGAGCGCGGCGGGTGAGCAGATCCTGCAGAGCTACGGCTTCGGAGCCCCGTGATCCGACGCCGCGCCGGCGCGCACGGCACCCGCACACTTCCGCGGGTGCTCGTGGTGCCGGCCGTGCTCGGGCTGGCGCTTCTCGTCGTGCCGCTCGCCGCGCTGGTCGCTCGGGTGGACTGGGCGACGCTCCCGGCGGACATCACGTCGCCCGACGCGCTGTCGGCGCTGGGGCTCTCGCTGTCGACAGCGGTCGTCGCGACCCTCGGATGCCTCGTGCTCGGTGCTCCGCTCGCACTGCTCATCGCCCGGTCGGGCCCGCGCCTCGCCGCGGTGCTGCGTGCGGCCGTGACCGTGCCGCTCGTGCTGCCGCCGATGGTGGGCGGCGTGGCGCTGCTGTATCTGTTCGGACGGAACGGATGGGGCGGCGTCCTGCTCGCGGGCATCGGCGTGCGACTTCCGTTCACGACGACCGCTGTCGTGATCGCGCAGGTGTTCGTCGCGCTGCCGTTCCTCGTGCTGTCCCTCGAGGGTGCGCTGCGCGCCCGAGGATCGGGGTATGAGGTCGCGGCCGCATCGCTCGGCGCCGGACCTTGGACCGTGCTGCGGCGTGTCACCCTTCCGCTCGCCGCCCCGGGGCTGGTCGCCGGCACCGTCCTGTGCTTCGCGCGGGCGATGGGCGAGTTCGGTGCGACGGCGCTGTTCGCGGGCAACGCACCGGGAGTGACGCAGACCATGCCGCTCGCGATCTACACCGCGTTCAACGGGGCCGGCGTCGACACCTCCACGGCCGTCGCGCTGTCGCTGCTGCTGCTCGTCACCTCGATCGCGGTGCTCGTCGCCGTGCGGGCGTGGCGGTTCGGGAGCGTGCGATGACCTCCTCGCTCGACGCCCGGGTCGTCGTGCGCCGCGACGGCTTCGACCTCGACGCGGCCCTCGCCGTCGCACCCGGCGAGACGATCGCGGTCATGGGGCCGAGCGGTGCGGGCAAGTCGACCCTGCTGGGCGCCCTCGCCGGTCTCGTGCCGCTGGACGACGGCCGCATCGCGGTGGGCGGGCGCGAGCTGTCGACGCCCGCGCGCACGGTGCCCCCGGCGCGGCGTCGCGTGGTGCTTCTCTCGCAGGACCCCCACCTGTTCCCGCACCTCAGCGCCCTCGACAACGTCGCATTCGGGCCACGGGCGCGCGGGGTGCCCCGGTCGGTCGCGCGTGCACGCGCGCAGGACTGGCTCGACCGGCTCGGTGTGGGGGCCGCGGCATCCCGTCGTCCCGACGCCTTGTCCGGCGGTCAGCGGCAGCGGGTCGCCCTCGCCCGCGCGATCGTCACGGAGCCCGATGTGCTGCTGCTCGACGAGCCGTCCACCTCGCTCGACCCGCTCACCGCGCAGGATGTGCGCGCGGCCATCGCGTCGCTGCCGGCGACCACCACGGTGCTCGCCACGCACCATGTCGCCGACGCGGTCGCGCTCGCGGCACGGCTGTGCGTGCTCGAGGCAGGCCACATCGTGCAGCTCGCCGCCACAGCCGACGTGCTCGCGGCCCCCGCGACCGCGTTCAGTGCCGCCCTCGCCGGCGAGGCCGGCTGGCTGCGTGACAACCGGGCGCCCGGTCCGCGCTGATCAGCGCAGCGACAGGATCCACGCGGTCGACCACGACCCGAGCGCCACGCCCGCGATCAGTGCGACACCGGCGATCGCGACCGTCGCCTTCGCGGTCACGCTGCGCTGCAGGTCGTTCGGGATCGGCGCCGCGCCCGTGGGGATCGGCCCGCTCGGATGCTCGAGCGTCGGCATCCGCTGCTCCGCAAGCTCGTCGCGGCGGCTGATCCAGTCGTCGCGGTGATCGCCGTCACCGAGCGCGCGCACGAGCGCGTCGACGGTGCGCACCGACGGCAGATGCCGACCCGCGAGGGCCTCCGAGAGCACGCTCTTGGACACCCCCGACGTGTGCTGCAGACGCGTCAGGGTCGGGTTGTCGGCATGCAGCCGCAGCCTTCTCAGGTCGGCAGCGAAAGCACTGACATCATCTTCGACACGATTCATCCCCTCCATGGCACCAGCCCTCCGACAGCTGCTCGCGCATGACGCCGATACTTCTTCCCCAGTACCGACAGTCCGTGTATATCACCCCATCCCGCTGCGCGGCAGGGGTTGCGTCCGGGCGCATCACGTGGCATCTCCGGGTGCGGAGACGAGTTCGGGGCGGCCGATAGTCTGCGCGGATGCCCCACACCCTCCGCGCTCTCCGTGCCGACGACCGCCCGCGGATCGCGGACGTATGCCTGCGTACCGCCGATCTCGGCCGCGACGCGACCGGCTTGCTGTCGGATGACGCGCTGTGGGCCGACGTCTTCGCGCTGCCGTACACGGTGCGACATCCCGAGTTCGCCTTCGTCATCGCGGACGCGGACGATGCCGTGGTCGGGTACTGCGTCGCCGCTCCCGACACCGATGCGTTCGAGGAGTGGTTCCGCACCGACTGGTGGCCGGTGCGTCGTCGTGAGCCGGATGCCCCGGGCCTGTCGCACCGCGAGGCGGAACTGCGGCGTTACGCCGACGGCCGGCGCGCGGGCGCCGAGCCGTTCGCCGACACGTATCCGGCGCACCTGCACATCGACCTGCTCCCCGCGGCCCAGGGTGCCGGCTGGGGGCGCCGTCTCATCGACGCGCAGCGGGCGGCGCTCGCTGATGCCGGCGTGCCAGGACTCCACCTCGTGGCCGCGGCGGACAACGCCGTTGCCCTCGCCTTCTACGATCGGCTGGGGTTCACCCGCCTGCCGTCGCAACCGAGCACGCAGGCGTTCGGTGTCGTGCTCGGCTGAGCGGCCTCCGCGGCCGGTCAGATGCAGATCGGCGTGCCGAGCTCGACCGGGGTGCCCGCCACCGTCACCGCACCCGTCGCGCACAGTCGCTCGTCGGCCGACACCCGCACGAGCAGCGGAGTGGTCGCGACGGTTCCACCCTGAACCGTGATGCTCTGCCGATGCGGTCCGCCGGGTGCGCTCTGCGGATAGATCGCGACGGAGAGGGTCGCGCCCCGATCGGTGCCATCGTCTCGACTCACCCGCGCCCAGGCGGCAGAGCAGGCGTCGGACCACAGGATCTCGATCTCCACGCGCCCGCTGTCCCGCACGTCGCCGGTGACGACGCGGGCATCGTTGGCGCAGGAGGTCGATGCCGGGTCGCTGCCGTCCCGCACCGCGACGGAAGGCGGCGGCGCTGTGCCTCGAGCCACGTGGGTGACGGTGAGAGCGATGGCCGCCGTCACAACGGTCCCGAGCACGAACGCGGCCGCTGCCCACACGAGCGCGACACGTCGCGCCACGGTGACGGGCGCGGGCCGGATGGTTCTGGCCGCAGGCGGCGGAGCATCGCGCTGTGCGAGTCGGTCGCGCCGTGTCGCCCACCCGCGGGCATCGCCGCCGCACGCGACCGCGATCCGATCGACCGTGCGCGCCGACGGCAGCTTCCTGCCGTTGAAGGCCTCGGAGAGCACGGTGCGGGAGACTCCCGTCTCGCGATGCAGGCGTTCCAGCGTCGGGCTGTCCGCCTCGAGCCGCAGCTGCCGCAGGCCCGCCGCGAACTCCTCGAGCGAATCGTGTTCCCCCTGCGCACCCGCTGTCACGATGTCCCCCCGGATCGCTTCGTGATGAGCTTCGTTTATAGCAGTCCCGGCCGAGCGACTCTGTGACGTCCGTCGGGCCGCGGCATCCTCACTCGAAGCGGATGACGCGCCGGCGTTCGATGAGCGGCGGGGCCTCGGCGAGAGAAGATTGCTCGCTCTTGACGGCGCCGTCCTCGATCCACCCGTGCCGTTCGTAGAAGCCGGCCGCGCGTTCGTTGCGGTCGAGCACCCACAGGGATGCCTCGGCGAACCCCGACGAACGCAGTGATGCCGTGGCCGCGGTGAGGAGCTCATGCCCGACGCCGGCCGACCAGAGCGAGGGGTGCACGTAGATCGCGTGCAGCTCGCCGGTGCCGGGTCGGTCGTCGTCGCGGCAGGCGCCGACGGCCGCCCATCCGACGATCACTCCGTTCTGCTCTGCGACGAATTGAGCGGCGCCGGCAGCTGCGGTGTTCTCGAGCCAGAGCTCGGCGCGCCGGTGCCCCTCGCGTTCGGGGTCGAGCGCCGCGAGGATCCGGTCGTCGACGAGTCCGTCATAGGCGACGCGCCAGGTGTCCACGCGCACGCGGGCGATGCCCCAGGCGTCCTCGCGGCGGGCTTCGCGCACGCTGACGAGGTCGCTCATGCGGTCATCCTGCCCGCGACGATGCGCACCTCGCGATCGATGAGGTGAGCGGGCACGGCGACGTGCGAGACGAGCACGACGGCGTGGTCGTCGCCGACAGCGGTGAGCAGGTCGTCGAGGAGCGCGTCGGATGCCGCGGGGTCGACCCCCGCGGTGGGCTCGTCGAGCACCAGCACCGCGAAGTCGGCGAGGAGGGCGCGTGCCAGCGCGAGACGTTGCGCCTGCCCGCCCGAGGCGAGTGCACCGCGTTCGCCCAGTCGTGAGTCGAGGCCGCCGCGGTCGCGTGCCCAGTCCTCGAGGCCGACCCGACCGAGCGCCGCCCACAGATGCGCGTCGGAGGCGCCGTCGTCGGCGAACAGCAGGTTCTGCCGGATCGACTCGTCGAACAGGTACGGGTTCTGCTCGACGAGGCCGATCGTGCGTCGCAGGTCATCGCCGGAGAGCGTGGACGCTTCGCGTCCGCCGATGGTGAACGAGCCGCTGTAGTCGAGGAAGCGCACCAGCACGTGGGCGAGGGTCGTCTTTCCCGCACCGCTCGGGCCGGTCACGAGAACCCGCTCGCCGGGCGCGACATCGAGGCTGACGTCGACGAGTCGGCCCGCGTCGTCGGCCTCATCGCGGACACCCGCGCGCTGCGGCCAGGCCGCGCTCATGCCGCGCAGCGAGAGTCCCGTGCCGAGCGGCGGCGCCTCGCCGGTCGGGGCGGGCTCGTCGCGCACGAGCTCGGCCGGGATCTCTGCCGGCACGGTGTCGGCGATGCGCTGGGCCGCGCCGCGCACCTGCCGCCAGGACGCGAGGGCGAGCGGCACGGGACCGAACACCTCGAAGATCGCCATGGGCATGAGCACGATGAGCGCGAGCCAGGGCCCGTCGAGGCTTCCGCCCGCGAATGCGGGCTGCGCCGACAGCAGCACCAGCAGCGAGGCGAGGCCCGCCACCAGCGACACCGCTCCGCTCGTCGCGCCCTGTGCCGTCGCGCGGCGCACTGTCGCGCGACGCAGCGCCTCATCGGCGATGCGCACCCGAGCGGATGCCGCAGCCTGGGCGCCGTACGCCTGGAGGACGTCGAGCGCCCCGAGCTCGTCCACGAGCGCGTCGGAGAGTCGTGAGCGCAGCGGGGCGAGTGAGCGCTCGGCGCGCGCGCCGAGCGCGGCCCCCACCCAGACCGCGAGAGCGAACGCGAGCACGAGGCATCCGAGCAGCACGGCCGCGGCCGGAAGGGAGACGAACGCCACGAACACGACACTCGCGAGGCTCGTGGTCGCGGCGACGACGAGGGGCAGCACGACGCGCAGCGGCAGGTTCTGCAGCTCCTCGACATCGTCGACGAGGTTCGACAGCAGGGCGCCGCGGCGGGCGCCGCCGAGGCCGTCGGGGGCCAGGGGCACGAGGCGTCGCACCAGCCCGGCACGCACCCGCGCGAGCTGCCCGAGGGTCGCGTCATGACTCGTGAGGCGCTCGCCGTAACGGAACACGCCGCGCCCGATCGCGAACGCGCGCACTGCGACGACGACCGCCGAGATGAAGATGACGCTCGGCTGCTCCGCGGCGCGGGTGATGAGCCATCCGCTCGCTGCCAGCAGCGCGATCGAGCTGATGGCGGTGCCGAACCCCGTGAGCACGGCGGGGGAGAAGCGGCGGGCGGACGGTTGCGCGTCGCGCAGGATGCGCGCGGTCTCGGCGGTGCGCGGGTCGCTGACGGTGCTCACTGTGGCACCTCCGCAGGCAGCACGAGAACGGATGCCACGGCCACACGGCGGTCTGCGATCGCCCGCGCGCTCGGGCGGTGGGAGACCAGCAGCACGCCGGCGCCGGCATCGGCGGCAGCCCGCACCGACGCCCACACCTGAGCTTCCGTGTCCGTGTCGAGGGCGCTCGTGGGCTCGTCGAGCACGAGCACCCGGGCGTCGGTCGCACGCAGCCGGTACAGGGCGCGCGCCAACGCGACGCGCTGAGCCTGTCCGCCCGAGAGCCCCGCCCCGCCGGCGCCCAGCACGATGCCCGCGTCGACATCGCCCGCCGCGGCATCGGTGAGGCATCGGGCGACGAGCACGGCATCGGGGGTATCGGCGCCAAGCGCCACATTCTCCGCCACGGTTCCCGAGAGCAGCCCGGCGCGCTGGGGCATCCACGCGATGGCCGCGCGCGCGCCGCCGCTGATCTCGCCCTCCGCGTGGGCGAAGCCGAGCAGTGCCGCGATGACGCTCGACTTCCCCGCCCCGCTGGCACCCTCGAGCAGCACGACCTCGCCCGCGCGCACGTCGAGGTCGATCGGACCGATCATCCGCTCGCCGCGCGGAACCCGCAGCCCGCGCGCCGTCAGAAGCGCACCCCCCTCCGCCGTGGGGGCGGTGACGGCGCGCGTCCGACCGCCCTGAGCGCGCGCGGCGTCGAGCACCGCGAAGATGCCGGATGTCGCGGCCATCCCCTCGGCGGAAGCGTGGAACTGCGCACCCACCTGCCGCAGCGGCAGATACGCCTCGGGGGCCAGGAGCAGGGCGAACAGGCCCACGAGCAGCACCATCTCACCGTCGAGGAGCCGGAAGCCGATCGTCACCGCGACGATGGCGACCGAGATGGATGCGAGGAACTCGAGCGCGAAACCCGAGAGGAACGACACCCGCAGGACCGACATCGTCTCGTGCTTGTAGCGCCCGGTCACCTCGTCGATACTGTCGGCGGCACGGTGCTGACGGCCGAAGATCTTGAGCGTGCCGAGTCCCTGCACGGTGTCGGCGAACCGGGTCGCGAGGGTGGTGAGCGTGTCGAACTGCCGGCGCTGCACTGCGCCGGTCGCGAGACCGATGAGCACCATGAAGATCGGGATGAGCGGCATCGTGAGCACGACGATCACCGCCGACAGCGGGTCGGCCAGCAGGATCGCCACGATGACGATCGGCATGGTGATCGCCGTCGCCACCAGCTGCGGGAGGTAGCGCCCGAAGTAGGCGTCGAGCGCCTCGAGTCCGTGCCCGGCGGTCACCGCCAACGCGGTGGTGCTGCGCTGCGACAACCACGTGGGACCGAGCTTCTCGACGGCGGCGATGAGGGCGGCGCGCAGCTGGAGCGACGCGCGCGCGGCCCCTGCCGCCGACACCCGCTCCGACGCCGCGATCAACGCCCCGCGCACCAGCACGAGCGCTGCACCCGCCGCGACGAGCGGCAGCAGCTCGCCGATCGGCGCACCGCCGATCGCGCCGGTGAGCGCGCGGGAGACCACCCATGCGAACCCCACGATCACACCGCTCTGCGCCAGCACGATCGCCGCTTGCACCGCGAGGAACCCGCGGGTCGCGCGCGCGTACCGCAGCAGACGCGGATCCAGGGGTCCCCGCCGCACGGGGGGATCGGCCGGGCCGTCGGGGGTCACGTCTTCGATCCTGCCTCATGCGCCCGGACGGCACCTGCGAGCGCCGCCGGGCAAAACCACCTCGCCTACGACGACGGATGCCGCGGCCCGGGGAGGGGCCGCGGCATCCGCGTGGGTGAGGTCTCGGTCAGTGTGCCGATGCCGCCGCCTTCTCGATGAAGCTGCGGGTGACGCGCTTGCGGAAGACCCAGTACGTCCAGCCCTGGTAGAGCAGCACGAGCGGCAGGAAGATGAACGCCGCCCAGGTCATGATCGTCAACGTGTACGGCGTGCTCGACGCGTTCTCGATCGTGAGGGTGCCCGCCGGGTCGGTGGTGGAAGGCATCACGTTCGGGAAGAGCGAGAACCACAGGGTCAGCACCGCGAACGCGACGGTCAATACGCCGAACGTGAAGGCCCAGCCCTGCTTGTCGCGAAGGTTCGCCAGGATCGACGCGATGAGGGCGACCGCGGCGATCGCGGCGGCGGCGATCGCGAACCCGAGCGCCGGGGCACCCTTCGAGGCGGCCATGACGATCGTCCAGATGAGGAACGCCGCCGCGACCACGACCGTGACCACACCCGCCTTGGTGGCGAGGCGCTTCGCGTCGGTGTGCACCTGACCGTCGGTCTTCAGGGCAACGAAGTAGAGACCGTGGGTGAAGAAGACGAGCACGAGGGTGACCCCGCCGAGCAGCCCGTAGGGGTTGAGCAGCGTCAGAAGCGACCCGGTGAAGTTGTGGTCGGCATCCAGCGGCACCCCCTGCACGATGTTGGCGACCGCGACGCCCCACAGGAGCGCGGGGAGCACGGAGCCGATCACGATGAGGGTGTCGAAGCGCCGCTTCCACTTCTCGGATGCCCCGCGGTGCCGGTACTCGAACGAGACGCCGCGCAGGATCAGCGAGAGCAGGATCAGCAGCAGCGCGAGGTAGAAGCCGCTGAACAGGGTGGCGTACCACTCCGGGAAGGCGGCGAACAGGCACGCGCCCGCCACGATCAGCCAGGTCTCGTTGAGGTCCCAGACGGGGCCGATCGTGTTGATCACCTGGCGACGGGAGATGTCGTCCTTGCCGAGGAAGGGCAGGGACATGCCCACGCCGAAGTCGAAGCCGTCGAGCACGAAGTAGCCGACGAAGAGCACTCCGACGATCCAGAACCAGAGGTATGAGAGGTCCATGATGATGTTCCTTTCCGCTCAGTAGACCGTCGTGGGGATGTGGATGTCGTCGGCGTCGGCCTCGCGCTTCTCGCCGCCCTCGAACTCACCGGACTTGCCCCCGAGGATCGGGAACGGGCCGGCCTTCGCGGTCTTGACGATGAGGCGGAACTCGACGACCGCGAGCGCGGCATAGATCGCGGTGAAGGCGATCAGCGAGATCAGTACCGTCCAGCCCGGCACATTGGGCGAGACGCCGTTCGCGGTTCTCATCAGGCCGAACACGATCCAGGGCTGCCGTCCCATCTCGGTGAAGATCCAGCCGACGAGGCTGCCGAATAGCGGCAGCGGCGCGCTCCAGATCGCGACCTTCCACGCCCACGTCGGGACGGGCCGCTTCGCGTTCTTGCGCGTGAGCCAGAGGCCGACAGCCGAGATCACGGCCGCGAGTCCGCCGAAGCCGATCATCCAGCGGAACGACCAGTAGGTGATCCAGATGGTGGGCGTGTAGTCGCCGGGGCCCCACTGCGTCGTGTACTGGGCCTGCAGGTCGTTGATGCCCTGCACGCACGCTGTGAAGTCGTGCTCGGAGAGGAACGCGAGCAGGTACGGCACGCGCAGCGACCAGATCTCCTGGGTGCCGTCTGGTGTGCCGAGCGAGAAGATGGAGAACGAGGCATTCGCCCCGCAGGCCGTGTTGTACAGCGCTTCGGCGGAGGCCATCTTCATGGGCTGGGTCGCCACCATCTGGAGGCCCAGCAGATCGCCCGCGATGAACACGCCGACGAACGAGGCGATCATGAACCAGAGCCCGAACCGCAGTGCCGGACGCATGATGTCGATGTGCTGCTTGCGCGACAGGTGCCACGCGGCGACGGCGATCACGACGCCGGCCGCGAACATGAACGACGCGAACATCGTGTGCGGGAAGGTCGCGAGAGCCACTCTGTTGGTGACCACTGCGAAGAAGTCGGTCATCTCGGCGCGCTTGCCGTCGGCGGACATCGTGTAGCCGACCGGGTTCTGCATCCACGCGTTGGCCGCGAGGATGATGTACGCCGAGATGCTGGCGCCCGCCCACGCGATCCAGATCGTCGCGAGGTGCAGCTTCTTCGGCAGGCGGTCCCAGCCGAAGATCCAGAGCCCGAGGAACGTCGCCTCGAGGAAGAACGCGAGCAGACCCTCGAACGCGAGCGGGGCGCCGAAGACGTCGCCCACGAAGCGCGAGTAGTCCGACCAGTTCATGCCGAACTGGAACTCCTGCACGATGCCGGTGACGACGCCCATCGCGAAGTTGATGAGGAACAGGCTTCCGAACAGTCGGGTCAGCTGCAGCCACCGCACGTTGCCGGTGCGCACCCAGGTCGTCTGGAAGATGGCGACGACCAGGCCCATGCCCAGCGTCAGCGGAACGAAGAGGAAGTGGTAGAGCGTCGTGAGCCCGAATTGCCAGCGGGCCAGTGCGAGCGGATCGAGAAGATCCATGGAAAGTCGCCTCCTACAGAGGGTGCACAGCGCGTCGGCGTGGCCGGCGGAGCCGTGTCTCGGCTCACTAAGGAGTCTCCCAGCTTGCTCCCGTGAGGCCCGTGGAGTTTCGCCGTGAATAATTGATCCTTTGGCCCGCGCTCGGGGCCGATCGCGTCCCGGGTGGATGCCGCGGCATTAGCCTCGAGACATGATCGCGCCGCTCGTCGACACCCACGGCCGGGTGCACAGCGACCTGCGGATCTCCCTGACCGACCGCTGCTCGCTGCGCTGCACCTACTGCATGCCGGAACAGGGCAACGAGTGGCTCGCGCGCGAGAGCATCCTCACCGTGGACGAGATCGTGCAGGTGGCGACGGTGGCCGTCGCCGCCGGCGTGAACACCTTGCGCCTGACGGGCGGGGAGCCGCTGCTGCGCCGCGACCTCGCGGAGATCGTCTCCCGCCTGTCGGTGCTCGAAGGGCCCGGGGGACCGGTCGAAGTCGCGATGACGACGAACGGCATCGGGCTCGACCGGCGTCTCCCCGAGCTCATCGACGCCGGGCTTGCCCGCGTCAACATCTCGCTCGACACCCTTCGCCGCGATCGCTTCGCCGCCCTCACTCGTCGAGACCGCCTCGACGAGGTGCTCGCGGGCGTGCGGGGGGCGGCGGCATCCGCTCTCGCCCCGGTGAAGCTGAACGCCGTCGCCATGCGGGGCGTCAACGACGACGAGCTGGTCGAGCTGGTGGAGTTCGCGCTCTCGATCCGGGCTGAGCTGCGTTTCATCGAGCAGATGCCTCTGGATGTCTCGCACACGTGGGACCGCGCGCAGCTGGTCACCCGCGAGGAGATCCTCGCCGCGCTCGGTGAGCGCTGGCGGCTCGTGCCGGCGGGCGAGCGCGAGCACGCCCCCGCTGAGCGCTTCCTGCTCGAAGGCGGTCCGGCATCGGTCGGGGTCATCGCCTCCGTGACTGCGCCGTTCTGCGCGGGGTGCGACCGACTGCGACTGACCGCCGACGGTCAGCTGCGCAACTGCCTGTTCTCGCGGTCGGAGTACGACCTCGTGCCCGTGCTGCGCGGCGGCGCGGTCGGAGACATCGACGAGGTGCTGCGCGCGTGCGTCGCGGGAAAGCGGCGTTCGCACGGCATCGACGAACCCGGGTTCGTGCAGCCGCAGCGCGGGATGAACGCGATCGGCGGCTGACGGCCGCGTGCGGGTGCGCCGACCTCAGCGGGTCAGGTGCACGACGCACTCGTGCGGGTTGCACGACGGGGCCATGCCCTCGACCCGCAGCGGTCCCCGTGCCTGCGCGAGGACGCCGTCCATGAGGTTGAGGTGCACGGCGCACAGCACGGAGCGGTTTCCGCTCTCCGAGCCCGAGTGTGGGCACGGGCTCAGGTCGACGGTGAGCTGGTGCTGGTCGACGACCGGGTCGAAGCCGGCGTCGCCGAGGTCCTCCACGAGCGCGTCGAGCTGGTGCACGGCGTCGTTCTCGAGGGCGTGATCGTCGGTCCAGGGCATGACGCGCCGCATCAGGTCGCCGCGCTCGGCAGCGTCGCGCGCCTTGCGGGCGGCGATCGGGCTCCAGTCCTGCACGCCATCGGCGGCCGAGTAGAGCACGCGAGGGCGGCCGCGCGTCGTGCGCTTCTCGACCTCGGGCACGACGTACCCGCCGTCGATCAGCCGCTGCACGTGCTCGCGCACCGTGTTCGGATGCAGGCCCGTGATCTCGCACAGGTCGCTGATGGTGCGCTGGGGGCTCTCCTGCAGCAGGTGCAGGATGCGCACGCGCGAAAAGCTGGAGATCGCCGAGTATCCGGGGCGGGGCATGGCACGTATTATCCGCCTCCCGTCGGTGATTTGACCAGACAGAATGGGCGTGTGACCCCCGCGCGCATCGGAATCGTGTTCAATCCCAGCAAGATCGAGCGCGAGCAGCTCGAGAAGTCGCTCGCCGCGGTCGGTGTGACGGATGCCTCGTGGTTCGAGACGACTCCGGATGACCCGGGTCAGGGGCCCGCCCGCGCGGCGCTCGCCGACGGCTGCACGCTGGTGATCGCCGCCGGCGGCGACGGCACCGTTCGAGCTGTCGCGGAGGTGCTCGCGGGTACGGACACCGAGCTCGCCATCGTGCCGCGGGGGACCGGGAACCTGCTGGCGCGCAACCTCGGGGTGCCGCTCGGCAGCGTGAAGGCTGCGCTCACCCGGGCCGTCGAGGCATCTGCCCGGCAGATCGACCTCGGCTGGGTCGACATCGACCGTGACGGAGCGATCGAGACCCACGGGTTCGTCGTGATGGTGGGCTTCGGACTCGATGCCCACATGCTCGCCGAGACCAGCGACGACCTGAAGAAGCGCGCCGGATGGCTCGCCTACGTGGAGGCGATGGGCCGTGCGATCTCGGCGACGGAGCTGGTCGGGGTGACGGCGGTCGTCGACGGTGGGGAGGCGGTCGAGGCATCCGCCCACACCGTGCTGATCGGCAACTGCGGCACCATCCAGGGCGGAATCACCCTGTTGCCCGACGCGGCACCCGATGACGGCACGCTCGACCTCCTCGCCGTCAGCGCGACCGGCATGCTCGAGTGGGCGGCGAACCTGAAGACCGTGGTGTGGGACAACGGTCTGCGTCGCGTGTTCGGGGGTTCCGACGACGCCGTGAGCACGGAGACGATGCGTCACGTGCAGGCGACCCGCATCGAGATCACCCTCGCCGAGCCGCGCGCCTTCGAGATCGACGGTGAGGAGATCGGGGACGTCACCCGCTTCACCGCCCGAATCGATGCGGGTGTGTTGCGCGTGCGCTGAGAGGGCGCCTCGACGTCACCCGCTTCGCCGCCCGCATCGACCCTGGTGTGCTGCGCGCGCGCTGATCGCGCCCGTGCTCACTCCAGGCCGGCGGCCCATTCGGCTGCGGTGACGACGGTGCCCTGGCGGGGGAAGACGCGGGTGAGTAGCAGGTCGGAGAGCTCGGGGTCGCCGTCGCCGCTCGCGTCGGAGAGTACGGTGAGGCCGTAGTCGAGGTCGAACGCCTGGCGGAAGGTCGAGAGCACGACCCCGCTGGTCGAGATGCCCGCGAGCACGAGGTGCGTGACGCCCTGCCCACGCAGCAGCACGTCGAGGTCGCTGCCGGTGAAGGCGCTGTAGCGGCGCTTGGTGACGATGGGCTCGCTCGGCAGTGGTGCGAGCTCGGCGATGATCTGCGTCGCGGGGCTCTGCTCCGTGAGCGCGTCGCCGGCGGCGGCGGCGAGGGCGGTGAAGGCGACGTTGCTCTGCGGCACCTCGGGGAAGCCGGGCCGGAATGCGACGCGCACGAAGAACACCGGGATGCCCTGGCTGCGGGCCGCGTCGAGGGCGGTGCGTGCGGCGGCGAAGATCTCGGGGCTCCCGCCGCGGGCGACGATCGCGGGCTGGAAGTCCATCAGCAGGAGGGCGGGGCGTGAGGTCGTCATGACCACACGATAAACAGGCGAAACTGGTCAGGTCAAACTGATCAGGCTAGACTGTCGAATATGACTGCGCACTCCGCCTCCGCCGTGACCGCCGCCCAGGACATCCGGGTCGCGTTCGGTCGGCTGCGGCGGCGCATGCAGGAGGTCGCCACGGACGACGACATCACGCCCAGCCAGGCATCTGTCATCGTGCGGCTCAGCAAGGGAGAGGCCGCGACTGCCGCCGGTCTCGCCCAGCTCGAGGGCATCCGTCCGCAGTCGATGGCCGCGACGCTCGTGGCGCTCGAGCAGCGCGGACTCATCTCGCGTACCCCCGACCCGACCGACGGCAGACGGCAGGTCGTGACTTTGACCGCCGCCGGGGCCGAGGTCGAGGAGGGCAACCGCGCCGCCCGCGGCGAGTGGATCGTCGGACGACTCGACGAGGTCTGCACCGAGCAGGAACGCCAGCTGCTGATCCGCGCCGCGGCCGTGCTCGACCGGGTCGCCGACCGGTGACCGGCGCCGTCGCCGCACCCGCCGGGCGGCGTCGCCCGCCGGCCGACCGCTTCGACCGTCGGCTGCTGCCGTCGATGATGCTCGGTGCGATCCTCAACCCCATCAACTCGTCGATCATCGCCGTCGCGCTCGTGCCCATCGCGCTGGCCTTCGGCGCCCCCGCGGCCCAGACAGCCTGGCTCGTCTCGGCGCTCTACGTCGCCACGGCGATCGGTCAGCCGGTCGTCGGTCGCCTCGTCGACAGGTTCGGCCCCCGGCCGGTCTACCTCGTGGGCGTCTCGCTCACCGGCATCGCCGGGATCATCGGCATGCTTGCGCCCGCCCTCTGGGTGCTCGTCGTGGCGCGGGTCATCCTCGGATTCGGCACCTGCGCCGGATACCCGTCGGCCATGTCGCTGATCCGACGCGAGAGCGACCGCGCCGGCATCGCCTCGCCCGCCGGTGTGCTGACGGTGCTCTCCGTCTCGACGCAGACGGTCGCCGTCATCGGGCCCACCCTCGGCGGGCTGCTGATCGGCCTCGGCGGGTGGCGGGCGACGTTCGCGGTCAACATCCCCCTCTCCCTCGCGTGCCTCGTGCTCGGAGCCGTCACGCTGCCCCGCGAGCCGCGCAGAGCGGATGCCGCGTCGCAGCGCCGCCCGTTCGACCTGCTCGGCATCGCACTGTTCACGGCCACCCTCGTGACGCTGCTGTTCTTCCTCATGGCGCCGGCGGTCTCGACGCTGTGGCTGCTCGGGGTCGCGGTGGCCGCGGCATGCCTGTTCGCCTGGCGCGAGCTGCGCGCACGCGAACCGTTCATCGACGTGCGGGTGTTCGCCGGGAACGTGCCGCTCATCGTGACGTTCGGGCGCGCGGTGCTCGCCGCGGTCGTGTCCTACGCGTTCCTCTACGGGTACACCCAGTGGCTCGAGGACGACCGCGGGCTCGACCCGACCGCGACGGGTCTGCTGCTGCTGCCGACGTTCGTGGTCGGCATCGCGGTGGCTTCGCTCACCGGGCGCCGCGCCGAGGTGCGCGCGAAGCTGATCGTGGGCGCCGCGGCGCAGCTCGTCGCGTGCGGCATGCTGCTGTTCGCGACGAGCGCGAGCCCGCTCTGGTATCTCGCTGCGATCGGCGTCATCATCGGCATCCCGCAGGGCCTGGTGAACCTCGCCGTGCAGAACGCCCTGTTCCATCAGGCCGACCCCGTCCGCATCGGAGCATCGTCGGGGCTGCTGCGCACGTTCATGTATCTCGGGGCGATCCTCGCGGCTGCGGCATCCGGGCTCTTCTTCCCGGTGCGAGCGGATGACGCGGGGCTGCGCGGGCTCGCGACGGTCATGGTCGTCGCAGCGCTCGTGCTCCTTGCGAGCGCCGTCATGGACCGCTCGCTGGGGAGAGTGGACCGCCTCGCCCGCGGTGCCGCGTGACCCTCGGCGAGCACACGGCTCGCGCATAGGGTGCGGGCAGAACTTGCGCAGACGCTACCGACAGGCTGGGTTGTCGTGCGTGCCGCTGCCCCCTCTGACCGCGTTCCGCGGGTGCGGCTGCGGCGGCTGCTGACCGAGCCGTGGCCCGTGTGGGCCGCCGTGCTGGTGATGACGGCGGCGTCGGCGGTGTTGATGGTGTGGAACCTCGGCCGCGGCGACAACTTCGCGTTCTATGAGTCGGCGGCGAAGTCGATGTCGGAGTCGTGGCGGGCGTTCGTGTTCGGTGCGTTCGATCCGGGTGCGACGGTGACGTTGGACAAGTTGTCGGGGTTCTTGGTGCCGCAGGCGGCGTCGGCGGCGTTGTTCGGGTTCTCGACGTCGGCGTTGGCGTTGCCGCAGGTGGTCGAGGGTGTCGTGACGATCTGGTGCTGTGCGCTGGTGGGGTTGCGGTGGGGTGGTCGTCCGGCGGCGTTGGTGGCGGCGGGGGCGGCGGCGTCGATGCCGATCTTCGTGTCGATGTTCGGGCATCCGATGGAGGACGGCCTGGTGACGATGGCGCTGGCGGTGGCGCTGGTGTGGTGGCAGCGGGCGGTGCTGACGGGGTCGTGGTGGGCGTTGGCGTGGTCGGGCATCGCCGTCGGCGTGGGGTTCCAAGCCAAGATGATGCAGGCGTGGTTCGTGCTGCCGGGCTTCGTGATCGCGCTGCTCGTGCTCGGGGGGATGTCCCGTGTCCGCCGCCTCGCGCGCGCGGGCACCTTCGCTGCGGTCGCGGTTGCGGCGTCGGTGGGGTGGATGGCGATCGTGCAGGTGGTGCCGTCGGGTGTCCGTCCGTTCGTCGACGGCTCGACGAACGACAACCTGTTTGCGATGGTGTTCGGCTACAACGGCATCGACCGGGTGTTCCCGGGACTTGTGCCCGGGGCGGTCGGGCCGGGAGAGCAGTCGGGGGGTGCGACGGCCGCGATCTCCTCGATGCTCCGGAGCACCGGTGGCTTCGCCCTCCATCCCAAGCTGTTCGCCCCCGAGAACCTCACTCAGATCGGGTGGCTCTACCCGGCGGCGGCGGCAGGCATCGTGCTCGCCTTCGCCCGGTGGTGGCCGCGTCGTGACCATCGGTCCGCGGCCGAAAGGGCAGCTTTCGCCACGACGGTTGCGGTCACGCTCTGGCTTGCCGTCGCGGCGGCAGTGCTGACGGCGAGCGTCATGCCGCACACGGCGTACCTCGCCGCGCTCGGGGTGCAGTTGGCCCTCTTTGCCGCGATCGCGTTCTCCCGCGCGTGGACGCTGCAGCGCTCAGGTCGCCGCAGGGACCGTCTCGTGCTTCCCGCATTGCTCGCCGGCCAGACGGTCTGGGCGGTCGCGCTGGCGTCGTGGGGAGCGATGCCGGCGGTGCTCGCCGTGCCGATGGGGGCGGTGAGCATCTGTGGCGCCGCGGTCGTCCTCACCCGCGAGGTGCGGTCGGGGGCGGTGTTGTCGCCGCGCGCAGCCTCCACCGCTGTCGCCACGGTCGCCGGTCTGGCGCTGCTGGCAGGTCCGGCGCTGTGGAGCGTGCAGGCCCTGGATGCCGGTCGTGACGGCTCGGGAATCGACGCGTACCTCGGTTGGCGACCCCCCGCCGCGGTGGCCGGGGTTGCCTCACCGCGCCCCGCGCGGACGGTTGATGTCTACGGGTTCCCGGTGGCGGCGGCATCCGACTCATCGGTTGTCGACCCCGGTGCGACCGAGTCGTTCCACGTCTCGACGCCGAACCTCTGGGGTGGTGCCCCCACGGCTTCCACGCCGGTCGACGACCTGCTGCGGGTGATCGCTGCCGATGCGAGTGGTGCACCCGCTCCCGCCGCCGGCACGGGGGCTCCGATCGTGACGGACTCCTGGGCGATCTCGGCGGACGTCATCGACACCACGGGGCAGGCGGTGCTCACCGACGGCGGATACTCCGGCGCGGTGCCGGTCTTCACGACCGCGCAGTTGAAGGATCTCGTCGACAACGGCTCGGTGCGCTGGTTCGTCGTGAAGGCCGGTGCCGGCGCGAAGGACCCGGTCGCCCAGTTCGTCGCGCAGCAGCGCTGCACCGTGGTGCGCACGTGGGGCACCGATGCGTCCGTCTCGGCGGGAGCCCTCGGGCTTCTCGCCGACACCCGGTCGTCGGTCGCCGAGAGTCTGTCTCCGGTGCTGAACGGGCTGACAGCAGAAGCGGATGCCGCGTCCGCCGCGTCGTCCGCGTCCGCGACGACGCGCCCCGACCGTTCGTTCACGCTGTGGCAGTGCCGACCATGACCGGGAATCGTTCCGCTCGCGGACGGGAAGAAGTCGCAGCAGGGTCATAGAAACCCTGCCGCACGATTGCAGCAGCACCACCGATGGTCGTCAACACCGTCTCGAAAGGGATAGACGTGCTCTTAAGACGTGTTCTGCGGGAACCGTGGCCAATCTGGGGATCGATAGTCGCACTGACGGCGGCGTCGGCGGTGTTGATGGTGTGGAACCTCGGCCGCGGCGGTGACTTCGCGTTCTATGAGTCGGCGGCGAAGTCGATGTCGGAGTCGTGGCGGGCGTTCGTGTTCGGTGCGTTCGATCCGGGTGCGACGGTGACGTTGGACAAGTTGTCGGGGTTCTTGGTGCCGCAGGCGGCGTCGGCGGCGTTGTTCGGGTTCTCGACGTCGGCGTTGGCGTTGCCGCAGGTGGTCGAGGGTGTCGTGACGATCTGGTGCTGTGCGCTGGTGGGGTTGCGGTGGGGTGGTCGTCCGGCGGCGTTGGTGGCGGCGGGGGCGGCGGCGTCGATGCCGATCTTCGTGTCGATGTTCGGGCATCCGATGGAGGACGGCCTGGTGACGATGGCGCTGGCGGTGGCGCTGGTGTGGTGGCAGCGGGCGGTGCTGACGGGGTCGTGGTGGGCGTTGGCGTGGTCGGGCATCGCCGTCGGCGTGGGGTTCCAAGCCAAGATGATGCAGGCGTGGCTGATCGTGCCCGGGCTCCTCGTCGGCACACTCCTGGTCGCGGGGAATGGGTGGCGCCGCCGCGCAGGACGGGTCGGAGTTCTCGGTGCGGCGACGCTTGTCGCGTCGCTCGCGTGGATGACGATCGTGCAGCTGGTGCCTGCAGGGAGTCGGCCGTACATCGACGGCTCAACAGACAACAACGTGTTCGCGATGGTATTCGGCTACAACGGTGTGGACCGACTGCTCCCCAATTCGGTAGCGGGCGCCGTGGGGTCGACGACTGCGCACGTCACCACGTTGCAGGCGAGTCTTGCCGCACTGTTCTCTTCCGATCCGACCGCGGCGAATGTTTCGCGGCTCAAGCTCTTCCTTCCCGAGTACGCCACGCAGATCGGATGGTTGTACCCCGCGGCCGCTCTCGGCCTCGCGCTCGCGCTGGTGCGCTGGTGGCCCCGACGGCGACGGCCGCGACGAGATGTGGAGCGGATGGCTTTCGCATTCACGGTCGCCGTGGCGGTCTGGTTCGCCGCCTCGGCCGCCGTGCTCTCGTTCGCCACGCTTCCGCACGCTGCGTACGTCGCGGCCATCGGTGTGCAGCTGATTCTGCTCACAGCCGTGGGGTTCTCGCTGGCTGTGCATGATCTACGATCTCCTCGGCGCTGGCGGCGGTTCACGCTGGCCGCGTTGGTCACGCTGACCGCCGTGTGGGGATGTCTGCTTGCTGTGTGGGGCGCGCTGCCCGTTGCGCTGGCGATACCGATGGTCGCCTTCGCGATCATGGGCGTCATCGCATCGATCGTGCTCGGATTCCGCGCCCACGATCGCGTGCTGGCCGTCCCGGCGGATCCTTCCGACATGATGCCCTTCCGATCCGTCGTCACCAGGGAGTTCGCGCCCGAACCGGTGCCGATGATCAGATACTCGCCGGCGATGAACGTCATGCTGGTCCTGGCCGGTATCGCGCTCGTCGGTGGGGCGACGTGGTGGAGCATCCAGGCGCTCGACGCGAATCGCGATGGATCCGGCGGGGAGGCGTACATCGGCGCACGCTCGCAGATCGCCGGCGTCGCCGCCGCGCCCGCTGATCCCCCGGACGACATCGATCGGTCGTTGCCCGACCCGGCCGTTCAGGATGCGTCCTCGGGGATTGTCGGTGGGGACGACGCCCGAGCCGACTCCACGGACGGCACTCAGCAAGCGGCCGTCGCCACCGCTTCGTGGGTGGTCTCGCGATCTGCAACCGCAGATGGTGCGTCTCCAGATGATCCGGGTGACGCGGGCGATCCGCAGGATGGATCTGACGCCGTCGCCACGGGCACCAATGCTCGAGAACGCTTCACGATCTCCGCCCCCGACCTCTGGGTCGCATCCCCGGTCTCGAGTCTCGCGCCCAGAGAGATGCTCGCGGAGGTCGCCCGGCGAACCGCGCAGTCAGCAGATCCCGCGTCATCGATCATTCTCACCGACTCGTGGGCGATCTCGGCCGACATCATCAACGGAACGGGCGAAGACGTGCTCACAGACGGAGGCTACTCAGGGGCTGTTCCCGTGTTCACAGAGGCAGAGCTGGGGAAGATGGTGCGAGACCGTGAGCTTCAGTGGGTCGTACTGCGCCCAGGGGAGAGAAAGGATCCCGTCGGCGCGTTGACGACGACCGGGCTCTGTCACGAGATTCGCGCCTGGGGAAGCGTCACGACATCAGCGCCCGCGCAGGTCACGTCGTTCACGCTGTGGCAGTGCCGACCATGACCGGTTCAGCTGTGACGGTATCGCCCACCACCGGATCGCTGAGGGTGACCCACGGCGGAACGGTGCGAGTGTGGGGTCTCCGCTCCGTCCGCGGACTCCCGGCCCGCTGACTCTCCACATCCCACAGGGGCAGATCGACGGGATCACCGTCGACATCGGGGGCGAAGAACACCCGGCTCGCCGGCGCGTCGCTGTAGTGGCGACCCGTCGGGCTCGTCCAGGTGAGCACGCCGTCGCCCCGCTGCACCACAGTCCAGGGCGAGTGATGCTTCAGCGTGTGGTGTCGTCGGCACAGGTGCGCCAGGTTGTCGGCGCGCGTCTCCCCGCCGAACTGGTGATCGAGCGTGTGATCGATGTCGCAGGCTGAGACCGGGATGCGGCATCCGGGGAACCTGCAGTGCCGGTCTCTCACGGCGAGATGTCGACGCATCTGGTCGCTCGGCCGGTAGCGATCGACGCCGAGCACCGTGCCCGTGAGCGGGTGGGTCAGGATGCGGTCCCACCCGGGTGCTTCTGCGGCCAGCGCCCGTGCCGTGGGTGCATCGATCGGCACGAGGCCGGCGCCCACCGCACACTCGAACGGGTCATCGACCTCGCCGCCCATCAGCGTGAGCACGGGCACCGTGACCTGCACGTGCGCGCGGATGGCCGCGGCATCCGTCACTCGATCGATGTGAGCCGCGGGGTCGGCGGTCAGCAGCAGGTCGGCGAGGATGTCTGCGCGGAGCTGATCGACCGCGCGTGGTGCGGGCAGGGTCGCCGCATCGTCAGCACGCGCGGCGGCCTCGGTCTCGCTCTGCGCGTGCGCGAGCCGGGTGAGGCGATCATGTACGCCGAACGCGAGCATCGACGGCAGCACGGCGACGAGCTCGGCCATTCCGTCATCGAGCGGCGTGACCCGCACCGAGCGGTCGGCACGTGCGCGCGCGTGGCGTGCGGACACGGTCTCGTCGCAGAACCGCTCGGCACGTCGTCGGGCCACCGGGGCGAGGCGTGAGGCCGACGTGCTCTCGGCGTAGTCGAGCACCGCGTTCTCGAACTCGTGGCGCAGCTCGGGGTGGGTGATCGGCAGGCCCGCGTCGACGATCACGCGCACGTGGGCCAGCGCGATGCGACCCTGTGCGAGCGCATCGAGTGTGGTCGGGTAGTCGCCCGCGATCGTGCGGGCCTCGCCCAGCCGCCGTTGCACGGTGCGGTCGGAGACACGCCACGCCGCGCCGATCTCCGCGGCCACCGCACGATGCGGAAGGTCGGCATCGGAGGGGGCCGCGGCATCTGTCCACTCGGCCGCGATGGCCTCGGCCTCGGCGAGCTGGCGAACCTCGAGCGCCTGCAGACGGGCGATCTCGCGCCGCGTGCGCTCGAGTCGGGGGAGCAGCGCGGCGAGCCGCGCGGTGGCCCGCTGCTCGGCGTCACGCTGCTGATCGGTCATGTCTCGAGTGTTGCGCGGGGTTCCGACATTGCTTCGACTAACGGCTGCTCCACAGTGTGTGATCTACGTATATATAAACGATGCAACAGAATGCAACCTTGCATCCATCCGGTCCCGAGCTCGCTCCCGCCCGCGGGGATAGCGTGGAGAAGACGGAGGATCCCGTCAGCCACTGGGGGCGGCCGCGAGGCATGATCATCGACCGCTCCACTATGCAAAGGAGCTGAGCGACCATGAAGGCTGCGCGCTACTACGACCGCGGCGACATCCGCATCGAGGACATCCCCGAGCCGGTCGTCGAACCCGGAACCGTCGGCATCGACGTCGCGTTCTGCGGCATCTGCGGAACCGACCTGCACGAGTACCTCGACGGGCCGATCTTCGTCCCCCCTCACGGTCACCCGCACCCGATCTCCCACGAGTCGGCTCCTGTGACGCTCGGTCACGAGATGTCCGGCGTCGTCTACGCGGTCGGCGAGGGTGTCGACGATCTCGCTGTCGGCGATCACGTCGTCGTCGAGCCCTACATCATCGGCGACGAGGTCGACACGAGCTCAGCCAACAATGCATACCACCTCTCGCACGACATGAACTTCATCGGCCTCGCCGGCCGCGGCGGCGGACTCGCCGAGAAGATCGTCGTGAAGCGCCGCTGGGTGCACCCCATCGGCGACACCATCCCGCTCGACGAGGCCGCGCTCATCGAGCCCCTCTCGGTGGGATACCACGCCTACCAGCGCTCGGGCGCGAAGGCGGGCGACTTCGCCCTGATCACCGGCGCCGGCCCCATCGGCCTGCTGACCGCCGCGGTGCTTCGCGCGCAGGGCATCACGGTCGCGATCTCCGAGCCGAGCTCGCTGCGCCGCCAGAAGGCGCTCGACACGGGCGTCGCCGCGCACGTGTTCGACCCGCGCGAGGTCGACGTCGTCGCCGAGGTGAGGGCCCTCACGAACGGTGTCGGGGCGGATGTCGCATTCGAGGCGACATCCGTGCAGCCCGCCCTCGACACGCTCTTCGACGCGATCAAGCCGACCGGCGTCATCGTCGTCGTGTCGATCTGGGGGCACCCGGGCACGCTCGACATGCAGAAGCTCGTGCTCAAGGAGGTGGACCTGCGCGGCACGATCGCCTACGTCAACAGCCACCCCGAGACCATCGCGCTGGTGCAGCAGGGCAAGGTCGACCTGAAGCCGTTCATCACCGGCAAGATCGGCCTCGACGACCTGATCGACCAGGGGTTCGACACCCTCATCAACCGCAACGAGACCGCGGTGAAGATCCTGGTGGACCCGCGCGCCTGATCGCGTGATGCCGACTCGGCCCGCGGCGAGTGATCGTCGTGGGCCGTGTCAGTGTCGGCGGGCGGTGCGCGCGACGAACAGGAAGGTCGCGAGCGAGCCGAGGGTCGTCAGGGCGGCGACCCAGGGGCCGGGGTTCGTGAGCACCGCGTCGATGAACGCGGCGAGGGTGAGGGCGAGGCCCTGACCGAACTGCGCGAGTGCGTCCATGCTTCATGGTCCCACCTCCGGCGCGCCCAGAGGCTGGATCGGGGAAGATGATCGAGTCGACCGTCGAGGAGTATCCATGTCGCCCCGTCCCGCCCCGCGCACCGTCACCGTCGCGCTCATCGTCGATCTCGTGCTGGTCGTGGTCTTCGCCGCGATCGGGCGCGCCAGTCACCACGAGGACGTCCTCGCGGGGCTCGTGACGACGTCGTGGCCTTTCCTGGTCGGCGCTCTCGCGGGCTGGCTCGTGACCCGCGGCTGGCGGGCGCCGCTCGCACCGGTGCGTACCGGCGTCGGCCTGTGGGTGACGACGGTCGTGATCGGGATGCTGCTGCGCGTCGTGTCCTCGCAGGGCGTCGAGCTCGCGTTCATCATCGTCGCGAGCATCGTGTTGTTCGTGTTCCTGGTGGGCTGGCGATTCGCCGTGCGCGCGATCCGCGGCGGGCGGCGCTCGACCCGTTGAGGTCCCGCGCCCCTCGACGCCGCGGCGTCGCGGGCGACCGGTGCGTCGACTAACGTATCTGCGTATGAGTGCAGATAAGCAAGGATGCGGCTTCTCGACCGAGAGTCCGTACGTCGAGCTGGCGGTCGAGGTGTTCGGGATGCTCGCCGACGCCACGCGGGTGCGCATCGTGCTCGCCCTCACGGATGCGGGAGAGCTCTCGGTGAACCACCTCGCCGACATCCTCGACAAGCCGGCCGCCGCCGTATCGCAGCACCTCGCGAAACTGCGGCTCGCGCGCATCGTCGCCACCCGTCACGAGGGCCAGCGCGTGTTCTACCGGCTGGAGAACGAACATGCGTCGCAGCTGGTGCGCGACGCGATCTTCCAGGCGGAGCACTCGCTCGGCGGCACCCCGCGTCACCACCACGCCGACAGGGTCAGCTCGTGACCGCGCCGCGGCGAGCCGCAGACGGTCGCAGCGCCGAGGATCCTCAGGGGCATCACCGCGGCCACGCGCACGACCACCCGCACGACCATGACCACCCGCACGGTCACGGTCATGACCATCCGCATCATCATGACCACCCCCATGGTGGCATCCGCGGCTTCATCACCCACCTCTTCGTCCCGCACACCCACGATGCGGCGGACTCGATCGACGAAGCGATGGAGGCGAGCAGCGCCGGAATCCGGGCCCTCAAGGTGAGCCTGTTCCTGTTGCTCGCCACGACCGTGCTGCAGGCGGCTGTCGTCGCGATCAGCGGGTCGGTGGCTCTGCTCGCCGACACCGTGCACAACTTCTCCGACGCGCTCACCGCCGTGCCGCTGTGGGTGGCGTTCGTGCTGGGACGCCGGGCGGCGTCGCGCCGCTACACTTACGGGCTCGGGCGGGCCGAGGACCTCGCGGGACTGTTCATCGTGTTCGTCGTGCTCCTGTCCGCCGTCGTCGCGGCCTGGCAGTCGATCGATCGCATGATCCACCCGCAGCCGCTCGAGAACATCGGCTGGGTGATCGCCGCGGGGCTCATCGGGTTCGCCGGCAACGAGGTCGTGGCCGTCTACCGCATCCGTGTCGGGAGGCGCATCGGCTCGGCGGCGCTCGTCGCCGACGGCGTGCACGCCCGCACCGACGGCTTCACCTCGCTCGCGGTCGTGATCGGCGGGCTCGGCGTGCTCGCTGGGTTCCCGCTCGCCGACCCGCTCGTGGGCCTCGCGATCTCCGCGGCGATCGTCGTGCTGCTCTGGGGAACCGTGCGCAGCGTCGGTCGCCGACTGCTCGACGGCATCGAGCCCGAGCTCGTCGACTCGCTCCACCGTGCCGTCGGCGAGACTCCCGGGGTTCGCGGCGTGGCACGCGTGCAGCTGCGTTGGGTCGGGCACCGGCTGCAGGGGGCTGTGCGACTCGAGACGGATGCCGCCTCCCTCGCCGATGCGCAGGCGATCGCCGGGCACGCCCGAGAGCGGGCGCGCACGACACTCCGGAGCCTCGACGACCTCCAGGTCGAGATGGTCACGCCCGTCGTGACGACAGCTGCCGGACACGTCCACGAGGAGTCGTCGTGACCGATCCGGGCGTCACCCCGCGCGGCGGGATGTCGGAGCGCAGCGATCGTCGCGGCATCCGTCTCGCGGTCGCGCTCGAGTGGACGACGCTGCTGTGGAACGTGGTCGGCGTCGTCGTGCTGGCCGTTCTCGCGTGGTCGGCGAGCTCCGTCGCGCTCGCCGGCTTCGGGCTCGACAGCCTGATCGAGATCGGCGCGAGCGCCGTGGTGCTCTGGGAGCTGCGCGGCACGGACGAGGTGCGGCGTCGTCGGGCGCTGCGACTCATCGGGCTGGCGTTCGTGCTCCTCGCGGGCTACCTCGCCGTGCAGTCGATCGTGGCGCTCGTGACAGTGCATCGACCGGCGCCGAGCCTCGGCGGGATCATCTGGACGGCCGTCACCGCCGCGGTGATGTTCGCTCTCGCCGCGGGGAAGAGCGCGGTCGGGCGCCGCATCGGCAACGAGGTCGTGGTCACCGAGGGCAGGGTCACCCTGATCGACGGGATCCTGGCGGCGAGCGTGCTCGCGGGGCTGCTGCTCGATGCGGTGCTCGGCTGGTGGTGGACGGATGCCGTCGTCGGTGTCGTCATCGTCTTCTACGCCGTCCGCGAGGCCGTGCACATCTTCCGCGAGGGCTGACACGGCCGCGGCATCCGAGTGCCTGCTTCCGGATGTCGCACGCCGCCGCCATGCTGGACGCGTGGCGATCCGATCCTTCGAGCTGAGCACCCTCGTGCCGGGCGTGCCGGAGCGCGCGGTCGACTTCCTCGCGAAACTCGACGGGCACCGCGGCATGCATCCCTACCTCCACTCGGCCGACGTCGTCGCCCGCGGCGAGGACGGGCGGGGTGTCTGGGCCGACTGGGTGATCGTCGAGCGGCCGACGGTGTGGGGCATCCCTTATTCGATCCGGTTCCCGGCGCGCATGACGCGCGTCTCGCCGACGCTTCTCATCGGTGACGTGCGCGCGGCGCCGGGGTGCACGCTCACCACGACGACGTCCGCGACGCCGACCGAGGCGGGCACGCTCGTGAGCGAGGTCACCGAGGTGACCGCTCCGGCACCGCTCGTCGGCTACATGACCCGTCACGCTCGGCTCGCGCACACGCGCACCTACGGGCTGCTGGCGGGTGAGCTGAACAGGCTGGATGCCGCGGCCTCCGCGCCCGAGGAGGGAGCGGCGTGACCGACACGGTGCAGCTGTCGAACGACGAGGCGCGGCGCATCGCCGTGCGTGCGGCGCTGCTCGACGCGGAGCGTCCGGGCGACGTCGTCGAGGTCGCCGAGCAGCTGGCGATCATCAAGATCGACCCGACGAGCGTGATCTCCACGTGCGAGAACACCATGATGTGGTCGCGCATCGGCTGGTCGTACGAGTCGGGTCAGCTGCAGAAGGCGGTCGAGATCGACCGGCTGCTGTTCGAGTACGACGGCACGTTCCGCCCGGTGAGCCTGCTGCCGCTCATGCTGCCGCGCATGCGGGCGATGCCGCTGCGGGACCGCACCAAGGAGTGGTTGGCCGCCAACCCGACGTTCAAGCACGAGGTGCTCGCGCGGCTGCGAGGCGAGGGGCCGCTGAAGGCGAGCGAGATCCCCGACACCGCGCAGGTCGCCCGCCACAGCGACAGCGGGTGGTACGGGCCGAACCAGGTGCCGCACATGCTCGAGTTCCTGATGCGCACGGGCGAGGTCGCCGTCGTACGGCGCGAGGGACGCACGAAGGTGTGGGATCTCGCCGAGCGGGTGTTCCCGTCTGACCTGCCGCAGTACGGCGAAGAGGAGGCGGCGCGCCTTTACGAAGGGCGACGCCTGCAGGCCGCGGGGCTCGCCAAGCAGAAGTCGCCCTGGAGCGGAGCCGGTACCGCGGGGCTCGCGGCGACGGTCGAGGGCTCGTCGTGGAGATGGCGGGTCGACCCGACCGCGCTCGCCGCGCTCGACGAGGACGCCGGCGGACGGGTGGCGATTCTGAACCCGTACGACACGACGCTGTTCGACCGGCCCCGGCTGCGGGAGCTCTTCGACTTCGACTTCGTGCTCGAGCAGTTCAAGCCGAAGGACCAGCGCGTCTACGGCTTCTTCGCGCATCCGATCCTTGTGGGCGACCGGTTCATCGGCTTGCTCGACGCGCAGATCGATCGCAGCGAGAACGTGCTGCGGGTGAATGCGCTGCACGAGCTGGTGCCGTTCGACGAGGATGAGACCGAGATGGTGAGGGCCGAGCTGTTCGATCTCGGCGAGTGGCTCGGGATGCCGGTGGTCGGCCTGCGCTGAGCGCTCGGGCTGTTGTCAAGCACCGCGGTCGGCGCCGGGGTGTGTGCCAGCATGGGGGGCCGGAGGTGATCCCCGTGGATGACGACACGGCAACCGCACCGCTGGTCCCGGATCTCGGAGTCGCCCTCAGTGGGCGATATGTGCTCGAGGACGTGATCGGCAGTGGCGGCTACGCGAGGGTGTGGCGCGCGAACGACGCACAGCTCGGGCGCACCGTAGCCGTGAAGGTGTTCACCCTGGACGGCACTGATCGCTCCGAGCGAAGCCGCATGGCGAGCGAGACGCGGCTCCTGGCTTCACTCGCGCACCCCAACCTGGTCACTCTGTACGACGCTCAGATCGACGCCGAGCCTCCCTACTTAGTGATGGAGTTCATCGACGGCCCAAATCTGCGTGACACCCTCGTTCGCACGGGAGCCTTCTCGCCGGCCCGCACGGCGGACGTGGCCGCGCAGCTCGCAGGTGCGCTCGCCGTCATTCACCGGCGAGGCATCGTCCACCGCGACATCAAGCCGGCCAACGTCTTGCTGAGGCCCGCTCACACCCCGGGGCATCCGCCGCTCGCAACTCTCGCCGACTTCGGCATCGCCTCTCTCATCGACACCACACGCGTCACCGCGACCGGAACCCTCGTCGGAACGGCGGCCTACCTCAGTCCAGAGCAGGTGAAGGGCGCCAAGCCTGCGACGCCGGCGGATGTCTACTCTCTCGGTCTGCTCCTGCTCGAGGTGCTGACCGGCGCGCCAGCGTTCGCCGGGGCGACACCGCACGAAGCGCTCGCCATCCGACTGACGCGCTCCCCGGAGATCCCGGCGGGCATCGCCGACGGCTGGCGCACATTGCTCGAAGCGATGCTGCAGATCGAGCCCGAGGCGCGGCCCACGGCGGCCCACGTGGCCGACGCCGCGCTCGCCTTGATGCGTGGCGACGATCTCTCTGGTGCCACCGCGGTGTGGTCCGCGGTGAGCGGGCCGGTTACAGTGCGACCCGATGGCGAGCCTGCGTCTGCGGCAACTGACGACGCACCGCAGAACCTCACCGCGCTGCCTACGGGTGCGCCGACACGTCCCGACCTGCCGCCCGAGCCGTCGGCGGAGGCCTCGGCGCCAGGTCAACGGCGCCGAGCCGAGGCGCCTCGCCGGCGAACCTTCCGCTGGGTGGTACCCGCGGTCGTTGCACTGATCGTGGTGATCGGGGTCGTGGTTGTCGCGATCGGTTTCGCCTCTGCGGGCCCGCACCCGACGGTTCAGCCGACCATGCCCGCGGTGCCCGGCGACCTCGGCTCTCACCTGCAGCAACTGTGGACGCAGGTCGGCGGATGAGGCGGACCACCCGTGCCGTGATCATGACGATCGCAGCGCTCGCCCTCGCCGGGTGCGCGAGTCCCTCGCCGTCCCCGGCTGCCGCGCTGCAGGCGCTCGTCGCGGATGCCGCCGACCAGGCGCAGAGCGGCGACTACGCGGGCGCAACCGCGACGATCGATGACCTCGAGAACCAGGTTGCCGCGGACCGATCGAGCGGCAGGTTGTCGACCGACCGCGCCGATGCGATCGACGCGACGATCGCGCTGGTGCGCGCCGACATCGCGGCGTTGACGGCTCCCGCGAGTCCGACTCCCCGTCCCACCTCCACGACCGTGTCGACCGGCGGCTCCGGCAATCACGGTGACAACGGCAGCAGTGGGAACAACGGGAACGGCAAGGGGAAGGGCAAGGGCGGCGGCTGACCTCAGTCGCCCCGGGGGTCGCCCGGTTCGCCGCCGAAGGCGTCCTCGATGTCGATGGGCGGCGCGGTGACGACGGGCTCCACGTCGAGGGTCAGATCGAGGATGCCGCGCAGCAGCCCGCCCATCGTGGTCGAGCGCAGCAGCGTGTAGCGGTCGAACTCGCCGAGCGGTGCGATCGCGGCCAGCTGCCAGGCGGACTCGACCGGGTCGTCGGACAGCTCGGTGTCGGCGTCCCACTGCAGATCGCGGAACTCCGCCGCGCGGGTGAGCACGCGCCGCACGGTGCGCTCGGCCTCGGCGCGCAGCGGCGCGAGCGCCTCGTCCCACGTGAGCCGGGGAAGGGGTGACGCATCCGCCTGCGGGTACGGGTCGTCGTCGAGCCAGCGGTCGACGACGACGCGCTCGCCGCCAACGGCGATGACGTGCAGGGCATCGGTGCCGCTCGGGTCGACCTTCACGATGCGTGCCATCGTGGCGATGCCCTCGCGCTCCTCGCCGCCGCCGGCCTCCCGGCCGCGCGCGATCAGCACGACGCCGAACTGCGGCTCCTCGTCGTCGAGGAGGCGACCGAGCATCGTGAGGTAGCGGGGCTCGAAGATGCGCAGCAGTAGCGGCGTGTGCGGGAACAGCACGGTCCCGAGGGGGAACATCGCCGCGGCATCCATGGCCTCAGTCAACCAGCGGGACGGATGCCGCGGGCCGCCGCGGGCGGATTCGCAGACAGCCGATCACCCCCTTCCTCTTCGACACATCTCGATATATCGTTAACCATCGTTCGATAGTCGAGTGGGCCTGGAGGGCATCATGAGCGGTGGATTCGGTGGCGGCTTCGGCGGGTTCGGCGGCGGACCCCGGGGGTTCGGCGGACGCGGCCCGGGCGGCAACGTGTGGGAGCAGTTCGAGCAGTTGCGCGGTGCCTTCGACAAGCGTGTCGGCATGCGCATGGGTCGCGGCGATGTGCGCGCCGCGGTGTTGGCGCTCCTCGCCGAGCAGCCCATGCACGGCTACCAGATCATCAGCGAGATCGCCGAGCGGTCCGGCGGGGCATGGAAGCCGAGCGCCGGCTCGGTCTACCCGACGCTGCAGCTCCTCGCCGACGAGGGCCTCATCAGCGCCGAGGAGTCGAACGGTCGCAAGACCTATTCCCTCACCGACGCGGGCCGCGAGGCTGCCGAGGAGGCGTCCGAGAAGTCCGCTCCCTGGGAGGCGCCGAGCATCAAGGACGCCTCGGGTTTCGGCGCGCTGCCCAAGGCCGCGGTCGAGCTGGCGCAGGCGGCCGCGCAGGTCGCCCGCAGCGGCACGAAGGAGCAGGCGGAGGAGGCTGCCGCGGTGCTCGATGAGGCGCGGCGTAAGCTCTACTCGATCCTCGCCCAGGCCTGACCGGCGTGCCGCCGGCCCGTCGGCGTCAAGGAGAATCAATGCCTGACGTCGCAGACACGCGCGCCCGTTACCGCCGCATCCTCTGGTTCGCGGCGCGCCAGCTCGCACGCACGTGGTGGTTCGAGCTCTTCCTCCCGCGCGTCGGTCTCGAGCGTCTCGCCGCGCGCGGACGAGCAGAGCGGATGCGCCGCTTCGCGCGTCGCTTCCACGACCTCGCCGTCGACCTCGGCGGGCTCGTGATCAAGGTCGGACAGTTCATGTCGTCACGCCTCGACGTGCTGCCGCCCGAGATCACGAAGGAGCTCGAGGGACTGCAGGACGAGGTGCCGGCGGTGCCGTTCGTCGACATCCGTGCCCTCGCCGAGGCGGAGCTCGGGGTGCCGCTCGACGCCGCGTTCGCGTGGGTCGACGAGGTGCCGGTGGCCGCGGCATCCCTGGGACAGGCGCACCGTGCCCGTCTCGCGGGCGCCGTCGCCGACGACATCGGTCTCACCGACGTCGTCGTGAAGGTGCAGCGCCCCGGTATCGACCGCATCGTCGACGTCGATCTCGCCGCGCTGCGGCGGGTGGGCCGCTGGCTCAGCCATGTGCGAATCGTCTCGGATCGCGTCGACATGCCCCACCTCGTCGAGGAGTTCGCGGCGACGAGCCTCGAGGAGATCGACTACCTGCACGAGGCGGCCAGCGCCGAACGCTTCGCCGAGAACTTCGCCGACGACCCCCGGGTCGCGACCCCCGAGGTCGTCTGGGAGCGCACCACGCGGCGCGTGCTGACCCTCGCCGACGTCACCGCGATCAAGATCACCGACGCGGACGCTCTGCGCGCCGCCGGCATCGACCCGGCGGAGGTCGCGCCCGTGTTCGCCGAGGTGATGTTCGAGCAGCTGTTCACCCACGGCTTCTTCCACGCCGACCCGCACCCGGGCAACATCTTCGTGACGCCGGTGCGAGCGGCGGATGCCGCGGCTCCGGGTGAGCCCGCAGCATCCGGCACCGGGGCGCCCGCGCCCGCGTGGAAGCTCACGTTCATCGACTTCGGGATGATGGGCGAGGTTCCCAGCGGCATCCGCTCGGGTCTGCGGAAGCTCCTCATCGCCGTCGCATCGCGCGACGGGAAGGGTCTCGTCGCCGCGATCCAGGACGTCGGCGTGCTGCTGCCATCGGCCGACACCGGCGAGCTCGAGCGTGCCCTGACGCAGCTGTTCTCGCGATTCGGCGGCATGGGGTTCGCTCAGCTGCGCGAGGTCGATCCGCGCGAGTTCCGCGATTTCGCCACCGAGTTCGGCGATGTGGTGCGCTCGCTGCCCTTCCAGCTGCCCGAGAACTTCCTGCTCATCATCCGCGCGATGTCGCTCACCTCCGGGGTATGCAGCTCGCTCGTCGCCGACTTCAACCTGTGGAACTCGGTCGAGCCGTATGCGTCGAAGCTGCTGCGCGACGAGCGCGGAAACCTCCTGCAGGATGTCGCGACCCAGGCGCTCTCGTGGGTGACGACGGCCGCGCGGCTGCCGCAGCGCGTCGACGGTCTCGTGACGCGGTTCGAGCAGGGCAAGGTCGCGCTCGACACCTCTCGGATCGAGCGTCGCGTGAGCAGGCTCGAGCGCATGGGGCGCCGTCTCATCGCGGCGGTCGTGTTCGCCGCGCTGCTGATCACGGGCGCTGTGCTGCATCTGCAGGATCCAGTGTTCGGCACGGTCGTCATGATCGTGTCGGTCGTGCCGTTCCTCGGCGCCCTGATCGGCGGGAGGCGCTAGGCGTCAGTCCCCGGCTCGCGCCCGGCCGGCTTCGGGAACGCCGCGCGCATGTAGTCGGTCTGCAGGTAGTCGGAGACGCCGATGAGGATCAGCGCGAACACGATCTGCTCGGTGATCACCCACAGCGGATAGAGCCCGGGGATCGCCGCGAGCACCAGCGCGATGACGGGAAAGATGCGGCTGAACAGCTGCAGGCGGCGGTAGGCCCAGTACCAGCCGGCGCGGGCGCGCCAGAGGAAGTAGAAGAGCGTCGTGGAGATGCCGAGCACGACGAGGCAGCGCATCCACACGGCGATCGTCACCTCGGCGCCGACGGCGAGCAGGACGACCCCCGTGACGACGGTCGCGATGCCGAGCAGGAAGCACACGACGAGCAGCCAGGCGATCACGGTGAAGGCGCGCCGCACCTTGGGGTCGGTCGACGGCTCGACGCGATGATCGGCGGCACGGCCGCCCGCGATCCGGTCGAGTCGGCGCAGCATCGGTTCGAGTGACATGGTGCTAGCTTAAGCCATGCTGAAGGTTGATGGGTGCCGAGGCTCCGGCCCGGGTGTGGAGCCGTTGTCCAGGCCGACCCCCTACCGTGGAGGCCAGCAAGGGGAGTACTCCCGTCTGCGGCGACGCCGTCATTACGGTCACGCGATCGTGACCCGGTGCGCCGGCCCACCCTGGGTGGAGGAGACCTTGGCGTCCGTTGCACGCCGTCCCCGGAGCATCCCTTGCCACTCATCGACCGCACCGCCCGCACGGCGATCGATGTCGTGCGCTCGGGCCTTCGACGAATGGATGCCGCGGCCGCACCCATCGCCACGAAAGGTTCGAGATGAGCTCCTTCTCCCGTCTGTTCGACCTCGCCAAGAACGCCCTGAACTCCGACACGGTGCGCGAGGTGCGCCGCTCGGTCGGAGGGCAGGGCGCGGCATCCGCTCGTGATCCGCTCACCCCGCCGCCGGTCCCCGGGAGCGACGCGACGGCTGCATCGGCCGCCGATCGTCAGGCGATCGCGCGCTACGACTACCTGATGCAGACCGCCGACCCGCAGCACATCGAGCAGATCCACCGCGACGCGTTCGCCCGGCTCACACCCGACCAGCGCGGAGTGATCGAGCGACGCATGCGCACCGAGCTGCCCGTGCACGAGCAGCCGCGCTCCTCATCGCCCGGCGACCTTGCGCGGGCGGCCGGCCGGGCGGAGGCGCAGCGCCCCGGCCGCATGCGGGGCATCCTCGCTCGCGCGGGCGGCGGGGCCGCGGCCGTCGGCGCCGGCGGGGCCGCGCTGGGCCTGCTCGGCGCGGTTGCGGGCGGCGCGATGCTGAGCGCCGTCGCCGCGCCCCACCTCGAGCACGCTGCGGGTCTCGGTGTCGACATCGATCAGCTCGCGCAGGGCGTCGACGTCGAGGGGGTCGCCGCCGGGGCCGACGGAGTCGTCGGCGGCCTCGGGGATCAGGTCACCGGCATCGGCGACCAGCTCGGCGGACTCGGCGACCAGCTCGGCGATGTGGGGCTCGGCGAGATCTTCGGTCGCTGACAGCGCCGACTCCACGACGAACCGGCTGCCGCGCTCGGAAGCGCGACAGCCGGTTCGATGGCGGAGGATGGGGGATTCGAACCCCCGAGGGCTTTCACCCAACACGCTTTCCAAGCGTGCGCCATAGGCCACTAGGCGAATCCTCCATGGCCCGAAGGCCTCGATCATCCTAGCCGAGCCTCACCGCACGCGCTGCGCAGGGCCTCACCGCGTCACCGCCGACAGGATGACGACGCCGAAGACGAGCACAGCGAACACGACGAGCGCCGTGCGTGCGATGAACGCGCGCCGCTCAGGTGCGAAGGTTGTGTGGGGGCCTTCCGAGAATGCCGCCGCATCGTGAGCCACGGCAACGTCATCGATGCTCTTCTCGCCGAATGCAGCTGCCTGACGCGCATCGTCGAGCCGCCGTTGCCGGCCCGCTGCCGCCAGCGAGGCGAAGACCACCTGCGCCAGGCGCTGCGCCTGCCATCGGATCCTCGCGGCGGCGATCATCACGACGACCGTCGCCACCGCCAGCGCCTGGGTCACCACGATGGTGAGACCCGCGCCGTGGACGCGCGCGGTCAACACGCCGCAGGCGAAGGTGAGCAGCAGCAGTCCGTCGGCTACCGCCCACCAGGTGCGCGAGCGCTTCAGGTGGGTTCGGGCGACGATCGGCCACAGCCGATTCGGTCGCCAGAACCGCCATCCGGCGGGCGCAGGCCGTAGGCCCGGCAGCGGAGTCCAGCCCGGAGGTGGCACCCACATCGCGTTCTCCCGCACCCACCGATCGTTGGGCGTCGGCCATCCCCGCGGCACACGGACATCGACCGGCACCCCCGGCACCCTCGCTCGTCCGACCCCCATGAGCCCCCGCACCTTCGCCCGCGCACGGATTCGACCGAGACTACCGAGCGGATCGGCCGCTCGGAAGAGTCGCACTCACTCCCGCGCCCACAACGACCGGGGCCAGGCTCGGGCGATCAGCCGGCGCGCGGGTGCGACCGACCCGAGCACGCCGGAACGCACCGCAGCGGCCGCATCCGCCGTCGCCGGGTCTCCGCTCGCGGCACGCCGGGCGCGACGCCCCGTCGGCGCGGGTGGCGGGGCGTATGCCGCCCGCTCGACCGCGTCGACGAGTCTCCACACCGCCTCGGCTGGCACGCCGGGCTGCGCGATGAGCGCGGCGCCGAACTCACGAGGCGACGCCGCTGCGCTCACGGGCACTCCCACATCGCGCGCGGCATCCTGCACCCAACTCCATGCGGCGACCGCGTCCCCACGGGCCGCAGCTGCGCGCAGCCGTCTCGCGCGTGCGGCGCCCAGCACGCCCGGCACCGCGAGAACGGCGATGACGAGCACCGCACCCAGCGCCCAGGGAACGATGGCAGCGATCGCCGGTCCGCTCGTCGAGGTGGTCGACGTCGTCGTGCCCGTGGTGGGTGCGGTCGACGGCTGGTCGCTCGGGGCGGCGGTCGGCGCGCTCGAGGCGGTCGGCTGCGGTGTCGAGCCCGAGCTGTCGACGGTGCCGGACGTACCCGACCCCGGTGCGAAGCTCGTCGAGACGCCGAGGCTCTTCGTCGGCTCGAAGCGCACCCACCCGATGCCCTGGAAGTACGCTTCCGGCCAGGCGTGCAGCTGGTCGCTGACGACCTTGTAGGTCACCGTGTCCGGAGTCGACGACGAATACGTCCCCGGCAGGTAGCCGATCACGATGCGCGTGGGGATGCCGAGGGAGCGCGCCATCAGCGTGAACGCCGAGGCGTAGTGCACGCAGTAGCCCGACTTGACCTGCAGGAATCGCGCGACGGCGTCGGCGCTGGATCCGTCGAACCCCTGCTCGACCGGCGCGTTGAGCGAGTAGGTGAACTCGTCGCCACGGAACCACGTCTGCAGCGCGATCAGCTTGTCGTAGGCGCTCGTCGCCCCCGCGGTGACCTGCTGCGCGTCGGAGGTGATGATCGTCGGCAGGTTCTGCGGCAGCACGGTGTAGATCGAGTTCGTCGAGCGGGCCGGTGCGGCCTCGATCTGCTCGAGGGTGGGCTGCGGACTCGTCGTCGTCACGGTGTACTGCTGGCCGCGGGTCGATCCGCCCTGGGACTCGACGGTGAGGTTCTGGTCGGCGATCGCCCACGATCCGGTCAGGCCGCTGATGGATGCCGCGGGGTACGGCACGGGCAGCCAGGTGGTGTCGAGGCGGCTGATGTCGATCTGCGTCTGCGCCTCGGTCGTCGTGATGGTGCTCCCGAGCGCCTGAGCCGGGAACGTGCCGTCGGATCCGATCGCCGTCGTCGACGGCGCGTCGGGCACCCAGGTGCCCGACCCCTGCAGGAGGGAGAGCGTCGCGAGTCTCAGGTACGGCGCCGATCCGGTGTCGGTCGTCACCGTGAGGATCTCGGTGGAGGCGGGATTGCGCAGGTTCCGGCCCAGATCGATCGAGGCGTCCACGCCGACCGAGACCGAACCGGGCACGAGGACGACCGGGTTCAGCGTCGGGAGCAGCGGCGCAACGATCAGCGTCGTCACGAGGGCGGCCGCGCCCAGCACGAACCCGGCTGCCGTGCGCACCGCGCCCGGTCGCTCCGGCTCCCGGCGGGTGTGGGTCTCGAACCGGAACAGCAGCAGGAAGGTCGCCCCGAGCGTCACCAACTCCCACGTCGGCATCGACCGTTGCACCGACACCGTCGGGATGAGGGCCACGGTCAGCAGCGCGACCACGGCGAGAAGCGGCATCCGCGCGGTCACGACGATGTGGTCGAGCGCGATCGCGAGTAGTGCGACCGAAGAGACGAGGAGGAACGCGATCGCGGCCGTGGCATCCAGCGGCGCGTAGCCGGTGATGATGTCCTGCGCCGCGCGCGAGAGCACCTCGGGCACGGCGGCGAAGACCGCCGGCGAGGGGATGACGAGCAGCCACGCCTGACCGGCGAAGAAGAGGCCGGTGACGCCGAGCATCCACACGACGAGCTCGATCAGGCTGACCGCCCATGCCGGCATCCCGCGCACGCGCAGGAGGTACCCGATCGTCAGCACGAGCGCGGCGAGACCGAGCGCGGCGGCGAGCCAGAAGCCGGGAGTGATCACTCGCAGCAGGGGAAGGAGCGCCGCGACGAGCGCGACGAACGCTCCCACGGTGAGACGGAACGTGCCCCGCGCGGTGCGACGCGGACGTCGAGCCACAGATGCGTCCCGTGTCGCGAACACCCGGTCGTGTGCGGTGGGGTCGTCGCTCATGCGCTTTCGCCCTCCGTCGCCGCCGACTCGGATGCCGCCGCGCGCCGTTCGAGCTCCTGCCACACCGTCGCGAGCGGTTCGGCGCCCGTCAGCGCGGCTGCGCGCCATCCGCGTGCGCGGACCGCGGGCAGCGCGCCGGACTCGGGCGCCGCGGTCAGCAGGATCGGCAGGGCGGAGTGCGGGGCGATCGTCGCGAGAGGCGCGGCATCCGAGAGACCCAGGCTGCCGGCGAGGAGGATCACGGGGCCCGTGAGGCCGCCCGTGAACCGTTCGGCGAGCCGATGCAGCCCTCCCCCCGTACCCGTCGGCGCCACGGTCGCGAGGAGGAAGGCGAGATCGCCGAGACCGCTGTGCTCTTCGGGGTCGATTCGTTCCGCGAGGGGGGTGCCGTGCGCGTCGACGACGCTCACGGCGAAGCCCTCTCGCGCCAGATGGGTCGTGATCGACAGGCACGCCGAGACCGCTGCCTCGAAGCCCCGGTCGCCGCCGGGTGCACTCGCCCGCGCCGGCCAGCGTGCAGCATCCAGGTCGATCACGACCGTCGCCTCGGGAGCGGCCTCCTGCTCCTCCTGACGCACCATGAGCTCGTCACGGTGGGCGGTCGCGCGCCAGTGGATGCGACGCATCGAGTCGCCCGGTGCCCATGCCCGGGGGATGAGATTGTCCGCGCCCTGGCCCAGCCGGCTCGTCGCCGCCGGCAACGCGCCCCCGGTCTGCACCGCCATCGCGGCGAGGGCCGGCACATCGACGAGCTCGGGCGTCACCACGACGTCGGTCGCCTCACCGGCGGCCTGCGAGCGCCGCACCAGGCCGAACGGATCCGTCGAGGTCACCTGCAGGCGGCCGAGTCGATGGATGCCGCGCACCCGCGGGCGCACGCCGTACCTCAGCTCGATCGTGCGCGACCCCGACCCGGGTCGCAGAGCGGGGAATACGCCGCGGGCATCCCCGGCGAGGCTTCGGGGGAGGCGGTCCCGCCACTGCCCGGGCGGCACCGGCAGCGAGCCGTGCACAGTGGCGTGCACGCGCACCCGCGCGTCCTCGCCGACGGCCGGCAGGGCGGGCACGACCTGCCGCGTCGCGTCGAGGCGACGACGCAGGCCGAACTGCGTGACGGCGCCCCACAGCACGGCTGCGATCAGCAGCACGGCGAACCACACGAGCTCCTCGAGTCCGAGCATCGGGGCGGCGATGAGGCATCCGAGCGCGACGACGAGGGCACCGGTGCCCCGCAGGGTCAAGGGCCAGGATCGCACGGCGACGTGGTCAGACCCGCACGCCGAGCGGCACGCGCACGGTCTGCACGATCTCGTCGATCACTGTCCGCACCCGGTCGTCGCCGGCACCGCCGGAGACCCGTGTCGGGATGAGCCGGTGCGCGAACACGGGGGAGATGAGCGTCGCGACGTCGTCCGGGATGACGAATGTGCGGGTATCCAGCGCTGCCCACACCTTCGCGGCCCGGACGAGAGCGAGCGTCGCGCGCGGCGAGGCACCGAGCCGGAGCTCGGGGTGAGAGCGCGTCGCCGCAGCGAGCGACACGGCGTACTCCTCGACCGCGGGGGAGACATGCACCCGCCGCGCCCACCGGATCAGCTCGTCGAGCTCGGCGAGCCCCACGACCGGGGTGACGAGGTCGATCGGATTGGCGGTGTCACGCTGGCGCAGCATCTCGGCCTCGGCTGCGGCATCCGGGTACCCCATCGAGATGCGCATCATGAACCGGTCGCGCTGCGCCTCGGGCAGGGCGTACGTCCCCTCCATGTCGAGGGGGTTCTGCGTCGCCACGACGAAGAACGGCGAGGGCAGCAGATGGGTGCGGCCATCGACCGTCACCTGACCCTCGGCCATCGCCTCCAGCAGCGCCGACTGCGTCTTCGGCGATGACCTGTTGATCTCGTCGGCGATCACGACGTCGGCGAAGATCGCGCCCGGGGTGAACTCGAAATCCCGGGTCGCGGGGTTGAACACCGAGACGCCGGTCACATCGCTCGGCAGGAGGTCGGGGGTGAACTGGATGCGACGCACCCGGGCGTCGATCGCGGCCGACAGCGCGCGGGCGAGCATCGTCTTGCCGACGCCCGGAACGTCCTCGATGAGCAGGTGCCCTTCGGCGAGGAGCGTCACCAGCGCTGCTCGCACGGCATCCGGCTTTCCGTCGATGACCGACCCCACGGCCTGCACGATCGCGCCCGTCAGCTCGGCGAATCGTGCCGCATCCAGCGTCGCGGGCGCCTCGGTCACATCCGTCATACGTGCTCCCGACATCGGTGGGGCTCCCGGGGGAGAGCCGCTTCGTAGGCCGGGCGGAGCCTCGGTCTAGGCCGATCGTAGCTGTGCGCCGCCTATGCGGGGCTGGGCGAATCCTGGGCGCCGATTCTCGGATCGCCCAGTGGAGCCGATGCGTCGTGCGCGTCGCGGAGGCCGCGGCATCCGGGTAGACTCGAGGTCGCTCTCCGCGAGGCGGCATCCAGGCCAACTCCCCCAGGACGGAAACGTAGCAAGGGTAACCGGGCTCTGCCGGGTTCGCGGAGAGTCTTTCTTTTGCGGGGATGTTCGCCGATTGTTCCGGCGCTCGCGCCCGGCGGTCCGTGCATGGCCCGGCATAGGCTGGTGGGGTGGCGCAGAGCATCCTGATCACGTCCGCCGAAGGTCATTCGGGCAAGTCGACGATCGCGCTGGGCGTGCTCGACGCCCTCAGCCACAGCGCCGCACGGGTCGGCGTCTTCCGCACCATCGCACGGTCCCGCGACGAGCGCGACTACGTGCTCGACCTGCTGCTGGCCCACGACGGCGTCGACCTCGACTACGACGCGTGCATCGGCGTGCACTACGACGACGTGCACGACAACCCCGACCAGGCGCTCGCCGTCATCGTCGAGCGGTACAAGGCGATCGAGGCCGTCTGCGACGCCGTCGTCATCCTCGGCAGCGACTTCACCGACGTCGGCAGCCCCGCGGAGCTCGGCTACAACGGCCGCATCGCGGCGAACCTCGGCGCCCCCGTGCTGCTGGTGCTCGGCGGTCGCGCCCAGCAGGGGCAGAGCGAGCAGCTGGGATCGACCCTCGCCCGCACCCCCGACGAGATGGGTCAGATCACGAGCCTCGCGCTGAGCGAGCTGCGCGCCTCCCGGGCCGAGCTGTTCGCCATCGTCGCGAACCGCACCGACCCCGACGCCGACGCGGTCGTCGCCGCGATCCGCGACGTCGTCGAGCAGAGCCCGGCCCGCGGCATCCCGATCTGGGCGCTGCCGGAGGACACCCTGCTGGTCGCACCGTCGGTGCGCGGCGTGCTGCGCTCGCTCGGGGCGACGTTCCTGAAGGGCGACGAGGCGCTGCTCGACCGTGAGGTGCTGAGCGTCGTCGTCGCGGGGATGTCGATGGTCAACGTGCTCCCGCGGCTGACCGAGAGCGCCGTCGTCGTGATCCCGGCCGACCGCTCCGAGGTCCTCCTGGCGACCCTGCTCGCCAACGCGTCGGGGACGTTCCCGTCGGTCGCTGCCGTCGTGCTCAACGGCCCGTTCGCGCTGCCCGAGCCCATCGACCGGCTCATCGACGGCCTGCGCTCGCCGCTGCCGATCATCGCCACCGACCTCGGCACCTACGACACCGCGGTGCACATCATGAACACCCGCGGTCGCCTCGCCGCCGAGTCGCCGGCCCGCTACGACCGGGCCCTGGCGCTTTTCGAGCGGCACATCGACACCGCCGAGCTGACGCGGCTGCTCGGCCTCGTGCGGCCGACGGTCGTGACCCCGCTCATGTTCGAGTACGGCCTCATCGAGCGCGCCCGTGCCGACCGCAAGCGCATCGTGCTGCCCGAGGGCGACGACGACCGGGTGCTGCGGGCGGCGGCGACGGTGCTGGCCCGCGGGGTGGCCGACCTCGTGATCCTCGGCGACGAGCAGGCCGTGCGCGGACGCGCCATGACCCTCGGCATCGACATCTCCGCCGCGCGGATCATCAGTCCGTTCGACCCGGTGCTGGGCGCCCGCTTCGCCGAGGAGTACACGCGACTGCGCGCGGCGAAGGGGATGACCCTCGAGCGCGCCGCCGACACCATCACGGATGTCTCCTACTTCGGCACGCTGATGGTGCACCTGGGGCTCGCCGACGGCATGGTCTCGGGCGCCGCGCACACCACCGCCCACACGATCCGGCCCGCGTTCGAGATCATCAAGACCCGGCCGGATGTCTCGGTCGTCTCGAGTGTCTTCCTCATGGCCCTCGCCGACCGGGTGCTCGTCTACGGCGACTGCGCGGTCATCCCCGACCCCTCCGCCACCCAGCTGGCGGACATCGCGATCTCCTCCGCCGAGACGGCCGGCCAGTTCGGTATCGAGCCGCGCGTCGCGATGCTGTCGTATTCGACGGGGGAGTCGGGGTCGGGCGCCGACGTCGACAAGGTGCGGGAGGCGACATCCCTCGTGCGCGAACGCGCCCCGCAGCTGCTCGTCGAGGGACCCATCCAGTACGACGCCGCTGCCGACGCGGCCGTCGCGCAGAAGAAGCTGCCGAGCTCGGCCGTCGCCGGGCGCGCCACCGTGTTCGTCTTCCCCGACCTCAACACCGGCAACAACACCTACAAGGCGGTGCAGCGCTCGGCCGGCGCGATCGCCATGGGACCTGTGCTCCAGGGGCTCAACAAGCCCATCAACGACCTGTCGCGCGGCGCCCTCGTCGACGACATCGTCAACACCATCGCGATCACCGCCATCCAGGCCCAGGGCGAGACCGCGCCGAAGGGGGAGCAGGCATGAGCGTCGTGCTGGTCGTCAACAGCGGGTCGTCGTCGTTCAAGTACCAGCTGATCGACATGTCGACCGAGTCCGTGCTCGCCTCGGGTCTCGTCGAGCGCATCGGGCAGGCCGACGGCCGCGCCCGGCACACGGTGACGGCAGCCGCCTTCGGCGGGTCGGATGCCGCGGCCCCCACCGTGCTCGACGCGACCACCGAGCGGGAGCTGCCCATCGCCGACCACGCGGCCGGCTTCGCGGTGATGCTCGAGGCCTTCGCCGAGAGTGGTCCCTCGCTCACCGAGCGCCCGCCGCTCGCCGTCGGGCACCGCGTCGTGCACGGCGGGGCGCGCTTCTTCGAGCCGACCCTCATCACGCCGCTCGTCGAGATCAACATCGACGACCTGTCGATGCTCGCGCCCCTGCACAACCCCGGTGCGGTGCAGGGTATCCGTGCCGCGCGGGCCGCCTTCCCCGACATCCCCCATGTCGCGGTCTTCGACACCGCGTTCCACCAGACCATGCCGCCCGAGGCATACACGTACGCGATCGACCGCGACCTGGCCGATCGGTACCGGTTGCGCAAGTACGGGTTCCACGGGACATCCCACAAGTTCGTCAGCGAAGCCGCCGCGGCGTTCGTCGGCCGTCCGCTGCGCGACCTGCGTCAGATCGTCTTCCACCTCGGCAACGGCGCGTCGGTCACCGCGATCGACCGCGGCCGCTCCGTCGACACCTCCATGGGGTTCACCCCGCTCGAGGGGCTCGTCATGGGAACCCGTTCGGGCGACCTCGACCCGGCCGTGCTGCTGCAGCTCGCGCGACGCGCGCGCATGACCACGGACGAGCTCGACGACCTGCTCAACAAGAAGTCCGGCCTCGTCGGGCTCGCGGGCGCGTCCGACATGCGCGACATCCTCGCGCGCGTCGAACAGGGCGAGGATGCCGCGGTGCTCGCGTTCGACGTGTACATCCATCGCCTGCGCGCCTACGCCGGCGCCTACCTCGCCCAGCTCGGCGGCGCCGACGTCATCAGCTTCACCGCGGGTGTCGGCGAGAACGTCCCCGTGGTGCGCGCGCAGGCGCTCGCGACCCTCGGCTACGCCGGGGTGCTGATCGATCCCGTCCGCAACGCGGCCCGGGGCCGCGGCATCCGCGTCATCTCGGCCGAGGACTCACCTGTCACCGTGCTCGTCGTGCCCACGAACGAGGAGCTCGAGATCGCCCGGCAGACGCTGCAGGTCGCCCGCACCTGAGCGTGCGGGACGCGCGGATCAGCCGACGCACCCGGGCGCTGCGGCCGGCCTTCGGGCTAGGGCGTGCGGTGGCTACGCTGGACGAGCGGACCCGGACCATCCACGAGACCCTCGGAGGCGACGTGACCCTGCCCGACCTGACGACCTACGACGCGGTGCTGTTCGATCTCGACGGCGTGCTCACGCCGACCGCCGAGGTGCACATGCACGCGTGGCGCACCATGTTCGAGCAGCTGTTCGCGGCCTGGGACGTGACGCCCGCGTACACGGACACCGACTACTTCGAGTACCTCGACGGCAAGAAGCGGTACGACGGCGTCGCGAGCCTGCTGCGCTCGCGCGACATCGAGGTGCCGTGGGGTGAGCCTTCCGACACGCCCGACCGTGACACGGTCTGCGGCATCGGCAACCGCAAGAACGAGGTGTTCGCGGCGATCCTGCGCTCCGAGGGCATCGAGCCCTATCCGGGCTCCGTCGCCCTCCTCGACCTGCTGCAGGACCAGGGCGTGCCCGTGGCCGTCGTGTCCAGCTCGAAGAACGCCGACGAGGTGCTGCGCGCCGCCGGGCTGCGCGACCGGTTCGAGGTCGTCGTCGACGGGGTGCTCGCCGAGAACGAGAACCTCGCGAGCAAGCCCGCACCCGACGTGTTCGCCGCCGGGGCCCGGCTCCTCGGCGTCGACCCCGCCACCAGCGCCGCCGTCGAGGATGCTCTCAGCGGCGTGCGGTCGGCCGTCGCGGCCGGATACGGCCTCGTCGTCGGCGTCGACCGCGGAGTCGGCGAGGGGTCGCTGGCGGAGGCCGGGGCATCCGTCGTCGTTCCCGACCTCGGCGTGTTCGTGCCCGACACATCCGCTTCATAGACTGACTCGACACCTCTCCGCCCACCCGAGCCGAAGGCCTGCCCATGATGGATCGCGACCGCTTTCCCGTCGACCCCTGGCGTCTCGTCGAGACGCGACCGTCGCTCGATGACGTGGGGGTGACCGAGACGATCTTCTCGGTCGGGAACGGCTACCTCGGCCTGCGCGGCAACCACCCCGAGGGTCGGCACGCGGTCGAGAACGGCACCTTCGTCAACGGCTTCCACGAGACGTTCCCCATCCATCACGCCGAGCGGGCGTTCGGGTTCGCCGAGGTGGGCCAGACGATCATCAACGCTCCCGACGCGAAGGTGATCCGCGTCTACGTCGACGACGAGCCGCTCACGCTCGACGTCGCCGACCTGCGTGAGTACGAGCGCGTGCTCGACCTGCGCGACGGGGCGATGCGACGCCACATCCTGTGGTGCACCCCCTCGGGCAAGGAGGTCGTGATCGACCTCGAATGGCTCGTCTCCTTCGAGGAGAAGCACCTGGCGGTGATGCGCATCGACGTCACCGTGCTCAACGACGACGCACCGGTCACGATCTCGAGCCAGCTCGTCAACCGTCAGGACGGCGAGGACATCTACGGGGGCACGCCCGGCTCCGGCAAGGCCGGCGCGGGCTTCGACCCGCGCAAGGCCGAGCGCATCGCGCAGCGGGTGCTGCAACCCGACACCTACTGGCAGGACGGCGACCGGTCGGTGCTGAGCTACCGCGTCACCGCATCGGGGATGACGATCGCCGTCGCGGCGGACCACATCATCGAGACCGCGAACGACTACACGTCGCGCCGCCTCATCGAGCCCGACATCGCCAAGAACGTCTTCCGCGTGCACGCGAAGGCCGGTGTTCCTGTGCGTCTGACGAAGTTCGTCTCCTACCACACGTCCCGTGGGGTGCCCGCCGGCGAGCTCGTCGATCGGTGCCGCCGCACCCTCGACCGCGGCGCGGAGTTCGGTGCCGACGCGGTGTTCGCACAGCAGCGCGAGTGGATGGACGCCTTCTGGAAGCGCTCCGACGTGCGCATCGGCGGTCACGAGGACCTGCAGCAGGCGACCCGGTGGTGCCTGTTCCAGCTCGCGCAGGCCTCGGCTCGCGCCGACGGCCAGGGCGTGCCGGCGAAGGGCGTCTCGGGCTCCGGCTACAGCGGCCACTACTTCTGGGACACCGAGATCTACGTGCTCCCCTTCCTCGCGTACACGAGCCCGCTCTGGGCGCGCAACGCCCTGCGCATGCGCTTCCTCATGCTCCCGGCCGCGCGCAAGCGTGCGAAGCAGCTCAACGAGGCGGGGGCGCTGTTCCCCTGGCGCACGATCAGCGGCGAGGAGGCGTCGGCATACTACGCGGCGGGCACCGCGCAGTACCACATCAACGCCGACGTGAGCTATGCGCTCGCGAAGTACGTGCGGGCGACAGGCGATGACGACTTCCTCTACCGTGAGGGCGTCGACATCGCCGTCGAGACCGCGCGGCTGTGGGCGACGCTCGGGTTCTGGCGCGAGAGCGACGAAGAGGATGCCGCGACCTTCCACATCCACGGGGTGACGGGTCCCGACGAGTACACGACAGTCGTGAACGACAACCTGTTCACGAACGTCATGGCCCGCTTCAATCTGCGTTTCGCCGCCCGCACGGTGCGCGAGATGGAGGTCGAGCGCCCTGAGGAGTTCCGGCTCATGGCCGAGCGCCTCGGCCTTGACGCGGAGGAGCCCGACGCGTGGGAGATGGCCGCCGAGGCGATGCACATCCCTTACAGCGAAGCCCTCGGCATCCACCCCCAGGACAGCGTGTTCCTCGAGCGTGAGCTGTGGGACCTCGAGAACACCCCGGCCGTCCAGCGGCCGCTGCTGCTGCACTTCCACCCGCTGGTGATCTACCGCTACCAGGTGCTGAAGCAGGCCGACGTCGTGCTCGCCCTGTTCCTGCAGGGCAACCACTTCACGAGCGCGGAGAAGCTCGCGGACTTCGAGTACTACGACCCGCTGACCACGGGCGACTCGACGCTGTCGGGGGTCGTGCAGTCGATCCTCGCGGCGGAGGTCGGCTATCAGGACCTCGCCCTCGAGTACTTCCTCGACGGCATCTTCGTCGACCTCGCAGACCTGCACCACAATGCGTCGGACGGCGTGCACGTGGCATCCGCCGGTGGGGTCTGGACCTCGCTCGTGAGCGGGTTCGGCGGCATGCGCGACCACTACGGCGAGCTGTCGTTCGACCCGCGCCTGCCGAAGGACTGGCCCGAGCTGGCCTTCGCGCTGCGCTGGCACGGCACGCACCTCGACATCACGGTCCGTCGCGACGAGCTGCTCGTGGTCGCGGAGCCGGGCGAGGGTTCGGCCACCTTCACGGTGCGCGGTCGCGAGTACACGATCGCGGGCGGTGAGGAGCTCTCGATCGCGCTCGACGGGCAGGGCCCGGTCAAGCCCGGGCGCCCGACGCTGCGCAAGATCATGAAGGATTCGCGCCGCGAGGACGGCTCTCTGCTGGTGGCCTCCGTGCCCACGCCGACGACATCGATCCCGGTCGTGACCGGGGCGACGCCGATCGCCGAGACGGATGCCGCGGGCCCGGCCTGATGTCCCACCCACACCGTAGAGTGACGGGGTGACCACCGCCCTCTACCGCCGCTACCGCCCCGAGGCGTTCGGCGAGATGATCGGGCAGTCGCAGGTCACCGAGCCGCTCATGACGGCGCTGCGCGGCGACCGGGTCGGTCACGCCTACCTGTTCTCGGGTCCGCGCGGCTGTGGCAAGACGACCTCTGCGCGTATCCTCGCGCGCTGCCTGAACTGCGCGCAGGGCCCGACCGACACCCCGTGCGGCACGTGCGACAGCTGTGTCGAGCTGGGACGCGGCGGCGGCGGGTCGCTCGATGTGGTCGAGATCGACGCGGCGAGCCACAACGGCGTCGACGATGCCCGCGACCTGCGTGAGCGGGCCGTGTTCGCGCCGGCCCGCGACCGCTACAAGATCTTCATCCTCGACGAGGCCCACATGGTCACCCAGCAGGGCTTCAACGCGCTGCTGAAGCTCGTCGAGGAGCCCCCCGACCACGTCAAGTTCATCTTCGCGACGACCGAGCCCGAGAAGGTTCTCGGCACCATCCGCTCGCGCACCCACCACTACCCGTTCCGGCTCGTGCCGCCGGCTGCCATGCTCGACTACGTCGCGCAGCTGTGCGAGAGCGAGGGCGTGCAGGTCGAGGCCGGTGTGCTGCCGCTCGTGGTGCGTGCCGGAGGCGGCTCGCCCCGTGACACGCTCTCACTGCTCGACCAGCTCATCGCCGGGTCCGAGGGCGGCGTGGTCGCCTACGACCGGGCGGTCGCCCTCCTCGGCTACACGCCCGGTGCGCTCCTCGACGAGATCGTCGATGCCCTCGGCGGGGGAGACGCGGCATCCGCTTTCGCGGCGGTCGACCGCGTGGTGCAGACCGGACAAGACCCGCGGCGGTTCGTCGAAGACCTGCTCGAGCGGCTGCGCGACCTCATCGTCATCGCAGCAGTCGGTCGGGGTGCGACTGCCGTGCTGCGCGGAGTGTCCGAGGAGGAGATCGAGCGGATGTCGCGCCAGGCCACGACGTTCGGTGCCTCACTGCTCTCGCGCATCGCCGATGTGGTCGTGGCGGCCCTCGACGAGATGAGCGGCGCGACATCGCCCCGACTGCAGCTCGAGCTCATGATCGCTCGCGTGCTCACGCAGGGGGAGGCGGCGGTGTCAGGCGTCGCGGCCGCGTCGGCGCCCGCCGCGCCGCCGGTGACACCCGCTCGTGCGTCGGAGCCGGCCCCGGCCCCGGCCGGCCCGAGCGAGCCCGCTCCCGTCCTTTCGAGCGAGCCCGTTCCTGCGACCGAGCCGACCGAGCCCGTCGCGTCAGCCGCCGCCGTCACCGACCCGGTCGCCCCCGTGCGTGCGGCACCCACCGGGCCTCTCACCACCGAGCACGTGCGCGACGCGTGGACCGAGGTGCTGGCCCGTCTCGAGACGATCGATCGCACCTCGTGGCTGGTCGCCTCGTCGGCTCGGGTGGTGTCCCTCGAGGGTGATGTGCTCACGCTCGCGTTCACGTCGCAGACCGACCTCGCGGCGTTCAAGAAGCGCACCGCGGGCGCCGGGCCCAGCGAAGACCTTCGCCAGGCGATCTCCGGGGTGCTCGGCATCCGGGTGAAGTACATCGCCCGGTACGAGGGCGACGGACCCGCCGACGGTGCGTCCGCGCCCGAGCCTCCCGCACCGCGCGGCGGTGTCGCCGCCACACCGCCGTCCCGCAGGTCCGGCAGCGAGCGTCCGACGCCGGCCCGGGCATCGGCGGCCGCGGCCGCCTCGGTGACCGACTGGGCGGTGGCTCCGATCCCGGGCGACGATGAGGCACCGTCCGGGGTCGAGGCATCCGCTGCGCCCCGCGCCGTGGTCGCCCCGCCCGCGCCGCAACCGATCGCGCCCGAGCCGGTCGCTCCCGCGCAGTTCGCCGTCGACGACGAACCCGAAGACGCCGTGCCGACGCCCGACCGTGACCTGCCGCCGCGCGACGGCGACGTGCTGCCGCCTACGGCAACGACACCGTCGGTGGCCGTCGACGAGGACGACGACGTCGACGACGAGCTCGACACCGACGCCGGCGTCGGTGCCCCGCCGGTCATCGCCCCGCCGACGCCGCGCGTCGCCACCGGACCCGAGCGCTACGGCGAGGCCGTCGTACGCCAGTTGCTCGACGCCCGGTTCGTGGGTGAGGAGCCCTATTCGGCGCCGACGAGGTTCGCCTGATGTACGACGGCATCGTCCAAGAGCTGATCGACGAGTTCGGGCGTCTCCCCGGCATCGGCCCGAAGTCGGCGCAGCGCATCGCGTTCCACATCCTGCAGACCCCGAGCTTCGACGTGTCGCGGCTCGCGACCCTGCTCGTCGACATCCGCGAGCGGGTGCGGTTCTGCGAGATCTGCGGCAACGTCTCCGAGCAGGAGCGTTGCGCCATCTGCCGCGATCCGCGCCGCGACCAGACGCTCATCTGCGTCGTCGAAGACGCGAAGGATGTCGCGGCGATCGAGCGCACGCGGGAGTTCCGCGGTCTCTACCATGTGCTCGGCGGGGCGATCAGCCCGATCGGCGGCGTCGGTCCCGATGACCTGCGTATCGCGCAGCTCATGCAGCGCCTCGCCGACGGCACGGTCACCGAGGTCATCCTCGCGACGAACCCCAACCTCGAGGGCGAGGCGACGGCGACCTACCTCAGCCGCCTGCTCACGACGCTCCAGATCGCCGTCACCCGACTGGCCTCGGGCCTCCCGGTCGGCGGCGACCTCGAGTACGCCGACGAGGTCACGCTCGGGCGTGCCTTCGAGGGGCGCCGCGCGGTCTGACGCATCGCGGCCCGTCCCGCCGGACACATGGCGGATCGGCGATGCGGCCTTGCCTAGAATGGACGGTCGGGCGCGGCATCCGTGCGCCAGGCATATTCCCGGGAGTTCCACTGTGGCGTTGATCGTGCAGAAGTACGGCGGCTCGTCCGTCGCCGACGCCGAGAGCATCAAGCGGGTCGCGAAGCGCATCGTCGACACGCGGCGTGCCGGGCACGACGTCGTCGTCGCGGTGAGCGCCATGGGCGACACGACCGACGAGCTGCTCGACCTCGCCCACGAGGTCGCCCCCATCCCGGCGCCGCGCGAGCTCGACATGCTGCTCTCGTCGGGCGAGCGCATCTCGATGGCGCTGTTGGCGATGGCGATCCACTCGATGGGCTTCGAGGCGCGCTCGTTCACCGGCAGCCAGGCAGGCATGATCACGGATGCCACCCACGGCGCGGCGCGCATCGTCGATGTCACCCCGGTGCGCCTGCGCGAGGCGCTCGATGAGGGCGCCATCGTCATCGTCGCGGGCTTCCAGGGCTTCAACCGCGACACCCGCGACATCACGACTCTGGGTCGTGGCGGGTCGGACACGACGGCCGTCGCGCTCGCCGCCGCCCTGAGCGCCGACGTCTGCGAGATCTACAGCGACGTCGACGGCATCTTCACCGCCGATCCCCGTGTCGTGCCGAAGGCCCGCAAGCTCGGCGTCGTCACGAGCGAGGAGATGCTCGAGCTCGCCGCCAACGGCGCCAAGGTCCTCTACATCCGGGCGGTCGAGTACGCCCGTCGTCACGGCGTGACCATCCACGCCCGGTCATCGTTCAGCTCGGCCGAAGGGACGTTGGTGCTCGGCCCCGACGCCCGTGCCGAGCGTCTCGCACAGGGAGAGCACATGGAAGAGCCGATCGTCGCGGGCGTCGCCACCGACCTCAGCCAGGCCAAGGTCACGGTCGTCGGGGTGCCCGATGTTCCCGGCAAGGCCGCCGAGATCTTCACGATCGTCGCGAAGTCGGGCGCGAACGTCGACATGATCGTGCAGAACGTGTCGGCCGCCGCCACCGGTCGCACCGACATATCGTTCACGCTTCCCAAGTCGGATGCCGCGGCGGCCCTCCGCGCCCTCGCCGCCGACCAGGCGGAGGTCGGCTTCGAGGCGCTGCTGCACGACGACCAGATCGGCAAGCTGTCGGTCGTGGGTGCGGGTATGCGCAGCCACTCGGGTGTGTCGGCGACGCTGTTCGACGCGCTGTCGAGCGCCGGCATCAACATCGAGATGATCTCGACGTCCGAGATCCGTATCTCCGTGGTGGTGCGTGGGTCGGATGTCGCCGCCGCCGCCCGCGCGGTGCACACCGCCTACGGGCTCGACGGTGACGACGAGGCCGTCGTCTACGCCGGCTCCGGCCGCTGAGGCCCGACTTCATGCGCCGAGGGGGATCGGCGCCCGGATAGAATCGGGCAAACCTTCCGCCCGCGACTTCCGCGCGCCCGTCCCACCCGAGGTACCCGCATGACCCGCATCTCCGATTCCGGATTCACCGTCGCCGTCGTGGGCGCCACTGGCCAGGTCGGCACGGTGATGCGCGAGATCCTCGCCGAGCGCGCCTTCCCGGTGCGCGAGCTTCGCCTGTTCGCGACGGCGCGCAGCGCCGGCACGTCGGTCGAGTACCAGGGTGTCTCGGTCGTCATCGAGGATGTCGCGACCGCCGATCCGGCCGGCATCGACATCGCCCTCTTCTCGGCGGGTGCGACCGGCAGCCGCGCCCACGCGCCCCGGTTCGCCGAAGCGGGCGCCACCGTCATCGACAACTCCAGCGCCTGGCGCATGGACCCCGAAGTGCCGCTCGTCGTCAGCGAGGTCAACCCGCACGCCATCGACGAGGCCGTCAAGGGCATCATCGCGAACCCCAACTGCACGACCATGGCCGCGATGCCCGTGCTGAAGGTGCTCGACGCCGACGCCGGGCTCGAGCGTCTCATCGTCTCGACCTACCAGGCCGTCTCGGGGTCGGGTCTCGCCGGCGCCCGCGAGCTGCTCGGCCAGGTGGAGGGCGTGCTCGCGCAGGGCCACACGCTCGACCTCGTGCACAACGGGGCATCCGTCGACTTCCCGGAGCCCGAGAAGTACGTCGCCCCGATCGCGTTCGACGTCATCCCGTTCGCGGGCAACCTCGTCGACGACGGTCTGAACGAGACCGACGAGGAGAAGAAGCTCCGCAACGAGAGCCGCAAGATCCTCGAGCTGCCCGAGCTGCGCGTCGCCGGCACCTGCGTGCGCGTGCCCGTGTTCACCGGTCACTCGCTGTCGATCAACGTCGAGTTCGCCCGTGACATCACACCCGAGCGCGCGCGCGAGCTGCTCTCGGCCGCGCCCGGTGTGCGTCTCGAGGAGGTTCCGACACCGCTGCAGGCCGCCGGCACCGACCCCAGCTACGTGGGTCGCATCCGCGCCGACCAGTCGGCGCCCGAGGGCAAGGGTCTTGCGCTCTTCATCTCGAACGACAACCTCCGCAAGGGTGCCGCGTTGAACGCGGTGCAGATCGCCGAGCTCGTCGCCGCGAAGCTGCAGGTCACCGCCTGAGCCCGATCGCCTCGAAGGGCCGGATGCCGCGGCATCCGGCCCTTTCGCGTCGGTCAAGAACGCCCGACTTTCACGGGCCGGCGAGGCCCTCGCGCGAGGGCGGGTCGCGCGCGCGAACTAGACTCGAACGGTGAGCGAAACCCTCGATGTCGCCCTGATCGGCGGCGGAGTCATGAGTGCCACGCTGGGCACCTTCCTGCAGCAGCTGCAGCCCGACTGGAAGATCGCGGTGTTCGAGCGTCTGGGCGATGTCGCCCAGGAGAGCTCCAACGCGTGGAACAACGCCGGCACCGGGCACGCCGCGCTCTGCGAGCTGAACTACATGCCGCAGGCGGCCGACGGTTCCGTCGACCCGGCGAAGGCGGTCTCGATCAACGAGCAGTTCCAGCTGAGCCGTCAGTTCTGGTCGTCGCTGATCGACCAGGGCATCCTCGATGAGCCGTCGACGTTCATCAACGCGACCCCCCACATGACCTTCGTGCGCGGCGAGAAGGATGTCTCCTACCTCCGTCACCGGTATGAGTCGCTGAAGCAGCAGCCGCTGTTCTCGACGATCCAGTTCAGCGACGACTCGCGCGTCATCAACCAGTGGGCCCCGCTGCTCATGGACAAGCGGCTGAAGGCCGACGAGCCGTTCGCGGCGACGCGCGTCGAGGCCGGCACCGACGTCGACTTCGGCTCGCTGACGCGGCAGCTATTCGACGGCATGGCGGCGCGGGGCGCCGACATCCTCACGGGCCGCGAGGTGCGCAACCTGAAGAAGCTCGCCGACGGCACGTGGCGCATCGACTACCGCCACACGGTCGGGCGTGCTCCGGCGCGGGTGAACGCGCGGTTCGTGTTCGTCGGCGCCGGCGGCTGGGCGATCAAGCTGCTGCAGAAGTCGGGCATCCCCGAGATCAAGGGATACGGCGTGTTCCCCATCGGGGGCCAGTGGCTGAAGACGAGCAACCCCGACGTGGTCGCGAAGCACCGCGCGAAGGTCTACTCGCAGGCGTCGGTGGGCGCCCCGCCGATGTCGGTGCCGCACCTCGACACCCGCGTCGTCGACGGCGAGACCTCCCTGCTGTTCGGCCCGTTCGCGACGTTCAGCCCCAAGTTCCTGAAGACCGGGTCCCGCTGGGACATCGTCGCCCAGGTGCGTCCGTCGAACCTGTTCAGCATGCTGAAGGTGGGCGCGACGAACCTCGACCTCGTGAAGTACCTGGTCAGCGAGCTGCTGAAGACGCACAAGGGCAAGATGAAGAGCCTGCAGGCGTTCATGCCCACCGCCGACGCGAAGGACTGGGAGTTGCTGAACGCGGGCCAGCGCGCGCAGGTGATGGTCGGCGGCAAGCTGCAGTTCGGCACCGAGGTGGTCTCGGCCGGCGACGGCTCGATCGCGGGCCTGCTGGGGGCATCGCCCGGCGCCTCGACGGCGGTCGCGATCATGCTGAACCTGCTGAAGACGTGCTTCCCCGACCGCATCGCCGGATGGCAGCCGAAGCTCACCGAGCTGATCCCGACCTACGGCGAGACGCTGAACGACAAGCCGGAGCTCGCGCGCGAGACTCTCGCGCGCACGGCCGGCGACCTGTCCATCTCGGTCTGACGCGGGCGTGGCGAAGCTCTACTTCCGCTACGGAGCGATGAACTCCGGAAAGTCGACGGCGCTGCTGCAAGCCGCCTACAACTATGAGGAGCGCGGCCAGACCGTGCTGCTGGCCAAGCCCGAGATCGACACGAAGGACGCCGACCGCATCTCGAGCCGTCTGGGCGTCACCCGCCCGGTCGACTTCCTCGTGCGGCCGGAGGACGACATCCGGGCGATCTTCGCGCAGCACCGCGCGCGCGTGCACGCCGAGGCCGAGTCGACCCTGGTGCCCGAGAACCGCGATGTGGCGTGCCTGATGATCGACGAGGCGCAGTTCCTCACGCGGGAGCAGGTCGACGATCTGCTGCGCATCGTGGTGCTCGACGGCGTGCCGGTGCTCGCCTACGGCATCCGCACCGACTTCCAGACGCACGCGTTCCCGGGGTCGCGGCGTCTGATGGAGCTCGCCCACAGCCTGGAGGAGCTGAAGACCATCTGCCGCTGCGGCCGCAAGGCGCTGTTCAACGCGCGGCTGGTCGGCGGCCGGTTCGTGTTCGACGGCGATCAGGTTGCGATCGACGAGCTGTCGAGCGAGCGGGTCACCTACGAGTCGATGTGCGCGGAGTGCTATCTGCGCGAGTCAGGCGGGCTGCTCGGCTGACGCCCGCCGCGGCGGCCACGGCACAAGCATCGAGGTGCGCCGGCGGTAGTCGGCGTACGCCGGGTACTTCTCCGACGTGATCGACTCGGTGAACACGGTCGACCCGATGAACAGCACCGTCAGCAGCGCCGCTCCGATGATCGACCAGTTGAGCGCGCCGCCCCAGAACGAGACTCCGGATGCCGCGGCCGCCGTCGCGCCGAGCAGATATAGCATCCACCACTGGGCCTGCTCGCAGAAGAAGTTGGGGTGGCGGCTGTAGCGGAAGAGGCCGGTGTCGACGAAGCCGGGGGACAGGGTGCCGCCCGCGGCGCGCTTGCGCTGGTGGAATTTCCACTGCTGCTGGTCGGCGGTGAACTCGCCCACGAGGAACAGCAGGAACAGCAGCGACCACGCGGCATCCCACCCGGTGAACGGTGCGGGGAACGCGAGGGCGACGACGGCCGGAAGGGTGATGAGCACGAGCAGAGCGTTCTGGTACAGGACGATGAAGAACAGGTTGAACGCCTGGAACTGGCCCGGCGACATGCGCGCCCGAAGGATCGCCCACCGGTAGTCCTCCATGCCGGTGTAGCCGCCCTTGCGGGCGAAGTTGAACGTGAGGCGAGCGCCCCAGAGGGTGACGAGCACAGCCATCACGACGAGACGCGTGGCGTCGACGCCGGTGCCGAGCGCGAAGCCCGCGAAGATCCACACGTAGACGACCGGGACGACCGACCAGATGCGGTCGACCCACGAGGTGTCTTTCGTGATCAGCGACAGCACCCAGCAGGCGGCGCTCACGACGCCGGCGACGGTCAGAACCCAGGCGAGAGCGGTCACGTCGTCAGCGTAGCGCCGCCCGGGGACGGCGAGGGCGGTCGCCGTGGCGCCGGGGTGAGCGCGGCGGGAGCGTCAGCGCGCGTCGGGGAGGGTGGGGATGAGTTGCTCGAGGAACACGGCGGTGTCCTCCCAGCCCTCGACCGCCTGGCAGGCGACGCCGAGGGCGAGCACCGGGTAGTCGTTGCCGTCCGGGTCGAGTCGGTCGCCGACGAACAGCATCTCATCGAGCGAGATGCCGGTCTGCGTCGCGAGCTGCGCCATGCCGTAGGCCTTGTCGATGCCGCGATGGGTGATGTCGACGGACGTCGAGCCGCCCGAACGCACCTCGAGATCGGGGATGCGGGCGGCGACGGCCTCGCGCAGCGCATTCTTCTTCTCGCCGGTCGGATCCCACGCCATCTTCGCGTCGAGGGGAGCCTGCTGTCCGAGGGCGGAGAACGTGATCTGCGAGCCGCGGTCCTCGAGAATCGGGCCCCAGGGCTCCGCCTCCCACAGGCCGAGACGCTCCGCCTCCTCCTGCACCGCCGCCAGCGCCCGAGACTTCTCATCGTCGCTCAGCGCGTGGGCGTAGATCGTCTCGATGCCGTCGGCGTTCAACCGGTAGTACTGGGTGCCGCAGGTGGGCATCAGGTGGAAGCGATCGAACACCGTCGACGCGGCATCCGGCAGCTTCTCGACCACCTGCGCGCGGAACTGGCCCAGCTGGCCGCCCGAGATGATCGCGACCTCCACACGCTGGGCGAGGGCGACGAGCAGATCGCCGATGCGCGGATCGATCGCGCTCTTCGAGGGCGCGAGAGTGTCATCGAGATCGAAGGCGACGAGCCGGGGCGCGGACATGTGGTCTCCGTTTCTGGATATGACGAGGGCTCCGTCATTCCGGCGGAGCCCTCTGCAGTCGGGGTGACAGGATTTGAACCTGCGGCCTCGTCGTCCCGAACGACGCGCGCTACCAAGCTGCGCCACACCCCGTGGCAACCCTCCGAGTCTACCCCGTCGCCGCGGCCTGCGACGAATCGGGCGCGGGCACGAGAGTGAGCAGCGAGGCCTCGGGGCGGCATCCGAATCTCACCGGCGCGTAGATCGACTGGCCGAGTCCGGCGCTCACGTTCAGGGGAACCGTGCGGCCGTGATGCGTCCAGGCGCTGAGGCCGCGCGCCTGGTCGAGGGGGATGTCGCAGTTGGCGACGAGGGCGTTCTTGGCGAACGGGATGCGCACCTGTCCGCCGTGCGTGTGGCCCGCGAAGATCGCGTCGGCACCGAGGTCGTCGAACACGTCGAGCACGCGACGATAGGGCGCGTGGGTGACGCCGAGGGTCAGGTCGGCGACTCCCGCGGTGCGCTGCGCCTCGCGCAGCGGGGGGAGCGCGGCGAGGTCGTCCCAGTGTCGATGTGCGTCGTCGACACCGAACGCGTCGACGCGAAGCCCCGCCACGTCGATGCTCGAGGCGGCGTTGTTGAGGTCCTGCCAGCCCAGGTCGTCACGCAGGAAGCGATCAAGGGCATCGGTGTCGATGCGCTCCTCCCGTACATGGCGTTTCGAGGGCCCCGTGAAGTATCGGAACGGGTTGCGCGGCGCAGGGGCGTGGACATCGTTCGACCCGTGCACGAACACGCCGGGGATTCCGCCGAACGCCGACAGAGCAGCACGCACGCCATCGAGGCCCTCGGGATGGCCCAGGTTGTCACCCGTGTTCACGATGAGATCCGGGCGCAGATCGTCGAGACCCGCGACCCACCTCTGCTTGGCACGCTGCCACGGTGCCATGTGCAGGTCGGACAGGTGCAGGACGCGGATCGCCGGCGCTCCCGGCGGCAGGATCGCCACCGTGTGCGTGCGAACGGTGAACAGGAAACGCTCGACGCTCGTTCCCCACACCGCCGCGGCGGCGCCCGCTGCCCCGACCGCGCCGAGCGCGATCAGGGCAGTGCGGGTGGTGGTCGGCGTCATCCGCTGCCGGTGCCGCCGGAGCCGCCGCCACCCGAGCCGCCGCCACCCGATCCGCCGCCGCTGGCGGGGGTGCAGGTGATCGCGATCGGGTCACTCGGGCGTGCCGACTGGCCGGCGCCGGGGCTGGTGCCGCTCGCCTTGGCGTTCGGCGTGGAGCAGATGGCCGGGTTCGCGAAACTCACGTTTGTGAAGCCCGCGCTGCTCAGCGTCGCCTGCGCCTGCGACGGCGACTGTCCGCTCACCCCTGGAATCGGAACCGCGGGTGCGTTGCCGGTGCTCGGCGACAGCGTCACGGTGGTGCCTCCGGCGACCTGGCCCGCGGCCGGATCCTGCTGGGCGACGAGGCCGGCGGCGACCGTCGAGTCCACCGGGGTGCCGGTCTGCACGTTGAAGCCGGCGGTCTGCAGCTGCTGCGTGGCCTGGTCGACCGTCAGACCCACCACGTTCGGCAGTGTCGACATGACCTGCTTCGTGAGGTTGGGGTCGGGCGCCGGGAAGGCGTCGCCGCCGTAGAGTTTGTCGGCCGCGCCCTGAATCTCCTTCGCCAGGACGTAGCGCAGGTTGGAGAGCTGCCTTCCGCCGGTCGAAAGGTGGAAGAGGTTCGAGAAGCCGTTCGCGTTGCCGACCCACACCGCTGTCGTCGCCTTGGTCGACGACTCGATCAGCCACGTGTGCGTCTGCTCGTTCGTACCCGTCTTGCCGAGCAGCGGGGTGCCGTCGTACGGATTTCCGCCCGTACCGGTTCCTCCGCGCATCACGCCCTGCAGGGCGTAGGCCGCGGTGGCCGCGACATTCGGGTCGATGACCTGGGAGCAGTTGGAGGCAGGCTTGGCGAGCTCGGTGCCCGAGGCATCCGTCACCTTGTCGATGACCGTCGGGCTGCAGTAGATGCCGTTGTTCGCGACGGTCGCGAACGCCTCGGCCATCGCCATCGGCGACACGTTGTCGACGCCGATGACCTCGGTGCCGTAGTCCATCGGAATCGGCTTGCCGTTGCCGAATGTGACGCCCATCTTGGCGACAGTCTGCGCGATCGGGCACAGCCCGATCTTCGAGGCCATCGCGAGGAAGCCCGAGTTGATCGACGCGGCCGTGAACTGCATCGGCGTGCCGATCATGCCCTGGCCCTCGAAGTTTCCGATCGTCTCGTTGTTCGCGTTGGTCCAGGTGCCGTTGCAGGTGGGGATGTTCTTGAACACCCGGTTGCGGCCGTCGATGACCTGATTGACCGAGTTCCCCGCTTCGAGCCAGGAGACCAGGGTGAAGATCTTGAAGGTCGAGCCCGCGGGGAATCCGCCCGACTTGCCATACGTCGAGTTTCCGGCGTAGACGAGGCTGGAAGTGCCGGGCGTTGATCCGGCCGAATCGGATTCGCTGTAGTTCGTGTTCTGCGTGATCGAGAGCACGCGTCCCGTGGACGGCTCGATCGTGACCGACGTCGACCCGAGGTCGATGCCGGCCATCGTCGCCGGCACGTACTTCGACATCGAGCCCTGCGCGGAGTTCTGCAGGTTCATGTCGATCGTGGTGTAGATCTTCAGGCCACCCTTCTGCAGCTTCGCGGCGCGCTCCTCGGGGGTGGAGCCGAACGCCGGGTCGTTGGAGACGACGTCTTGCACGTACTTGCAGAAGTAGGGCGCGGAACTCGCCGCGCATCCCGTCTTCGGGGTGGTGATCGTGGGGATGATCGGGTCGGACACGGCCTTGTCGTGATCGGCCTGCGAGATCTTGCCGTCGATCAGCATGCGGTCGAGAACGTAGGTCTGCCGCTGCTTGGTGAGCGCGTAGTGGTTTGCGTCGCCGTTGGTCGTGCTGGCGGGCTGGTCGATGCGGTAGGTGTTCGGATTCTGCACCATGCCCGCGAGGGTCGCCGCCTGCTCGAGGTTCAGGTCTTTGGCGTGCACGCCGAAGTAGCGCTCGGCTGCCGCCTCGATACCGTACGTCTGCCCGCCGAAGTTCGAGATGTTCAGGTAGCCGACGAGGATGTCGTTCTTGGAATACTTCTGCTCGAGTGCGATGGCGTAGCGCATCTCCTGCAGCTTGCGCTGGATGCCGCTGCCGCCCGACGAGTTGGTGGCGTCGTTGTAGCACTTCTGCACATCGGCGTCGTTCGTCGCCGTCGAGTAGCAGTTCTGCACGAGCACGTTCTTCACGTACTGCTGGCTGATCGAGGATCCACCCTGCACGTTGTTGCCCTGGATGTTCGAGAGCAGCGCGCGCGTGGTGCCGATCAGGTCGATCCCGCCGTGCTCGTAGTACCGCGGGTCCTCGCTCGAGAGGATCGCCTGGTACATCACCGGCGCCACCTCGTCGTACGTCACCGGCGTGCGGTTCTGGGTGTAGTACGAGGTCATCTCGGTGTACTGGCCAGTCGACGGGTCCTTCGCGTAGAAGACCGTCGGCTGCATCAGGGTCTGGATGTCGAGGTTCGACGGGAGATCCTCGAACATGTTGATCGCACCCGATGCGGTGGCCGAGGTGACCGCGATCGCGGGGGTGACCGTGGCGGCGATGAGGACTCCAGCGACGGCGCTGAGTCCGATCAGTCCGGCGAGTCCGGCAAGCAGACCACCACCCGTGGTTTTCGATGCAGGCATAGGCTTGATCGTAAGCCAGGATGCTGGGCGAAGCCTTGCAGGCCCGCGCCCGTGCGCGCCCGACCACGACCCGACGGAGCCTCATGACCACGTGGGAGTACCTCACCACGCCCCTGCTGATCCACAACACCGCCGCGATCCTCAACAACTGGGGCAAGCATGGGTGGGAGCTCGTTCAGGTGGTGACGGGACCCGAGGGGGGCCTCGTCGCCTACTTCAAGCGGCCCGTGACGACGGATGCCGCAGCCAACGTGGGACTCGCGGCCGCCGCCGAGGCCGCGCAGCGTTTCGAAGGAGAAGACCGATGACCATCAGTGCCCGCCTCGCCGAGCTCGGACTCGAGCTGCCGGAGGTCGTCCCTCCGGTGGCGGCCTACGTGCCCGCCAAGGTGCACGGCGACCTCGTCTACACGGCCGGTCAGCTGCCGTTCGTGTCGGGTGCGCTGCCGGCCACCGGCAAAGTCGGAGACGGCCACGGCCTCGTGCCGGCGTCAGATGCGGCCTCCTATGCCCGCCAGTCCGCGTTGAACGCGATCGCCGCCGCGGCAGCGGTCGTGGGGGGAGTCGACAAGCTCACGGGTGTGCTGAAGGTCACCGGCTTCGTTGCGTCGGTGCCGGAGTTCACCGGCCAGCCGGGCGTCATCAACGGAGCGAGCGAGCTGCTCGGCGAGGTGTTCGGTGAGGCCGGCCGCCACGCGCGATCCGCCGTCGGTGTTCCCGTGCTCCCGCTCGACTCGCCTGTCGAGGTCGAGGTCGTCTTCACTCTCGCCTGAGCGCACACGCGAGAGGAGGGGTCGGCGCCTGTGCGCCGACCCCTCCTCTATATAGGGCGTGTCAGCGCACCTGCGCCGAGATGACGCTCATCACCGCCGTGTCGGCGAGCGTCGTGGTGTCGCCGACCTCGCGGCCCTCCGCGACATCCCGGAGCAGACGGCGCATGATCTTGCCGGAACGGGTCTTGGGCAGCTCGCCCACGATGTAGACGTCACGCGGGCGCGCGATCGGACCGATCTGCTCGCCCACCCACCCGCGCAGTGTGCCGGCGAGCCCATCGGGGGAGTGCTGTTTGAGGTAGTTCTCCTTGATGATGACGAATGCGACGACAGCCTGGCCGGTGGTCTCGTCGCTCGCTCCGACGACCGCAGCCTCGGCGACGGCCTCGTTCGCGACCAGAGCCGACTCGATCTCGGCGGTGGAGAGCCGGTGGCCCGAGACGTTCATCACGTCGTCGACACGGCCGAGCAGCCAGATGTCGCCGTCGTCGTCGAGGCGCGCGCCGTCTCCCGCGAAGTAGTACCCCTGGTCGGCGAACTTCTCCCAGTAGGTCTCGACGAACCGCTCGGGGTCGCCCCAGATGCCGCGCAGCATCGACGGCCACGGCTCGGTGATCACGAGCAGTCCGCCGTTGCCGTTGCCGACGTGGGCGCCGCTCTCGTCGACGACGTCGATCGAGACGCCGGGGATCGGCACCTGCGCCGAACCGGGCTTGGTCTCGGTGACGCCGGGCAGTGCGGAGATCATGATGGCCCCGGTCTCGGTCTGCCACCACGTGTCGACGATCGGGGCCTCGTCAGCGCCGATGATCTCGCGGTACCAGATCCAAGCCTCGGGGTTGATGGGTTCGCCCACCGACCCGAGCACCCGGATGCTCGACAGGTCGTACTGCTGGGGGATCTGCCGGCCCTGCTTCATGAACGAGCGGATGGCGGTGGGCGCCGTGTAGAGCACGCTCACCTTGTACTTCTCGACCAGCGCCCACCAGCGGCCGGGCTCGGGTGATTCGGGAGTTCCTTCGTAGAGCACCTGCGACGCGCCGTTGGAGAGCGGACCGTACGTGACGTAGGAGTGGCCTGTGATCCAGCCGATGTCGGCGGTGCACCAGTAGACATCCGTCTCGGGGTGGATGTCGTGCACGACCTTGTTGGTGAAGGTCGCCTGCGTGAGGTACCCGCCCGACGTGTGCAGGATGCCCTTCGGCTTCCCGGTGGTACCCGACGTGTAGAGGATGAACAGCGGGTTCTCGGCGGGGAACGGCTGCGCCTCATGATCGGCGGATGCCGCGGGCACGGCCTCATGCCACCAGATGTCGCGCCCTTCGGCCCAGTCGACGGGATTGTCGCCGCGCTTGACGACGAGCACGTGCTCGACGGTCTCCTGCGCCCCGGATCCGCGGTCGGCGAGTGCCTGGTCGACGGCGGGCTTCAGCGGTGAGACCTTGCCCTTGCGCCAGCCGCCGTCGGCGGTGATCACGAGCTTTGCTCCGGCGTCGTCGATGCGGGCGCGCAGGCTGTCGGCGGAGAACCCGCCGAACACCACGGAGTGGATCGCTCCCACGCGGGCGACCGCGAGCATGGCCGCGACCGCCTCTGGAATCATCGGCAGGTAGATCGCGACGCGGTCGCCGCGGCCGATGCCGAGGTCGCCGAGCACGTTGGCGAGTCGCTTGACCTCGTCGGTGAGCTCGGCGTACGTCACCTGGCGGGAGTCTCCCGGCTCGCCTTCCCAATAGAGGGCGACGCGGGCGCCGTTGCCTGCCTCGACATGCCGGTCGAGGCAGTTGTAGGCGACGTTCAGCTCGCCGTCGGCGAACCATTCCGCGAACGGCGGGTTGGTCCAGTCGAGCACCTGCGTGAAGGGGCGGTGCCAGTGCACGAGCTCCCGCGCCTGCTCGGCCCAGAAGCCCTCGCGGTCGGCTGCGGCGCGTTCGTAGAGCTCCGCGGTGCCCACGGCCTGGGCGCGGAAGGAAGCGGCGGGCGCGAAGTGCCGGTCCTCGTGAAGAAGGCTGTCGATCTGACTCATTGCTCGCTCCTTTGCGTGCCGTCGAGAGGGACGAAGGTCCACATTGTGTATAGCACCGCGCCGCGACACGCTCGGGTGCCGAACGTTGCGCGAGGTTGCGGGGCGCCCGGGTTTGGCACGATGCCTGAGGTTGCGTAAGGTGTGCTTCGGAACGCGTTCGCGCGTTCTGCATGTCACCCGCAACCCCCAATGCAAGGTGGCGTGCGAGGCGGCGCCCTTCCCCCAGGGCGCCGCCTCCCGCCAGGACATCGCCGCCTTTTACCCGAAGGGCGGCGATGTTGCGTCTCACATCCCCCCGGATTCCTCCCCAGGCGCGGCGGCCGACTCGGGATCGCTCGATGCTCCACCGATGCGAGCGGGCAGGATGCCGCGGCATCCGCGTCTTTCTAACGTCGCCGGTGTGCAGCAGCTCTTCGTCGCCCGGCCCTCGTCCGCGGCACCCATGGCATCCGCTGACCTGGCGCCCGGGCGCCCGATCGCGCAGTTCGGGGTGCTGGCGCCGCTGATCGCCGACCCTGCCGTGACCGACGTTTTCGTCAACGGCGGCGACGGGGTCTTCGTCGATCGTGGCGATGGCGCCGTGCACGAGAAGGGGGTGCGACTCAGCGCCGAGGACGCCCGTGCACTTGCCGTGCATCTCATCGCGTTGGGCGGTCGTCACATCGACGACGCGACGCCCTGCATCGATGTGCGCGTCGCCGGCGGTCTGCGCGTGCATGCCGTACTGCCACCGCTCGCTGTCGACGGCGCGGTGGTCTCGATCCGGGCGCGACGGTTCGAGTCGCCCACCCTCGACGATCTCCAGCGTGGCGGGATGTTCGGCCCCGCGCAGCGGTCTCGGCTCGACGATCTCGTCGCTCACCGCCGCAACGTGCTCATCGCGGGCGCCGCGGGGAGCGGTAAGACGACACTGCTCGCCGCGATGCTGGCGGCCGTACCGGTGACCGAACGTATCGTCACGATCGAGGATGTCGCCGAGCTCTCCTTCGAGCACCCGCATCACGTTCGCCTGGAATCCCGGCAGGCCAATCTCGAGGGCGCCGGTGCGATCGGTCTCGACCGACTGGTGCGCGAGGCGCTGCGCATGCGGCCCGATCGGCTGGTCGTGGGCGAGTGTCGCGGAGCCGAGGTGCGAGAACTGCTCACGGCGCTCAACACCGGCCACGACGGCGGCGCGGGCACCGTGCACGCCAACGGCATCGGCGACGTCGCCGCCCGACTCGAGGCGCTGGGTGCTCTCGCCGGACTCGACGACGCGGCGCTCGCGAGACAGGTCGCGAGCTCGATCGATGCGGTGGTCTTCCTCGAACGGGATGCCGCGGGCCGCCGCCGTGTCGGGGCCGTGGGTGTGCCGGTCCTCCAGGCGGGGCGACTGCGCGTCGAGGCGGAGCCCGTCGCATGATCGGCGCCGTGCGCGGTGGCTCCCGGCGCCGCGCTCCCGATTCGATGTCCTCGTCCGCCGATGTCGCCCTGCAGCTCGCGGTGCTGCTGCAAGCGGGCGTGACCCCCGATCGAGCGTGGGAGCACATCGTCGCTGCGGGCGCGCGCGATCTCGCACCGCTCACCGACGGTGGCGACCGCGCCGTCGCGCTGGCGCGACTCGGAGACCAGTGGGCGCCGCTCGCCGCGGTGTGGCAGGTTGCCATCACGGTGGGCGCGCCGCTCGCGGTCACACTGCGCGATGCCGCGACGGCGGTGCGCGACGCCGACGAGGTGCGCGACGAGATCGCGGTGGCCCTGGCGGAACCGGTCGCGACCGCGCGGCTGGTGGCATGGCTGCCCGCCGTCGCCGTGCTGCTGTCCCTTACTCTCGGATTCGACCTGTCCGCTGTCGTGCGCTCGCCGATCGGCATCGCGTGCCTCCTCGCCGGTGTCGCGCTGATGCTCCTCGCCCGCCGCTGGACACGGCGCCTCGTCGCCCGCGCGCAGCCGGCTGCCGGGGTGGCCGGCATCGACGCCGACCTCGTCGCCATCGCGCTGTCGGGCGGCACATCGCTCGATGCTGCACGGCGCGCGGCGGCCGAGGCGGGGCATCCGGTCACCGTCGAGACCGTGCGGGCGCTCGAGCTGTCCATGCGCGCGGGCGTGCCGGCCGCGGAGCTGCTGCGCGCGCAGGCCGCGCGTCAGCGACGCCTCGCCCGCACGGACGGGCGGGAGCGCGCGGCGCGGCTGGGGTCGGCGCTGCTGCTGCCCCTCGGGGTGTGCACGCTGCCCGCCTTCCTCCTGCTGGGGGTGGCGCCGATGATCCTCGGCGTGCTGGCCAGCGGCGGAGGCGTCATCTGAACCCGTGCCCACCCACCCGTGCCCGCCCACCCGTGCCCGCCCACCCGTGCCCGCCCACCCGTGCCCGCCCACCCGTGCCCGCCCACTCGTGCCCCCGACAGAAGAGGAACACCATGAATCCCGTCTTTCCCACCCGCCGTGCCTCCCGTCCGGCGCCTCTCCCGCGCCTCACCCTCCGACGAGCGCGGGTGCTCTTCGGGCGCGCGGCCCCCGCCTCCGGCGATGAGGGCGCGGCGACTGCGGAGTACGCGATCGCGACGATGGCCACTGTTGATCGGTTAGGGCGTTTACTATTCGACGCCGAGTCGCGTCATCATTTCTTCGAGTTCGGCCGTGATCGCATCCTTCGAGACGATCTCGACCTGTGCCTGCGTAGGCGCGTCGAGCCCGTACAAGGCCGCCTCGCGCTTCTGCACGTCGAGCAGCAGTCGGAACGCCTCGCGGTCGATCGTGCCCGACTCAGCGGCCTTCCCGAGCGCAGCGCGCGCCATGCGGCCGAGCGCGTCGAGTTCGTCCTGCTGTCGCTGGCGACGCTCGACGACGCCGGCGGCGAGATGATCCCGCAGCCGCGCGAAGTAGGCGTCGCTGCGCGACTTCAGCGTGATCTCACTCAGCGCGTAGCCGAGCCCGCCCTGCGCGACCGGCAGGGCCGATAGCTCGCGCATCGCTCGGAACGACAGTCGCTCGTTGCGACGGTCGTAGGCCCATTCTTCCTCGCGCATTACCTTGGCGGCGGTGACCTCGCGATCTCGCTTCTTGCCCATCGTCACCCCTTGAACTTCCGCAGCGACGCCGCGATGCGGCCCTCGACCCCGAGGGGGTCCGTCGCCTCGTTGATCGTGATGTCGTAGTTGTTGACGGTGTCGCCCTTACCACCGGCCACCGACACCGACCCGTCGAGCGGAACGACCGACGCCCCGGTGGGCAGGTTCAGCAGCTCGGGGCCGCGCTCGCCCACGATCACCGAGCCCGACCCGGTGATCGTGCCACCGGTCGCCAGCATCGGGATATGGCCGATCTTGACCCCGAAGGCGCCGCCGACGACGTTCGCACCGTCGATGGCCTGATTCAGAAAGCCGATCACGGTATTGATCGGCCCTCGGATCACGCCCACGATGTTGCGGAAGACCCCGCCGATGAAGTCGCCGATCCCGCCGAAGATCGTCCGCACCGTGTCGCCGATCGTCTGGAAGGCGCCGCCGATGAAGCCGGCGACGGGCGAGATCACGTTGCCCCAGATCCACTGCAGCGCGGCCCCTACGGCGTTGATCGCGGGCGAGGCGTTCGTCAGCGGCGACGGACTGGCGGGCGTAGATGGCGGCGCGGGTGCTCATAGGCAGAAGTATGCCCTAACCGATCAACCGCCGCCGCGGTCGCGTTCGCCGGCCTGCTGGTCGCGATCATGCGTTCGGATGAGGTGCGCGGCATCCTGGAGGATCTCGTCCGCCGTGCACTGACGGTCGGGTGAGCGGTGCCGCCGACCCGAGGGTTCGGGCCAGGGTGCCGTCGGGCGGTGCGACGGCAGGCGACGCGCCCGCGCGACCGGTCGACCTCGGCGCGCATGCCGCGGCCGGTGCGCGGCGACGAGGGGGCAGTCGCTGCGGAACTCGCCGTCGCCCTCCCCGCTCTCGTGCTCGTCGTCACCCTGTGCGTCGGGGGGCTCGCTGCGGCATCGCTTCAGGTGCGACTGCAGGATGCCGCGGCCGACGCCGCCCGACTGCTAGCCCGCGGTGAGAGCGTCGACCGGGCGCAGAGCACGGTGGCGCACGCGGAGGGGAGGGCCAGCATGCAGGTCAGTCGGGCAGAGGGGCTGGTGTGCGTGGTGGCGTCCGCGCCGAGCGCGCTGCCGGGCCTCACGATGTCGGCGCGGTCGTGCGCGCTCGAGAGCGGGTGGTGACATGCCGGGGGCGATCGTCACTCTGGCCGGCGCCGTCACCGTCGCGACGATCGCGACGGCCCTCGTGACGGCCGGCGCGGCGACGGCGGCGCGTCAGCGCGCGGTCGTCGCCGCCGACGCGGCCGCGCTCGCCGCGGCGGACGGCGCGAGCGGCGCCGTCGCCGGCGAGCCCTGCGCACTCGCCGAACGGCTCGCCCGCGCCCACCGCGCCGAGGTGCGCACCTGCACGATCGACGGCCTCATCGCGACGGTGGGAATCGGGGCGGACTTCGGTGCGTTCCAGATCTCCGCCACCGCACGGGCCGGGCCGCCGCAGGTCGTGGCCCCCTGAGCCGGGCGTGAGTGCGGGCAACGGTCATCGACGCCCCTCAGAGAGCACCGGCCGCCGGGTGTGTATGGTGTGCATCGACGAAAGGACCGTGAGTGGCACAGGGCAAGACCGCCAAGACGGAGAGCGGCAAGAAGCTCGTCATCGTGGAGTCGCCGACCAAGATGACCTCGATCCAGGGCTATCTCGGCGACGGCTACGAGGTGCTCAGCTCGGTCGGTCACATCCGCGACCTCGCGAGCAAGAAGGACATCCCGGCCGAGAAGAAGGCCGCGTACGGCAAGTACTCGATCGACGTCGACAACGGCTTCGACCCCTTCTATGTGGTCAGCGAGCGCAAGACCAAGACGGTCGCCGATCTGAAGCGCGCCCTCAAGTCCGCCGACGAGGTTCTGCTCGCCACCGATGAGGATCGCGAGGGGGAGGCCATCGCCTGGCACCTGCTCGAGGTGCTCTCGCCCAAGGTCCCCGTCAAGCGCATGGTGTTCCACGAGATCACCAAGGACGCGATCCGCAAGGCCGCCGAGAACACCCGCGAGCTCGACCTCGCGCTCGTCGACGCGCAGGAGACCCGCCGCGTGCTCGACCGCCTCTACGGCTGGGACGTCTCGCCGGTGCTGTGGCGCAAGGTCGGCAGCGGCACCCAGGGGCAGGCGCTCAGCGCCGGCCGGGTGCAGTCCGCCGCCACCCGCCTCGTCGTCGACCGCGAGCGCGAGCGCATGGCGTTCGTGTCCGCCAGCTATTGGGACATCGAAGCCCTCGCGACCGCGTCGGGCAGCTCGTTCACGACCCGGCTCGCCCGCATCGACGGCGCCCCGCTCGCCCGCGGCGGCGACTTCGACGACCGCGGCACACTGACCAAGGCCGTCGTCGTGCTCACCGAGGCCGACGCGCGCGCGCTCGCCATCGCGGTCGAGGGCGTGGGTGAGGCATCCGTCATCAGCGTCGACGCGAAGCCCGGCACCCGCAGCCCCCGCGCGCCCTTCACCACCTCGACCCTGCAGCAGGAGGCCGGTCGCAAGCTCTCGATGAGCGCGAAGCACACGATGAGCGTGGCGCAGCGTCTCTACGAGAAGGGGTACATCACCTATATGCGCACCGACTCCACCGCCCTCTCGACGCAGGCGGTGCAGGCGGCGCGCGAGCAGGCCGTCGCTCTCTACGGTGATCGCGCCGTTCCCGCGAACCCGCGCACCTACGCCAGCAAGAGCAAGAACGCGCAGGAGGCGCACGAGGCGATCCGCCCGTCGGGTGAGCACTTCCGCACGCCGGCGTCGATCTCGGGGTCCCTCGACCGCGACGAGCAGCGCGTCTACGACCTCATCTGGAAGCGCACTGTCGCCAGCCAGATGTCCGACGCGAAGTACGAGACCACGACCGTGACCCTCGCGGTTGCCGCGGCATCCAAGAAGCTCGAGTTCACCGCATCCGGCACCGTCTACACCTTCAAGGGCTTCCTCGAGGCCTACGAGGAGGGCCGCGACGAGAAGCGCAACGACGGCGACAAGGCAGACGACCAGTCGCTCCCCGCCCTCGCCGTCGGCGACGTGCTCACCACCAGCGACGTCGAGGCCAAGGGCCACTCCACGAGCCCCAAGCCCCGCTACACCGAAGCCTCGCTCGTCAAGGCGCTGGAGGAGAAGGGCATCGGACGCCCGTCGACCTTCGCGAGCATCATCGATGTGATCCTCGAACGCGGCTACGTCACCAAGCGCGGCCAGGCCCTGGTGCCCAGCTGGCTCGCCTTCAGCGTCGTGCGGCTGCTCGAGCAGCACTTCGCCGACCTCGTCGACTACGACTTCACCGCCGCCCTCGAAGACGACCTCGACGCGATCGCACGCGGCGAACAGCGCCGCGAGGAATGGCTGCGCGAGTTCTACTTCGGCTCCGAGAACCACGTGGGTCTGCGCCACATCGTCGACAACCTCGGCGACATCGACGCGCGCGAGCTCAACTCGACCCGCCTCACCGACATGGCGACGCTCCGGTTCGGCAAGTACGGGCCCTACATCGAGGTCACCGACCCGGATGCCGCGCCCGACACGAAGGCCCGGATCGTCAACGTGCCCGACGACCTCGCGCCCGACGAGCTCACCCCCGACAAGGTGCAGGAGCTCATCGACGCGCCCGTCGCCGGTGACCGTGTGCTCGGCGAGAACCCCGCGAACGGCAAGCTCATCGTCGTGAAGGACGGCCGATACGGCCCCTACGTGCAGGAGCTCGAGCCCGAGGCCGACCCTGAGGTCGACACCGCGACCGGCGAAGTGGTCGAGACGAAGAAGAAGACCACCAAGAAGGATGCCGCGCCGAAGCCGCGCACCGCGTCGCTGTTCAAGAGCATGTCGGTCGACACCGTCGACCTCGACACGGCTTTGCGACTGCTCGAGCTGCCCCGCACCGTCGGCACCGACCCCGAGAGCGGCGACGAGATCACCGCACAGAACGGCCGCTACGGCCCGTACCTGAAGAAGGGCACCGACTCGCGCTCCCTGGAGAGCGAGCAGCAGATCTTCGACGTCACCCTCGAGCAGGCGATCGAGATCTACGCGCAGCCCAAGTACGGCGCGCGCCGCGCCTCGAGCGCGCTCAAGGAGTTCGACGCCGACCCGGTCAGCGGCAAGCCCATCCGGGTGCGCGACGGTCGCTTCGGTCCGTATGTCACCGACGGTGAGACGAACGCGACCATCCCGCGCGGCGAGACCGTCGACGACGTCGACTTCGAACGCGCGAAGCAGCTTCTCGCCGACAAGCGCGCCAAGGGGCCGGCGCCCAAGCGCGCGACCGCGCGCCGCACGACGACGCGCAAGACCACCGCGAAGAAGTGACAGGCGACACCCGGCCCGGGCTCTGGATCACCCTCGAGGGCGGCGACGGCTCGGGCAAGACGACGCAGGCGGTGCGTCTGGAGGAGTGGCTGACCGGTGCCGGACGCACCGTCGTGCGCACTCGCGAGCCCGGCGGCACCGAGGTGGGGCGACTCGTGCGAGACATCGTGCTGCACCACCGCGGCGACATCGCTCCTCGCGCAGAAGCGCTGCTCTACGCCGCCGACCGCGCGCACCACATCGCCACACTCGTGCGACCGGCGCTGGAGCGCGGCGACGTCGTCATCCAAGACCGCTACCTCGACTCGTCCGTCGCCTATCAGGGTGCCGGACGCGTTCTCGACGGCGCCGACATCCGCGACATCTCGCTGTGGGCGGCCGAAGGCGAACTGCCCGATCTGACAGTGCTGCTCGACCTCGACCCGGCGTCGGCACGCGCACGACTCGACGCCGCCGACAAGCCGTTCGACCGGCTCGAGGCCGAGAAGGACGACTTCCACGCCCGCGTGCGCGACGCGTACCTTGCGCTCGCCGCCGCCGAGCCCCACCGGTTCCTCGTGATCGATGCCGCCGGAGCACCCGACGACATCGCCGCCACCGTCCGCACGCGCGTCGCCGCTCTCCTCTGACGACGTCCCCGGCCGCCGATAGTCTGGTGCGCATGGCTGCCACGATCACGGATGTCCCGTGGGGCGATGTGTGGGGCCAGCCCGAGGCTGTCGCACAGCTGCGGGCCGCGGCATCCGATCTCTCGCTGCTCGCCCACGCCTGGCTCATCACCGGGCCGCCCGGGTCAGGGCGCTCGACCCTGGCTCGTGCGTTCGCGGCCGCGCTCATCGCTGAGCCCGGAGATGAGCAGGCGATGCAGCAGGTGCTCATCGGCACCCACCCGGACCTCACCGCCCTGCGCACCGAGCAGGTCGTCATCCGCATCGACGAGGCGCGCTCCCTCGTCGAACGGGCCTATTTCGCCCCCTCACGCGGTCGCTTCCGGGTGATCATCGTCGAAGACGCCGACCGCATGGCCGAGCGCACCTCCAATGTGCTGTTGAAAGCGCTCGAAGAGCCGCCGGAGCAGACGGTCTGGGTGCTGTGCGCACCCAGTGACGCCGACCTTCTGCCCACCATCCGCTCGCGCGTGCGCACCGTTCGACTACGTGAGCCCGAGGTCGCCGACGTCGCGCGGCTCATCGTCGCCCGCACCGGCGTCGACGAGCGCGTCGCCGAGCAGTCCGCCCGTCACGCGCAGCGCCACATCGGCATGGCGCAGCGGCTCGCGACCGACGGTGCCGCCCGCGAACGCCGCGACGCCACACTCCGCGCCGTGCTCGGAGTGCGCGGCGTGTCCGACGCGGTCGAGGTAGCCGCCACCATCGTCAAGCTTGCGACCGACGACGCCAAGGCGCTGACCACAGAGCGGGACGAGGCCGAGCGCGCCGACCTGCTGCGTACGCTCGGCATCGCCGAAGGGCAGGCGGTACCCCCAGCGGTGAGATCGCAGGTCAACGCCCTCGCCGAAGACCAGAAACGCCGCGCGACGCGCAGCCTGCGCGACGGCATCGATCGGGTGCTCACCGACCTCGAATCGCTCTTCCGCGACGCCGTGATGCTGCAGTTCGGGCGGGACGAGGAGAATCTCATCAACCTCGAGCTCGCCTCGCAGCTCCATGCGCTCGCGTCCGCCTGGCCGCCCGACCGCACTCTCACCGTGCTCGATCGCATCACGGTCACCCGTGAGAACCTCGAACGAAACGCCGCCGCAGTCCTTGCGCTCGAAAGCCTGCTCATCACCGTCGCCACCGGGAGGACCGTATGACCCGCACCCGCAACCTGCGGCGCGCCCTCGTCGTGATCGCGGGGCTCGCCGCGGCATCCGTCACCCTCTCGGCGTGCCTCTTCAGCCCCATCGTGCCGCAGCCGATCCCCACGAAGACCCCGTCGGCCGACGGCGTGGTCGCGAATGTCGCGAGCTTCTACACCCAGACCCTCAGCTGGTCCTCGTGCGGCACCGGCTTCGACTGCACGTCCGTGACGGCGCCCCTCGACTGGCAGAACCCTGAAGCCGGAACGATCACCCTCGCCGTCATCCGCCATCGCGCGACCAACGGCACGGCGCTCGGATCGCTGCTCACGAACCCCGGGGGGCCGGGCGCGAGCGGCTACGACCTCATCCAGCAGAATCTCGACTATGCGGTCGGCTCCGAACTGCAGAAGACGTTCGACGTGATCGGCTTCGACCCTCGCGGAGTCGGGCGTTCGACCGCCGTGACCTGCTACGACGCGAAGCAGATGGACTCCTATCTGTTCGATCTCGTTCCCGCGCCGCGCGGGAGTGCGACGTGGACCAGCGATCTCGTCGCCAGCCAGAAGGCGTTCGGTGCGGCGTGCGAACAGAACAGCTCCGGGCTCCTGCCCTACATCACGACCGACCAGGCCGCGCGCGACATGGACCTGCTGCGCGGCGTGCTCGGCGACAAGAAGCTGAACTACCTCGGCTACTCCTACGGAACGTTCCTGGGAGCGACCTACGCGAAGCTCTTCCCCCAGAACGTCGGACGCATGGTCCTCGACGGTGCCCTCGATCCGTCGGTGTCGGGACTGGACGTGTCGACCACCCAGGCGATCGGGTTCCAGTCGGCCCTTCGCGCCTACATGACGAACTGCCTCGCCGGGTCGTCGTGCCCGTTCACCGGCACCGTCGATCAAGCCCTCGCCTCCCTCGGCGACCTCCTCGCGCAGGTCGACAAGACCCCGATCACCAACGCGGACGGGCGAAAGCTCGGCGCCGACTCGCTGGTCACCGGCATCGTCGCAGCCCTCTACTCGAAGGACAGCTGGCCGGTGCTCTCCTCGGCCCTCGCCGCCGTCAAGTCCGGCAGCGCCGCGCAGGCGTTCCGGCTCGTCGACTTCTACTACAACCGCAGCAGCAACGGCGTCTACCAGGACAACTCGACCGAGGCGTTCGAGGCGTACAACTGCATGGACTACCCTCAGGTCACCTCGCAGGCTCTGAAAGACGCCTCCAAGGCCGAGATTGCGGCGAAGGCTCCGACGATCGCGCCGTACTGGAGCGGTCCCGACCCGTGCGCCGTCTGGCCGATCACGGCGACCGGCGTGCGTGAGAAGATCAGCGCCCCCGGCGCCCCGCCGATCATCGTCATCGGCACCACCAACGACCCGGCCACGCCGTACGTGTGGGCGAAGTCGCTCGCGGAGCAGCTGTCGTCCGGCGTCCTGATCACCCATGAGGGCGAGGGGCACACGGCGTTCAACAAGGGCAGCAGCTGCGTCGACGACGCGGTCGTCACCTACTTCGAGACGGGGACGCCCCCGCAGAACGGGCTCACCTGCCAGTAGCGGATGCTGCGGCATCCGCGCGGACGAGGCGAGCGCCGGCGTTCGCGGGCGGTCGGGTGACCATGTAAGATCGGAGATCGTGCGCCGCGGCATCGCGGCTCGCCACCTTAGCTCAGACGGCAGAGCGATTCACTCGTAATGAATAGGTCAAGGGTTCGATTCCCTTAGGTGGCTCCACACTCTTGAAGGCCCCGGGCGACGCCCGGGGCCTTCGTCGTCGCAGAGGGCGGTTTCGCTACAGTGAAAGGGATGTCGCTGCTCGACGTGCTCGCGGAACTGTTCACCTGGGTGGGCTTCGGCATCGGCGCGCTTCTGGCCGGCGTCGCCGTGGTCGCGTACCTCTTCGACGGCACGTGGATGCGGGTCGATGCGATGCTCGAGCGCGAGGACGGCGAACTCGTCGCGCGGTGGTTTGCGTCCGACGGTGGGGTGGGTCGTGCCGTGCTGCACCCGCACGACGCCGAGCGTCTGGGCGACGCCGCGCATGCGGAGCTCTTCGCCCGCGAGGGGTCACATCACCGCGTGCGCCTGTCGGGGCGGTCGCCTCTCGTTTCCGCGCTCGGATGGTTCGCGGCGGGGTTCCTCGCACTCGGTGTCGTCGCTGTCGCGGCCTCCATGGTGCTGCTGTTCGCCGGAGTCTGAGGCGCGGTCGATCCCGTGGTGAGCGGATGCCGCGCTCAGTCGAGGGCGAGCATCACCGCGGCGCCGAGCGCGAGGGTGAGTCCGACGATCTGCACCGGCGCGATGCGTTCGCGCAGCACGATCGCCGCGAGCACGATCGTGCCGGCTGGGTAGAGCGCCGTCAGCGCGGCGACGATCGACAGATCGCCGGTGCGCAGCGCGAGCAGCATGGCGATGTTCGCCACCGCGTCGCCGACGCCGCCGACGGCGGCCGGCCACCACACGATGCGGCTGCCGGCGACCGCCGCCGGGGAACGCAGCGCCTCGACGACGGAACGGCGCCGCGCCGCCGCCCACGCGATCATGCCGGCGACGATGAGCACCGTGAGGGTGACGTTGACGGCGCGGGAGACGAGCAGTGCATCGAGCCCGCTCTCGGCGGATGTGTGATCGATCGCGATGATCTGCGCGCCGATCGCGAGGCCCGCCCCGACGGCGAGGGCGAGTCCCCGGATGCTCGGGCGCACGGCCCCCTGCTCGGGCACGAACCCGACGAGTGCGACGGCGACGAGCGCGACGCCGAGGCCGGCCCAGGCGAGCGGTCCGAGCGACTCACCGCCGACGGTGACGCCCCAGATCATCGGGGCGACGGCCGAGACGATCGCGGTCAGCGGCGACAGGATGCTCATCGGCCCGATCGCGAGGCAGGCGTACAGCAGGGCGAGGGAGACGACGCCGCAGACTCCCGAGATCGCGCCCCAGGCGGCATCAGCGGCGCTCAGCGTGCCGCCCGCGATCGGCGCCGCGATCAGCAGCACGACGACGCCGGTGCACGCGGCGATCGCGGTGACCACGATCGGCTTGAGATGTCGCGCGGTGAGCCCGCCGAGGAAGTCGGCCGCGCCCCACAGCAGTGCCCCGCTCAGGGAGAGGAGGGCGGCCAGCATCGCGATCAGCCTAGGGGAGGGGTGGCGCCCGCGATATTTCGCTAGATAAGCTAGGTATATGGATGCCGCGTCCCCCACGTCCCGCCGCAGTGACCGCCGTCAGACCGACCGGGCGACGACCCGCTGGCTGCGCATCGGCATCCCGCTGCTGCTGGTCGCCGTCTGGCTCGCGGGCGGAGCCATCGGCGGACCCTACTTCGGCAAGGTCGACGAGGTGTCCACGAACGACCAGGCGTCGTACCTGCCCCAGAGCGCGCCCTCGACGAAGGTGAACGCGCTGCTGCCCGACTTCCTCGGCTCCGACAGCATCCCGGCGGTCGTCGTGGCCCAGGCGCCGTCGGCCCTCACCGATACTCAGAAGGCTGATCTGACGTCCCTCGCCGACCGCTTCGGCGCGGTCTCGGGCGTCACCGGCACGGTGTCGCCCCCGATCATCTCCGACGACGGCCGCGCGGCGCAGATCATCGTGCCCGTCTCGTCATCGGCGTCGGTCGGCGATGTCGTGGGCGAGCTGCGGGCCGCGGCATCCGATCTGTCCGACGGGGTGCAGGTGTGGGTGACCGGTCCCGCCGGGTTCACCGCCGACCTCGTGAAGGGGTTCCTCGGCATCGACGGACTGCTGCTCGGCGTCGCCCTGCTCGCCGTGTTCGTGATCCTGGTGATCGTCTACCGCTCGCCGCTGCTTCCCGTGCTGGTGCTGCTCACCTCGATGTTCGCGCTGTGCGTGGCGCTGCTGACGGTGTGGTGGCTGGCGAAGGCGGGCATCTTCGTGCTCAACGGCCAGGTGCAGGGCATCCTGTTCATCCTGGTGATCGGCGCCGCCACCGACTATGCACTGCTCTACACCGCCCGCTTCCGCGAGGCGATCGGTGAGAGGATGCCGCGCTGGGCCGCCACGCGCGCCGCCTGGCGGGGAGCGTTCGAGCCGATCCTCGCCTCGGGCGGCACCGTCATCGCGGGCCTGCTGTGCCTGCTGCTCTCCGACCTCGCCACCAACCGCGCCCTCGGCCCGATCGCCGCGATCGGCATCGTGTTCGCGATGCTGTCTGCCCTGACATTCCTGCCGTCGTTGCTCGCCTTGTTCGGGCGCGCCGCCTTCTGGCCGTTCGTGCCGCGGCATCCGCTCGGTGCACTTCCCGACGACCTCACCGCCCCCGTGCGCGGCTTCTGGCCGCGCCAGGCGCGTTTCATCGCCCGCCGCGCCCGCCCGATCTGGATCATCGCGACCATCGTGCTGCTCGCCGCCGGCGTCGGGGTCACGCAGCTGCGCGCGCAAGGTGTTCCCTCGAGCGACCTCGTGCTCGGCGCCTCGGAGGCGCGCGACGGCCAGGCCGTGCTCGGCGACCACTTCCCGGCGGGCTCCGGCAGCCCCGTCACGATCGTCGCACCGCAGTCCGACCTCACTGCGGTCGTGAGCCGTCTCGCCGCCGAGCCGGGCATCTCGAGCGTCGCCGTGGTCTCGGCCGACTCTCCCTCGGGGCAGGCGACCGCCACCGTGCAGGGCGGCCAGCTCGTGCTCGTGTCGCAGGGACCGCCCGCCGCGACCGCACCCGCCCCGACCGTGCGCGACGGCGACGTGCTCGTCTATGCGACCCTCACCGACGCGGCCGACTCGACGGCGGCCGAGAACGTCGTGCGCACCATCCGCGCCGACCTCGACACGCAGCTCGGTGCCGGCACGTCGCTCGTCGGCGGCACCACCGCGCTCGACGTCGACGCGAACGACACGGCGATTCACGACCGCACCGAGATCATTCCCGTCATCCTCGGGGTGATCCTGCTGATCCTCATGCTGCTGCTGCGTTCGATCCTCGCGCCGGTGCTGCTCGTGCTCAGCGTCGTGGTCTCGTTCGCCGCGGCCCTCGGAGTGAGCGCACTCGTGTTCGACGGCGTGCTCGGATTCCCGGGCGCCGACCCATCGGTCCCGCTCTACGGGTTCGTGTTCCTCGTCGCACTCGGCGTCGACTACAACATCTTCCTGATGTCGCGCGTAAGAGAGGAGTCCGTTCGCCACGGCACGCGCCGCGGCATCCTACGCGGCTTCGTGGCCACCGGCGGGGTCATCACCTCGGCCGGGCTGGTGCTCGCGGCCACGTTCGCGGCGCTGGGAGTCATCCCGATCCTCTTCCTCGCGCAGATCGCGTTCATCGTCGCGTTCGGCGTGCTGCTCGACACGTTCGTGGTGCGGTCGCTGCTCGTGCCCGCGCTCGCCTACGACCTCGGCAAGGTGATCTGGTGGCCCTCGGCGCTATGGCGGCGCGGGGCGCCGTGACGCCTATGCTGGCGCTATGACGCGGGCCCTGTTCATCGTCGACGTGCAGAACGACTTCACCGAGCACGGAGCGCTGGGGGTGGTCGGGGGTGACGCCGTCGCCCGCCGCATCTCCGCGTTCCTCGCCGCCCACCGAGGCGAGTACGCGCTGGTCGTGGCGTCCCGTGACTGGCATGACGCCGAGGGTGACAACGGTGGGCACTTCGCCGCCGAACCCGACTTCGTCGACACCTGGCCGCCCCACTGCGTCGCCGGGACCCCCGGCGCCGACTATGACGACGGGTTCGATCCGACGGGCGTCGACGTGCACCTGAAGAAGGGGCAGGGCAAGCCCGCCTACTCGCTCTTCGAGGGCGTCGCCGACGACGGCCGCACCGCGACCGACCTGCTGACCGAGCGCGGCACCCTCGACATCGACATCGTCGGCATCGCGACCGACTACTGCGTGCGCGCCTCCGCCCTCGACGCCCTCGCCGCCGGGCGGCGCGTGCGGGTGTTCACGGATCTCATCGAGGGCGTGCACGCCGACTCCAGCGCCGCCGCGCTCGCAGAGATCGGCCATGCGGGCGGCGAGATCACGACGTCGGATGCCGCGACCGGGGGCCGCCCGTGAGCGCGCCGTGGCCGGCGGTCGCCGTCGCCCCGGGGTGGTACCCGGATCCCGTCGACGCTCGCTTCGTGCGGTGGTGGTCCGGTCGCGAGTGGACGGGCCACGTGCAGGGGGCGATCGCCAGCCCCGCTCCTCCGGCCGTGCGTCGAGACATCCGCACGGGGACGGTGTGGATCTGGCTCGTCACACTCTCGCCACTGCTGTCCACGGCGACGCTCTTTGTGTGGAACATCCCCGCCGATGTCGACGTGCTCCTTCACGACATCGCGCGGCAGGCGTACGACACAGGCCCGTTCGACACGACGATCCTCTCGATCGTCGCCACCCGTGGGCTGATCTGGTATCTGATCGTGCTCGCCGTGAGTGCGCTCGTCTACGCCGCGGGCGTGGCCATGTCGGCGCGCGACGCGGCCGTGCTGCGCCGACGAGGAGTCGTCGACCCGTTCCCGTGGGCGTGGGCGTTCCTGTCGGGTTCGATCTACGTGATCGGGCGCACAGTGATCGCGCGGCGTCGCACAGGGAGCGATCTCGGGATGCTGTGGGTGGAGATCGGCCTGATCGTGCTGGTGAACGTCCTCGTCGTCGTCTGGTTGATGGTCATCCTCATGTCCGTGGGCGCGACGGTGGCCAGCCTGTCCGGTGGCGTGATCTCGTCGGTCTGACTTCGGCTGCCCGATCTCGACCCGGTGCGCATCGGCGACGTAGGCTGATCGCAGATTCAGGAGATCACGACGAGGGTGGACGAGCGTGAGTGACAGCGTGAGTGACAGCGTGAGTGACAGCGAGAGCGCGGCGGTCGCCGGCTGGTATCCCGACCCCCTGCAGCCCGGCGCCGAGCGGTGGTGGGACGGCACGGCATGGAGCACGGCGACACGGCTGATCGCCGCCCCCGCGGTGGAGACGGGGTCCCCGGCGCCCATCACGAGCGGGGTCGATTCGATCTGGATCTGGCTGGTCGTGCTCGTCCCCGTGCTCAATCTGCTGCGCTTGCCGCTGATGGACATCGGCGGCTACGTGCAGGCAGTCTTCGAGGCCACGCGATACGGCCGCGGATCGGGACAGATCGCGGCGGTGCTCACGACCTGGGGGCCTCGATTCGTGCTCTCGTCGGCGCTCGGAGTGGTGACGTACGGGCTCACCGTGCTCTTCGGTGCGCTCGACTGGCTGCGCCTGCGTCGGCTCGGCGTCGATCGGCCGTTCCACTGGGCGTGGGGCTTCCTCTGGTCACTCGTCTACGTGATCGGGCGCGCCGTGGTGATCCGACGCCGTACCGGGAAGCTGTCGCCCACCCTCTGGATCTCCATCGCCGTCGTCATCGTTGTGATCGCGGTGTCGATCGCGTTCACGTTCGCCGCAGTCCTCGGCGCACTCCAGGGTATCACGCCCATTCCGCCCTCAGGAATCGTCAGCTGAATTCACAATTCGCTCAATTGCAGTGTCGAATCTTGAGCTGACTGCTGCATCGACGTAGTCTCCAGGTGTCGGCGACGAGGCCGACACGAGCCGTCGTCCGGCCTCACGAGGGCCGGCGCGAACCGGAGGTCGCAATGGTGCACACCCTCATCCCCGAGACCCTTCCCGCCGCCGACGTCGACGATGTCGCGCGGGTGCTCACCCCTGAGGGCGAGCGCATCCCCGATCGACTGCTCGACCCCTGGATCACGGATGTCAACACCGGCGCCCTGCGCGCGCTGCACCGCGACATGTCGGTGCTGCGCCGCCTCGATGCCGAGGGCGTCGCGCTGCAGCGTCAGGGGCAGCTCGGCCTCTGGGCGCCGTGCGCCGGCCAGGAGGCCACTCAGATCGGCATCGCCCGGGCGTTCCGCGACGACGACTTCCACTTCACGAGCTACCGCGAGCTCGGCGTGCTCTACGCGCGCGGTGTGAGCCCCGACGGCCTCGTGCGCCAGTGGCGCGGCGAGGCGCCCTCGGGGTACGACCCGTTCGACGTGCACGTCGCGCCGCTGCAGATCATCATCGGCGCGCAGAGCCTGCACGCCGTCGGCTACGCGATGGGCGTGCAGCGCGACGGCGGCGACCAGGTCGCCGCGGCCTGGTTCGGTGACGGCGCGACGAGCGAGGGCGACGTCAGCGAGGCGCTCGTGTGGGCGGCATCCTTCGACGCACCCGTCGTGTTCGTGTGCACCAACAACCAGTACGCGATCTCCGAGCCCGTCGGCGTGCAGACCCGGCACTCGATCGCCACCCGTGCCGCCGGCTTCGGGGTGCCGAGCCTGCGCGTCGACGGCAACGATGTGCTCGCGTGCCTCGCCGCCGGACGCTGGGCCGCCCACCACGCCCGCTCGGGGGAGGGCCCCGCCTTCATCGAGGCGGTCACGTACCGGATGGGACCGCACACCACGAGCGACGATCCCACCCGCTACCGCACCGCCGACGAGCGCGAGGCATGGGCGCGGCGCGATCCGATCGACCGTGTCGCCGAGCATCTCGAGGGTCTCGGCGCGATGGATGACGCGTTCGCGGCCGAGGTGGCCGTGGCATCCGATCAGGCGGCCGCCGACATGCGCGCGGCGTGCCTCGCGATGACGACGGCGCCCGCCCTGAGCGTGTTCGACCACGTCTACGCCGAGCCGCACGCGGCGCTCGCCGCCCAGCGCGGCCGGTTCGCCGCCTACCTCGACGGGTTCGAGGGCGCCGAGACCGAGGCCGCAAGATGACGACGCTCACGATGGGCAAGGCCCTCAACGCCGGACTCCGGCGCGCGCTCGCCGACGACGACCGCGTGCTCGTCATGGGCGAGGACGTCGGACGCCTCGGCGGGGTGTTCCGCATCACCGACGGACTTCAGGCGGAGTTCGGTGCGCAGCGCGTCATCGACACCCCGCTGGGCGAGGCGGGCATCGTCGGCACGGCGGTCGGGCTCGCGTTCCGTGGGTTCCGGCCGGTCGTCGAGATCCAGTTCGACGGCTTCGTGTACCCCGCGTTCGACCAGATCGTCTCGCAGGTCGCGAAGCTGCACTACCGCTCGCAGGGGCGGGTTCGGATGCCCCTGACCATCCGCATCCCGTGGGCGGGCGGCGTGGGCGCGGCGGAGCACCACTCCGAGTCGCCGGAAGCCTACTTCGTGCACACGTCGGGGCTGCGGGTCGTGGCGGTCTCGAACCCGCAGGACGCCTACACGATGTTGCGCCAGGCGATCGCCTGCGACGACCCGGTGGTCTTCTTCGAGCCCAAGCGGCTCTACCACGCGAAGGGCGAGGCCGACCTCGACGGCGACCTCGCCGATGCGCCCCCGATGGGTCTCGCCCGTATCGCCCGTGAGGGCACAGATGTCACCGTGCTCACCTACGGCGGGCAGGTGACCACGGCTCTCGACGCGGCCGTCGCCGCGGAGGACGAGGGCGTCTCGCTCGAGGTCATCGACCTCCGCTCGCTGTCGCCGGTCGACTATCGCACCGTGACCGCATCGGTGCGCAAGACCGGACGGGTCGTCGTCGTGCACGAGGCCGCCGCCGAGGCGGGTGTCGGCGCGGAGCTGGTCGCGAGCGTCACCGAACGCTGCTTCACCTTCCTCGAGGCGGCGCCCGTGCGGGTGACCGGGCACGACATCCCGTACCCGCCCGCGAAGCTCGAGAAGCACCACCTGCCCGACCTCGACCGCGTGCTCGATGCGGTCGACCGCGTGCTCGACCGGCCGAACAGCTTGACGGGGGTCGAGCTGTGAGCGTCGAGTTCGCCCTGCCCGACCTCGGCGAAGGTCTCGCTGACGCCGAGATCGTGCAGTGGCTGGTCGCCGAAGGCGACACCGTGACCCTCAACCAGACCCTCGCCGAGGTCGAGACCGCGAAGGCCATCGTCGAGCTGCCGTCGCCGCACGCGGGTGTCGTCTCCCGACTGCATGCGGCCGCAGGCGACACGGTCGACGTGGGGGCTCCGCTCGTCACGTTCGACGCAGCGGTCGAGGCGGCCAGCGATGCCGTGCCCGCCGAGCCGGCGCCGGTCGACTCCGCTCCCGCCGAGCCGGCAGTCGGCGGGGAGGCCGCGGCATCCGTCGATGCTGATGCTGACACTGATGCCGACGACGAGCACGAGGATGCCGCGCCCCGCCCGAACCTCGTCGGGTACGGCGCGCTCGCCCGTTCGGGCGCGCGCCCGCAGCGGCGTCCGCGTCGGGTGCGCGAGGTCGCCGAGGTCGACACGGCCGTGCTCGACGCGGCGCCGCACGACGCGCACGTGAGTTCTCAGGTCGACGACGGCCCGCTCGAGCGACTGCGGTCCACGCCGCCGGTGCGCCGGCATGCGAAGGAGCTCGGCGTCGAGCTGGCGCTCGTCGCGGCCGCCGGGGCGACCGGCGTCATCACCCGCGCCGACGTCGACGCGTTCGCCGCGCGCGTCGGGGCGTCGGCGCCCGCGGGGCCAGGCCCCGCCGTCGCACCGGCTCTGGCCGCGGCATCCGATCGTCACGTGCCCGTGCGCGGCGTGCGCAAGCGCACGGCCGAGGCGATGGTGCGCAGCGCCTTCACCGCCCCGCACGTCACCATGTTCCACACGGTGGATGTCACGGCGACCACCGCGTTCGTCGCCTCGCTGCGCGACGACCGTGCGCTGGCCGGGCACCGCATCGGGGTGATGGCGGTCGTCGCGAAGGCGGTCTGCCTCGCGCTCGGCGCGACGCCGTCGCTCAATGCGACATGGGACGAATCGGGGGAGGAGATCGTGGAGCACGCCGCTGTTCACCTCGGCATCGCCGCCGCCACCGACCGCGGACTCGTGGTGCCCGTCGTGCACGACGCCGGTCGGCTCGGACTCGTCGCCCTCGCCGACGCGATCGGCGACCTGACGCGCACCGCGCGCGACGGGCGCACGACTCCCGCCGGGTTCGCCGGCGGCACGTTCACGATCAGCAACGTCGGGGTGTTCGGTGTGGAGGCCGGCACCCCGATCCTCACGCCGGGGCAGTCCGGCATCCTCGCGGTGGGTGCGGTGCAGCGTCGGCCGTGGGAATGGCAGGGGGAGGTGGCGCTGCGCGACGTCGTGACGCTCAGCCTGTCGTTCGACCACCGCGTCGTCGACGGCGAGCAGGGCGCCCGGTTCCTCACCGACGTCGGCGGTGTGCTCACGGAGCCTGGCCGCGCGATGCTCCTCGGGTAGTCCGAGGCCCCGGGAGACCCCGCGGCCGGTGATCCGGTCGCGGGGGTCTCGCGCGCGTGCGGCGCGCAGCCGTGCACGGTGGGCGCTGTGCGGGGCCGCACGGTTGCGCGGCCACCTCGCCGCGCGGCGGGCTCAGGCGTCGAGGGCGCGCAGCGCGAGGTCGTGCAGGATCGCCCCGACGGTCTGGTCGCCGGGGGCGCCGCGGAGGCCGCGCACGCTGTGGGGGGTCGAGTTGATGAGGCCGAACACGGCGTGCGCCCGCACGCGCAGGTGGGTCGCGGGCACGTCGGGGTGCCGGTGCTGCAGCACGCGGGTCCACAGTTCGACGTACTCGCGCTGCAGGCGTCGCACGCGATGGCGGTCGGGGTCGTGCAGGTTCTCGAGGTCGCGATCCTGCACGCGGATGACGTCGGCGTCGGCGAGGGCGAACGCCACATGGAAGCGCACGAGCGCGTCGAGCTGGTCGCCGGGATCGTCGTGGGCGGCGATGACGGCCCGGCCGCCCTCGAGCAGCCGTTCGCTCGCGCCGACCAGGATCTCGCCGAGCAGTGCCTGCTTGCCGGCGAAGTGCCGGTAGAGCGCGGGGCCGCTCACGCCCACGGCGGCTCCGAGCTCTTCGATGGACACCGCGGCGAACCCCTTGCGGGCGAACAGGGCGGATGCCGCGCGCACCAGGGCGTCCTGCCGTTCGGTCTTCGCGCGCTCCCGCGCGGTGGGCGTCTCGACGTCGTTGTCGGCCACGCCGCCCCCTTGTCATCTCGGTTAGCGGACGCTAACGTGAATTCCAGTTAGTGAACACTAACACTGCGGCGCATCCGATGGGGGATGCGAACGACATCGATGGAGATGGGATGACCGCGACCGACACCGTGACCGGCATCGCCGGCGCCGCCGACGTGCGCACCCAGGCGGACCTCGCCCGGGAGCTGCGTGCGCGTCTCGCTGTCGCGGCCGAGGGCGGGCCCGAGGCATCCCGTCGTCGTCACACCGAGCGCGGCAAGCTGCTCGTGCGTGACCGCATCGCCCGACTGCTCGACGAGGGCAGCCCCTTCCTCGAACTCGCCCCGCTGGCCGCCGACGGGCTCTACGACCCAGACGCCCCGGGCGCCGGTGTCGTCGCAGGCATCGGCCTCGTGCACGGGCGCCACGTCATGGTGATCGCCAACGACGCGACGGTGAAGGGTGGCACCTACTATCCGCTGACGGTGAAGAAGCACCTGCGGGCGCAGGAGGTCGCGCTCGAGAATCGCCTGCCGTGCATCTGCCTCGTCGACTCGGGTGGCGCATTCCTGCCGATGCAGGACGAGGTCTTCCCCGACCGCGACCATTTCGGTCGCATCTTCTTCCACCAGGCGCGCATGTCGGCCGCCGGCATCCCCCAGATCGCCGCGGTGCTCGGCTCGTGCACGGCGGGCGGCGCGTACGTGCCGGCGATGAGCGACGAGACGGTGATCGTGCGGGGACAGGGCACGATCTTCCTCGGCGGCCCGCCGCTCGTGAAGGCCGCGATCGGCGAGGTCGTCACGGCCGAGGAACTCGGCGGCGGCGAGCTGCACGCCCGCACGTCGGGGGTCGTCGACCATCTCGCCGACGACGACGCCCACGCGCTCGAGATCGTGCGCGACATCGTCGCGACCCTCCCCGCGCCTGCGGCCCCTGCCTGGGACATGCGGGCCAGCGTGCCGCCCGCGGCCGACCCCGCCGAGCTCTACGACCTCGTTCCCGTCGACGTCACGCAGGCGTACGACGTGCACGCCGTGATCGAGCGCCTCGTCGACGGCGACCCCGACACGTGCTCGTTCCACGAGTTCAAGGCCGACTACGGCACGACGCTCGTGACCGGCTTCGCGCGTCTGCACGGCCACCCCGTCGGCATCGTCGCCAACAACGGCGTGCTCTTCGGGGCATCCGCTCTGAAGGGCGCCCACTTCATCGAGCTGTGCGACCAGCGCGGCATCCCGCTCGTGTTCCTGCAGAACATCTCGGGATTCATGGTCGGTCGTGACGCCGAGGCCGGCGGCATCGCGAAGGACGGCGCCAAGATGGTCACCGCTGTCGCCACCACCCGCGTGCCGAAGTTCACGGTGCTCATCGGAGGCTCGTTCGGGGCCGGGAACTACTCGATGTGCGGGCGCGCCTACAGCCCCCGCTTCCTGTGGTCGTGGCCGGCCAGCCGCATCTCGGTCATGGGCGGTGCGCAGGCGGCGACGGTGCTCGCGACAGTCAAGCGCGACCAGCTCGAGGGCCGCGGCGACGACTGGTCGACCGGAGAGCAGGAGGAGTTCGAGGCGCCCATCCGCGCCCAGTACGAGCAGCGCGGCAACCCGTACTACGCCACCGCCCGGCTCTGGGACGACGGCATCGTCGACCCGCTCGACACGCGCGACCTGCTGGGGCTCGCCCTGGACGTCGCCTCCCGCACGCCGCTTCCCGCCCCGGCCTTCGGGCTCTTCCGGATGTGAGCGACGTGCCCCTCTTCGACACCGTGCTGGTCGCGAACCGCGGCGAGATCGCCCGCCGGGTGATCCGCACGCTGCGGCGCCTCGGCATCCGGTCGGTCGCCGTCTACAGCGACGCGGACGCCGACGCGCCACACCTGCGCGAGGCCGACGAGGCGGTGCGCATCGGCGAGGCCGCCGCCGCGCGCAGCTACCTGAGCATCGACGCGCTGATCGCGGCCGCGCAGGTCACGGGCGCGCAGGCCGTGCACCCCGGCTACGGGTTCCTGTCCGAGAGTGCCGCGTTCGGTGCGGCGTGCGCGGCCGCCGGCATCGTCTTCATCGGGCCGGGCGAGCGCGCGCTCGAGGTCATGGCCGACAAGATCCGTGCGCGCGATCACGTCGCCGCGCACGGCGTGCCGATCGTTCCCGGCTTCAGTGCGGCGGCGCTCGGCGACGACGAGATCGCCGCGCGCGCGGCCGACGTCGGGTTCCCGCTGCTCGTGAAGCCCTCCGCGGGCGGCGGCGGCAAGGGCATGGAGGTCGTGACGGATGCCGCGGCCCTCCCCGCCGCGCTCGAGACCGCCCGGCGCGTGGCCCGGGCCGCCTTCGGTGACGACACGCTCCTGCTCGAGCGGCTGGTGACCCGACCGCGCCACATCGAGGTGCAGGTGCTCGCCGACGCCCACGGGGCGGTCATCCATCTGGGGGAGCGGGAGTGCACGCTGCAGCGGCGCCACCAGAAGGTCGTCGAGGAGGCCCCGTCGCCCGCCGTGGACGCGGCGCTGCGCGCGCGTCTCGGCGCCGCCGCCGTCGCGGCCGCGGCATCGGTCGACTACCGGGGTGCCGGGACCGTGGAGTTCCTCGTGTCGGCCGACCGCCCGGAGGACTTCTTCTTCATCGAGATGAACACGCGGCTGCAGGTCGAGCACCCGGTCACCGAGGCCGTCACCGGCATCGACCTCGTCGAGCAGCAGCTGCGCATCGCGGCGGGCGAGCAGCTTCACATCGCACAGAGCGACGTCGTGCTCGACGGACATGCCGTCGAGGCGCGCGTGTACGCCGAGAGTCCCGAGCGGGGCTTCCTGCCGGCGACCGGCGAGGTGGTGCGCTGGCTGCCCGCCCCGGGCGTGCGCACCGACGCGGCGGTCGAGACCGGATCGCACGTGACTACCGACTACGACCCCATGATCGCGAAGGTCATCGCGCACGCGCCCACCCGGGCCGCCGCGCTCGCCGCGCTCGACCGCGGTCTGCGCGACACCGTGTTGCTGGGCGTCGAGTCGAACATCGGATTCCTGCGCGACCTGATCGCGCTGCCGGCGGTCGTCGCCGGCGACCTCGACACCGGCATCATCGAGCGGATGCCGCCTCCCGCCCCGCGTGCGCCGACCGAGGCCGCCCTGCGGGTCGCGGCCGCCGCAGCCCCCGCGCCCGGCGCGACGGAGCCCGCTTTCGCCTCGCCGCTCTGGCGGGCGGGAAGCGGGTGGCGCGCCTCGGCGCCCGCTGTCGTCGCCGAGCGGGCGTTCGCGACGGCGGACGGCGACGTCGTCGCGGTGCGCCCCGCTCCCGTGACCGGCGAGAGCGCGCGGGATGCGGACGGCACCGTGTGGGTGCACACCGCCGACGGCACCTGGGCGCTCACCCCGCTCAGCCGTCGCGCCGCCGACGAGCGGCGGCGGGCGCGGCGTGAGCGGGGGGATGCGGCATCCGACCCCCGGCTCGCCGCGCCCATGCCGGGCACGGTCGTCGCCGTGCACCACGCCGACGGCGATGCGGTCACCGCCGGCACCCGCATCGTCACGATCGAGGCCATGAAGATGGAGCACCCCCTCACCGCGCCCCACGACGGCACGGTGCACGTCGACGTCGCCGTCGGCGACCAGGTGAGACTGGGGCAGGTGCTCGCCCGCGTCGACCCCCACCCGGAAGGAACACCATGACGCTCACGCACGACTACGACCTCACCGACGACGAGCGCGAGCTCGCCGCGATGGTGCGCGCGTTCGCCGACGAGGTGGTGGCGCCCCGCGCGTACGAGGCCGACCGCACCCACACCCTGCCGCTCGACATCGTCGCGCAGATGGGGGAGATCGGTCTGTTCGGACTGCCTTTCCCCGAGGAGGTCGGTGGCCAAGGCGGCGACTACATGGCCCTGTGTCTCGCGATCGAGGCGCTCGGACGCGTCGACCAGTCGATCGCGATCACCCTCGAGGCCGGCATCGGGCTGGGCGCCATGCCCGTCTTCCGCCACGGCAGCGACGCCCAGCGTGAGAGGTGGCTCCCCGACCTCGTCGCGGGGCGAGCGCTCGCCGGTTTCGGTCTCACGGAGCCCGAGGCGGGATCGGATGCAGGCGCCACCCGCACGACCGCGAGGCTCGACGGCGACGAATGGGTGATCAACGGGGCGAAGCAGTTCATCACCAACTCGGGCACCGCCATCACCCGCTTCGTGACGGTGACCGCCGTCACCGGCGCCCGCGTCGGACGCCCCGAGATCTCGACCATCATCGTGCCCAACGGCACCCCCGGGTTCACCGTCGAGCCCGCCTACGACAAGGTCGGCTGGCACGCCTCCGACACGCACCCGCTCACCTTCGTCGACGCCCGGGTGCCGGCGGAGAACCTCCTCGGCGAACGGGGCCGCGGCTACGCGAACTTCCTCGCGGCGCTCGACGAGGGGCGCATCGCCATCGCCGCGCTCGCGACCGGTGCCGCAGAAGGATGCCTCGAGGCATCCGTCGACTACGCCAAGTCGCGCACCGTGTTCGGGTCGGCGCTCGCCGGCAGGCAGGGCATCCAGTTCCTCATCGCCCGCATGCAGGCGCGCGTGCATACCGCCCGCCTCGCCTGGCACTACGCCGCCCGGCTGCGCGACGGCGGCCGGCCGTTCAAGACCGAGGCGGCGCTCGCCAAGCTCGTCGCCAGCGAGGCCGCGATGGACAACGCGCGCGATGCGACCCAGGTGTTCGGCGGGAACGGGTTCATGAACGAGTACCCGGTCGCCCGGCACTACCGCGACGCGAAGATCCTCGAGATCGGCGAGGGTACCACCGAGGTGCAGCTGCTTCTGATCTCCCGGTCGCTCGGCCTCGAGGAGCCCGCCCGTGTCTGAGCCTGTCGACCCGCGCGCACCCATCGAGCAGCGCGGACTCTACTTCGAGGAGTTCGAGGTCGGCGCGCGCTACCGTCACCGGCCAGGGCGCACGGCGACCGAGGCCGACAACGTGCTGTTCACGACCCTCACCATGAACCCGCAGGCCCTGCACCTCGACGCCGCGTACGCCGCCACCCAGCCGTTCGGACGGCCCCTCATCAACTCGCTGTGGACCCTCGCGACCATGGTCGGCCTCTCGGTCGCGCAGCTCACGCAGGGCACGCTCGTCGCCCAGGTCGGCCTCGACGACATCTCCTTCCCCGCGCCGCTGTTCGCCGGTGACACCCTCATCGTCGAATCCGAGGTGCTCGCCGCGCGCATCTCCGGATCGCGCCCGGGCCAGGGGGTTGTGACCCTGCGCCACACGGGCCGCAATCAGGACGGAGTCGTGGTGGCCGCGGCATCCCGGATCGTGCTCGTCTGGTGTCGAGACCGGGGCGAGTCATGAGCGTCGAGCTGCCGGGGCCCGCGCTGCTGTTCTGCCCCGCCGACCGACCCGACCGGTTCGCCAAGGCCGCAGAGCGCGCCGATGGCGTCATCCTCGACCTCGAGGACGCCGTTGCCGCCGCCGACAGACCCGCGGCCCGGGCGGCCCTCGCTGCTGCAGATCTCGACCCCGACCGCACCATCGTGCGCGTCAATCCGGTCGGAACCGCCGACCACGTCGCCGACCTCGCGGCGCTCGCGACGACGCCGTTTCGCACCCTGATGGTCGCGAAGGCGGCGTCTGCGGCAGCGCTCGCGACGATCGACATCCGCTACCGCCTCATCCCGCTCTGCGAGACGGCGCGCGGCGTCATCGAGGCCGAATCCCTCGCCACCCTCCCCACGGTGATCGGTCTGATGTGGGGCGCCGAGGACCTCGTCGCCTCGCTCGGCGGCACCTCCAGCCGCGCCCGGGACGGTCGCTACCGCGACGTCGCTCGCCATTCCCGATCGCGCGTGCTGCTCGCCGCGGGGGCGTACGGGCTCGCCGCGGTCGACGCCGTGCACATCGACATCGACGACGAGCGGGGGCTGGCCGAGGAGGCACGGGATGCCGCAGCATCCGGGTTCCACGCGACCGCATGCATCCACCCCGCCCAGGTCGCCGTCGTCCGCGCGGCCTACGCGCCGACCGTGGCGGAGGTCGCGCGTGCCCGGGCGGTGCTCGCCGCCGCCGAGGATTGGGCGGGGGTGTTCGCGTTCGACGGCGCGATGGTCGACGAGCCGCTGTTGCGGCACGCCCGCGCGGTGGTCGCCCGCGCCGGCGGGTGAGGGGCCGGCCGGCGGGGCAACCATCGAGAGGTCGGCCACGCGCGAACCGTCGCGTCTCGCGTCGGAGCGCGTCGTCACCGGCCGCGCCGTCAGCGCAGGCGCAGGTCGAGTCGCCGCAGCAGCTGGGCGTTGGCGGCGACCACGATCGTCGACAGCGACATGAGCACGGCACCCACCGCCATCGGCAGCACGAAGCCGATCGGGGCGAGCACGCCAGCCGCGAGCGGTACGGAGACCAGGTTGTAACCCGCCGCCCACCACAGGTTCTGCACCATCTTGCGGTAGCTGGCCCGTGACAGGTCGATGACCGAGACGACGGCGCGCGGGTCGGACCCCGCCAGCACGACCCCGGCCGAGGCGATCGCGACGTCGGTGCCGGCGCCGATCGCGATGCCGACGTCGGCTCCCGCGAGCGCGGGTGCGTCGTTCACGCCGTCGCCGACCATCGCGACGCGGTGTCCGTCGGCGCGAAGCCGCGCGACCTCGGCGGCCTTGTCCTCGGGGCGCACTCCGGCGATCCAGCGCGTGATGCCGACCTCGGCAGCCACGCGCGCCGCCACCGGTTCGGCGTCTCCGGTCAGCATCACGACGTCGACGCCGCGTTCCCGCAGCGCGGCGACCGCCTGCCGCGAGGTCGGGCGCACCGCGTCGTCGAGCGCGATCGCGCCGATCGTGCTGCCGTCGACGACGACGTGCAGCACCGTCGACCCGGTGGTGCTCCACGCCTGCGCCACCGCAACGGGCGCGAGTCCGGCGGCGGCGAGCAGGGCCGGGCCGCCGACCGAGATGCGGTGTCCCTCGACGCGGGCGACGACCCCGACGCCGGGGGTCGTGACGATGTCGTGGGCCTCCGGCAGTCGGATGCCGCGACCCTCCGCCGCAGCCACGATCGCCCGGGCGAGGGGATGCTCCGACTCGCTCTCGGCAGCGGCGGCGAGGCGCAGCATCCGGTTCTCGTCCGTGGAGTCGAGCGCGGTCACCTCGGGAGTGCCCGCCGTGAGGGTCCCGGTCTTGTCGAACACGACGACGTCGACCGTGCGCATGCTCTCGAGCGCGAGGCGATCGGTCACGAGGATGCCGGCGCGGGCTGCGAGGCCGGTCGCGATGGAGACGACGAGCGGGATCGCGAGACCCAGTGCGTGCGGGCACGCGATGACGAGAACGGTGATGGCGCGCACGACGGCGTCATCAGGCAGGCCGACCGCCGTCCAGACGACCGCCGTCACCACGGCGGCCGTCAGCGCGAACCAGAACAGCCACGCCGCGGCACGATCGGCGATGCGCTGTGCGCGGGTCGTGGTGCGCTGCGCCTCGGCGACGAGCCGCGCGATGCCGGCGAGAGCCGTGTCGTCGCCGACCGCGGTCACCTCGACACGCAGGCCCGAGTCGGTCGCGACCGTGCCGGCGACGACGGCATCGCCGGTCGAGCGCGTGACCGGGCGCGATTCGCCGGTGATCATCGACTCGTCGATCGCCGCCGTTCCCGACACCACGCGCCCATCGGCGGGAACGCGTCCGCCCGGGCGCACGACGACCACATCGCCGACCCGCAGCGTCGCCGGGTCGACCGACTCGGTGCCCTGGGCGGTGACACGCTCGGCCCGATCGGGGAGCAGAGCGGCGAGCGCGTCGAGCGCGGACGACGTCTGCGCGACGGCCCGCATCTCGATCCAGTGCCCGAGCAGCATCACGACGACGAGAAGCGCGAGCTCCCACCAGAAGTCGAGCTGGTGGTCGAGCAGCCCGAGGGAGGCCCCCCACGATGCGACGAACCCGACCGTGATCGCGAGGGCGATGAGCAGCATCATCCCGGGCCGCCGCGCCCGCAGCTCGGCGACGCCGCCGACCAGGAACGGACGCCCGCCCCAGACGTACATCACCGTGCCGAGCACCGGCGACACCCACGACAGAACGGATGCCGCGGGCACCTCGTAGCCGACGAGCATCGCGAACATCGGCGAGAAGACGACGACGGGCGCGGCGATCACGAGCATGATCCAGAACAGGCGACGGAACTGGCCGACGTGCGCGGAGTGATCGTGCGCGGAGTGGTCGTGGCCGGAGTGGTCGTTCCCCGCGTGGTCGTGTCCCGTGTGGTCGTGCGCGGAGTGGTCGTGGTCGGCGTGGTCGGCGTGGTCGGCGTGGTCAGTGTGGTCGCTGGCGACGGTGGCGTCGCCGTGGTCGCCGTGGTCGTGCGCGGAGTGACTCGCGTGGTCGTCGTGCCCGTCGTGCCCGCCGTCGTCTTCGTACCCCGCATGGTCATGCCGTTCGTGGGCCTCAGCGGGTGCCGGCGCTGCGTGGCGCGGCGCGTCGGGGGAGTGCGGGTGCACCTGAGGGTGCGGATGCACGTGGTCGTCCGTCTGATCGGGGCTGTTCGTGGTCACAGATCCTGTATACCCCTGAGGGGTATGTCGGCGCAACCGGCCGACCACAGCGCGGTCGCGTTCCGCGCCGCGTGTGGCCGTCGCGCGACGGGTCTGCCAGGATCGCCCCGTGAGCATCGACGCTTCGGCCCCCCTGTCCGGCACCGCGCTGACCCTTCGTGGCGGCGGATACCTCGCCGAGTTGAGCACGGTCGGCGCGACGGTGCGCGTCCTCCGCTTCGGTGACCGCGACCTGATCGTCCCGTTCGCCCGCGACGAGGTGCGCCCCGCGTTCCGGGGCGCGACGCTCGCGCCGTGGCCGAACCGCATCGTCGACGGCGAGTATCGCTTCGCAGGGGAGACGCATCGCGTCGCCCTCACCGAGCCGGAGCGAGGCCACGCCCTGCACGGACTCGTCGGCTGGCACGACTTCGCCGTCGTGGCCCACACGCCCGAGCGCGCCCTCCTGACGACGACGATCGCGGCGCAGTCCGGATACCCCTGGCGGGTTCGCGTCGACGTCGACTACCGACTCGACGGCTCCGGGCTCACCCAGACGGTCACCGCCGTCAATCTGTCCGACACTCCGGCGCCGTTCGGCACGGGACCCCACCCTTACCTCCTTCCGGCGACGGGCTCCGTCGACGAGGCGCTCCTGCACCTCCCCGCCTCCCGCGTGCTCGAGGTCACCCGGCGGCGCCTGAAGCCGCTCGACCTCGCCGAGGTCGCCGTCGACGCCGCTCGCTTCGACTTCCGCTCGCCGCGGGTGATCGGAGAGGTCTGCATCGACCACGCGTTCACCGATCTCGCGCGTGACCGCGCGGGTGTGGCATCCGTGACAGTGACGGATGCCACGGCCCGAGGCGCGCGCATCACCTTCGACGCCGGGTCGCCGTGGGTGCAGATCTGCACCGCCGACCAGCCCGGCGGCCCGGGAAGCCCCGGACACCGCATCGGCGTCGCCGTCGAGCCGATGACGTGCGCGCCGGACGCCTTCAACGCGGAGCGGTACCCGTTCGACACCGGGGTGCGGTCGATCGCGCCGGGGGAGGCAGCATCCGTCACGTGGACGCTGTCGGCAGTGGGAGACTGACTCCACCGCGGCGCCGCCGCGTGCGAACGGGGAGCGCATGACAGACCGCACCGACACGAGCAGGCTCGATCCGGAAGACGCCCAGGAGGGACCCATCGGCACCACGGGGGACCGCGCGCTCGCGGTCGCGGACTTCTCCACCGAGGACGCCGGGTATCACAAGACCCTGCGACCGAGGCAGATCCAGATGATCGCCATCGGCGGTGCGATCGGCACCGGCCTCTTCATGGGGGCCGGCGGACGTCTCGCCTCGAGCGGACCCTCCCTCGTGCTGGTCTACGCGATCTGCGGCTTCTTCGCGTTCCTGATCCTCCGGGCCCTCGGCGAGCTCGTGCTGCACCGCCCGTCGTCGGGGTCGTTCGTCTCGTACGCGCGCGAGTTCTACGGCGAGAAGCTCGCCTTCGTCTCGGGGTGGCTGTACTTCCTCAACTGGGCGATGACCTCGATCGTCGACGTCACGGCAGCAGCTCTGTACGTCAAGTTCTGGGCGCAGTACTGGGAGCCGCTTCAGCAGGTGCCGCAGTGGCTGATCGCCCTGCTCGCCCTCGTCGTGGTGCTGTCGGTCAACCTCGTGAGCGTGCGGCTGTTCGGCGAGATGGAGTTCTGGTTCGCCCTCATCAAGGTGAGCGCGCTCGTGGTCTTCCTTGTCGTCGGCGTCTGCTTCATCGTGTTCGGCGGGCGCACCGACATCGGTGCGACGGGCTTCTCGGTCATCGCCGAGAACGGGGGCGTGTTCCCCCTCGGCGCCGTCGCGCCCCTCCTCGCGATCTCGGGGGTCGTGTTCGCCTACGCGGCGATCGAGCTCGTCGGCACCGCGGCGGGTGAGACGGCCGAGCCGGAGAAGGTCATGCCGAAGGCGATCAACACCGTCGTCTTCCGCATCGCGATCTTCTATGTCGGCTCGGTGCTGCTGCTCTCGCTGCTGCTGCCGTTCACCACCTACGAGGCCGGAGAGTCTCCGTTCGTCACGTTCTTCTCCCACATCGGATCCCCGCAGGCGGGCGCCGTCGCCGGGTCGGTGATGAACTTCGTCGTGCTCACGGCCGCGCTCTCGAGCCTCAACGCCGGGCTGTACTCGACGGGTCGCATCCTGCGTTCGATGTCCGTCAACGGCTCCGCCCCACGGTTCACCGCCAAGATGAGCCGTCACGGCGTGCCGTTCGGCGGCATCCTGCTCACCACCACCATCACGCTCTGCGGTGTCGGCATCAACGCGCTGTGGCCTTCCGAGGCCTTCGAGATCGTGCTGGAGATCTCCGCCCTCGGCATCATCGGCGGCTGGGCGACGATCATCCTCTGCCAGCTCAAGCTGCGGACGTGGGCGAAGCGCGGCATCCTTAAAGAGCCCTCGTTCCGCCTCTTCGGCGCGCCGTACACCTCGTACCTCACGCTCGCCTTCCTGCTGTTCGTGCTCGTCACGATGGGCTTCTCGGAGAGCGGGCGCTGGGTGCTCGCCTCGCTCATCGTGCTCATCCCCGCGCTCGTGATCGGCTGGTTCGCCGCCCGCAAGGGCATCTACGCCGCGGCGGCCGCACGCGAGGGCTACACCGGCACGCACCCCGTCGTCGCCGGACCGCCCCGACCCGAGGAGGATGCATGACCGCCCCCGCTCCGTACCTTCACTTCGACGGCGAGGCCCGTGCCGCGCTGGACTTCTATGCGGCCGCGTTCGGAGGTGAGGTCGAGGCCTACACGTTCGCCCAGTTCTCGCGCACGGACGGGCCGGGCGAGGCGATCGCGCACGGCATCCTGCGTGGACCGGTCGAGCTGTTCGCCGCCGACATCGCCCCGGGGGAGGAGACCACGCACGTGCGAGGCGTGCTGTTCTCGCTGCTCGGCTACGCCGACGCCGACACCCTGACCCGGTGGTTCCAGGCGCTCGCCGATGGCGGCACGATCGTCGACGACCTGCAGGTGCGCCCGTGGGGCGCCCACGACGGTCAGGTCACCGACCGTTTCGGCCTCACCTGGCTCATCGGCTGGGAGGACTGAGCCGGGCCGAGCCCCGGGGGCCCGGCCACGGGCCGGGTGATCCGTCGCCGTGACTCAGACCCCGTGACTCAGACCCCCGGGGGTCGCCGACCTGCCTAACGTCGGAACTTCTGCCCGACCCGCCGGTGCTGGGTCCGAACTCCCGGCGTGTCGGCGAGAACATCCGACGGTGCGCTCAGCCCGGGTCGGGCAGGGGCAGCCTGGCCTCGGGCAAGGGGCAAGGGGCAAGGGCCAAGGGGCAGCCTGGCCCCGGGGAAGGGGCACGCGGCACGGGGGGCATCCAAGGTCAGGGCCGCGCGGCGCCCGCCCGCGCACAACCCGCCCGCTCAGCGGGCGCGCACGCGTACGAGGTCGTCGCCGAGGTTCTCGGCGAGCCACGTGAGCCAGGGTGCGACCGCGCGCCAGTGCGCCGAGATCTCGTCGTATGCGACGGGGGTGAACCACCAGTCCTCGACGGGTTCCCGCAGCCCGACGGCGAGGTGCTTGAGCCGCAGCAGGTCGATGCGCGGGTGGTCGACCGGGTAGCCGCGCGGTGCGGTGCGCAGCGCGTCATCCGTCATCAGGGTGAACCCCGCATCCGTGAGGCCGGCGAGCACCGGCTCGAGACGGGCGAAGGATGCCTCGTCGGCGACGATCTCCCGGAAGCGGGCGAGTGCGGGCGGCGGAACGTCGTAGACCCCGCCGCCGACGAGCAGGCCCTCGGCGGACAGCTGCAGGTAGAACGCGACCGGAGGCGTCGAGGACACCATGCCGATGTGGGTCTTGTACGGCGTCTTGTCGGCGCTGAAGCGCACGTCCCGGTAGGGACGGAAGATCTTGAGCCCGCCGAACTCGGGTTCGAGCTCGCCCGCGAGCAGCTCGAACGGGGTGCGCACGTTCTCGTCGTAGCGGTGCTTGTTCGCCAGCCACCACTCGCGCGTGTTGTTCTCGGCGAGCTCGCCGAAGAACGCGATCGCGTCGGGGTTGAGGCCCGTGAAGCTCATGATGCTGCGGATGCCGCGGTGCGCTGCACGAGCGACGACCACCAGATCAGCAGGCCGCCTCCGGCGATGCCGAATACGAGCCAGGTGATCATTCCGCCGACGGCGCCGGTGATGAAGAATCCGGCGCTGAACGCGGCGATCCAGGCGACGGTGAGCACGACGGAGCCGACGACCAGCAGAATCACCGCGGCCCACGGGTGGGCGCGGAACACGCGGAAGCCGTGCCAGGGCCGCTGACCGGCGGATGCCGCGGCCACGAGGCATCCGGCCGCTGTCAGCACGAGCGGAACGAGGATCGAGACGGCGCCGGCGACGACCAGCAGGATGATGACGAGCAGCGACATCCACCCGAAGGCTGCGACGCGCGGCCCACCGGGCGCACGGGTCGCGAATGCCCACGCCGCCCAGCCGAGCAGCCACACCTCGACCACGACGATCACGATCGACACGACGCCGATGATCGAGAGCGCCGTCGTGTCGGTGCTGCCGACGGCGGGCAGAGCCGTCAACCCCTGCGCGACCGCGCCGAGCACGATGACGAGCGCGAGGGCGATGCCCGAGCGCACGCGGCTCATTTGCCGGCCGCCTTGTCGAGCACGGGCTGCAGGTCACCGTCGTAGAGGGTCGTGTCGCCGACCTTCACGATGAGGGTCGTCTTCGCGGACGCGGGGGAGCTCACGGTGATCGTCTCTTTCGTCAGGGTCTCGCCGGTGCAGCTGACGCCGCCGTCGGTGGCTCGCGTGCACACGGGCGCGGTCAGTATCTCGATTTTCGCCGATTGCAGCACGTCGATCCCCGCGTACCTCACCTCTTCGAGGTGGGTGCCGCCCACGGGGGCGATGGCCTGCACCTGGGTGCAGGCGGTGAGGGATGCCGCGGCCACGACGAGCGCGGCCAGCGCCCAGGTGCGTCTCACGATGCCGCCTTCTGCTCGTGGGCCAGGATGCGTGCGCGCTCGGTCATGCGCTGGGCCTCGAGCGCGGCATCCGTGATCTTCTCGAGGTCGAACGGGGCCGGGAGCAGCAGCTCGGTGTTGCGGTCGAGGGCGGAGCCGCGACGCATCGCCGGGGATTCGGCCCAGTCGTTGGCCGCGAACTCGCGGGCGCGAGCGGCGAGGTCGCGGGACGCGCCGGTGCCGGCGGGAGTCGCCGCCGAGGCGTGGTCGAGCACGGTGGTGAAGATCGAGAGGGTGCCGTCGCGGTTGTCGACGATCTCGAGCACCTGCTGCTGCTGCGGGAAGTCGATGCACGAGGCGGTCGTGATCTCCCAGAAGCCGCCGCCGTTCGCACCCGGGTGGGCGAGGATCTGGTTGAGGTGCGTGTGGCCGTTGAGCCAGGCGATGGCGACGGGGTAGGCCAGGAGCAGGTCGATGACGTCTTCGGCATGGTGCAGCACCGTGGTGTCGCCGGGGCGCTGGGCGTCATTCTCGAGGGTGAGGCTGTTGTGGTGGCTGAGCACCACGACGAGCATGCCCTCGGTGGTCGCCTGCTGCAGCTGAGCCTTCAGCCACTGGAACTGCACGTCGGGGAGGGCCCCGTCGGGGCCGGCCACGGCGTTGCAGGTGTCGAGGCCGATCGCGCGCACGAACGGGGAGAGCTGCGCCGTCCACCAGGTCTCGCCCGAGTCGAGGTTGTGCTGGGTGAAGCCGTGGCCGATGGGTCCGGGCTGGGTCTCGGTCGTGAAGTGCTCGGCCATGAAGTCGCGCTGCGCGAACAGGTAGCGGTCGGGGTTCGCGGTGACCTCTCTGAAGCCGGGGCGTCCGAGCCAGAGGCCGAACGCGTCGAGCAGCTGCGTGACGGCGCTGCCGCTGGCGGCGTAGCCCGCGAGCGCCATCGATGCCGTCGCTTCGAGTGTGTACGCCTTGCGGCCGCCGACGGCGAGGGCGTGCAGCGTGGGGCTGAGGTTGAACGTGCCGAGCAGCAGGGTGTCGTGGTTGCCGTAGACGGCGTACCAGGGCGCGGGGAGGCCGGGGGAGGTCGCCGGGTGGCTGATGGCGTCGTCGAGCAGGGTGGGGAGGGTGGGGAACCCGTAGTCGCCGAACGATCCGCCGCTCGGATCGTTCGGGCGGTACGCCCACGTCGCCTCGGGCCACGCCTGCACGCCCTGATACGTGCTGCCCGAGGACGCCGGGTTCACCGAGAGGCCGTCCATGAGGTCGATGTACCAGCGCAGCTCGAGGTGGGAGTGCATGTCGGCGCTGTCGCCGGTGACGACGGCGGCGCCCATCGGAACCCCGGTGAGCGGGGAGTAGCGGGCGTCGGAGAACGCCTGCACCATGGCCGCCGTCGTGTGCGGACTGAGCGGATCGTGCGGGTGGAACGCCGAACCCCAGGCGGAGTGGTCCTGCACGATCATCGGCTCGATGCGGCCGGGTGACTGCGCGTCGATGACGTGCAGGTCGCTGAGGTGCCCAAGGTAGAGCAGCGACCGTCGGCGACTCGTGCGGGTCGGGTCGGCGGTGCGGCCGAGCACGTCGTAGCGGGCGATGTAGGGCTCGCCGACGCCCGTGGTGAGGGTGCGGTACGAGCCCTTCGTCACCGGTCCGTAGAGGATCGTCTGCAGCAGGGTGCTCGGGATCTCCCCGGGGTCGGTCTGGGCCAGAGCAAGCTGCGGGGCGAGGGTCTCGACGCTCACGCCGAGTGCCGCCGCGAGGGCGGCCGTACGCGCCAGGAACTGGCGGCGGGAGAGTCCCCCCATTGCTGCCCTTCGGGTCGGCAACCGTGTGCGAGTGCGCTCATCATGACATGCACGTCGGGGCGCGGCAACGCGCCACGACGGCGGATGCGGCGGGCCGCGGCATCCGCTCTCGTCACCGGCCGTGGCGACGCGCGCCGGCCATGGTCAGACCATTCGTCCGGGTCTCGTACCCTGGGAGGGTGCTGACCACTCTGACCGGATTCGTCGTGGTCGGCGTGGCGATCGGCGTCGGGTACGTGCTGGGCCGGATCGGACTGCTCGGTCCGCACGCGCCGTTCGTGCTCGGCCGGCTCGTCTTCTACGTGCTCTCGCCGTTCCTGCTGTTCGTGGTGCTCTCGAAGGCCGACGTGCACGTGCTGTTCTCGGCGCAGCTGCCGGCGTCGGCGTTGACGGCTGCGATCGTGCTCGCCGTCTACGTCGTGATCGCGCGGCTGGTGTGGCGGCGCGGACTCGGAGAGACCGTGATCGGCGCGCTGTCGGCGGCGCAGGTGAACTCGAACAATATCGGCATCCCGCTGTCGCTGTACCTGCTGGGGTCGGCCGCCTACCCGGCGCCGGTGATCCTGATGCAGCTGCTGATCCTCACCCCGATCACCCTGGCGCTCTTGGATGCCGCGACCTCCGACGAGCTGCGCATCGGGCGCACGATCCTGCGCACCGTCACGAACCCGATCGTGATCGGCTCCCTGCTCGGCACGTTGTTCTCGGCGTTCGAGATCCCGCTCCCCGACATCGTGTTCGAGCCGCTGCAGTTCATCGCGGGCGCGGCGGTGCCGGTGCTTCTCATCTCCTACGGAATGTCGCTCAACGGCCAGAAGGTGCTCGGGGTGGCGGGTCATCGCCGCGACGTGCTGCTCGCGAGCGCGCTGAAGCTCATCGTCATGCCGGTCGTGGGATGGCTCGTCGCGACCTACGTGCTCGGCCTCGACGCGCACGGGGTGCTCGTCGTCGTCGTGCTCGCGGCACTGCCGACCGCGCAGAACGTCTTCAACTACGCGCAGCGCTACGGGGTCGGCCAGACGATCTCCCGCGACACCATCTTCATCACGACGATCGGCTGCATCCCGGTGCTTCTGGCAGCCGTGCTGCTGCTGCCGCACTGACGCTCGACGTCACAGTCGGCCGCGGGGCCGCGGCATCCGGTTCTCCGGCGCACGGCAGCCTCGACACCGTGCCGGCGTTCGTCGTGCAGCCGCGACCGGCATCTGCCAGGGTGCTGATGTGCCGGATCTGCTCACCGCGTCGTTCCTCGTGGTCGCGGGGCTCGTCGCCGGCGTGATCGGCACGGCGGGCGGCATCACTTCCCTCGTCGCGTTCCCGGCGCTGCTCGCCGTCGGCATCCCGCCGCTCGCGGCGAACGTGACGAACTCGGTGGCGCTCCTCGGCAGCGGGCTCAGCTCGGCGCTGCGCGCCGGTCCCGACCTGCGCGGCCATGCCGCAACGCTGCGCACCTGGATGCCGCCGTCGGTCCTCTTCTCCCTCGCCGGGGCGGTACTGCTCGTCCTCACCCCGGGCGCCCTGTTCGACCGGGTGGTGCCCTTCCTCGTGGCGACGGGCTCCCTCGTGCTGCTCGCGCAGCCGGTCATCGCCCGCGCGCAGCGACGCTTCGGGCGAGGGATGCCGCGCCCCGCCGCCGCGATCGCCGGGGGCGCCGTCGCGACCTACAACGGCTATTTCGGGGCGGGTTCCGGCATCCTGCTGATCACCCTGCTGTTGCTGACGACCGAACCCGTGCTGCACCGCGCGAACTCGCTCAAGAACGTCATCCTCGTCGCCTCGGACGTGTTGCCCGCGGTGCTGTTCGCGGTGTGGGGCACGGTGGTGTGGGCGGCGATGTGGCCGCTCGCGATCGGCGCCGTGCTCGGTGGCCTCATCGGCCCCGCGGTGGCCCGTCGTCTCCCGCCGGCGGTGCTCCGCGTGCTCATCGCGCTGTGCGGCTTCGCGCTCGCGGGGTATCTGCTCGTCCGGGGGTGAGGGTGGGCCCGGTTGGCCTCGAGCTCACGATGGCTGAGTGCCGCGCTCTGTCGAGTGCATTCCGGGCCGCTGTGCTTCTCGGTGGGAGCGGCAAGGGGTCGACGTGGCATGCGGCTGTGCGGGCGGTGTGAACACCACCGCAGACATCCGCGGCGTTGCTGTCGACTTTCCGAGGTGCTGTCCCCGGTCGGACGACAGCGGTATTCAGCAGTCGGCGTATCGACGTTCTCGGAATGTCTTCATCCGCACGCCGTCGCCGGCTGCACATCCTCCATGCGAGTTGCGGGGCGAAGGGCGCCCGTTCGTCACGGCGTCACGGCACCTCTGCACATTGTCGTCATGGTTCCACACCCCAGAAGGGGCCGGTCAGGCCGACCTCGCGGAAGTAGGCCGCAGCGAGGGTGGGATCGCGGCGCTCATAGGGTGTGTCGAGCCTGCCGTCGTACCAGTGCGCGGCGAGGTTCCAGAGCGTGGTCAGCGTCATCACATACCCGCGAGTGTTGCCCGTTCTGGCGAGCCAGTCGTCGAGGCAGCTCTCGTCGCAATAGATCTGTTGGTTCTCGCAGGCGTGGGTGGCGTCGGGCCAGATCTCGGCCGCAGGGACGAGGAAGTGCGCGATCTGGTCGCCCGAGGGCGGGTACTCGTTTGTGACTGTCCATGCGTGGGCTGCGCCGCAGGCGGGGCAGGTGGTCGCGATGAGCGCGGACGGGGAGTGGGGGACGAGGTGCGGAATTGCGAATGCGTCCCAGGCACATCCGCCCCACCAGAGTGTGGTCGTGCTCATGACGGAGAAGCGGAACGAACGGCTGGCGAACGGGTGGGCGAGTACGACGTCCCCGTTCTGGAGCACGAGGTGGTGGGAATCGGCGAGTTCGACGAGTGCGGCCCTCGCTTCGTCGGGGGTGGCCTTGACCGCAGCGGCGAGTTGTCGAGCATCGAGCGATCGTCCTGTGGTTGCGAGGTGACGGTAGAGCGTGATACGGATGCGCTCAGCCAGGTCGGATATAGGCAACGGCGTACTTTCGTGTCAGGTGGCGAGAGGTCGCAGAGGCAGTCTTTCTGCCGCCGCCTCGGTGAGGATGCGGGTGAGGGCGCGTATCCCAGGATCGACGACGTCGGGAGTGCGCGCTGCGAGGTGGACGCTGCGCACGAGCGGGGAGTCGAGACTGAGCAGATCGACGCCGTCAGGAAGCTGCGCGATGGTCAGCGCGGGCACGAGAGCGACGCCGACTCCGGCGGCGACGAGTTCGAGTTGGACGCTGAAGTCCATGGATTCCGCGACGATTCGGGGTTGGAATCCGGCGAGGCCGCAGGCGCGTTCCATCATCGTGAAGCAGGTCACGTCGGCTGTCGGCGCGATCCACGGTGCTGTCGCATAGTCGGATAGTCGCGGGGTCGACGCCGGCTGTCGATAGGTCGCCGACACCGCCAGCCAGACGGGTTCGCTGCCGAGGTGCTGAGACTCGATACCGTTCGGGAGGTTCCTGGGCACGTTCGAGTATGAATGGACGACCGACAGATCGGCGTCGCCCGTCATGAGGGCCGCGATCGCGCTATCCGGCTCCTCAGTGGTGAGGCGCACCTCTAGGGCCGCTCCAGTGTCGGCGAGCATGGTGCGGTAGGCATCCGCGACGAATGTGCGAGCCGCCGAGGGGAATGCGGCGAGGGCGTATCGACCGACTGTCCCCGCACGGAGTGCCTCTAGTTCAAGCTCCGCAAGCGACAGTCTGTCGAGAATGGCGTGACCGTGGTCAGCGAGGGTCGCACCGGCGGCGGTGAGTACGAGTCGGCGGCCCTGCCGCCGTGTGAGGGGGAGCCCGATCTCCTTCTCAAGAGCGGTGAGTTGCATCGATACGCCGGGGGCGCTGATGTGCATCTCCTCCGCTACGGCCGCAATCGTGCCGAGACGCTGCAGGGCGGCGAGCAACCGGATCTTGCGCACGTCGATCATGCCAATTCACCTTAAGCAATTTTTATCTGTTAAGTAAGAGAACGTAAGTTGTGTTGATGTATTGAGTTTGACACTCTGAATCCGTGAGAGTCAATAGGGCATTCCTGGCTGGCGTGCTGGTAGTGGTGTTGTGGGCGTCCGCGTTCCCTGCGATCCGGGTCGCGGTTCCCGCGATGGGGGTTATCGGGCTGTCGTTCGCACGCCTGCTCGTGGCGGCGGTCGCGCTGGTGATCGTTGCAGTCCTGGCGAAGGCCCGGATTCCGAGGGCACGCGATCTGGGGTGGATCGCGGCGTGCGGGTTCTTCGGGATGACCGCATACCAGCTGTTGCTGAACTGTGGGGAACTGTACGTGCCTGCAGGGACGGCGAGCATCATCGTCGCCGCCGCGCCGCTGGTCTCCGTCGCCGTTGCCCGCGTCCTCTTCACCGAGCGCATCTCCCGCACCACGATCGTGGGCAGCGTCATATCCCTCGCCGGCGTCGCGTTCGTCTGCCTCGCTCGCGCTGGCGTGTCACTGTCAGCCGCGGTGTGGATCGTGGTGGCTGCCATGGTGGTGCAGGGCATCTATCACCCGCTGCAGCGTCCTCTTCTCCAGCGGTACAGCAGCGTCGAGGTCGCCTGTTACGCCATGATCGCTGGCACTGTGATGACTCTCCCGGCGGTGGCCTTCGACCTCGACGGGCTCCTCAGCGCCGGCCCGGCACCGTGGCTCGCAGCCATCTACCTGGGCCTACTGCCGTCTGCGGCTGGTTTCGTCCTCTGGGCTTACGCCGTCGCGCGGATGCCGGTGGCCGTGTCCACGTCGCTCCTCTACCTCGTCCCTCCCGTCGCGGTGCTCATCGCTTGGGGCTGGCTGGGCGAACTGCCGATCCTGCCCGAACTTCTCGGCGGTCTTGTCGTCATCGCAGGAGTCGTCACCATTTCTCAGGGTCCGCGCCTCCTCGCGCGCCGCGTCGCCAGCCGCGCCGCACGCACCGTGCCGAACGCGATCGACTGAACTCGGAAGGGCGGGACATGTCCATGCGCATTCTCATCGTCGGCGCGGGCGCTGTGGGCGGCTTCTTCGGTGCACGTCTCGCGCGGGCGGGCGTCGACATCACCTTCCTTGTGCGTCCAGACCGAGCCGCCTCCCTCGCCGAAGACGGGCTCGCGCTCATCGACCCCGACGGTGCTCGCACCGCAGTCGCGGTTTCAGCGGTGACTGCGAACCGGCTCGATGACCGCTGGGACGTCGTGCTCCTCGCTGTGAAGGCGATGTCTCTCAACGCTGTCCTCGACGACCTGACAGCCGTCCTCAGCACGCGCGCAGTGATCCTGCCGGAGCTCAACGGTATCGACCACATAGACCTGATTCGCTCTCGATTCTGCACAGCAGTTCTGCTCGGCGGCGTGGCTGTCGTTGCTACAGAGCTCTGCGCGAATGGAGACATCGCCCAGCTCAGCCCGGAGGCATCGATTGCCTTCGGAGAGCTCGACGGGTCACTCACACACCGAGTGACCCAGCTCGGCGCCGTGTTCGCGGGCGCCGGCATCGATACCGTGGTGTCCGAGACCATCGTGCACGACATGTGGGAGAAGTGGTTGTTCATGGCCGCAGGCGGGGCGGCGACGGTGCTACTGGGCGGGCCTGCGGGTGCGATCGCCGCAGTAGAAGACGGTGTGAAGCTGGTCGAGCTGCTGATCGACGAGGTGGTCCAGATCCAAAACGCGGCGGGCCATTCACCTCGCCCCGCCGCGATCGAGCGAGTCAGGGCTGCGCTCACCCGGCGCGGATCAGACTTCACCACGTCGATGTACCGGGACTTCGTCGCAGGACGCGCGACCGAAGTCGAGCCCATACTCGGCGGCCTGCTCCGTCGCGCGGGGACCCACAACGTCACGTCCCCGATCCTGCACGCCGCCACCGTCCGCCTCCGCGTCCACGAGGCCAGCCGGGCCTGAACGGGTCGCTCCGATCACATGCGATTCAGGCCGGATGCGGTCACCTCGTCCCGTCCGGCTTCGCTCGCATGCGGCGACGGCGCTGGAGATGAGTTGCTCGCGCGTGGCGTTGTCGTGGTGAGGGAAGAAGGGCGTGGAAAACGAATACATCGCAGCGTCGCCAGATGATTCCTCACGCCCTCTTGCCGACCCCAGCGCGACAAGTCGGGTGGGCCCGGTGGGGCTCGAACCCACGACCCGCGGATTAAAAGTCCGATGCTCTGCCGACTGAGCTACAGGCCCGTGTCCTCCAGCCTACTGGGACGCGCACGGCGCTCCGGCCGGTGCCGGGCAGACGAAAGCGACCGCTCGGACTCCGGCGAGTCCGAGCGGTCGCTGACGTGAGTGACGCGGGCGTCAGTTGCTCGGCGGCATCAGCACCGTGTCGATGAGGTACACGGTTGCGTTGGCGGTGTGCACGCCACCGCAGATGACGGCGGAGTTGCCGTTGACGGTGAGGTTGCTGCCGCTACCCGACACGGTGAGGGTCTGGCCCTCGACGGTCGTGTGGGTGCCGACGATCTGCGACGGCGGGATCTGACCGGCCACCACGTGGTAGGTCAGGATCTTCGTGAGCAGGTCGCTGTTGGTCTTGAGCGTGTCGATCGTGGCGCTGTCGATCTTCTTGAACGCGTCGTCGACAGGGGCGAACACGGTGAACTCGCTGCCGTTCAGGGTCGAGACGAGGTTCACGTTCGGGTTCAGCTTGCCGCTGACGGCCGCGACGAGCGTCGTGAGCAGCGGGTTGTTCGAGGCGGCGACAGCGACCGGGTCCTGCGACATGCCCTGGATCGAGCCGGCGCCCGAGGGCACCGCCGACGCGTAAGCCGAGCAGCCGGGGCCGACGAGGTCGGCCGAGGGGTCCATCGTGGCGGATGCCATGGGGGTCGACGACGGCGTCGACATCGATCCCGAGCTGGTGGTGGAGCTCGAACATGCGGTCAGCGCGAGGGCGCCCGCGAACAGAAGCGCGACGCCGGAGATGACCTTGGACTTCGTGGTGAGCATGATTCCTCCGTGGTGAGGGGTGGGCCGGGGGGACCCGTGGGAGTGAACGACGCACCCGAGCGTTCCGGGGGCGTCCGCCGCGGTGCGACGTTCACCAAGCCGTTCGGGGCGGTCGCGGGATCGGATTGGACATCGAACAGATCCGGATGCCTCGGGCCGCCGCATCCGCTCACTCAGCGTGTTCGCGGGCAGCAGTTCCCATCCGAACGGGCGACGGGGCCGAACTGCTACCGACACGAAAGGGAGGTCGCCATGACCCTCGTCATCATCGGCCTCCTGGGCGGACTCATCACCGGCATCTCGCCGTGCATCCTTCCGGTGCTGCCGGTCATCTTCCTCACGGGAGGCGTGCAGGCCAGCGCCGCGACCGGCGACGAGGAGGTGCGCCCCGCCTCCCGCTGGCGGCCGTTCCTGGTGATCGCCGGCCTCGTGCTGAGCTTCACGGTCGTGACCCTCGTCGGGTCGCTGATCCTCGGACTGCTGAACCTGCCGCAGGACATCATCCGCTGGGTCGGCATCGTCGTGCTGATCCTCATCGGCATCGGCCTCATCGTGCCCCGCTTCGAGCGCATCCTCGAGAAGCCGTTCACCTGGCTTCCGCAGAAGGAGGTCACGAACCGGGGGAGCGGCTTCGGCGTGGGTCTCGCCCTCGGCGCGGTGTTCGTGCCGTGTGCCGGTCCCGTGCTCGCGGCGATCATCGTCGCCGGCTCCACAGGCCGCATCGGCGCCGACACGATCTTGCTGACCGTGTCGTTCGCGATCGGCGTCGCCGTGCCGCTGCTCGTCTTCGCGCTCGCCGGGCGCGCGGTCGTGCAGCGCATCCGCGCGTTCCGCACCCGCGAGCGCCTGCTGCGCATCATCGGCGGCTCCGCCATGATCGCGCTGTCGGTCGGGCTGGTGTTCAACGTGCCCCAGCTGCTGCAGCAGCTCGTGCCCGACTACACGTCGGGGCTGCAGCAGCAGCTCACCGACAACCCCGACGCGCAGAAGGCTCTCGCCCTCGGCGGCCTCGTCAACGACGAGAACAAGAACCTCGACAAGTGCACCGCCGGTGCCACCGAGCTCGAATCGTGCGGCACGGCGCCGAGCATCAAGGGCATCCAGCAGTGGTTCAACACCCCCAACGACCAGCCGATCACCCTCTCCCAGGAGAAGGGCAAGGTCGTACTGATCGACTTCTGGGCGTACTCGTGCATCAACTGCCAGCGCTCCATCCCGCATGTCGTCGCCTGGAACAAGGCCTACGCCTCGCTCGGACTCGAGGTCATCGGCATCCACTCGCCCGAGTACGCCTTCGAGAAGGACCCGGCGAACGTCATGGCCGGTGCCAAGAACTTCGGCATCACCTACCCGGTCGCCATCGACAACAACCTCGACACCTGGACCAACTACCGCAACCGGTATTGGCCCGCCCACTACCTGATCGACGCGCAGGGGGTGGTGCGCAACATCCAGTTCGGTGAAGGCAACTACGCCACCACCGAGAACCTGATCCGCCAGCTGCTCGTGCAGGCGAACCCGAACGTGCAGCTGCCCCCGCCCACCGAGGTGCAGGACACCACCCCGCAGGTCGGCTCGACCACGCAGGAGACGTTCCTCGGTGCGGCCAAGCAGGCCAACTTCGGCGGCGGCACCGCCTACGACCCGGGCACGACCACCTTCGCCTACCCCGCCTCCCAGCCCGACGACTCGTTCGTCGTGCAGGGCAGCTGGAACCTGACCTCCCAGAGCATCACCCCCGGCACCGACCAGCCCGCCCAGGTGCGGCTGCGCTTCCACGCCGGCATCGTGCAGATGGTGCTCGGCGGCACCGGCACCGTCACCTACACGCTGCAGGGCGGCGCCACCCAGACCGTGCAGGTCAGCGGCACTCCCAACGCCTACCAACTGGTCTCCAGCGGAGCCGCCTCCGACGGTCAGCGCGTGCTGGAGGTGACCGTGTCGCCCGGTGTGCAGGCCTACTCGTTCACCTTCGGATGACGGTGTTGACGGATGCCGCGGCCCGCGGTATGCGTCAACCGCCCCGTCCGCTGCGAGAGGAGTCCGTGAATGTACGGCATGCTGGTCGACATGGTGATCGACGGCGCTGACGTCCCCGAGGAGGGTCCCGTCGTCGACCGCATCGCCGAGTTGCTGGTGGCGACCGCCGGCGGCGACCAGGGCGCGTTCGCCGAGCTGTACGACGCGCTGTCGTCGCGGGTGTTCGGTCTGATCCTGCGCGTACTCGTCGACCGGTCGCAGAGCGAAGAGGTGCTGCAGGAGGTCTTCCTCGAACTGTGGCAATCCGCCGGGCGGTTCGTTCCGAACAAGGGACAAGGCCGCACGTGGGTGATGACCATCGCCCACCGCAGAGCCGTCGACAGAGTGCGCGCATCGCAGTCGAGCAGTGACCGGGACACCCGAGCCGGGCTGCGGGAGATCGCGGTGCCGCACGCCGACGTCGCCGAGCAGGTCGAACTGAAAACCGACGCCGAACGTGTGCACGAGGCGCTGCGTTCCCTTCCCGAGGCGCAGCGCGAAGCGCTCACTCTCGCCTACTTCGGCGGCTACAGCCAGAGTGAGGTGGCCGCCCTCGTGGGTGCACCGCTCGGCACCATCAAGACACGTATGAGAGACGGGCTCGCCCGACTCAGACAGGAGATGGGGGTGACCCCGTGAACGAGAACGACTTCGCCGAGCTGTCGGCGGCCCGCGCCCTCGGTGCTCTCTCGCCCGACGAGCAGCGCGCCTTCGACGAGGCGCTCGCGTCGCACCCCGAGTGGGCTGCCACCGTAACTGCCGACGAGGCGGCCGCGGCCGCACTCGCCGACACCGTGACGGATGTCGCGCCCCCCGCCGACCTCCGCGCCTCGCTGCTCGCCCGCATCCAGGACCTTCCGCAGCACTCCGACGCGGATGCCGCGGCCGACGCCCCGCCCGCGCCGTTCACGTTCGTCACACCGAGCGTGGAATCGGTGCGGTCGGCCCCCATCGCGAACGCGCGGCGGGCACGCCGCATCCTCTTCGCCCTCGCCGCGAGCATCGCTCTGGTGGTCGCGATCGGCATCGGCGGCACGATGATCGCCGGGCAGCTGAACCCGAAGCCCGCGGCGGTCGTCGCGCTCGAGAAGATCGAGTCGGCACCGGATGCCGCCAGCGCCCAGGCGGGCGTCACCGGCGGCGGCACGGCCACCCTGCACTGGTCGTCCTCGCTCGGCCAGGCCGTGCTCGTCTCGTCGGGCATGGCGAGCCTCGCAAGCGACCGAACCTATGAGCTCTGGTACCTGCGAGACGGCGTGCCGACCGCGGCGGGCACGTTCGATGTGTCGGGCGGGTCGGCGACCGCGCAGCTGCGCGGTGGGTTCCAGGCGGGCGACATCGTCGCCGTGACGGTGGAGCAGCAGGGCGGCTCGGCGACCGGCCAGCCCACGACGAAGCCTGTGCTCGCGATCGAGACGCCGGCCTGACGCACTCCGGCGGTGCGCGCCCGGGGAGACCGGCGTCACCGGCGCCCCGTGCGCGCCCCGGCATCACCGGCCCCCGCAGCGCTAGCGTGAACGGGTGACCCCCCGCGCGCAGACCCCCGAGGTGCTCGCGCGCCTGCGACGGGCGCGCGACCTGATGGACCGCTCATACGCCGAACCGCTCGAGGTCGCGATCATGGCGCGGGAGGCGTTCATGTCGACCGCGCACTTCTCCCGCGAGTTCCGCGACGCGTACGGGGAGACGCCGTACGGCTACCTGATGACGCGCCGCATCGAGCGCGCCATGGCGCTGCTGCGGGCGGGGACGACGGTGACCGATGCGTGCATGCGGGTGGGAGCGACATCCCTCGGGTCGTTCAGCGCCCGGTTCACGCGGCTTGTCGGCGAGACACCGAGCGCCTACCGGGCCCGCGATCACGCCGCCACCGAGGACATCCCGGCCTGCATGGCGCGGGTGCTCACCCGCCCCACCCGGTTCGTCTGATCGCGCACCGTGTCCCGGTCGCCGACGATGCGGAGTGAGCAGGATCAGAGAAGCGGATGCCGCCTCCCGCCCGTAGCGTGGAGGCCATGACCTCGATCTCGCTCCGCTTCTTCCCGATCACCTCCGACGACATCGACGCCGGCATCGCGTTCTACCGTGACGGACTCGGCCTCGAGCTGCGCAACAACGTCGCCGCGGGTGACTTCCACTGGGTCACGCTCGGCGTGCCCGGCACCGACGTGGCCGTGGTGCTCTCCGAGCCCGGTGCCGGCCGCTCGCCCGACGACGCCGAGGCACTGCACCGGCTCGTCGCGAAGGGAGCGATCGGCCCGATCGTGTTCGAGACCGACGACCTCGACGGCGTGTTCGCCCGCCTCACCGCCCTCGGCGCCGACCTCGTGCAGGAGCCGACCGACCAGCCGTGGGGGCCGCGCGACACCGCATTCCGCGACCCGGCCGGCAACCTCATCCGCATCAACCAGGCCGGCTGAGCCGGCGGGCGGTGCGGCCCGGGAGGCGCCCCTCGCCCCGTACCCTGGACAGGTGAGCGACGATCCCCGGCCGTACCACAAGCCCGTGCGCCGCCCCGCCGAGCTGTTCGACCGGCTCTACTCGGGCGACGACCCGGCCGAGGTCTCGCGCATCGCCCACTCGACCGCCGCCGCACTCCTCGCGCGCGTGCGCGAGGACCCCGACGTCGACGTCGTCGAACGCCTCGTCGCGTTCACCGACCGTCACGGCATCGACGACATCGCCGATCTGTGGTCGCGTGCGCCCGCTCGATCTCTGCCCGGCGCGCTCTGGCGGCTCTATCTGCTGCAGCTCATGATCCACGACGACCCGCGCACCGCGGCGCTGCTGTTCGAGCGCGGACGCCTGGCACGTTCCGGAGCCGACGAGGTGGTCGCAGGAGCGCCGACCCCGGCCGGCCCGGACGAGCTCGTCACCCTCATCGACACGATCCTGCGGGGGCTGTTCCAGGGTGACTTCGCGGTCGCACTCGAGCGGGCGGCATCCTTCTGCCGCATCGTCGCCGCCGGTGCGGTGCAGCTCGCCGACGACCACGACGTCGCGGAGCCGGCGCGCGCGAGCGCCTTCACGACGCGGGCGCTGCGCCTCGACACCTACGCGGAGGACCTCTCGGGCGCGGCGGCGCTCTGGCGCCGCGACGCGCTCGCCTGAGTCGCTTGCTCTCGCGCCGCGACACGCCGGACCGGGCGGCGCTTCGGCGCCGCGACGCTTGCTCCTGAGTCACGCCCTCGCATCGCGACGCGCCCGACCGGGGCGGCACCCGCACGGAGGAAGGGAAGAACCGAGCCGCAGAAACGCCTCTCGGCGCAAGGCCGCTCGCAGCGGCAGATATTGGAGCCCGGGGTTACTGCGGCCCGGCCGGTCCAGTGTAACGGAGCGCCCCCGGGCGGCATTCCCGCGTCATCCGCCCGGGCGCGTCGCCGTCGCGCGCGTAGGCTCGCAGCATGACCTGGCGTTTCGCGCTCATCATCGAGCCCGTGGCATCCGATGACCCCCGCACCGACTTCGACACGACCTTCGCGCCCGTCGACGCCTCGGCCCCCGCCCTCAGCATCGGCGAGCTCAGCACCCAGCGCGGAGACGGCATCTTCGAGTCGATCGGTGTCGTCGACAGGCACCCGCAGGAGGTCGAGGCGCACCTGGCGCGGCTCGCGCACTCCGCCGAGATCTGCGACCTTCCGGTGCCGAACCTCGCCCAGTGGCGCGCCGCCGTGGCCCGCGCGGCGGCGCAGTGCCCGGAGGGCGAGGCGGTCATCAAGCTCATCCTGAGTCGCGGCATCGAGCACGGCCCGACCCCGACCGCGTGGGTGACCGCGTCGGCCGCGCCCGACTATGCCCGCCCGCGCGCCGAAGGCATCTCCGTCGTCGTGCTCGATCGCGGGCTCGACCTCGCCGCACCCGCCCGCGCCCCGTGGCTGCTGCTCGGCGCGAAGACGTTGTCGTATGCGACCAACATGGCGGCGCTGCGCGAGGCGCACCGACGCGGCGCGGATGACGCCGTCTTCGCCACGTCCGACGGATTCCTGCTCGAGGCGCCGACCGCGTCGCTCGTGCTGCGCCGCGGCGATGAGTTCGTGACCCCCGAGCCCGCCGCCGGCATCCTGCACGGCACCACCCAGCTGAGTCTGTTCGCCCACCTCGCCGAGCGGGGGTTCACGACCGCCTACGAGACCCTTCCGACGGCGGCCCTCGCCGACGCGGATGCCGCGTGGCTCGTCTCGAGCGTCCGCCTCGCCGCCCCGATCACGGTCGTCGACGGCCAGGCTCTCCCGCACGACGCCGCCTTCACGGCCGAGCTGAACGCCTACCTGCTCTCGCCGCGCGACTGAGCCGCGGCATCCGGGCGTGCGGCATCCCGGGCTGACGCGGTACGCCCCATCGATCCTTTGCCCGCCGCGACTGAGCGGCAGCATCCGGGCGTGCGGCAGCCGCGCCGCGGCATCCCGGCCCGGCCGGGGCATCCGGGCGTTCTCGGTCCCGGGCTGACGCCCACAACCGTGCGCGCCGGTCTTCAGGCTGACGCGCCAGACCGTGTGCGACGCCGGCTTTCGGCGTGTCTCGCACCCCGCAGCGTCGGAACTTCTCGATGGCACGCCGCGATTGCGCTCGGCGCGGCGGGGTGTCGGGAGAAAGTTCCGACGTTGTGATGGTCGCAGCGGGTTGTCGATGCCTACCGGCGTGCGTCGCAGGTCGATCACCCCAGGCCGAGCGCGCCGAGGATCGCGCGTTCGACGAGGTCCCAGTCGTGCACGATCAGGGCGTAGTCGAACCGTAGTGTGCGGTATCCCCAGGCGGCGGATGCTGCGTCTCGAACGAGGTCGTGGTGTCTCCGTTCGGCGCCCGCGTGGTTCTCGCGCCCGTCGGCTTCGACGATGAGGCGTCCGTCAATGAGAAGGTCGACCCGTCCGACACCGAGGACGGAAACCTGGGCGCGCACGTCGAGCTGCCAGTGCCGCAATCGCCAGCGGATCAGCGACTCCAGCCCGCTGTCGGCATCGTCTCGCGCGAACGCGATCGCCTCGCGGGCTCGGTCGTTCGTGCGCTCGTGCAGCCAGGCGAGATCGTGCGGCGCGACGAGTCCGAGGCGCAGGGAGGACTCCAGGGCGACGAAGAACTGCTCCGTTCCCGCGCAGCGATCGATCTCCCTGAGCACGCTCCGCGCTGTCGCCCGCGGGGTCGGCGCGTCGCCCCAGTGCACGATCGTGTCGGCTTCGACGATTGTGGGGGTGCGGCTGTGGCGGCCACAGCGCAGGTGGAGGTGGTCGTCGTCGCTCAGCGCCCAGATCCCGAGGTGGCGAGCCGCGCTGATGCACGGAGCCGGCCTCCCGCCCGCGCAGCGCGACGCACATCGTCGCAGCTCGACGGTGTCGCGAACACGCCTCGCCGCAGGCGGATGAGCTCGCCCGTCTCGAGCGCACGTTCGATGCGGGTGCGTGAGTAGCGCAGCGCGCGAAGCTGCGCGCTCGTTCGCACCGCCGTCCTCTCGTCGCACACATGGCCATGGTGGGCGCACATCACGTCGTGAGTGTCCGAGCAGCGCGGCATCCGTGGATCGTCGGTGGCCTGCGGGCATGGGGGAGGGGCCGTCACTCCACACTCCGTCGGAAGTTCTGCGCGACACCCCGCCCTCGTCATGCGCGAACCGGCGAGTCGGCCACAACTTCCGACATTGCGCAGGGAGCGAGGCGGCGACGAGAGAGGGAGGGGGAGGGGAGGGGAGGGGAGGGGAGGGGAC